>PDYJ01003083.1_pt1 | contig 699441 bp, 579 predicted proteins | sample 1430841 | NCBI WGS metagenome assembly PDYJ01 (sample SAMN07237672, study PRJNA390542) | Gut metagenome, whole genome shotgun sequencing project. | isolation source: fecal pellets | host: Mus musculus | place: USA: New York, NY | collected 2016-10 | reverse complement strand
ATAGGCTGAAATTAGAAGTGGAATACTTGATAGAGTAAGGGCACCTCCGGATATCGTTACAAATCGCACCTGCTGTTCCAGCTGCTGGAGATGCATCCAAAGCTACACCACACAAGAAAAGTCCGACAAGTGTTGCAGGAACGCCTACGCCAAATGCGCTCCATCCAACCGCTCGAAGTGCCTTATATTTGCCCCATTCCTGAGTATTTTTATAATCGAATGTCATTGCTGAATTTGCAGATATGCGGAACTTGTAATAGTTGATGCCATTGAAGATTCTACATGTAGATTTGTTGCACTTCCAGCACTTAATTCAGTTGTTAATATTGACGTTTCTTGTGAGTTATCAAGTGGAACATTCATTTCTTCTTGTGAGTATGCACAAAGCGAAGTAATAACGATGCTTAATAAAAATATATATCGTTTCATTTTATGTGTGTATTTAACATTGACAGGTACAAAGCTACACATAATCAGCATAAACATAATAACTATGCGTAATATGGCTTAATTTAACAATATCAATGAGATTTTTGCTAAATTTACTGTAATACAGTTAGTAAGGTATGAACAAGTGCAAATATTATTGAGGCTTACGCCATATCACTAACCGATTTGTGGCTATTTATTTTGCGACCTTGAACCTGTATCTTCTGCTGTCTTGTGATGGATAAAGTACCGGGTCTTGAGGCGCAGAAGTGACCCATAATTCATTCGGTGTGAGTTTTTCTATCAGCCAATATCCTTCAATATATCCAGCCATACATATTACTGAAAAGTTTTTCAGTGGTAAAAGTCCATTGAAAATATCCAATATTATCTTTTTTATTGTTATCAGTCCATGATCCGTTAGCGAACCATCCTTTACCGGAACGTTCAAATCTATATATGTCTGTTTCTGCCTCATACGTTTCCTCACCAAGACTGCCGTAATCAGCCCACACCATTAGCCATTCCACATCTGTGAGCATGGCAACAGTGCCTTGTTGACCATCATCAGATAGCCGGATTTTCCTTCACACGATGACAATGTCATCAACATGGATAGTAATAAGGCGGAAAATATAGTTTCTCATTCTGTAAATGAGACGGAGAGCGTTCCGTCACCGACAAGATTCATACCTTTGACCGAGAGCCAATCGGAATTGCCATTATTTGTAATGATGTAAGAATGGCTGGGCTGGGGAGTATTTAATCCGGCAACAACCAATATCCCGGCATCAGGATTTGAGATGTCACCCAAAGAAATCTGATACAGATAGAATTTTGATGAACTGTTGGCTGATACATTCATGGTAACATATCGAGGTGCATAAAACTGTCTGGCATCGTTTCGTTCCGAAGTCACTATCATTTGAGCAAGTGGTGTTTCGTTTCTTGAAGGCACAGCCAACTTCTCAACCTTAAAGTTATCAGATGAACCACCTTCAATCAGTTTATCTGACAAATAAGTAGAATAGATTATAGCTGTTGATATGCCGGACTGCTTTATAGATCGAATCATTACATTGACATCCTCCATTTCTCGGCTGAACTTGTCACGGTTTACAAAGCTGACCATCATTAGCTCCTCCCGACTACGGTTGACTACATAATCGGAGGCATTGATTTTCTTATCGGGATTGATGAAAAACGCACCTGTGGCGTTATCTACATCTACAAACTGTGCCAAAATCTCAGCATCGGTTTCATATGCACGGATTGGCGATGGCTCGTTAAAAAACGTACTGTCATCGCGGCATGAAGTTACAAGCAGTCCAACCAACAATGACAATGAAAACAAAATCTTTTTCATATGTTCCTACAATTCTCCATTTGGCTCATGGGAGAGAGTTAAGTTATAATGCAGAAACGTGAGCCAACTATGCCACGTCTTAAGTGAAGGTCGTAGGAAACCATTTGAGCAGATGTAACAATAGCAGCCCACGCTATACGCGTGAGAACCACTATGCTATCCTTGCTCGATTGAAAATTTCCTACGTTTTCACTTACAAGATACGCATAACGTTTCTTCTTTTTCCGAAATGTCTTGATAGTCCGAGGACTACCATATGCAAAGTTAATCAGAATATTTGAGATTTAGCCTGTGGAGGAACATAAAAATGAGTGTGATTTATTGAAAAGGTACAAATTTAACATTTCACCGCCTCATACCTCTGCGTTGTGGCTGTTCAAGATCCTCCATGACAGCAGGGAAAGAAGAAGTGAGGCGGTCGAGTTCCTTGCAGCCCTTGTCAAATTCCTTGTCGGTCAGAAACGGTCGGGCGAATACCTTGACAAAATGGGCGTTTGATTTTGGATTGTCACGATCGAGTGCGAGCCATGACACAATCGCCTCCTTATGCTCGCGTGTGAAAGTTTTGTATGCCAAAACCCTTGCGAACTGAATGAGGGCGCGGACAGCCTTTTCAAGTTTCTCGCCGAGCAACCGCAACATCGCTTCCATCTGAGCAAGCAGAGTGTCTTTCTCTCGCTTAAGATTGTCTATGATATGGCGGTTGTTGCTCTCCAGTTCACGGTATCGGGCGGAGAGGTTCTGCAACCTGACTTGGAGGGAAGATAATTCACGGCTGTGCGATGCGTTCAGCTCCCGGATTTCGGTCAGATGTTCCTCGGTCTTTTCCTCGATGGTCTGACGCACCTGCCTCTGCACCATCATCGGGATTTTAGCCACCTGTGCCTCCATCTTAGCCACGGCAAACTGCATATCCTTGTTCTCGGCTGTCAGCCGTGCGTTCTCTTTCTCAATCTCCGCATATTTACCTTTGCCGAAAAGATTTGCCACACCGCTCATGAGTGCGCTGCCGCTCTCCTCGTCAAGAGCCTTTTTCTTCTCCTTGCGCTGTTGTTCAAGTTCTTCGATAGACTTCTCAGCAGCCATCGCCTGCAATTCAAGTTGCTCGTTACGGCTTTCAAGCACAGCGTTCTCAGCCGAGAGCCTTTGGTTGTTCTCACGCGCTTTCCGCTCCTTGTACTCTATGGCACTCAGCCCCTCTATGCCGGAGTCCTCTTTGGGAGTGCCGCGCTCCATGCCGAGGCTTTCGGCAAGCACTGTCTGCATTTCCTTACAGTCATTGGCATCGAGTTTGACGCTCTTTCCTGTCTCGTGGTTCATCCAATCGACAATGATGTGGGCGTGATGGTTGGGCAGCAGATTATCGGTCAGAGGGTCGGCATGACCCTCGTCATGGTGGAGGTCGATGCTTATGACGGAGATACCCTTGTCGGCGAGCCATTTCACGAACAGGTCAAAATCCTCTATGCGCGTGTCCGGCTTGATGGGAGGGCAACCCTCGCGGATAGCCGAACTGCCCGACCGCTTCCGCTTCTTTCCTGTCTTGCGGTCGGTGTGCTCCACATCCTTGCATTGCATGGCGCGTCCGGTCTTTTGCTTGACAAGCACCTTGAGGTCTTCAAGCAGCTCCGGCAGAGGCTTTGTGTAGGACGGACTGCGCCACGTCACATTGAGGTGGCGGTGTTCGTCCCAGAAGTATGTCTGCCCGAACTTTCGGACAACAGCCTCGCAGTAGGCTCTGTCGCGGCGGTTGTGCGCCTCGGCAGTGCCTACGTTGCAGGGCTTGAATTTAATTCCGGTTTTCATAATCCGTAAGGGAAAAGAGTGTTTCAATATCGCGGGTTCTCAGACGAAGGGTCTGAGCGAGAGGTGGCGGAGAGGGGTCATCTCTGCCGATGGGTTCTTAGGGGTGAACGCCCTAAGCGGTGGGTGCAGGGAGAGGGTCACTCCCTGCTTGGGGTTCGCAGGGGCAACGCGCCCTGTGCGGGTCAAGGGCAGAGCCATTGCGGGTTCTTAGGGCAGAGCCATAAGCCCCTCGGGAGAGCCCACAACTACGGGAGCGAAGCGGAGTAGTTATAGTGGGCTATAACAAGGGCAAGCCCTGTCAGTCTCCACCCTCAAAGACCGCCCCTCGGCTTGCGGCGTTTCGACTCTTTCAGCTTCAGCAGATGTCGGTCGTAGGCATCGCGGTTTTCATCTGAATGGAAGTCGATGTCGGCTTTGCCTCCGCTCTTAATCCATGCCAAAAGTTCATCCTTGAAGAAATAGAGTTTGTTGCCGCGCTTGCTGAACGGTATCGCCTTTTGACTTGTCAGCGAGTAGATAGTGCCGACAGTCTTGCCGAGCAGTTCGCTCGCTTCCCTTATGTCAAGGACAGTGTATTGGTCGGCTTCCTCCTGCGGCGCGCTTATGAGCCTGTCAAGTTTCTCCATGACGGTATCCACCTTACGCATGAGGCTCGCCACATAGTATGGCAGACGGTCAAATGATGGCATCGTGTTATCGGATGATGTGTTGTCGTGAGCGACCGATACCGCGATACTGCGGTGTGTGTTGTCCTGTGTATTGCTTGAAGATTGCATATCTTTATATCTATATGATTGTATTTCTTGATGTCTTTATCTGATTATATCTCCATGCCATGAAGCGATGATGATTGTATCACTTACTCCAATGTTATCTTGTTAGCCGCCTCGCGTTTGAGTTCACTTACGACATCGGCATATACCTGTGTTGTGGTCACGTTGGTATGCGTGAGCATCTTCGACACGGTGTAGATGTCGGTGCCGGAGGCTATCTGCAAGGTGGCGAAAGTGTGCCGGAAGCAGTGGAAAGTGATATGCTTGGTGATACCTGCCGCCGCTATCCAGTCTTTCAGATATACAGGGCAGAGGCTTTTCGCCATACCTTTGAACACCTGCCCTGTGCCACGTTCTCCGCACAGCTTCAATGCCTCGTCACTCAAAGGCAGTGTCGCTTCGGTCTTGGTCTTCTGCGTTGTCAGACGCAGACACCAGCCACCGTCGGGAGCCTTGCAGATGTTCTCCCAACGCAGGGCTATGATGTCACTAATGCGCAGTCCTGTGAGGCAGGAGAAAAGCGATGCCGCCTTGAACACCTCATGCTTGCAGGGAGTGGCAGCGAGGCGTTTCAGCTCCTCATGGGTCAGAAATTCTTTCTTGGTCTTTTCCTCCTTTGCAGGTTTCAGAAAAGGAATGATGTTGTCTTTGAGGCGTCCGGCTGCAACGGCACGGCGGATCACGGCTATCAGTTTGCCGAAATTGTTGTTGGCAGTCGAGGCTTTCATCGTTCCTCCCGATGGCGTTTTCAATTTCAGCATATGGGTCAGAAAACCCTGGCAAAACTCCACGGTTATATCATCGAAGCAGCACTCTCCTTTGGCATAGTTGCAGAAATGCTTGAAAGCATTTTCCCAATTACGGTAGTTGGTGCTCTCGTTCATCGCCTCGCGGAAGTATTCGATGAAGCTCTCGCGCCCTTTGGTGTGGTCGATGAAGCCGAAGTCTTGGTTGATGATGGACTGTATGCGCTGACAGCGTATCAGCTCGGCATTTTGCAGCATACTCTTGTTGTACTGCACCTCGAATTTCTCTTTCGGGTGAGCATAGATATAGATACCGAGGTATTCGCGTCGGCTCAGTTTTCCGGTTCTCGGATTTCGTATAGCCGGATAAAAGTCAAGATAGAGTGACAGCTGACCGTTCTTGATTGGTCGCTTCCTCACGGTGACTTTGGTACAAAGGTTTGTCATATTCTAAAAATTTTTATTCGTTTCTGATTTCGGCGCACTAACCACGCCCTTTCTTTGTCGAAGTGCTACCGTCCTCCGCTTTCTTCCTCGCCTCGTCCCAATCCGCTTTCAGATAGTACATCCGGCGGTTATACATTTTCTTCATTCTCACGCCGTGGGTCATGGCGAAGCGGCGTACCTGCGTCTTGCCGATACCGTATTTCTTCATGAGGTCGAAGCATGAGTACCAATCTTCCGATAGGTCTTTGCCGAGGCGTTCAACCTCCGAAGCCATAGCCTCCTCCACCGCCTTTCGGGGGAAGCACTTGTGACCATCCATCTTCACGCACGGTATGGAGTAGCGCATACGCAGGTTGTAGAACCTACCGTAAGTGTAGCTGTATTTCTTGCAGATTTCCTCCATAGTATATACAGGCTCCGTCAGCTCCGTGCTGTCGATGAAAGTGTCCTTGACCGACTGCTTGTAGTCAGTGGACGGTTTCAGCTCGGATTTCGGCTTGCTACGTGAGCGGCGCGGTTTGGGTGCTTCCTGCGCTGCCGCCTTTTTCACGGTCTTGGCAACAGGCAGGGAGAGAGGTTTATCTTCTTTTCCCTGCTGTCGGCTGCTCCCGGTGGTGTGGTTGTATTCGTTTATCTTTATCATGTTGCAAAAATCATCCTTAGGTATTATGGTCACCCGGCTTGTCACTTTGGTAGCTCGGAGTGTGCCTTGATAAATCAGATTATAGACTGTCCTTTCGCTCACTCGCAGAAGAATTGCAACTTCCGCTATTGTCAGGAACTCGTGACGGAGTATCTCTTTCTCCGAAACTCTCTTTGTCGCTCTCGCTGTCGTTTGCCTTACGGCTGTCGCTGTCTGCATGATACGGCTCTTTTAAGGGTTTGTATTCTTGCTGTCGCAGAGCCTCGGAAAAGGGGTGAAAAAGGGTCAAAAACGGCTGATTTTATCTTGAACCATCTTGAACGACGCTGAAAGAAAGTCGAACCGTGTGTCCCTCCTTCCGAGACCCAAATGCGGTACAAAAATACTCCGAAAGGGTCGAATTTGAAAGAGCGAACATTTTGAATTGTTAAATATAGCTACCTAAATATGAGTGCATTACACTCAATCCGTTTGAGCCTCTTATGCCTCCGTTTGGGGCTTTTTTTCTCCATGTGGAAACTCTTGCCGCTGCCCGAAGGCCCGATGCAGAAGAAGTTGGCGTTGTCGGTCATCTTTAACTTGCCCTCCTTGCCGGTTATGTCGATGCACACCGGTAGCCCCCGGCGGTCGGTGTAATAGGTGGTGAGAGGCGTGTCCTCGCATCCTTTGAGGTGTTCCTTGAAAAAGAGGCACAGGGCGGCGTCCGATAACGTGAGGAAGAGGTCGTAGTCGGGGTTGAAGCCGTAGGCGTTGCCCGGAAAGGAGTCGATGAAAAGCTCAAGCTGGTTGTAGGCCGTGCGCGACGGCATTATGCCGCACTCGTAGAGCTTGGTTTCGAGGTACGAAGTCACGGGAGTAACCTTGTCCGGGGCGCAGCTCACTATGATGTTGAAGTTTGTATTTACAAGCAATGATGAATCCACAGCCAGGATGTTCAGCACTTCCTCGATGTCAGCCTTGGCGATTTTATTGCTGGGGTCGGGCATCGAGCCGTGACGCTTCGCCTTACCTTGGAGCTTGCGGAGCAGTTTCCGCTGCCCCGGTATCTGCACCACCTGGTTGAACACCACGCAGTCGGCGTGCGGCACCTCAGCGAGAAACGACAGCACGTCGGTGGCTATCGGGTAGCCGTTGACGCTTGTTTCGGTATATGGCCTCACCACCGACGGCAGGTTTATCTCGTCTATATCCACCAGAGGATACGAGCGGATTATGCGGTTCCCTGTCCTGAGATATTCGTCGGAGGCCTTGAAATTGGTCATGGAGAAAGCCCCGTGCCTGAAGTGTAAGGCCATGAAGCGGTGTATGTACTCGGCGACCTCCGGCTTGGAGAGCCTGCGGTGCCGGATACCTTTCTCGGAAAGTATGTCGTCCACCTTTGACACCTTGGAATGAAAGTCGAGCCACCGCTTGGGGTCGTACTGTACGAACTGCCCTTTGGGAGCTTCCTGCGTTATTATGAGATATGTCTTTATCTCGGTGTACCCGCGTCCATCGAAGTATGCGAAATAGCTGCGTGTCAGGTATTCCGCGCCGTCGGGTATCTCGTGGTGGTAGCTCTGGCGGCAGAATATGTCCTGCTTCTGAAGGGCGTACCCTTCGCCGAGGGTCTGCACTATGTTTGCGAGGACATCCTGAAAGAGCATATAACGCTCCGGGTCGGTGCATAGGCGCGGCACCGGATTAGTCATTGAGAATATCACCGAGGGGGAGCCCTTGGCGTCGAACAGCACAACGTCGCCGTCCGTTTCCTCCAGTTGGGCGAATATGCCGTCAAAGACTTTTTTATGCGTTTTTGCCATCTGTCAGCGTTTGAACAGGTTGTGATAAATGAAAATTCCACGGTCACGTTTCTTGTTGTGGAGTCCGCCGCGCTGTTTGACATAGATTGTCACCAGCCCGACGGCGGCCATGACAAGCATGGCGACAAACCCGGCGAGCTTCCCCAGCGCGATTGAGAACACGATGAATCCCACGAATGACACGCCTATCGCCGCTGCCGCAAGCGTCAGGAAGCGTCCACGGATTCCCATGAACTCCAGTGGTTTCTGTAACCCTTTGAAAACAGGGTAGCCGTCGTTGTATGCCGCCATGAATGTATGGTTTTCCGCTTCCGGCTACTTGAAGAATAGGGGCAACGCCTCACTCAAGGCGATGAACGCGATACATCCGCCGATGGTGAGCATGATGGTTTTCTTCACGTCCTGGTCGCCGTTTTGCATCTTGAAATAGACGTTAAAAGCTCCTACCAAGACAATTACGGCTGCGATTGCCTTCATAAGATTGGAAACCGGGGTCTGGTAGGAGCTGACCTCCTGCGTGGCTTTCGTGAAGCCTGCGGCACCCTTGCTGGCGGCCATAGCGTTGCCGACGGCCACGGTCACGGCGGCGAGCGCGAGCGTGCCCTTGCGGGCGAACCCTGAGCGGCTGAAACGAGCCAACGCCCTCAGGCATTTTGTTTTAATCTTCTGCATTTGCGATGATATTCGTTTTTGAAAAAAGTTATCGGGCGGTAAAGGCAATGCAGGGCGTTAAAGACAGCTTCGGGCGATAAAGGCAGTATTATAAAGAGAGAGTAGAATGGGATTTATTTACATAGTGATAAGTCAGGCCGGTGGCCGGGGCAAGAGTTATGCCGCCTCACACTTATATACAAGATTGTCGAGGTCGTCATATCTACCGGATTCAATGGCATTTTTTGTCTTGCTTATCAGGCTATCTACGGGATAGCCGTTTGTCATTACAGGCTCCTTATACCTGACCGCACCCATATTCTGCGGTACTGTCGTGGGCCGGGAATTGTCGCGATTGATCTCAACTGGTTCAAAACCGCCCGCAAGTCCGGATATGTCAATTTCGGCTTCCTCGTTTTTGGCTTCCTCGGATGCTTTCATTCGTTTTGCGGCCATAATATCCATAGTTACCAGACCTGCATAATATAGAATCAGCAGAATGAACAGCAGCGTTATGATTTGTCCGTATGTCATAGTGTCAGAGCTTTACGCATAGTTTGTTATCTATTGTTTCCCACGGCTCAAAGCTGAGGCCGACGCTTCTTCCGGCATTCTCGCGCCGATGGTCGCGCTCCATTTCCGGATGATAATACATCACATTCTGGCCGCGCTGTACTATATATCCGGCTTTCTTCAAGGCGTGCCGCAACTTTATCCGGTGCTTGTTGGTGACAACCTTTATTCTCGTCAGAGGGGCGAGCCCGAAGATGACGCGCCGTTTCTCCCGGTCGGTAATGTTTCTCCTTATACGTGAGCGTATTCGGTTCTCCTCTCTTTTTGAACGGTTAAGCCCCAGTTTGGAAATGATCCTTGCGACGGAACGTAGGGGGATGCCGGTTTCCAACGCGATTTCAGTATATGAGCGTGAGCTGTAAAGCCCGCGCACTTTTTCAGCGCGCTCCAGCCATTCCGGGTTGATGCCCTTGTCAAGACCAAGCTCATGAGCCTTGTTCGATAATGTCCTGCGGGATACGCCGAGCCGTGCGGCCATAACCGTGTCCGATATAGCCGGGTAGTTCTCCATGAGATAAGTGGTTTCAGCCTCAGTCCAGTTTTTTCTTTTCATATATTGTCGTTTTTGTCAAGCAGTGACTTGTTTTTCTTTCTATAAGTCCTTAGCCGGGGAAGGAATGCTGTTATGAATGTCCTCACGATGGCATTGATTACGTCGGAGCGGCATTTGCGGTCGATGTCGCACTCATCGAGGGAGTCGGCAATATCCTTGTCAATCATGCAGACCTTCCGCTCGTCTTTCCGTTCACGAAAACCGTAGGACGAAAGGTTTTCCATGAAAGCCTCCCATACCGGATCTGCGGCATCAATATTGATGCAGGATTCGGCAGTATTACCGGGTTCCTGTATCCCGGCAGCCTCACGCGACGTAGTTGTTCCGGCAGCATGGCCGACAGGCGTAGCCACATTACGGATGCTTCCGAGCAGTCCGTCTATATCAGGGAAATTATTGTTATCCATTTTCAGTGTCAGCTTCGATGTGTCCGAATATTTCTTTGAAGATTGTGTCGAAAGCGGCCTGTGTGACCTCTAATTGTCCGTCCAGATCCGATAATGTGCAGAAGCGTTCCATATCTGCCCTTGAATTGATTTTAGGAGTCACAAGACCATAGCGGCTGAATGTTTCCCTTGTTTCCTCCCACAGCATAAGCTCGCTACGGCGTCCGACCCTCGCGTCATGTCGGTTCGGCACGAGAATCAGACGGGCGTTCATTTTCCCGGCCATGACGTTTTTCAGCTTTTGCAGAAATGCGATGAATGTGGCGGTCGAGGGGATGGTGGTCCTGTCGTAGTGGTAGGGACAAATTATATAGTCGGAGTTGGCGAACAATGTCACGAGTCCCTGCTGTTTTAGATTCCCTGGAGAATCGAATATTGCCACACACCGTGTTTTGCGGATGTTGCCTATGAACCCGAATAGGGCTTCTTCCTTATTCAATGAAAAAGGAAGAACCTCATAGGGGATGGCGGTATCTCCCGAAGGATAGCGTTTCAGGTCGCTCTCACGCCGTTGCGCCAGACTCTCCTGCGAATCGCAGTCAATGACAATCACCGGGAGCCCCTTCTTTACAAGATAGTTGGCAAAAGTGACGCATAGAGTTGTTTTCCCTACGCCCCCTTTCTGATTGGCAAATGTTATGATTATTGATTCGTCCATTACACCCTGGTTCAATGATTCATATGGCAAAATTACCACGGTGCTTCATCGCGATATGTAACTTTGGACACCTTTCTTCAAATCTTGGGACTTTATTGTGATACAGTTTTGCAGTCATAAAAGGATAAAGCCTTGCAGACATCATATACTGCTGTCTGCAAGGCTTTATGTCGCAATCGCGGCATGGTGACAAAATCCCTTGTCACATCTTTATGCTGTTTTCATCATCTATGCGGTTATAGTCGCCACGGTAGCCAACTTCCCACTCACGGTTTTCCCCACGTCCGGAAGCCGCGTCACGCATACCTCTTATGCCGCGTCCGGTTGTTTTGTCACGAGGCTTTTCAGTTGATTGTCTGCGACGGAGTTTTTCAAATCTCCTGTATTCGAGCTTACGGGTGTCAAATCCGACTTCCGAAAGATTGATGATTGTTTTTGATGAAAAATCTATTGCGAACCATTCATCGCCTTCATGTCTGATGTGGAACCCTGAAGAACGTATGGCGGCACGGAGATTTGTTATACTGTCATCATCAAAGAGCAGGTTCAGGTTATTCACCGCGTCATGGTAGCCGTTATCTCGTGACGGGGTGAGCCTTACAAGTTCCGGAGTATTCACCTTATATATACGGCAGAGCAGGTCGCGCTCGGACGCTGAGCCGGGATGGAAAGACTCTATCCTCCGAATCTTGTCATTCCGTAGAATTGTGGAGGCCATAAAATCCTTTAGCGGCCGTGTGATTCCTCCGCAATATATCACGCCTCGTCTTATGTATGCGTTACTGCGGAATAGTTTTTTGTTGATGGCCCATGTGTCTATTGTCGGATTATCCTCCAGCAGCCTGTCAATGAAAGCGTCGATACGTGCGAGTTTTTCTTCCGGTGTGGAGAAATCAAGAAGTGATTTTATAGACAACACCCATGCGCCGTTATATACGGTTTTGTTCGCATGATCCACTATCATGTAGCCATAGGGATTGTCAGAGCGTCCGAAGAAAACGAGATCAATTCCCAGCTTGCGTTTAACCGCATCCTGTAGTTCCCGGCGGTCGGAGCTTACATCCCGGTATTTCCGCAGCATGGCCCACAACTGCCTCCTGCGTTTGTCGTCAACACTGACCCTCTGGAATCTGTCGCTTATCTCGGCAAAGTTAATCTTTACCTGCACTGCACCGTCGCGCTTGATATACACAACATCGTTCTTCTCATACACCTCATAGCCCATCGAGGACATCAGGGCCTTGTATTGCGCGAATGTGGAGAATGTATAGGTCAGTGAGGCTGCAAGATCCTCACCGGCCTTTGCCTTTACATCATTTCCGACAAGCCTGTTCAACACAGCTTGTGACCTAACCCTTTCATGGTGGTCGCTGATTTTCTTTCCGTCTGGAGAAATGCGGGAGGTGATTATATGTATATGTGTATTGTCGGTATCGGTATGTGAATATACCAGCAAAGGCTGCCCCTCGCTTCCATATCCCATTTCACCGAGATACCTGTGGGCGAAATCCAGCAGCTCATCTTCCGATTTTTCATGTCCTTTGCAGGATATGGCCAGATGGAACTGGGCTTTTTTGATTCTCGAATTTCGGGAAGAGTAGGCTATCAAATAGTCCTGAAGCTCTTTCGGTGTCGGCTGTGAGAGTACCCCGACATGGCCGAAATTGCTCATCTCAAGAAGGCGTGCCACTCCCAGGGCCACCTTTTTCTCATTATATGCAACTGCGTGAAAGTTGGAACTTGACGGAAGTATTGTAGCTATCATATATTATGTTTATATCTCTATATGTCTTGAAACCATTATCTCTATATGTTTTGAGCCGATAATGTAAGACAGACTGTATGACTTGCGGCTAAGAGCGTAGCCTTGTCGCTTTCTTGGCAATGTGAGCCTGTTCCTCCTTTATCGACACCACGAGCCTCGATACTTTTTCAATCAGGGGGGATAGATTATCCCTGAAATAACTCTCGGACAGGATGCCAGGGCAGACGCATCTTAAATAAACTTAACGGCTATTGTCCAATTTAAATCGGTCTATATCCGTTGTTGAGATATGACGAACACCAATACCCCAATAGCATTCTTCTCTTCAGTGACAGATCCCAGAGTCCTTCGGACGCAAAAACACAGTCTTGAATCCATCCTGTTTATATCGCTTTGCGCAGTCATCTGCGGAGCTGAAGGCTGGAATGAGATAGAGGACTACGGCAACGCCAAGATTGACTGGCTTGAGAAATTCCTCCACCTGCCTAACGGGATACCGTCGCACGACACTTTCAACCGGGTAATCAGCATGTTGGATCCCAAGGAATTGAACGGTTCCTTTGTCGCATGGACCAGGAGCATAGCAGAATTGACGGACGGCGAAGTGGTTGCCATAGACGGCAAATGTATGCGCGGGAGCAGCGATGACGGCACCGGCACATACACCCACCTTGTAAGCGCGTGGGCATCGGCCAACAACCTGTTGCTCGCGCAGGAAAAGGTCGCCGGAAAGAGCAACGAGATTACAGCCATACCCAGGCTGCTGCGCATCCTTGAGCTAAAGAACTGCATAGTCACGATCGATGCCATGGGCTGCCAGACGGAGATTGCCAGGACAATAATAGAGCGCGGAGCCGATTATATCCTCGCTTTGAAGGGGAATCAGCCTGAAATGCTCGACCGTGTCAGCGGTTCTTTCACATATATTAAGCCTTCATCGGATCACACCATGGAGGGCAAGGCTCATGGACGGGAGGAGACAAGAACCTGTTCGGTCATAACAAACCTCGACAACATTATCGACAAAGACAAATGGGCAGGTCTTAAAAGCATCGTGAAAATAGAATCCCGGACACGCGATGTGAAGTCAGGGCAGATCCATAAGGAGACCAGATATTACCTGTCGAGCCTTGAAGCTGACGCTCAATATATTAATCATTCGATAAGGACACACTGGAGCGTTGAGAATCAACTGCACTGGACATTGGATGTCGCTTTCGGCGATGATGCCTCGCGTAAACAAAAGGATAATGCCGCTCAGAATTTTTCTCTGCTTAACCGCATTGGATTGAATATAATCAAGAACGCAAAGGTATCCTCGATGGGGGTAAAAGGCCATAGGAAGAGAGCCGGATGGGACAACGACTATCTACTTTATGCCTTAAAAAGTTTTGATTTTGTAAAAAATTAAGATGCGTCAGCCGTGGACAGGATGCCGGCTACGGCAAGTTCGTTGGCTCGTTTGACAGCCTGATTCAGATTGCTTCCCATCCAGGACAGCTCATCTTGGAATTTGCGGCACAGCCGGGCTGTGTCGTTACACAATTCAAGGCGCGTCTTTGCATCGGTATCCGAAAACTCGTTGACTGCCATCCTTATAAAGTTGCTCACGCTGTGGTAGCGTTTCGATTTTTCACGGATTCCGGCAATTTCCTCAGGCGTAAGCCTCATTTCAAATCTTTCAGTTCGCTGCTTCATATCCATATCATTAATTCACGAGGAACGATGTGATTCTCCACCGCCGCGCAGTGGTCGGCAAGTCGCTTTTCCACGGGCAAAACTCGGTTTTGTACGGAGAAAAGCACAACTTGCTACCCAATCTCTGCACGACAGGGATATTACTCCCCATCGTTCACTCCGGCCACGAAGTTAGGCACCCCGTGACATACAGGCATTAACTTTGGACACCTTTAATGTTTCAAGACCCGGTTATATCAAGATTGTAAGACTTAAAGACATCAAGCCATGCGGTAAATAATCATACAAGCGATAAAAGGGGTATGTTTTCAATATTTGCGGACTTGCAAGGATACTATCTATAAGATTATATATTGCCAAAAGATGTGACCTGCGTATCATAAAGACATGGGGTCTTAATCTATTCAAGTCATACAGTCTTTATATCTTCAAGACAATATATCCGCTATTCTTGATGTGATACAATGAATATGGCTTTAAGGGAAAAAGAGATTGTGTTATCAACTGTCATTAATCTGGTGCGTCGGATAATTGTCAAAACTTCAACGGTTTAGGCTGAATTTTATCGCTTGGAAATTTGCATAAGTCGTTGAAATTTAGTATATTTACATTCCAATAATAGTGTTGGAACGAGTTAATATGCATTTGATATGTTTGAGCTTTTACTGATTATATACCTGCTCCCTGTGGTTATTGTCGCAGCCTTGCTGTTGCGGCTGGCATTGTTCCTGCTCAAAAAGTCGATTAGGGTTGCGCTATGGGTAATCCGGAAGTCTGCACTGCTCCTGAAACTGCTTGTAGTCTGGCTTTGGAACCGTACCGTCCGCAATCGTCCGCTTTCTCAATATCCGTAATAGGGTGGAGCGGCGACGCTATGATATGAGCCTTGGAATGTGGGTTTGTTCCCTGCTGTGGATGCTTGTTTTAACGCTGGCCTTTGTGCGGCATTGTACGCGAGTGTTACCGCAAATGCAAACGGATGGTCAGATGTGGAGGCAAATGCGCAACTGAAAGCTGAACCAAACGCAGGACTAAACGCAGAGGTGGACGCGCTATTAATTCGGTTGCCCTAAGACTTGTGATTGTTCGGACTCGAACCTAATGAAATTCTTATGAAATGTAATAGAGGGCTGTGGCGAGAAGTGGAAAATTCGCACACTAATTTTAATACTATTTAATAATTGATGGTGGCGAATTTTTCATAATCTCTATTGATGACGATTAAAGGAGGCTATAAAATTAGGCCAAATCTGCGCTTTGCGGAGGACGAAAAATCGGTAAAATTGAAATAGGAGGACAAAAGGAGGACAAAAATCAAAAGAGAAATCCCGCAACTCTTGATTTTCAATGAGTTACGGGATTTTACAGTGCCCAGAACAGGACTCGAACCTGCACGCCTCGCAGCACTCGCACCTGAAACGAGCGCGTCTACCATTCCGCCACCTGGGCTCGGTGTTCCGGCTTTGCCTTTGTCGTTGATTAGGGTCTCTTCCCTGGACTATGGCTTTGCCGTTTGTGGGTGCAAAGTTAGTTCTTTTTTTTTGCTTTGCCAAATTTTTCTTTGGTTTGTTTGCAAAAAAAAATGTTGGCAAGCCAAAGTTATTTCCTGTCAACGTTTTTTTACAGGGCTCTGCCTAATTCGGTTTGTTGAGGAATGCTGACAGGGCTGAGAAGAGGTTGACAACGGTTTCCTTGTCCGGCACGGGTATGTTGAGGGTGATTTGTCCTGTCTCAGGATTCTCTGAGGTCAATGCCTCAGCAATCTGTCTGGCCGAAGCCGGGTCTTTAAGAGCCGTTGCTATTTTGCTTATTGCCGATATCCCTTCGCTCATTATTTTTCCGAAGTCCTGTCTGCCGGTTGTTGCAGAGGTGCTTTGGGAAGCCCCGGGGTTCTCGTTTTCTGAATGATTGCTATTCGAAGTCTGTCTACCATTTCTAATTGAAGACTTGCCATTTGAAGACTGTCCATCTCTTGTTGCCTCATCTTTTGTCGCAGGCTTCTCGTTGGCATTCTTTGTAGGATTCTCCTTTATAGAGGTCTTTTCTTCGGGGATATCTGGAGTGGTGCCCTCCTTCCCGGTTTCTACGGACAGAGAGTCTTCTTCCATGGTCTTTTCCGATGGAGATGTTTCGGCCGTTGCTTCCGGCAGGATTTCTGCAATGCCTTCGTGAGTGTCTTCCGTATGGCCTTCTTCAGAGGATGCGTCAGAGTCAACCACGTCCTCCATGACTTCCACTATCTTGGAGAAATTCTTATTGTCGAGGAAGACCGCATCGTCGCCGTTGTCGAGAATCCCCGCCGATAGATTTGATTTGAAGTTTAGGGTCGACAGCATTCTCTCCTCGATAGTGTCTTTGGCTATCATATTGATGATCTGCACCGGATTTTCCTGCCCGAGGCGAAAAATCCGGGCAATCCGCTGCTCGAGCACTGCCGGATTCCATGGCAGGTCGAGATTGATAAGCAGCGAAGCGGCCTGAAGGTTAAGCCCGGTGCATCCGGCGTCGGTCGACAGGAAGACGCGACATTCGGCATCGTTGGTGAAACGGTCCATAAGGTCCTTCCGTTTATGCGAAGGCACTCCGCCATGAAGGAAGCTGAAACTGATACCTTCCGATTCAAGTTCTTGCGAAAGAATCCTGAGCATCCTTTCCCACTGGCTGAAGATGACGACCTTCCCATCCGCCTGTTCTGTCAGGTTGCGTATGATGGCCATCGCCTCGTCTATTTTTGTGTCGAATCGGGTTTCCTGGTCAAGAATAAAAGTACTGTCGCATACCATCCTCATCTTTGAAAGCAGAAGCAGAAGCCTGGTCCGGTCAGTCTCGCTGAGGAATCTATACTTATGCCACTTGTTGATCAGGATCGAGACATGGAATTGGAAGTCCGCGTGCATTGCGGCCTGCTCCTTGGTCATCGGCACAAAAAGATTGGTGTCGGTCCTTGTGGGCATCTGGAGCTTCACGTCTTTTTTCCGTCTTCTGATAAGCACGCTTTCAAGCATCTGTGCCACCATGTGAAGGTTTTTGTATCCTACCACTCTTCCCGTTTCGTCGGTAAGGGTAGTCTCGGTCGTGAATTTATAATAAGGACCGAGCGCGAACTGGTCAACCATCTCCATGACGGAATATAATTCTTTCAGCTTGTTTTCGAGCGGTGTCCCCGACAAGGCAAGCACATAAGGGGAATTGAGCTTCCTCAACTGAATGCCCATTTTTGTCTCCCAGTTTTTCAGCCTCTGCACCTCGTCGATTATCACCATGTCGGTTTCCGGCACGTAGCCTGCCTTGATATTGTTGGCAATGCCATGATACGACACGATTTTGAAGAATCCATCGGCCGCGAGAGCTTTGGCTCTCTTCAGCAGGTCGCCTTCTACCACTACGGCGGAAGACTCCGTAAATCTCTTTATCTCAGAAAGCCATTGATATTTCAACGAAGTGGGGCAAATGACAACCACTGACGAGATAAGCCCCTCCTTTCTCAGTAGTTCGGCAGTGGCTATTGCCTGGATTGTCTTGCCGAGACCCATTTCGTCGGCATTTATGCTTTTCCCCGCAGTGAAAGCGAATCTCACTCCGTCTGCCTGATAAGGGTGCAGCCTCGTCTTGAGAAGTCCGTCAAGATTTCCGCCGGAATATTCCTTCTTGCCGATGATGCGTTTCCGCAAATTCCTGTCGCGGATCTCCACCACCATGTCTATGGCATCTTTTCCCCACATGAATCCCGGATCAAATTCCTTTGCTTTCCTGATAAAGGGGGAGGGGTCGATATCATACTCCTTTAAGTATCCTTCTGAGTCGAAAAGGGAGCGGGAAAGCGTCTTCATTTCATTGAAGGAGTTTTTACCAAGACGAATCCTGATGCGGCGGCCTCCCCTGTAATCCACGTTTACAGACGATGATTCAGGCTGGGGATAGTTTTTCCGGGCGAACCTTCCTTCATGGGCCAGGCTGATTGCCTCGATATGTTTGCAGGTGCCGAGTCCGGAGGTCTTGAAGTCCATGCATGAGCAGCGGTTCCATTGGCTGCCGGGTCCATAATAGCTGACGTCGTAGCGTCTCGTGGTCTTGGGATTCCTGACCTCAAAGTTAGAATCCGTGTCGGCCGGACCGATCACGGCAAGATGCTCTCTTTCCGCGGCCTGTTTCCGTAGGGCTGTCTGCCAGTTTTCTATTGTCATCCCCTTCGGGCAAGAGATGTTGTTGTATTTCGGTGTCTTTTGTTTTTTGGGACCGGGATTTGTCTTTTTCTTCATGGCAGGGAAATATGGGTGGGGGCGTATCTTAGAAACTGTTTAAAATTAGAATTAAAAAAATGTTATAGGGCATAACAAACCCTCAGCCAAAGTGTTGAAGGAGAAAAAACATTGTTCATATGCATAGAATCAATCTCTATCAGACACTTTTGACCGAGGGTCAATGGTCTTATATAAACAAAGTATTCTTCGAAAATGATTGTCGCAAACGTAAAAATTCACTACGGAGCCTATTCGAAGCGGTATTATACCTACTGGTCACAGGATGTCAGTGGAGGATGCTTCCGCACGATTATCCCAAGTGGCAATTGGTGTACTATTACTTCCGAAAGTGGTCCAAAGAAGGTAGAATCGAACATTTGCTCAACAAACTTGTACGAAAGGTGAGGAAGAAACGAAATCAATCAGAAAGTCCCTCTGTAGGAGCATTGGACGCCCAAAGCGTTAAATGGGGCAACCGCAAGAGTGACAATGGATTTGACGCAAACAAGAAGGTCAAGGGCATCAAACGTAACATCGTGGTAGACCGCAATGGCTTTATTCTTGCCCGGACAGTATGCAGTGCATCGGTTCATGATTCCCATCAGGCTCACCCATTGTGTAATGCAGCAGACAGAGAGTGGGAACGGCTTGAAAAGGTTCTTGTTGACCGGGGTTACCGAGGGGAGATTGCTAAAGATATTGAAAAAGATTTTGCAATCAGCCTTGAGGTTTCCAATACTCCAAACGGGACTAGGGGATTCATACCGAAACCTCTCAGATGGGTGGTCGAGAGAACTTTCTCATGGCTTGACTGGTTCCGTCGCCTTTCTCGCAATTATGAAGAATCAACCGAGGTCGCTGAAGAAATGATTGATTTGGCTGCCATAAAAATTTTATTGAATCAAATTTAAACAGTTTCTTAGATGAGTCGGAAGGAGAGTCTGTGGATTGGAGATGGTCCGAGAGAGGCGATGGCGGCGCGATGGGCCTTTGTCGGGTATCCTTTGTTGACCTCCCACGCATATCCCGGGTATTTCAGGGCAAGCCGTTCCATAAGCTCGTCGCGGTGGGTCTTGGCAAGTATCGACGCAGCGGCTATCGACATGTATGTGGCGTCGCCTTTGACTACGGTGGTGTGTGGTATGTCGTGATATGGCTTGAACCTGTTGCCGTCCACAAGGACATGTTGAGGACGCACCCTAAGATTGTCGAGGGCACGGTGCATGCCGATAATGGAAGCGTTGAGGATATTGATTCTGTCGATCTCTTCCGCCTCCACCATCACGACGGCCCAGGCTATGGCGTTACGCTCAATGAAAGGGCGAAGAGCAGCACGCTTCTTTTCCGTCAGCTTCTTGCTGTCGTTAAGTTCCGGGCATTCAAAGTCAGGGGGAAGAATCACGGCGGCACAACTGACAGGGCCGCAAAGACATCCGCGTCCGGCCTCGTCGCAACCGGCCTCAATGATGCCTTCGTTCATGTATTTCAGGAGGGTTGTGGCCATAAGGAACGGTTGGAGGGGATTTCGGAAGGGTTTATCAGGATTTTCTGGATATTACGAAAGCAAAGATATCCTTGAAGGATTCTTTCCAATCGGATTCCTGGTAGCTGTCGAGAAGGCTAAGGGCTTGCGCCTGCATTTGCGCCATGCGGTCGTAGGCATATTCAATTCCTCCGTTGCTTTTGGCGAAATCAATAAGGGTGGATATTTCGTAAGGGGAGAGGTTGCCTCTCTTAAGAAGAGCTTTCATTTCCGCCGCCTCCTCTTCCGGGCCGGAGGCAAGGGCATGAAGCAAAGGAAGCGTCACCTTCCCCTCTCTCAGGTCGTTGCCGGTAGGCTTCCCAATGGAGATACTGTCGAAATAATCGAAGATATCGTCTTTTATCTGAAAACAAAGTCCGAACAACTCTGCATACCTCATCAGCGGCTCGTATTCCTTTGGTGAAGCTCCGGCCGCCTCCGCTCCCATCTTCACGCAATTCACGAAAAGCGAAGCCGTCTTTTTGCGGATCATCGAGATATAGCTTTCTTCATCGAAATGATGGCTTCGGGCGTTGCAGATTTGGTCGATCTCTCCGAGCGACAGTTCTTTGCCGAGATCGGATATGGCTGATATTATCGAGATGTTGTCGGTCTTTATCCCTGCAGCGAGGGCGTTGGAGACGAAATAATCTCCGACGAGCACGGCGATATGATTGCCCCATTGATGGTTGATCGTATCCTTGCCACGCCTCAACGGAGTCTCGTCGACTACATCGTCGTGAATAAGGGATGCATTGTGGAGCATTTCGAGTGCCGCCCCTGCATGGAGCACATGGTCGTTGACTCCGCCAAACATTCCGGCACTGAGAATCACCATAATGGGCCGTATCTGTTTTCCCTTGGATGTGAGATACGACGTCACGACCTGATTCATCAACTGATTCGGGGTAAAGAGCGAGCGGCGTATTATGTCGTTCATCGCCGCGAGCTCGTTTTGAAGCCTATTTTGTATTACGGTGAGCTTGTCCATATTCAAATTCACTGCAAAATTAATAAAATCTTATTAACGGAGGCATTTAATAGCGATTAAATTGCTAAATTAGCGGAAAATTTAATTGACATGAATGAAAAACGCCTGTTTCTCCTTGATGCGTATGCGTTGATATTCCGCGCCTACTATGCCCTCATAAAGATGCCGCGCCTGACCCGCGACGGCTTCAACACGTCTGCGATATTCGGGTTTGTCAACACTTTGGAAGAGGTGTTGCGCAAGCAGCGGCCCACCCATATAGCGGTATGTTTCGATCCTCCGGGCCCTACGTTCCGGAGCGAAGCCTATGCTTCCTATAAGGCGTCGAGGTCGTCCACTCCCGAGGACATCAAGCTTTCCGTGCCTATAATAAAGGAGATTATCCATGCATATAATATCCCTATTCTTGAAGTGGAAGGTTTTGAGGCCGACGACGTAATCGGGACGATGGCGAAACGGGCCGAGGCGGAGGGATTCACGACCTATATGATGACTCCCGACAAGGATTTCGGCCAATTGGTGAGTCCGGGCGTGCTGCAATATAAGCCTTCCTACCGTGGAGAGGATTTTGAATTGCGTGGCGAAGAGGAGGTCTGCTCGAAATATGGAATAGATGAGCCGAAGCAGGTGATAGACCTCCTGGCGCTTATGGGCGACAAAATCGACGACATACCCGGATGTCCCGGTGTCGGAGAGAAGACAGCAGTCAAGCTTATCACCCAGTTTGGTGGCGTCGATAGTCTGCTGGAACATACAGCTGAACTAAAGGGTGCTTTGAAGAAGAAAATAGAAGAGAACGCTCAGCAGATACGCGACTCGTATTTCCTTGCCACTATCCGCACTGATGTCCCTGTCAAAGCCGTCCCCGATGAGCTTGTCAGGAAAAACGAGGATCGCGACAAGCTTTTCGCCATTTTCAATGAACTTGAATTCAAATCGCTGCGCGACAGGGTGGAACGCCGTCTTGGCGAGGAGAGTCCTGCGGTAAAGAAGCCGGAATTCCCTTCCTCCCTGTTCGACGACTTCTCTGAAGGGGAGACAAAGGAAGATGCCGATGTCGAGGCAGCCGTCCCTAAGACATTTATGTCCGACCCAATCGACTGGAAAATAGTAGCAACGCAAGAAGATGCCGACTCCGTGTCGGCATCGATGATGAAGGATAGCCGGTGTGGCGTCTGCATGGTGGCGGAAGGAGACAACGACATGGATGCCGTATTGAAGGGTGTTGCCGTAGTGTCGGAGGAAGGAAAGGCCTATTATGTGCCCGCCTCAATGAAAGCCGGAATCGCGGCTGTCCTCGACCTGTTTGCCCGCGCGGACGTGAGGAAAGTGACGGCCTCCGCAAAGAGGGATTATGTCATTGCCCACCGTCTGCGCACTGATAATGCTCCGGCTCTTTGCAACTATGCCGACGTCACCGTTTCCCACTATCTTCTTCAGCCCGAGATGCGCCACGACGTGGATATGCTCGCCTCCGGCTATCTTGGCTACACCTGTTTGCCGGAACCGGTGTTCTCCCCGAAACGGGGCTCAAAGAAAGTCGCCTCCACAGAAGAGGAGATTGCAATGTGGGCCTGCGAGAGGGCGGCGGTGGTCATGCGGCTTGAGCCGCTGCTTGCTGCTGCGATTGAGGAGGAGGGAATGGAGAAACTCCTGACGGATGTGGAGCTTCCGCTCTCCGAGGTGTTGGCTCAGATGGAGATTGTCGGGGTTCGTATCGATGTGGAGGCGTTGAACGAGGCTGCCCGCGACCTTGGCCAAAAATTGTCGGGTATAGAAAAGGAGATATTCAGCATGGCTGGGGAGGAATTCAATGTCGGCTCTCCCGCAAAGGTAGGGGAGATTCTGTTCGACAAGCTGCGGCTTGACCCCAAGGCCAAAAAGACAAAGACCGGACAGTATTCCACGAGCGAGGACCTTCTGGAGAAGGTGGCCCACAAGAATCCAATCGTCGGCAAGATTCTTGAATACCGTCAGCTGAAAAAATTGCTTACAACTTATCTGACGGCGTTACCGGCGGCAATCAATCCGACTACCGGAAAGGTTCATACTGTCTACAACCAGACGGTGACAGCCACGGGCCGTATCTCGTCATCATCCCCAAATCTCCAGAACATTCCTGTCAGGGAGGATCAGGGTCGTGAGATAAGAAGGGCTTTCATCGCGGATCCGGGGCATCTTTTCCTTTCGGCCGATTATTCACAGATAGAACTCAGGCTTGTGGCCGATTTTGCCAATGATGAGACCATGATCGAGGCATTCCGCAACGGCGATGATATCCATGCCATCACGGCCTCTAAGATCTATCATAAGCCTCTTGCGGAGGTGAGTGCCGATGAGCGGCGCCATGCTAAGACCGCCAATTTCGGCATTCTCTATGGCATATCCGCATTCGGACTGTCGTCGCGGCTCGGCATACCACGCTCCGATGCCAAGGAGCTTATCGACAATTATTTTGCCACCTTTCCCACGATTCATAAGTATATGAGCGATTCGGTGGAGACGGCAAGGGAGCATGGCTATGTCTCCACGATAATGGGGCGAAAGCGTCGTCTGCCCGACATCAATAGCAAGAATCCCGTGGTCAGGGGATATGCGGAGCGCAATGCCATCAACGCCCCGATTCAGGGGGCTGCCGCCGATATCATCAAGGTGGCGATGGTCGATATATTCAAACGTATGGCTTCGGAAGGAATGAAGTCTAAGATGATAATGCAGGTGCACGATGAATTGAATTTCGATGTGGTGCCTGAAGAGTTGCCGCGCCTTCAGGAGATGGTGGCGGAGTGCATGGAGAATGCTTATAAGGGCAAGGTGACTCTGACGGCCTCCAGTGGTGTCGCCGACAATTGGCTCGACGCGCATTGACTGACTGCCCGCAATATGTCGGCGCCCCTCCGCTTCCACAGGAAAACGGAGGGGCGCCGAATTTTATTCATGACAGCAGATGGCTATTCCTTGCCTGTGTATATCGGATCGAGGGCGGCGATGAACCGGCTCCACGACAAATTTTCGCGAAACGATGTGGCCGCTCGTTCCCCCATTCTTTGCCTAAGCTCGGCATCCGAGGCAAGCTTGCGCATGGCTTCTGCCAATGCTCCGGGATTGGAGTGGAGAACGAGGAATCCCTCGCGCCCATCGGTGATATACTCCGGTTGAGCTCCATTGGAGGAGCAGACCAATGGTTTGCCGCAAGCCATGTATTCAATATTCGATAGCCCGAATGCCTCTTCCGACGATGAGGGAAGCACTCCGAAGTCGCACTCCCGTATCAGTCCCAAGGGATTGTCGGAGTGCCGTTTCCAGTCAATCATTTCCATGACTCCCCTTGTCAGCGCCCTTCTGCGGAGCTTATCCACGTAATCCGGCGTGCCGCTCCCGACGATCCATAGCCTCATTCTCGATCCCTTCAGCATGGAAAGGGCGTCGATGAGGGTTTCAAGGCCTTTCCCTGCCGCCAATGGTCCGTGAAACATGGCGCAGACCGGCCCTTTCTCTTTTTGAATGGGGGTATCTGAAGTGGCTATGTAGAGACTGTTGTGGATCACGTGGATTTTTCCGGGGTCGAAAGGGATGTCACGCCCATGCCATGTGGAAAGAAACCGTTCGGCCGCAATGTGCGATACGAAAATCATGGCGTCGAGATTGCGGTATATCCGTCGGAACAGCCATGAATCGATCCCTTTCTTTACTTTGTGGCGCGTCATCACGATGCGCACGTCTTTCCTTCCCGCAAGCTTGCGGGCAAGCAAGGCGGTGAAGGCATTCCTGAATCCGTGGACGTGAACCACCGCCGACCCGACAGGCAAAATGCCTAAAGCGTGGGCAAGCATCTTTGCCGAACTGAAATCCAATATTCCGAAGAATGGGGCATGAAGACGGTTGATTCCCTCTTTCTCGAAAAGGGAATCAACGGCTTTTGCATCGCGGGTGAATGCCACTACGTTCCATCCAAGACTCTTGTAATGTCGGCAGATGTCGAGAGCGTATCTTGTCATTCCTCCCCAGCGGTTTTCGGTAAGGATGTGTATCAGATGTCGGTGGTTCTCCATTTAAGGAACGCGTGACTAAGGAAGTGACGTCGGGGTGTCAGTTGGAAGCGGCGAGCATCACTTTTATGTCAACGCTGCTGAGGTTGAGGTATGAGGCCACGAGTTTGTCCACGAGCTTGCCCCTGTAGCATACGATGCCGGATTGCACTCCGGGCGTGGCGCTTACCATGGCGTTGACCCCGCCTTTTATCAGCATGTCGCTGAAGAAATTGACGAGCACGTTGGAGATGGCCATAGCCACTGTGCGTGGCACTGACAGCGAAGGCTTCGTCTCATTGAAGTTGAGCACGTAGACAGTGTCTTTGATTGCCACGGAGAGGTTCTTGGGAAATTCAAACGGGCGGGTGCACTCGCCTATAAGTATCACGTCGGCTCCTTTCACCTTATTATATAGCACGCGGGGATGGATGGCCACGGTGTTGAGTGCGTCGCCGCAATATTGCTTTGCCACCTGCAGTGCTGAGATGTCGTTGTTCATGAGCGTGACGTATGCTCCCGCAGCCATAGCGGCCTTTGCTGCGGAATAAGCAGTGGTGCCGTCGCCGATGACGAGCACCTCGCATGGATTCAAGCCGGCCACGCCGGCGAGAAGCACGCCTTTGCCCCCTCCGACATACGACAGAAACTCCTGTGCGTAGATAATCGAGGCCCTGCCGTCGATTTCGTCGATAATGTTGGCGAAGACAGGCTCGTCATTGTAGCTATACATGTTGTCGAGACAGCCTGCCGTGATGTTTTTGTCAATAAGAGCCTTGATGACTTTCATCTCGAAAAGCGACTCGTCCATCATAGTAAACAAGGAGGCTCCGTCCTTCATCTTTTTGATGTCGTCTTCCCTCAGAGGAAGATAGGAAAGGACAATATCGGCTTTCAGGGCTTCTTCCCGCTTGGCGATCTCAACGCCAAACTCCGTGTAGGCGGAATCAGGGAAGCTGATGTCGGTGGCGGCGCCACATTCCATGACAATCTTTATGCCGGAGGAAGTGAGCAATCCGCAGCCCTCGGGAGTCAGCAGAAACCGGGTTTCTTCCGTATCCTCATAGTTTCCTACAAGTCCTATTTTCAGTGATTTGCCGTTTTTTGTATTTTCGGCGAGCTTTGGTTGAGGGTCAAGCTCGATAGTTTTTGTGTGTTCTTTCTCTGTCATGGGGTAAATAGCGGGGAAAAGATAATTTTTATACATGTTTTCTTGTGTTGCCCGGTCGGCCAACACTAAGGGCGCGTAAGAAAACAGACACGTCCTTAGCTGCCACAAAATTAATTCAAAGGATTGTAAAAAACAAATCCAATCCCCCGAAATTTTAGAGTAAGTGTCCTATTTCTTAGTATCGGGAATAGGGATGGGGCCGTAGAGGAGGAAGTTGGCTATGTTGTCGTCGATTTGGCGACGGTCTTCGAGAGAGTCGCCTTGCCAGATGTTTTGGGCTTTGGAATAGTGGGGGGTACGCGCTTCAAGCTGGCGGGTGATTATTTCTCTAATTTCCTCGTCGGTCTTCCCTGCAAGCAGCGGGCGTTTCTCTCTCTTCCTGACGAGCCGGGAGAATAGGGTCTCATTGGAGGCTTTCAACCATAGGGTCAGGCCTTTGTCGTTCATAAAGTCGATGTTGTCGAAGAAACATGGCGTCCCCCCTCCGCATGATATGACCGTGTCTTCCGAGTCGGCCACTTCCCGCAATGCTTCCTGTTCTATCTCCCTGAATCCCTGCTCACCTTTTATGGCGAAAATTTCCTTCACGCTTGCGCCGTGGCGTGCTTCGATATAATCATCGAGGTCGATGAATTTCAGCCCTGTCTTTTCGCACAAGGCACGTCCGAATGTGGTCTTGCCACATCCCATGTATCCGATTATGAATATTGGTTTCATATTGTTTTAGAGTTTATGAATCCCTGTCCGGTGTCGTAGATGACGGTGTCGGGGATTCGGTTGAGGAATCTGGGTTGAGGGGATGACATGCGTTAAGAAGAGAATCTATGACGGGCAACGTCAGGATGAGTCGCCGCGATTCGTTGGATAGGAGAGTCCGTCTTTCCGGAGGGAGGGCGGCATAGTAGCGTTGCCACTGTCGGGCGTTCCCTTTCATGGCAAGAAGCAGCGACCTCGCATGTCTGAGGTTTTTTCCGTCGCCGGTCTCTTTCCCGAGTCGCATGAGAAGGGCGGCGAATTCGATGCCTTCATGATAGGTGGAGTCGGCCACGGTGAAAGATGCTCCCGGAATATTGTCGAAAGGAATCCTTTTCTCTGCCGAGGACAGACATTTTGATGCCTTGGCCGGCATGCCATTGTCGAGGAATGTTTTTGCCATCCTTGTCAGCGTTCCTCTATGTCGGCGGCTCATGTCGGCTATTACCGGATCCACGTAAGAGGGATGATTGCCTTCCCTGGCATTGTTGACTATGGAATCGGCAAGGGCCGAAAGTCTGTCAAGATACTCTTCCCGGCTGATGAAAGGGGCGTATATCTCCGCCGGCCCGAAAGGACGCGTAGCCTTTGCCAAGGAGGAATATAGGCTTCTTCCGACGTGGGAAAGGAAATATATGGGTTTTCTGTCAGGCCCAGCTGAATTGGAGGCTACTATATCAAGCAGCATCAATTGCTTGAAGGGGATTGTCCCCGACGATGCCATGTCCCGGAGGTTGACGGTCAGGGTGTCGGTGGGTGACAATCCTGCGACCGTCACCCTTGAATGACGGAATGTCGGAGCTCCCTCTTTCTGCGAATACAACTCTCTTAGGGCTTGATGGAGGGAAGTGGCTGTTGTGTCGGCGTCCTTTGCGATTCTCGTAAAGGCATAAGCTCCATACGCGATGTCGGCGGGCGTGGCGGTAAATCGTATGCGGTCCTCTCCTTGGCGCATGAGATTGATGACGTATTCCGGAGTGGCGAGATAGGAGACGTCTATGACCATATGCCCCTTCCCACGTTTTTCGACATCCGTGGCATACCACAATGGGAACGTGAAATTGTCGCCTTGAGTAAAAATGATTCCTTCCGGACGCATTGCGAGGGTGTTGGAGGCAAATTCAAGTGTGTGGCCTCTCCCCGAGCGGTCGTGGTCATCGTAGTTCTCGGCGAGCATCAAAGCCGGAAGCCCGAATGCGCAGAGCGTCATAGTGGTAATCCTGACGGGTCGCTGCCGGAATTTCTCGACGGCGGCTTTGCCTGCTATCCACACCCCGAAGGCTATCCATACCGTGAAGGCCATGAACGAACCGAGGAAGGAATAGTCGCGCTCACGCGGTTCTCCCGGCGATTGGTTGAGATAGACCACAATTGCGAGCCCCGACATCAGGAACATCACCGTCACTGCCGTCATTACCCGTCTGCCACGCTTGCCTCCTTTCATTAGGACGACCATGCCGATAATCGCGAGCAGCAGAGGCAGGCAATAATAGACGTTCCTGCCGGGATTGTCGGAGTAGGCGTTGTCGGGCATAAGCTCCAAAGGCCCGAGCATGGCGTTGTCGACGAAAGGGAATCCGGTGATGAAATTTCCGTGGTCGATCTCTCCGGTGGAAGGTATGTCGTTCTGGCGCCCGGCGAAATTCCATAGCAGATAGCGGAAATACATGTAGCCTATCTGGTAAGAGGCCAAGAATTGGAGATTCTGCAGATAGGTGGGGCGATGGGATGTCTCCTTAGTGCGCTTGCCCGAAGCGTCCATTTTTCCACAAGGATTTCCCAGACTGTCTATGGCGGTGGATATTTCTACGTGTTCCATCGTGGCTTTGTCCATCCCTGCCCAGGCCTCGTAGCTTTCAAGCATGGAAGGGGACGACGACGTGATTCGCGGCAGCCACATGTCGAGTTCCGGTGTCGTCATCCTGGAGAAGGAATAATCGGAAAGTAGGTAGCCGGCGGCATTGGAAAGCAAGGCTTTGCGGTTGGCGGCTGAGTCGTCGGCCGTCATGAATCCGCTTCGCTGGTGTAGTCGCGCTTGCGGGAGAGCTCTTACATAGCGCGGAGCCCTCTTTTTCAGTACGTAACGTGAATATTCCGGGGAGGATTCTCCTTGTTTCCAAATTTCCTGAAATATTGGGCGGCTGTAAGGCGTGGCTCCGTAAAGGAGCGGTTTGGAGCCATATTGTTCGCGGGAGATATAGCGCGAGAGGGCGAATATGTCGGTAGGCGCGCCCTCGTTCATGGGAGGATTGGCGGCTCCCCTTATAAGGATGATGGCGAAGGAGGAGTATCCGAGCAGCAGCATCCCCGTGATCCATATGCCATTACGCAGCGTTTCCCATTGTATGCGGCGTGAATAGACCGCGACAGCCGCGACTGTCAGGGAAGCGATGCCGGCGACAGCTATGTTGCCGTTTACCACTGTCAACCCCGACAGCCATATGAAGACGGCCAAGGAGATGAGGGTGGCTATGCGACAGCGATGGGAAACGGATATAAGGGCGACAACCATTGATAGGAGCGTGGCGACGGCGTATGCAGCCACTCCCGAAAAGAATGGCATGCCGAGAGTGTTGACGGCGAAAAGTTCGAAGTCCGACGCCCATGTAAGCACTCCGTTCATCATCCCGACAAGGATAATGGCTACGGCAATAAACGATAGGAGCAGAGCCACGACTGATTTCCATGACGGGCAATTGACGGGGTTTTTGCAGTAGACGTAAATTATTGCGAGCACCGGCAGACAGAGGAGGTTGAGCTGATGCACGCCTATCGACAAGCCCATTATATAGGCAATGAGTATGATAAGCCTTGATCGTCGTGCCGCGTCGCGGGAATTGGCCCAGAGGGTCATGAGCCATATGGATAGCGCTGACAGGAATGCCGACATAGCATATACCTCCGCCTCGACGGCGGAAAACCAAACGGAGTCGCACCATGCGAAACACAGCCCGCAACAGATTGAGCATGAGACGGCAAGTAGCTTTATGATTCGTGGTGACAGTTTGCCTTTCCGCAGGTGGCCGCGACTTGCGAAAAGGAGTGCGTTATACGTGATTCTTGCCAGCAGTGATGCTGCCAAGGCCATGAACAAGGCGCTGCAAAGGTTGACCACGTAGGCGTGCATGTGGGCCGGGAAGGGTAATGTCGCTATTCTCATTGCGAGCATCCAGGCAGGATTGCCGGGTGGATGGCCGACTTCGAGAAGCGAGGCGCACGTGACGTATTCCGGGCAATCCCAATAGGATACGCCGGAATCGAGCGTCAGCCAATACGTGATGAACGCGCATGCGAAGACGAGCCATGCCGAGGCATTGCGAAGGCAAGGCGTGCGGTATAGTCGGGTATTGAGTAATCTGTCTTTCACGTCTTGGAAGCTGAGTCTTGGATTGTCATAAATGGGAAAGTCGCTTTTCCGCCTCCTCTTTGCCGAATACGGAGAAGAAATCCTTGCGGGTGCGTTTCCATCGGTTGTGGCTCCAGAGCCAAAGCCTGGGGTCGCTTTTGATGGTCTGTTCGAGCATCTGATAGTATATCTTGGTCAGCTCGAATGTCGGCAGGGCGGTAGCGTCATCGGTGATTTTGACGTATCGGCAGAGGTATTCCCCTCGTTTCGGACGACTCATGTCGCAATAGAAGACGGCTGCATGGAGCATCTTTGAAAGGCGTTCGGGCCCGGTCATCGCCGGAGTGTCTTGGTTGAGGAAATCAGCGAAATAGTGGATGCCCTCGAAAATCGGGACCTGGTCGGCTATATATCCGATGATGAATGGCTTGCCCTCCTTTCTCCATTTCATGATTGTGGGGAGGGTGTCTTTCATCCTAATTGATATCGCTCCGAAACGCGACCGTATTTTCAGGAAAGCTTGGTCGGATGCTTCATTTTCGAGTGGATGGTAGATTTGTCCGCCGTGTATTCCTTCGGGGAGATGGAGCGGTATGGAACTGATCCATTCCCAGTTGCCAAAATGCCCGAGCAGGAGCGACACGTCCTGCCCGTTGTTGAGGCATTCGTTGACCTCCTCCTGCCCCTCGAATTTCATTCTCCTCAGGATTTGCCTTTTGCTCATTCTCCCCAGCTTCATGGTTTCCACGAAATAATCTCCGAGGAAACGGTAGAACCCTTTCTCTATCTCGCGTAGTTCTTTCGTGGATTTTTCAGGGAAGGAAGCGGAGAGATTTTTGCGTATCACCTTTCGGCGGTATCCTATGACTCTTCCGGCAAGGAAAGCCACGAAGTCGGATATGCCGTAGAGCACGCCCAAAGGGAGGGTGCCGACGGCTCCGAAGAGCAGGTTGAGCGAGGCGGTCGCGAATTTTTTAGTCCGTTTCATCTATCAGTGTTGACAGGATTTAATTATCGACTGCAAAATTACACATAAATCGCGGTATTTCTATATCAATAGGATAAAAAGCCACAAAATCATAAGCAATACCATTCTGCAGTTCCCCCGGTTTCGTCGTTATGGCACTCTGTAATATACTTGCTTGGAGTTATTTCGTTATCTTCTTGCTGCAAGCAATATCTTTGTGTAGGAAAAGACGTATATACATCAATAAGATCAGCAATTTTGGTTATTGGGGAAGAATATCAAGAGTCGCGGAAATAATAAGCAGACCAAAGCAGCTGCATCCTATGCAGCGTGCGAGAATAGTTGCAGATCTACAAGTTATATGTACTCGGATATTAGCATTGTGTTGGCTCTTGTTTGACAACAGACTGCCACGATTAATGGCCGTGATTTAGTTCGCGGCCTCCTGGCTGTCCGGAATGCGTCATAAATATGTTCTGTCTGAAATTTTGAAGAGGGATCATATTTGGAAAATCCAAGGATTATCTATAACTTTGTCGCCGTGGTAATAATTACGCCGGTGATTAAATATGAAGTTCTATAATCGTAAGAAAGAAATAGAAGAATTAAGGCGGATACAGCTACGGGCTTTTGAATCCCGTTCAAGGATGACGGTTGTGACAGGTCGGCGGCGTATCGGCAAGACATCGCTTGCGCTGAGGGCAACGCAAGGAGAATTCCCTACTGTATATTTGTTTGTCAGCAGAAAAAACGAAGCGTCATTATGTGAGGAATTCTCTGGTCTTATTTCGTCAGCCCTTGATTGTTATGTGCCATCAGAGATAAAATCCTTCAAATCGTTGTTCCGGTTGTTGATGGAGTTTGCAAAGACCCGGAGGTTCAACTTGATTATCGATGAATTTCAGGAATTTTTCAATATAAATCCATCAGTGTTTAGTGACATGCAGAATATCTGGGACACCTACCGCAATGATACCCATATGAATTTGCTACTCATGGGCTCGGTATATTCTATGATGCACAAAATATTTGAGAGTTACCACGAACCTTTATTCGGAAGAGCAGATGCGGCGATACGGTTATCGGGATTTGACACTGAAACCATGAAAGAAATAATGCGTGATTTCCGACCCGAATACACCAAAGATGAATTGCTCGCTTTCTATTGCATAACCGGAGGCGTGCCTAAATACATAGAACTTTTGTGTGAAGATACCGATCTTTCGATAGCCGGGACGTTTCACTATGTTGTCAGGGAGAACTCTCCTTTTGTAGAAGAAGGGCGTAATCTGTTGATTGAGGAGTTTGGTAAGGATTATGGGTCTTATTTCTCAGTGTTGAGCTGCATCGCATCAGGTATAAACACTCAAGGGGCAATTGAAAGTGCGATGGGGGTAACGACGGTGGCAGGGCATATTAAGCGGTTGATTGAAGATTATTCCATTATTAAGCGGGTCCGACCCATAATGTCGAAGCCGCGCTCTCAGAATGTGCGATATGAGATCACTGATAATTTTCTGCGCTTCTGGTTCAATTATTTTGACCGTAACCAGACACTGGTGGAGATGGGCAATTTTCACTATCTTAGGGAGATAATAACTTCTGACTATCCTACGTATTCCGGTCATATGCTTGAAAAATACTTTCGGCTTAAAATGGCTGAGAGCCATGAATAGATAGATATTGGCTCATGGTGGGAACGTAAAAAGGGGAAGGAGGCCAACGAGATAGATATTGTCGGAATAAAGACAGACGGAAAGACGGCAATTGTGGCAGAAGTGAAGCGTCAGCGTCGCAAATACGACCATAAGGCATTTACGGAGAAGCTGGAGCGCATCAAATCATGTCTTCTCATGAAATATGAAGTCATGACGAAATTGCTCACGTTGGAGGATATGTGATCCTATTTGGTGTGTTGAGAGGCCAGTCTGATTAAGAGTTTATTTAACATTCAATGTTAAACAAACTCTTAACTTTGACACCATAATGGAATCATTGTCAATCAAATGACTGCATTGTATCATTACGAAGTGACTATGCTAATTTCTTGATTGTTGCCGTTTATTGTCATGCTGTGGCGATTGACGTAGAATGGTGCCGAAGGGTCTACCGTGAAAGTCAAATCATTTCTCTTTTCTTCTTACGCGTTTGGGAATCAGTTTGTTGATCTCTTTCAATGCCATGGGTGGAACGGGAAGCTCAGGCAACACGTCCATCATCCGACGCTCCATCCCTACGCAGCGCAGAAGCGATATGAAATTGCCAAGCGAGAGGTTGGGATTCTTCCCTTGCTCGAAATGGCATATAGTCGTGTAGCCCACACCCGATTTTGAGCAAGCTCCCTTTGGCTCAACCTCGCGGCGAGACGGTATTCCTTCATGCGCCTTGCGAGAGTCTCCAAAATCTCATTGTTAGATAAGAAATCCCCAATAATCATGTTTTAATATATTGATATTAGGCTGTAAATATAGCAATAAATATCCATATATCATAATATGAAAATGAATTTCCGACTGATTTAGCGCTAAACAATCCTTTAATGAACTTATGGCTGGCTGAAGCAGTGTCATGACCGGAATCCTATGCCATGGTTTTGGGAGGGAGGGGCTTTTGGCGATATTTTAGCGTGGAAAAGAGGGAGCCCTTTGAAATTGTCTTGAAAAATAGGGATTTTTATGTTAACTTTGCAAGATTAAAAACAAATGTGTGTTGAATCCAAACACGCTTTAATGCCCGATTGGCATCATAGATGACGATCGGGGGATTATATCCTGCAGAATGAAAGACCTTTTAATGTTCATCAGACGCTTTGCGCGTCCATATAAGTGGAATGTGGTTTGGAGTGTGGTTTTCAACTTCCTGACCACGTTTTTCACGCTCTTCTCTTTTGCCTTCATCATGCCTATTCTCAAGATTCTCTTTGGGTTGGACTCCACGCGCTATTCATACATGGAATTTGGCAGCGCGGATGCCAAAGACGTCTTGATGAACAATTTCTATTGGTATGTCTCGAATCTCATCGAGCAGGTAGGATCGTCCAACACGCTTGCGCTCCTCGCTCTCATGCTTATTGCCGGGACATTCCTCAAGGTCATCACGGCCTACTTCAGCGATTATTTCATTATCCCTCTCCGCAACGGCGTGGTGCGCGATATACGCAACAAAATGTACGCCAAGATTTTGTCGCTTCCAATCGGCTTCTATTCCCACGAGCGAAAAGGCGACATAATGAGCAGAGTCAGCGGCGACGTCACGGAGATTGAAGTTTCCGTGGCCGCCAGTCTTGCGGCTCTCGTCAAGCAGCCCATCATGATTATCGGGTGTCTCGGAATGATGCTCTTCATGAGCTGGCGTCTTACGATATTCGTCTTTATCCTTCTCCCGGCGGCGGGATGGGTGATGGGTTCAGTGGGTAAGAAGCTGAAAGCAAGGTCTATGAGAGCCCAGGAATTGCTTGGTACGATTCTTTCCACCACGGAGGAATCGATCGGAGGCCTGCGCGTCATTAAGGCGTTCAACGCCGAGAAACAGATGTCGGGCATGTTCCGTCAGGAGACGGGAGAATTCCTCTCTGTCAGCAACTCCATTCAGCGGCGCTATGCGCTTGCCCACCCTATGAGTGAATTCCTCGGCACGATCGCAATCGCAATTGTGCTATGGTTTGGAGGGTCGTTGATACTCGACAACCATTCGAGCATAGATGCCTCAGGATTCATCTACTACATGGTGATCTTCTACAGCATAATAAATCCTGCGAAAGAATTGTCTAAGACGGGCTATACAATACAGAAGGGTATGGCGTCGCTGCATCGCATCGACAAGGTGCTTTCTGCCGACAACCCTATCAAGGATGCCACCAATCCCGTAGAACTTAACCCTGACGAGAAGAAAAGGGGAAGCATACGGCTTAAGAACGTAGATTTCAGCTACGACGGAGAGCGAAAGGTGCTTGATGATATTTGCCTCGACATAAAATCGGGGATGACCGTGGCTCTTGTCGGCCAGTCGGGCTCCGGAAAATCCACGCTCGTGGACATGATACCGCGATTCTGGGATGTCGACAAAGGTGTCGTGGAGGTTGATGGCCATGGAGTCAAGGAATACAGGGTCAATGAGCTGAGAAGCCTCATGGGCAACGTCAATCAGGAGGCAATATTATTCAACGACACATTCTTCAACAACATAGCTTTCGGCACGCCCGGGGCGACACTGCAACAGGTGGAAGAGGCTGCGAAAATTGCCAACGCCTATGATTTCATCATGGCTACGCCCGGAGGGTTCGACGCGATGGTCGGCGACAGGGGATGTATGCTCTCCGGAGGTCAGCGACAGCGCATCAGCATAGCGCGGGCCGTGCTTAAAAATCCGCCGATTCTGATTCTCGACGAGGCTACTTCCGCTCTCGACACTGAAAGCGAGCGTCTCGTGCAGGAAGCCTTGGAGAGGCTTATGAAAAACCGCACCACGCTGGTCATAGCCCACAGGCTTTCGACTATCGCAAACGCCGACCTGATTTGCGTCATGCACAACGGGCGCATCATAGAGCGTGGCACGCATGAAGAATTACTATCCATCAACGGACATTACCGGCGGCTTGTAGACATGCAGTCGGTGAAATAATAAATTTGAGATTATGAGAAAGATAGCCATATTGACCGGAGGCGTGGGCAAAGGAGCCGACCGTCTTGTGTCTCTTTTTAACGACGGAAACAGATTTCGTGTGGAGTTGATTGTCGCCGACACGACAAACACTGAAATTGCCGACAGATTTGTCGGCAAGGATGTTGAGGTGGTGTTCCTTCCCCGGGGCAGATGGGAGACCGCGCCCGAAGATGTTGTCGAGCTGCTCGAAGAACATGAAGTGGAGCTCCTCGTGCTTGAAGAATTTAATGATAGCCTTCCGGAGGCTGTTTCTCAAAAGTTTGAAGGAAGGATTGTCGAGATAAGCTCTGAGGAGAATGCTCCAAGGGAGATTGTCGCTGCTTTTGAGAATATAGATTCCGGGTTGGCGGCAGGACAAACTGTTGCGGAACAGAATGTCCCGCCTGTGCCTAAAAGCGTGGATGAGGAATGGGCCGAGAAGCTTCATCTGAACTACGACGCGTCGCGACTTCGTACGACTCCTCCACCCGTGCCGGGAAGCGATGCGCCGGGGAATCCGCAATATGGGGCGACTCAAAATCCAGCAATGGGCAATCAGTCGGGCAATCAGATAAACAATGGAGGTCTGCAATTCGGTGGCGGAATGCAAAGTGTGAATGGTCAAAGATACGGCAGTGGTATGCCATCTGGCGGCAGAATGCAGAATGGTGGTGACGATAGTGGTGAAATACCCTCTACATATATTGTTTGGGCTGTCATAATGACAATCTTCTGCTGCACGATTCCCGGAATCGTAGCCATAGTCTACTCTTCAAAAGTATCATCCAGACTGAGCATTGGCGACCTGGAAGGGGCGCGCCGTGCGTCGCAGACCACCCAGATTTGGATTATTGTCTCTTTTGTGCTCGGAGTGCTGAGCGCTACACTCTACTCACCATTGATGATGATATCATGATTAATAGAAATACAAAGACGACAGCCACACGAATCATCGTGCTGGCTGTCGTTATGTTTATAGTCGTGTTTTATTTTATCTTCGACCCTTTGGATAGCGCATACATGCCGCAATGCCTGTTTTATAAGCTGACGGGATTGCAATGCGTAGGATGTGGCAGCCAGAGGATGCTACATTCCCTGCTCCACGGCGACCTTGCAGGAGCATTCCGGGCCAATGCCTTTGCCTTGCTTTCACTCCCTGTCATCGGGTTTCTGCTATGGCTGGAGTTTAAGAGAAATTCCTATCCCTTGCTTTACAGGAGAGTCTTTTCCAAAGCATTCATCGTTGTTGTGATAGTGCTCTTTGTCGGCTGGTTTGTCGCCAGGAATTGGCTGTTGCGGTCATAATAGCCACTATAGCCATGATAGCTGTTATGGCTATCTTGGTTATAGAGGATATAATAGCAAGGATGGCTAAAGTTGCTTAACGGCGACGGCGTTTCCTTCTGGAAGATTTCTTTTTAGATGATTTTTTGCCGGTGTATTTAGTAGTGATGATCAGCTTTTTGCCAATGCTGAGGTTGTCGCTTTTTAGTCCGTTGGCTTTCTTGATGGCGGCGACGGTCGTGCCATATTTTTTTGCTATTGAAGACAATGTTTCTCCATTTCTGACTCTATGTGTCGTGGATGTAGCAGCCTTTTGGGACTTTGTCGACGTTTTCTTTGGGGCTGACGCTTTTGGCGTGTAGCCTTTTGGAGCCGCCTTTTCAGAGGCTTTAAGATCTGCCGCTGCGATGGCATCGGCATTAGTGGTCGTGATGCGTAGTTGCTGTCCTACTCTTATGGCATTCCTTCTCAGATTGTTGTTCTCCTTAATCTGCATCGGCGTGACGCCGTATTTCTCGGCGATAGAGGCAAGGCTCTCTCCGGCAACGACTTTATGGACCACTACTGAAGCTTTCCCTTGCTTGGCAGCCAAAGCCACGTCGTCTTCCCCCATATCTTCAGGCCATACCTGGGTTTCCTCCACTGCGAGCATCGCGTCTGAGGGAACCTCTCCCGGCTCCACTACTCCACGATGGCTATACTTGTCTGGCTCAAAGCCGCGAATTTCATTCTCACTCATCAGGTAGGCATGGATCTGTTGGGAGGGGAGGATTAGGGTATAGGGGGAGTCGGGTGTGCCCGGAATCACGTCTGCCCTGAATTGGGGATTAAGTATCCGAAGTTCCTCCACAGGAATGTCGAGCACCTTTGAAATCTGGTTGAAATGGATTCGTTCGGCCACCTGAATCGTGTCGATTACGAGCGGTTTGGAGGGAAGGACGGGGGATATATTATGTTTCGGATAGTAGTTCATCACGTAGTTGGCGGCGATGAACATCGGTACGTAGCCACGGGTCTCGGGAGACAGATAGCTATAGATTGACCAGAAATCATGGTCTTTGGCTTCTCCGCCGGCCCTGCGGATAGCCTTGTTGACGTTGCCCGGCCCGCAATTGTAGGCGGCGATGGCAAGTGACCAGTCGCCATAGGCGGCATAAAGGTCTTTAAGATAGGAGACAGCTCTCTGCGAAGCGACATACGGGTCACGGCGTTCATCGACGAGCGAGTTCACCTCAAGTCCGAGTCCCTTGGCCGTGCCGAGCATCATTTGCCAAAGGCCGGTGGCGCCGTGTCGCGACACGGCGTTGGGGTCAAGTCCTGACTCAATCACGGGAAGATATTTCAATTCAAGAGGAAGTCCCTGCTCTTCAAGTGCCTGCTCGAAAATCGGCATATAGTAGAGGCTCAAGCCAAGGATGGCGGCAATCTGCGGACGGCTTTTTTTCGTGTACCTGTCGATATAGCTGCGCACAATTTGGTTGTAGGGCATCTCTATCATGGTGGGTAGCTCGTTGAGGCGTCTGATCATCTCCTCGTCGCTCACCTCGGCGTCCGGCTCCGTCTCATATCTTTTGTCGGTGGCGGTATAGTTTTTGATAAACCAGCTTTCGAGGAGCTTCTGCGTGTCGGCCTCGAAGCTTTCGGGATAAACGATAGCCTGGTCGGTGATGCTCGTCTTAAGGTCGAGCACGTTCTGTTTCTTGTCGTTCTTGGCGAAGCCTACGAGAGAGGCTGCGGCAAGACAGAATATAAAAAAGCGTCTTTTCATGTCGAGAGAACAATGTCATAGAGCCGGCCTGAAGCTCAGGAAGCTGTGGCCGGTAAGGTTAGAAATTGAAAGCCCAGTTCAGGCCGAGACTCACCTTTCTGTCGGATGGATTGATCATCATGGATGGGCTCCAGTCGATTGAAAGGTCGGGAGAGATGTCGAAATGTGCGAGGGAAGCGTCGACGTAAGCGTCGACCATACACAACAGGTACATTCCGACTATGCAAATGATGCAGAGGTCGCGGTTGCGGCGATAGAAATCGCGACGCGTGCGCATCGTGTTTGTGAGCCATGTCTTGTCGAGATCCTCCTCCTTTGTGGTCGAGGGGAAGAAATTCATGTAAGACTTGGTCGAAGGGTCGTTGTCCATAAGGTCGCGATAGGCCTGCGTATAGTCGCGCAGCTGGCCGTTGTTCCAGTTTGTGCCGTAGCCAAGGCCCATGAAGGCTCCGACCACGATAGGCAGTTTCCAGTAGCGACGGTTGTAGACCTGCCCTAATCCCGGGAACAGGGCCGAGAGCCATACCGCCCTTGTGGGCGACGGATTGAACACCTTCTTCCCGTCGAGTCCATAGGGGGAATTTTCGTCGACCACCACAGTCGGAACCGTGTCGGAGGCCTCATCATAATCTCCTTCGCCCAAGGGCTCTCGCACGAGAGCTTCCGCATCGATGAAGACCGTGGAGTCTGGCGGAATCTCTTTCACGGGATTCTGTGGAATGGGTTCATCAGATTCTTTTTGTAAGCCATCCCTGTTGTCGGAAATCCGTATTTCAGGCTCTGCTTCCTTTCCTGCAGCCATGGCCGTCATAAGGTCGAACGGCATGAGCATAAGCAGGCATAGGGCGATCACCAGCCTCTGGGGGCCGGCGGTCAGCACCGTGGAAGGAACCTGTGCGTCGGGTATATGTTCGGATAGTTTCTGCATTTTCATCCTTTCATCCTTTCGAAAAGCTCCACAAGCTTGCGGAGCTCCTCGTCGGAGGTGAATTTAAAAGTTATCGACCCGTTGCCATCGGCCTTGCGGGCAAATTTGACAGGTGTGGGGGAGATGTCCGACAGGGAGTTGGCGAAATCGGAAAAAGCTCCGAAATCGTTGCCCCTTGCCCGTGTCGGGGTCTCGCGCTCATCGGGCGTTGCCATCATCCTTGCAAGCTCCTCCACTCTCCTGACCGAAAGCCCCTCCTTGAGGATGAGATTGTAGAGCTTCAGCTGCTCTTTGGGGTCGGCTACGGATAGCAATGCCCGGGCATGCCCCATATCGAGTTTGCGGTCGCGCAGCCCGAGCTGAATCTCTGCGGGAAGCTTAAGCAGACGAAGATGGTTGGCGATTGTGGCTCTCTTTTTTCCGAGACGTTCGGAAAGACGGTCCTGTGTAAGGTCGTAGGTGTCGATAAGCTTTCGGAAAGCTAGAGCCACCTCAATGGCGTTGAGGTCTTCGCGTTGGATATTCTCGATAAGGGCCATTTCCGTCACTTCCGAGTCGGAAGCCGTGCGCACGTAGGCCGGAAGGGTGGAAAGTCCGGCAAGCTTTGCGGCACGCCAACGCCTTTCTCCGGCGATGATTTGGTACGTGCCGTCGCCGGCGTCCCGCAGCGAAAGCGGCTGGATCACCCCGAGCTCGCGTATCGACGCGGCAAGTTCGGCGAGTGTTTCCTCGTCGAAAGTGCGCCTCGGTTGCTCCGGGTTGGGAGAAATCAAGTCGATTTCTATTTCATTTATGGCCGACGACCCGTCGGTCTGTATGTCGTTCATTGAGATCAGGGAGTCGAGTCCGCGTCCCAATGCGTTTCTTCGTAATGACATCGTTATGCTTTTTTCTTGCGGTTGCGGGCTATGAGCTCCTTGCTAAGCTGCCCGTAGGCTATCGCGCCCCGGCTTTCCGGATCGTAAAGGATTACGGGCAGTCCGTGGCTTGGGGATTCTGAGAGCTTGATGTTGCGGGGAATGACCGTCGTGAAGACCATGTCGCCGAAATGTCCTTTCAGTTCTTCGAAAATCTGATTGGCAAGACGGAGTCTGGCGTCATACATCGTCAGCAGGAATCCCTCGATTTCAAGCGAAGGACGCAGCCTACTCTTGATTATCCTGATGGTGTTGAGCAATTGCGAGATTCCTTCAAGAGCGAAATATTCCGCCTGCACGGGGATGATGACCGAGTCGGCGGCTGTCAGGGCGTTGACAGTGATTACTCCGAGGGATGGACTGCAGTCGATCAGTATGTAATCGTAGGAGTCTTTAAGGGGCTCCAGAACTTTTGACAGGGCTTTCTCACGGTCCCTTCGATTCATCAGCTCCACTTCGGCTCCGACAAGGTCAATGCGCGAGCAAATAATGCTCAGCCCGTCGATGCAAGTCGGCATCACGGCCTCAGCGGCGGAATATCCGTCGACGATACAATCGTAGACGGAGGCCTGGTCGTCGGCAGGGACGACTCCGAGTCCCGATGTGGCGTTGGCCTGCGGGTCGGCATCGACAAGAAGCACCTTCTTGCCGTCGGTGGCAAGGCATGAACCGAGATTAAACGCCGTCGTGGTCTTGCCTACCCCGCCTTTCTGGTTGGCGATAGCTATAATTTTACCCATTGCCTGTATTTGATATAATTTCAGAATGCAAAGTAATAATTTTTCTTTGACAATTCACAATTTTTTCTTGTTATACTGCGTCTGAATTAACACATTTTAGTATTGAAGTAGTGTGGACTTCTTAAACTTAAAGGATTGACGAGCCCCGACGGGGTTGATGCTAATCATCCCTTTATGTCGAAAAAGACGCTTCTTTGTTTTTCAGCACTTTCCTGAACGCTACTATCAGCAACGCGGAGGCGCAAAGCAGAGCCCCTGAGAAACTATAGTAGACCCCGACAGACTCCAGCCCGAATCCCACGGCCATAAGCAGCATAAGGGGGATGCCGACCACGAGATAGCTCGTCAGCGAAATCCACAGCAGGGGTTTCACTTCCGAAGTGCCTCTCAGGGCGTTGACGTAGGTGAGTTGTATTCCGTCGCAGAACTGATATAGAATCAACGGCGCGATCAATGGCATTGCCGCCGCTATGACGTCGGCCTCAGGCGTGAACATACGGACGAGGTCTTTCGTGAAGAACAGAAACGCCAAGGACGCCAGCGTGCACAAAGCCAGCACGAGATGCAGCCCGGCAGCGGTGGTTTTGCGAATTCCGGGGAAATCATGTACGCCCGTGAAATTCGCCACGCGTATCGACGTGGCCCATCCGAAGCTCATGTAGGTCATAAACCCAAGCTGGGCTATGGTGTTGACCACCTGATAGGCGGCGAGTTGCACCTTGCCGAACCATCCGCTGACGACGGCTCCCATGCTCCATAGAGCACACTCAACACCGCTTTGGATCATTAGAGGATAGGAAGTGGTCCAGACGTGGTATCTTCTCTCTTTGCCTGCGTGCATCGAGGCCATCGGGCGCCAATATGGCTTATAACGTCGGCGAAGGGCAAAGACCGCCACGATTGCGATGGCTGCCAATGTCCTGGCTGTCAGGGTGCTTATCCCGGCTCCGACGAGACCCATTTCCGGAAATCCAAACTTCCCGAAAATCAGGAGATAGTTGCCTGCTATGTTGACCACGTCCGCGCCAAGGATAATCCACATCGGGGTGGCCGTGTCGGTCGTGCCGTTGGCAGTCTGCTGGAAGCAATTGAAGACGGCCATTGGGATAAGGGTCGCGAGCACTATCAGATAATACTCTTTGGCCACGGGGAGAATCTCCGGATCCTGTCCGAAATAATCAAGGAAAAAGTAGATTGCTCCCATAATGGCGGTGAAGGCCAGGGCCATTATAATATTCACTTGAAGGGATGCCCGGAGCATAATGCCCCCCTCCTGATGGTCGCCCTTTCCGTAGAGGGCTCCTATAAGAGGGGTCACGCCTCCGGCAAAGCCCATAAGCATCACTATCGCCACCATGAAAAGACTGTTGACGAAGGCCGACGCGGCAAGCTCATCAAGACCGTAAGCCCCGACCATCATAGTGTCGGCGAAGCTGACAGTGATGACCCCAAGCTGGGTGACAAGCACGGGGAAGCCTATGCGAATCAGACTTTTGTATGACTGCATATACGACTCAGGCTTGAGTTTGCGGACGATATTCTTCATATATATTATTCAATATGCTCGGCGGCTCCCTTTCGAAACCTCGGGAATTGTGTTTCCGACTGCAAAGTTAACCATTAATTATGAAGATACAAAATCCGCCTCTCGATGGCTTTTCTCGGTTTTCGGCCTTGCGAGGTCTGTCTCTGCTGGCCGGAGGATGGAAAAAGCGGAGATAAAGATGGTCATTAATTCCGATTATGAAGAATGAGCAATACAATAACGAGGCGGGATAAACAAAAATCAGATAATTTTGTAAAGATTTTATAGGGGCATGGCTTTATGACGCATGACACTGTCTGCCGCGAGAGGCCATCTCCCATTGATTTTTATTCCACAAGGCTTGTATTCCACGCAGGCCATTCACATCAGGTATATGAAAAAAGTATTCTTGGTTTTGACAATCTTCGCCACGGCGACAGCCGCATCGGCATCCGTCAGTCTCGATTCCTGCCGGAATATGGCCGTGCGCAACAATAAGACCATAAGAATGGCAGAGGAAAACCTCCGGGGCGCGGGCTATTACAAAGAGGCTGCGAGAGCCGCATATCTCCCGGGCATTGATTTCACTGGAACCTACATCTACAACCAGCATGAAATCAAGCTCCTTGGAGAGGATGCGAAGCTTCCGACCATGAGCTTCGACCCAGCTACGCAGAGTTTCAACTATAATATCCTCAAGGGCCCTGACGGGACTCCGATAAAAGACCCCGCTACGGGCAGCTACATACCGACGGAAGTCGCGGTCATTCCAAAGGAGGCGATGACCTACGACACGCGCAACGTGTTTGCAGGAGCTTTGACGCTGACCCAGCCAGTCTTTATGGGCGGACAGATCAAAGCCCTCAACGAGATAGCGGGATATGGCGAATTGCTTGCAAGAGCCACGCGCAATTCGCTGACCCAGAACGTGGTCTATGCCGTCGATGAGGCTTATTGGCTTGTGGTGTCGCTTAAGGAGAAGAAGCTGCTTGCTGAAAGCTTCGTCAAGCTCGTCGACACGCTTCGTTATGACGTCCAGGCAATGCTCGACGAAGGTGTGGCCACCAGAAGCGATGTCCTGACCGTTGAAGTGAAGCTTAACGAAGCCAAGATAGCTTTGACTAAGGTCAATAATGGTCTGACTCTCTCCAGAATGGCGCTCGCTCAACTTTGCGGTCTTCCTGTCAATACGCAGATGATGCTTGAGGATGAGGAGCTAAAGTCGGCGGGAGTGATAGAGGCGGATGGCTCGGAGAATCTGGAAGATGTCTACAGCCGTCGGCAAGATCTGGAGATGATTCGCCAGAGCATCAACATGCTTAAGGGCAGAGAACGTCTTGCCATGGGGCAGATGCTTCCGAAAATCGCGCTTGTCGGGGCCTACTCATTCTCGAATCCCAACGTGATAGACGGTTTTGAGAAAAAATTTGGGGGTGGTTTCTCCGTGGGGGCAACCCTGACAGTGCCGATATGGCACTGGGGCGGCGACTACAAACGCTATAAAGCCGCCAAAGCACAGACCGCAGCGCAGCGTCTGCTGCTTGAAGACACGGAAGAAAAGGTCAGCCTTCAGGTCAGCCAGGCGAGATTCAGTTTCGACGAGGCCAAAAAGACCTATGCCATGACCGTGACCAATATGGAGAAGGCTGATGAAAATCTCCGTCAGGCCGATCTCGGATTTAAGGAGGGTGTGCTGACCACCAACGACGTGATAGGGGCACAGACAGCATGGCTCCAGGCTAATTCTGAGAAAATAGACGCTGAAATCAGCATAAGGTTGTGCAAGACGTATCTCTCCAAGGTGCTCGGCAACCTGAATTATTGACATTCTCCGTCGTGCTTCTCTAAAAATGGATTTTTAGTTCCAATAAATTAATAAATTACACTGAACTTAAACAGACAATAAGATATGGCTACCAACGACAACAAATCACAAGAAAATACCACGTCCGGACCTTCCTTGGCTCCGGCGAACGCCGCCTATTCCGATCCGGGCGCCGTGTCGGCAAAAGACCGTATGCTAATCCTGACAATCGTCATCATCCTCTTGATTCTTGCTGCAATGGCAATAGTGGGATTCCTCTTCATAAAGCCGGGCCCCGACACGGTGCAGGGGCAGGCCGATGCCACCGAGATCAGGATTTCCGGGAAGCTCCCCGGAAGAGTGACGGAAATATTCGTGGAAGAGGGGCAGAGAGTGAAGGAGGGAGACACGCTTGTCAGAATCCACTCCACTCTTGCAGAGGCCAAACTATATCAGGCAGAAGCTATGGAGAACGCGGCAAGCGCTACCAATCGCAAGGTGGATGCAGGGACCCGTTCGCAAATAATCAATGGCGCTCACGACATATGGAGGCAGGCTCAGGCGGCCACCGGAATCACGAAGAAGACGTATGAACGAATGCAGAACCTTTTTGAAAAGGGAGTCGTCAGCGAGCAGAAGAGAGATGAGGCAAAAGCCGCCTACGATGCAGCGGTCGCCGGAGAGAGTGCTGCCAAAAGCCAGTATGAGCTTGCAAAGTCGGGTGCTCAGGCTGAAGACAAGCAGGCTTCGGCCGCAATGGTCAATGTCGCCAAAGGCGGTGTGAAAGAGGTCAATGCCCTGCTTGAGGACACTTATCTGACGGCGCCCTGCGACGGCGAGATCACCGTGGTCTATCCGAATGTCTCGGAGCTTATCGCAACCGGTGCCCCCATAATGTCGCTCCAGAAAGACGATCATTGGGTGGTCTTCAACGTAAGGGAGACTTTGCTGAAAGATATCAAGCTAGGGACAGTGCTCAAAGTCAAGATTCCGGCACTCGACAAGACGGAGGAGATGAAAGTCTATTATATCCGCGACCTCGGGACGTATGCCAACTGGCAGGCCACCAAGGCCACCGGCGATTTCGATGCCCGCACATTCCAGATTAAGGCACGCCCTCAACGTCCGATTGAGAACCTGCGTCCCGGTATGTCGGCCGTGCTCGAACAATGATAATCACCCCATCAAAAGAGAAAGAGATGGAACGCACAGGATTCAAAGCCATATTCATGCGGAGCGTGCTCCAGATAGTCAGGCGACCCATTTATTGGGCTGCCTTCTTCGCTCTGCCTCTCTTTATCTTCTTCCTTATGGCCGACCTTATGAAGGAGGGGCTTCCCTATAAAGTGCCTGCCGCGATTGTCGACCGCGACGGCTCATCCATGTCGCGCCAGATTTCCCAGACTATTGGCGGAATGCAGCTCGTCGACGTGACCGAAGATTGCAACAGCTTCACTCAGGCCCGCCATCAGATGCAGGAGGGGAAGATTTTCGGCTATTTCCTTATCCCCGAGAATTTCCAGCAGGATTTGTTGTCGGGGAGGAAGCCGGTCGTCACGTTCTACACCAACATGACCTACTTCATCCCGGCATCTATGCTGCTGAAGACGTTTCAGGCGACGGCGTTGTATACGAAGGCCGGAGTGACCCTCAACGTTCTGGAATCAGTCGGGGCTACGGAGGATGTAGTCACTCCTTTGCTGCTGCCGGTCAACGTCCAGACCAGGGCGGTGCATAATCCGGAGTTGAGCTATCCGATCTATCTTTGCAATTCCTTTATCCCATGTGCGTTGCAGCTGATGATATTTCTGATCACGTGTTTCAGCCTGGGTCAGGAAGTGAAATACGGCACGTCGGTCAAGCTCATGCGTATGGCGCGAGGTTCGGTGCTGAAGGCTGTGGCCGCCAAGTTGCTTCCCCAGACGATCATCTGGATTGTCGTCGCTATCTTCATGGAGTCGTGGTTATTCGGCTTCAACGGCTATCCGATGCGCGGGTCATGGTTTTGGATAACGCTGTCGGAGGTGATGTTTGTGCTGGCAGCCCAAGGGATGGCATTGTTTTTCTATTGCGTGCTGCCCAATCTCCGTCTTGCCCTGTCGATCAGTGCGTTGCTGGGAGTCTTGTCGTTTTCGCTTGCGGCATTTTCTTTCCCTGTGGAGAGCATGTATCCCGCGATGGGGATTTTCAGCTGGATTCTGCCTACCAGATATAATTTCCTTATTTATATCGACCAGGCGCTCAACGGAATCGACATATATTACTCCAGGATATGGTTCGTCGCGTATATCATCTTCATGCTGTTGCCGTTCACGATGATGTGGCGCTTGAAGAAAGCGTTTTTGCGTCCGGCCTATGTCAAATAATTCTATCAAGCTATGAAAAGATTATCTTTTTTTCGACAAATATACGAGGCATATCTTCAGGAGTTCAGGATGGTTGTCCACGATGGAGGCATAATCCTATTCTTCCTGTTTCTTCCGCTGGCATATCCGGTCATATATTCATTGATCTACAATCCGGAGGTGGTCAGGGACGTAAAGACAGTGGTTGTTGACCACGACCGTTCGTCGCTCAGCCGGGAGTTTGTCAGGAATATGGACGCCACGCAGCAGACGTGGGTGTCGGGATATGCCGCCGACATGGCTGAGGCAAGGAGGGCGATGAACAGTCATGATTGCTATGCCATCATGGAGATTGAGGAGGGATTCGGACGCAAGGTCGGACGTGGAGAGCAAGCCAACGCCGTGATTTATTGCGAATCGAGCCTATTGCTCCGCTATCGGGCCTTGTTGATGGCCGCCACTGAGGTAGGTCAGGCGATGGGAGCTAAGATAAGGATGGATAAGATCGACCTCGTAGCCCCGCTCGCGTCTACCATAACCGATGGCGACCTCATGCCTATAGAAAACGTGGCGATGGGCAATATCGAGAGTGGGTTTGACTCCTTTATCATGCCGGGAGTTCTGATTCTTATTCTCCATCAGTGCATAATCCTGGCCAGCGGAATGGCCGGAGGTTCCAGAAGGGAGTATCCGGAAGTGCCTCTTGGTAATCCTTCAATGAAATTGCCTGGAGTCGCGGCTGTGATGACCGGACATATGCTCTGCTATATCACCATACTCATCGTCCCGATAATTTTCCTTATCCACTATGTGCCATTGATATTTTCCTTCCCTATGGCAGGGTCAATATTCGAGATTTTCCTGTTCATCCTTCCGATGGTGTTGGCATGCCTTGGCTTGGGATTCTGTTTCCAGGGAATTGTCAGGGAAAGGGAGTCGGTGTTCGTGCTTTGGGTCATAACGTCGCTGGCGTTGCTGTTTCTGTCGGGACTTACATGGCCGCGCTACGCTATGTCGCCATTCTGGCATTTCCTGAGCGATTGCATTCCTGCCACGTGGGGAGTGGAAGGCTTCATAAGGATGAATACGAATGGGGCGAGCCTGAGCCAGGTGAGCGGCGACTATCTGCATCTTTGGCTGCTCGCGGCTGTCTATCTCGTGCTTGGCTATTGTGTGCAGAGATGGGTGGTGCGTCCCTCTATCTTGAAAGGCACGGATGCCTACGGATATCTCCGCTCCCGCGCCTTCTGAAGCGACCGACAGGGCCACATTTCATATAAAAGCCGCGCTATGGACTTGAAGGAGTCGATAGCGCGGCTTTTATTTGCGTCAACAATGTTATTTTAATGTCCCAAGTTTCTCTCCCATCATGATGTGGCTCCATTCCTCTCCGTCTTTGGGGGCAGTGAGGTCGAAATCTGCATCTTTTTGGAAGACAAGCACGAAATCAGATCCTCCAAACAGGAAATATCCGAGTTCGTCGCCTTTCTTTACTTTGTCGCCCACTTTCAGGCCGGGAGAGAAATTGACAGAGGATACCTGCGACATGCCGATTGGCATAACCGCCACCAGTCCGTGGTCGTCTGTGTCGAGAATGGCAAGGCCTCGGGTCTCGATGCTCTGCCATCCGGGGACAGTGTTGTCTACGACGTATTGACGCAGATCAGGCTCCCACGTGACTGATCCTCCGAGCGCATCTTCGCCGGGAATGACGCGCAGCTCCTTGATTGTGCCTGACAATGGGAAGTGATAGCGGTGATAGTCGTTGACATTCAGAAACGCATGATAGAACTTGCCGCCTGCAAAAGCGTCGCAGTAGGGGCTTTCAGGGCTGATAAGTTGCTTTACGGAATCGAATACACGCGATTTGACGGCTATCTTCCCGTCTGTGACGATATAGGAATCTGCATCGATGTCCCAGACACCCTGCGGAGTGCAGTCGGCAGGGGAGGCCACTACTGAATTGTCTTCAGGAGAGACTATCGGACGCTGTTCGGGGGAAGCGAGCTTGCGGGAGAAGAAATCGTTGAAGGAATGCCAGTTCGACGGATCTTCATACCATCCGTTTTTCATTCCGAGTTCTTCCTGCTCCATCATTAGGTCCTGATATTCCTTGTTCCAGGATTCCGGCGACGACAGAAACGTGCCCCAGGCCTTGCAATAATCCACGAGCCATCTGTTGTATGGCTCGACATACTGCACGGATGCCGTGAAGAAGTTTTCACCCTCCAGTTCCTCAAGGGGCATACAGTTGATGAAATAGCAATAGCACAGAGCCTGGTACATTCTTCCGAAGATGCTCGGCTGGCCGGGCGTGGTTATTACGTTCCATGGCATTTCTCGCTGTGAGCGGTCGATGAAGTCATAATAATCATCAAGCGACTGCACAGGGTTTGTCGCCTTGTCGGGATTTATCTTCACCCCTTTACGGATGGCGGTTTCAAGCAGATTTTTAATCCGGGCATCCTTGTTTACCAGATCAATCAGATCCCGGGTGGTCTTGCTGTAGCCTGAATAGTCTTTTTGAGAATTGTTGTTGTCGCTACACGACATGCAGAGCAGGAGCATGATTGCGACAACCGTGGATGATAAGATTCGTCTCATGATTACAAAGTTTTTATTAGGTGCAAAGATAAGTCTTTTTATTTTTATTTCCAAGGTTGGCTGATTTCTATTTCCAAGTGTAGAGTCAAGTGGCAAGTGCAAAATTAGCAAATCATTCGGAAGAACTCAATTTTCGGTGTTGAAAAACCTAATTTTTTTCTCGGTCTCTCATTGATTTGGTACTGAACTTTGTTAAGTTGATCCTGGGAGACAAGTCTGAAATCAGTGCCTTTCGGGAAATATTCTCGCAATATCTTGTTCATGTTTTCAATCGCGCCCTTTTGCCCTGAGCAATACGGGTCTGCGAAATAAACGGTACAGTCCAAGGCGTTACAGATATTCTTGTGATTCATAAACTCAACACCATTGTCCGTTGTAATGGTGTGTACAAACTGCTTGTATGGCAGTAATAATCGAATGACAGCTTCCTCAACATCGGCCGGTTTCTTAGATGGGAGCTTTGTCTGAATGAAGAAGTTCCGGCTACGTTCGATTATGGTCAGGACAGCACTTTTCTGTTCGGCTCCGACTACCAGATCCATTTCCCAGTCTCCAAATCTTTTGCCGTCGGCCTCGGCCGGACGGTCATGGATTGAAACCCTGTCTGGTATCATGGATTTTCCTGCCGTCTTGTATGGCTTGGCCTGATGTCTGCGATGTTTCATTCCATGATGCGTGTACTGGCTATACTTCTCAAGGTCTGACCTTATTTCCTGATATATACGTTCATGGGATATCTGTATGCCCTCCAGTTTGAGTTTGCCGGATATCTGTTCGGGAGACCATCTTTTCTCGACAAGCAGCTTCATGGCACGTTCCAGAACACCGGGCTTGAGCGCTGTGTTCCTAACTATACGCTCCCGTCTTTCCTTCGCCATCTCATTTGCCAGCCCGGGACTGTAGCCGCCTCTCTTGTTACGGTTGCGTTTGAGTTCGCGACAGACGGTAGACGCCGCAATCTTTTTTGCGGGAGCCGTATTTCCTTTTAATGCCGCCTCTTCTTCGCGAAGGCGGTTCAACTCGTCTGCTATGGCCTGAAGCGAAGAACCATTTTGGCGCATGGCAGAAATTGTGTATCTTTGCGCAAGGGTTAATTGATTGTACATGAGCAATACAAAATTAATTAATCTTCGGGAGACTTCGGTCTCCCTTTTTGTTTTTTTGTATTGCCACTATGGGAAAGGTTTTCTTAGCCATGGCCGCCGTCTAAAATTATGAAAACGGAGCTGCCGCAAGACAGCCCCGTCTGTTTCCACGATTTCAGCGTGGCGGATGAATCTATTGCTTGGTCGAGTTGCTCCTCAGCAGGGCTCGCCTCCTCTTCGATCCACGGGGCAAAGTTAACACTTTCCCTTGAATCTACATCATTTAGGCTCCATAACGTTGCACTTCGTTTTGGAATCTACATTTCTATTTCCAAGAATGGCTGATTTCTATTTCCAAGAATGGCTGATTTTCATTTCCAAGAATGGCCGGTTTTCATTTCCAAGTTTGGCCGTAAATTGCAGCCATTCTTGGATGCAGGCTCTTACATGATTGCCCGAGTTGGATACATAGGGATATGTCGTCAAAGAATCCCCAATGTTTCTGTTACTTCTGATTTTATGTCTTTATTTATCTGCTTGGTGAGTTCTTTGAAGGCGCAGGCTAGGAGATTAGCACTCCATGATTCAGATGGTTTAAACTATCCGAGGCGGTATTCGGTTATTTTAGAAGAGGTAATTACTAAATGCGTATCTGGCATTTGATTTCCAAGTATAAGGAAATGAGAATGCAGACATGGAAATATAATGACGTATTGTTATGAAGACTGATTCCGATATGATTAATGAAGGCACTCCCAATAAATACTCGTCCACTGTAACACCTACTCCGAATGCCAATTCGTATAAAATGGCTAAAGGTAAAGACTTTGGTAATGCTTCAGCGGCTGTTGGTAAGCCGTCGAAGGGGAATTTCCTTTGGGGAAGCGCGTGCATATTGATTGCTACGATATTTTGGGCCGTCAATATTCCTGTGGTTAAGGCCTTGGTGCCGGAGTATATGGACTCGAATGCTGTCACGGCAATACGTCTTATAGGAGGATGCGTCCTCTTCTGGATAACGTCTTTGTTTCTGAAGACCGAGAAAATCGACCGGGGGGATTGGGTGAAACTGATAGCCGGCGGAGCCGTGGGGCTATTCCTGTTCATCTTCCTGCTCAATCTGTCGCTGAAATATGCCAATCCTATTGATGTCTCCATTATCATGACGCTCCCTCCGGTTTTTGTCATTCTTATAGGGGTGATATTTCAGAAAAACAGACCCTCGTTGTTGGAATATATCGGTATTGTAGTGGCATTTGCCGGGGCGGTGGTTGTCATATTGAGAGGAAGCACCGGAAAGAGCGGGAGCGACAATCTTCTCGGCGAACTTATTGCCCTTGCCTCTACGCTTTGCTATTCTGTCTATCTTGTAGTGACTGAGAAACCAAGCCGGAAATACCGACCCGTGTCGATGCTTAGATGGACGTTCCTGTTCGCAGCTATCCCGTCGTTGTTACTGTTGGGGTCGTTTGAGGACTTCCATCTCTTTCAGACACATAATACTGCACCATGGATAGAATCATTGTTCATACTGATATGCCCGAGTTTTCTTGCATATTTCTTCCTAAGCCCTGCGTTGAAATCAATCGGATCCGAACTCGTCTCCATTTATCAGTATCTATTGCCTGTCTTCGCGACGATAGCGAGTGTATTGATGGGTCTGGACAAACTTCATTGGCTGCAGGTCGTTGCGATGCTTATAATCATCGCCGGAATGCTCTTGACCAACATAGCCAAACGTCGCCGCCAGCGACCGCAATCTGCCTGCACAAACGCTCCAAAGGGACTATAAAATATGGGGGGCACGTAGTATTGTCGGGATTCCTGTACTAAAAATAAAATGCCAACAACGGTTGCGGCGGATTACCGATTCCGTTACTGGCATTTCTTAATTTGTGGGCCCTTGTTGCTTGTTTTCCATTGATGGCGTATGGATTGCGCCTCAAAAGATAGTTGAGCGGTTTGCATAGTTGTTAAGAGCAGGAGCATGAGCCACAGCAGTCTTTGCTGTCGCCCTCCGATCCGCCGCAGCCGTCGCCGCAGTCTCCACCGTGGCATCCTCCACCTCCGCAACCGCCACATCCGTGTTGCGGCTGAAGCTCTTCGGGAGTGGCGTCGCGTACCTCCTCCACCGTGCCCTCATAGCGCACGGTCATGCCAGCGAAAGGATGGTTGAAATCCATCTTGATTCTGTCGCCGACTTCCTTCACGACACCCTGCACACGATAGCCCTCGGCCGTCATCATCGGAAGAACGGCTCCGACCTGCACTTCATCAGCCAATTCTCCGTCGCGCATGAAGATGTCGCGGTCGAGAGTCAGGAGATATTCATCATTGCGCTGGCCGAATGCCGCCTCAGGAGGAAGGGTGACCTCAAATTTGTCGCCTTTCCCAAGATCTTTCATGGCCTCGATAAGACCGGGCACTATCTCATGGCTCACGCCATAGACCATCACGTCGGGATTCTTGACGGGAGCCTCGAAGAGCATCTCTCCCGTGGCGTCGTTATAGAGCTTGTAGGAATAGGCCACGAATTTTCCGGGGCCTACTGTTTCTTTCTTTTTTTCAGACATATTAGTATTTGATTATTTGATTCAATTGTATTGTGTTGTGATGATTTGTGGCGGCATTTTGAATGTCATTCCGCCGGAATATCATCGGAAGTCTCAGGATGCTTGCGTTCATATTCCTTCTGGAGAACCTCTACGTTGAAATAGAATCCCGAGGCTACCTTGTCTTTGAGCCTTTTCTTCGTCTCCGGGTCGGGGGAAACGGTCAGATAGTCGATTCCCGGATCTATATAGGAAGCGTCGGTGGCTTCATAACCGAGAAGCTGCACCATATCGTATTCATGCATAGGATAAATGACATACCAGGCATTCTCTACATCCTCGCCCGTGCCGGTGCTCTTGATCGCGCCGAGCAGATGCTCCAGACGGTATTCCCAGATTTTCGCGCTCATATCCTTGCGCTTCTCCTTGAGAACATGCACGAGAAACGACATCTGACGCAGGTCGAAAGGATTGTCGCGCAGCGACAATTCGGCATATTTGCGGATAGTGTCGATCTCCTCCTTCGTATGGGTCGCTTTCATGCGGAGTTCGTCAGTGACGCCGGAGTATGGCGATGTGCGGTAGGGGTCATAATCCTCCTGAAACATATATCCGAGATAGAAATTCCTGTATTCCTCATTGGTCATGGTCGTGTCGTTGCGGGTGAACTTGGCCATTAATTTGGGAAAATAGAAAGGACTCGCAGGGTCGAGTGTCTGCGTGCGGATTTTTTCCAGGTCGGGTTTTTCCACCGTGATTTTACGTTTGCTTGCGGCTGCGGCTGATGGCGCTGAGGTCTGGGCATCGGCCAGCACTGCCGACAGCGACAGAATCGCCACTGCCGCCGCCCCTATGTATTTTTTTGCGTTTCGAAACATCTTGTTCATAACTCTTAGAGTGTGTTGTCTGGGAGAGAGTTGTGTCGTTGGAGAGATTTGATGTCAGCGTGCCTTGGTTTAATTCGTCGCGAAATGCCTCGTGGCGATAATGAGGACGAGCACCACTCCGATTTGCATTACGGTGATGGCCGTCGGGAATCCTTTGGCGAGCAGATACTTGAAGAAATGCCCGGAGCCGATTCCAGTTGGGATGCCTTCAGGAGTGCGGGAATAAAGGAGGAATCCGAGGAAAGTGCCTGCGACGGTCGCCACGATCATGATTCCGTAGAGCATGGAAGGGAGGGAAGCAAAGGAGTATCCCAGCAATCCGACGGCCATTCCTGCCAAAGCACCGATTGCCATATATCCCTCTCCCCGTGATGATTGCCTGAGCGGCAGGGGCTGGAGAATAGTGGCGGTCATGACCAAGATTGTCATGCATAGCCATCCCATAAGGATAGTGTTGTTGACGGGCACTATGGGAAGCCCGTCGGCAGTGCGGGCGAAGCTGATGGCGAGCATTCCCAGATAGGCCGATGCGGGGGCGAGAAGCTGCCTGCGGAAAAGAAACAGAAGCGACCCGATGAAGAGGATGACTGATATGACAATTAAGAATTCCGACATATTAAAAAATCAAAAGAGTGTGTTTAAATTTAACGCACATCGTTGGAGGGAGTGATAATGACATTTGCCATACTATATGACAACCTGATGCCGTCATAAGTTTAACGCTCAACCGGCATTCTCAGTTTTATGCCCATCCTTATTGACAGGTTCCGCTTCCGCCTCATGAGACTGAGCCTCGGCTGTGGCGGTCGACTTGTTCATCTCGGGGTATACCACCCTTGAATGATAGATTGTCGACAGGCGTTTTTTGAAGGTGTCCTTCACGGTCTCTATGTCGCGAAGCGAAATGGGAGCCTCCTTTAAAAGGCCGTCGGCTATCTGGCTGTCGATAATCTTGTCTACGAGAGCACCGATAGCTTCGGGCGTGAATGTCTTCAGGCTTCTTGACGCTGCTTCCACGGAGTCTGCCATCATGAGTATGGCGGTCTCTTTAGTGCGTGGATTCGGGCCGGGATATTGGAAATTCGCTTTGTCGATTACTTTGTCGGGATTCTCATTGACGGCTGTGTTGTAGAAATATTTGGTGATTCCCTTGCCATGATGCTCGGAGATGAACGACCGGATCACCATCGGAAGCTTCTCCTTGGCGGCTATGGCCAGTCCGTCGGTCACGTGGGAGATAATCTTGTGGGCGCTTGTCTCCGGGTCCAGTCCGGCGTGGGGATTGACTCCGTGCTGGTTTTCGGTGAAGAAAATCGGGCTCTTCATCTTTCCTATGTCGTGGTAGAGGGCTCCAGTCCTGACCAGGGTGGTGTTGGCCCCGATAGCTCGGGCCGCCTCGGCAGCAAGGGTGGAGACCTGCATGGAATGCTGAAACGTGCCGGGGGCTTCCTCGGCGAGCTGCCGGAGCAACGGGCTGTTGATGTCGCTAAGCTCCACGAGGGTCACGGTGGAAGTGAATCCGAATATCTTCTCAATCACAAGGATAAGGATATAAGCGAAAGAGAGAATCACGGAATTGACAGCAAACATCCCGAGTATCTTTGGGGAGAAATTGGAGAGGTTGCCCTCCGTCAGCAGGCACATGGCGAAATAGCTGACCGTGTAGGCCGCGAATGAGACTATGGCCGTGCGCAACAGCTGCGATCGCCTGCTAAGCTGGCGTATGCTGAACGTAGCGGTCAGGCCTACACACAACTCCATGAATATGAACTGAAACTGGTAGATGGCCACGAGGGAAGAGATCAGTATCGTGGTGATCAAAGCGAAGATGGCAGTCCGGGAATCGAAGAAGACGAGAATGATGACCGGGACGGCTGCAAACGGGACAAGGTAGATGCCGTTAGCCACATACTCAAACATCGCTATGGAGAACACGACGAAAAGCGTGATGAACGACATAAGGAACATCATTTGCCTGACGTTGGAGAAGAAACGTGAGCGGTAGAGGCTCATGAAGCTATACAGCAGGATGTAGACAATGATGATATAGAGAGCCTGGCCAAGAATGAAATACGTGTGATTGCCCGAATGCCCCTGTCGCTTGTTCATCATCTCGATGTAGGTGTTGAGATTGGTGAATATCTGAGGGGTGATTATCTCTCCTCTGTCTACGATGCGTTGTCCTTTTTTGATGACCCCCATCGCTCCGGTCACGTTCAGGTATTCCTGGCTCCGGTATTTGTAGTCGGTCGCCGTGTCGATGACGATATTGGGGGCGAGACACATGTTGAGTGCTTTCCCGATTTCGGGAGAGAGTCGCTGGCTGTCGGGAGAGAAAGTGGCATTGTAGACGGAATCAATCCTTGCGAATGCCCTTGCCGGCGAGAGCATTCCGGCTGCGTTGACCGACACCACTGTCCTCGACTTCTCCGGGGAATTGCCGGGTTCGGAGTCCACGAGCCGCAGAGCGTGGTCGCCTCTCGACGCTACGTTTTCAAAGAGCTTGGAATCAAGCACGCCGTCGTTGAAGGTCTCTTTCAGCAGCTTCTTCAGAAGCGTCCGCTCTTGGGATGAGGAATGCGGCTCCACCAGATGGGAGAATCGCTCGATATTTTCCTTTTCTGTCTTATAGTCGCGTTTGACGAACGGGACGAAGACCCGGTTGATGCTGTCGCGCATTTTCCTTGCCGAAGCGGAGTCGCGCAGAATAGGGGTGTCGAAGTCCGCCGTAAGCAATGGATATTTCCAGGGTTGGTTTTCCTCAAAAGAGAAACTTTGATGGTCGGCTCTTGGGAGAATAAGGATAATGACTGCCACAGATATTATGGCGAGTCCGAATCGGATGAGATTGAGTTGTGAGAAAATTTTATTCCACATAATGCATTATAAATATGCGCTTGCGTCGCGTCGCCCGAATGGCCCCGGCCATGCTTATGACGTGCGTCTTGCGAATTTGACTCCTTTAATTTTTTTCAGCGAATCGCAAATGGTCTCGACTGTCTCGACATTGTCGATCTGCACGGTCAGTTCGCAATGAAACACTTCTTGCTTGGCCGCGATGTTGAGCCCTCGGATATTGATGGCCAATTTGTTGGAAACGGTGGAGGTGATTTCCTCAAGGATTCCGTGGCGGTCGATTCCGTCGATTGAGATTGTCGCTATGAATTTATCGGCTGCCCCTCCCCAGCTTGTGGCTACGAGCCGCGACCCGAATGCCGATTTCAGACGCATGGCGTTGGGGCAACTGACCTTGTGGAGCACCACGTTTTCATCGTCATCCACGAATCCAAGCACGTCGTCGCCCGGAATAGGGGAGCAGCACGTGTCGAGTCGGTAGTTGGGCTCGTCGTCATCGGGATGAAGCACGTAGACCTCCTTACGGTTGATTGGCTCCTTTTTCGTCGCCTCGTTTTTCTTCTTCGAAAAGAAAGGATTCCTCAGGATTTTTTTCATCAGGGAGCGGCGGCTTTTGTTCATCTCCTTCATCTCCTTCATCTCTTTCGCCGAGAGGTTGATTTCGTCGTTGGCGAGCATGATGAAGAGCTCCTCGCGCGATTTCAGATGATAGTTGGCCACGATTTTGGTGACGGTCTCGTTGGAGGGGGTCAGTTGCTGGCGCTCCATGAATTCATTGAAAAGCTTTTCGCCCATTGCGATAAGCAGCTTCCTGTCTTTTCGGAGGATGGCGCGGATTCTGTTCTGGGCTTTGGCCGTGTGGCAAAAGCGGAACCATTCGGGTTGGGGTTTCTGTGCCTCCGACGTGATAATCTCCACTTGGTCGCCGCTCCCGAGTTCATGCGACAGCGGGACCAGCTTATGGTTGATTTTCCCTGCCATACAGGTGACTCCGAGCTGGGAATGGATGGCGAAGGCCATGTCGAGCACGGTCGCGCCCGCCGGGAGCGTGATTAAGTCGCCCTTCGGGGTAAAGACGTATATCTCAGAGGAGAAAAGATTTAGTTTGATGGTGTCGAGGAAGTCAATGGCATTTGGCTCTGGATTGGCCAGGATGTCTTTGATTGTGTTCATCCATGTGTCGAGTTCCGTCTCGTCTTCGTGCACTCCGATCTTGTATTTCCAATGAGCTGCATAGCCAAGCTCAGCGATTTCGTCCATTTTCCTCGACCGTATCTGCACCTCTATCCATTTCCCTTCAGGTCCCATTGCCGTGAGGTGGAGAGCCCTGTAGCCATTGGCCTTGGGGATGCTGGTCCAGTCGCGCAGTCGGTCGGGATGGATGCGATGGCCGTCGGTGAAAAACGTATAGATTTGCCAGCAGCGGATTTTCTCCTGAGAATCGTCGTCGTTCTCGAAAATGACCCTGACGGCATAAATGTCGTAGATTTCCTCAAACGGCACGTTTTTTGTCTCCATCTTGTTGAAAATGGAGTATGCGCTCTTCACCCTTGCCTTGATTTCATATTTGAATCCCGCTTCGTCGAGCTTTTCGCGAACGGGCTTGACAAATTCCTCCACGATTTTTTCGCGGTGACTTGCCGTTTGGTCGAGCTTTGACGTGATCCATTCGTAGGCTTGTGGATGCTCGTATTTGAAGGCAAGGTCTTCAAGCTCTGTCTTGATTTTGAAGAGGCCGAGCCTGTGGGCGAGAGGAGCGTAGACGTAAAGGGTCTCTCCGGCTATCTTATACTGCTTTTCGGGGCGCATGGAGCCGAGCGTCCGCATGTTGTGGAGCCTGTCGGCCATTTTGATAAGCACCACCCTGATGTCCGACGACATGGATAGCAGAAGCTTACGGAAATTTTCTGCCTGGATTGATGCCCTGTCGCCGAAAATTCCGCCGGAAATCTTTGTCAGACCCTCGACGATGTCGGCGATTTTTTTCCCGAATGAATTCTCGATGTCCTCGCGGGTGAATTCCGTGTCCTCTATCACGTCGTGGAGCAACGCGGCACATATCGACGTGGAGCCGAGACCAAGCTCCGAGACCACGATTCTGGCCACGGCGATGGGATGCAATATGTAGGGCTCCCCGCTTCGGCGGCGGGTCCCGCTGTGGGCGGCCTTGGCAAATCGGTAGGCACGTTGGATTATCTCAACCTTCTTTCGATGGTTGCTGGCAAGGTAAGCGTTTAGCAGACCGGAAAAGGCTTCTTCCACCATCCGGTCTTCATCTTGCGGCGACTGAGGGAGATGTTGCGTCATGACGTAAAGAGTAATTTAAGGGATTAAGCTACAAAATTAATCAAAAGAATGGAAAAATGCAAAAAACCGCCCACTGTAGAGTCAAGTGTAGAGTCAATGTAGAGTCAAGTGGCAAGTGCAAAATTAGCAAATCATTCGGAAGAACTCAATTTTCGGTGTTGAAAAACCTAATTTTTTCCTCGGTCTCTCATTGATTTGGTACTGAACTTTGTTAAGTTGATCCTGGGAGACAAGTCTGAAATCAGTGCCTTTCGGGAAATATTCTCGCAATATCTTGTTCATGTTTTCAATCGCGCCCTTTTGCCCTGAGCAATACGGGTCTGCGAAATAAACGGTACAGTCCAAGGCGTTACAGATATTCTTGTGATTCATAAACTCAACACCATTGTCTGTTGTAATGGTGTGTACAAACTGCTTGTATGGCAGTAATAATCGAATGACAGCTTCCTCAACATCGGCCGGTTTCTTAGATGGGAGCTTTGTCTGAATGAAGAAGTTCCGGCTACGTTCGATTATGGTCAGGACAGCACTTTTCTGTTCGGCTCCGACTACCAGATCCATTTCCCAGTCTCCAAATCTTTTGCCGTCGGCCTCGGCCGGACGGTCATGGATTGAAACCCTGTCTGGTATCATGGATTTTCCTGCCGTCTTGTATGGCTTGGCCTGATGTCTGCGATGTTTCATTCCATGATGCGTGTACTGGCTATACTTCTCAAGGTCTGACCTTATTTCCTGATATATACGTTCATGGGATATCTGTATGCCCTCCAGTTTGAGTTTGCCGGATATCTGTTCGGGAGACCATCTTTTCTCGACAAGCAGCTTCATGGCACGTTCCAGAACACCGGGCTTGAGCGCTGTGTTCCTAACTATACGCTCCCGTCTTTCCTTCGCCATCTCATTTGCCAGCCCGGGACTGTAGCCGCCTCTCTTGTTACGGTTGCGTTTGAGTTCGCGACAGACGGTAGACGCCGCAATCTTTTTTGCGGGAGCCGTATTTCCTTTTAATGCCGCCTCTTCTTCGCGAAGGCGGTTCAACTCGTCTGCTATGGCCTGAAGCGAAGAACCATTTTGGCGCATGGCAGAAATTGTGTATCTTTGCGCAAGGGTTAATTGATTGTACATGAGCAATACAAAATTAATTAATCTTCGGGAGACTTCGGTCTCCCTTTTTGTTTTTTTGTATTGCCACTATGGGAAAGGTTTTCTTAGCCATGGCCGCCGTCTAAAATTATGAAAACGGAGCTGCCGCAAGACAGCCCCGTCTGTTTCCACGATTTCAGCGTGGCGGATGAATCTATTGCTTGGTCGAGTTGCTCCTCTGCAGGGCTCGCCTCCTCTTCGATCCACGGGGCAAAGTTAACACTTTCCCTTGAATCTACATCATTTAGGCTCCATAACGTTGCACTTCGTTTTGGAATCTACAAAAAACCGCCCACCTCACGGTGAGCGGTTTCCCTCCTGCCGATGATTCCGTCATGGCCTGGTGGGAGAGAAAGGAGAGATTGTGCCGGCCATGCCGGCTTCCGTATCATGGGCAGATGATAGAAATTACTAATGTATATAACCCAAAATTTAGACAATTATGTTTTTCTTGTTTAGGCATAGTTGAAAGGTCCTAAAACATATCTAAGTCATGAAAAAAAGTTTTCTGTGATTCCCTGTGACGAGGTTTCCACGTCATGGTGTTGCATGCAGGGACGGTGATGGTGGGTTTTCGATGTAATGCCATCGCATGCGACGGCCACGGAGAAGGGGGAGAAGTAAATCATAACGGTGTCAGGATTTGAATGTTTTTCCACGTTTTTTAGGCGTGAGGGAATGTGAATTTTTTTAAGTTACGGATTTTGTTTTGACGGATTGTCGTTTGTTGTTTCAGTATAGAAACGACGATATGGGCGTAAATATTAGTTTAGAAAAGTTAAAACATGCATAAAAATGGCAGAGATGTGCGATTTTGCGCATCTCTGCCTGTAACCTTCTGATTGTGTGATAATTGTCTAATCGGCTGCCCTCCCCGGCATTGTGCCGAGGAAAATTTGGCTTATGGCCGGGTCTGGGTGGGCGGCAAAAGTCATATCTCAAACCTGGCGTGCATGTTGGCCATTTCCAGGGCCGCCACTGCTGCTTCCTCCCCTTTGTTGCCAAGCTTGCCGCCAGCCCTTTCTTGGGCCTGGCTGAGCTCATTGACGGTCAGCACTCCAAAGATGACGGGAGTTTCGCCAAGAGCGTTGATTGAAGCCGTGCCTTGGGCCACTATGTCGCATACATAGTCGAAATGGGGGGTGTCCCCACGAATCACGCATCCTATTATTATGACGGCTTCCGTGGCATCGCGGAAACCCGTGCCGGGGCGCCCTTTGGAATTATTGACGAAGAAGCGTGCGGCGTTCACGAGTTCTACCGTTCCGGGGACTCCCACAGAGATTATCTGTTCCTTCCTAATGCCGGCGCGCCTCAATGTCCCCAGGGCCCCGTCGCGAAGCGCGTGGGTGATGTCCTGATTCCATTCAGCTGTCACGACATAGAATTTCCCTGCAACTTTGTCGTCGATTTCGGGAATATGCAGGGCTGTCCCGTTGGTGTTTAATATAGTTGCCATTGGAAAATCAATCTAATTTCTTTTTAACCTTTTTGACAGTGTCCCTGACGGTGTCTTCGATGTCGTCGGCGATATCCTCGGCCTTGTCCTTCATATCGTCGTAGGCGTCTTCTATTTTGTCTTTCACATCGTCGTAGACGTCTTCAATCTTGTCTGGCGCGTCTTCAATCTTGTCGGAGGCCTCATCTATGGCATCTTCAGCCTTGTCGGCGGCCTTCTCTTTAAGAGTCTGCACGTTTTTAGAGACTTTTTTCAGCTTTGTCTTTGCGGCGGTAGTGATTTTATGGATGAAAAGCTTCCAGTTGGATTCATGCTCCACATCTTTTTCGATCACTTCCTTCAGGGCTAGAATGTCGCGCTCAAGCTCGATGGTCTCCTGCGCTATGGCGTGCGGAAGGATTGCGTTGAGCAGTCTTTCCGCCCTTGGGCGCATGGAGCGGATGCGCATCATTATCTCTGCCATCTCTATAGTCATCTTGATTTCGCGTCTGGTGACCCTGCCGGTGCGCTTCTTTGAATATTTTATGGCCTCGGCATAGAATTTCAGGGCGGCTTTAAGGTCGCCTGTTGAGGCGAGCAATTGGCCAACGTTGCGGAGAGAATCGACAAGCTTGTCAGTGGCGGCGACGACTCCTGCATTGACCTTTTCATAAAGTGTGCCGGCGTTGATCTGCTGCTTCACGAGAAGCTCAAGAGCCTTCTTGCGCGAGCGCAAGATTCTCGTTGAAAGCTCCATGGCGAGAATATGGAATTTTCCGAATCTCTCTTCGTCGAGCTTGACGAGATTGTCGAGCACCTTAAACAGCGTGTCGAGTTCCTTTTCACTTTGCTTGTAGTTTTTCAGGGCGAAGTGTATCTCAGAGAGATCGAAAAGGAGCGCGACGAGCACCGATCTGAACTCCACGTTCTCATAGTCGGGAAATTCGCGCATGACTTTCAGGGCGGCGACGGTGCGCTCCATGGCGTCGAGGTATCTTTCTTCTGTAATAAGTTGTTCGGTGGCTTTTCTGTATGAAAGCGCCTCTTTGAGCACTTCGAGTTCCTTGGATTCCGGGCTGAATCTCTCGAGCATCAAGGGAATTTGGATCGGTGTCATAATTTGTATGGTGTTTAATTTTGTTTGCGTGATGCGATTTTGGATTTGTGTCCGAGATAGCCTCCGTGGTGGCGGCGTGCGTAATCTTCGACGGTGAATCCGATGGCCTCCATTGTGGCGACGACCAGAAGGTCGCCCATGACGGTCATCATGGTGGTCGACGTGGTGGGGGTCATTCCGAGTGGGCATACCTCCGGGGCGGATCCTGTGAAAAGGGAGATGTCGGCGGCGGCGGCAAGAGGGCTTTCATGGCCTCCGGTGATGACGATAAAGGGGATTTCCGGATAAAGAGCCTTGGTGAGGTCGATGAGCTCAAGAATTTCGCGGGTCTTCCCTGAATTGCTCAACAGCAGCAGCACGTCGTTTCGCTGTAGGATGCCGAGGTCGCCATGCTGGGCCTCGGAGGGATGGAGAAATACGGCGGGAGTGCCCGTGGAGCAGAACGTCGTCGCAATGTTCATCGCGATTTGTCCTGCCTTGCCCATACCTGACGTGACGAGCTTTCCCCCTTTCCTATTGACTTTTTCGACTATCAGTTCCACGGCCTTTGCATATCCGTCGGTCAGGGGAATCGACTTTATGGCAGCTGCCTCTGATTCGAGAATCCGGCGGCATCGGTCGAGAAGGAGGTCTTTGTCGTTTATTTCCATTGTTAATAATTTCTAATTGAAGAAAAAGAATTTAAAACAGAGGCATAAGCCTTATTCTGTCAAGACAGTTGCCTGCCTTCGAATGACGTCAGGGCGTCGCGCCATTCCGGGCTGACGCTGCATGATTTTGCGGAGGCGGCATCGAAGCAGACCATCACGCTTTTGCAGGCCGACTTGATCTGCCCTGAATTCTTTTCCCTGATTATCTGGAAGAGTATGAAGCTCTTGTCGTGGACGGCGATACACGTCGTCAGCACCTCGATGCTCTCCTGGAAATAGATTGGGGCGATAAAGGCACAATCTATGTTGGCCACGACCGTGTCTACGTTTTGCCAATCCACCGGCGATCCCTTTACCGTCTCAAGATAATGGGCCTTTCCTGTATCATAAAAGCTCAGGTATACGTTATTGTTCACGTGGCCGAGCACATCTACGTCGTTGAAGCGTAGCTGCAGCGGGGTGGAATGGTGGAAGAGGGATATGTCGGGGAGGTTGTGCGGATCCATATGTGTTGTCTGTTTTGATGGATTTTGGTTTTGGGGAATAGCCGGAGTGGAGTCACGACGTGAAGCGTATGTCTGCCACGACCTCTTTCCCTAAGTAGGAATTGATGGCCCTGGCAAGACGCGACCTCGACATGAGGAGCTCATGGCGCAATGCGGCGTTGGGAACCCCCACGGTCATCAGTCCGGCTTTCACGAAAGGCCGTCTGCATTGGCTTGCTATGTGAGGCCCAACGATGATGTGCCAGCAATCGGATGCCTTGCATTCGTCAAGACGGTCTTGCATGCAATTGTCTTGAAAAGCGAGCCTAAGGATGTCGCCGATGCTTTGGGATTCCTTTCTTTCCATTTCTGTGTTTATTAATCTGTGCTGATTGTCTCAAACCGACCGTCGGCAACGTTCATCAACGCCCGGGGGCCCTCCATGCCTGAGAGGATGTCATCGAGATGCTTGCGGTTGGTGTCGGTGATGAATATCTGTCCGAAAGTGTCGGATGTGGTGACCTCCCTCATTATGCTCTCCACTCGTTTTGAGTCGAGTTTGTCGAAAATATCGTCAAGCAGGAGAAGGGGGGTGATTCCGCTCGCCTCTTTCAGGAAATCGAAGATTGCGAGCCGGAGGGCCACCGTGAATGTCTTCACCTGTCCCTGGCTGCCGAGGCGTCGCAGGGAGTATCCGTCAAGGGTGGCGTCGATGTCATCTCGGTGGGGACCTGCTGAGGTGAAGCCAAGGATGGTGTCTTTTTGCCTGCGCTCGGCGAGCAGGTCGCGGAGCGATTTGCCGTTCATCTGGCTCTTGTAGGCTATTGCCACGGTTTCGCGGTTGTCGGCAAGCCTGCCATAGCATTCCTCCACTTTCGGGGTGATTTTTTCCACCCACGCCCTGCGGCATTCCTGGATGCCGGCTGCAGCATCTTCCATGCCCGACTCTACGCTCTCGAAGAGAAGCGAGTCTCTGACTCCGGCGCGGAGCATCCTGTTGCGGCTTTCCAAAGCTCGGGAGTATCTTATTAGGCGGGCGAGATAGTCGGGATTGGCCTGGGAGATCACCATGTCCATCAGTTTCCGGCGGTCTTCACCGGGTCCGCTGACGAGCTGGGAATCGCCCGGGGTCACGGAGACCACGGGATATCGACCGATATGCTCGGAGATTCGCCGGTATTCCTTGCCGTTTCGCTTTAGGCTTTTCCCTTTCCCTTTGGTCATGCCGCAAGCGATGGTGTCGGTGGCTCCGGTGTCGGTCAGGAAATCTCCTTTCACGAGGAGCATCTCCTGCCCGTGGGTGACCAGCGCGCTGTCGGGAAGGGAAGTCATTGGCCGGGCCATGCAGAGGAAATGTATGGCTTCAAGAAGGTTGCTTTTCCCCATCCCGTTCATGCCGAGCAGGCAGTTGACCCCGGGGGAGAATTTCAGCTCCGCCGAGGCTATGTTCTTGAAATTGAGTATGTCGATTGATGACAGAATCATGCGTCGTCTTTTTCTCCGAATGCAAGGTCGCCGGCATCGCCGAGTCCGGGCACGATGTAACTGTGGGAATTGATTTCCGGATCGATGGCCCCGGTCCATATCGTCGTCATTCCCTGAGGCAAAGTGTCGCAGAGATATTCGATGGCCTGTCGGGAAGCTATGGCGGAGGCTACATGAAGTCGCGCCGGGGTTCCTTTTTTCAACAATGCGCGGTAGCCGAGTTCCATGGAGCTTCCGGTGGCAAGCATTGGGTCGACAAGGATAAGGGTTTTCCCCTCGATCGAGGGAGAGGCCATATACTCCACAAGCACGTCAAACTGGTCGCCCTTTTCCTTATATCGGCGATAGGCGCTGACGAAAGCGTTCTCGGCATTGTCGAAATATGACAGGAATCCGTTGTGGAACGGAAGGCCTGCCCTGAGAATAGTGGCCAGGACTATCTTGTCGGAAATTTCATGACACATCGCTTTCCCCAAGGGGGTCTGCACGCTCTCTTGCGTATAGTTTAGCCTTTTAGAGATTTCATAAGCCATTATTTCTCCTATCCTCAAAAGGTTGGTGCGGAAGCGCATGGGGTCGCCCTGGATTTTGACGTCGCGAAGCTCCCTCATGTATCTGCTGACGAGGCTTGGAGTCGTGGCGAAATTGATTATCTCTATATTGTTCATAATATCAAACTTTTGGCGGCGTTCCGGAATGAGGAGTCGTCGCCGGAAGGTTAAGAATTTATTTTGAAGCTCTCAAGGCGTGTCCCTGCGGTTGCCGCTTGTGGGGTCTCTTTTGCAACTTCATTGCAAATATAGCCATTATTTCTCTTGCCGGGAAACTTTGTCAAGAAAAATTTGTGTCTTGGCAGTGTCTTTTTCAAGTTGACGCCTCAGAGCCTCGATGGAATTGAATTTCTCTTCGTCGCGCATCCTGGCTACGAAGGTCAGCTTTATGGGCATCCCGTAGATGTCGCCTTTCCAGCCAAGTATGTGGGCTTCGATGGTCATGTTGTTGCCCCGGCGCACGGTGGGGCGAGTGCCGACGTTGACCATCGCCCCCCTTCTCGACCCGTCGGGGAGAGTGGCGAATGCGGCGTAGACTCCGTTGCCTGGAAGGACGATGCCGGCATGCGGAAGGATATTGGCTGTGGGGAAACCGATGGTTCGCCCGAGCTTGTTCCCTTCCACGACAACGCCCGGGAGCGAGAATTTCCTTCCAAGCATGGCGTTGGCTTCCTCGATTCGTCCCGATGAGATGGCTTTCCTGATTGCCGAAGAGCTTATGCCGGCCACGAACGGTGCCTCCGTGACCTCTATGCCGAGCCGTGAGCCGATTTCCTTGTAGTCGGCCACCGACAATGCCACGCCGTCGCAGCCGAAAGTATTGTCGTAGCCCACGACGATGGCTTCTACATTATAATCGTCGCGAAGCATCTTCATCCAGTCGGAGGCCGTCGTGCTTCTCAGGCTTTCGTCGAAGGGGACCACCACCGGCACGACCCCGGCCTTCGACAGGAGGTCTTCTTTTTTATGTATCGTGGTGATGGAAAGCGGCGCACGTTCCGGGGCTATAAGCGAGAGGGGGTGGCGGTCGAATGTGATCGCTATCGGCTGAAGTCCCTTCTCGGAGGCTATCTCCTTAAGGCATGAAATCACGGCGGCATGGCCAAGGTGCACGCCGTCGAAGGTGCCTATTGCGGCGGCGTTTCCGTTCACTTTGCCGGACCCTCCTCCTCAAGGATGTCGCAGACGGCGGAGAAAGAATCATCCCCGGTCTTTTTTATTTGTATGGCATTGATCCCAAGTCCGCGTGCGCTGTTGCAGTTGGCTTCGGAGTCGTCGAGTAGGAGTGTCTCCTGAGGGTTCAGATGGTAGCGGTTGAGGAGGTTTTTGAATATCTGCGGATCGGGTTTGCAGGTCCTTTCCTGAAAAGAGACGACAATACCATCGAAATAGTCATTGATCGACTTCCCCTCCTGTCGGAATGCGAGGTCGATCCAATGGTTGTACATGACGGGGTTGGTGTTGGAAAGTACGAATAGTTTGAATCCCTTCCGGCGAAGGTTGCAGATGGTGCGCAGCCTTTGGAGAGGGAGGCCTACGAGGAATCCCTCGAATGCGTCCTGGATGTCGACACACGTCGTGCCCGGATGGCAAAGCGGAAGCAGTCCGTCGTAGAATTGCGAGGCTGTTATGAGGCCGGATTCCAAAAGAAGAAACGGGCCTTTCTGCTCATATTGCCCGAGCAGACGGTCGGAATCGGTGATGCCGAGGCTGTGGAGGGCGTTGACGGCGTTTCCGCGCTCAAGGTCGATGACGACTCCGCCGAGGTCGAAGATTATGTTTTTGATGTTGTCCATTTACAAAAAAATAGAATGCTGACGCAAAATTAATATTTTTTTTGTCACCTGCCGACAAAATATTACCTTTGTAGGAAATATATTTCAGTTTTTCCTGCTTCCCGGGATATTGCGGCGTCGGTTGTCATTCTCGAGAAGAATAGGATTGATTGACGTAGAGTTTTTGATAGTCAGAGGAATATTAACGTAAAAACATATATGTTATGACGAAGCAAAGAGCTATTGGAATCCTGACCTCCGGCGGCGACGCCCCCGGAATGAATGCTGCGATTCGTGCCGTCACGAGGGCCGCTATTTATGCCGGGTTCAAGGTGTATGGCATCATGAGGGGCTATAAGGGATTGATTACTGACGAGATAGAGGAATTTTCCACGCAAAACGTGTCTAACATTATCCAGCGCGGAGGCACGATTCTTAAGACTGCCCGTTGCAAGGAGTTTCAGACTCCCGAGGGGCGCCAGTGTGCGTATGATGTCTTGCAGCGTCATGGCATCGATGCTCTCGTCGTTATCGGTGGCGACGGCTCGCTGACGGGCGCAAGGATTTTCGCCAATGAGTTTTCATTCCAGATTGTCGGCCTTCCCGGCACGATTGACAACGACCTTTATGGCACAGACTCCACAATCGGGTATGACACGGCCCTCAATACGATTATGGAGTGTGTCGACAAGATCCGCGACACGGCTACCAGCCATGAACGCCTGTTCTTTATTGAGGTGATGGGACGTGATGCCGGGTTCCTTGCTCTTAACGGTGCGATCGCATCCGGGGCGGAAGCCGCCATCATCCCTGAGATTTCCACGCAGGTCGACCAGCTTGACGAGCTGATTGCAAACGGTTTCCGCAAGTCGAAGAACTCTTCGATTGTGCTTGTCGCAGAATCTCCGGCCACTGGCGGCGCAATGGGTCTGGCTGAGAGGGTGAAGAAGGAATATCCCGACTACGACGTGAGGGTCACGATACTCGGACACTTGCAGCGTGGCGGCTCCCCCACGGCCTACGATCGTATTCTTGCTTCGCGTATGGGCGCGGCTGCTGTCGACGCGCTTCTTGATGATCAGCGCAACGTCATGATAGGCATAAAGAACGACGAGATTGTCTACGTCCCATTTACGAAAGCTATCAAGAATGACAAGCCGATCAATCAAGAACTGATGTCTACTCTTCGCCGTCTTTCCATCTGAGGCATCCCTGCAGTTAGGACGCGCATGATGATTTTTGCGGACGTTGGTCAGTTGGCCGATGTCCGCTTTCGTTCTGCGTTATAAATCTTGGTAAGAGGAGTGTCTTTTGCGTAGAATACAACAAAAAAGCGGAACCTCACGGACCCGCTCTTTGTAGTTGTTATGTGCAATAATTGAATTAATGTCTAACGTGGGTGGAGATGGATTCGAACCACCGAAGGTATAAACCAGCAGATTTACAGTCTGCCCCATTTGGCCACTCTGGTATCCACCCGAGGCGCAACCTTTTCGGTTTTGCGCTGCAAAGTTAGCAACAATTTCCCAATCCTCCAAATATAAAACCATTAAAATCAAAATCGAAATTTTGGATATTTTAGGCAATGCGCTGCTAATTGACTTTATTATAGCAAGTAGCGCGCTAAATGACCAGCAAAAACGAGTAAGATTGTCGGAATCAAAAGAAAGGACAAAATCCCGTTATTTCTCGATTTCCCAACCATCGATCGTGCGGGTCTTGGTTGAGAAGTTGACTCCGACCTTGATTATATGTCGTCCGTCTGAGCCAAAAGGAAGGGCGTAGTCCTTGGCGTTGATCTGTTCGAGGGCGGCGCGTGCCGACTTGTCGATTTTAAGCTCTATGATATAGAGGTGTTTCTCCGTGCCAAGCACCATGTCAATGCGTCCGTCTGAAGTGCTGTATTCGGCCTGAACCTTGATGCCGAGGAGCAGCGTGAGCATCAGAAGGGCGTTGTGGAGGTTCCTCTCGTTGTCCATCTCCATTTGGTATGGAACGATGGCGAACATGCTCTGCAAGCGGCGCATGAAATCATCTATCTTTCCTTCGCGCAATTCTTCGACGAACATGTAGATATAAAACTCCGTGTTGTCGCCTTCTATGTAGGCGTATTTGGGCAACAGATAGCTGAGGAAGCCTTCCTTAACCTCCTCGTTAGGAAGACCTAATGAGAATATTCCGGAAGTGAAGGACTTTATCGTCAGATAGCCGGTCTGATACAAGAGCGCAACGGGGTTCGGACTGTCGAAGTCGAGCCCCTCCAGCATACGCTGGCTGCAGCGGGTCTCGAAAAGTTTTTTCAGGTCTACGTCGAAACGTTTCAGTTGTTGCTCCAACAAAGTGGGCATACCTGACTTTATCCAATAGTTTTCCAATTTACGGCTTTCCATTACATTCAAAAGGGAATACGGATTATAGATGTCCGGACTTTCCTCGGAGAAATGGTAGCCGTCATACCGTTGCTTCAGTTCGTCGTGTATCTCCGTGGCGCTCTTACTAAATTTTTTGCCGATTTCGGCCATTCCCGTCTGGAAGTTGGATGCAAGCTCCTCCTCGGTTATCCCGCAGATGTCGGAGAATTCGTCAAGGAAGGATATGTCGGTGATGTTGTTGAGTCCGGAGAACACGGAAAGATGGGCGAACCGGCTTACCCCGGTCAGGAACACGAGCCGGATGTATTCCGCGCTGCTTTTGAAATTTGCGTAGACGGCGGTCAGCTGATTGCGGAAGCTGACGAACATCTCCTCGTCGTGCAGGTTGTTGACCAGCGGCTTGTCATACTCATCAACAAGCATGATGACTCCCTTGCCCGTCTTTTTGTAAGCCGCCTGAATAATGTCACTGAACCTCACGGAAAAATCTTTCGATCGGGGTGTGATGCCATATGCTCTTTCCCAATCTCCCATTTTTGCATTCAGCACACTGGAAATGGCTGTCGAGTCACCGTATGACCCAATGTTCAAGTCAAGGTAAAGCACCGGATGCGGCTGCCAATCCCAGTCCATGGTGTCGGCGTATAGGCCTTTGAAAAGTTCTCTCTCCCCTTCGAAGAAAGCCTTCATCATCGAGAGGAACAGGCTCTTCCCAAACCTTCGTGGTCTTGCCAGGAAATAATACTTGCTTCCCCTGTCGAGAAGTTTCTCCAAAAAACGGGTCTTGTCCACGTAAAGGCAATCCCGCTTACGCAGACTCTCAAATGATTGCTCTCCCACCGGGTATATCACTTTCTTCTCCATATCGCTTTCTTGTGTAATTGTCTTCAAAGTTAACAAAATAAACAAAGCAAAACAAGAATCATATTTAAATCCTCCTCTAAAAATGCAAGGAAACTTTTCGTTTTTATTTCTCTTGCAGCACTAATGTGCATTCGGATTCTCGTAGATTCGCGCCTTCATCATCTCAAATTTTTGTCATGATGGAAAAAATGCTTACATTTGCATACGGAAACGTCGCTTAGCAACGTTTCCGTAAAATTCATCAATTAAACCCCAAGCCCCTGATTAGCTTATGCCAAAGGATTTAGTCAGCAGATACGTCTGGATTGTCGACACGCTAACCCGCTACGAGAAGCTCTCTCGCGAGCAGATCAACAAGCTGTGGATGAGGTCTGCGCTGTCTAACGGTGAACCGATCCCCGAACGTACGTTCTTCCATTATCGTCGCGCCATTGAAGACAATTTCCATATCGACATATCATGCGATTCCCAAGGCCGATACTACATCAACCAAAAATCAGGGAAAAACAATCTGTCGCTGACCAACTGGATGCTCGACTCAATGGCCGTCAGCATGGCCATCCGGAACAGCGACGTGCCGATGGACCGTGTGGAGATTGAGGATGTACCCTCCGCACGCGAATTCCTCCCTACCGTGCTTGAAGCTATAAAGTCGGGCAACAAAATAGAATTCACCTACGCCGGATTCAACCGCTCCAGGGCGGAGCATGGAATCCTCTTCTCCCCATATTTCCTTAAGAGATATAAGCAACGTTGGTATATGGTAGGGCTGAAAGAGAAAAGCAACGACATCCGCACATATGCGCTCGATCGAGTGAAGGAGATGAAGACAAAAGAGGAGACTTTCGTTATGCCTGAAGACGTAGACATGCAAGACCTTTTCGGCAACATAATCGGCATCACCTCCTCCAAGGCCTCCGTGCGCCCCGTAAGGCTTCAGACCACGCCTCAGCAGGCCAAGTATTTCAGGGCTCTCCCTCTCCATCCTTCCCAATCGGAGGTGGTGCACGACCAATATTCAATCTTCACGTACCAACTGAAGCTGAATTATGAGCTCGTGCATGAAATCCTGTCGTTTGGCGATGCGGTAAAGGTGCTTGAACCGGTGGAGCTGAAAGTGATGGTGGTCAACGAGCTGAAAGGGATGCTGTCGCAATACGACGACGGGATTGAATGCAAGAAGTGATGGGAAACAACAAAGAACGCAACCTGACTGTTTATGGATCGACATTTGATTGACATAAAAGCCGATGTGAGGTCGGCTCTGATTGCCCTCAACGCATTGTCGGGAGGGGCGATGACCCTCTTCGCCGTTGACGGCAACCGACTGATGGGCACCGTGACCGACGGCGACATTCGCAGGGCGTTGATAGCCGGAGGGTCGCTCGAAGACTCCGTGGAAAGCATTATGCACAGGGATTTTCTTGCCGGACGAGGCGACAACGACCTCGCCTTGGCTATTTCCGAAGGCCGGCGACGCGGAATCGCACTTCTTCCGGTGCTTGAAGGGGGATGCGTGGCCGACATTCTCGACCTTAATAAATTTAAGACAGCCCTTCCTATCGACGCCGTGCTCATGGCCGGAGGGAAAGGTGAGAGATTGCGTCCGCTGACGGAAAACACGCCCAAGCCTCTCCTGCCCGTGGGCGGGAAACCGATAATCGACTACAATGTGGACGAGCTTGAAGCCTGCGGAGTGGAGCGCATATTCATAACGGTCAATTACTTGGCGGAACAGATAGAGGCGCATTTTGCCTCACGGGAGGGTCGGGCCAAGGTGGCTTGCGTCAGGGAGCCGCGACGTCTCGGCACGATGGGGTCGCTTGCGTTGGTAGAAGGGCTGCAATGCGACAATGTGCTGATGATGAACTCTGATCTCCTGACAACGCTTGATTTCGAAGATCTTTACCTTCATCACGTGAAAAGCGGGGCCGACCTGACAATGGCAGCCGTGCCCTATAATGTGTCGGTGCCCTTTGCGCTGATGCGTTTGGAGAAGGATATGGTGAAAGGTCTCGTCGAAAAACCGACCTACAACTATTTTGCCAATGCCGGTGTTTATCTAATGAAAAGAGAGCTTCTTTCGAGGTTGAACAAGGGAGAATATGTCGATGCCCCCGATTTCGTGTCGCGTCTGATCGACGACGGGGGGATGGTCAGCAGCTATCCTATCGAAGGGACCTGGATAGATATCGGCTCTCCGAATGATTATAAATACGCAAACGAGTTGATGAACCGCAAGCTCATGTGACGACGGGGAGGACATTTCCCCGTTGTCACATGGCCAACAGAAACGAACAATCTACGATATGGCAGAATCGAATTTTATAGACTACGTCAAGATTCTTTGTCGCTCCGGAAAAGGGGGCGCGGGGAGCAGACATTTCCATAGGGCGAAGTATATTCCCAAAGGAGGCCCCGACGGCGGCGACGGCGGCAGGGGCGGACACATAATCCTGCGAGGCAACAGTCATATGTGGACTCTGCTGCCATTGCGCTACCAACGTCATATATTCGCCACCGACGGACAGGCCGGAGGTGCCGACCGTTCCACCGGAAAGGATGGCGAAGACCGGATCGTCGACGTGCCTGTCGGCACGGCCGTATTTGATGCCGAGACCGGCGGATTCCTTTGTGAGATTACGGAAGACGGCGAAGAGGTGAAACTTCTTCGCGGGGGCAAAGGCGGGCTCGGCAACTGGCATTTTGCCACGTCTACCAACCGTGCGCCCCGCTATGCGCAACCGGGGCAACCGGCGATAGAAAAAAGTGTAGTGCTCGAATTGAAACTGCTTGGAGACGTGGGGCTTGTCGGTTTCCCAAATGCGGGAAAATCTACTCTTCTCTCTGCCATATCGGCTGCGAAACCTAAGATAGGCGACTATCCGTTCACCACTATGGAGCCTTCTCTCGGTATCGTCAATTATCGCGGCGACAAGTCGTTTGTCATGGCCGACATCCCCGGCATCATTGAGGGGGCGAGCGAAGGGAAAGGCCTTGGCCTGCGGTTTCTCCGGCATATAGAGCGAAACGCTGTCTTGCTGTTTCTTATCCCGGCGGATAGCGACGACATTCGACGCGACTATGAGATTCTTCTCAATGAATTGCGTGAGTTTAACCCCGACCTTGCCGACAAGAGTAGGGTGCTCGCCATCTCCAAATCTGACATGCTCGACGAGGAGCTCCGCGAGGAGATAGCAAAGGAATTGCCGGAGGATGTTCCTTCCGTGTTCATCTCTGCCGTCACTGGTCAGGGTCTGACTGAGTTGAAGGACCTTCTCTGGAGGGAGATAAATTCGGAAGACAACCAGGTGAAGCAAACCCTGACCCACCGCGACCTCGACGTGCGCCATCGCGTGGAGGAGGAAGACAACTTCATATTCCAGCAGGAAGATGAAGAAGATGAAGAACTTCCGCCGATGACGGACGAGGATTGGGAAGACGAATTTTGGGATGAGGAAAGCTCGGTCAACTGACGGGCGGCTTGCTGACCTAATGGTAAAAAAACGACATCAAATTGGAAATTAATCTGCATAGGATATTGCGGGAAAGGATGCCTCGGAAAGTTTCGAGATGGGTGCCCGGATTCGCGATTACGGCTCTTGAACGTTTTATAAGACAGCGGGAGCTAAACGAGATTCTGCGTAACGGCAAGGGCCTGCAAGGCTCGGCGTTTGCCGAAAGCGCTCTCGAATACCTTGACATAGATGTTGAGGTCTCCGGGCTTGACAGCATTCCGGAAGGGCGCTATATGTTTGCCTCCAACCATCCATTGGGAGGTCTCGACGGCATTGCGTTGATAAAAATCCTCGGGAAGAAATATGGCGATGACTGCGTCCGTTTTCTCGTCAACGACATGCTTATGAACGTGGAGCCGCTGAGCAATGTCTTCCTTCCTATCAACAAGTATGGGTCGCAAGGAAGAAAGGCAGCGATGGCAATCAACGAGGCAATGGCTTCGCATTGGCAGGTGTTGCAATTCCCCGCCGGACTTGTTTCGCGTCTCCACGACGACGGAAAGATTGCCGATTTAGAATGGCAGAAAGCGTTTGTGGCCAAAGCCATAGAGTATGAACGGGATATCGTACCCGTAAGATTCGAAGGACTCAACCGGATGCGCTTCTATCGTCTTGCCCGTCTTCGCAAACGGTTGGGAATAAAGGTCAATATAGAGCAGGCGATGCTTCCGGCAGAAGTCTGCGAGGCCAGGGGAAAGAGATTCAAAGTGATTTTCGGGAAACCGGTGGCTTGGCAAAGCCTGCGCGACTCCGGCCAGTCTCCCCGCGACCTCGCCGCCCACCTCCGCACCCTCGTCTATCGCTTGTAACTCCTATCCCTGCCCTGCCCCTCAACCGGCAAGAAAGCCTGAAGACATTTGTCCTCGCCCCCTATACCGGTATGCTCAAAAGTCCCAACCGCATCCTGATGGCATTACCGAGCTGCGGTAAAAAGGCCATGCCTTACCAACAATGAACAATCCCAAATCCAGAACAAAAAATTATGAAAAAAGCTGTAGAAAAGTTGGATGTCTTAAATTTTAGGATTATCTTTGCAAAGAGAAGGGCGATTGCCGAGGTTAAAAGAGGTTCTGCCTCGACATGAATGCCAAAATAAATAAATGAATCTCACACAATATTTATTGAAAACGATAATTAATGCCTCTCAATGATCTTGAACTCATTGGAGATAATGAACTCATATTCATCATGGGAGGAGGACCTGGAGAAGGATCCGGATCTGGATCCGGCTGCGGTTGTGGAACAGGATCAGGATGTGGATGTGGATGTCCTTCTGGTAGTGGATGCGGATGTGGATGTGATTGCTCTGGTCCTGATATTGAAGAACCTATTGAAACTCCTCCAATTGATTAAAAATCGACAAATCCAGTAAATTAATTATTTTCATGGAATTTAATAGACATTAATTATTGGGTCAAGCCGAAAGCACGGTGCATATGTTAAATTGGGCAATTAGAAGTGTTAAATTTTTAGGCGTAGAGTTTGACCAGTCGGAAGATGAAGAAGTCTCGGTCTCGGACACCACGCATTTGTGAGCGAAAGATTTTGACTTTAGAGTTGAATGCCTCGGCGGAGGCATTGGTCGCACGACGGCGGAAGTAGTTCAGGATGGTTGGAGCGTGGTTCCTGAATGTTTTGATTACCGAGCGGAAGTTGTTGTTACCAAGAGCCATTACCTTTTCATACCACTTGTTCATCCGCCCCATGGCTTTTGTCGGTGAGATTTTAGCGTTGAAAATCTTGCGCAGCTCCATAGCAAGGCTGTATGCAGCCTTCAATATTGGGTAGTGTTTGAACAGTATGTTGACACGATGGCGCTGTATGTCTGTCCATTTGTTCTGCGACATCATCAGAGTGTGTTTGCTGCAGGCCAGTATCTGGCGCATGGTCTCTCCGTTGGAGTACGTTACCGGCGGTTCGGACTTGTCGCGGTTGTTTTCCTCTGCGATAAGCTGTCGGCGAATGTCGATGCGGATTTCGTCAACGGCCTCATTATAGACCTGTTGGACATGAAAACGGTCGTTGACAACATGGGCGTTGTAAAATACTTCTGCGGCTATGAGCATCATTGATGGCGAAAGATCGCAGGTCACTTCCTTGACCCTGCGTCTGACGGAGCGTCCCATCGCACTGACGAGGATTGATATGATCTCGTCACTCTTTGTTCCGGGAATGGCTGCCGCAAGTGTTCCCTTGCCTCCGTGGCCGTCCTTGTTGGTCAGGAACGTACATACCTCGCCGTTGCTCAGACACGTCTCGTCAAGGCTCATGTAAGGGCCGATATTATCGGCGTTGAAATAGAACCCACAGCCAAGCTCCTGTTCGCACCAGTCGGCGTAACCGCTTATCTTATTGCGGTACAAGTCGGCAAAATGTTTGCCGTTGACGCAGTACATCTGCGCTATCTGTTTAATCGACAGGGCTGTCGTCTCCACCTTCGTCTTTTAAAAAAGCCACGAACTCGGCACTGAGTCGTGTTCCTTCATCGTTGGGAAGCTCGAGGTTGTAGCTGAAGATTTCGTTGGTCTGCTTGTCCCACCACTTATTCTTGCGCATATGTAGAAATACCGGGCGACCTCGCATCGGATAGTCCTGTATCGTAACGTAATCCGTATAGCCTCGCGCTACGATATGCGGATTACGATAGTCTTCATCAGATAGTTTCTTCTTTTCGTCAAGCCATATGTCATAGGACTGTTCCGTGCGCTCGAAGCGCACCATCTCAAATAGTTCGTCCATGCCCTCGGGCAGGCACATCCATATTGCATCTGAGGTTTTCATGCCACAAATTTAACACTTTCCGCTAAATCCATGCACCGCCATTTCGGCTTGAGCCGATCTAAGAATGAAAGAGAAGGCGGGTATGTCGGTATATTATCTGTCGGCTGATGCAAAAAAGGAAAAACTTGCTTACAATGCCTTGGCAGAGATTCCGAAATTGATAGTCGATCCTGTGATGAGGAAACTGACACTTTTGGATCAGAGGGTGCCCGTTATTATGATTAATGGTGTCGTAAAGCCCAATGCGCTTGACGTGCTTGATTCTTCAATGATTGAATCTGTGGAGCTTGTGGAGAATCCCCCGGCTCGATACAGAGCCAACAACACCTCGGCCATACTTAATATTAAAGTCCGTAAAAATGGGATTCGTCCGTATGTAAACGGAAATGTCAGTATCAATGAAATGCCTACATTCACCCACGGTGTGGAGGTATTGTCCGCTGAACTCGGAACAGCCAAGTCTTCACTCTCACTTCGAGCAATGCATTTCTATAACAACCGGGTCAAATGGGAGAGCTATTCCGACATAACATCGTCTAATCTAAGAAGAATCACGGAAACCAAGTCGAAAAACTCAACCAATATGTTGTATCTGAACCTTTTTGGCGACAAGGCCTTCTCATCAAAGGATTATTTGGCTGTCAGCGTAAATTCCATAATACATCCCGAAAAGACAATCTCTGAAAGTACAGGTACGATCGAGCAGACGGCGTCAGGGAATCTTACAGACATGACAGGTTCCTACAATTCAAAATCCCGATATTCCATCCGCGCTCGGCCTGGTAAACGTCCCATATGGCGCATGACTTTCTTAAGTACCCGAAGTTTCGGACACTTTAATTTTTCATGTCATTAAAAAAATCTTACTGACGAAGTGATTTTAACATTTTGCGGTGTAATGGTTGGGAAGCAACCCGCGCAGGTCGTCTGAAGACAGGGTCGACCTTGCATGTCTGAACAGACTCGTGAAGTAGTCGGCTATGTTGACCGAGCACAACCGGCTGCTCTCGGCAAGAGAATGCATGAAAGCATGTTTTTTTGCCGCTTCCTCACTCCCGATGTTCAGGCAGTTCTTAAGCGAGAGCTTTATCGGCTTGACCCGCTGTTCGGACAGGTTGTTGGATATCTCAGGGACACCGGACTTCAGGATATTGGACAGGTGGTCCCATTGATTACGGAGGTACCCCACTGCCTTTTTGAGCAGTCCGACCGCCATAAGCCCGGGATCGTTCCACATCCTGTCGGCGGCGGCCTTTATCGTGTCGAGGAGGGGCTTTGTGTTCTTTTTGCGATAAGCCAGCCTGTTGTCTTCGGTAAAGCCCAGTTCCGCACATACCGCCTCGTTTTCGAAGAGACCTCCTGTCATGGAGATCATCTCCCCGCACGGCTTGCGGCATGAGGGAAGCGCATCGATGAAGTTCCGGCGCTCATGTGTCCAGCATCCGACGACGGTCACCCCGGGGTACTCATCGGAGTCGAAGAGCCGGTAGGCGTTGTATCCGTCGCATGATATCAGCATTTCCAATGTCTGTGGATCAGAGTCAAAGAATGACCTCAGTACGTTCTGTCCCCGGCTTCCCTCCTCATAGACATATTCCACCAGGCCTTTCTCCCTGTTGTAGAACTCCCACAGATAGCGGTTCATATACCTGCGCCCGAGTTCCCTATTGTCCACCCCGACTGTCTGCAGGGTCTCGTCAACCATAAAATACCCGCCTTTCCGCACCTCGTCGCGGAAGGTTTCCCCGAGCATTGCCAGCAATGCGTCGGCACCCTGCATGTAAAAGCGGTTGAGCGTGGTGCGCGGTATATGCGCCCCCATGTCGCGGAGCATCATCCTGACACGTTTCTGAGGAAGATGATAGGCGTACTTCTGCGTCATTATGAACGCGATCATTGGCGCCGACAGCATACAGCCGGCCACCGGGCATTTGGCGCGTATCCCCGAAGGCAGCGTGTCGCCGAACACGGTTTCCTTGTCTGCGTCTTCAGGAAGTTCCAGTACATAGCGCCTGTACGGGTAACGGTGACATGCGGTGCGTCCCGGTATGTATTCGACCACCTCAAACCACATCTCGCCCGGAAGGAGTCTCGCACCTTCGGGAAGGACCATATTCTCTTCCATCGGATGCTCCACCACCTCGTCGAAGCGGGCCTTGCCCTCAGGCTTTCCTTTGGCTCTGGCCTTACCTTTGGATTTCGTGTTTTCCGCATCGGCACTCCGCCTGCCGGCCGGAGCCGGCAGGCGGAGTGCCGTCAGAGTCATTCTCTTCCTCCGTCCGGTTCACTCCCTTGCGGTTGTTCAGCAGATTGCGCTGTTCGGATGACCTTGCGTACTTCCTGGCTCTTGCAAGCTTTCCGGACGCCAACGCATCGCCGAGCTGCGAGGCCAGTCCCGCGTTGGCCTCGGCCATACGGTCGAGCCTTCTCTCAAACGACAGCCGCATCTTTTCCATCTCTTCGGCATGTGATTTCCTGAGGTTCTCCATGTCCTCGCTATGTGACTGACGCAGACGCTCCATGTCTTCGCTATGTGACTGACGCAGACGCTCCATGTCTTCGCTATGTGACTGACGCAGACGCTCCATGTCTTCGCTATGGGATTCCTTCGCCACGGAGTTTTCCCGCCTCAGAGCCGCAATCTCGTCCTGCATGGCGCGCACCTGTGCCGACTTGGATGCGCTTTCCTCCTGAAAGTGATCCATCATCTCGCGGTAGAATTCTATGTCGGCACGGTTGGTTTTCATGATGCAAATTTACAAAAAATCAATGAGATATGCAAACAATTCAACCATTTAATTTGCTATATATCAAATCTTTGTATCCTCCATGCCAGCCTCCGGAAGCTTGATCTCGGTGCGTTTCAGCCCCTCTGTGAGACAAACCAGGTCCGCGTAGGAAATTTTGTTTTTTCCAGTCTGGGAGTCGTATATCGGCTTTTTGAAGCGACCGTTCTCCGGGCGTTTCTCATATACCACATAGAATCCACGCTCATAGTGAAGCATGCGTATGATGGTGCGGCTGCGGTTGATGAAGACATAGACGTTGCGGCTGTCGCGAGGGTCCGACTTCATCTCTTCCCTGACGGTGGCGCACATGCGCATGTATCCGCCACGCAGGTTCGTCTTCCCGTTGAAGATATAGAACCTCAGATTGTCGTTCAACTCAAGCATAGCACCGGCTTTATCTTGTCAAGGAACTCGGTCAGCCTGTCCACCTCCATGGACTCCCGGTCGAGGACAAGACCGTTCTCAAACTCGATGTGCACCTTTGCCGTGCCCGCCGATGCCGGCATGGACGGAAGGTCCATGACCTCCAGCTCTACCATTGTGGCCGGGGCGGCTGGCTTCCTGCTTCTGGAATATCCCATACGCTTGCGCCATGAGATGTAGCTCCTGTAGTCGATGCCTTCCTGCATACAAATGTCCTTGAGCGACATCTCTCCCTGGAACTGCTCGACGAGGGCGTGAAATTCTGTGAAATCTTTTGCGGTCATAATCCATGTTTTTTTGTTACTCCGCAAAATTAACACCGCCCTTCCAGTCAGGCAAGGCGGTTTATGGGACGTTTACTCTGTATAGGCTTGATATAAACCTTTAATTGAAGAACTCACTATTAGTAATAGTCAAGTATTTAAGGTTTTTATGGGAGTTCTCGATTAAAGTATCCACTTGAATGTGAGCATGAATTCCAAGGGACGGAGTTTATATGAGTAATAATCTATTTCGAGCGGAAGCATAGTGCAATATTCATATGAGCTGACATTGGCCAGATTTTTACCTGCCAACTCAATCTCATACTTTGATTTCTTGAAACGACAACCTCCGTCCACGAACATAAAGTTCCTATAACTCCCGTTCTCCATATGGCTTTGTCTTGCGTTGATGCCACCATACAGTTCAAGATATGGAAGAATGAACCATGACAATTTGCAGTTTCCCTTGAAGTTGCTGATATGAGACCGAGAGCCCGGCGTTTTTATACTTTGATTGGAATAAGAGTAACCACAATTGATATCAAGTGTCAATCGGTCGGAGAATAGGTTTGCCACTCCAATGGCATCGACATTGACCAGGTTCGTAATCACATGAAGAGGGGTGTCTTGTCGGATGCGTTTATTGCGAGTTGACATGCCATTGGCTAACAATTTAAAAACGATATCAAACTCCGACAGCCTCTTTGAGATATCCAGGTTCCATACCACAGATTTCCCTTTGTTGGCCTTATTTGCATTTGAGGTCAGCATGTTGCCATCGGAATCTATAGATGAAGCTGCCAGAGAGTTCTTATGGGTGTCTGTATAGATTATCATACCCCGACAGACAAGACCCTGTAGAGGATTAGAGTAGGAAACATTTAATGAATACTTCAAAGAGAGGGCATTTGCAAGATTTCCGTTACCGGGAATTATACGTGTACGGAAAGAAGAATATATCGGGGATTCGATGAAATCTTTAATCCCGCCAAATGTACGTCTGACTCCGAAGGCGGCATTCATGTGCACAAATGCCGAGGCTCTCCAGTATAGACTGGTAGAACCCTGCAGGTATGGCTTATGGTGCCTGAATATTCTATTGTTATCAACGGAGCCATATCTTACGTCGTAATAAGAGGTCTCCAGCTCGCTCCGCCAGCGCATTTTGCTGAGTTTCCATTCCAGATAAGGTCTTAACGCTACGTTTAGGATATGTCCACGTTCATTATTCGTGATTTGTCTCGCATCATCGTCAGCGGATTTAAAAAGTTCATTTTCAATTAGGATTAAAAGCTCGCCACCGACAACTAAGTTTGAAAAAGCATATCCATATCCCCCTTTTGCATGTCCGGAAAAACGTCTGCCGGAAAGAATTTGTGATATATTTTGACCCGGCGCAGAGTCGTCGGCATAGTGCATATAATAATTTGGCATATCTGCATAAGATATATCAGAGTTTATTTCAAACAGATTTCCCCCCTTCCTGATGATAGTATTAAAGCTGTTCGTTAAGGAAAGCTCTTTGTTGTTCAGCCTTTCCACTCCTCTGTACTCTGACGTCACGTCGTATGAATTGTCTGATTTTATACCTTCAAAACGAATTATGTCAATAAGATAATTATTGCTTGAATTCCGTTCGATTTTTGCCTCCGTCCTGAGATGGCTGCCGCCGAGAGACGTATGGCCTTTATTCTGATAGATGATGTCTTCTTGTCCGGAGGCGAGATAACGGAGGGAAGAGGCATTGGAGTATGAGTCACTCTCATTCCCATATATAGCACGGATAGAGAAGACGAGGTCATCATTGAATTTGAAAAGTGAGCTTCCTTCCGTGTCGAGGGTGCTGTTGTTGTAATAACGGTTGCCGGGAATGTCCGCGTTGCCCAACGGTTGTTTTTCCATCAGGGAAGAGGCTGTGGTGGCATAGAACTCCTTGTCCCTGCCGTAAGGGAGGCGAAATGCTCCGTGATTATTGATATCAGAGGAAATCATTGTCTGATTTGTCGGAGACACAAGCATGCTGTACAGATTCCCTTGGTATCTTATATCTTTTTCCGCATTCAGCCCGATCCCACCCTGCAAATATCCAATGGGACGCAGTAAGGATTTTTTCTTCAGTTTTAAATTTAGTGCTGCCTTATCCGACATCTTAAGATCAGTCAGTACTTTTTTCGGTTGATGTCTCTCGTAAATACTTATTGAGGAGATGTCGTTTGGATTGATATTGTTTGTGGCAATCGAGTAGTCATCTCCAAGCATGTTTAATCCTTCGATATAAAACCGGTTGATTGGTTCTCCGTCATAAAATATGATATCATCTTGAATGTGTACTCCCGGGAGTTTGCGTATAATGTCGGCAATGTTTCGGTCAGCCTTTGATGTAAGGGCGGCAACGTCATATTCAATCGTATCGCCCTTGACCCTTGTTTGAGGGGCTCTTACCACAAATTCCTTAAGGTCGGTTGTTTTGGGCAGCAGCATGACGTCGTAGATTGAATCGGAGGATATGGCAAGATACAAGGATTCATAGCCATATCTTGAAAATTGTAAGAAACAACCCTCTGTAATTGAATCTGCCTTGATTCTATATGATCCATCGGCGCGGGTGGTGGAGTAATATAGGGGCTTGTCGCCATCCATGATTTGCACTATTGTATGTTTAACGGGCAGGCTGTCTTGATCGACAACAACGCCCTTTATTACCTCGCCTTTAATTTGCAGGCATGATAATAATGCAATAACCGTAAATGCATTTATGTATGACAAGCGAAATCTCATCATTCAAGCTCTATTGGATTGTAAAACAATTTCTTTTTGCGATGCTGGATTTTTCTATCATCTTTATCCGCCATTTGAGTGCCAATCATTTCCAGATTTTTCCATGGATTGTTCTTATAATCTTTAAGTTCTTTCAAGTATTTTTCACGGGTTGTTTTGATGTAGAGATGTTTGGGCATGCCAAAGGGTGCCGTGGTGGTCTGGATTTCAAAGGCTTCGATTAGATGTTCAGATTCCGAATCCGTCAGTTTTAAGATTATCCCGGGAAGTCCTGAGAACATCCATGGCCCGTCGCTAATTGGAATGTTGGCGTACCAGGCAGTCCATTTTCTGCCTCTGAAGAGACACGTGGCTTTCCTACATATTTGGTTCAGGACAGTGTCTGTCTCGTTGTGTAATGTCCAGTCAATCACCGGCACTTTCTCTTGATATGTGTAATAGTTGGAGAATATATGTCCACAAAATTTATAGGAGTCGTCCAGATAATCCTTTATTAAGCATTCGGGAGACATGTCCAGGCTATTGTATATTTTGCCAAACTCCTCTCTGCTCATGTCAGGTCTTGAGCGCACCAAAGAGTCTATCTGGAATGCACCATATGAACCATACCAACTGTTGTTGTTGCCAATCAGAAGAATCTCATCGGGGCATCTGGTTGTCTCTAATATAGGGTCATACGTTCGATGATAATATCCTATGGTTAAATAGCATGTGTCTACAATCTCCTTAGGGGTAAGAAGTCTTCTTCCATCGGAAATATTATTCGTAGAGTAGGCTGGAAGCATTGTCCAAAGCATTCCTGCTATGATAAATATCAATAATCTAAGTTTCATGTATTTACGTATTAAGTAATCTTTCGGATTCAAGATCCGAAAGATTACTGAGTTAATGTTCAGGTTACTTGGTTCGATGTACTCATCTTTTGAAATAAAAATCCCGACTCTCATAACGAAAGCAAGCTAATGTTACGGGACTTGGTTATTTTGATTCAAAAATCAGAATGACTTTTTGCTGTCATTTTATTAGTATGCTATGTTCGACTAAAGTAATGGAGCTAAAAATTGTGACATCAAACTGAGTAGCCTAGTTAGTACTTAAAACAATCAATGGTTTGGATTTAGCTTAATGTTATTGTTGAACCAATTAGAATTGATTTAACAGTATATATCATCCAGCTCTGCGCAGTAATCCAACCACTCTTGCTCTGTCTCGAAATATTCAGATGGGATAGTCTGAACCATAACGCCACAGCTCGTCTTGTGCATGTATGCGTATGAAGATGACGTGCTTATTGCTAAGAGTCCCATAGCAAGTATTAACTTTTTCATGTGAGAATTAGTTAACCGAATTGGGTGCAATTCTATTGTTATAAGAAAAAAAGAAAGTTCAAACACCCTTGAAGCATTTCTTTGTCAGAACCGCTCTGACAGTTGCGCTTTTGAACAGTTAAGTCTGCACGATGATAGTGTCGACATTTATCATCTATAAGGATTGATGATTTTCCTTTATGAAAAATACCCTTTCTCTATATCACAAAGTTAATGAATTGAGTATTTTGGATTGATCTTTCATCAATAACATTTCATTATATCTGAATCTTTCCTTCGCCATACCATCCATCCCCTTGAATGCTGATTATATGGATTCCGGGAGTCGAAATATTGAAGGTCACATTGAGTGAAGTCGAAAAGTATTCGATATTTCCAAACATATCATATATATATACCTCGTATATATACCTCGGCATCAACTGAATTATCTCCAATTATATTGATAGTATGTGTGTCGAAGTCATACAGCACATCTATTGGAAAGTACATGGGCGTCAGGGCAGACGCATCTTAAATAAACTTAACGGCTATTGTCCAATTTAAATCGGTCTATATCCGTTGTTGAGATATGACGAACACCAATACCCCAATAGCATTCTTCTCTTCAGTGACAGATCCCAGAGTCCTTCGGACGCAAAAACACAGTCTTGAATCCATCCTGTTTATATCGCTTTGCGCAGTCATCTGCGGAGCTGAAGGCTGGAATGAGATAGAGGACTACGGCAACGCCAAGATTGACTGGCTTGAGAAATTCCTCCACCTGCCTAACGGGATACCGTCGCACGACACTTTCAACCGGGTAATCAGCATGTTGGATCCCAAGGAATTGAACGGTTCCTTTGTCGCATGGACCAGGAGCATAGCAGAATTGACGGACGGCGAAGTGGTTGCCATAGACGGCAAATGTATGCGCGGGAGCAGCGATGACGGCACCGGCACATACACCCACCTTGTAAGCGCGTGGGCATCGGCCAACAACCTGTTGCTCGCGCAGGAAAAGGTCGCCGGAAAGAGCAACGAGATTACAGCCATACCCAGGCTGCTGCGCATCCTTGAGCTAAAGAACTGCATAGTCACGATCGATGCCATGGGCTGCCAGACGGAGATTGCCAGGACAATAATAGAGCGCGGAGCCGATTATATCCTCGCTTTGAAGGGGAATCAGCCTGAAATGCTCGACCGTGTCAGCGGTTCTTTCACATATATTAAGCCTTCATCGGATCACACCATGGAGGGCAAGGCTCATGGACGGGAGGAGACAAGAACCTGTTCGGTCATAACAAACCTCGACAACATTATCGACAAAGACAAATGGGCAGGTCTTAAAAGCATCGTGAAAATAGAATCCCGGACACGCGATGTGAAGTCAGGGCAGATCCATAAGGAGACCAGATATTACCTGTCGAGCCTTGAAGCTGACGCTCAATATATTAATCATTCGATAAGGACACACTGGAGCGTTGAGAATCAACTGCACTGGACATTGGATGTCGCTTTCGGCGATGATGCCTCGCGTAAACAAAAGGATAATGCCGCTCAGAATTTTTCTCTGCTTAACCGCATTGGATTGAATATAATCAAGAACGCAAAGGTATCCTCGATGGGGGTAAAAGGCCATAGGAAGAGAGCCGGATGGGACAACGACTATCTACTTTATGCCTTAAAAAGTTTTGATTTTGTAAAAAATTAAGATGCGTCAGCCGTGACATGGGCGTACGACGAACTTGTCTATTTGATGACTTACTATCACGGTGATATTCCATGAATATTGCGTTTTCTGCAGCTGGAGCAGTGAATGCTATCGTAAGCATCATCGATACAAAAATGATTAGTTTCTTCATCTGAGATTTGTTGTTAATTGTTGTTGAACTGGTGCAAAATTAGTGTAAATATAGTTTTCTGTCAAGTAAAAAAATTTAACGCCGATATTTTTATTTTGCTGATTGATAGTAATATATAAACAATGTGCAGACTAAACTTTATCAGAGACAAAAAAAGTTTAACGTTAATATGGAGATTGTCAAACCATGTTCCAGATTCAGGATTTATCATAGACAATTTTGCCGACAGATGTCTCTTCAGTATTAGACTTAAATGTATTAATAATGCAACAGCAATCTTCATTTTTCCTTTTATGGACTTCGTCAAGTGCGACACTTGCGCTCGATTACTTAGGGATATTCAGAAAATAGCCAGTTAATTGTTTGTAAATGGCATAGATATTTTGTAACTATACAAAGAACCCCCGATTGACCCGTCACGGACTTATTCGGGGGTAAAACCAAATTTTTTCATCGTGAAGTTACAAAAAATATCTGAGATTACAGCGACATTACCGCTTACCGAGTTCGATTTCATTCAGAGATATCGAGAGAGTTTTGCGTCCAGCGAACTTGGACGCATCTATGAGCAGCTCCCACTGAAGGAACTGGCAGCTGAAATTCGAGGCCGCATGCCGGCAAAGAAACCGCAGGGCAACAAACCGATGTTCCCTCCCGAGGGAGAGATCGCCCTGATGTTCCTCAAGCCGTATACGGGAATGTCTGACGACGGCCTTGTGGAGATGCTAAACGGCAACATCCACATGCAGATTGTCTGCGGCATACTCATCGATCCGGCCAATCCGATAAAGAACGGAAAGATCGTAAGTGCGATACGAAACCGCCTCGCCGCGTATCAGGACATCAGGCCATTACAGAAGATACTCTATGACAAATGGGAAGGACAGTTGGAAAACAAGGACATGATGCTGACCGACGCCACATGTTATGAGTGCCTGCTGCACTATCCGACCGACATCAAGCTTCTGTGGGAATGCTGCGAATGGCTGTACGGTCTTCTCAGGGACAAATGCCGTCTCTGGGGCGAACCCATACCCCGCACGAGATATCATGACGTGGGCAAGACCAGACTTGTCGATGCCAAACAACGGAAGTCTCGCAAGTCGGAGACCCGGAAGCTGAGACGCAGGCTTCTGCACCTTCTTGAACGGCTCCTGAAAGAATGGAGCAGGCTCAACAAGATCACAGGCGGTCTGACCATTCTGACTGCCGAACAGGCCAAACGGGCCAAGGCATGCCGGATGGTCCTTGACCAGCAGAGACGTCTTTTCAAGGGAGAGAGGATCGAGCATCGAATCGTAAGCATCGACAGACCGTACCTGCGTCCGATAGTCAGGGGAAAGGAAAACAAGAGGGTCGAGTTCGGGGCCAAGGTCAACAACATCATGATAGACGGCATCTCCTTCATTGAGCACCACTCGTTCGAGGCATTCAACGATGGCGTACGGCTCAAGAGTACTGCACACAGAACGGAATAACGACCTGCTTCGCCCGCAAGGGTCCGAAACCGAAGGACGAGTCCGCCGATGTCAGCACGGCACGCCGTATAATCGGCACACTGCGCTCGACCGCTATGGAGGGCAGTTTCGGAAACCAGAAGCAGCATTACGGTGTCGGAAGGATTGCGGCGCGCAACGCCCGAAGCGAGACCCTGCTCCTCTTTTCCGGCATACACATGGCCAATGCCGCGACACTTGCGGCACGCAAGCTTGCCAAGGAAGAGGAGATGAGGCAAAAGGGCAAGCGGGCCTGATGAATCAGATTGTTTTTGTACCTCCTATCCCGTCGGAGGCGGTTGGTCATGTAGTCGGGCGAACTTTTCAGCTGATTTTGACTGCTGAGATTTGGAAATTTGCTCTCTGATGTGAAGTCCGGAGCGAATACGGCACTCTCCCTTGCAAACTCAGCTATAAAATTAAGCCATTAACTGAATATCCCTAATTATAGCAGATAGGGGACATGTCGCTGGACGTAGTAAATAGTATTTGAAGCTTCTTTATAGTTCATTCATTTTCCTACGAATATATTTGCCGATATTTGTTTCATGTACATCTATGCCAAGTTTTTTGCGAATCTCGCAGCTGATATTATAGTGCCGTTTCAGCTGTATGTATTCGCCTACTTCTTTCCCACGTAAGCCTATTGCATATAAGCACAGATAGTTGATCTCATCTATTGTGAGTTCGTGTTGCTCCAAGTATTTAATTAATCGTGGATGTGATGCGGAAAATGCGAGTCTTGTTGAATTCATAAACTCATTTCTATCACGGAATATTGACTCAATCCATTTATTATATGGCTTTGCATAATTATCATTGCTTGATATTTCCTTGGCCAGTAAACTATTTAATATATCAAGTCGCATTTTTATACTCTCTTGAATAGGCTTGGATAATTCTTTTTGCTTATTTAGCAATTTTTTTAAGTTGTCCCGTTCTTCCTCCAATCGTTTTTTTTCCAAGAGGAGGTTGGCTGCCTCAAGTTCATGTTGTCGTTGTTCTGCAACAAGACGTTGCTTTTCTATTTCCAAATTCTTAGCTTCAAGAGCCTTATTATCCCTTTCCAACGCAATCTTTTCATTTTCTTTTCTTAGATTATCCTGCTCAAGCTTAAGATTGTGGGCCTCAAGAGCTTTTTTATTCCTTTCCAACGCAATCTTTTCATTTTCTTTTCTTAGATTATCCTGCTCAAGCTTAAGATTGTGGGCTTCAAGAGTTCTCTTATCCCTTTCCAGCTCGATTCTCTCTTTTTCTTTATGGATATTTTCTTGCGTAAGTTGCAGATTTTCAATTTCTTTTTTTTCGTAATCTCTCTCTCTGAGCGAGATAAACGCAATTTATAATATATCCACCCCACAATTATAAGCAATACAAAGGATCCACAAATAATCGCTGATATAATACGATCTCTATTTTGAATCTGAATAAGATGTGCCTTCTCAAGTTGGTGCCGTTTATCCGCAAAGAGTAAATCTTGTGAAATAAGTTTATTTTGATAACGTTCCTGCATTATGGTGTATGCCCGGAAAAAGGTCAACGCATGTTTGTAATCACCCATTTTTTCATGTATTCTAGTCTTGGTTGCAAGATATTTGAGAGAATCTGATACATTCCCTTCAATTTTTATATTTGAAATAGTATTTTGAGCCTTCTCATGTTCCTCTATCTTAGAATAACCTTGGGCGAAATTTAATATATCATCTTGAGATAGGTCCCGATCTTTATGTTCTTCCAAAAACTTCTTTGTTTCCTCTGGCGTGCCAAACTTAATGACATATGAAAGAAATGAAGAGAATAGTATATCCTCATAATCTTGATTGCCTTGCATTAATGAACGGCAAATGGAAATAATACTATCTGCTGATGATCTACAATTTGACATCATATATCCATCAATTACATTGGCATAACTCATAATCCCGTAAGGTTTATTTCCAGCAGCGCAATATAATTTTGCAGCCTCTAAATTACTTTCGATAAACTTATTGATTTTGTATTGTTGGAAATATAAAGTTCCCATTGCTACGAAATTATTTGCAAGTAACAAAGAATCCGTTATCTCATTCTTCAAATCGGCAGCATTTATAAATTTTTCCATCGCGGAATCTTCATTGCCTTGATTTTGAAAGATTCGGCCTTGGTAATATAGAACACGACATTTTTCATCAGCAGTCCCATGCTTTATATAGTATTTAACTGCCGGATTTATTATATCAAATGTAGTAGCGTCAATCCAATTCTTGTCCAATGCCATAGATTTTAATATGGCGTATCGGGCTAATTCTTCCTCTCCTTTAAGAGTAGAGGTATCGATATCCTCTATTATTGTCAATGCGGAGTCAGGTTTGATATTCATTAGTTGCTCTGCCAAATCCAACTTTTCCCAAGAATCACTATGACCGTCGCCACAGTTAGTGATTGCCACTGAAATTATTGACATCAATGTGAGGATTTTAAGTCTTATACTGCGTTTATACATTATAAAAGAATTGTGATATGCTTAATGTCGTTTGGTGATATATTAGAGATTAAATAAAGTTAGATGTTACGTACGTGTCTTGAACCTCCAGTTGTGAAGTCCGGCGGCAAGGTGGAAAATTTTGCCGATGAAGTCATTCTTGCGCAATCGGCACTCATCCTATACAATCCTAAGGATCTTGACACCGCCGATAGCATGTTCCACTTTGATGCGGGTACGCGATATTTTGGTATTGGCAGCCTTCTGTTCGGGAGAGAGATCTTTCCCCTTGGGTTTCTTCATCGGCTGAATAATGGTTGCATTTTCCGGGTTATATCCTTGATATCCGGTATCCTGCATAAGATTGCATGCATAGGGAAACGAATACATTTCATCAGCGATTCTCTTATCGTGCATCTTTCCTTCAACTGTAAGACTCACAAAGAGTATAAGCCCTGCAATACAGGTGATTACTGCATTCTTGACCGTGTGCTTCTTTTTCTTCCCGCTGTAATATTCTTTCTGAAACCCAGGGTCGGAAGGTCTTGGAATCTCCCTTTCCGTACCATCGTGAATGAGTTCATGGACAACGGAGTCTCCACCCCGTTCCTCAAGGAGTCTTTTGAACGAGGTAATGTCGGAGGCAGGAAGCATTCCGGCATCGGAAATCGCCTCTTTGAGGACTTCCGTCAATGTATGGATCCACTGTCCGCACTGTTGCTGACTCATGTCAAAACATGCGCCATGATATTGCTGCGTGGGATTGTTCTTCAGGTAAACAAGAATGAAGAACAGGCGGTCTGCCACCGTAGGAAGAGGGCTGTTGGACTGTATGACGTGAGAACGTTGCCTTGCGAGTTTCTTGCCTTTTACATCGTGCCATCTGAAGAAATCATCATGCGCATCAGTAAAAAATGGCAAAATTTCGTCAAAAAGAGATATTTTGACATTGGTGAGTGCCAAAAACGAGGTCGGATTCTTTCGTGCTTTCGTGTAATTCATCTCTTGAATAACGTATTAATCTCGCGCGTATGTGCGTAAATATAACACTTTAAGAATATTTAATGTCTATTCTCCGCGTCACGAGCCACTATGTCACGACCGAGTGACCAATAGAAGCGCAGCATCTCCTGGTTTACCCGTGTGGCAGCCTTAATCTGACTGCTGCGGTATCGTTCTTTTAGCTCCTGTATCCACCGGGAGTTTTCGGCATCGGTTTTAATAAGTTTGCTCATATCTGGGTGCTGAAATTAATTCGCTATTGTTGACCTTTGCGAGATGGAATATAATGTTTCTGATACTCTTCAACATTATGGAAAGTACATTGCGCTGTGATTCCCAGAGCTTTGGCGTAGGCAATTTGTCATTGTGCTCCGCTTCCTCGGTGAAGATTCTTGCATCCTCGCCCCATAGCTCCGAGGATGTTTTAATCGCCATTGCATGGTTGTTATTTCCTTTTTTCAATTCAATTACAAATAGCGTTCGCGGGTAAAACTTAGCACGAGTCGGCAGAAAGCCGACGCGCAGTATCTCCTCGCAAAGTTATTCATCGCAAAGTTAAGCAAAATATTCTACATCACAAGACGGAACGCGCTCTTAAGCGAATGAAAATTCGCTTTGGCGGCTGTTGAGGATGCGCTCGATGGCAGAGATTGCATTACGCTCGTGGACTGTCTTGGTGTGCAAGGTGAAGAAATTTTTTGTTTTCCTCAAAATAACGAAGGATTGGGGCGGGGAGGTTGTAATTTTGCAGCGTAAATCATTTAAATCTTCTAAAACTTCTAATCTCTTGAATTATGAATCACAATACTTTTCTGTCTCTTTGCGATAGTGTAGTCGCTACTTGTAAGTGTAATCGTGCTGCTTTCGTGGCGCAGTGTGTGAATCGCCTTGAGAAGTGTTTTCCTCTGTCCAAGTCCTTTGCCTACTCGCAATGCCCTCGGGATGATGCTCAATGCATAATTCATGATGCACAATCAGGCAATGCCGTTGCATTTTCCGCTTCCATGTCCAACAGCGAACAATCGACAACAGAAAACGGAAAACTGACAACCGACAATGCCCACGGGAGCCGGAGATTGATAAACAAGACATTTTTCAACAGCTCCTGAGACCTTTGTAATCGGAATCTTTGTATGCCGAAGGTGTAGATTCCAAAACGAAGTGCAACGTTATGGAGTCTAAATGATGTAGATTCAAGGGAAAGTGTTAACTTTGCCCCGTGGATCGAAGAGGAGGCGAGCCCTGCAGAGGAGCAACTCGACCAAGCAATAGATTCATCCGCCACGCTGAAATCGTGGAAACAGACGGGGCTGTCTTGCGGCAGCTCCGTTTTCATAATTTTAGACGGCGGCCATGGCTAAGAAAACCTTTCCCATAGTGGCAATACAAAAAAACAAAAAGGGAGACCGAAGTCTCCCGAAGATTAATTAATTTTGTATTGCTCATGTACAATCAATTAACCCTTGCGCAAAGATACACAATTTCTGCCATGCGCCAAAATGGTTCTTCGCTTCAGGCCATAGCAGACGAGTTGAACCGCCTTCGCGAAGAAGAGGCGGCATTAAAAGGAAATACGGCTCCCGCAAAAAAGATTGCGGCGTCTACCGTCTGTCGCGAACTCAAACGCAACCGTAACAAGAGAGGCGGCTACAGTCCCGGGCTGGCAAATGAGATGGCGAAGGAAAGACGGGAGCGTATAGTTAGGAACACAGCGCTCAAGCCCGGTGTTCTGGAACGTGCCATGAAGCTGCTTGTCGAGAAAAGATGGTCTCCCGAACAGATATCCGGCAAACTCAAACTGGAGGGCATACAGATATCCCATGAACGTATATATCAGGAAATAAGGTCAGACCTTGAGAAGTATAGCCAGTACACGCATCATGGAATGAAACATCGCAGACATCAGGCCAAGCCATACAAGACGGCAGGAAAATCCATGATACCAGACAGGGTTTCAATCCATGACCGTCCGGCCGAGGCCGACGGCAAAAGATTTGGAGACTGGGAAATGGATCTGGTAGTCGGAGCCGAACAGAAAAGTGCTGTCCTGACCATAATCGAACGTAGCCGGAACTTCTTCATTCAGACAAAGCTCCCATCTAAGAAACCGGCCGATGTTGAGGAAGCAGTCATTCGATTATTACTGCCATACAAGCAGTTTGTACACACCATTACAACAGACAATGGTGTTGAGTTTATGAATCACAAGAATATCTGTAACGCCTTGGACTGTACCGTTTATTTCGCAGACCCGTATTGCTCAGGGCAAAAGGGCGCGATTGAAAACATGAACAAGATATTGCGAGAATATTTCCCGAAAGGCACTGATTTCAGACTTGTCTCCCAGGATCAACTTAACAAAGTTCAGTACCAAATCAATGAGAGACCGAGAAAAAAATTAGGTTTTTCAACACCGAAAATTGAGTTCTTCCGAATGATTTGCTAATTTTGCACTTGCCACTTGACTCTACATTGTATGCCGAAGGCGTATTTTATTTGCATAATATGAATCAAATGATTAATTTTGCGATTAGAATGCGGAGGAAGGGTCTTCCGTAGGGAAGCCCTTGCGACTTCTGTCTCAACATAGAAAAAAGAACGTGGAAACAAACTACATCTTCGTCACTGGCGGCGTAGTGTCGTCGCTTGGAAAAGGGATAATCTCATCCTCTTTGGCAAGGCTCCTTCTTTCGAGGGGCTATAAGGTTACTATCCAAAAGTTTGATCCTTACATCAACATCGATCCCGGGACTCTCAATCCTTACGAGCATGGAGAGTGCTACGTGACAGTCGACGGACACGAGGCCGACCTTGACCTCGGGCACTACGAGCGTTTCACCAACATCCACACGACGCGTGCCAACAATATCACGACTGGAAGGATATACCAGAACGTCATCGACAAGGAGCGTCACGGTGATTATCTCGGCAAAACCGTGCAAATCATCCCCCATATCACCGACGAGATAAAGCGGAGCGTCAAATTGCTTGGCAAGAGCAACGAGTATGACTTCATCATAACCGAAATCGGCGGAACTGTCGGAGATATCGAGTCCACCCCGTTTCTTGAGGCGGTCAGACAGTTGCGTTGGGAGCTTGGCAAGAGAGCCATCTGTGTCCACCTCACCTACGTGCCGTATCTGAAGGCTGCCAAGGAGCTTAAGACAAAGCCCACGCAACACAGCGTAAAGATGCTCCAGCAGGCCGGTATCCAACCCGATATCCTCGTGCTTCGCACGGAGAAGGAGCTGCCGCAAGGGATGTGCCGCAAGGTGGCCCAGTTCTGCAACGTAGCCCCCGAGGCCGTGATACAAAGCCTCGACGCCCCCACCATCTATGAGGTGCCTCTGATGATGCACTCGCAGGGTCTCGACAAAATCGTGCTTGAAAAAGCCGGAATCCCATCGGAAGGTGAGCCCGATATGTCGGCATGGTGCCATTTCCTGGATAAGCTTGAAGGGGCTACGGAAGAGGTGACAATTGGTCTTGTCGGAAAATACGTTGAACTTCAGGATGCCTACAAGTCGATAAGCGAATCGCTTGGCCATGCCGCCGCCTACAACGACAGGAAACTTCGCCTCGTCTATATCCATTCAGAGCGTCTGACGGAAGAAAACGTGGAAGAGAAGCTGAAGGATATGGACGGAGTTATCATTGCCCCCGGATTCGGACAACGCGGCATAGAGGGTAAGTTCGTGGCCTTGAAATGGCTCCGCGAGCATGATGTCCCGACGTTCGGAATCTGCCTCGGAATGCAGTGTATGGTCATCGAGTACGCCCGTAACGTCCTTGGCCTTGAGCACGCCAACTCTACGGAGATGGACCCCCACACACCCCACAACGTCATCGACCTGATGGAGGAGCAGAAGAGTATTTCCAACATGGGCGGCACGATGCGTCTCGGCGCTTACGATTGCAGGCTTCGCGAGGATTCTCTCGTAGCTTCGGCCTATGGAAAGACTGATATCCGCGAGCGCCACCGTCATCGCTTTGAATTCAACGATGACTACAGGTCGAGATTTGAGGAAGCGGGAATGAAATGTGTAGGAGAAAATCCCGACACCCACCTCGTTGAGGTGGTGGAAGTCCCGGGGCTGAAATGGTTTCTCGGCACGCAGTACCATCCCGAATACCAAAGCACCGTGCTCCATCCCAATCCGCTCTTCATTAGCTTCATGAAGGCTGCCATCGCCCATAAGGAGAGCAAGGTGGAAAATAAAGACAAGCAATAACAACGACTAATAGCAACGCACAACGTTAAGAAAGAATGGATAAAAATACCGTCATCGGATTGCTGCTAATGGCGGCAGTGTTTTTCGGATTCATGTGGCTTTCGCCGCGTCAAACCCCTTCGGAGGATTCCGGCACGGAGGAGGCGACGGAGATGTCGGCCCAGGTGGCTAACACAATAGATTCCCTGACCTCGGTGGAGAGGGAGTGGCTTGTGAAAAATATAATCGACCATGGGGAGACGGTCGTGCTTCGCGACAGCACCCGTGCCTCACGTCTTAATGACGGGGTGGTCAATCTCGTGGCCGTTGGCGATTCCGTCACCGGGACTGTCACGATAGCCGGCGAGACCCTCGACTGGCGCGACATATGCCGGGCCGACTTGAAGAAGATGACGGTGCAGCAGCAGAGGAAGGCGGTGGAGGCTGTGCGTGCGGCCTCGCTCTCGATGGGAAGGTATGGCAAGTTTGCCAAGTTCCTTTCCGGCAAAGACAGCGTGATAAACATCGAGAACGATGTGCTCAAACTGCAATTCAGTGCCAAGTCGGGCACAGTCACCCGTGCGGAACTTAAGAACTATTACACTGAGTTCACCCCCGACGAAAGCAAAGAGCGCAAAGATAAGGTCGTCATATTCGAAGGGGCCACCAACTCGTTCGATTTCCAGCTTCCACTTCCCCAGGGAGTCAGCACGAGCGAACTCTATTTCACTCCCTCTATGCCCAACGATTCCACAGTGCTCATGTCGCTCCCCTTGGGCAAGGATGCTTATTGGGGACTTGAATACACCCTTCCCAAAGGCGACAGCTACGTAGTCGGAATTCGCGTGGTGCAGAAAAACCTCGCAGGCATAATCGAAAGCAACAACCGCAATCTCGGAGTCAACTGGCATCAAGACCTTATCCGCCAGGAGAAGGGAAAGATGTTTGAGGAACGCAATTCAGCTCTTTATTACAAGTTTGCAGGTGGCGACGTTGAGAACCTTTCCGAAAACAAGAGCGAAAAGGAGGAAAGAAAGGCGAAGGTGAGGTGGATCGGTTTTAAGAATCAGTTCTTCTCTTCAGTGCTGATAGCCGACCGTCCGTTTAATACGGCTGATTTCCAGACCGCCATCATCAAAGACCGTCCTTATTTCCTTAAAAGCCTCGACGCTCAGGCGGTGGTCAACGACTATAATTGGAATACGGAGGTGCCAGCTCAGTTCTCTCTCTTTATCGGCCCAAATTTATATCCTCTCCTTTCGAGCCTCGACAAGCAGACCGTTGCGGACGAGGACCTCAACCTGACCAAGCTTATCCCGCTCGGATGGTCGGTGTTCCGATGGATCAACACCGGAGTCGTGATCCCTCTCTTCAATTTCCTCGGCTCGTTTATCCACAACTACGGGATAATCATCCTGGTTATGACCATCCTCATCAAGCTTGTGCTTTTCCCCCTTACCTACAAGAGCTACAAGAGCCAGGCCAAAATGCGAATACTTGCCCCTGACATCAAGGCCATCAACGAGAAATATCCCGGGAATGAAAACGCCATGGTGCGTCAGCAGAAGACCATGGCCCTCTACAACAAAGCCGGAGCCAACCCCATGTCGGGATGTCTTCCGATGTTGCTTCAGATGCCTATCCTCTTCGCAATCTTCACGTTCTTCCCCTCGGCCATTGAACTCCGAGGAGAGAGCTTCCTCTGGGTGAAAGACCTGTCGGCTCCTGACGCAATCATCTCATGGAGCGGCAACATCCCGCTCGTGACAGAATACTTCGGAAATCACATCTCGCTGTTCTGCTTGCTCATGACAGTCGTGAACATCCTTTACACACGTGTCAACATGCAGAATTCCCCGGGACAGATGCCGGGCATGAAATGGATGATGTATCTGATGCCCGTGTTCTTCATGGTCTTCTTCAACAACTATGCGGCCGGCCTGAGCTACTACTACTTCCTGTCCTTGCTTATCACCATAGCGCAGACCTATGCCTTCCGCTTTATAATAAAGGAGGAAGACGTCCGCAGGACAATGGCAGAAAACGCCAAGAAGCCTAAGAAAAAGAGTGGCTGGATGGCGAAGATGGAGGAGATGCAGCGTAGGCAGCAGCAGATGATCCGCGAGCAGCAGAAAGCGAAACGACGCTGATTCCGCCGCAAGATGCGGAACGGCAGATGCGATGTCCCTCCGCGAAATGACATAATCACTAAATCCTGTTTCATATATGAAAGGACTGAGAACAATAAGGATAGTATTGTCCGTGATGTTTTTCGCGGCAGCCATAGCCTACCTTGCGTTTGGCGTGGCCACTTTCCATGTGGGCAGGATTGTGGAAAGGTCGCAGGTAGTGCCCTCTGCAATAGCCGCCACCATGGGCGCCACGCTGTTTTGGATTATCGTGTCGTTTCTCCTCGGGAGGGTCTACTGTTCCACGGTATGTCCGGTCGGTACGTTCCAGGACATAGTCATACGCCTGCGCCGACGGCTGCCGAAGTCCAGTAAGCCGTTCAGTTATAAGCCGGCGCGCCAGACGCGCTATCACGTACTCGCTGTCTATATCGTCTGCTTTGTGGCCGGCGTTCTGGCGGTGCCGTTTTGGCTTGAGCCGTGGAACATCATGAAGAATATCTGCGCGGCGATCAATCCGTCGCTTCTTGAAGCGACATGGATGACACTCGGAATCGGGATGGGCGCCGGAATAGCGTCGGGTATTATCTCGGCCGTGCTGATAGCCATATGCGCCCTATTTACGGGGAGAGGATTCTGCACGGATATTTGCCCGATCGGGACCGCTCTCGGCTGCTTCCACGATTTCACGCTTATGCATATCGAAATCGATCCAGATAAATGCGTCAATTGCATGAAATGCGAAGAGATCTGCAAGTCGCAATGCGTGAAGGTAGTCGGGCGATATGTCGACAATTCGCGGTGCGTAAGATGTTTTGATTGCGTAGCAGTCTGTCCCAACGATGCGATAAGATTCCAGGCAAATCGCAACCGACGAGGCACGCCATTGATCCGCAAGGTGGGACGCTCAAAAATATAGCGAAATGAAACAGTATCTTGACTTATTACGACACATATTGGCCAATGGCCATGAAAAATCCGACCGTACAGGCACGGGCACAATTTCCACGTTCGGCTATCAGATGAGGTTTGATCTATCCGAGGGTTTTCCTCTTCTGACCACCAAGAAAGTCCATCTAAAAAGCGTCATATATGAGCTGCTATGGTTTCTTGCCGGCGACACCAACGTGAAATACCTTCAGGACCACGGGGTCAGGATATGGAACGAATGGGCGGATCCGGACGGCGATCTCGGGCACATATACGGCTTCCAATGGAGGTCGTGGCCTGATTATGACGGCGGGTTTATCGACCAGATTTCGGAAGCGGTCAGGACTATCAAGGAGAATCCCGATTCCCGCAGGATAATAGTCAGCAGTTGGAACGTGGCTGACCTCGACAACATGAACCTACCACCTTGCCACACCCTTTTCCAATTCTACGTCAACGATGGGAAGCTATCTCTACAGCTTTATCAGAGAAGCGCCGACAGTTTTCTTGGGGTGCCTTTCAATATCGCCAGCTATGCATTGCTGACGATGATGATGGCACAGGTCTGCGGACTGCAACCCGGGGAGTTTATCCATACGTTTGGCGACGTGCATATCTATAAAAACCATCTGGAGCAGGTAAAAACGCAGCTTGGACGTGAGCCACGTCAGCTTCCCAAGATGCAAATAAATCCCGAGGTTGCCGACATATTCAAGTTCAGATATGAGGATTTCAAACTTGAAGGATATGATCCGTGTCCTGCAATCAAGGGGGAGGTGTCAGTCTGACTTATCTACAATCCCGGCAAAAGTTGTCAACAACCTGTAGATAACGTTTGGAATTATCTGAATTTCAATGATTCTTTAATGGGAGATGCGTGGAAGATAATATGCAAATCAATGTTTGAGACATAATTTTCCGGCATATATTCTATGCGTTTTGCTTCTCGGGCATCATGCTTTTGACATATCCATGATTTAACCAATTTAACAACATAACAGTTAACCCTATGAAAAGATTTGCACTAAAAACCGGACTCGTTGCCATAGCCCTGGCCGGTATGGCATTTTCGCATATGAGTTGCGGAAGCAAGAGTGGAAACGTGGCTCCCGCCATTCCATCAGATGAAAAAATCGAGTCGGCGGTGAAGGAAAAACTTGCCAAGATGTCGCTCGAAGAGAAAGTCGGGCAGATGACACAGATCACGATAGATGTCGTGACAGATATGCCCGCGAGCTATGGCACTGGCAAATTCACCCTTGATGAAGGGAAACTCGACACTATCATAAGAATACACAAAGTAGGGTCGCTGCTCAATGTCCCGATGGGAGTTGCCCAGACTCCGGAGGTCTACCATGACCTGATGGTGAAGGTGCAGGAAATATCGATGAAGGAGATTGGCATCCCATGTATCTTCGGACTTGACCAGATCCACGGCGTGACCTACGTACAAGGAGGCACACTGTTTCCCCAGAACATCAACATAGCATCGTCGTTTAATCCCTCTCTTGCCCATAAGGCAGGGGAGGTGACCGCCTACGAGACGAGGGCGGCATCCGTGCCATGGACTTTCTCTCCGGTCGTGGATCTCGGACGCGATCCACGCTGGCCCCGTCAGTGGGAAAACTTCGGAGAGGATCCCTTGATGAACAGCATCTTCGGTGCGGAAGCCGTCAAGGGTATGCAGGGAGAAAACCCAAATCATATCGATCAGCAGCACATCGCGGCATGCGTGAAGCATTTCATGGGGTATGGCGTTCCTGCATCTGGAAAAGACCGCACGCCTTCCCACATCGGCGAGGCTGAAATGAGGGAGAAACATTTTGCCCCTTACGTCAACGCCGCCCGCCACGGTGCCCTGACTGTGATGGTAAACTCTGCTTCGAACAACGGCATACCATTCCACGCAGACAAAAAACTGCTGACGGAATGGCTTAAGGAGGGACTTAACTGGGACGGCATGATCGTCACGGACTGGAACGATATCAACAACCTCTATCAGCGTGAAGGAGTTGCCGCCAATCAGAAGGAGGCGATAGCCATGGCCATCAACGCCGGAATCGATATGTCGATGGTGCCCTACGATACGAGTTTCTGCACGGATCTCATCGAGCTCGTCAAGGAGGGCAAAGTGCCGGAGAGCCGCATCGACGATGCCGTCAGCCGCGTTTTGCGTCTCAAATATCGTCTCGGTCTTTTCGAGAAACCCTATCAGGAGATAGCCGAATATCCCGATTTCGGCTCTGAAGCGTTTGCCAAGGCCGCGCTTGAGGCGGCCATAGAGTCGGAAGTGCTTCTCAAGAATGAAGGCGGAGTGCTTCCCATCAAGCAGGGATCGAAGATTCTTGTGGCCGGTCCGAACGCCAATTCGATGCGTACGCTCAACGGCGGCTGGAGCTACAGCTGGCAGGGCGACAAGGCAGACCAGTGCGCAGTCGACTACAACACGATATATGAGGCCATGTGCGACGAATTCGGGAAAGACAACGTCACTCTCAGCGAGGGAGTCAGCTACTGCACGAAGCCAGGCGACAGCTGGGAGAAGGATTCCGTAGTCAACATGGCGGCCACGATAGCCGCTGCCTCGCGAGCAGACGTCATTGTTGCCTGCATTGGCGAAAATTCATATTGCGAGACCCCTGGCAATATCGACGACCTCTCCCTTTCGGCCAACCAGACAGAGCTTGTTAAAAAGCTTGCCGCCACCGGTAAACCGGTTGTGCTTGTGCTCAATGAGGGACGTCCGAGGATAGTCAGGGAGCTTGTGCCGCTTACAAAGGCAGTGGTAGACATTTTGCTGCCCGGCAATTACGGAGGCGACGCCCTGGCTTTGTTGCTTGCCGGGAAGGCCAACTTCTCAGCCAAGATGCCAATCACCTATCCTAAATACGTCAACGCTCTCTACACCTACGACCATAAGACCTCCGAGAAGATAGACGAGGCTATGGAAGGCAACTACAACTACGACGCGAAAATGAACATCCAGTGGCCCTTTGGCTATGGCTTGAGCTATAACGACTATGAATACTCAAACCTGAAACTGGATAAGGCTGAGTTCGGGCCTTCAGACGCGCTTACCTTCACTGTGGACGTTGCCAACAAGGGGAATATGGCAGGCAAGGAGCCTGTGTTGCTGTTCAGCAAGGATGTCGTGGCATCGACAACTCCCGACAATATCAGGCTCCGTGCGTTTGACAAGGTGGAGTTAAAGCCTGGCGAGAGCAGGAGCGTCACCTTGACCATACCCGCATCCGACCTTGCCTTTGTCGGAGCCGACGGGCGTTGGACGCTTGAGGAGGGCGATTTCAAGTTTAAGGTAGGCAATCAGTGGGTTGACGGCAAATGCACCTCGACAAAGACCTGGGAGCTTACGGAGCGCCAATGACGACGCGCTCTTAGAGCGGCTTTAGCTGTCACAGTTCATGGGACAGAATGATTCATATGCCAAGTGTAGCAAACACACTCAAAAAATTGATTTTTAGGCTGAAAACGGCTTTAAATATTGAGAAGTGCCTAAAATTGGCACTGGAGAGCCGTCATTAAGGTAATGAAAAGCCCGGGAGAGAACGTAAAAGGATTCTCTCCCGGGTTTTCTATGACCGTTGGAAAAGATAGGCACGTATAAAAATTTTGCGACCGGAGCATCGTCACGACGTCCCGGCCACTTGCGCTTTAATAATTGATTTTATCAGTTCCCTAATTTTTAATTTACACCTAATTATCCATTTTTATCTTAATCGTCAGTACTCCACAAAACATTGCCTCAAGAGGCTGTTGAATGAGAATTACTGCTTTAAGCGAGAGATCATAAATGAGGAGAAAACCAAAGGAAAAATTTGGGTTTCCTTTAATTTTAATGCAAAATTATCACAATAACAAATTAAAAACAAATTATTAATGTAAAAAATTGGCTTAAGAAGGATTTCAAACGTTTGAAAAATCTGCAAACGTTTTATTTATGAAAATATATGTGCAAAATATTTGCATTTAGAGAAAATACGCATTATCTTTGCAACCGAAAGTTACTTTCTGAATTAAGCGGCACACCAAGAATGGCTTAATGCATGCTAATTTTTGGGAATTGTTGCATAGGCGGCAATAAAGTAATTAAGGTCCGCTGATTGCATCCTAAATTTGGAGACAGACTTTTGGCCCTGAAAATTTAAATCTCTCTATTTATGAAAAGGGTAACTATCAAAGACATTGCGAATCATCTGTGCTTATCTCCCTCAACGGTGTCTCGAGCACTTGCCGACGACAAGAACATTCGTCAGGAGACAAAGGATATCGTGTTCAAGGCGGCAGATGATCTTGGGTACAGGCGCAACCGACTCGCCGTCAGCCTAAGGAGCGGTCGCACAAATATAATCGGGGTGGTGGTTGACCAGATGGTTGACCGCTCGACCCTTCATATCCTTGCCGGAGCTGAGCGTCTGCTGCACAACAAGGGGGTGAGCATGATGGTGGCCAACTCGGAGGGTAGCCATGAAAGGGAGAGAGACAACCTGACAATGATGAACGATGCCTTGGTTGACGGCATGATTGTTGCGGTGTGCGATTTAGAGAAAAATAGAGATGTCTATCTTTCGCTTAAAAGAAACGGGATGTCGCTTGTCTTCCTGCACATGCACCCTCAGGGGATAATAGCGTCTTCGGTCAGGCACGCCGACGATGTAGAGAGTCCGGACTATTACAAGCTTGGAGAGAAAGGTGCGGAGCTTCTTTTGAATATGCTTGACAACCCTTCCGCCCCGACAGAAAAGGTAGATATCGAAGGATAGGCAGATCCTGGGAAAGGATTATGCGCTATTAAATAAGCTATTTCGATTGCTTAACTATGATTCTTGTTTTGCTCGGTTTGTATTACTAAGTAATCTTCAAAAAACAACTTGGTAAAATTTATTCGTCTTTCCGGTGATTTATATTTCATCTTTTAGTTACATACCTCGGTATGCACCAGCAAGATGAATTATAAATCCCACGAAAATCCTTCATAAATTTTTTACCAACTTATTTTTTACGATTAAGTAAGTGTTCAGATTATTCCTATACATGTCTTATCCAATCTGAGCGCTGGATTTCAACCCGTGATTCAGTTATGATGGAACCCCATCACGCCATCATCACAAGTCGAAATCCCGTCCCTCATATTGGCAATCCATATATAGGAATAATCTGAACACTTACTTACTAACTTTCTTCTAAAGAAAAATAAATTGTTTATGCTGCCGGTGTATAAATCTCAGAATTTTTATCTAAATTTGAAGGCAATTACATAAGAAAGCGATATGGAGAAGAAAGTGATATACCCGGTGGGAGAGCAATCATTTGAAAGTCTGCGTAAGCGGGATTGCCTGTATGTGGACAAGACTCAGTTTTTAGAAAGGCTTCTTGACAGGGGAAGCAAGTATTATTTCCTGGCAAGACCTCGGAGATTTGGGAAGAGCCTGTTCCTTTCGATGATGAAGGCTTTCTTCGAAAGGGAGAGAGAACTTTTCAAAGGCCTTTACGCCGACAACATGGACTGGGATTGGGAGCGGCATCCGGTGCTTTACCTTGACCTGAACATTGGGTCATACAGCGAACCGACAGCCCTTTCCAGTGTTCTGGAAGCAAAAATGGTAGATTGGGAAAGTGCATATGGCATCACGCCTCGCTCGAAAGATTTTTCTGTAAGGTTTAGCGATATTATTAAGGCTGCTTATGAAAAAACGGGCAAGGGAGTCATCATACTTGTTGATGAGTATGACAAGCCGTTGGTCAACAACCTTCACGACGAGGAGAAATTCATCAGCTTCCGCAATCAACTGACCGCCGTCTACGCAAATTTCAAAAGCAGCGCAGAATACATCCGTCTCGTGTTCTTGACAGGGGTAAGCCGGTTCGCCCATCTTTCTGTGTTCTCCGGACTCAACAACATCACCGACATATCCTTCCTCGATGAATTCTCCGACATCTGCGGGATAACCGAGGGGGAGCTTGCATCCAACTTCCAGACGGGAATGAAAGAGATAGCACGGAAATACGGCAATACACCTGAACAGGTTCATGCCGACCTCAAGCAACGGTATGACGGTTATCATTTCTCTAAAGCAAGCGAGGACATCTACAATCCATATTCCCTTCTCAATGTAATGGAGAGTAAAGAGTTCAACAATTATTGGATAAAGTCGGGTGTCCCGACATTGCTTGAACAGCAGATCCGACGGTTTGACGTTGACCTGGAGGAACTTTTCGAGGCAGAGTGCAGTCGGGACATGCTGACCGGTCTTGATTTCGATTCCCCCGAGCCGATCGCGCTCCTCTACCAGACCGGCTATCTTACAATAAAATCATATTCGTCGGGAATTTTCACTCTTGGCCTACCCAATGAGGAGGTCAAGCAGGGGTTCCTTGGTTATCTTCTTCCGAAATACGCAACCGTCAAGAGAGGCGACACCTCGTTTTACGTGGAGAAATTCGCCAAAGATTTGCGCAATGGCGACATCGACTCCTTCATGAAAAGGCTTCAGAGCATGTTCTCGTCTGTATCTTATCAGATGGAGATGGACAGCGAAAAGAACCTCCACAACGCAATGTTGATGCTTTCCATACTGTTGGGCATGAAAGTAAGAACGGAATACGAGACCTCGGCCGGACGTATTGACCTCTTTCTTGTCACAGAAAGCTACTACTACATCATAGAGCTTAAGATCGACAAGTCGGCGCGGGCCGCCCTCGAACAAATCAACGCCAAGGACTATGCTCTTCCCTTCGCCGTGGACGAACGCCGGATAATCAAGGTCGGCGTCAACTTCTCAACCAAGACCCGCACGATTGACGGATGGGAAGTGGAATATTGAAATGTGGTTGATTGGATGGTCGGGATTTGACATTTTGTGGAGGGATTGGGGGGAAATATTGCCAGATTGAAGTAATTTTACTAATTTTGGCAAATATTTCTTATATTGAAATCGTTTATTCTTTTTCTTGTTTAAGCTTTGGCCGGATTTTTGGCGGCTTTAGCTTAGGGAGGAGTCATTTTATTTTTATGGCAGCAGCGATGAAAGTAATGAAGTTTGGAGGCACCTCGGTCGGCACCGTCGAGAGCCTTAGAAACGTGAAAAAGATAGTGGAGGAAACTCCGGGACGCAAGGTGGTGGTGGTCTCCGCCCTCGGCGGCATCACCGACTTGTTGATATCCACGGCCAAGCTCGCCGTGGCCGACGACATAACGTATCTCGATTCCTATGCACGGATAGTGGAACGCCATCTGACAGTGGTCAACGGCATCGTGCCCCAGGCCCGCAGGGAATCGACAGAGATGCTCGTGAAGATGATGCTTGACGAACTCGGCAACATCTATAAGGGAGTCATGCTTCTCCACGACCTGTCGCCCAGGGCCTTGAACATCATCGTCAGCTACGGGGAGAGGCTTTCGAGCGTCATCGTGGCAAACATAATAAAAGGAGCCACCCATTTCGACTCCCGCTCCTTCATCCGCACGAAAAAGACCCTCAACGGGCCAGACATACTCGACTCGGAGCTTACGAACAGCCTTATCCAGCAGGACGTATGCTCCTACGACTGGCACACAGCCGTCATGGGAGGATTCCTCGCCACCGACGCCAACGGGGAGGTCACCAACCTCGGGCGCGGCGGAAGCGACTACACCGCCGCCATCATGGCCGCCGCCCTCGACGCGGAAGTGCTGGAGATATGGACAGACGTGGACGGCTTCATGACCGCCGACCCCAGAATCATCGACAACGCCTACGTCATCGAGGAGCTATCCTTCACCGAGGCCATGGAGCTTTGCAACTTCGGCGCGAAGGTGATTTACCCTCCGACGATTTACCCCGTCTATCACAAGAATATCCCTATCCTTGTGAAGAACACCTTCAATCCATCCGCCCCCGGCACGAAAATATGCAGCCACCCGGCCCATGCCCAGAAACCCATCAAGGGAATCTCTTCCATCAACGACACATGCCTCGTCACGATCACCAGCCTTTGCATGGTCGGCGTGATAGGCGTGAACTCCAGAATCTTCAATGCTCTCACCAAGCAGGGAGTCAGCGTCTTCCTTGTCTCCCAGGCCGCGAGTGAGAACAACACCACCATCGCCGTCAGGAATGCCGACGCCGATCTGGCCGTGGCCACCCTGAAGGATGAATTCGCTTCGGAACTCGCCTCCGGAATGTTTAACGACATCGTGGCCGAGCGCAACCTCGCCACCGTGGCCGTTGTCGGAGAGAACATGAAGCATACGACCGGCCTTGCCGGAAAACTCTTCAACACCGTGGGGCGCAACGGCATCAACGTCATCGCCTGTGCCCAAGGAGCGTCGGAGACCAACATCTCCTTCGTCATCGACCACAAGAGCCTTCGGAAGGCCCTCAACGTGATTCATGACTCATTTTTCCTGTCGGAATGCCAGGTGCTCAACGTCTTCATCACCGGAATCGGCAACGTCGGCAGCAGCCTGCTGAGCCAGATTTCAAAACAGCAAGACAAGCTTCTGAAAGAGAAGAACCTGCGGCTCAACGTCGTCGGGATAGCCTCAAGCAAGAGGGCAGTGTTCAACCGCGACGGCATCGACATCACGCGCTACCGCACCCTGCTTCAGGAGGAGGGAATCGAGGCCACTCCCGAAATGATAAAAAGGGAGATCCTGAAGATGAACATATTCAATTCCGTCTTCGTGGATTGCACCGCTTCGCCCGATATCGCCGGCCTCTACCAAGACCTTCTCGAACACAACGTCAGCGTAGTGGCAGCCAACAAGATAGCGGCATCGGGACCGTATGAGTCATACAGGAAACTAAAGGAGACGGCCAGGAGGAAAGACGTGAAATATCTTTTCGAGACCAACGTCGGCGCCGGCCTGCCCATCATCAACACCATCAACTCCCTCATAAATTCGGGCGACCGCATCCTCAAGATCGAGGCCGTCGTTTCGGGCACCCTCAATTATATCTTCAACGTCCTCGCCTCCGACGTGCCGTTGAGCCGGGCCGTGGAGATGGCGAAAGAGGCAGGCTACTCCGAGCCCGACCCGCGCATCGACCTTAGCGGAAAGGACGTAATACGCAAGCTCGTCATCCTTGCCCGCGAGGCAGGATACAAAGTGGAGCAGGAGGATGTAGACAAGCAGCTCTTCATTCCCGATGCACTGATGGAGGGGAGGGCGGAAGACTTTATAGGCAACCTCAAACAGCTCGACAGCGAATTTGAGCTGAAAAGGGCAGAGGCAGAGGCCAAAGGGGAGCATTTCCGTTTCGTCGCATCATTCGACAACGGAGTGCTCAGCGTCGGCCTGCGCCGCGTCGGCTCCGACCATCCTTTCTACAACCTCGCCGGAAGCAACAACGTGATCCTTCTGACGACGGAACGCTACAAGGAATTCCCCATGGTGATAAAAGGCTACGGAGCCGGAGCCGAGGTCACGGCTGCCGGAGTCTTCGCCGACCTCATAAGCATAGCAAATATAAGATGATGAAACATATAATAATACTCGGAGACGGCATGGCCGACGAGCCCTGCCCCGAACTTGGCGGCATGACCCCCATAGAGGCCGCCGACACCCCGGCACTCGACCTGCTTGCCCTGAAAGGGCGCAGCGGGTTGCTCTCTACCGTGCCCGACGGCTATTCGCCGGGCAGCGAGATCGCCCATCTTTCCCTTCTCGGCTACGACCTCGACAAGGTTTTCGAGGGGCGTGGAGTGCTTGAGGCCGCGAGCATGGGGGTTGACATCGCCCCCGGCGAGATGGCGATGCGCTGCAACCTCATCTGCATCGCCCCTGACGGCACCATAAAGAACCATTCCGCCGGCCACATAACGAGCGAGGAGGCCTCGGAGCTGATAGACGCCCTGAGTGAGGGGCTGGCCGACGGCAGGGCAACATTCCACAGCGGCGTCAGCTATCGCCATCTCTTGAAAATAAAGAACGGCGACAAGAGAATCGACTGCACGCCGCCTCACGACGTGCCGGGCACGCCGGCAAGCGACGTGATGGTGAAGTCCCTTGTGGAGGAGGCCAGGGAGACCGCCGACTATATCAATAACCTGATACTGAAATCGCAGGAGATTTTGGCGAACCATCCCGTCAACAAAAGGCGCGAGGCGGCAGGGAAAGACCCCGCCAACAGCATATGGCCCTGGAGCCCCGGATATAAGCCTGCAATGAAAAGCATGGCAGAACTGTTTGGAATCGGGGAGGGATGCGTCATCTCCGCAGTTGACTTGATAAATGGAATCGGCGTTTACGCCGGACTCAGGCCGATAGCAGTGGAGGGTGCCACCGGACTTTACGACACCAACTACGAAGGGAAGCTTAAAGCAGCCCTCGACGCACTCCGCAACGGCGCGGATTTCGTCTTCCTCCACATCGAGGCAAGCGACGAGGCCGGGCACGAGGGGGACGCCATCCTGAAAAAGCAGACAGTGGAGAACCTCGACCACAGAATCGTCGGACCTTTGCTGAAAGCCCTGGAGAGCTTCGGCGAGGAGGTGGCCGTGGCGTTGCTTCCGGATCATCCCACCCCTTGCAACATCCGCACCCACAGCTCAGCGCCCGTGCCATTCGTCGTCATGCGCGACGACATAATTCCCGACGCAGTCACTGCCTATTCGGAGAGAGCATGCGCCGCCGGAGGCTACGGACTCATGAAAGGGGATGAATTTATAAAGGAATTCCTGCAGGGATGAATATTACCTGCCGACTTACTGACAAGAAGCATTACAATGAAATATAGAAGCACAACAGGAAAAGCCCCTATGGTCTCCCTGGAGGAGGCCGTAGTGAAAGGGCTCGCTCCCGACAGGGGGCTTTACATGCCGGAGCGTCTGCCGCGCCTTCCGGAGGAATTTTTCCGCAGATTGCCGGAGATGTCATTGCCGGAGATGGCCGTGGAAGTGGCCACCGCACTTTTCGGCGAGGATGTTGACGCAGAGAAACTTAAAGCCCTCACGGAGGAGACGCTCGATTTCCCCATTCCCCTCGTCAAGGCCGCCGACGGGAAATACTCCCTCGAACTCTTCCACGGCCCGACCCTTGCCTTCAAGGATGTCGGAGCCCGCTTCATGGCGCGTCTGCTCGGCTATTTCAACCGCGACAACAAAGATCGCACAGTCAACGTGCTCGTAGCCACGTCGGGCGACACAGGCAGCGCGGTGGCCAACGGATTTCTCGGCGTGGAGGGCGTGCGCGTCTTCGTGCTCTATCCCAAAGGGAAGGTCAGCCGGATTCAGGAATCGCAGTTCACGACGCTTGGCCAAAACATAGAGGCCCTTGAGATCGACGGCTCTTTCGACGACTGCCAGGCACTCGTGAAGCAAGCGTTCCTTGACAAGGAATTGAACGAGAAGATGATGCTGACCTCCGCCAATTCAATCAACGTGGCCCGTTTCCTCCCCCAAATGTTCTATTACTTCCACGCCTGGGCACAATTGGCCCGGACAGGCGCGGATATGGAGAATGTAGTGGTGTGCGTTCCGAGCGGCAACTTCGGAAACATCACGGCCGGACTCATAGCAAAGCGAATGGGATTGCCGATCAAGCGATTCATCGCCGCCAACAATGCCAACGACGTCTTTTATGAATATCTCGTGACCGGGGAATACCGTCCGCGCCATTCCGTGCAGACTATAGCCAACGCCATGGACGTGGGCGATCCCAGCAACTTTGCCCGCGTGCTCGACCTCTATGGCAACGACCACGCTGCCATAACTGCAGAAATCTCCGGCTGCACCTACACCGACAAGGAGATAGCCTCCACGATGAGGCAGACCCTCGAAGAGGAGGGTTATCTACTTGACCCCCACGGAGCCGTGGCATTCAGGGCATTGACTGAATATCTCAAGCCCGGAGAGACCGGGATATTCCTGGAGACCGCCCATCCGGCCAAATTTAAGGAGACGGTGGAGGGAATCACCGGCAAGGAGGTGGAGATTCCCGCTCCGCTTGCCGCCTTTATGAAAGGGGAGAAGAGGAGCGTGCCGCTGGCAGCTGATTTCGATGAATTTAAGGGATTTCTTATTTCGAAGGCTTGAATTCTGCCAAAAAAGGCCCCGCGATTAAGAAAATCGCGGGGCTTTTTTTGATCGGGATTGAGCTCGATTAATCGGGATTGATCGGGAATTATCGGGATTAAGCTCGATTAAGCTCGATTGAACTTGATTGATCGGGATTAGATCAGCTTGGCGGAGGCTTCCTTTATGCGTCGCATTGCTTCGCGGATGTTGTCGTCGGAAGTGGCGTAGCTGAGGCGCATGTAGCCGGGGGCACAGAATGCCGCGCCGTCGACGCATGCCACGTGGGCCTCCTCAAGGAGATACATCACGTAGTCGCCGCTGCATTTGATCTCCCTGTCGCCGGCCTTCTTCCCAATATATGAGTCAACCCTGGGGAAGAGATAGAAAGCTCCTTCAGGCTTGTTGAGCACCCATCCGGAAATCTCCTTTGCGAGGCTCACGATGAGGTCGCGGCGACGCTGGAAAGCATCGCGCATGTCGCTGATGCACTGTTGCGGGCCTTCGTAGGCGGCCTCTGCCGCTTTTTGCGCGATGGAGGATGCTCCGGAGGTGTATTGTCCTTGCAGTTTGCTGACGGCCTTTGCGATGGGAGCCGGGCCGGCCATGTAGCCGATGCGCCATCCGGTCATGGCATAAGCTTTCGACACGCCGTTGACAATCACCACGCGATCCCTTACGGACTCGAATTCCGAGATGCTGTGGACCTCCCCTACGAAATTGATATGCTCGTAGATTTCATCGGCAAGGATGATTATGTCGGGATATTTCGCAAGCACGTCGGCAAGGCCCTTCAGCTCGTCGCGGCTATAGATGCTGCCGGTGGGGTTGGAGGGGGAATTGAGCATTATCATGCGCGTCTTGGGAGTGATGGCCTTCTCCAGCTGCTCGGGGGAGATCTTGAAATCCTGCTCCACTCCGGCGTAGACTTCTACCGTCACGCCCTCGGCGAGTTTCACCATCTCCACGTAGCTCACCCACGCCGGAACCGGGATAATCACCTCGTCGCCGGGGTTGATTGTGGCAAGGATCACGTTGCAAAGTTCCTGCTTCGCGCCGTTGCCCACGACGATACAGTCGGGAGTGAACTCGATTTTGTTTTCGCGGAGTAGCTTAGCGCATATGGCCTGACGGAGAGAAAGATAACCGGCCACGGGGGTGTAGCGGGAATAATTCTCATCGATGGCCTTCTTCGCCGCCTCCTTGATAAAGTCGGGGGTATTGAAGTCGGGTTCGCCGACACTCATGTTGATGACGTCTACGCCTTGAGCCTTCAGCTCGGCGCTTTTTTGCGACATCGCCAGCGTGGCAGATGGGGAAAGCGCCTGGATGCGCTGCGAAATCTGATTCATTTCCTTGTTTTGTTATGTGTTTTGCTAAATAAACAGGCTTTTGATAGCTCTTTGATTGCGAAGTTAGCTAATATCCGTGAACAAACAAAAAATATCTATGGAAAGATAAAAAAAATTGTTAACTTTGCGTCGGGGTTCCCTACCGCAGCTTGAAATAATATAAAAAATCCAGGATATGAAAAAAACAATCTCTATTGCCTCCGCCATGCGCGTGATGCTTATGTGTCTGATAGTCGGGCTTCTTCCGGCGCTCAACTCCTGCAAGAAGGATAGCGCCGACATCTCCGACCTTGTCTCCAAAGTGCCCTCGTCGGCAGAGGCCGTCATAGGAATCAACCTCGGGTCGCTTCTTGAAAAGGCCGGCTGCAAGGTAGACGGCGTGGAAATCACGCCCGGGGAGAACATGGAGGGATGGATCAACGCCAACAAGATGCTCTCAGCCAAAGAGAAAGAATCGGTCAAGATGTTTCTTTCCGGGGAGAGCGGCATAGACCCCGCCGGGGCCGTGGCGTTTGTCGACGCATACAACTCCTACATCACCGCCATGCTTGCCGACACCTCCAAATTCATGGAGTTTGTCAAGAAGCAGACCGGGCAGGAATTCACGGAGACCGACGGCGTGCAGACCTGCGGCAACGTAGCCGTTGCAGGCGCCCAGATGTGGGTCTGCTTCAGCTCCGAAACCTCGATAGACGCCAAAGCCATCAAAAACTACTCCACGCTTGGTTCCGAGCAGAGCTTCAGCAACAACAGCTTCGCCGGAAAAATCTCCAACATGAGCAACGACATAACAGGCTGGGGACAGACAAAGGCCCTTATGCGCCAGGGGATGTCGTTCAGCGACGTTGCCACTTTCAACGTCGTCTCCTCCATGCTCTTTGAGGAGGCAACAGCGATTTCGTTCACAGTCGATTTCATGAAAGGGAAACTCGAAGGGCGTGCAAGCGTGCTCAACGACAAGGGGGAACCCGCCAAATATCTCTTCCCCGCCGACAAGATCGACGTGGCAAGGGTGAAAGAACTCGCCACGACCGCCGAAGTCGTCGGAGCCATGGTCATCTCCAAAGACCTCGTGAAGAAGATAGAGAACGTCAGCTCCTCGCTTGGCGGCAACATGCTCGGCCCTGTCGTGAAGATGCTTTCGTCGCTCGACGGGACGGCGGCTGTGGCCGTCGGCGACGTGGATAATCCCCAGGATGCGATAAGCGGAGTGGTCACGACCGACGGCCAGCCATCGCTCGACCTCATGTCGCTGCTCTCACAGTTTGCCCCCACCCGCAAAGATGGCAAGCTCGTCTGGCTGAAGAAGGGGGAGGTGGCCGGCGGCCTTGACGTGGCTCAGGCCTCCGATTATCTGAAGGGGGCGACGCTGGGCGTCGTGGTCAGTGCCGACGGAAATTCCATCGACTCCAAGACCAACATCTTCAAGACCTTCGCCTTCAGTCTCAATCCCGACAAGGGGGGAGTGGAGCTCCGCCTGATGATAGAGGGGAAGAACGCAGATGAAAACATCCTTATGTCGCTCCTTAAAGAGGGAAACTAAACAGCTGAAAGGATGATTATTAATTCCATTAAATTATCGGGGATGCTTCCGAGGGTTTTCTCTTCGGAAAGCATCCCCGATTCCGATGTCTGGAAACGGGAGCTGACTTTCCGCAGGGGAGAGTATTATCTAGTGGAGGCCGCGAGCGGAGGGGGCAAGTCGTCGATGTGCTCCTATATCTTTGGCGCGCGCACCGACTATGAGGGAACGCTGAGATTCAACGACACCGACACGGCTACTCTCGTCATCTCCCAATGGCAGGAACTGCGCCGCCGCAACTTGGCTTACCTCCCCCAGGAACTGAGCCTCTTCCCGGAGCTGACAGCCCTTCAGAACATAGAGCTGAAGAACTCCCTGACGGGATGGAAGACCCGCGAGGAGATAGAGCTATGGCTCGAAGAGCTTGGCATCGACTCCAGGCGGGATTATCCCGTCGGGAAGATGTCGATAGGGCAGCAGCAGCGAGTCGGGATAATCCGCGCCCTTTGCCAGCCTTTCGACTTCATATTGCTCGACGAGCCCGTCAGCCATCTTGACGCGGAAAACAACCGCAAGGCCGCCCGGATGATCATAGGCGAGGCTTCGCGGCAGGAAGCCGGGATAATAGCCACGTCGGTGGGCAATCCATTGATAATAGAGGAAAGTGTCAGATTGAAGTTATGAAACTCATCAACTGTCTTTTAAGGAAAAATACCTCTCCGGCGCGTATCGCCGGATTCGTTATCTCCAATTTCATTGGCCTTGCCATCATAGTGGGGGGCGTGCAGTTTTATCAGGACGCCCGGAGCCTTTGGGCTGACGACGACAGCTTCATAAAGAGCGACTATCTCGTGGTCAACAAGAAAGTCACGGCCGCCAACACCTGGAAGGATGCCGATTCCGGTTTCTCGGAAGCTGAGATAGCCGACCTGAAGGCACAGCCGTGGGTCAGGGGTGTCGGGGAATTCATGGCCACCGACTATAAGGTCTGGGCCTCTGTCTCCGCCGGAGGCAGGGGGATGTCGACCATGCTCTTCTTCGAATCGCTTCCGGATGAATACGTCGACGCCAAAGGGGCCGACTGGACGTTCAAACCCGGCGATGACGTAGTCCCCATCATCATCTCCAAAGACTATCTTGCCCTCTACAACTTCGGATTCGCGGGCTCGGCCGGACTTCCGCAGATGTCGGAATCGATAATGGCCGGCATCCCGCTTCGCCTCGTCCTCACCTCCGACGACGGACTGAGGCAAAAGACTCTCAACGCCAGGGTCACAGGATTTTCCAACCGCCTGAACACCATCCTCGTGCCCCGCAGTTTCATGGAATGGAGCAACGCCGAGCTTGGGAGGGGAGGAGCGGCGGCCAAGCCTTCGCGGCTCGTCGTGGATGTCAGCAGCCCCGGCGACGTGGCGATAAAGGACTATCTTTCAGACCACGGCTTGGAAGTGGCGGGCGACAAAAGCGGTTCGTCGGCCTCATTCTTGCTGAAACTCGTGGTGGGTATCGTGCTTGCCGTCGGCATCGTCATCACCCTGCTTTCCCTCTTTATCCTCCTGCTCTCCATCTCCTTGCTTATGGAGAAAAACCGCGAGAAGCTACATGCGCTGCTAATGCTCGGTTGTCCGCTGACAGAGGTGTCGGCTCCGTACGAGAGGATAATCATATTCGCCACGTTTGCGGCCTATCTGCTCGCTGCCGCGTGCGGAATAGCTTTGCGCACGAGCTATATAAGTCAGCTTGAGGCGCTTGGATTGAACGCCTCAGAATGGTGGATTGGCTTGGCGACGGGTCTGTCAGTGGCGCTTTTGGTAATGGTTGTCAATGTCCTTGCCGTAAAGAACAAGGTGCTGGATTCTTGGAGATAGAAGAATCGGACAGGTTAAAAGCGTTAATTAACATTGTTAATCTGCTTGAAAAGTTTAGAGTTGTAACAAAAATACACTACATTTGTGCGATTTTAAGGCTTCAGACCATGAAATACTCAAAATCATGAAGAAATCTTAAATCTACCGGCGGAATTGCCGTCCGTCTGCTTAACTATTTTTTAGAAAGTAGGGACCCTCTTTAGAAAGGGAGCCCCGACAGGATAACCAAAAGGAAATTATTGTATAACTAAATATAAATCAATTCTTGCATGAAGAACATCTGTTTTCATCTGAACAGGAAACTGTGGGTGACGATGGCTTTGCTGCTATCCCTCGCGTTTCCGGGTATCGCCCAGAAGATTACCGTTCACGGCTACGTGGATGATGAACTGGGAGAGCCATTGATTGGTGCGACCGTAATGGAAAAAGGCACCTCAAACGGTACGGCAACAGATCTCGACGGCAAATTCACGTTGAATGTCGAGAAGAATGCCACCCTCGTGATCAGCTATATCGGGTATGACCCGGTGGAAGTGGCCGTCAACGGCCAGACCGACATCAAGATTACCATGAAGGAGAACTCCACGATGCTTGCCGAGACAGTAGTCATCGGCTACGGCTCCGTGAAGAAATCAGACGCAACGGGATCTGTGGCTATCGTTAAGCCTGACGAAGTGGAGGCCGGTCTTGCCACCACCGCTCAAGACATGCTCGTCGGCCAGACCCCTGGCGTGGTCGTAACGACAGCAGGCGGACCTTCTGGCTCTGCAAATATCCGTATCCGTGGCGGCGCATCGCTTTCCGCCACCAACGACCCTCTTATCGTGCTTGACGGAGTGCCCCTCAGTCAGGACACTCCTCTTGGTATGGGTTCTCCGCTTGCCATGATCAACCCCGAGAGCATCGAGTCGATGACCGTGCTCAAGGATGCATCCGCAACGGCCATCTACGGTAGCCGCGCATCTAACGGCGTGATCATCATCACCACCAAGAAAGGCACAGCCGGCAAACCGAAAGTGACTTTCGCCGCCAACTTCTTTGTGGATCATGCCAGAAAGACCCAGAAGTTGCTTGGTGCCAACGATTTCCGCAGTCTTATCGTCAATCGTTTCGGAGCTGATTCCCCTGCAGCCGGCTATCTCGGCGACACATCAACCGATTGGCAGGATGAAATATATCGCACCTCTTTCAGCTCTGACTACACCTTGTCTATTTCCGGCACGGCAGGCATCCTTCCATACCGTGTAGACGGATCTTTCACCAACAACAATGGTATTATCGAGAAATCAGACATGAACCGTGCCACTCTTGGCTTCACATTGACTCCCAAATTCTTTGACGACCATCTCAAAGTGTCGGCCAATGCCAAAGGCTACTATATCCGCAACAATTGGGCCCAGACCGGAGCTATCGGACAGGCCGTAGCTTTCAACCCGACTATTCCTGTCCATCGTTACGATGCAATCACAGGTGGCACAGCAGGAAGCAACTATAAGTATCTTTTCAACGGATATTACGAACCTTTCACGATAGCAGCTGGAACGGTCAATCTTGAAAACAACGCCACATACAACCCTGTGGCTACGATAGAGCAGACAAAGAATTATTCAAATGTGTGGCGCTCCAATGGCAACCTGCAACTTGACTATTCTTTCCACTTCCTTCCTGAGCTCCACGCTAACCTCAACCTTGGTTATGACGTGACAAAGTCTGACGACTATTATACAGCTGAAGCCAATTCGCATATGGCATGGAAGGAAAATGAGAACTATGGCGGCGGCTACAGCAATCATAAATATGCTTTCCGCAGCAACACTCTTCTTGAGTTTTATCTGAATTATAAGAAGGAATTCGAGGAGGCCAAGTCAATGGTAGACGCAACTGCAGGTTATACCTGGAGCCGTGATGCAGCAAACGGATGGAACACAGGCGCAAGCTCGAACTCTAATATCGCCGACACGCAGGGTCTTTCTCCGGCAATGTCTGACGGACAGGGGGGATTCATCCTCAACTACAAACCCGACACGGCAGATCAGGTCGGCAAGCCTTTCAAGAAGGATGACAAAGATCCTAATGGCAACTATCACTGGAAAAACCATCTTCAGCTTCTCTCGTTCTTCGGGCGTGTGAATTATTCATTTATGGACCGCTATTTGGTGACCGCAACTGTGCGTGCGGATGCCACTTCCCGTTTCTCGAAAGACAACCGCTGGGGTATTTTCCCCGCCGTGGCTCTTGGCTGGCGTATCGACCAGGAGGGATTTATGGAGAGCACTGCAGGATGGCTCAATGACCTCAAGCTCCGCCTCGGATGGGGTGAGACCGGTCAGCAGGCTGTAGGTTCCTACTACAATTATATTCCGATTGTCACTCCATCGCAACCGGGTTCCTACTATCCCGACGGCAATGGCGGGTGGTTGACTCCTTTCTTCCCCGGCGGATATAACAAAGACCTGAAATGGGAGACGACGGCGACATGGAACGTCGGTCTTGATTTCGGTTTCATGAACAACCGCATCAACGGTAGCATCGAGTGGTATCTCCGCAAGACCCGTGACCTGCTTTCGACAGTGCCTGTTCCTGCCGGTTCGTCTACGGTGAACTATCTTCCCCAGAATATCGGCGATATGGAGAATTACGGTATCGAGTTCAACATCTCAGCTAAACCTATCGTGACCGATGACTTCACCTGGACTCTCAGCTACAATATCGGTTGGAACCACAACGAGATCACCAACCTCGACGGCAACGAGTTCGCAGTCGGTGGCGGTGGTGGAACAACCGGTTCCAACGTTATGATACAAAGAGAGGGATATCCGGCCTATTCCTACAATCTGTACCAACAGGTGTATGATGCAGCTGGCAAACCCATCGAAGGAGCTTATGTAGACCAGAATGGCGACGGCGTGATCGACTCCCATGACTTGGTCGTACGTTATTCAAAAGATCCTAAGGTGACGATGACTTTCGGATCGAATTTCCGCTATAAGAATTGGGACCTGGGATTCAACCTCCGCGCCTCGATCGGCAATTATGTCTATGCTGATGCACTCCGTGGCGGCTCGTTGCTCGACGGCCTTTTCCGCAACAACCAGCTCTCGAACATCTACCAGACCGACCAATACTTCAATGTCAACCAGCCATACTCGGATTATTGGGTGCGTAACGCCTCATTCCTGCGCTGCGACAATATCACGCTTGGCTATACGTTTGACAACCTCTTCAACGATCTCATGAAGCTTCGTCTGTTCGCCGGCGTGCAGAATCCTTTCGTAATAACGAAATACAAGGGACTTGACCCCGAGGTGTTCGACGGTGTTGACGGCAACATCTATCCTCGTGCCACGACCTGGTCACTCGGCCTTGTCGCCACGTTCTAATTCAATCGATGGCATAACCATTAAAATGAAATTCCAATGAATCTAAAGAAATATTTGATATATGGAGGCGTTGCCCTCGGCCTTGGTCTCACGTCGTGCGTGGGCGACCTCGACCTTGAGCCCAACGACCCCAATCTGGTCAATCCCAACGACCCCAACTATAAGGTCAACAGCCTTGCCATGTGCTATTCAGGCATTGCCGTAAGCGGTATCAATGGTTCGGGCGACTCTTACGTCAGCGGTCTTGACCCAGGCACATCGGCCTATCTTCGTCTGATCTTCACCCTGAGTGAATTCTGCTCCGACGAGCTTATATGGATCTGGCCTGACGCCGGAGTGTCGGACATCACTTCATGCACATGGAGCTCCACCAACGGTCTTCTCGAAGGTGTCTACTATCGTTTGCTCGGCCATATAGCCATTTGCAACCAGTATCTTGCCAACACAGCCGGCGACACGGATGCCGAATCTCAACAGATGAGGGCTGAGGCCCGCGTGCTCCGCGCATATTCCTACTACAATATGATCGACCTCTTCGGACAGTCGTCGTTCATCACGGAGGAGGCTGCGACAGGAGCGGCTCCCGTGCAGAAAAGCCGTAAAGAAGTGTTCGAATGGCTTGAAAAGGAGCTTACGGATATCGTTGACAACAAGATCATCAGTGAGACCCCTATATATGGCCGTGTAGGTCTTGACGGAGCCGAGGCTCTTCTTGCCCGCCTTTACCTGAATGCAGAGGTATTCTCCGGCACCGGTCGATGGGAGGATTGCCAGAAGAGATGCGAGAATATCATAGCCCGTCATAGAGGAGGCGGCTTCGAAGGCTCCGGGCTTGCCAACCACTATCTCTACCTCTTCTCACGCGACAATGAGAAATATATGCCCGGCGGCGGCAACAAGGCGGAAAATGAGATACTTTTCGGAATCGCTTTCGACGCAGAGATGACCCAGAGCTATGGTGGCCCGTCGTTCATCATCGCCTCAACGATCACCAACTCCCACTATATCCCCCGTCAGCTCTACGGCTGTTCCGGTGAATGGTCGTGTATCCGTGGATGCTACGAGATGGCAGAACGTTTCTACGGACATGACACCGACGTACGCGACGACCTTTGGGTGAGGGGCGTGAAGCCTGCCGGCACAAATGCCGACGGCACCTCTTATGACGCCGAGGATTATTCCGACCGCTTCATCGACTTCACAGGCGCGTGGGCCACGACCGGCGGCAACGCCATCATCAAATTCACGGGCCGCACGCCTAACGCCGCAGCAGATGGAGGTTGGGATATGAGTCAGAATGCCGATGGCACATGGAATCTCGGATTCCCCTCCACTCCGTTCGCTTCTACCGACCAGCCGATCATCCGTCTTGCCGACGTATATCTGATGTATTCAGAATGCTATGTCAACGGTGGCACAGGCGACCGCCAGAAAGCACTTGACTACGTCAATATCGTGCGCCGTCGTGCCGGAGCAGCCAACTATGGCTTCGCCCAGCTGACGAAGAAGGGAATCATGGATGAACGCTCGCGTGAGCTTTATCTTGAGTCAACCCGCCGTTCCGACCTTGTCCGCAACGGTATGTTCGCCGGACCGTCGCAGACTGTATGGCAATACAAGGGGAGCATGAGCAACAATGCCGGAACCCGTATCGCCGAACGCAACAATCTCTATCCGATTCCGCAGGCAGTGATCGCCGCGCAGCCCGATTTCAAGCAGAATCCCGGTTATTGATAAATTCTGATAAAAACACCTCCCGGCGACAGTCATGACCGCCGTCGGGGGGGATAGAAAAATTTAAATCATTTTGAATATTTCCTGATATGAAAAAGATATTTTTATCTGTTGCGGTCTGCTCAATCGCGCTCGGTTTCTCAAGCTGTAGCGAGACCTGGGACGACAACCCCGTGCTAAAAACGCATGAAGGGGTTAAGACCGCCAACTTCCTGAACTATCCCGCGATGCAGGACCAGACAATCATGCTCACGAGCGACAACGAGGAGGGCACATTCCACCTCACATGCTCGCAGCCTGATTTCGGATATGCTGCGTTTGCCGCATATAGAGTGCAATGCTCCCTGACGGAGGATTTCCAGAAATATGAGGAAATCTCCCGGGATTTCTATAATTGTGCTCAGATCAATCCTTTGAACAAGGACGTGGCGGCAGCGTTGGAGTATCTTTCCAACGTCAAGACGGAGGAAGACCTTCCCTTGCCCTATCAGAAGCTCTATATGCGTCTGAGAGCGTTCATCCCCCAGAGCGAGGAGAACACACAATACGTCTCCAACGTGGTCAGCTTTGCCGGCGTTTCGGCCGACTATCTCGCCATTTGGGTGGCCGATACCCCTGTCAAAATCTATCTTCGTGGGGGCATGAACAACTGGGGCAATGACGGCCTTGACGGCACAGACTGGCAATTCAAGACTGGCGCGGAGAAGGATACATGGGAGACTCCGGTCATCACAATTCCTGCCGGAACCGAGTTTAAGGTTGCCGATGCCGACTGGTCGAGCATCAACCTCGGTGCGGGCGATCCGGAAATCAATCCGGGCGAGGCCTATAATCTTGCCGCAAGCGACGCGGGCAACATCAAGATGGCCGTAGACTTCACCGGCATAGCCTACCTGAAGTTTGAAAAGGGCAATTACGTCCTTACCCTCGACCCTAAATGACAACCATCAGAATCCTCCGAGAATCTCTGGTCAGTAGAAAGACCGGAGATTCGGGGGAGACATGAAAACTTCATCTTTTTACAGCAATGAAAAAAACATATTTATTCTTACTGGGAGTTCTCGGGCTGATGGCTTCCTCTTGCGAGGAGAAGATAGAGCCTGCGCTTCCCCAACAAAATCCCCAGCAGCCTATAGTGGCAGTGGAGGATGTGACCTCGGCAAAGGCGGGTGTCCTTGCCTCGGATGCCGTTCTGAACCTTGAGAGCTACAACACGCCCGGAGCCATGGTTCCCGTCATGAAGCTTGAGAAGGCCGACTCCCTTCCGGAAGGGGCCACCATAGGCTATAAGCTTGAGATTTCCCCCAACGAGGATTTCTCGCGCAGCGTCACCCTCAACACTATGGACGGCGAGGGTGAGAATGCCGGCACATATTCCGTGGAAGCATCCGCTTGGGACGATGCCCACGTGAAGCTTTTCGGCAAGAGTCCGAAAGAGAAGACCGCCTACTACCGCGTGCCTGTCTACGTCAATCTCGACGGCAGCAGCTATCGTCTCAACGGCATTGACTATTATGCAGCCACCGGGACTATCAAAGAGACCTGTTTTGATCAGGGCTTCGTCATTGAAGATAATTACTATCTCTTGGGCGATGCTACAACGTGGGATTTTGCACAGGCCACTAATTTTGCTTTCGAGCATGCTGCTGATGTCAGTGTGTATGACGATCCCGTATTCAAGATCAAGATTGAAGTGACACCGGAACAGGCCGAAAAAGGCAGCTATTGGAAGATAGCTCCCGCAAGTTCTGTCGAAACCCAGAACTGGGATATGCTCATCGGCACCGAGACGGATGGCGATGAAAGCCTTACCGGTCATCTTGTAGGTCCCGGTAAAGTGCAGGCCGGCAAGCTGACACAGGCCGGCAAGTATGAGCTGACCATCAACATGGAAGCCATGACCTATAATTTTGAGCTCAAGTTGCAGCCTGACGTGCTTTACACGCCCGGCGACACCAACGGATGGAGCCAGCTTGGCTCAGCATGGCTCGGCCTTTGCACGGCAAAAGACAAGGAGGGTTACTACGGAGTGAGTCCACTGTCGACCAACGGCTTCAAGATATGCGCGGATACTAAATGGGACAACTCCACCGATTATGGCGCAAAATCGACTGATCCTGCTCTTTCGGGCGATTTGGTGCTCGGTCAGTCCGGTCAGAACATCAATTGTGGCGAGAATGGCCTTTATTGGATAAAGGTAAGCTATGACCCAAAGAACTATCAGATGACGAAGTATGAACTCACCAAGCTCAACAGAGTAGGTGTGATTGGAAGCTTCGCGGCTTCGAGTTGGGGATCCGATGTAGAGATGACTTCTGTCGACGGTGGTAAGATCTGGACAGCGGATATCACCTTCAAGGCCGGTGATGAGTATAAGATTCGCTTCAACGACGGCTGGGATATGAATCTTGGTGGCAATCCTGATGGTCTGCTATACGACCAAGGCAATATAAAAGTTGAGACAGACGGCGACTACACTGTGACGCTTTCGCTTCTTGGAAGCCTTCCGAAAGTGACTCTCACAGCAAAATGAAAAAGGCAATTGTGAAATCCAAATATAATTTCCTCATGGAATTATCCTAAGAAGGAGGAGGCTGGCAGTGATGCCGGCCTCCTTTGCTTTCCAGGAAGCTTTGCAATCGAGCGGCTCCAAGGCGCCGCTAACGTGACGGGCTTGGCATTTTTGGGGAATTTCTGGTCGGGTGTAGATTCCAAAACGAAGTGCAACGTTATGGAGCCTAAATGATGTAGATTCAAGGGAAAGTGTTAACTTTGCCCCGTGGATCGAAGAGGAGGCGAGCCCTGCAGAGGAGCAACTCGACCAAGCAATAGATTCATCCGCCACGCTGAAATCGTGGAAACAGACGGGGCTGTCTTGCGGCAGCTCCGTTTTCATAATTTTAGACGGCGGCCATGGCTAAGAAAACCTTTCCCATAGTGGCAATACAAAAAAACAAAAAGGGAGACCGAAGTCTCCCGAAGATTAATTAATTTTGTATTGCTCATGTACAATCAATTAACCCTTGCGCAAAGATACACAATTTCTGCCATGCGCCAAAATGGTTCTTCGCTTCAGGCCATAGCAGACGAGTTGAACCGCCTTCGCGAAGAAGAGGCGGCATTAAAAGGAAATACGGCTCCCGCAAAAAAGATTGCGGCGTCTACCGTCTGTCGCGAACTCAAACGCAACCGTAACAAGAGAGGCGGCTACAGTCCCGGGCTGGCAAATGAGATGGCGAAGGAAAGACGGGAGCGTATAGTTAGGAACACAGCGCTCAAGCCCGGTGTTCTGGAACGTGCCATGAAGCTGCTTGTCGAGAAAAGATGGTCTCCCGAACAGATATCCGGCAAACTCAAACTGGAGGGCATACAGATATCCCATGAACGTATATATCAGGAAATAAGGTCAGACCTTGAGAAGTATAGCCAGTACACGCATCATGGAATGAAACATCGCAGACATCAGGCCAAGCCATACAAGACGGCAGGAAAATCCATGATACCAGACAGGGTTTCAATCCATGACCGTCCGGCCGAGGCCGACGGCAAAAGATTTGGAGACTGGGAAATGGATCTGGTAGTCGGAGCCGAACAGAAAAGTGCTGTCCTGACCATAATCGAACGTAGCCGGAACTTCTTCATTCAGACAAAGCTCCCATCTAAGAAACCGGCCGATGTTGAGGAAGCAGTCATTCGATTATTACTGCCATACAAGCAGTTTGTACACACCATTACAACAGACAATGGTGTTGAGTTTATGAATCACAAGAATATCTGTAACGCCTTGGACTGTACCGTTTATTTCGCAGACCCGTATTGCTCAGGGCAAAAGGGCGCGATTGAAAACATGAACAAGATATTGCGAGAATATTTCCCGAAAGGCACTGATTTCAGACTTGTCTCCCAGGATCAACTTAACAAAGTTCAGTACCAAATCAATGAGAGACCGAGGAAAAAATTAGGTTTTTCAACACCGAAAATTGAGTTCTTCCGAATGATTTGCTAATTTTGCACTTGCCACTTGACTCTACATTTCTGGTCGGGGATGACGGCGATTTGCGAAAATGGGGGATTTTGATTATTTTTGTGGCTTAAATCATGGCCGACGGGCTAACCGGATGGCTGTGGGCGTTGTTCTTACATTATGAAGAAAGAGAATTTAGATATGGATATGGCCCGACGTAGTGCGGCTTCCGAGAATGATGACCTCCTGAAGAAGGCCACCGATACTGAATATAAATACGGCTTTACGAGCGACATCGAGACGGAGATTGTCCCTCCGGGGCTGAATGAAGACGTCATTCGGTTTATCTCGGCTGTGAAGGGTGAGCCTGAATGGCTTCTCGAATTCCGTCTGAAGGCTTACAGGCATTGGCTCACGTTGCCCATGCCCCGCTGGGGACACCTCGACATACCGGAGATAGACTTCCAGGCTATCTCCTATTATGCCGCCCCCAAGAAAAAGGAACTGAAGAAGAGTCTCGACGAGGTGGACCCGGAGTTGATAAAGACCTTCAACAAGCTCGGCATCTCCCTGGAGGAGCAGAAACAGCTTGCCGGAGTGGCCGTAGACGCCGTCATGGACTCCGTCAGCGTCAAGACCACCCACCGCGAGAAACTTGCGGAGTTGGGGGTGATATTCTGTTCGTTCTCAGAGGCCGTGAAGGACTATCCCGACTTGGTGAAGAAATACCTCGGGACCGTCGTCGGCTATCGCGACAATTTCTATGCCGCGCTCAATTCGGCAGTGTTTTCTGACGGGTCGTTTGTCTACATACCGAAGGGGGTGCGCTGTCCGATGGAGCTTAGCACGTATTTCCGCATCAACGCCTCCGGCACGGGGCAATTCGAACGCACGCTGATCGTGGCCGACGACGACGCCTACGTCAGCTACCTTGAGGGCTGCACCGCCCCCATGCGCGATGAAAACCAGCTTCACGCCGCCATCGTGGAGATAATCTGCGAGGAGAGGGCGGAGGTGAAATACAGCACAGTCCAGAACTGGTATGCCGGCGACAAGGAGGGGAAAGGGGGTATCTACAACTTCGTGACCAAGCGCGGACTTTGCAGAGGCCACCGCTCCAAAATCTCCTGGACACAGGTGGAGACCGGGTCGGCGATAACCTGGAAATACCCCTCGTGCATCCTCAAAGGGGATGAGAGCGTCGGGGAATTTTACTCCGTGGCCGTCACCACCAACCACCAGCAGGCTGACACAGGCACCAAGATGATACACCTCGGACGCAACTCTCGCAGCACGATAGTCAGCAAGGGTATTTCGGCCGGGGAGAGTCAGAATTCCTACCGCGGGCTCGTGCGCGTGGCCAAAGACGCCGACGGCTGCCGCAACTTCACCCAGTGTGATTCGCTGTTGATGGGGAACAAATGCGGCGCCCACACATTCCCGTATATCGACGTCAGGAATCCAGCTTCCACCGTGGAGCACGAGGCCACGACCTCGAAAATCAACGAGACCCAGTTATTCTATTGCCAGCAGCGCGGAATCCCCTTGGAGGAGGCCGTGGCGTTGATCGTCAACGGATATGCCAAGGAGGTGATGAACAAACTTCCGATGGAATTCGCCGTAGAGGCGCAAAAACTTCTCCAGATCACCCTGGAGGGGAGCGTCGGGTAAGCAAGAAGCAACATATGAACGAAAGAACAGTCATAATCGACCAGGCAGACCCCCAGACATTCTACGGGGTCAACAACAGCAACATAAGCCTCATCCGCAATCTCTTCCCGAAATTGCGGATGGCGGCACGCGGCAACGTCATCAAGGTCATAGGCGAAGACCATGAGACCGCCGTCTTCGAGGAGAAGATAAAAGAGCTCGAAAGATATGCCACGAAATTCAACAAGCTGACCGAAGACGTCATCATCGACATCATAAAAGGGGAGCCCCCACGGGAGGTCAACGCCCAGGGGGTCATTATCTACGGGCAGAGCGGGCGCCCCATCGCCCCCCGGAATGCCAACCAGAGCAAGATGGTGGGCAGTTTTGCCAAAAATGACCTCACATTCGCCCTCGGCCCCGCCGGCACCGGCAAGACCTACATAGCGATCGCCCTCGCCGTGGCTGCGTTGAAAAACAAGAGCTGCAAGAGGATAATACTTTCGCGTCCCGCAGTGGAGGCAGGGGAGAAACTCGGCTTCCTGCCAGGCGACATGAAAGACAAGATCGACCCTTATCTCCGTCCGCTTTACGACGCGCTTGAAGACATGATTCCCCAGATGAAGCTGAAAGAATACATGGAGAGCGACACCATACAGATCGCCCCACTCGCTTTCATGCGCGGCAGGACGCTCAACGACGCCGTCATAATCCTCGACGAGGCCCAGAACACGACGAAGCATCAGATGAAGATGTTTCTGACCCGCCTGGGAATGAACAGCCGTATGATAATCACCGGCGACGCCACCCAGATCGACTTGCCGCGAAGCGTGCAGAGCGGTCTGCTTCAGAGCCTTCGCATCCTGCGGGGCGTGGAGGGTATCGGCATAATCGAATACGAAAAGAAGGATATCGTGCGCCATCCGCTCGTGCAGCGCATAGTCGATGCCTACGAGGCGCGGGAGAAGAAGGTGGACGATGAGTTTGAACAGGGTCTTGCCCGGAGCAAGGCCGAGCAAATATAGACAGAACGAGAAATGGCAAAAATAGGAGATACCGTCCGCTTCCTCAACAGCACCGGGGGCGGAAAGATTACGAGAATACAAGACAAGGTGGCCTACGTGGAGGATGAGGATGGTTTTGAGACCCCTATCCTGCTTAAGGAGGTGGTAGTGGTCATGCCCGCAGGCCTCGACAAGCCCGCCTCGGGATTCAAGAAGATGTTCGACCAGGAGGCGTTCGACGAAGGCCGCCGGGAGGAACCGCGCCAGGCTGCCAGGGAGATGAAGCCGGAGCCAGCACCGGAGCCGGAACTCCCCTTGGAGGAGACCGCCCACGGCGACAAGATGAATATCCTTCTCGCCTTTGAGCCTACAGACGTAAAGCAGCTTGGAAAGTCGGCTTTCGGGGCTGTGCTCGTCAATGACTCCAACTATTTCCTCGACTTCACCCTTCTCCGTCGCGGCGACGACGAGAGAGGCTGGACGCTCGTCTATTCCGGCAATGTCGCCCCCAACGAGTTGATCGATCTCGTCACGCTTCGCCATGAGATCCTTCCCGGATATGAGAAAATCGCTTTCCAGTGCATAGCCTACAAGAAAGATAAGACCTTTACGCTTCAAGCCCCCGTCAGCATCAGCCGCAAGCTCGACTTGACAAAATTCCATAAATTCCATTGCTTCCGACCGGGAGTCTATTTCGACAATCCCGTGCTGGAGGTGCCTCTCGTCTCCGACGGTGTCGTGTCGAAGCCATTGGAGGTGAATGCCGCCGAGATAAAGGAATCCATGGCCGGGATGAAGCCCGACAAGGATATGGCCGCCCAGCTATCGAAGAAATATCACGTGGACAGCGGCCATAAGAGGAAAGAGAAATCCCCTGCGTCGAATCCCCATGCCGTGCTACCCCTGATTGAGGTGGACCTGCATATCGGCGAACTGACCGACAGCCTCGTCGGGATGCAGCCGAAGGATATGCTTGAGATGCAGCTTGGGTGTGTGCGACGCCATATGAAGGAAAATTCCGGCAGGATAGGGCAGAAGCTCGTATTCATCCATGGCAAAGGGGAGGGCGTGCTGCGCAAGGCCGTGTTGGAATTGCTCCGGAAGGAATTCCCGAAGTCAGAATTGCAGGACGCCTCATTCCGAGAATACGGCTTCGGGGCAACTTTAGTGACAATCCATTAACGACCGAGAGAGTATGAAATATACCGACAAATGGTGGAGCTACCCGGCAGAGGGGGAATCCGGCAAGACAATAATCGTCACCGGGCGCGACCTCATCGACGACTATCGCGACAGCGGCAAATACCGCTATCGCATAGAGGTGGGCTGGCAGTATGACGCACGTCCCGACGGAATGCCCTCCGACCAAGACGCGGAGCTGATGGAGGAGGCCACCGACGCCTTTCTTGACGCTTTCAAGAAAGACCGCGTGGCAGTATTGACCGGCATCTATACGGGCGACGGCAAGCGCGACTGGGTGTTCTACACCAAAAACCTCAAGATATTCTCTCTCGTCTTCAACAAAGCCCTGGAGCCGCTTCCGACGCTTCCGATCGTGATAGAGGCAGAGGAAGACGCCGACTGGGAGGAATATACCCACATGAAAAACGAGACCTACGTCCCCGACGAGGAATAAATCCCCGCCCCTGGAAGGGGCGGGAAAATCTCCGGCCGGTAATGGCCGGAACCGACTGCTAAAGATAGCTGTATTAACCAACTAATAAATTCTTACATGTTGAAAAACTACTTTATGACCTTGTTGCTTGTATTGGCAACATCGCTGGGCTGCTTTTCGCAGGTCACGTCAAATCCTTCGCCTTTGCAGGAGGACGCAAAAGATGTAGAAATCTTCTTTCATGCCGATCAAGGCAACAAAGGGCTTATGGGGCAACCCGCCTCCGCCCAAATCTATGCTCATACGGGCGCTTGCCTCAGCAACGGCAAAGACTGGGAGAATGCTCCGAATTGGGGCGACAACGCGGAAAAATACAAGCTGACCTACGTCAGCGAGAATCTCTGGAAGCTCTACATCGGCGACATCCGCACGTATTACGGCATCACCGACCCTTCCGTGAACATCAAGAAACTCGCTTTCGTGTTCCGCACGGCCGACTGCAAGAAAGAGGGGAAAGGGGATGGCAATTCCGACATTTTCCTCGACGTAGTTGACTCCGGTCTGCAGATTGCCCTGCAGTCGAGCATCAGCGGAGAGCTCGTGACTCCATCGAACTCCGAAGCGACGTTCACCGTAGGCACAACCACGCCTGCCGTAATCACGCTGAGCATCAATGGCGAAGAAATTTTCAAAAAGGAAAACGCGACAAAGCTTGAGGCCTCATACACGTTCAGCAAAATCGGCGACTACGTGGTGGAGGCAGCTGCCACGGCCAACGGGGAGACCGTGAAGACTTCCCTGAAGTATTGCTATGCAGAGGACTCTGCCGAAAAGCCCTACCCGGGAGGAACGCCGACGATGGGGGCTGTCAGGAACAGCGACGGGACCGTCACTTTCTGTCTCGGAGCGCCGGAGAAGAAAAGCGTCATCATTGTCGGCGAATGGACGGATTATGCCATTTCCAATGAATGTGTGATGAATTATACCGACGTGGAGGGGATGAGATATTTCTGGACCACCGTGAAGGGTCTGGAGAACGACCGTCCATACGGCTACTATTATCTCGTGGACGGCTCGATAAAGGTGGGCGACCCGTATGCCCGGCTTGTCCTTGACCCTGACAACGACAAATATATCCCTGAGAGCGTCTATCCCGGCCTTCCGAAGTATCCGGTGGAGAAAGTGCAGGGGGTGGCATTGGCCATCTATCAGGGGAATATCAACGATTATGACTGGAAGGTGGAGGACTTCAAGGGCGTTGCCCCTTCCGACCTTATTATCTATGAGTTGCTGATACGCGACTTCACCGGCACGGAGGGACGTGCGGACGGCAACGGCACGGTCAGAGGCGTCATCGAGAAGCTTCCATACTTGAAGAATCTTGGGGTGAACGCCATAGAGCTGCTCCCGATCAATGAATTCAACGGGAACATCTCCTGGGGATATAATCCCAATTTCTATTTCGCCCCCGACAAGGCATATGGCACCCCCGACGACTACAAGGAGCTGATCGACCTTTGCCACGAGAATGGCATAGCCGTGATTCTCGACATGGTCTTCAACCAGAGCGACTGGCAGCATCCATGGTACAGGATGTATGATGTCGGGTCGAATCCATTCTACAATGCCTCCGCTCCCCATGCCTACAGCGTGCTCAACGACTGGAACCAGGGTTTCCCGCTCGTGCAGCGTCAATGGGACGACGTGCTGCGCTATTGGCTGACGGAATATAAGGTGGACGGTTTCCGTTTCGACTTTGTGAAGGGACTTGGCGACAATGATTCTTACGCCAACAGCGGCGATGCCGCCACGAACGCCTTCAACCAGTCGCGCATCGACCGGATGAAGCGTCTGCACGACGTGGTGATGGCGGTCAATCCCAATGCCTATTTCATCAACGAGAACCTTGCCGGCGCCCAGGAGGAGAACGCCATGGCGAAGAGCGGCGAATTGAATTGGGCCAATATCAACGAGGCAGGTTGCCAGTTTGCGATGGGCTATTCCGCCGACTCAAATCTCAACCGGATGTATGCTCCCAAGGACGGGGGAAGGATATGGGGTTCGACCGTGTCGTATCTTGAGAGCCACGATGAGGAGCGTCTCGCCTACAAACAGAACAACTGGGGCGTGGCTGGAGTGAAGGGGAATGTAGCCAACTCGATGCTTCGTCTCGGATCTGCAGCCGCACAGATGATCATGGCTCCCGGCGCGCATATGATCTGGCAGTTCTCTGAGCTTGGCAACAGCCAGACCACCAAGAACTCCAACGGAGGCAACAATACAGACCCGAAAATTGTCAATTGGAAGCTTTTCGACGCTCCGACACGCAAGGGTCTTTATGACTCATACGCCGAGTTGATAGCTATCCGCAACAACAACAAGGAGATGTTTGCCGAGGGAGCAAGTTTCGACAACAATTGCGGAGTGGCGAGCTGGGCAGGCGGACGCACGTTGACATCGGTCAGCGGAGACAAGGAATTGCACACAGTGGTGAATCCAAACGTCGACAGGGCCATCACAGTGACCGTGAATTTCCTTAAGGAGGATGAGTCGGCCTATCAGATTCTTTCCAAGTCGTATGCGAGTGATCCTTCATTCAGCGTGGCGGGGAAGACGGTGACCGTCCCGGCCAATTGCTATGTCGTGGTAGGGAGCAAGAGCGTTTCCGCCGTAGAGGGGATTGAGACGGAATCTTCGGAGAACGTAATCCGGGCCTATGTCTCGGGCGGGGAGATAGTCGTAGATTATACTCCAGGCATAGTGACGGTCTTTACGTTGGAGGGGAAAGCCGTAGGGTCGATACCCGGATCTGGCCGCATTTCTGTAGCGTCGGGAGTATATATCCTTGCCGGCTGCGGCAAGACGGTGAAGCTCCACGTCAGATAAGCGTATTTCGAGGAGTATAAAAAAGTCCGGGCTTGCGACTCAATCAGTCGCAAGCCCGGACTTTTTTATACTCTATGGAGATTTATTTCTTCATGGTGAAATGCTTTGCGGCGAGACGATATCCGTCGGCAAAGACTTCCACGGTGTAGTCTCCCGGGGTGAGAGTGGTGTTCACGTCCCAATAGACGCTTACACTGACCTCTTCGTTGGTGTATTCAATCTGTCGGGAAGCCGTGCACTGCACAGAGGAGCCGTCGAGGTTGAAGGAGCCTCCGTTTCCGAGCAACGAACCCTCGGGGCTTACGATTCTGATGTAGAAATCCTTCATTCCTGCCGCCGCCGTATTATTGGGGGTCACGATGAAGCTGACTCCGAGCTGGCGGGCTTTCGTGATGTTCTTTTCTTTCTTGCCTTTCTTGTTGTAGGCTAGGAGTGAAACTCCGGTGATGTTGAGTTTCTTTGCCAGTTTCACGGTCTGGGTAAGCTGTTCGTTTTGGGAAGTGGTCACGGAGAGATTGGAAGCGAGCTGCTGGTTGCGTTGGTTGACCTGCTCGATTTCCTTCTTCAGCCCTTCGTTTTCCTCGGATAGCCGCTTGATTTCCTCCAGATAATGCTTCACGATACCCTTAAGCGTAGCGATTTGCGCCTCCAGGTCCTTTATGCGTTTTCTGTTTTGGGCGTTGTTTTTCTTCTCATGGTCGAGTTCGTTGAGAAGACCCTCCACTTTCAGACGCGCTTCGTTGTATTTTTTGACGAGCGAGTCGTTTTTGAGATATATCTGCTGGTCTTCATACTGATTGAAGTCGGCGTTGAGCTGATTGAATTCGTTTGTCAAGAGCAGCCGATCGTTTGCCAGGCGCAGGCTTTCAGTTTCTTCTCTTGCCTGGTTGACCTCCTCCGTGCGTTTGGAATTGGAGATAATAAGCACGACAATGAGGGCCACGAGGCAAGCGAGGGCGGCAATGCCACCGTAAAAGATAATCTTTTGGTTCTTGTTCATATTCAGGAATTGGGCTAAGATGCCCATGTCTTGCAAAATTACAATGAAATTGGGTTTTGCCCAAAGGAAGGAGGCAAAAAAAGCTTAAAATATTATGGCCGATGTTCTCGAAGAGAGCATCGGCCATAAATTGCCTTTTGTCTTATGTGCTTGCTGGATTAGTTAGCGGCAGCAACCTCAGCGGCAGCAGCAACAACGGTGTCAGCGGCAACGGAGTCACCAGCGGCGCTGTCAACAACAACCTCTTCTACGGCAACTTCCTCAACTACTACAGTGTCGCTGTCAACAGCGGCTGCATTCTTGTTACCACCACAGCTAACCATGGCTACGCTGAAAAGTACAGCAAGTGAAAGAACTACTTTTTTCATCTCTTTAAAGTTTAAAATAATAAAACAATTTTTTTTGCTATCAAAAACGGTGCAAAGTTAACACTTATTTTTCGAAAGTCAACCCTTTTCGCTAAAAAAATTAATATCGCGCTCCAAAATAGGGTTAGATTTAACTAAATTAACTTAAAAATGCGGATATTTAACGCAAAATACATCATTCCCGTGTAGGGGTCGGGAATATATAAGGCTTGTTGGCTTGAAAAAATTTTAAGTAGCAATACAAAAAAGGGGGAGCGGAAAAATCCGCTCCCCTTGAGTCGGTGCCCTGAGCCGGGCTCGAACCGGCACGGCTCTCACCATTGGTGTTTGAGACCAACGCGTCTACCAATTCCGCCATCAGGGCAACACGGCTTAAATATGTTTTTAGGCCTTTTGCGACGCAAAGTTAATGCTTTTTTGTCAATCACGCAACTTTGCGCTGCGTTTTCTCGCAAATTTTTTTTCATCTCCTAATGTTGCATATGGAGAGTTTCACCGCAAAGACACGTATTTATTCGTAGTGAATTTTTGCTTTGCGGATCACTTTCCAGCAACCATTCTCGAAGACAGCCGTGCCGGCGGCGTCGTTTACAATTTTCTCCATTCCGTCGGTGTTGTCGATGTCGGCAGCCACGCAAGCATACGACAGCGATTCGCGAGGAGTCAGCAATGCCATTTCCCACACGGTCGGGTCGGCTGCGACTCGGAATGTGCCGGAATAGCCATCGGTCGTGTCAAGACGATATATGGAGTTGCCAAGGTTGAGCGTGCGGTCGGCGCGGATGAATATTCCTTTTGCATTGGCCCTGCCGAGGAAAATCGTGCGCACCGATGATGATTGCTGCGGAGCCTGTTGCACAGGTTTCTCAGCCTGAGGCCTGATCGGAGCTTCCTGGCGGGGCGCAGGGGCTTGAGACACGGCGGCAGGCGATTGCACGGCTGAAGCCTTCTTGAGAGAGTCTGCTTCCGCCTGGAGTTGGGAAATTTTGGCCGATGACTCTGACAGGCGGCTGCGCAGGGAAACCACCTCCGACGAAAGAGCCTCCACTTTTTGCTTCAGGGAAGCGTTTGCGGCATTAATCTCCTCCATTTTCTTATTGAGGGAATGCTGCTCATTGTTTTTCTCGGTGAGTCTCGCGGCAAACTTTTCTCTCAGGGCATTTGCCTCCGCGCCGGCGGATGAAATGACGGGCGCCTGTTGAGCCGCCGGTCTTGGGGCAGGACTCGCTGTTGCTCCGGAGATGTTTCCGCCGTTCTTCTTCATTATATTGGAGGCGAAGACCACAAGCGCAACCACAACCCCGACCAGCACGATAAGGATGACGATGTAGACCCATGTGTGGTTTTCCGCTTTCTCCAGGGGCTCTTCCTCTTCGAGCCCGAGATCAGAAGCCGCCTGCAGTTGTGCTTCTGCCTCTGCGAGACGTGCGCTGTCGGAAGGCGCCGTTGTGGCAGGGGCATTATTCCCGGAAATGGCAGGCTTGTCGGCCGGGGCTGCTGCCGAGGGAGCCGGGGCTGCCTGAGCGGGAGCGGCTTCTTTCGGAGCGGGAGCTTTGTCGGGCGCGGACAATGTCATGGCGTTGATGCGCTTTCTTGCCCTCGATTTTCCGATTCTGCCTTTCTCCAGAAGTCCTTTTGATGCGAAAGCCGTCCCGGCCCAGTATTCCACGAGTTTATCCTTTCCCCAGGATTCATAGCCCTTGGGCACGCCTATGGCCTTGAAAGCCTTAAGGTTTTCCTTCTCTTTGGGTTTCAGACGCTTTTCAAGGTCGGCCATGCTTTTGGGCCTTACTTCGTCGAGATAGCCGGAGCCATCGTTGGCATATCGGAGATATGCCTGCGCAGCCAAGGCACGGGCCTGGTCCATCTCTTTGTCGGTCACGGCATGCACTGTGGATGACAATCCTGTGGCGAAAATGATGGCAATGATGTAGATGAGTCGTTTCATTATATGTATATGCTTGAATGTTTTGGGCGGGAGGCTGATAAGGCCGGACGAGCCGCGTGGTTCTAATTTTAATGGATGATGACTATGAAGCCGGATGGAACTTCAATGCAAATTTAGGCAAAAAACATGAAATCTCACATAGACGGAATAAAAAACTTTGATAAAACTGTGGATAAAACATGATATTTGTCAAATCTCCTTCCTTAGCCGGGCGACGGGTATCCCTTTTCTGTCGCGGTATTTTGCCACGGTGCGGCGCGACACCTCATAACCTCTCGACTCCATCATTTGCTTGATTCTCTCGTCGCTCAAAGGATGTTTTTTGTCTTCGGCCTCTACGATCGCCACGATTTCCGCCTCGATTTTGCGATTTGTCAGGGCCTCGGAAGCATCTTCCCCCTCATCTCCTATTGAATCGCTGAAAAAGAATCGCAGTGGAAACACGCCCCAGGGGGTGGCGACGTATTTATTGTTGGTGGCGCGGGAGACGACCGACAGGTCGTAGCCCGTCAGGGCGGAGATGTCTTTTATCATCATTGGTTTCAGCCTATAGACATCTTCCGTCAAGAAGTAGTCATGCTGGATTTTCATGATTGCAGTCATCACGTTGATAAGCGTCTCCTGACGCTGGCGCAGGATTCTGATAAAGTCGCGGGCATCGTTATAGCGCGACATTACGAATTCCTTACCCTTCTTTCCTTTTTTTCGGGCGTTTTCATCCATTTCCCTGACGGCCTCTGAAAACGAGCGGTCGATTGCAAGCTCCGGGATGCGGTTGTTGAGAGCCACGGAAAGCCTGCCCTCGTCGTTGCTGACCACGAGGTCGGGGACGATGATGTTGACATTGTCGGCCGACGATCCGACGGACGACCCCGGTTTCGGGTTGAGCGTCAGAATCAGGTCGATGGCCTCTTTTGCCCTTGCCTGGTCGATTTTCAAGGCAGAGATGATTTTATGGGTGTGCTTCATCGTGAAGGCCTCGAATTGGTCGCGGATGATGCAGACGGCGTCATCCCTGACAGGGGATTCTTTCATATGAGAGAGCTGGATGAGCAGGCATTCCTGAAGATTCGTGGCGCCTACGCCATACGGCTCCATGTCCTGCACCAGCCTAAGAGCCTCCGTTGCCTCTTCCATAGTCACCTCTATCCCCGGGCCGAAAGCCATATCGTTGACAAGCGAAGCCAACGGTCGCCTCAGATAGCCGTTGGAGTCAAGGCTGCCTATGATGAATTCGGCTGCGGCCCTCACTCCGGGAGTCATGTCGCGTTCCGACAATTGCCTTAAAAGCGTCTCGTAAAGCGTCTCGTCGGAATCGGGAGGGGAGAAGTCGTAGTCGGCATAATCGTCGGGCGACGAATTGCGGGCCTCAAGTCGATAGCGTGGTGTCTCGTCGTGGGGGAGTGCATCTTCGTCGGCCACTTCAAGGGCGGGGTTGTCGTCGAGCTCTCTTTCCACGGCGTCTTCAAGCTCAGGCGCGGTCAGTTCCAGCAATTTCACGAAGCGAAGTTGCTGGGCCGAAAGCCTCATCGTGAGGCGCTGATCGAGGGTGAGTGATTGGTTATTGTCCATGTCTGTGAAAGAAAAACAATGCGAAATTACTATAAAAATGCGCATTCCCACTAAAATTAAGAGAAAAAAATTGTAGGTTAAACAAAAAATGCTTAATTTCGCGTCTTGAAATGCGGCTGAGCGTAAAGGCAAGGCCGACCGACACAACGATAACAAAGAAAAGCGATAAAACGAAATGGCATCCCAGAATCAGAACACTCCGGATGAATCAACAGTCGAGAAATTGAATTCCCACCTGACCAAGGCGGGAACAACCGTTGCGAACAATAAGAAAATCATATTTTGGGCAGTGGGAGCAGTGGCGGTAGCGGCCGCCTTCACCCTCAGCTACCTCTTTATATATCGCAACCCGCATCTGCAGAAGTCGTATGAGGCCTACAACAAGGTTGAAATCAACGCCACCAACGACTCCGTGGCTGCCGCTCAATATAAGGAAGTGGCCGACAAGTTTAAAGGAGACGCAGCCGGCAATCTTGCGGCGCTCAGCGCAGGCGAGGCCCTTTACAATGAGGGCAAGTATGCAGAAGCAGCCGAATACCTGAAGCGTTTCGATTGCGACGACGAAGTGCTTAATGCCAACGCTTTGATTCTTACGGGCGACTGCTTCGTCAATCTTAAGAAATACGACGAAGCTCTTGACTTCTATGCAAAGGCCGTGAAGGAATGCGACGGGAATCCCCAGATAGCTCCGCGTGCCCTGCTAAAGGAGGCAAATATCTACGACGAGCAGAAGAAATATGACAAGGCTCTCGAATGCTACAAGACAATCAAGAATGATTTCCCCGAGTTCCAGCTTGGCAACGGATTGGGAATAGATGCATACATAGCCCGCGAAGAGGCTCGTATCGCAAAATGAGCCCATAGGGCAGCATAACTACATTTAGGCAAATACTCCATAAAATAATAAAACATCTTTGCTTATTTTATGAAAAAGGGCAGCGTTCTTAGGGGCGACTGCCCTTTTCTAATATCGTTTGCTTTCTTAAGGTCGGCTATAATAGGAGGGTGTTCGTCCGAAAAAAAAGCTGGCCTGAAATTTAAAAGTCAAGTCGGCTATTTCTGACGTATACGCATTTGATTGAGCCTCCTTCAAATAATAAGCCGGAGTTCTTTCACAAGAGCTCCGGCTTTGATAATTGCGAATCAATTTTATTTCTACAAACCTAACATTAACGATTTATTTAATTTATACCTTTTTACTAACAACGATGTTAATCAACCTTATTTAATTTAATCACCTTCGGGAATCATCGTTATTAATTCCAACAACCTAACCTTGGTCGTGGATTAAAGATTCCAATAATTAATTAAAAACTTTTTTTAATAAATCAACCTAAAATCTTTTTTACCTTAAGTATTTATTCTCGACCGATAGAGGCTTTAGCCCTATCGTCCATGCTTCTCAAACTCTTTCTCCAAGGGCAGTGAATGAGACCTGAGACCGTATACTTTTCGATGATGCAAAATTAGTAAGGATTCATCGCCTTTCCAAGCAATATTAGTGCCAATATTGATAAATATAAATAGGTGGGAATATAATATCCTGAAATACAACATTATATAAAATGAAAATATAGATAAAATATGAATGTATGTATGGCGTAGTAAGAGTGTAAAAAAGTCGTAAAAGTTTTAGATATGAGGTTTTGAGATGTTGAAGTTGAGTAGAAAATTTGTAGACGGCACTTTTGAAGGTAGGAAATTTTGTAGAAAATTTGTAGACGATGCTTTTCAAGAGGGATGAATGTGAAGAAAATTTGTAGACGATGCTTTTAGGATTTAGAAAGCATGTAGATGACTAAGCCGACAAAAGCAGGGAGCAAATTTCCTTGCTCCCTGCCATTATAAACCGCCTTTAATGTCTTACTAAATATTATCGGGCTTTTGCTTGTATCGCTTTCTCAAACCATTCGCGTGCTTCCGAAGGCATCGGTTGGTTTTTGAGGATACTATCGATGTTGGAATGTTTCTCGTTAAACTCACGTATTATGTCGCGGGTCAACTCAGGGTGATATCCAATCTTCTCAAACACCACACTCATGGGGCCGAACTCTTCCGTCACTTCCAACTCTGCATATTTATTTTTCAATTCCCCAAAGGAACAGACAAACCGTCGCATTTTCCCGAGCGATCCGTCGGTTATCTCAGCCTTTTGAGGGAATGTGAATTCCACCACAGCCTTTTTGCTGCAATCCACGTTTCCAAGGTCGACGCAAGCCGACAATTCTTCCGGTATATATTGGAAACTTACCTTTTCGCCATTGACTATCACTTCCTCAGGCGGACTGACCATCCTTGTCTTTATCTGATACCCTCTATTTCGGGGCATCTCCTTGTAGTTTCCCTTTCTGGGCTTTATCTCAACTTTCAATTTCTGACCATTCCGGCTGGCGGCTATATCTGTATATGCAAACTCCGTGGGATAGTTGTCGTCGTCGCCCGCATCTTCATACACTCTGAACGCACCGTCTCCACCGGGATATACATTAATCGAGATCGGCAGCGCATTCGATTTTAGATTCTTGACGGCGTCAGTATGATATGGAATCACTGCCCCTGCCTTTACGTAGACAGGGAATTCATCCATTGCCATATCCCGTTCGTATGTCTTTCCTCCCGGAAGCATCGCGCCGGTGGCTTCCTCAATCCAATTCCCCTCAGGTAGCCACACCTTTATTTTGGAATATCCGTCGATGGAGGGAGAGGCGACGGGAGCAATGATCATATCGTCGCCAAACATGTATTGTCCGGGATGGACATAAGATTCTTCGGCTTCCGGCCATTCATAGTACATCGGGCGGCATATCGAGACGCCGGTGTCGTAGGCTTTTCTCGCCATCGAATATATATAGGGGACAATGCGGTAGCGTTGCTTGACGGCATCGCGTATCAGGGAAAGAGTCTGCCGATCGAACACCCACGGCTCCTTGTTGAGCGGCACTTTTTTGTCGGCGTGGGTGCGCATGATCGGGCTGTAGACTCCGAATTGGAAGAAGCGGGCGTACAGCTCCGGGTCCATGACGGTGTCGCCCGGCAACTGGCGGAATCCACCGAGGTCATGTCCCCAGTAGCCGTAGCCCACGTTGGAGGCCGTGCTCGTGAAGTAGGGCATGTAGCGGAGCGTCTCCCATGTCGTGTAGCTGTCGCCGGAGAATCCTATCTGGTAGCGATGGTTGCCCAGTCCGCCCCAACGGTGGAAAATCATCGGACGCGCTTTCTTGGCATTCTTCATATTGTTGAAAAAGACGTGGTTGATCCACCATGTATTGTTAAGCGAGTCAATTTTCGAGTCGTAAAGGCTCTGTTGCCAGTCAATCCACCAGAAACTGACGCCCTCGCGGGTCATAGGGTCGAGAATATTCTTGAAAAGACTGTTCATGAAACGACGGTCGGAAGATACCCAAGGCACATCCTGCTTGGTAGCGGGATCGATGCCATTTTCGCGAGCCATTTCCGGATAAGCCTTCTCATAGTGCTTCACTCCCGATGCCGGATGCAGATTGAGAGTCACTTTCAGGTTCTTGTCGCGAAGATGGTTGAGAAATTTCTCAGGTTCCGGGAAAAGTCGGCGGTTCCAGGTCCAGCCGGTCCATCCTCCATGTCCTTCATCGGTGTAATGCCAGTCCATGTCAATAACGAGCACCTCTACCGGGATTCCGTAGTCGTCGAAGTTCTTCATCAATTCTCGGATTTCATGGTCGGAATAAGCCCACCATCTCGACCACCAGAATCCGAATGCATAGCGGGGAGGGATAGGAATGTTGCCTGAGAGGGTCGTGAAATCTTTCAGCGCACCTTTGTAGTCGGAGCCGTAGCCAAGAAAATAAAGATCTTGTTTGCCATCGGGCTTTTTGCGATCTTTTACCCAAGCCAATTCGGGGTCATCGTCAAGAAAGAAGCCCCTGGAGTCGTCAATCAGCGTCCAGCCGTCGCGCGCGAGCATACCCGGTTCGAGCTTTCCGGGGCGTGTGCGCCACTTTCCTTCGCTATCGGTCCATTGCAATTCGTCGCCGTTCCACCAATCGAGAGTCCTGACCGTGCCCTCAAGATTCTGCTTTTGGGTGTCGCCGGGACGCCAGGAGAAAGGTTTGATTCCGGCTGCGGATGTGATGGACAGATTTTCTGCGGAGAAAGGTCCTTGCTCCTTATTATATAGGAGCGTCAGCTTGGGGGTTTCGATTTTAAGGGTATTCTCGTTGTCGCTGACTTTTACGTCGGCTTTGTCGTAGCTGCGGTTGTAGGCCACGAAGCTTGGGGAATCATTGAAAACTCCGTCGGGGGAATACTCCATGCGGATTAGTCCGTCGGCCACGACGGTGAAGCGTTTCGTATCGTCCTTGTAGACGACGCCATCCGTCTGCGATGGAGCGGCAACGGAGTCCGCCACGGTCAACGCCACGGCAATTGCAAAAGTCGAGAAATTTTTAGGTATGTTCATGTCGGTTGGAATTAAAAGGTTGGAAAATCCATCAAACAATCTTCCGCGACCAAACAAGAAAGTCCATGACCGATTGAGTATGCTGAATTCAAGCATAGACTTAGGAAGCACCCCATTGGCAAAGTTAAGAAAAATATTTCGGATTTAAAATACACGGAGAGAAATGCAATCTTGGAGGACATATATGCGGATAAACTTGTATGCTGTTTTTAAATTGCTTTACAATAGCAAATTGGATATTGACGTTGTATGAAATTGTTCTACAAATGTACGAATAAGTTCATGCTTCGGACGAGTCGTGGCTCGCTTTGGACGCAATTTTTCCGGGATTGTTGATTGGAGATGTAATTTTGTGGCATCAAACAATCAACCCAACAACAGACCAATCATGGAAGCAAGACCAATCAACCTCAAAAAGCACGCATTCCCATAGCCGTCGATCCGGCAAGGATGCTACAAAAAGCCATGGCAACGTGGCAAAGCGATTTCAAACAAAATAACTAACAACTTAACACTAACCCATGAGAACAAACCTAAAACTAACCCTCGCGGCAACAGTGTTCCTGACGGCCCTCCCGACAGCGACCCTCCAAGCCAAGACCGACTTAGGGGAATTTTCAAGATTCTTGATTTCTCCCAATGAGGCTTCAGTTGCCAAAAAAATGGAAAAGATTTCTGGCATTGTGAGAGATGCCATGACAGGAGAACCACTTATCGGAGCATCGATATTGGTAAAAGGGTCATCAATAGGCACTACTACCGATATTGATGGAAGATTCATGCTTGATGTGCCGGCTGGTTCCACCATCCGCATATCATATGTCGGCTATACCGGTTTTGAAGGGAAAGCATCATCCAATATGCAAGTGGAGCTTGCTTCAAGCACTAATGAACTTGAAGACATGGTCGTAGTAGGATATGGAGTCCAAAAGAAGGCATCCATAACGGGAGCTGTGTCTACTGTCAAAGGAAGTGATCTTAAAACTTCCGGAGTCGCTAACATTACGAATACTTTTGCCGGCCAAATTCCAGGAGTGGTGGCTAAAACGACATCAGGGGAACCCGGTTCTGACTGGTCGGACATATACATCAGAGGAAAAGGAACACTCAATGACAATTCCCCACTTATAATTATTGACGGGGTGGCAAATAGATCAGGTCTTGAGCGATTGAATCCCAATGATATAGAGAGTATAAACGTCTTGAAGGATGCATCTGCTGCCATCTATGGAGCGGAAGCTGCGAATGGCGTAATCCTTGTGACCACCAAAAGGGGGAAGACACATAAACCGACCATTACTTATAATGGGTCATTCTCCCTTCAACAGAACACACGTCAGCCGGATTTGATGAATGCATATCAAAACATGGTATGGTCGGATGAGATTTCCATCTATAAGGGACAAACTCCTCAGTTTGAGAATATAAAGGGAGGCTATCTCGATGGGACCATAGACAGATTGCAATACGGAGACACGGACTGGATGGATGTGGTATTCAACAAAGCCACTCCATCGACACGTCATTCCATCGCATTGAGCGGTGGAAGCGATCGGGCTCATTATTACGTATCTGGAGATTATACCTATCAGAAGCCCAACTATAAAAACACCAAACTGAACTTCCAGACTTACCAGATACGTTCGAACATCGACGCTTATATATTTAAGGATCTTAAGATAGGCGTTGATATAGCAGCCCGCAGAGAGCAGCGTAATAATGCCATAACATCCACCAGCTCGATATTCTGGGAGGCAATGATGGCCTATCCTTGGCTATATGATTTTTATCCCAACGGTCTTCCCGGCCCTGGCATTTCAGGCGGCAACAACCTTGCTCTCTTGATAGACGGAGAAACGACGGGATACAATCGAATAAAAGACACATTCCTGGATACAAAATTCTCTTTTGATCTTCAGATGCCATGGATTACGCAGGGCCTGTCGCTATCCGGATACGTTGCGATAGACTATCATGCACGTGATCAGAAGAAGATGTTTAATGTGTGGGATACGTATACCTATAATCCGATTTCAAAGGAATACGACAAAAGAACAACCAACACCAACGGAGGCGTGATTGATTTGAATCAGAACCATGATGACAATTCAAGAACGACAATGATGTTCAAGCTCGGTTATGACAGAGATTTTGGGGACCACCATGTTGGAGTGTTCGTGGCCTACGAACAGAGTAAATATAGCGGGGAATATTTTTCCGCATTCCGCAAGAATTTCCTGACAGCATTTCCGGATTATTTAAATTTCGGAGCAGACCAGGACAAGAGCAACGGAGGCTATGGTTATCATGAATCCCGCCAGAATATATTCGGACGTCTCAACTATTCATATATGGACAGATACTTGGTGGAGTTTACTTTGAGAAGAGACGGCTCAATGAAATTCGCTCCCGGAAAGCGTTGGGGAACATTCCCGGGTGTCTCTGTCGGCTGGCGTTTCGGGCAGGAAAAATTTATCAGGGATAACACCGATATAGTCGACGATCTAAAACTCAGGGCCTCCTGGGGTAAGCTCGGTAACGACAGGGTTAGCTCGTATCAGTATCTCAGCACATATTCGATGTCAAACGGCGCAATACTTGGCGTGAACCCTGAGCTTAACAAGGGTTTTGCGCCCGGAAGGATAGGCAACGCCAATATCACATGGGAAAAAGTCGATACAAAGAACATAGGTATTGATGGGTCTTTGTGGAACGGAATGTTAGGATTCACGGCGGAATATTTCTATCAGAAACGCAAGGATATTCTGACTCCCAAAAATGCTTCGGTGCCTGATTACACTGGGTTGACATTGCCGGATCAGAATATCGGCGAAGTCAGCAATCAAGGTTTTGAGCTTCTTTTGTCCCACAGAAACAGAATAGGTAACGTTAGCTATAACGCATCCTTTAATTTCACATACACCCACAACAAGATTATTTATTTCGATGAGGCCGAGACTGTACCTGAATGGCAGCGTCGCACGGGCAAAAGCATTGACACATACTTGATGTATAAGTCAGATGGCATCTATCAGACTTGGGATGAAGTCAACAGCACTCCGCATCTTGCCGGAGCACAGCCTGGAGATATAAAATATCTGGATCTGGATGGCGATGAAAAAATCACCTCCGATGATAAATATAGAAATGATTATGGCACGGTTCCCCGTATCGTGTTCGGATTGAATTATGGAGCTGAATGGAAAGGCATAGGCATAAACATGACATGGACAGGACAAGCCAAAGCCCGACAGATGATCGTGCCTTATTCCTACAATCTCGACAAGACTTTCTTCGAGAACAGATGGGTTTCGGCTGAGCAGACTCCAAACTCTAAGTATCCGAGGGCATTCAATAAGGATGGCGACAATAATACGCAATGGAGTGATTTCTGGTGCTATGATTCATCATTCCTAAGATTAAAAAATCTGGAAGTGTTCTATAATTTGCCTGAGACACTTGTTGCCAGACTCGGTTTGCAGAACTTCCGTGTTTTCTTTAGCGGTACAAACTTGTTTGTACTCGATCATATAAAAGTGCAAGACCCGGAATTGAATGCCACCTCGACCGGACAGGCATATTCCCCACAGCGAGTGTTCACCTTCGGGATTAATCTCGGATTCTAAAGAAGTCAAACTATAAATTGATTAATAATACAGAAATGAAGACAACGATATATAAATGGTTTTGCATTATTATTGCAATTGGAATAATGCCGGCATGCGATGTGCTTGATCTGGAGCCACTGGATTCATATACGGAACCTGTGATTTTTTCAGATGCCACATTGACGGAGGCTTACGTGACAAAGTTCTACACGTATCCCAAGAATGGATATAATGAAATGAGCCATCGTTATTTTTGTGATGAGGCCATGTCGAATTTCAACAACAGTGATGCATGGCAAATAGAACAGACCGGCTATACCCCGGATATGATGGGTTTTTTCAATATGTGGAAAGAATACTACACGAATATAAAGAATATCAACATCTTTTTCAATAATATGGAGAATGTTGAAAAAATACCTGAGCCGTCAAGAAGTATCTTGATAGGAGAGGCCACTTTCTTCAGGGCATTCTTCTACATGGATTTGATTTCCCATTTTGGGGGAGTGCCATTGATTACACGCACGTTTGAGCTTGATGACCCTGAGATGATGGTTGAGCGTGATTCCTACGATGTATGTGCCGAATTTGTGGTATCGGAATTTGAAAAAGCAGCTCAATTATTGCCGGTCAATCAATCGGGATCCAATTTCGGGCGTTTGACCAAAGGCGCAGCTTTAGCCTACAAGGCAAGAATGCTATTGTATATGGCCTCTCCGCTCAACAATCCGTCGAATGATAGGAGCAAATGGGAAGCAGCTGCAAAAGCATGTGAGGAAGTTTTTGCATTGAATAAGTATTCACTTGATCCGAGTTATAAAGATTTGTTCTACAATCATCAAAGTCCGGAGATTATATTCCAGCGTTTGTTTGATACTGAACATGGACATTGGTTCAATTGGTATAATCAGCCTAATGGCTATCTGGGTTGGTCGTATACCTGCATCACTCAAGAAATGGTGGATAGCTATGAGATGGAAGACGGAACGATGCCGGATGTCACGCCATATCTCGATGCTTCAAATCCATCTGATAAATATCCTTGGGCAAATCGCGATCCTCGCTTTTATGTCACGGTGGTGTGCGACGGGCAAAACTTTGTGAATCGTCCGGCAGAATATTGGGTGAATGAGGATGGCAAAACAGGTGGATTGGATTCAGAATATTCCGGAACAGAGAACTGGAATTATTCTAAAAGCCATTATTCAATAAGGAAGTTCGCTTCGGAGGATATAACCGCTCCACGTGCGACACGTGCGTCAAATCCCTGGATTTATTGCAGGCTTGCAGAAGTGTATCTAAATTATGCTGAAGCAAAATATAATCTTGGCGATGAGGCGACTGCAAGGGAATACGTCAATAAAGTAAGGGCTCGTGCACGTGATGGGCGCGATGGTATTCTTCCCGACGTGACCGTGTCTGGTGGCGATTTGCTGAAGAAAATTCAGCATGAACGCAAAGTGGAGCTTGCTTTTGAAGAACATAGATGGTATGATGTGAGAAGATGGAAAATCGGTAAGGAGACACAATCCGGACAGTTCCATGGGATGGTTATAATCCGTAAGGCCGACGGTTCGAAGGTCTATACTCTGAAAGATCTCCAGAAGCGTACATTCGAGGATCATCATAATCTTGTTCCCTTGCCTTCGAAGGAGATTAACAAGAATAGCAAACTTATACAAAATCCCGGATACAATTAAAACAGGTAGAGTCTTGGATATGTAATCATGTCATTGGCATAAATCATATGAAAAAGATTAGGTTGAGTAGCATTCGTGATTTTGTGGCAGGAGGGATTGTCGCCGTATATACGGCGGCAATCCCCTCCTCAGCTGCCGCAGTCACTACCGCAGGCAACGTAATGTCCTTGGAACGGGACACTGTCAGTGTCTTGGATTTTGGGGCTTGGCCGGATTCGCATCGCGACGCTTCGGCGGCTTTTAAAAGGGCGGCGGAGGAATGCTGTCGAAAGCCGGGGTCAGTGTTGCTGATTCCTCCCGGTCGTTATGACCTATGGCGTGAGAATTGCGCGAAGGGTGATTATTTCGTCTCCAATACTACTGATGAGAATGAATGGCCCGACAAGACCAAATATGTAGGCATTCTTTTGAAAAATGCGAAGGATGTCGAGGTGGTCGGAAAGGGAGCCACGCTGATGATGCATGGCAGGATGACGCCGATGGTGATCGACAATTGTGAGGGTGTGGTCGTCAGCGGTCTGACGGTGGATTTCGAACGCCCCGGCGGATTCGAGTTTACTTACGAGGACGTTGTCGACGGTTATACCACTGTACGGCTCCATCCCGACACTCATTATGACATTCTTCCAAATGGGAGGATAGCATTCGTAGCCGAGGGATTCTCTACAGTGGGTTTCCCGATGCAGTGCATACTGTATGATCCGGAGACGAAATATTACACCTATAGCGGTGATTGGAACGTGTTGCGCGACTGTCCTGTGGAGGAACTATCGCATGGACTTTTGCGATTCCGTACGCCTGCGGGGTTCAATCCTCGTAAGGGCACGTCAATAAACCTCCGCGACGTCATACGCGACGAACTCGGGACATTTATCACCGATAGCCGCGAAGTGTCGTTCAAAGGAGTCACAATGCACTATATGCATGGCATGGGTTTCGTGGGGCAATATTCCCGAGACCTTGCCTTTGACAGCATCCGTTGCGAACCGAGCCGAGGAAGGCTTCTCGCCGCCGCCAACGATTTCATGCAATTCTCTGGTTGTGGAGGGAAAGTTTCGGTAAACGGCAGCCGCTTCGTTGGGGCACAGGACGACGGGATTAACATCCATGGCACCAATCTGCGAATCGTGAAGAGGCATTCCGACAAAAAGGCACGTCTACGATTCATGCACCATCAGAGCTATGGTTTCAATGCCTTTCGCAAAGGAGATTCTGTGGCGATTGTGGAGCCCCAAAGCATGCTGAGGATGGACACTGCCAAAGTTGTCTCCGTCAAAAGGATAGACGACAGGGAGATGGAGCTGGTTTTCGATCGCCCTCTTCCCCGCAATGTCGTAGAGGAAGAATTGTGTGTCGAGAACATTACCTGGACGCCTGAGGTCAGCATCACCGGCAACTATTTTTCAAGGATAGACACGCGTGGAATTCTTGTGACCACTCCCCGCAAGGTCGTGATTCAAGACAATATCTTTGACAAGCTTGGCATGTCGGCCATACTTATAGAAGGAGATTCCCGTTATTGGTTTGAGTCGGGGCCGTGTCAGGATGTCAGTATCTTAGACAACACGTTTATCGAATGCGGCTACAACAATACTTCTGACAACCCTTCAGGCGCGGTCATAGGCATAAATCCGAGCAACAGCAAGATAGATCCAGCCTTTCCGGTCCACCGGAACATCCGGATTATCGGCAATACGTTCCGTATGATAGAGCGGCCCGTGATGAGAGCCAAAAGCGCCGGACCTATTGTCTTCCGCGGCAATATAGTGACAGGAATCGGCCGACCTGAGATATTCCTCAATGGCTGTTCTTCTGTGGATATTTCCGACAATAATATGCCGGAGCCTGTCATCACAGAAATGTGATTGAAAATCCGTATATTTGCATTATGTTATCAATAACTTTCAAAAAATCGATTATCATGAAAAAAGTGATAGCCGTCATGCTGGCGGCGATAGCAACTCTCCTAAACACTAATCCGGCTGAAGCCCGTCAGTATTGGCATACTGACGACAGCGGAGGAATCACCTGGGCCGTTTCCCCCGGCGACAAGCATTCCGACCATATCGAGATGGCAGGCAAAAAAGTTGCCACTGTTCTCCGTTATGGCGTGGATGGCAACGGGGCTTTCCATATCAACAAGAGTATGGTGTGGCCGATGCTCCGCACGATTCCCAACAATACCAGCGGATGCGTCATGCGCCGTTTCGATTGGAACCCGCTTGACGCGGTGACGGTCAACGGACGCTCGCTGACGAATGAAAAAGTCAAAGAGATATCCCTCAAAGAAGCTTTGACAGTGGAAAGCGATTTCGACAACGGCTACTATGGAAGCTGGAAACTTCGCCGCACGTTTTTCCCTTCTACCGATCTTCCGGTATTGCTGGAAAAATATACTCTTGTCAATACCTGCAAGAAACCTTTGAGAGTGGAAATCCCTGAAGGAGGTTTCGTCGCCACCACTGACCCTGCCAAGGGCGTGGCGGGAGCCTATCGCATTGAGGGGAAGACCCAACGGGGAGGCGTCTTCAATCTCCAGCCGGGGAATTCAGTTTCGTTCGCGGCACAAATAGCCGCTACGGCACCCGGAGAGAAATCCCTGACTCCGGATCCGGATAAAGAGCTGGCTAAACGGGCGGCACTCGTAGACCGCCTAATGTCTACGCTTGTGCTTGAAACCCCCGATACGGTCATCAATAAAATGATGGACTTCGCCAAGGTGCGGGCCTGCGAGAGTATTTATGACACGAAGGGAGGTCCGCTGCATGGCCCCGGTGGAGAGTCTTACTACGCGGCAATCTGGGCAAACGACCAGGCTGAATACGTCAATCCATTCTTTCCATTCACCGACTACGACTACGGCAATGAATCCGCTCTTACATCCTTCCGCCATTTCGCCCGCTTCATGAATCCCGATTACAAAACCATACCCAGCTCCATAATCGCGGAGGGCGACGACATCTGGAACGGAGCCGGCGACCGCGGTGACTGCGCGATGATTGCCTACGGTGCGGCTCGGTATGCCTTGGCTCGTGCGGACAAGGCAGAGGCGGAGGAATTGTGGCCGCTTATCACGTGGTGTCTGGAATATTGTCGCCGACAGCTCAATGCCGACGGGGTAGTGGCATCCGATTCCGATGAACTTGAAGGCCGTTTCCCATCCGGCGACGCCAATCTTTGCACCTCCTCCCTTTATTACGACGCCCTTCTCTCAGCCTCGTATCTTGCGAAGGAGCTTGGCAAGCCCGGAGCTTCCAAATATCAGAAAGAAGCATCCACTCTAAGGAAAAACATCGACAAATATTTCGCGGCCAATGTCGAGGGATTTGACACCTACGCCTACTATAAAGGCAACGACGTGCTTCGTTCCTGGATTTGCATTCCCCTTACAGTCGGAATCGACGAACAGGCTCCGGGAACGATTGACGCTCTTTTCTCTCCCCGACTTTGGACAGAAAACGGCCTGCTGACCCAGGCCGGCGACAAGACATTCTGGGATCGCTCCACTCTGTATGCCTTGCGTGGAGTCTACGCCGTAGGAGCCACCGACAAGGCCACGGAATACATGAAACGCTATTCAGGCACACGTCTTCTCGGCGAGCACGTGCCATATGCCATCGAGGCATGGCCCGAGGGAGGGCAGCGTCATCTATCGGCAGAGAGCGGCCTTTACGGTCGAATCGTGACGGAAGGACTGTTCGGCATTCGTCCAACCGGGTTCAAGTCGTTTACGCTTACGCCCCGTCTTCCTTCCGAATGGAGTCACATGAATCTCCGTCATATCCGCGCTTTCGGCACAGATATGGATATAGAGGTGAAACGCACCAACGGCAATAAGCTTCAGGTAGCGGTCATCAACGATGGCAAAAGGCAGAACTATACGATCTCTCCCGACGCTTCGATAAAAGTCAAACTTAAATAAACAGACATCATCATGAATTACCTCCCACTTTCAGCATTCCTTCTTTGCTCCCTTTCCCTTGCGGCAGCAAAAAACTATACGGTTGTCTCTCCAGATGGCAAGCTGAAGACGGAAATATCCGTCGGAGACCATCTTAGCTATTCTGTTGATTTGAATGGCAAGACTGTCATAGCCCCTTCCACATTGTCGATGACCCTTGCCGACGGCACGGTCTGGGGACAGAATCCCAAAGTCAGCCGATATTCAAAGAGGGCTGTTGATGAAGTCGTCGAATCCCCATTCTACAGGGCAGAATCCATCCCCGACAGCTACAACGTGGCCACTCTGGATTTCAAAGGGGGCTGGGGCCTGGAATTCCGTGCATATAACGACGGAATCGCGTATCGCTTCGTGGCGAAACAGAAGAAGTCCATAACCGTGGCAGATGAGGAAGTGACGTATGTTTTCCCGACAGACGCCACTGCTTATGTCCCATATGACAGGGGCAGCAAGAATGATCCATTCTTCAATTCTTTCGAGAATCAGTATACTAAAACTACTCTTTCGGGAATCAACCGCGACAAGCTTATTTTCCTTCCCATGACGGTGGATCTTGGCGATGACGTCAAGGTGACGCTGACGGAATCCGACCTTGAGCAATTCCCCGGACTGTACATGACCGGCACTGGCACGGCCTCCCTGAAAGGCACCCATGCACGCTATCCCAAGAATTCCGTTCAAGGCGGCCACAACAATCTTCAGATGATCGTGACCGAGCGCGAGGATTTCATCTCCAAGACCGAAGGCAACCGGGGCTTTCCCTGGCGAGTGGCCATCATAACGGACAATGACAAAGACCTTGCAGCCAGCAATCTGTCGTATCTTCTCGCCTCCCCCTCAAGAGTGGCCAACACGAGTTGGATAAAGCCCGGCAAAGTGGCATGGGATTGGTGGAACTGCTGGAATCTTACAGGCGTGGATTTCAAGGCCGGAGTCAACAACGACACATATAAGAAATATATTGACTTCGCTGCCGACAATGGCATTGAATACGTCATACTCGACGAAGGCTGGGCCGTCAATAAGAAAGCCGACCTTATGCAGGTCGTGCCCGAGATAGATTTGAAAGAGCTCATCGATTATGCCGGGAAGAAAAACGTAGGCATCGTGCTTTGGGCAGGTTATAAAGCTTTCGAACGAGACATGGAAAACATCTGCCGCCATTATTCCGACATGGGCGTGATGGGATTCAAGGTGGATTTCATGGACAGGGACGATCAGGAGATGGTGGATTTTGTCCACCGTGCAGCGCAGACATGCGACAAATACAAGCTTTTCCTCGACCTTCACGGAATGTATAAACCGGCCGGCCTCAACCGCACATATCCCCACATCCTTAACTTCGAGGGAGTCAACGGCTTGGAGCAGATGAAATGGAGCACAATCGACCTCGACCAAGTGGAATACGACGTGATGATACCTTTCATCCGCCAAGCCGCCGGCCCGATGGACTATACCCCGGGAGCCATGAACAACGGCACCAAGCATACGTATCATGCCGACTACTACCAGCCGATGAGCCAAGGCACACGTTGCCGTCAGCTTGCCCTCTTCACTGTCTATGATTCCCCCTTCACCATGCTCAGCGACACTCCGGTCAATTACGACCGCGAGCCTGAATGCCGCGATTTTATATCCTCCGTGCCCACCGTCTGGGACGAGACGTTGATTCTTGATGGAAAGATGGGTGATTATATCGTGACGGCGCGTCGTAGCGGCGACGTATGGTATGTGGCCGGACTGACCGACTGGACGCCTCGTGAACTTGACGTTGACCTGTCGTTCCTTGGGAATAACGACCGTCAGGCAATTATATTTAAGGATGGCGTGAACGCCGCCCGCAATGCAAATGATTACAAAAAGGAGACGGTCAAGGTCAATGGCAACACCCCGCTAAAAGTTAGTCTTGCCCCGGGTGGAGGTTTCTCGATGGTCATAAAATAATTTTATTTGGCATTGATATGAGAAATGGATTATTGATTTTGATGGCGGCGTTGTTCCTCCCGCTGGTCATCGAGGCTCGTCTGAAAACCCCTTGGGGAGAAAACCTCGACAAAAACAATGTATGGAACGTCTATCCCCGCCCAACAATGGAACGCCCCGAGTGGATGAACCTCAACGGGGAATGGGACTATGCCATAACTCCACTCAAATCTTCGCGCCTGCAGTCATTCGACGGAAAGATTCTTGTCCCGTTCCCGGTTGAGTCCCAATTGTCGGGGGTAGAGAGGACTGTCGGCCCGGACAGTGTCCTGTGGTATGCCCGCAAATTCCGCATTCCCTCGAAATGGAAAGGCGACGACGTGCTGCTGAATTTCGGTGCTGTCGATTGGAAGGCAGAGGTGTGGATCAACGATGTGAAAGTCGGAGAGCATACCGGCGGTTATGCCCCTTTCTCTTTCAATATCACGCCTGTCCTTAAGAAAAGCGGAGAGAATACGCTTACAGTTAAAGTGTATGATCCATCAGACAGAGGCACACAACCCAGAGGCAAGCAGGTGGCCAAGCCCGGCGGCATTTTCTACACTCCTGTGACAGGAATATGGCAGACGGTCTGGCTTGAACCGGTGCCGGACTCCTACATATCAAAACTGAAGATTACTCCGGATATCGATTTAAATCAACTCACGGTGGATGTCTCAAGTGAAGGCAAATCTGATTTTGAGGCTTTCGAAGTGGTGGTTTCCGATGGAGGAAAGGAGGCGGCAAAAGCAGTTTCCTTGTCAGGAAATCCGGTGCAGGTGAATATGCCGGAGAATGTCAAGTTGTGGGATACGGAAACGCCTTTCCTCTATGATTTGACAGTGACGGGAATTAAGAATGGAAAGCCTGTTGACAAGGTGGAGAGCTACGCCGCCATGCGCAAAATCTCAATGGGAAGAATGAATGACGGAGTCAACGCAAGCGGGCCGGTCCGTTTTCTCCTCAATAATAAGAAAATCTACCATTTCGGCCCGCTGGATCAGGGTTGGTGGCCCGATGGCCTTTATGCCGCTCCTTCTTATGAAGCGATGGCCTTTGATATTGATAAGACGAAAGACCTTGGCTTCAATATGATACGCAAGCATGTGAAGGTAGAGCCGGAAGCATGGTATGAGTATTGCGACAGAAACGGCATTCTTGTATGGCAGGACATGCCGAGTGGCGGACGTGGACCGGGTTGGCAGAACCATGATTATTTCAAGGGAGAGGAGAGAATGCGTCCGGAAGATGAAGACCGCCAATACCGCAAGGAATGGAAAGAGATTATAGAATCACTATATAATCATCCATCGATTGCGGTTTGGGTGCCGTTTAACGAAGCATGGGGGCAGTATGACACGGTCAATATTGCCAATTGGACAAAATCGCTCGATCCTACGCGCCTTGTGAATCCTGCGAGCGGAGGCAATTTTTTTGATTGCGGCGATATTCTTGACATCCACAATTATCCGGCTCCGACAATCTATCTCGCAAGCTACGGAAAAGCAAACGTGATTGGAGAATATGGAGGAATCGGCCTTGCCCTCGACGGACATCTTTGGATGCCCGACCGCAATTGGGGATACATACAATTCAAGACTCCACAAGAAGTGACCGATGAATATCTTAAATATCTCTCCATTCTCGATAAGCTTTCAGATACGCTCTACACCGGGGCTGTCTATACACAGACCACCGACGTTGAGGGTGAAGTCAACGGCCTGATCACCTACGACCGAAAGAAAGTCAAGGTCGACGAGACAAAAGTGGCTGAGGCCAACAAAGCCTTGATCCGCGCATATTCCGGCAGATAGCAATATAAACTCCAATCTCCTTAAGCCAATGGACTTTAAGACGATAATCCTTATGATGCTTCCGATTCTCGTGTCTGCCTGCGCGGCAGACACGGAGTCGGGGTCAAAAAAGCTGCCAAGAGAGCAGGTGGCGGTGTTCACGTCTACCGACATCAAGCTGCAGAAAAGCTACGAATGGGCCCGCAAGACGGCTTTGTCGTATACCCACGATGGCGCAGACCCGGTCGGTCTGTGGTATGATGCCGCGTATCCGAATCGTGAATCCTTCTGTATGCGCAACGTGGCCCACCAATCGGTGGGGGCGCAAATACTCGGCCTTACGCCTCACAATAAAAACATGTTCAGCCGCCTTGTAGAGAATATAAGCGAGGGAAAGGATTGGTGTGGCTATTGGGAAATAAACCGCTATAATAAGCCTACCCCTGCCGACTACTCCAACGACCGTGAGTTCTGGTACAACCTCGGGGCAAACTTCGACGTGCTACAGGCGTGCCTGAAAATGTATCGTTGGACAGGGGATGAGGATTATGTGTCCGACCGACGGTTTGCCGATTATTATGGCAAGAGCATAAATGAATACGTAAAAAGGTGGTGCCTTTCTCCTGAAGATATAATGTCGAGAAGCCCGTATATGAACTACGGCAGGAATTTCGACCTCAACAACAAATTCCATACGTGCAGGGGAATTCCGTCGTATGAAGAGGAGATTCCGGATATCGCTGTGGGCGTTGATTTGATTGCGGCTCTCTATGCCGGATTCAAGTCTGCCGGGGAATTTGCAGGGGCGACAGGCAACGATTCAATAGCCGGACATACCGAAAATCTGGCAGCCGGCTATAGGCAGCTGCTTGAGGAGAAATGGTGGGATGCCGGCAAATCCTGTTATCATTCACATATGCTGAGCGATGGAAAGATGGAATCCGGAAACGTATACCCATATGTGTTATGGTTTGGCGCTACCGACGATGAACGGCGCCAAAAGCAAATCCTCTCTGATATCCGCGACAGGGAATGGACCGTGGAATATCTGACCTATTTCCCGGCCTTGTTTTATCATCATGGTTATATCTCAGAGGCCTATGACTATCTTACTATATTGCCTACTAATTCGAGCTCTCATTATCCGGAAGTGTCTTTCGGGATAATCGAGGGGTGTGTTTGTGGGGCCATGGGTTTCAATCCCGACTATAAGTCAAGGCGTGTGGCTACGGCTCATAAATGCTTGGATGACTCCACAATATCGGAAATAAGGAATGTCAGGGTATTCGACGGATATATGAGTGTGCTTCATTCAGGCATTGAGTCTACTGAGTTGTCCAACGATACATCTGTCGACGTGGAATGGGAAGCCGCTTTCAAAGGAGACTATGCATATATTGAATCCGGAGGGTCTCTTTATCCGGCCGAAACTCATACTGATTTGAAAGGTAACGTGTTTTCAAAAGCTCTTATCCCCGTGGCTGCTAATGCCAAGGTCCGTGCGGAAGTCGTCAGAATATGATAAAAATTGGTGGAGTTTTTGTTGGATTTATAAAAAAATTACTACATTTGCAGTGTAGAAAAGTTGCACTTCTTTATTGGCGCTTCCAAGGCATCGATAAAAGGCTGACACCTTCACGATTTCACTGTTCCTCCTCCCTAATACTGATATGCGATTGATTATATTCTTGATTTCAATGATTTTCTGCATGGGAGCGTCTTCGTATGCCTCATGTCTTGATGGCCATCAAATCCGGCAGTATACCGTAAATGATGGGCTGTCGTCTAATGCTATCTATTCCATCAGTCAAGATTCTAAAGGAAGGATGTGGTTTGGCACGATCGACGGACTTCATAGCTATGACGGCGCAAGTATAAGACAATGGCGCGACAGCAGTATTCCGACGTTAGGATCTGTGATATACAATATCGTGGAGGATAAGGAAGACCGTCTATGGATAGCCAGCAATGCGGGGCTTGCGATTCTCGACTTGCGCAAGGAGAAATTTACGACATTAGATATCAATCCGGAATCGGGAGTCGGCATAAAATCACGTGTCACTGATGTCATGCGCGATTTTGATGGAAATATGTGGCTGGCCACGGCCGGACAGGGTGTTTTTCGCTACGATCCGCGTACTCGGATTCTAAAGCAGTATCCGGCAATAACGAAAATCAATAGCGACCTTGCCAGATGCCTGATGCAGGACTCATCGGGAATGATATGGGTGGGGACGGTATTAGGAGTCAGCCGCTATAATCCGGTGCAAGACAGATTTATGGCGATAGAATCATCGGATAAAGGCTTCGGAGTTTCCTCTCTTTTTGAAGACAGTCGCCATAACATATGGGCCGGAGCGAGCGGGCAAGGCCTGTTTTTGTATGACCCTGATTCCAACACCTTTCATCAGAAGCTGTCTCCTTCCGATTCCAACTCTCTGTTGCAGGTGAGGGCGATTAAGGAATGGCGACCGGGCGAGTTGATGCTTGCCTCCGATCAAGGGCTTACTTGCTACGATGTGAAGAGCGGCGAGAGTGAGTTGGTCCGAGCTTATCCAGGCAGGGTCAATAGTCTCAGCGACAACTATCTTCAAAGCCTTTTCGTGGATAGGGAAGGCGCCCTTTGGGTCGGGTCATATTTCGGGGGAGTAAATTATGTCGCGCCTTCACAGGGAATGTTTCAGCATTATTATAATGGAAATACTGACCTTGGGGCGCGGATAGTCAGCGTATTGGCAGAAGCCGAAGGCGGCAATCTTTGGGTAGGGTCGGACGATGCCGGCTTATTCCACTGGGATAAGAAATCTAATTCCTTCACTCCGGTCAGAAACCGTCACCTCGATAGCGGATCGGCATATAAAAACATTCATTCCCTTCTTCAGGTTGGCGATAAGCTGATGATTGGGATGTATATGGGTGGGCTTGATGTTCTTGACCTCAAGACAGGAAACTTGAAAAACTATATGGCCGGATCTTCCTCCCGCTCGCTTTATTCTTCCAGTATTTATTCCATTCTTAAGGACGGGGATGGTAGGATTTGGATAGGCACGTCGAGCGGACTCAACAGATATTGCCCTGAAACGGATGACTTCGAGCGTATTTTTGAAGTGCATCCTGCCGATATCGCCTGCATAATAGAAGACAAGAGAGGCTATATCTGGGTGTCAACTTCCGATATGGGAATGTATCGGATGGAGAAGAAGACAGGGAAATGGCAACATTTATCGTTTGATCTGGAAAATCCTGAAAATTCTTTCGGACTCCTTACGAATTCCATCGTCACGGCACATTGCGACAAAGCGGGGGATCTTTGGGTCGGTACGGATGGCGCGGGTCTGTTTCGTTATGATTATGAATCCGGGAAATTCCTGCAAGAGAAGTTGCCAATTCATGGGATAAGGGTTGTCAATAAGATATTGTCTGACGATAAGCGGCTATGGCTTGCCACGACCAATGGACTTTATTGCTACAGTCCTAAGGATTCCACAATTTTTTACTACAACAAGGAATCGGGGTTGCAAGACGATGTTTTCCTGCCTAATTCAGGGATAAGGGCCGACGACGGCACGATGTATCTCGGGGGAATAAACGGATTCAATGAGTTCAATCCTGATCAAATTATCCATAGGCTCGAAAAACCTGAAGTGATACTGACGGATTTCCAGATATTCAACCATCCTGTAGGCCCCGATGCCAAGGATTCACCCCTTGAGGAGTCGATCACGTATGCCTCCGGACTTACGCTTAGCCATAAGCAGCGCATGGTCAGTTTTCGTGTCTCTCCAATGAGTTTCGTGAATCCCGGCTACAATCGTTTTTTGTATAAGCTTGACGGCTTCGACAAGGATTGGATAGAGGCTGATTCCCGTCATCCACTGACATATACCAACCTTCCGGCCGGCAACTATACATTGAGGGTGCGTACGTCCGACGGCAATGGGGGATGGAACGATGATTCGCTTGCCTTTCCCATACGCATGCTTCCCCCTTGGTGGCTATCATTGCCAATGGTTTGTGTCTACGTCCTTGCGATAGTGGCTTTGCTGTTGTTGGTGTATCTAAGGATAATGCGGCGACAGAAAGAGAAGTTGAGAAATCTTGCCGACGTAAAAGACAGGGAGTTATATAAGAGCAAGATGGAATTCTTCACTTATATTGTGCATGAAATACGCACTCCTTTGACTCTTATCCTTTCCCCTTTTGAAAATCTGCTTCGCTCTGAGGGAAAGGTAGCCGATCATCGGTCGCAATTGCTCGTGATGGAGCGAAATGCCAAACGCCTGCTCCACCTCGTCAATCATCTTATGGATTTCCGAAAGATAGAGGCCGGGGGGATGAAATTGATTATCAGGGATATCGACATAAAAGAAGTCCTTGATGATGTAAGCCGGAATTTCATCCCCTCAGCCCAACTTAAGAATATTGAGGTGTCGTTGTCGCTTCCGGATGATAAGTGCATTGCTTCCGTCGACAGGGAAGCGTTTATAGAGATTGTCTCCAACCTTCTTTCCAACGCACATAAATTTGCGAAATCTTATATCGGCATATCTCTCAGAGCCACGGACGACGGTAAATTCAGGCTGTGTATAGGCAATGACGGTCCTGAAATACCGAAGTCGGAACAGGATAAGATATTCACGGCGTTCTATCAGATAGAGGAGACTCGCCCTTCCGACAATATCGGCACCGGCATTGGGTTGCTTCTCGTCAAAAAATATGCAGGGATGATGAATGCTTCTGTATCGGTCAACAGCGGGGATGGAACAGGCACGGAGTTTATCGTGGATTTCATGGCGGCAAAGAATGGGGCGGTTAATGATAGTCTGCCGATGAAGGAAATTGGTATGGAATTGGAGACTGACGCGAAGATTGAGTCCTCTGAAAAGAGGGATAGGATTCTGATTGTTGATGACAATAAGGATATGGTGGATTTTCTCAGTGAAATACTAAGTGAGGATTATGACGTCGATTGCTCTGAAAACGCGGATGATGCTCAGGCTAAAATCAAGGAGCTTATCCCTGATCTCGTAATCTCCGACATAATGATGCCCGGGACGAATGGAATCGAACTGTGCCGACTTCTTAAACATAATATCAACACGAGCCATGTTCCAGTGGTGTTGCTGACAGCGAAGGTGGAAAACATAGATTTTGTCAAGGGATTTGAGACTGGGGCTGATCTTTATGTCACCAAGCCTTTCTCTACGGATGTCTTAAAGGCGCAAATACATTCGCTGCTGCTTAATAGGGAGATTCTGCGAAAGAGGTTTGCTTCCGACCCCGACGTGATAGATGATCTTGTTTCCAATTCCGGGCTTGACAAGGCTTTCTTCGAGAAGGTAAAGGCAAGTGTGGAGGAGAAGTATTCCGACCCGGAATATTCAGTGGATGTTATGGCAAGGGATGCCGCGATATCCCGCACCGGTCTTTTCACTAAGATAAAGGCTTTGACGGGTATGACGCCCAATGAATATATCCGTATGGTGCGGCTGCAAAAAGCTGAACGGCTGCTCGCAACGACGGATATGCGAGTCAACGAGGTGTGTTGGCAGGTGGGTTTTTCTTCCCGTTCGCATTTCGCCAAGTGTTTTCAGCAGAAATACGGCGTGAATCCCAGCGACTATAAATCAAGCCGAATGCGTCAGACCCCGGCCTGACAGCAGATGCCGCTTATTCCACCATCCAGACACGCAAATGAACCATTCCTTCCTCGAAACCTATGGGTTTGCATATGAAGATTCTGCTGTTTAGCCAATTGTACTTAGAATCGCAAGGAGCCTCAAACTTCGGAGACGTGGTGAAATAATTGCCAGCTGAATCGTTGACACTGACTCCGACATTTTTAACGTTTATGAAGCGGGAGTCGTCAGTGAGTAGTGTGTAGACTGCCTCATACGACACCCTGCCGCTTACGGTGTCGACCATCTGATAGTCGGCACCGCCGGGAATAATCTCAGCCTCTATTCCGCCATCCACTTTCCCTCCGGTGATAGGAATCATCACTCTCTTCCCCTCGGGAACATCCCCGACCGTCATTGCGGCGCCACATTTGGCATGGATGTCGAAAACATGCTTAAGACCGATCTCCTTTTCAGAGGCGTTTATGTTGAATCCGAGAAATAGAAAAGCCGCTATGGCAATACGTTTGATTACTTTCATGACGTGAGATTTGTTTGTTGTTTGTCATCCGTTCAGGCGGAGCGTACTCTTATAACGGACAGCTATGCCGAAAGATTTTGGCGAAATCCTGATTGTCGCCAAAAAAACGATATGTCTGTTCTTTTTTTCGCCATTATCCTTGGATAATACATTATTTTAAACTACATTTGCTCCAAATCAAGATAACTATGATAGAAAAGATTTCATTAGTCTCCTTAGCATTGACCTTAATTCTGGCAAATCCTTGCCAGATCAAAGGAGCTGACAACAAACCCGCAGCCGTGAAGCATATCGACAACGGCGGAAGCGGCTTGCTGAAAGCAGTGGCGGTCTCGGAAAAGAGTCTTCCGGGATTCGTGGTCTATCGCCCGCAGGATCTTTATTGGGCGGCAACGAGAGAGAAGGCTCTTCCGGTGCTGATATGGTGCAACGGCGCGTGTGTCGACACCTCCATCGACTATGAAAGGATGCTTATCGATCTGGCATCTAAGGGCTATGTGGTGGTGGCCATCGGCGACATGCAGCTTAGGAAAGGCGACCGCAAAGATGGCCGTACTTCGTCAGTGATGGTGGAGCAGGCCATAGAATGGGTAAAGTCCCGCGCAGCCGACAAAGAGAGTGAATACTACGGAAACATCGACCCCTCACGAATAGCGGCGGCCGGTCATTCATGCGGCGGCGCTCAAGTGCTTGCAAATGCCGGCAGTCCCGACATCAAGACATGTCTGATCCTGAATGCCGGAATGGGCGACATCGAGATGGCCGGGGCTTCTGCCAAGTCGCTAAGCTCCCTGCATGCCCCGGTGTTGTATCTGACAGGTGGCCCCGACGACGTGGCTTATAAAAACGCGCGTCTCGACTACGACCGCATAAGCCATGTGCCGGTTTCATACGCCGATATGGCGTCGGCAGGGCATGGTGGCACCTACGGACAACCCGCCGGAGGCGACTTCGGAAGGATGGTGGAGGCATGGCTCGACTGGAACCTAAAGGGGAGACAGGAAAACAAGCGCATATTTGTCGATGGCGACCTCTCTTCCTTTCCAGGCTGGACGATAAAGAGCAAAGGCTACCACAGCAACGTGAAAGATCTCTGGATCAACAACGGCGAACGGAAAATTTTTGGCGTCAAATCCGAGCCGCAAGGAGATGGAAAAAAGGGTGTGGCAATTGTCAGCCATGGGTTCAACGGTACCCATCATTTTGCAAGGGATTATTTTGACACGCTCAACGGATTGGGCTACACCGTCTATGCTTTTGATTTCCCATGCGGCAGCCTCTATAGCCGGAGCGACAACAATACTGTCAACATGTCGGTCATCGATGAGAAAAACGACCTGAAAGCCGTGGTCAGGCATTTCCTTGACAAGCCAGATACAGACAAGGAGAGGATGGTGCTCATCGGCGAAAGCCAGGGAGGGTTTGTGTCTGCTCTGGCCGCCGCAGAATTGAAAGACACTGTCAGCAGCCTCGTCCTTATATACCCTGCATTTTGCATCCCGGATAATTGGAGCGAGCGTTATAAGACAGTGGAGGAGATTCCCGACACCACCAACCTCTGGAACGTGCCTTTGGGCAAACGTTTTTTCACGGAGATAAGGGATTTCGATGTCTATGGCACCATCACTGGCTATGAGGGTCCCGTACAGATAATCCACGGTTCGAAAGATCCGATTGTTCCGCTTGGTTATTCAGAAGAGGCGATGAAACGATACAAAAACGCCCATCTGGGAGTAATCCCGGGCGCCGGCCACGGCTTCAAACCGGAGGAGAGGGCAGTCTCTAACGAATTCGTAAGAGAATTTCTCGAAATTTACGATGGCTCCCGGCAGAAATAAACCTATAGGAAAAAATCGATAAACAAACGGGTATCCCAAATTTGGGATACCCGTTTGTTTATCGATTGGATTGTGAAAGAAAACGTTTCGGATTAGAACAACGACCAGGTAACGGTCAGTCCTGCCATTACGATGGAGACCATCGACATCAGCTTGATAAGGATGTTGAGCGACGGGCCGGATGTGTCTTTGAATGGGTCGCCTACGGTGTCTCCAACGACGGTCGCACGGTGCACTTCGGAGCCTTTGCCGCCGAAATTGCCCTCTTCGACATATTTCTTGGCATTGTCCCATGCGCCGCCGGCGTTGGCCATGAAGACGGCGAGCACGAAGCCTGCTGAAAGTCCTCCTGTCAGAAGGCCGATAACTCCGGGCACTCCAAACACAAGTCCGACTACTATAGGGGCGACAATCGCGAGTACCGACGGGAAAATCATCTCCTGCTGAGCTCCTTTGGTGGAGATTTTCACGCAGCGGGCATAGTCGGGTTCTGTCGTGCCTTCAAGGATGCCTTTTATCTGACGGAACTGCCGACGCACCTCCTCCACCATATGGGCGGCGGCACGGCCTACGGCATTCATAGTCAATCCGCAGAAGAGGAATGCCATCATGGCTCCGATAAACATGCCGGAAAGCACCTTCGGGCTCATGAGATTCACCTCGAAATAAGTCATGAAATCGGTGAATGTGGCCTGATGGATATCCACGGCTTTGTCGCCGATCTGGATAAATGTCTCTCCAAGACGGGCGATACCGATGCGAATCTCTTCGATGTAGGATGCAAGCAGGGCGAGACCTGTAAGGGCGGCCGAACCGATGGCAAATCCCTTGCCTGTCGCGGCTGTGGTGTTGCCTAAGGAATCGAGAGCGTCCGTGCGACGGCGCACAGATTCTCCAAGCCCCGACATTTCGGCGTTGCCGCCGGCATTGTCGGCAATGGGTCCGTAGGCGTCGGTCGCAAGGGTGATTCCGAGGGTGGAGAGCATACCAACTGCGGCGATTCCGATGCCGTAAAGCCCCATCCCCACGTTGGTGAAATCAAATCCTGAAGCAAACCAATAGCTGAGGATTATTCCGCAGACCACGGCAAGGACAGGCACGGCAGTGGAGACCATTCCAAGACCGATGCCGGAGATAATGACGGTGGCCGGGCCTGTGGTGCCGCTCTCTGAAAGCTTCTGGGTTGGTTTGTAGGATTGTGAGGTGTAGTATTCAGTGGCGCGTCCGATAACGATGCCGACAATAAGACCGACAACAACGGCGCATCCGATAAGAGCCCAGTTGGTTATGCCGAGAGCCCAGAGGATAAGGAAAGTGGCTCCGACTATCAAGACTGAACTGAGGTTCGTCCCGAAAGATAGCGCTCCGAGAAGTTGGCGCATATTGGCGTCCTCTTTCGTGCGGACGCTGAAGATGCCTACGATCGAAAGAAGAATTCCCACGGCCGCGATAAGCATAGGCGCGAGAACGGCCTTAAACTGCATGACCTCATCTCCCTGGGTCATGAACGCGGCTGCGCCAAGAGCGGCCGTGGCAAGGATTGATCCGCAATACGACTCATAAAGGTCGGCTCCCATTCCGGCCACGTCGCCCACGTTGTCGCCCACATTGTCGGCGATTGTTGCGGGGTTGCGGGGGTCGTCTTCAGGGATTCCTGCCTCCACTTTCCCTACGAGGTCAGCCCCTACGTCGGCAGCCTTGGTATAGATGCCTCCGCCTACGCGGGCAAACAGGGCCTGCGTTGACGCTCCCATGCCGAATGTCAGCATCGTGGTCGTGATCATCGTAAGCTTTTGCGGACCGGTGGTCTCAACGAAATAATCCAGGATTATATACCAAAAAGAGATGTCGAGCAGGCCGAGACCTACCACTACCAGACCCATAACGGCTCCGGAACGGAAAGCTACGCGCAGGCCGCCGTTGAGCGACTGGCGAGCGGCATTGGCGGTGCGGGCCGATGCATTGGTGGCTGTGCGCATTCCGAGATAGCCTGCAAGACCGGAGAAGAATCCTCCGGTCAGGAATGCTACGGGCACCCATGCGTTCTGAAGCTGAAACCCGTAGGCCATGATCGAGAAGACAATGGCGAGGACGATGAATACGATTCCGACAATCTTATATTGCTGCCGGAGATAAGACATGGCGCCGACTCTCACGTGGGAGGCGATTTTTGCCATTTGCTCCGTCCCCTCGCTCTCTTTCATCATGCCCACGTAGAAATACCGGGCAAAGAGCAGGGCCACTATCGAGGCCACAGGGACGAGCCAAAACAATAAATTTTCCATGACATCAGGAATTTTTAAGGGTTAATTATTACGGATGTTTTAATCTTTGCTTTTCATATCCCGCACGTCGACGGAGCCCGACGGGCTGCCGTTGTCAAGAAGTTGCTCAATGTTTTTGTTGAGTTCCTTGTTTTCCTCTTTCAGGTAGTGGCATTCGCGACGAAGGTTGAAGTGGCGGTGGTAGAGGAGCATGAGAAAGACGGCCAGCACGAGCAGAGCCGACAGGATAAGCGTGATAAGCTTTTGGCCGGAAGCAAGCTCGGAGTCGCGTTTCTCCACCTCCAGCTTCATGTTCTCCTTTTTCAGGTTGTTGATGTCGTAGCGTATGTGGAGCTCACGGTAGGCCTCCTCGCTTTTGCTGTCGAGCCTCTCCTGAAGCATTTGGTTGTAGGCCTTCAAGGCTTCGAGCAGTGCTGTCTTGTTGTTGGTGGAATCGGCAGCCTCAACGTAGATGCGATAAAGCTCACGCTCGATGCTGCGGTCTTTATTCTTGTCTATGGCTTTCTGGATGTAGGGGATGGCGTCGGCATATTGTTTCTCCGCCATAAGGCGATATACGGAAGGACGGCAGTCGTTGTAGAAATCATCGTTGATCTCTGCATCCTTTTCTGCAAGCTGCGCGCATTTCGTATATAGTTCTTTGACTTGGTCAAGGGTCAGCCCCCTGTAGTTGCGGAGCATACGGCGATAGGATATGTAATAATATCTGTCGTATTTCCTGAATTTCCGTCCCTGCTTCCGATATTTTTCCTCAAGACGAGAAATGATTTCAAGCAGCTTTTCGTCAGCTTCTATTGCCTTTGCCGTATTGCCGTTTTGTGTATGGTTGAGGGCGGCGGTGGTGTAAAACATGTTTTTGATGTAGTAGCGGTCTTCCGGCAGCTTGTTTACCATGTTCTCTAATCGCGTCAGATACTCGAGATAGAGATTGCTTTTTGCTGATTTGCCGAGGAATATTACGACGCGGTAGAGGTCGAGGATATCCTGATAGAGATCTCCAGTGGGAATCATGTCGGCCTTGGTATATTTCAGAAGGACTTTCTGGAAGTCTTCTTCAGGAATATACGTCGCTTCATTGACCGCTTTCGTGACGTTGACGAAAAGTTGCACTCCTTTCCGTTGCTGACGGTCGTTGATTTTTTCGGCTTCAAGAATGAGGTTGTCGAGTTTTGCTTCATTCTTACTTTCCAAAATTGCGAGTTGAGGTATGAACTCTTCGATGATTCCCTGCTTGTCAAGACGTTCGGCTATGGAGAGAATCTCATATCCCACCGGCGCTTTACCGTCTTGCGGGGTGGAGTCGAAGATATCAAGGAGTGTCTTGAGGCTGTCCGAGGGATTTTTGATCATGGCCAGGGTGGAGCGCAGGCTGTCGGCTACTGCCGTCTCTGAGGCAATGGCCGAAGAGGGAAGGAGAGATAGGCTTATTAAAGCGATTGTGGAGAAGATAAATTTAAGGAATTTCACGATGATGTATTATAAATCTTTGAATGATGCAAATTTAGTTAAAATTATTGGATATTGCCCATCTCTGCCGCATAAATGTTGAAAAAAGACAGAAAATTATATCCTTTCACGACGTGCGGGCCCTCACCTCGTCTACATCCTTTATCCCCGAAATGTGGCTTACGATTTTTTGCAGCTCTGAGTAGGAGTGGATTCCGAAAGAAATTTGGATTGTGACGATGGAATCCGTGGTCGAAGAGTTGTAGGAATCAATGTTGAGGTTCAGCTTGTTGGAGATACAGTCTACGAGGTCAAGAAACAGATGGTAGCGGTCTACGGCCTTGACGGTGACAGTGACGTTGTAGAGTGTGCCGTCGGGGATGAAATCCACGCTTACGATGTCGTCCCCGAATTGTGAGGCCAGACCTATGACGGCCTGACAGTCGCGTTTATGGATTGAAAGCGTGCCATCCGTGTCGCGAAAGCCGATGACTTCCTCCCCGGGTATGGGATGGCACACCGGACAGCGTTTGAACTTTGGCTTCGGAAGGCTGCCCAGATAGTCCTTTATGGCTTTTTTTGCTTTATAGGTCACGACCGACTTAAGTTTATCGGGAGTAGGGACTACATCTTCGTCTGTGAATATCTGGACTACGTCGCCACGCCTTAGCGGAGCCTTTATCGAGGAAAGGAAGCCGTTGACGCGGGCATATTTCGCATGGTTGCCTATTTTGTCCGACATTTCGTAGGCGAAGTCGAGGCATGAGGATTTCTGGGGGAGCACCACTGCCTTCCCATTGGGGGAGAAGACCATGATGTCGTCGTTGTAGAAAGAGGCGGTCACTTTCTCCATGAAGTCTATGCCGCAGTCATGCCCGTCTTCAAGGTTGCATCCATGGCTGTTGATATCGTGTAATGCCTTGCGGAATTTTTCAAGCCATACGCCGATTATCTCGCGTCCCTCTTCCGACATGTAGCCGAGTCTGGCGTTTCTCGACATCTCCTCGCTCGTGATGTGCACCTCCTGCCATCTTCCGAAGTCGGCAAGAAGCTTTACGTGGAAACTCTGATAGCCATTCTCCTTGGGGGAGTCGATGTAATTGGATATGCCTCCGGGCTTCTCCTTGAAGCGGTCGGTCAGGATTGAATATATCCTCAGGGCCATGGCCTTTTCGTCCATTCCCGGAGGGGTCGTGAAGACAACGTTCGTGAAGTGGCGGTATTTAAGATGGTTGAAGTCATCTCCAAACTTCCTCATCTTTCTCCAGATGCTGTAGGGCTCCCGATATTCCACTTCCACGGAGGCTATTATGCCGGCTTCGGCAAGAGTACCCTGAAGTTGCATCCTGAATCGTTCGAGACGCTGCATTTGTTGTTGGCGGTCGCCGTCTACCAAGGCAGAGATTTCTTCAAAATCGTGCGGACACCTGAACTTGAAGCTAAGGTTCTCAAGCTCGGTCTTCACTTGGTATAGCCCGAGCCTGTTGGCAAGCGGGGCATAGAAATAGTCGGTCTCGCCGGCGATCTTCATTTGTTTGTCGGGACGCATTGAGGAGAGGGTGCGCATATTGTGAAGACGGTCGGCAAGCTTTATCATTATGGGGCGTATGTCGGTCTGAATAGAGTCGAGTATCTGTCGGAAATTATCCACCTGGCGGCTCATTTCATAGCTCTTTTTCTCCTTTTTTGTCAACACGTCGACAAGATAGGCGACATCGTCGCCAAACCGTATGCCGATCTCGCTGATTGAATGCGGAGTGTCTTCCGCCACGTCGTGGAGGAAAGCGGCGATTACAGAGTTGACATCGAGATTCAACTCCTTTGCCGCGATGCCTGCCACGGCTATCGGATGAAGGATGTATGGCTCGCCGGTCTTCCTGACCTGGCTTGAGTGTGCTTCCTTAGCGAGCAGGAAGGCATCCTGCAGGCGCATAAGGTCGGGGGCTGAGATTCGTGGAGCCATCGTGTCGAACACTTTGCGGGCTCTTGTCTCTATAATGGTGTCGTAATCCTTATCCATGGGGCGGTGGGGGCTATGAATGAAACATAGTCGCAAATATAATCAATCCACGCCGATTATACAATGAAGTTGGTTAAACTTTTTTTGTAAAAGTGCCAAAAATCGTTATCCGAGGATTTTTGCCATGAGAATAAGCGCGATCAAGACTGGTGCTGCGAAGCGGATTATGAACAGAATGAGAGGAAATGACTTCGCGGCGATGGTTCCGCCGTTCTCCAATTGCTTTTTGAGGAAATCTCTCGGAGTGGCCCATCCGAGGAAGACGCACGTAAGTATTGCGGCCACGGGGAGCATGATGTTGGTGGCCATGTTGTCGAGGAAGTCAAAGATGTTCATGCCCAGTATGGATATATGGCTGAGCGGGCCTTGCGATAGGGAGCAAAGCGAGCTGAGGAAGAAAAGAGGCAGCAAGACCCAGAGACAGGCTTTGCGGCGGGTTGTCTTGAAATGTTCCTGCACGAATGCCACGGATACTTCTCCTAAGGAAATGGTCGACGTAAGGGCCGCAACCATCAGAAGCAGGAAAAACAGGGCCGACCATAGGGAGGAGGCGGGAAGCTGTGCGAACACCTCAGGCAAGGTGACGAATACGAGCGTGGCGCCTTGAAGGCTCTCTCCGGCAAGGCCAAACGACATGACGGCGGGGAAGATGATGAAGCCCATAAGAACGGCCACCAGCAAATCGAGTGCCGAGACCGTGACGGCTGTCTTGACCAGGCGGGTGTCTTTGGGGAAATATCCGGCATACGTGATAAGGATGCCCATGCCGAGCGATAGGGAGAAGAATGCCTGCCCAAGGGCGTTGACCGCAACGGTCGGGGTTATCTTCGAGAAGTCGGGCTTCAGAAAGAAGGCGAGACCTTCGGAGGCGTTGGGAAAAGTCATGGCCACGCAAGCGAATGCCACGAGGAGAAGGAAAAGAAGGGGCATCATAAAGTTGCTCATCTTCTCGATTCCTTTCCTGACTCCGCGCATGAGTATGAAAAGATTGATTCCGATCATGGCGAAGGTGGCTATCAACGGTCGCCAGCTGTCGGTGATGTATTCTCCCATCTTGTGTTGGAAAGTGGCGGAGGCCGTGTCGGAGCTTGCGCCTTCGGGGATGTCGTAAAGAGCTCCGGTCAATGATTGCCAGAAATATTCGAGCGTCCATCCCGCCACGACCATGTAGAACGACAGGATGAGGTAAGAGGCAAGGATAGCCAGTGCCCCGGTGATCCACCATCTGCTGCGTTGCGAAAGTATGCGGAATGCTCCGGCGGCGTCGCTGCGGGTGCCTCTCCCCAGTGCAAATTCCGCCACCATCACCGGGATGCCGAGCAGGAAAACGCATGCCACGTAAAGCAGGAGGAAGGCCGCGCCGCCGTTGGCCTGTGCCTCCGCAGGAAATCTCCAAATATTGCCGAGTCCGACAGCCGAACCGACTGTAGCCGCGATAAGACCTATGCGGCTACCGAATTGTATCTTTTTTGCCATATGCAAAATTATACATAAATCGCGAGATTTATGCCCTCGCATTGAAGAAAAAAGGAAATTTAGAGATAAAAGTCATTAAATTCTGTTAATAGAAAAACGGCTGCCTCGCGACAGACGTTTCATCCATATCATATTTATGCCTCAATCAACAAAATATACCATATGCCTATGCCTGATGATTCATTTCCCGTATTATCTGAACTCTTACTTATAAAAAATCCGGAGACGATTCCAAGAATCGTCTCCGGATTTTTTATTGCAGTGTAGATTTTTTTATTTCACTTCCCATTCGTAGATGCCTGTGGAGTTGTCGGCGGGAAGCTTCACTTCGATTTTGAGGGCGTCGGTCTTGACGGGATCGAAGTTTACGGTGTTGAGGTTGCCCTTCAGCGTGCCGCATTTGTCGGGATTGCCCACAGGTTGCCATTCTCCCTGGCTGTCGCGGTAGTAGAGCGACCAGGACTGAGGCACGCGGCATCCGCCCCAAGGCCCGTCGTCATACCAGAACACCGACGAATTGCTGATCGTGGTGGGCTCGGGGAATTCATAGACCACCCATTCGGTGGAATCTTTCTTCGGCCACCATTGGTAGTAGGGCACGGAACGGTCGTTGGCATCGACAGGAAGAAGACGGTCGTTGATGGAGGATAAGGCAGGTGTCACGTGAGATGCGGATACCTTGCTCTTTGAGGTCAGGGTAGCGGCTGGCTCGGGCGTCGTGGCCATAAGGTCTTGAGGCATCCACACAGCCATTTTGCCCGGCCCGCGATGGTTCCATGCGTAGTAAGGTATCATGGTCAGCTTCACGTTGTCGGCCACGAGTTTGCCGTTGTCGTCAAATTTAAGTGTCTGTGCGTCAGTGATGAGTTCGTTGATGCCGTAAAGCAATTCCGGTTTCTCCACAACTTCTATCTTGGGATCCTGGTTTACGATTACGCTCAGTACGTCGAAGTTATTGTCGGGCCATTCAGCGCAATACACGATGGGTCCGCGCTCGAATGCCACACGGCCTCTGTCTGCCTCTACGGCTGTGTGAGCCTTGACGGTCCTCGGCTCCATGTCAAAGTGCACTTGCACTTTGTCGCCCTTTTTCCATTTGCGGTCGATTGATACGTAGCCTTTCTCAAGAGTGGTGTTGACGGGCTGGCCGTTGACGCTGACAGTGTAGCCAAGGCGTTTGCCGTCGGAATAGCGGTAGAGGTCAGACGGGACCACCTCGCCGCGCACCCATCCCGGGATTCTTATCTTCATGTCGAATGCTCCGGTGCGATTCTTGTCCACAGTGATTGTGATGTCGCCGTTCCAGGGATAGCTCGTGGATTGGGAGAGCACAACTTCCTTGCCTGCCACGTCGAGGTCGGCGGTGTTGGTCATGAAGAGGTTGACGTAGACGTCGCGGTTGTTGACGGCATAGATATATCCGGGCAGCGAAGGAATGAACCTTGCGATGTTCGAGGGGCAGCAGGCGCACCCGAACCATGGCTGACGCTGATGCTGTCCGCGCGATTCAAGGGGATTGGGGTAGAAGAAGGCCCCTCCGTCGAGAGCTACGCCGGAGATAAGTCCGTTGTAGAGCGTGCGTTCAAGCACGTCATAGTATTTCGAATCGCCGTGGAGAAGGAAAAGACGGTAGTTGACGTAGACGTTGCCGATGGCGGCGCATGTCTCACAGTAGGCCGACATATTGGGCAGCTCGTAGTTCTTGCCGAAAGCCTCTCCTTGATGGGTGGCTCCGATTCCTCCGGTGATATAGTATTTCTTGCCGACGATATTGTCCCAGATATTGTCGATGGCCTTTATATATGCGGAGTCGCCGGTCAGTGCGGCTACGTCGGCCATTCCTGCATACATATATGCGGCACGCACTGCATGGCCCACGGCCTCATCCTGCTCTGTCACGGGTTTGTGGGCCTGTGAGTATTCATCCTTGCGAGATGTATGTCCTCGTTTGTCGAGGAAATACTTGGCCTGGTCGAGATATTTCTTGTCGCCGGTGACGAGATAGAGTTTCGCCAGGGCCATTTCCGCTATCTGATGCCCCGGTACGCGTGCCACCTGGCCTGGATTGTCGCCGATTTCGCGGCAGATGCAGTCGGCATATTTGATGGCTATGTCGAGGAAGTTGCGTTTGCCGGTGGCCTGATAGTGGGCGATGGCTCCCTCCACCATGTGCCCGAGGTTGTAGAACTCATGGCTGAGGTCTTCCACTTTTTCCCAGCGTTTCGAGCCTGCCCAGTCATGTGGATGTTTGGGATTCATGGTGCGACTTGTGTAGAGGTAGCCGTCTGGTTCCTGGGCTGCCGCTACGATCACGAGCACGCTGTCGATATATTGCTCAAGTTTTTTGTCGGGGAATGTCTGGAGTGTGTAGCTTGCTCCCTCTATGGTCTTGTAGACGTCGGTGTCGTCAAACGACAGTCCGCCGACCTTGATGGTGTCGGAGGGATTGGCGGCCTTGACGAAATTGGTGTAGCGGCCTGTCTCCTCACATTTGCTGAATGCGAGAGGGATGGTCACGTCGCGGCTGGCTTTTAGTCGCTGTCCCCAGAAACTGTCGTTGACTTTTACTGAGGTAAACGGCACCGGGTCGATCGGATAGCCGTGGAGGGAAGACGGTGTCTTGTCTGCTGCGTTTGCCATCAGGCATGATGCCATGGCAAGACACGGGATTAAAAATCGTTTTTTCATTCGATATATGAGTTTTGGGTTGTTCAATGCTTGTATGGTTTTATGTAATGAGATATTCATGATTCTTGCCCGGGGAATTCCTCCCGATAAACATAAAAACATGGTATGTTGAAATTTTCTACAAAGATAATATAAGTTTGTATGAAATTATAGCAATAAATCTTTCATTTGTTAGCTGAAATCGTTCATTTGGGTATTTGAGCTTTCTTCCGATGGCTGCTGAGCCGTTTAGGGCGCTCTTAGGGCGCCCTCTAAGGATAGGATCAGCATTTAGGGGAAAGTCCGTCGTTGTCCTTGAATATCTCGTAATATAGCTTGTTTCCTTCCGGGATTATCCCTTTTAGGTTTACGTTGGTCAGGGTTTTGCCGTCTTTTGTCTCAAAAGCGAAAATATCACGTTCTGTCGTTGCGAAAGAGTTGCCGACGTTTCCGTCTTTGTCAAGCTGATAAAGTCTGCCCGGCACGCTTGCCCAGACAGAGCCGTCGTCGGTGACGCTGAGTGTGAAAATATTTTTGGTGCTGTCTTTGCCGAGGTCCACGGGTTTTTATGTAGTAGTCTTTCTTGTCTGGCAGGTATAGGCCGCTCATTTTTTGAATATGGGAAATAAAAAACGATTGATTAAGTTTTTTTGATGTTGTAAGCGCGGGTATCTGCCGAGTGCAGTCGGATCACAGGAAAACTTCATAATTTTTTAACATCGTATGAACCCCGCATGACTTTAAAATATTATAATTTTGCAAGGCAAAATATCAAATCCCAAAATTTAAGTCTATGGCGATTGGCTGATACAATCCATTTAGCGTGCCAATAGCCGGAATCACAAATCATTAGAGAATAATGACACGAAAAATCAAAGGCCTCTCAGAAGCCGAAGTGGCGGAAAGCCGTAGAAAGCATGGAAGCAACATCCTGACTCCTCCGCCGAAGGAGCCGCTTTGGCGTAAGTTCATGCAGAAGTTCAACGACCCCCTGATCATAATCTTGCTTGTGGCGGGAGTGCTTTCAATTGGAATTGCAGTATACGAATATGTGGGTCTCGGACAGGGTGGCGGAGTATTCTTCGAGCCGGCCGGTATCTTCATTGCGATTCTTCTTGCCACAGGCCTCGGATTCTATTTCGAGATGAAGGCCGATAAGGAGTTTGAGATTCTTAACAAGGTCAATGATGACGAACCGGTGGAGGTGATACGGGATTCCCATGCCACGAGAATCCCGAAAAAAGACGTGGTGGTCGGAGATATCGTTCTTCTCGACACGGGGCAGGAGATTCCTGCCGACGGAAAGTTGCTTGAAGCCGTCAGCATGAGCGTTGATGAATCGACACTGACCGGCGAACCGTCATGCCGCAAGACCACGAATCCGGATGATTTCGACCCCGACGCTACGTTCGGCTCCGATGAGGTCATGCGTGGCACGAAGGTCATGGAGGGGCATGGCGTAATGAAGGTCTCGGCAGTTGGCGACAAGACGGAAAACGGAAAAGTTTTCGTGGCCGCCCAGATCGACGGCAGCGTGAAGACTCCGCTCAACGAGCAACTTGAAAGGCTCGGCCGACTCGTCTCCATAGCCTCTTACGTAATCGCCGCCATTATTGTGTGTGGAAGGATTTTGATGTATTTCCTGAATGGAAATTTCGAATGGCTGAGTTTCATCGCATACGTCCTTCAGACCCTTATGATTGCCGTGACGCTTATTGTGGTGGCCGTGCCCGAGGGATTGCCGATGGCAGTCACTCTCTCGCTGGCTTATTCAATGAGGCGTATGCTGAAGACCAACAACCTCGTCCGGAAGCTGCATGCCTGCGAGACGATGGGAGCTACCACGGTAATCTGCACCGACAAGACCGGTACGCTGACCCAAAATCAGATGCAGGTCTACAAGACGAATTTCTTCGGCAATCCCTCCGATGCCGTAATTGAAGAGGGACTCGCCGTGAATTCCACAGCTCAGCTCGACCTTACCGGCGACAAGCCTGCCACGCTTGGCAACCCGACCGAAGGCGCGCTAATCCTTTGGCTGAGGGAAAGGGGAGTTGACTATCAGAAGCTCCGCGAAAATGCCCGAAGGATAGAGGAGCTCCCATTCTCAACTGAAAGGAAGTATATGGCCACGGTCGTAGAGTCGTCAACGGGTAAAAGGATTCTTTATCTGAAGGGTGCCCCCGAAATTGTATATTCCATGTGTGAGGGGAAGGCCGGAGTATGCAAGGAGGAACTCGATGCCCTCCTTATCGGCTACCAGAATCAGGCGATGCGCACCCTCGGATTCGCATATCAGGAACTGAATCCCGGCGATGAGACTATTTCCGACGGGAAAGTCGCTGCGCGCCGTCTGACGTTCCTCGGGGTTGCCGCAATATCCGATCCTGTGCGTCAGGATGTGCCTGACGCGGTCAGGGAGGTGACCGATGCCGGGATTAAAGTGAAGATCGTGACGGGCGACACGCCGGGCACGGCAAAGGAGATCGGCCGGCAGTGCGGACTTTGGAGCGACTCGACCGATGGCCCGGAAAATATTATCACCGGCCCTGAATTTGAGGCCCTTGACGATGCCGCGCTTAAGGAGCGTGTGGGCAAGCTGAAGATTATTGCCCGTGCCCGCCCTATGGACAAGAAGCGGCTCGTGGAGGCTTTGCAGGCCAATAATGAGGTCGTGGCTGTCACGGGCGACGGCACCAACGATGCGCCGGCTTTGAAAGCGGCTCATGTCGGCCTTTCGATGGGCGATGGCACGTCGGTGGCTAAGGAGGCCTCGGATATCACCATCATCGACAATTCCTTCTCCTCTATTGTCAGGGCCGTCATGTGGGGCCGTTCGCTCTATCAGAACATACAGCGTTTCATTCTGTTCCAGCTGACTGTCAACGTGGCGGCGTGTCTGATTGTGCTTGCGGGCGCCTTTATGGGAATGCAATCTCCGCTGACCGTCACCCAGATGCTTTGGGTCAACCTGATAATGGATACATTCGCGGCGATGGCCCTTGCGTCGCTCCCGCCGGAAAGGGGAGTGATGCGCGACAAACCAAGAAGCCGCACGGCCTTTATTATAAATAGGAGTATGACAAGGGCTATCGTCGGCACAGGCGGTTTCTTTTTCCTGCTCCTTCTTGCTTTGCTCTACTACTTCGAGCATACCGACCTTACGAGTCTTACTCAGGTCGGATCATTGCCTTTAGGAATCAATACCGGTCTTAGCGATTATGAGCTCTCGTTGTTCTTCACGATATTCGTATTCCTTCAATTCTGGAATATGTTTAACGCGCGCGCATTCGAGACGGGTCATTCCGCCTTGCGCCTGAAAGATTGTGGAGGCTTCGAATTTATAGCCATAGCCATCCTTTTAGGACAGATAGCCATCGTGGAACTCGGAGGGGAATTCTTCAATGTGACTCCTCTATCCATCGTAGACTGGATTATCATCATCGCCGCCACCTCCCTCGTCCTCTGGGTAGGAGAGTTGGCCCGCCTCTTCGGGAAAAGCAGTAAAGCTTAAATAAAAAGACAAAATAAAAAAACGGTCGATTCACATCGACCGTTTTTTTTCGTGATTTTTCAATAATAATTTTTCAAACTAACCTAACATCATGAAACGATTTTCTATATCTATGACAACACTACCCCTCAAAAGGTTCAATCAAAAATAAATAAAACCCCCTCGATTTATAATTTTTTGACATTTAACTAAATTTTTCTTAACAAAATCTCTCCAAGCCGCGCTCCACGCTGGACTCGGCGCGGACTCGGTCGGACTGTAGTAGGCCGTAGGCTCGGAGGCCAGCTCCCCATGTCGGACCTGGCACGGACTCGGACTGGACAAAAAGAAAAGGGCCATGCAAACTGCTTGTCGGACAGATTGCATGGTCCTTTTCTTTGGTTTTTTCTTTTATAGCGCCGGCCTACCGGCGTTATAGCCATCCGTGGAAGTGCCGCCTGATCGTTATGACGGCTAACAGCTTTTTTGTCGGGATTCACGATGCACGATGCACGATTGGACTGAGGGCGGACTCGATGGTTTCAAACCATGGGAACCACGAGAATAATCACGAAAACCACGTGATTCTAAAAATTGATAAGCCGCTGATTCTTAAACTAATATTAGAATCACGGGGCTTTGGGATAGACTCGGGCCGGACTTGAGCACCGCAGGCCGGGAGGCCATGCGCTCCATGTTGGACTCAGCATGGTGTCACGGGGCAGGTTCGGAGGGCTGCCGTCATGCCGGGGTTGGGGGGAATCCTTTTTCATGCACGAAACCTGATGAAGCGACCTCTTTGGGAGTGGTGGCGACAGCCACGCGTGGCTGCCGGTCGTGGGGCATCACTGCCATCAAAAATTCGTGACGGACGAAACGGGGGATGCTGGGGCATCGCTCCCGGACGTGACGGCACTTGTTTTTGCTTCGGTTTCGTCGGATGACTTCCGTCAGGTTGGACTCGGATTGGACTGAGCGCGGACTCGATGCGGCAATAAATTGCCGCGCACTGAACCGCCCTACGGTGCGAGCTTACTGAGCGCGGACTCGGTTGTGCGCAGGCCGGAGGCCATGCGCTCCATGCTGGACTTAGCGCGGACGCGGTAGAGTCGCTGACGGGTGTTGCAGAATGTCAATGTTCTCGTAATGGGGGCTTCTCAGGGCCTCCATGGCGGCAGTCAGTCGGGACGGCTTTTTGCGTCTGTGCCGGGCCGGGGACGGTTGAGTGGCTTTGTCGCCTTCGCCTTGACGATGGGCCGGGAGGGGGAGGTGACGCCGGTTGGGACAAACGGACAAAGGCCTTGGATGTTCTGTGCGCCGAAGGACAGTGACCTTGGATTTTTGCTCCCGGCCCTTCCGATGGGGCCGGGAGCGGAATCCCGGGCTGTCCTACAATTTTTACCTCGCTCTCTTTTCCTGAACCGCTCCCCGAACCATCGAGGATGCTCTCTTCAGACGCCGGACGGGAGAGACCCTTCCTTTTCGGGGAAGGCGTCCGGGACGTGGGCTGCGTGCCGGGGAAAGACTCTTCTTTCCTGTTTCCGGGGGCAAAGTTACTGCCTTATTTCCGGGGGCTATTGTTATTTTGAGGAAAACGAACGAAATAAATTGTGCGCTTTGCGCAAAGTAGGAAGGATTTAGAAGGATGGATTAAGTAGGAAATATTATGGAGCTGGATTCTATGCCATATAACCACCTCGCAAAGTTCGAATTACCTGATGGCTACGAATTATTTTCATCATAATATAGACATCCCTGACAGCGATTTGTCGGGGATGCCATATTCGTTATCGGATGAATTATACTATTGCAATAAGGTCAACTTGAAGTTGTAGTTCGTTGTTTCATTTTTCGGGATGAGCTTGGTTTGCAGAAATGGTTCTGCCGGACGGCCATTAATCCTTATGGACAACTCGCCACCGCCCACTTTCTCAATAGACCCGGTGGCAGGATTTATAATCAGATCAGGGATTTGCAGACCTTCAAGCAATTGTATGCCGTTGTTCGTGGCATTCTTCAAGTCCTTTGTCGGATAGAAAAAAGTCTAGTTGCCAATAATCTGATTTTCAGGAGCCGTCACTACTACTTCTCTAAGCTCACGTGACATATCCAAAGAGTCCGGCAACTCGCTCTGCGCGACAGCATTTAGTGATGCTATCACGTATAAGAACAATATGCCAATGTTTGATCTCATGAACTTCGTGTTTATTATCATCGTGAAGCTGCTTCTATTGCATGGAGATATATTGCTTTAGTGCTTCGACATATTCCTCGAAGGCATTGCGGCCCTCCGGGGTTATACGGGCGGTGGTTCGTGTTTTCTTCCCGACAAATCCTTTCGTAATGGAGATATATCCGGCTGCGGAAAGTTTGTCGAGCTGCACGCTCAGATTCCCTGCTGTCGATTCAGTTTTCTCCCTGAGATAGACGAAATCGGCTTCCTCCACATTCATGAGAATCGACATTACGCCCAGTCTCAGCTGAGAGTGCAGTAATGGATTCAGCTCCTTCATGATTCGCGCTTTGCTTTCGAGTTAAGAATATGGCCGGGAACAATCATCATTGCAGTGAAAGCCATGATGAAAAGCGGCATGAACCAAGTTGCAATAAGCGAAACGTGTGCAGAGATACAGCAGGTGGTGAAAATCCCTGTTAAAAGTCCTATACCCCCACCAACAATGAGCGATTTTTCTTTGATGACCAGCCCTTGCATGACTTCAGCCATAGGAACAATGATTAGAGCGAAAGCAAACATCATGCTCCATGAATCTTTTCCGCCTATCAGAAGAAAACCAAGGCAGAACATGGTGGAAGCAATGGCGGAAAATCCGACAACAGACCATATTTGAGAAGTCAGTTTGTCGGTATAGCTCTTTGAGCCTGATGCCACTCGCTCTTTCTTAGCCATGACTGGAGTGGCGATGCCACCTACTACCCAGATGAGGAACCACAGCCAGTTTACAGCGGGATTCTTGGTGGTCACAAGGAGCACCCATATGAGTGCCGTTACAGCTACGATGAGGTATCCCCACATGAGGAGGATGTTGCCGCTGCCTTTTACGAGGCGGTCTTTTGTGCGCGAGATCATCGAGGTTATGATTTCGATGCTCTCGACTTCCGTAATTTTTCTTTCTTCCATAGTCGGAGTTTGTTAATGGGTTGAACAAAGAGGTTTATATAATAAACCATATCTTGAAAAGAAAAGAGCTGACTTTTGCATTGCCTCTCTTATTCCTTTTCGGCTGCAAAGATAAAGCAGTTTATTGAATAAACCAAATTTTGATGTAATTTGTTTTAAACGTTCTATAAATTGGAGTGGTAAAAAGAAGTATCAGTTGTTCTTTTTTATCAGATTGACCACGACTTTCACCATCGTATCCTTTTCTTCCGTGCGACTTTCGGCAATCATGAGGGTTAAGGCCACAAGGGTATTGTGTTTATTGTAACTTTAGGGGTTTGATTATTCATCAATGCCGGTTGGTTGATTGTCGATTGCGTGGATGATTTCGAGTTTGAGGGATTCGGGGTAGTCCTCGTTGGCCATGTAGCAGGTGATGATGCGCTGGAGGAGGTCTTTGTCGATGCGCCCGGCGGCGACGTGGTAGATGATTGCCTCCATGCACTGCATGAAGCCGTAGGCATGCCAGTAGTAGCCGTTATGCACAAGGAACCATACTCCGATGGTCAAGGCCACCCGTTTGTTGGAGTCCTCGAAATAATGGCCGGTGCATAAACCGAAGACCAGATAGGTGAGCTTGTCAACAAACGTAGGATAATACAGATCGTTCTGCACGAAGTCAAGCACCTTGCGGATGCCACCTCCGACAGCTGTAGTGAAGTTCTTACGGTAATTATCTTCCTCTATGGCAGCAGGAAGGAAATCTATATCACGGGTATTGATGTATTTCGTGCCGCCGCCGGCCCTCTTGTTGATGGTCGATATTACAATATCGAGTATCCGGGCGCGGACCTGCTTTGCCTTCTCGCTCTCGGTCAAAAGCATACCCATATTGAGGACAGCACGAAAACTGAAGAGTCCAAGTTGAGTGGTTTTGGTCATCTCATTCATGACATGACCAAACTGCAACTTCAATTCTTTCAATAACTTACCTCTGCATAAAAAGTAGCCGTTGTATTTCAGCTCCTCTTCATTTTGAGAGATATAACGGTTTATAGTCGAGAGGTCTACCTCATAGAAATCCGCCACCATTTTCTTGGTAAAACGGTATTCGCCTTCAAAAAGCATCCCGGTAAAACCAAGATTTTCCTGAAGGGCATCCACGGCGTAGCGGTTATTCAGCACATTCTGCCGCTCGACATTTGAAACTGTAAGGTCGTTCATGAGGCAAATTTACAAATTAAATTTGGATAGTAGGCTATCTGTGAGAGGATAAACGCTAAAATACTTCCGCTTTCGTCGGGTTGGCTATGGTGTCTATCTCATCGGCTATTTGGCTCGTCATTGTTGTTTTTGAAGGAAACTCGCCGATTCTCAATTCGTCGGATGAGAGCTTGATGTAATCTAAGAAGGTCTTTGGGGGCTTGTGGCCGCTGACGTGCATAATCTGGACGATGGTGAATTTGTGGGAGAGGTACATGTTGGTGATACCGCTGCGCCGGGCGGTGTGGGTGGTGACGCAGTTGTAACGCGGCATTATTACCTCTCCCTATATGTGGGCCGGTGAAAAGAAAACTGAAATTCCCGGCTATTCAAAAAGAATACTCATGTCAAAACTCCGGTCTATTTCCTGAGAGTAACCATTGTTTGATAATCCCCCGGATGTTAACATTGTTATAAAGATTGTCTTTGATGTTTTTGTGACATCTCTCAACCTTGAGGCCTTGCTTAGTAGAACATCCATATATTTGCCATCTATTGTAAATTTACCCTTTACATATTTCATTTCGATAATGTTGATGGCTTTATCGTTTCTGTCAATCAACAGGTCTATTTCAGCGCCGGACAAGCCATCTTTGGGTGGAGTTCGCCAAGAATATTCATTGGTCAGGACGCCTTCAATCCCCAATGCCCGTTTGATTAGGTTGGAGTGCAACAGACATACGCGCTCAAAGGCATGGCCACTCCAATTGTAGAATATCGGAGAATTTTGGATTTTGGACCAATAACCTTCGTCATTTATGGCTTTATTAGACAGGAATTTGAAATGGAAGAGAGTGAAATTATCGATTAGCTGAAAAATAGTATTTTTTATTTTTGCTCCCAGTTGGCTATATCTTCGTATAAATCCGCATGATTCCAAGTCATCAAGATACGTCGTTATTCTGCCTGTGTCTGGCAGGGAGGTCTCTTTTATTATTTCATCTCTCGTCATGCCGGTCTTCTTCTTTCCGAGTGCAGTTATTATTGCCATATACGGCTCGGGATTCTTAAAAAGGGATGAATAAAGTTCCTTAAACTCATCTTTCAGTTTGGCGTCACGAGAAAAGAATAAACTATTGATGTTCTGCGATAAGCTCATTCCTCGTTTAAGCATGGACCAATAATAAGGCACGCCGCCAAACACCATATATGCCTCAAGGACAATTTGCCTTGACATGCCAAGTTTCTCCGACTGGGCGTATTTCTCGCATTCTCTTAATGTGAAAGGCTTAAGATAGATTCTATCCGACAGTCTATTGTGCAAACCACCTTTATTATGGAATATCTTCTTTACTATCCACGATGTCGCCGAACCACATATTATCAGCAATATATCCTTTCTTGCTGATGCCCACCCATTCCAAAAATTTCCAAAAGCGGGCAGAAAACTTGATTTTGGAGCGTCCATCCAAGGTAATTCGTCAAGAAACACGACTTTTTTGCCCTCCGGCAATGAAGACAGATAGCATGACAAATCATAGAACGCATCTATCCAGTTGGTGGGCACCCTTGATTTAGAGTAACCATGCAGTCTAAGGGCATTATGAAAATTTTGCAGCTGAAATTTCGTAGAGACCTCAGCAATCCCGGAATAGGAAAAAGAAAATCTGTTTCCGAGTGTTTCCCTTACCAGATATGTCTTTCCAACTCGGCGACGACCGAATATGGCAATAAACTCAGACTTCCCTGAGTTGAATGCCTCCTTAAGTACCTTTATTTCTGATTCTCTTCCAATCATTGTGGCTTATTTTTTTGCAATGGTAAGCAAAATATTCTACATCATAAGACGGAATCGGTCTTAATTTTAGAGATTCCGTCTCCTTATGTGGTTTTATTGCGGTGGATAGATTCAAAATCATATTCCATCACAAGACGGAATCGAAAACTTACATCTATATTCCGTCGCTTAATGGAGGCGTTTTAGAATATATCCGCTTTTGTGGGGTTTGCGATTGCGTCTATCTCGTCGGCAATTTGGTTTATATTGGTTTGATATAATTGGTAAGTAATTCAAGTTTCGCAATTGCGTAACTTGAAGGGTATTCGTTTGAACCTACGGGCCGGCTCTCGCTCCGTACGCTCTGGAGGGTGGTTCAGCGCGCGGCAAGGGTTGCCACGTCTGTCTCTGTTTGGCAAGAATTGCCGTTTTGAATTCCCAAAAGTCGTTTTTTTATCTCAGGATTTCCGAATAAGAAGAAATTTCATTAAATTTGAAAACTAAAAGGATAGCAATAGCATGATTTCATATTATTTCCAACTCGTATACGAAAATCTCAACTCTCTGGAGCTTAACATGTCGAACATGTTGTTTCGGCTTGTGTTGAGTATGGTGCTGGGCATGGCGGTCGGAGCCGAACGAAAGCGCAAGGGACAAATCGCCGGAATCCGTACGTTTGCGCTCATATCCATGGGTGCGTGTCTGGCTATGTTGCTCTCGATCTATGTCCCTCAGGTCTACATGGGTCTTAAGAACGGCGACCCGGGACGTATCGCAGCTCAGGTGATCACCGGCATCGGCTTCCTTGGCGGCGGGGCCATGATCCACATGAAAGGAGCCGTGCGCGGACTGACCACGGCCGCCGGAATCTGGATGACTGCAATTATCGGTATGGCTGTCGGCATCGGGATGTATATGTGCTCAATAGGGGCCACTCTGCTGATTCTGTTGACACTCATCACGTTTGAACATTACGAGAAGCGACGCAAACTCGGACAGGAATCTAAAGTGGTCAGCCTGACTGTCGCCGGTATCATCCGAAATATTGACAAATATCGGGCCGTCTTCGACGCCAACGGCGTCCATCTTTCGACTTTCTACCTCGAATACAATTACGAACGCAACCAGACTGAGATAAATTTCGTCATACTGACCCATGCCTACGGCGACATCCTTCCGGTGCTCGACCGCGTTTCGGAAGTGTTGCCCACGAAAAAACTGACCCTCTCAAGTCAGGTCGACATATAACTGAATCTAAATCTATTAAATGCTGATAACTATGGAAGCTTGGATTATCTGGATAATAGTGGCGGTGCTTCTGGTCGGAGTGGAAGTGCTGACCCAGATGGTGTGGACGCTTTGTCTTGCCATCGGTTGCCTCTTCGCAATCGTAGCCTCACTACTGGGGCTCGATCTGGCGTGGCAGGCCGGACTGGCAGGCGCTGCCGCCATCGTTGCTTATTTTGCATTGACTCCGCTGCTCCGCAAATGGCAGAAACGTGTTCATGCCCGTGACGCACATGCCGTCAGGACCGGCATGGATGCCCTGCTCGGACGCCGTGCCGCCGTGGTGGAGGAAATCAGACCGGGCGAGACCGGAAGAGTGAAAATAGACGGCGACAACTGGCAAGCCGTGGCTCCCTCGGCGCAATCAGCGCTCATGCCCGGAGAGACAGTCGTGGTGGAAGGTTACGACAGCATAATCCTGACAGTGGAGAAGGCATAAATTCATCCCTGAAAACAATTAAATCATATAATCATGACTACATCAATTATTCTGGCGGCAGTCGTCGTAGTGCTGGCCATCATCATCATCTCTGCGGGCATCGTGGTTGTGCCTCAGTCTGAAACCCGTGTCATCGAGAGGCTCGGAAGATTTCATAGCGTTTTACCTCCCGGACTGAATTTCATCATCCCCTTTATCGACCGTGCCAAAATGATATACGCCCGTGAGGTGGTTCCCTCAAGATTTGGCAAGCCCGAAGTCAGGATGATTTCTACGAAAGTCATTGATTTGCGCGAACAGGTCTACGACTTCCCTTCGCAGCAGGTCATCACCCGCGACAACGTGACCACAGAGATCAATGCCCTTCTCTATTTTCAGATCACCGACCCCAAGAAGGCGGTCTATGAGATCGACAATCTCCCCAACGCGATTGAGAAGCTTACCCAGACTTCGCTCAGAAACGTGATCGGTGAACTCGAACTCGACGAGACGCTTACGTCACGCGATACGATTAATTCTAAACTCCAGGTGATTCTCGACGACGCCACCAACAAATGGGGCGTGAAAGTCAACCGCGTGGAGCTTCAGGACATCACTCCTCCGGAGAGCGTGCGCGTGGCCATGGAGAAGCAGATGCAGGCCGAGCGCAACAGGAGAGCCGAGATTCTCAACGCCGAGGGAGAGAAGCAATCCGTAATCCTGCGCTCCGAGGGCGAGAAGACTTCCCGAATTAATCAGGCGGAGGCCAACAAACAGACCGAGATACTTAAAGCTGAAGGCGAGGCAAGGGCTATAATCCTCAATGCCGAAGCCGAAGCAGAGGCAATCAGAAGGGTGGCGGAAGCTGTGGCGTCGACTCAGACCAATCCCGCCACGTATATGCTCGCCATGAAATATATCGACACCCTCCGGGAAATGACCTCAGGCAAAGACAACAAGACAGTCTATATCCCCTACGAGGCATCATCCGTGCTGTCGTCGCTTGGCTCGATCTCTACTTTGTTCCCCAAAAAGTAAGGATATGTTTTAAGGGAAATGCCCTCAAATCAACCTGACGGTCAGCCCATTCCGAGGTTTGCCACGTCGGAGTCGAAGTTGTCGCGGTCGATGGCACGGTTGCGCATACGGTTGCGGTAGGCATAGACGGTGTTGACCGAATAATTCAGTATCTGGGCGATTTTAGGACTTTGGTCCACTCCCAGCCTGACGAACGCATATATGCGCAATTCAGGCGACATCGGCTCCTCCTTCCCGCGCAATATCTGATGCTCGGGGAGGAGGAGAGTGTTTATGTTCTCCACGAAATCCGGGAATATGTCGAGCAATGCCTTGTCGATCAGGCGGTAGAAGTCGTCGTTGTTGCCCTCGTAAAGCTTCCCTGAGTTGACGAGTTTGAGGAGGTCGTCGGCCTGCCCGGAACTGATCTTTCTTCCGACTATCTTTCCGAGCTGGTCGAGCCGCGTGGCATAGTTGGAACAAAGACTGATGAAGTTGCCCACGTATGCCTCAAGCTTCTTGGAGGATATGGCGAGCTTGCGTTCGTTGGCGGTAGATCGTTTGTTGCTCCTGATGAGCTTGAAGACGAGACCTCCCGAAATGGCAAGAAGCAACACGGCCGCAAGGAGAAACATCATTAGATTTTCGTTTGAGTCGTTGAGCTTTTTCCTGTAGGCTTCGTCGATGAGGGGCATGAGGGCGGTGATGGTGACGGTGCGCATCCTGATGTTGCCGGCGTTGGCATCCTCCAGGGCGAAATTGATGTAGTTGAAAGCATTGTCGATATGGCCGTGAGTGAAAAGCCAATTGGCGAGAGTGGGGAGAGCAAGCCCCTCTTTCACGCATCCTTTGATGTCGCTTTCTGCGGATGTGGCCAGCCTTCGGGCATAGTTGCGGAAATCCCCGTTGCTTTTGTAGACCTCCGCAAGCTGGAAAGCGGCCATTCCATAGATGTTGCTTTCCGGGGGAAGGGATTTCATAAGGGCCTCAAGTCCTGACTTCGCTTCCGCGTTGCGACCGTCGTTGACGAGGCGCTCGCAGAAAATAAACCTGTAGAAGGGGTCTTCTTTCGGAAGATGGGTCAGCAGGCTGTCGTCGCAGGCTATGTAGCGTTGGCGGTAGTCGGAGGCAATCCGGCCATGGTCCTGCACGTAGGCAAGCATGTAGGAATAAAGCATCCTTGACGATTTCCAGAACTCTATCTTGTCGTCGGCAGCCGTAAGGATGTCGGCTATGGAATCAAGCCCCCTGACAGCCGGAATGAATAGCCCGGCTGTGCCGAGAGCATTGACCATCGACAGCCCGGCCCTAAGGCTGTCTGACCGGGAAATGCCGGATGGCATGTCGGTAGTGGCCATATTTGCGTAGTAGATGGCTGAATCCGCGTTCATCTGTCGGTATTGTTCCGCAAGTTCAATCTCAAGCCCCCAGCGATCTTTGGGGTTGGATTCTCCGGCCAGTATGTCGCGCAGGGAGTCGAGTCGCGATTCCTTGATTGATTGGTAGCTGCCTGCCATCTTGATGGTGGCGTCAAGGCGGAAAAGGTCAGACTCCGGGATGACTGCTTTGCCTCCCGCTTCTTCGCGGGAGCAACTTAGCCACGCCAAGCCTGATATGGCTATGATGGCCAGTCGTATGAGGGTTGCGGAATGGAATTTCATCTCTTTAAAAGGGTGTTATGTCAGGTTGTGGAAATGGAAGAGGAGAGTCGGGGATGAGGAAACGATGCAAATTTAAGGAAATTTTATTAATTTTGCACACTAATGCGCGTAAAACGCAGACGCGCTATAAAATCAGCAGAATGAATAATCAGTATTCAACATATACGTTGGGCAATGGCTTGAGGTTGGCTTGTCGGCAGACCTCCGGATTCGTCAGCTACATAGGGGCATTGGTCAACGTCGGAAGCCGCGACGAGTCGGCACAATCCCACGGGCTTGCTCATTTCGTGGAGCACACCATTTTCAAGGGGACGGAAAAACGACGCAGCTGGCAGGTCTCCAATCGAATGGAGTCGATAGGCGGAGAGCTAAATGCCTATACCTCGAAGGAGGAAACCATGATCTACACCAATGCCCCCTCCGGATATGAGGAGAGGGCGGTGGAGCTTATTGCCGACCTTGTTTCTAACAGTGTCTTCCCGGAGGAGGAGATAGAAAAGGAGCGTGATGTCGTCGTGGAGGAGATAAACAGTTACCTCGACAGCCCTTCGGATTCTGTGTATGATGAATTCGAAGAACTTGCATATGCCGGATCAGGATTATCGCATAATATCCTTGGCTCGGCCGAAAGCGTAAGAAGTCTGAGGGGAGAGGATTGCCGAAGATTTGTAAGGGAATTCTACACTCCCTCTGAAATCGTGGTCTATTGTTGCGGTCCGGCCTCACCCGAAAAGATGTATAGGCTTGTGGAGAAGTATTTCGGAGGAATGGATCGCCCGGATGCACCGCGCCGGAGGGCGCTTCCTCCTGCGGTTGAGCCGTTTTGCCTTCATCGCGACCGAGGCAATCATCAAGCCAACACGATTGTCGGAGCGCGTCTGTTCGGCCGTCGTGATTCGCGTCGATATGCCCTGTTCCTGCTTAACAACTACCTTGGAGGCCCCTGCATGAACTCCAGGCTAAACCGGGAGCTTAGGGAGAAACGCGGGCTTGTATATACGGTAGACAGTTCGGTCGGTCTGCTGAGCGACACCGGACTGATGCTCATATATTTCGGCTGCGACCCGCAGGCCGTGGAGAAATGCCGCAAGATCATTTTCGCGGAACTCGACAAGCTTGCGCAGTCGCCGATGTCAGCCTCCACGTTTGAAAAGATAAAAAGACAATATTGCGGCCAGCTGCTGGTAAGCTCCGATCATATAGAAAGCCGGGCCATGTCGCTTGCCAAAAGTATGGCATATTACGGAGAAATCCACGACATATCCACAATAACACGCCACATTTCGGAAGTCACAGCCGAGGAGATGATGGAAGTGGCGCGTCTGGTGACACCCGGAAATTGCTGCAGTCTGACATTGACATGAAAAAGCTATGAAGATAGGGAAAATTGACCTTGGGGAGCATCCGGTGATGCTTGCCCCGATGGAGGACGTGACCGATCCCTCATTCCGTCTTATATGCAGGGAGCAGGGTGCGAGCATGGTCTATACGGAGTTTGTTTCGTCGGAGGCTTTGGTGCGCAATATTGCATCCACCGCCCGCAAGCTCAATATCGACGACAGGGAACGCCCGGTGGCCATTCAGATTTATGGGAGGGAGTCGGATGCGATGGTGGAGGCTGCCAGAATGGTGGAAGCCGCCGGCCCGGATTTAATCGACATAAATTTCGGATGTCCGGTGAAGAAGGTGGCCGGAAAGGGAGCTGGAGCGGGCATGCTTCGCGACATTCCGAAGATGCTTGCCATAACGGAAGCTGTGGTCAAGGCTGTCTCGCTGCCCGTGACGGTGAAGACGCGTCTTGGTTGGGATTGCGAGAACAAGATAATCACGGATCTCGGTCCCCGGCTTCAGGATTGCGGAATAGCGGCTCTGACGGTGCATGGACGCACGCGCTCGCAGATGTATACCGGCCAGGCCGACTGGTCTTTGATAGGAGAGCTGAAGGCCGACCCACGTATGGAGATTCCGATAATCGGAAATGGAGATGTGACCACTCCTGAAGAGGCCGCCGCGGCTTTCCGGGATTATGGCGTGGATGGCATTATGATAGGCCGGGGCTCGATCGGGGCTCCTTGGGTTTTTCACGATGTCTTGCAGTATTTGAGGGAAGGGGAGTGGTCGCCTCTCTCGGTCAGCGAGAAGTTCGGTCTGCTGAGGAGGCAGATAAGGGAGAGCATCGACCGGATAGATGAATACAGGGGGATTCTCCATATTCGCCGTCATCTTGCGGCGACCCCGCTCTTTAAAGGCATTCCTGATTTCCGGCAGACGAGGATAAAATTGCTCCGGGCAGACACTGCCGACCAACTCGAACAGATAATCAGAGAAATAGAAGAAAAGTTTTTCGGCTAAACCGGCATTCCCGGCGTTATTATGTATGAATAACGATTCCCCCGGCGTGCGTCCCAAGGAGAGTCATCGCCGGGAGCTTGTTTAATAATCAAAAAATGAGGAAATGAAAAAATATCTACTGATTCTTATCGCTGCGTTTTGTGTCTTTGGCATGGGGGCACAGGAAGTGGAGGACTACAAAATCGAAGTCGGACAATTTGATAAATTGAAAATATCCGACAATGTGAATGTCGTATATAGATGTCTGCCTGATTCTTCCGGATTCGTGCAATATAGAGGGCGTAAGGAATTCGCAAATGCATTTATTTTGACCCCCAAAGATGGCACGCTTAAGATACAGGTGACGACGGAGGATGTCGGCAACCCCGATTTGCCGACGCTCTATGTATATTCGGATTTTCTGACTTCGGTGGAAAACGCTTCGACCTTCTCCCTATTCGTCGACAATCCGGCTCCCTGCGCCGAGTTTAAGGTGAAAGAGGTAGGCAACGGCAATATCACGGTGGAGAATATAAGGGCAAACACTGTGAATGCATCTATCGCAACCGGCAATGGCACGATAAACATCTCCGGCCAGTGTGAGAGGGCCAATCTGAATATGCTCGGCACAGGCATAATTTCCACCGACCGGCTGGAGGCTGAGACTGTCAACTGCAAAATCCTCGGCGGGGGCTCTATCGGGTGCTGGCCTCAGCAGAAATTAAGCGTCAAGGGAATTGGATCCACAAAGATTTATTATAAGGGAGACCCTTCTGTAAAGAAATCCGGAGGTGGAAAATTATTCCGCCTGCCGGAAGACAGACCTCTCGACACTGTCATCAACGACACTACCGTAGTGGAAGAGGTTCAAGAAATAAATGGAGCCTCCCAGGAGGAAGAGGAAATAGAGGAGGAAGAATAATACAGCATGACCTGGAAGTCGGAAGCAGGGGAGGCGTCGCTCAAACTGAAGACTGCCCGCACTCTGAAGTGGAACACGGTTGACAAGCTCGCCAGCCAGGTGCTCTACGGGGTGGTGGGCGTGGTGCTTGCAAATGTGCTCTCGCAAGAAGATTTCGGTCTTGTGGGGGCGCTACTTGTCTTTCAGGCTTTCGCAATCATATTTGCCGACAGCGGTTTTGGTGCGGCATTGCTTCGTGATAAGAATCCGACGGAGGAGGATTATTCCACGGTCTTTTGGTTTAATCTTTCGGTAAGCGTCGCGATATATCTTGTCCTATTGGCGTGTGGGCCGCTGATAGCCCGTATATTTCAAGACGACGTGCGCCTGATTCCTCTCTCAAGGGTGATGTTCCTTACTTTTGTGCTCAACGCGCTGGCCATAGTCCAGACCAATCGCTTGATGAAGCGGATGGACGTAAGGATGCTTGCCATATCCAATGTTGTCGCGCAGATTGCAGGGGGTGGGCTTGGAATTGGATTGGCGTTGGGAGGATACGGCGCCTGGGCGCTGGTGTGGCAATCCGTGACGATCGCCGGAATAAAGACGGCTATTTTGTGGGCTACGGGGCGATGGCTTCCGGTATGTTGGATAAAGATAGAATCTCTCCGCAAAATATGGAGGATAGGCCTCAGCGTGTTCTCATCATCGATGCTCAACACGGTCTTTCTCAACGTCTATTCATTCGTTATAGGTTCGGCATATTCGATGCGTTCTCTTGGAGTGTATTCCCAGGCCGACAAATGGAGCAAAATGGGTAGTGCTTCGCTTTCACAGGTACTGACGGCGTCTTTTGTTCCCCTTCTGTCGAAATTTCAGGACAATGGAGATGACTTCAAAAGATACGTCAGAAAGATCAACCGCTTTACGGCCTTTGCCGTGTTTCCGGCCCTTTTGGGGCTTGCTGCCATTGGGTCTCCTTTATTCCACACGCTTTTCGGGCAGAAATGGGATGACGCCATCCTGCTCTTCCAATTGCTATGCGTAAGAGGAGTGTTCGTGGTCCTCATATCTCTTTATGGCAACTACATGCTTTCCAAAGGATATGGGAAACGGTTGTTTATAATAGAGGTGGTCAAGGACTCTACAATAGCATTGGCGATTATTGCCACGATATGGACATGGAGCGTAGAACTTTTAGTAGTCGGCCAACTTGTCGCCTCCATAGTCACATGGTTGGTCGTTATGGTCATGGCGGGTCGGTCGATAGGCTATGGAGAGAGAGCCATGATAGGCGACCTGCTGCCGTTTGCCGCTGCATCAATAGCAATGGCGGGAATTACTCTTGCTATAGGAATAATGGAAATGCCTCCGTTGGTTGCCTTAATCAGTTCGATGGCAGGTGGAGGATTGGCATATCTCTTGCTCATGTATGTATTCCGTATACCCGAACTTAGGGAGGCATCAGCCTATCTTTTGGGGCGATTCAGGAAGAAAACGCATAAATGAATAAAAAAAGCAAAGAAAAAATATAAATTAATTGACGTTGAAATTCAGATACATACAAAAGGTGAAGGACAAAAATGACCAAATTAGATAAAAAACGCGGCAAAAAATTTGGTAGGTTCGCAAAAAATGTCTAACTTTGCACTCGCAAACGGGAAGGAATAACGCTCCTTCCGGGCAAAAGAAAGGTGCCATAGCTCAGTTGGTAGAGCAAAGGACTGAAAATCCTTGTGTCCCCGGTTCGATTCCTGGTGGCACCACCTCCAAGAAAGTTAAATCGCTAATTCCAAAAGAGTTGGCGATTTTTCTTTTAGTCCCTATCGCCCATAGTCACTACAATAGTCACTATCTAAACATCTATAAATCACCTTAAATCGGCTTGATTAAATGTTCTTAAAAGAATCCGTTTAACTTTAACTCCAATTCACTCCACATTAAATTTCCCATAAAAATATAGTGACTATCCGCGTGGCGGACTGGAATAGTCACTATCGTTATACGGGCTGGTATCTTCTACATTGAAAGTTGTGTGCCGGATTGCTTGTTGTCGATGGCATCATATCGGGAGCGTCGACCAACCTCCCATTCACGATTCATGCCGTGAGCTGTGTTGACGTTGAGGGAAGAAATGGCTGCTGATAGATTCATGGCAAATATCCTCGTTATCTGCTCCGGATAGTCCTGTGTGCGGTTTGCTAGCACTTTTGTGCCTGTCTGAGCCAATGTCTGCTCCTTGATTCTGCGGGTAATGGTTCGGGCATCCTCATGGGTGAAATATGCGATCGCAAGTTTACGGAGATACTCCTGCTGTTCTGATGGTGGCATTGCTCGATAACGGTTGATTTCTTCTTGGGTCATGGTATTGATTGATGTTGAGAAGCCGTCAGCCATTGTGATTCTCAATGCATACCCTCCGTTGCGGTGCCTGATTACTGCCACTGATTTTATTGATTCTTCGCGATTATTGATTGGATTTTGTTTCAGATAGGTAGCAAGTATCTCTTCAGACAACATCGTGGCGGCTATCATATAGCCAACATCCTCGCGTTCTTCCGGCTTCACTCCATGATACCAGGAATACTGCCGCATGGATATGCCCTTTTGATATGTTTCACGGGTCAAGCCGAAAGCACGGTGCATATGTTAAATTGGGCAATTAGAAGTGTTAAATTTTTAGGCGTAGAGTTTGACCAGTCGGAAGATGAAGAAGTCTCGGTCTCGGACACCACGCATTTGTGAGCGAAAGATTTTGACTTTAGAGTTGAATGCCTCGGCGGAGGCATTGGTCGCACGACGGCGGAAGTAGTTCAGGATGGTTGGAGCGTGGTTCCTGAATGTTTTGATTACCGAGCGGAAGTTGTTGTTACCAAGAGCCATTACCTTTTCATACCACTTGTTCATCCGCCCCATGGCTTTTGTCGGTGAGATTTTAGCATTGAAAATCTTGCGCAGCTCCATCGCAAGGCTGTATGCAGCCTTCAATATTGGATAGTGTTTGAACAGTATGTTGGCGCGATGGCGCTGTATGTCAGTCCATTTGTTCTGCGACATCATCAGAGTGTGTTTGCTGCGGGCCAGTATCTGGCGCATGGTCTCTCCGTTGGAGTACGTTACCGGCGGTTCGGACTTGTCGCGGTTGTTTTCCTCTGCGATAAGCTGACGGCGAATATCAATACGGATTTCGTCAACGGCCTCATTATAGACCTGTTGGACATGAAAACGGTCGTTGACCACATGGGCGTTGTAAAACACTTCCGCGGCTATGAGCATCATTGATGGCGAAAGATCGCAGGTCACTTCCTTGACCCTGCGTCTGACGGAGCGTCCCATCGCACTGACGAGGATTGATATGATCTCGTCACTCTTTGTGCCGGGAATGGCTGCCGCAAGTGTTCCCTTGCCTCCGTGGCCGTCCTTGTTGGTCAGGAACGTCCATACCTCGCCGTTGCTCAGACACGTCTCGTCAAGGCTCATGTAAGGGCCGATATTATCGGCGTTGAAATAGAACCCACAGCCAAGCTCCTGTTCGCACCAGTCGGCGTAACCGCTTATCTTATTGCGGTACAAGTCGGCAAAATGTTTGCCGTTGACGCAGTACATCTGCGCTATCTGTTTAATCGACAGGGCTGTCGTCTCCACCTTCGTCTTTTAAAAAAGCCACGAACTCGGCACTGAGTCGTGTTCCTTCATCGTTGGGAAGCTCGAGATTGTAGCTGAAGATTTCGTTGGTCTGCTTGTCCCACCACTTGTTCTTGCGCATGTGAAGAAACACAGGCCGTCCGCGCATCGGATAGTCCTGTATCGTAACGTAATCCGTATAGCCTCGCGCTACGATATTTGGATTACGATAGTCTTCATCAGACAGTTTCTTCTTTTCGTCAAGCCATATGTCATAAGACTGTTCCGTGCGCTCGAAGCGCACCATCTCAAATAGCTCGTCCAGCCCTTCAGGGAGGCACATCCATATTGCATCTGCGGTTTTCATGCCACAAATTTAACACTTTTCTCAAAATTCATGCACCGGGTTTTCGGCTTGAGCCTGTTTCACCATCTTTCGTGTGGATTCGTATATAGTCGTTTAAGCCCTCCCTGCAGATCTCGACAGTGAAAAGAGTGCGGTAAACGTCAAGCGGAGAAGACTGGCGTTCTTGTTGCAGGGTGAAGTCAATCAGTTCGGAAAGCTTCATCACCTTGTTACCGTCAAAGGCTATCTTCCCGGCATGGTCAACAATGCCGTAACCCCGGACTTGTCCGTTTCTGTCTTTCTGAAAACAGATGTCGATGCCGAAGCGGGTTTTCAGCGTATCGAGCAGCTGTTGTATCTTATCCTGCGTCTCCTTATCCAACGGCTGACCGCTGCTGTCAAGAATTTTCTTTATATCGGAATTGAATTTTGTGCGAATCGGCTTTTTCTTTCCACCTTCTGACACTTTGACATTTTCGACATTATGACATTTTCCTCCGGCTATCTCCGACTTGTATTTACGGATAATGGCACGAAGCTGTCTCGCACGCTCCTTGCGCCGGGCACTGTTCTTAGTAATTCGGTTGAAAATGTCGCCGATGGGGATATTCCCGGCATTGCCTCCGCATTTGAAAAGGCGGTAGCCATTGAGCGACTTCTCCATCCTATAGCCGTGAGCCGTTACGATATTAGCGAACTGCCCCTCGGTCTCATAATCGTAGCTGAATATATGGTCGATGTCTTTACTGATGTCGGATGCAAGAATCCGGTTGGCACACTCGTTAAGCCTACGCCTGTCCTGATGGTCGGAAATCGGGAAGCCGTTAGGCTTTATCCGTGTTGACAGTATGTGGACGTGATTGTTTCCGGTGTCATGATGCGCATAAACGAAATACGGCTGTCGGGCATAGCCCATGCCATCCATCAGCTCACGGGCGAAATCGGTCAATTCCTCCGGAGACATCACTCTTCCCTTGACCGATGCCGACACATGGAACTGAAAACGGGTTGTTTTTGTATTTCCATAAGTCTGAGAACGGTCTTTAAGATAACGCTCAATCTCTGCCGATGCATCGAGACTGAAGTGATGAAGAATCTCCACACTGTGACGCAATGCCTCACTCACGTTCTCCATCGCCATTAGCTGAGCCACACCCGCCGCTACCTTCATTTCATTATACCTGGCACCGGGAAATGCACCGCCGGACACATCGCTGAGTTTCTTTACTATCATCTAGCGTTGGTTATGAGATTAGACAGATACTTCAACATATCCTGCACTGTGGTCCAGTCGTTGTGAAATTGGCTGAAGGGAAGAAGATCCGACGCCCTGAGGGATAAAGGAAACATCTTCTGCTGCTCGTTGATATGCCTGATGACCTGATTGGAGTTTGTTCCAATCCTGCCGATAAGTTTGAGCGCGGAGTTAAGCGACGCTATCATCTGTGGATTCTCACGTTCAGCAACTTGTTTCTCATTGTATTGGAGTGTGGCGCAGCGCACGAATGCGCTCAGATTTCCATTGGTGTATCTGTCGGCTCTTGATTGAATCTCCGAAAGAGTCTGCGAGTCAACTCGTATTTTGATAGTTTCAGATTTTATTGTTGTCATATTATTCGTTGTCTTGATAGTTTGATACAATGACACCTTGATGCTTTTATACTTTGATGCTTTGATGCCTTCATGCCTTGATGCCTTCATGTATTGTTGTCATGATAACTTGATGTCTTGATGTTTCCATAACTTGAAGCTTTAATGCCTGTATATCTTGGTTTGACATTATCGCATAATCCTATGACCGTATTTCATCAGATAAAAGACTGCGAGTTTCGAGCGGAATTGACCCTCACCTCTAAGGAGGCGGGATTGCCGTTGTGGACACAAGCGGCATATCTTGCAAAGCTAGGTCTATACTCCAAACCAGGCATGAGTAGCCTCGTTGTTTCCCTCAATCCTGCTTCGGTCGAAAAGGTCATAATGTCAAAATTTCAAAGTGTCACCGTACATTTCAAATTTTGCGATAGCGACCATGAGACTCCTTCTTGATGAATCCCCGTCCACCGTCTCTCAGAAATCTCTTGACCGAAGATTCAGAGATGCCGAGTTTCAGAGACTCCCGGACTGCCTCGGATGTGGTGAATGAATCTCTGAGATTGCCGAGTAATTCGGTAAACCGGTTATCAAGCATACCGGTATCAATCTCCGGGGTTATCCTACTTTCCATGTTTCTGAAATATTCGGTAAGCTTAGTTGCGAGTTCCGCTGATTTCAGTTCAATTTCATCCATAGCGGACTCTCCGCAGATGCTGTGCATGACCTGTATAATCAGACAGAAGCGGATGAGATAAGTCTCCAGTTTGCCGCATAACGCCCTTACAGCGTCCGATTCGGTTTCCGAGTAAGCCTTGTTGTTTACCTCGTCCTTCCATTGAATCACACGCTGCTTCGCATCACGGGAAAACGTAAGCTCGATAGAGTTTGCTTTTCCCTCTTGGTCTATTGGAGGATTGATACTCACAGCCTTTCGGATGATGCTTTCCCATTCCTCAAGGATCTTATAAGGCATGATCGCATCGCTCCATGACGGCATTTCATTGATTTCGGGATAGACTTTCAGAAACCGTGACGAAAATCCGTTCACAAGGCGTTTACCTCCGAACTGTTCGGAGAGTCTCCCCGGTTGTGTTGAGCCGATTATCGAGCAATAGGGATTGGAGAGAAATATGTGCTCGTTGTTTGACTTACGGCTATACTTGAACGGTGTACCGCTGAACAGGCTGAGGAAATAGCTCTCGTCAGAACCATTGTATCGGTTGAAGTTGGAAAGCAGGCTGTCAATCTCATCCTTATATATGAGAACTCCTCGTGGATTGTCACGCATGGCGGCAATCATAGCCTCGACGGTTGAATCCACCACTACATGACATTTCCGCTGTGGCATCTTCATCTCTTCCGGAAAAGAATGCTTTTCTCGCTGCTTCGCTGACATTCGTTCCCATCTTCGGTACGCCTCCATTTCCTTGCAATAAACATAGTCATATTCACCGTCAAGTTTGAGCAAGGGAGCGACCGCCTGTTGCAGCGGCGGTGTCTTGCCACAACTCGGCGAACCGACAAGCACCATATATATTATCGGACGGCTGACCCATCCGGTCATGAAGCGGACAGACCATGTATTTCCCATAGCCGCTGCAAACACTGTGAGGATTGACGCGGCAGTGAAATCCAAATGGAAGTTCTCATACTCATGAAGAGATTCGATGATATGTCGGATTGCCGTCGGGAATACTTCGAGAGGAAATGACGATGCTGATGCTTCGCCCGGCTCAATGGAATCATGCCATTCATCCTCATGTAGACCACACGAAGGGATAATTGGACGGTGACGGCGATTATTGTAGCTCATATCCGTCAGATGTTGATGTTGCGTTGTCCTAGAGCCTTGCGTACCTCATATTCAGGATAGAGTACCTTGTTCCCGGTCTTCACAGGTTTGAGGATTCCCTTGTTGGCCCAGTGCCATAGGGTGGCATCGCATACTCCGAACAGTTTCTTTACCTCTGCCTTGGTAAGCATACGTTCTTTCTTCGCTGCCTCGACCATTGAGCCGAGTTCGTCTTTGGCCCGGCGTATAAGGTCATCAGAAAAGGCTTTGAGGTCTTCGGCACTCATCTCCACCTTGACATGAGCGCGGCCTTCATTCAGCATATCTAAAAAGTCTTGCATATTTATTCCGATTGCCGTCTGGATTATGGCGGTTCCGATGACGGCAAAAAACGAAAACGCCACCGTTCCGAAATGGAACGGTGACGCAAAAGTATAGCGTAATTTATTGGATTGAAAAGAAATGACGGTTCGTTAAGTACGCGAACGCTGAAACGAATCAAACGAATCGAAAAGAGCTTATTTCAACCAACATTATCCGGATTAATCAGGAGAATACCGGTCTTTATCTTGTCGATTGCAAAACGGTGTTCCGGTTCGTCCTTGACATATTGTTTGCGATTGGGAGACAGGCTTTGGAGTGCATTTACGCTTTTTTGCACCTGTCGTTCGCCAACAATTTTGCTTTCTGGGAAAGTAGCGGCCAATATCTCGGCAAACTGTTTTACAGGTCTTCGGGCGTCCAATTCCCCTGATTCTACCAATGCAATATACAGATGCGCAATATCAACGCCACTAATATGTGTCTGTGTCCATTTGCCGATGCGCCTTACCGTTTCACTGTCGTGAGATGACAAGAGGGAAGTAAGGTCATGCACAAATTCTTTATCTTCTGAAATTTTAGCTGTGGGTGGTAACTTCTCAATTCCATCCAATACCCAATCTGCCAAATCTCCGTTATCGACACTTTTCCGGAAGTCCAGAAACTCCTTCAACTCCTTTCGGGTTCGATGATTGTTCTCAATTTCACGGGTCATAAATGCCTTCAGAAACTTTGAGAGTTGCCATTGGTACTGCCGATTGTCAATCAACTGTGAGGCGTCTTCAATATTCTCAATCAGCATTTCCGATGAGCGTCCATATTTCAGCCATGCAGCAAAGGGCATCCGGTGTTTCTCCCATTCACTATCCTCCGAATGCCCATCCAGTACAATCCGGGTATAGCCCGATTCCCGGAGAATCTTCAAAAGTTCCTCCAAGTCCAGATTGTCGAGGTCGATCATATCCTCCAGCCTTTTCCAGAACTCAGGCGAGGCGGAAAACGCTGACTGCCCCAAAAGAAATACCGCCAACAAGTCAGCCTCGCTCATATCAGCGGCAAACTCACCATATTCCTGTGGATGTTCCTCCATCCACGCCTTTATCTCGTCCTCACTCCGTTCAGGAGCCTTATGATTCTTATTGGTACTCATATCTTTTGTTTTGTGGCTACAAAGTTCGCACAAACCCATTGCTAAATCTCAACCATTAGACACAATTCCGACAAAATCCCTCATAATCACATAAACACACACACATACTGTAGTCCTATTTATCAGGGAACAGCAAAGTATCTGCACTCAGTGTCACCGGATAGAAGTTGCAGCAATCAATTGAAAATTTCTGTAATACTATAATTGTCATGCGTTACAGTTTGTATCTATAAGAAAAATTTCGCTTTCAATTGTACCACTAACATAAATCTCACATTAATTCTGGCGAAATCCGAGGTATAAATTATTCGCTCGCTAGCCCATTATCCCCAACTCGCAAATCTCGAATGGTCTGAAGGATATGAGTTATTTTCATCAAAATACAGGCAACCCCGATAATCGCTATCGGGGTTGCCTGTATTTGTCGTATGAAAAATTGCGCTATTGCAATACGGTCAATTTGAAGCCATAGTTCGTTTTTTCTTTTTGAGGGATGAGCTTGGTTTGTAAGAATGGCTCTACCGGGCGACCATAACTGTCAAATTTCAGCTGCTTGTCCTCATCGAGATCCTGAAAGGCTCGTATCGACACCTCTTTGTCGATTGCCTCTGAGAAATCAACAGGTATTACGATAGAATCGTCTTCGACTTCGATTGCGACTTTGAGTAATTCTTTATCTCCGCAGGTCGCAGAGACATAGAGAGTTCCCTCGGTATACGGCAACTCACTGACGGTGATTGTGAAAACCGGAGTTCCGGCCTTCGCACTGACGCATAGGGCGATCAATGCGAAGATGAATAATAACTTTTTCATTTCTTTACATTGTTTATTGATTCGTATGTTTGAGAGTTGTTTAACTTGCGTTGTGGCGCGCTTCGCTTTTTACCTTTGTAGAGATTTAACGTGACCCCGACCCAGAATAATTGGCGAGTTGATGAAACTTGGTATTCTCTGTCAAATCCGGCGATAGCACTCAAATCCCGGCTTTTTACACTGATATTTCCAATGGGATTGAAAGCACCGGCCATAAAAGTCGCATTGCGGTATGTGTATCCTACTCCGATATTCAGCATATTGTTATTGGCGCTGAATATATCTTCTCCCCATAGAGAATTATATGTGGTATTATACTTAACCATAACCCACCACGAACCATTTACATACATAAGTTGGGCATTTACAAATGGCTGTGAATAATCATGTCGATAGTTGAGTCCCTTGCTGACTGTCTTATGCCAGCCTCCTTCTAAAGAAAGATTAAGCTGCTTTATGAATATCGGCAATCTAATCTGAGCCTTGACTATGAAATTGTTATTATAGCCGGAGTTGTGATAGGACTTGACTATTTGATTGTCAATATATGTCTTGGCACCCATTATTGGATTGTGATTGTAGGTATTGCCAGCAGTAAGTTTCAGAGATATATCCTTAAATCTACCGTCAAATTCTACCTTTGTGTCATATTGCTGAAATGCGGAGACTTTGGGATTTAATTTGCTCCACTGGTAACTGTCAATTTGTTGAATAACCGGATTAAGCTGATTCACTGTGGGGGACACCGTGTTTACATTCCCTGTAAAGGAAATACCGCCCCATGAGACAGGTGTATATCGTAAATATATCCGTGGATTTGCATTGAAGTAATTGTGCTTCAACGGTTCTTTTACGATATAGGCAGTTCCTCCCATACCGATACTATATTGAATCTTATCCAAGTTCTGTTTCCATTCGACAAATAAGCTACCCATAACACTTTTCTCATTGATGTCTGCTGAATAATTATAGCGCGCTTCGTTCCATTCGCCTAGACTGCGAACTCCTGATGACAGGGTGCCATTTCCAATACGACATTCCCAAACGCCTTCACCGAACAATCTGTATCCTCTGTTGGATATTGAGGTAGATAATTCCACCTCCGATGTTTGATAACTACGGCCATTCGAGCCATTCATTACAGTTGGGATTATGTTAAAGTACAGCTTGTTAGATTTATTTGCTTTCCAATGCATATAGATGTCCAAGTCAATCTGTGTCGATTTTATCGGTAGTTCCTCCCGTTCAAAATCATCTATAATTTCATCACCAATCATGGTGATTATCTCACCCTCTGATATATAGCGGTCGCTCTTGCGGAATATGCGTAACTGAGTATTCAACAGAAACTTATTCCCTATTGCATAGGAATCTTGCAATGACACTCGATGAGAAGCCATCCTGTTAGGGGCATTTATGCCGTTCTCTAAACGTAATATTTCGGTTCCGTCAGATAAGAGATAATGCTCAGAATTGTCACGGAAAGCAGACATTCTCCACATAGGATTGGACTGGATATCAAGAGTCCATTCACTACGCCCCGACGTATATTTCAACGCCCCGGTATAATTACCCCAACCACGGTTTACAGATTGGAGCAGATTGAGGGATACACCATAGCCTGTTTCGCGTCGTTTTACAGTTATATCTAACACTCCTGTTGCCTCCCCATACCTCACGCCTGGATTAGATATGTATTCTACTTTGGTAATATCTTTGGGTGATATGGATGTGAAATCTATTTGAGAGGCAGGACGACCGTTAATCCTTATGGACAACTCGCCACCGCCCAATCTCTCAATAGACCCGGTAGCCGGATTTATAATCAGGTCGGGGATTTGTAGACCGGCAAGTAATTGAACTCCGCTGTTCGTAGCATTCCTCAATTCCTTTGTGGGATAGAAAAAAGTCTTGTTGCCAATAACCTGATTTTCAGGAGCGACTACCACCACCTCATTCAGTTCACGCGAAATATCCAAGGAATCCTGCAACCCGTTCTGAGCGACAGCATTTAGTAATGCTATCGCGTATAAGAACAGTATGCCAAGATATATTCGCATGAACTTCGTGTTGATCTTCATCGTAAATCTACTTCTATGGCATAGAAATGTACTGTTTCAGTGCCTCGACATATTCTTCAAAGGCATTGCGGCCTTCTAGAGTTATACGGGCGGTAGTCCGTGTTTTCCTCCCGACAAACCCTTTTTCAATGGAGATATATCCGGCTGCGGAAAGTTTGTCAAGCTGTACACTCAGATTTCCGGCTGTCGATTCTGTTTTCTCCCTGAGATATACGAAATCGGCTTCTTCCAGATTCATGAGAATCGACATTACGCCCAGTCTCAGCTGAGAATGCAGCAATGGATTCAGCTCTTTCATAATCCGCGCTTTGCTTTCGAGTTAAGTATATGACCGGGAACAATCATCATTGCTGCAAAAGCAATGATGAATAGCGGCATGAACCAACTCGCCATAAGAGCCACATGAGCAGAGATACAGCATGTGGTGAAAATTCCTGTCAAAAGTCCGATGCTGCCACCCGCAATGAGTGATATTTCTTTGATTACCAACCCTTGCATGATCTCAGCCATAGGAACGATGATTAGAGCGAAAGCAAACATCATGCTCCATGAGTCTTTTCCGCCGATCACAAGAAAACCGAGACATAACAGGGCAGAAGCTATGCCGGTCAATCCGACAACAGACCACATTTGTGAAGTCAGTTTGTCAGTATAGCTCTTTGAGCCTGACGCCACTCGCTCTTTCTTAGCCATTATCGGAGTAGCGATACCGCCTATTATCCAGATGAGAAACCATAGCCAGTTTACGGCGGGATTATTAGTGGTCACAAGGAGCACCCATATAAGTGCCGTTACTGCCACGATGAGGTATCCCCACATGAGGAGAATATTGCCGCTGCCTTTTACGAGGCGGTCTTTTGTGCGCGAGATCATCGAGGTTATGATTTCGATGCTCTCTGCTTCCGTAATCTTTCTTTCTTCCATAGTCGGAGTTTAATTATGGGTTGAACAAACTGGTTTATGTAATAAACCATATTCTGAAAAAGAAAAGAGCTGACTCTTGCGTTGCCGCTCTTAAATCATTTCGACTGCAAAGGTAAAGCGGTTTATTGAATAAACCAAATTTCAGACGAATTTTTTTGAGATTTTTCCAGCCTTTCTTTATACTGAAGTAGTGAAAAGAAGGATCAGTTGTTCTTGTTGATGAGATTGACCACGACTTTGACCATCGTGTCCTTTTCCTCGGTACGACTTTCGGCTATCATGAGAGTGAGGGCTACAAGGGTATTGTCGGCTATGCGTTTGGTGCCGTCCTCATTGTAAAGAATTCCGTTTCCATTGAGGAACCATAGGAACAGCGTGGCGGCAATTCGTTTGTTGCCGTCGCTGAAAGAATGGTTCTTCGTGACGAGATACAGGAGCATGGCAGCCTTCTCCTCAACTGAAGGGTAAAGGTCAACGCCTCCGAAAGTCTGGTAAATCTGTCCGATAGAGCTTTTGAATGAGTCATCTTTCTCGTTGCCAAAGAGTGATGAGCCGCCGAATTTCTCATGCAGCTGCCTGATAACCTCCATCGCCTTCTCGTATGTGGCATGAAAAGCCTCCTGCCCTGTGGTCTGCTCTATCTTCAACTCTTGATAGTCGTATCGGTCGAGAGTGTCAAGAGCATAGGTATAATCCACTACTACATTAAGCAAAGAACGACTATCTTCAGTAAGTTTCTCTTGATTTTGGATAGTCCTACCGAGAACTTTGACCAACTGGCTCAGTTCGTCATATTTCTGCGAGGCAACCCGCTCATTGATAGCATAGCCATTGAGAAGATATTGCTTCAGTACCTTGTTAGCCCAGATGCGAAAAGCCGTGGCATTCTTTGAATTGACGCGATAACCGACTGATAGAATAGCATCAAGATTGTAGTGATCGACAACCTCAACTGATGAGCCGCGGAAACCTCGATTCACGACTGTTTCCATTTTGGAAATAGTCGCATCACGATCCAGTTCGCCCGATGCGAAGATATTTTTTAGGTGCTTGGAGATTGCCGGGACTTTCGTTCCGAATAAATCGGCAATCTGACGCTGTGTGAGCCAAATTGTCTCACCTCGGACAGTTACGTCCAACTGTGTCTCTCCGTTTGGAGTTTGGTATATTACCAGCTGAGTTTCGTTATTGGTTTCCATATTGCAAAAGTAATTAAAATCATTGATATTAAGATTCTTTCAGATTATATTTGAGTTAGAAGACATCTGCTCCGGTCGGGTTGGCAATTGCGTCTATCTCGTCAGCAATTTCATCGGAGGACAGTTTGATATAGTCCATAAATGTCTTTTGGGTCTTATGTCCGCTGACGTGCATCATCTGAACGATGGTGTATTTGTGGGTGAGGTACATATTGGTGATTCCACTGCGTCGGGCTGTGTGGGTGGTGACACAAGCATACCGCGGCATCACTACCTCGCCTTTATCGTTACGCTCGACAACGAGTTTGCCATCTTTCACAAGTTTCTTCTGCTTCATGGTGAGTTTGGTAGTAACAATCTTGCCGAGTGTAGGGACAGATTCGGACAGATTTTTCAGAATATCCTTGATGTAACGGTTGAGTATCACATCAACCACCGAAGGGAGATTGTAGGCGTATTTATCACAGATGGCTCTGAGATTGGGATTCATTATCGGAATCTTTACCTCATTGCGCGTTTTCTTCTGAACGAGTCGTATAACGGGTGTTCCCTTCGCGGTCGTCGTGAAACAGTCTTTGTCTATGTCGTTGTAATCGCTCACTCGCTGACAGGTGTAGCAGCCGACAAGAAAAATATCTCGTACCTCGTCCTGTTTACCTGACAATGGCATTTCGTATAATGCCTGCAACTCGGCTTCGGAAAGGTAAATTTCTATCGCCTTGTCTCCATCCTCGATTTTCTTCTTGGAGAAATATTGCATGGCGCGGTCGTTGTCGTGGATGCCGTCAAGGTAGGCGTAATTGACAATGGCGCGGAGATCAACAAGATACTTGTTCTGCGCCGATACCATGTAATCGTTCTTCTCCATAAAAGCAAGGAACTTGGTGACGAAAGCACGGTCAACTTGAGACCATGTGAAACGGTGCTTCTTGTCGAACATGTCATAGAGTTTCCGGAAACTGAACCATGCCTTGACTGTCCCCGGTGCATATCTGTTATGTCCGTTCAGCCTGGCGCCGCTCTTTATCTCTTCACAGAAGTGGTTGAGGAAATTCCATATTTTGGCACGCTCGGCGTCGATGCCTTCCTTTATCAGTCGCTCCTGGTCTGCTTTGATTCTCTGTTCCTCTTGCTGACGCTCTTCCTCCTCGCGTTTGGCTTTCATTATTGCCTCTGCCTTCTTGGGATTGGCGATAGCAAGGATTTCCGTTTCGACATGAGATTTGTCGAAAGACATACCTTCGACCTCGGACTTTACAACAAGCGCAATCCTGTTGAGGGAATCATGCAGATTGAAATTCGCACGTTGGTGTCGCATCCATTTTTCAGGGCACGATAACGCACCTTTCCATTCAGCCACATTCACGCGGATTTGAGACGAGAAGAGAGTGTCAACCTTATGTTTCTTGTTCTGCACCCTAAAGAAAAGGGTGGCTATTTCGTTCTTTTCGTCCTGCTTGCGGATGAAGAACCGGGAAAGAGATTTTGCCATATAAATCAAGGTCTGATTCCCTTATGAATCTGACACTGCAAAGTTAGTGACTTTTCTTGAATAGTCACTACAATAGTCACTATCTTTCTTGAATCTCTTACTATCCGACTAAATTAAAAATGATTTAATTCGCTTTATTATCAGTATATTAGTATTAATTACAATTAAAGCTGATTGATAATAATTTAACTTTTATATTGCTGGTGGCACCACCAAAGACCGCTAATTCTCAATGAGTTAGCGGTCTTTTATTCAACTATACCCCTCCGAGTCACCACAAAAGTCACCACACCCATGCTAACGCGCTGAAATATTGATTGATATGCGTGTCGCGATAGGTGCATATCTTTTATTGCGATGGCTTAATATGCTGATAATCAACACCTCTTTCAAATTCATTCATATCCGGTCAGCGTCATTCAACCCCACATCATCGCCTCGCAACCCCAAACTTTAACAGACTTTAATCGTGTTCCGATGATAAAATGTGGTGACCTCAGCCATTTTTTCGCCGGGTCACCACACTCAAATCTGAAATTCTGTTAAATTGGGTCAAGCCGAAAGCACGGTGCATATGTTAAATTGGGCAATTAGAAGTGTTAAATTTTTAGGCGTAGAGTTTGACCAGTCGGAAGATGAAGAAGTCTCGGTCTCGGACACCACGCATTTGTGAGCGAAAGATTTTGACTTTAGAGTTGAATGCCTCGGCGGAGGCATTGGTCGCACGACGGCGGAAGTAGTTCAGGATGGTTGGAGCGTGGTTCCTGAATGTTTTGATTACCGAGCGGAAGTTGTTGTTACCAAGAGCCATTACCTTTTCATACCACTTGTTCATCCGCCCCATGGCTTTTGTCGGTGAGATTTTAGCATTGAAAATCTTGCGCAGCTCCATCGCAAGGCTGTATGCAGCCTTCAATATTGGATAGTATTTGAACAGTATGTTGGCGCGATGGCGCTGTATGTCAGTCCATTTGTTCTGCGACATCATCAGAGTGTGTTTGCTGCGGGCCAGTATCTGGCGCATGGTCTCTCCGTTGGAGTACGTTACCGGCGGTTCGGACTTGTCGCGGTTGTTTTCCTCTGCGATAAGCTGACGGCGAATATCAATACGGATTTCGTCAACGGCCTCATTATAGACCTGTTGGACATGAAAACGGTCGTTGACCACATGGGCGTTGTAAAACACTTCCGCGGCTATGAGCATCATTGATGGCGAAAGATCGCAGGTCACTTCCTTGACCCTGCGTCTGACGGAGCGTCCCATCGCACTGACGAGGATTGATATGATCTCGTCACTCTTTGTTCCGGGAATGGCTGCCGCAAGTGTTCCCTTGCCTCCGTGGCCGTCCTTGTTGGTCAGGAACGTCCATACCTCGCCGTTGCTCAGACACGTCTCGTCAAGGCTCATGTAAGGGCCGATATTAGCGGCGTTGAAATAGAACCCACAGCCAAGCTCCTGTTCGCACCAGTCGGCGTAACCGCTTATCTTATTGCGGTACAAGTCGGCAAAATGTTTGCCGTTGACGCAGTACATCTGCGCTATCTGTTTAATCGACAGGGCTGTCGTCTCCACCTTCGTCTTTTAAAAAAGCCACGAACTCGGCACTGAGTCGTGTCCCTTCATCGTTGGGAAGCTCGAGATTGTAGCTGAAGATTTCGTTGGTCTGCTTGTCCCACCACTTGTTCTTGCGCATGTGAAGAAACACAGGCCGTCCGCGCATCGGATAGTCCTGTATCGTAACGTAATCCGTATAGCCTCGCGCTACGATATTTGGATTACGATAGTCTTCATCAGACAGTTTCTTCTTTTCGTCAAGCCATATGTCATAAGACTGTTCCGTGCGCTCGAAGCGCACCATCTCAAATAGCTCGTCCAGCCCTTCAGGGAGGCACATCCATATTGCATCTGCGGTTTTCATGCCACAAATTTAACACTTTTCTCAAAATTCATGCACCGGGTTTTCGGCTTGAGCCGTTAAATTTTTAGTTCAGGTGGAGCGATTTTCAACAGTGAACCAGAACTGTCAGCACCATAGACAAGCGATGATTTTATAATTTGTTTTTTTTGGTGAGTTTCCAAATATTTGAGGCTCTAATGGCAAGGCATTGAGAAAAAATCGTTAAATTTGCGGTTGGATAGGCGTTGTCTGTCCGCGACATTTTGGAAAAAAGAAGCGTTATGCGTCTTGCAAACTGAAAACCTGAGAAACTTTTAGTTTTGATGCAAGAGATAGCATAGTGGTTCTCACGCATATAGCGTGGGCTGCTATTGTTACATCTGCATCATTGGTTTTCTCAGGACCATCAGTTTGGACGTGCATAGTTGGCTCGCGCTTTTCATATCATATAGTAGCCGTTTGGAGCTGACTGCGGCGATTTTGGAAGAAATTGGTAGAATTATTCAATTCATATAGGTCGCAGGTCAATCTCGCCGGTCTCATAGAACTATGCGAGGGTGAGGGTAAGCCTGTAATTTACGAGAAGGGTGAGTACCTGCTTCATCAAGGTGATATTGAGAGGCATATATCCCTTGTGAAATCGGGCTATTGTCGATACACCTGTCTGAAATCTGATGGCAGTGAAGCGGTGGTTGGTCTTGCCATGACAGGTGAATTTGTTACCGACTTCAATAATGGCGTAAGGAGGATTCCTGCATTAGCATCACAAGTGGCTTCCGTGCGGACTGAGGTGCTTCAACTTCCATTCGTATATGCGTTGGAAAAATTGTGTCAATCCGAGCCAAATTTTCTTTACACAGCATCAGACGCTCTTTTCCGGATGTGTTACACCCGCTTTCTTGATTTGTATATACTCTCTCCGGCAGAACGATATTGCAAATTCATTGATGCTTACCCCGATATCGTCTCGACAATCAAGGCCAAGGAGCTGGCTTCATATCTCCAAATCTCTCATCAGCACCTTCTACGAATCAAAAAATCGCAGGGAAAAGGAGATAAAAGCGACTGAATTGAACATTTGTTCAATTCCAAATGGTAGATTATGGCGAAATTTGCACCTCAAACTGTATTGAATATGCAAAACCGAATCATCACATCAATATTCTGCGCAACACTTACGATTGCGGCGATGGCGCAGACGGAAACACCCGACAGCATCAAGACACAGGATCTTGACGAGATTGTAGTGGAGGCGCAAATGCAACGCACTTCACCGACCTCTACAACCTTTATCCCGACCGTCAAACAAAAGAACGCCTCGCAAAATGCAGTCGATCTTTTGCGTCAGATGGCTATGCCTCAAATTCAAATAAATCCCGTCAGTGAAGCCGTTACTGACAATGCTGGAGGAGAGGTGGCTATTTTTATAAATTTCCTCGAAGCATCAAAGGAGGAAATGGAAGGGCTACGGACTCCCGACGTGAAAAAAGTCGAGTATCTTGAATTTCCTACCGACCCTCGTTTCCGAGGTGCGCAGCGTGTAATTAATATTATTGTTCAGGAATATGCTTATGGTGGTTACACAAAGCTGACAACAAACGAAAACTTCCTTGTCGGCTTTTCAAGCCGCAACAACATTTTCTCAAAGTTCTCCTACAAGAAAATGACTTACGACCTTTATGTTGGAGCCAACAATTGGAATAACCACCATATCGGAAACAATGTAAAAGGGATCTATTCGCTCAAAGATGCTGACGGTAAGGATTATCAGCTAATCCGAACTGAAACCCTTGATGACTCGCATTACAAGCAGAATCAGTATCCTGTAACTTTTCGTGCCACATACGCCTCGGAGAAAATACAGATACGCAATACAGTTGGTTTTACACATTTAGATATCCCTGTTTATGACCAGCGAGGTAATCTTACCTATCAACCTGGAAGTGGGCAAAACTATACTTTCAACAGGAGCAATCCAAATCGCAACAACTCTTTGGCCTATCAAGGCTCTTTCTTTTTCTCATTGCCTAAACAGTTTTCGATAGATATTTCACCGCGTTTCAATTACACGCATAGCAACGACAATCTTTCGTATTCTACATCAAATTCTCCTGAAATAGTCCGTAATGCCCGTGAGAACGCTTACAACTATAGAGTTGACGCTTATTTGCAAAAGCGCATAGGACAAAAGCATACTGCTATGCTTGGAGTCAACGGCGGTGACAACATCAATCGGCTACGTTATTCCGGGACAAACAGCTATTATGACCGCTTCCACAATGCGTTTGCCGCCGGTATGCTATGCTATAACTTTCAGACCCAAAAGATAAGCCTCTATGCTGATGCCGGAGTTTGTTGGGAAGGGAGTGACATTAACGGGGAGAAATATAATGATACATATCCGTTCACACATATCAACCTTCGTTTCTCGCCAAACTCCAAAAATGCTTTTTCTGCTTATTTCCAATATGCCACCAATAGCCCGGGTATAAACCAGAAAGCATCTGATATTCTGCAAGAAAATGAATATATGTATATAACCGGTAATCCACTGCTTAAAAACAGCAGACATGTAACCCTAAATGTTGCCTATACATGGATGCCGACAAACGCTTTCGGCATGAGCGCTTTTAGTAATTTTGTGGAATACTTTGACCGACAGATTATAATATATGAGCCATACAATAACGGTCAGGCTCTTATCAGAAACTACTACAACAATGGCAATTATATCAAGGAGGAAATAGGACTTGCCGCAAACTGGAAACTGCTCGGAGGTAAACTTCAACTCTATGCAAGCCCAAAACAGTCTTTTTACAAATCTACCGGCATATATAATAAGTTGTATAATCCCTTCACTATAACAGCCCAAGCGACATATTATCTCAACAGTTTCTACTTTCAGGCATATTATCAGTCGCCCGGTAAGCAGATGTTCACCTCATCACCGCAAATTTACAAAGATAGAAACTTTCACAGCCTTACAGTGGGCTGGGCTAACTCCGACTGGAATGTCAGGGTAATGGCGGCAAACTTTTTTAATAAGGGTTGGAACAGTGCAGATATATTTACAGAATCGCCGCTATATACAGAATATAGAGAAAATATCGGTACATCATCCCACTTTCGTATCAATATAACTGCGACTTATACATTTGGTTACGGCAAAAAAGTGCAGCGTGGCAATGAAGTCGGCGAACAGTCAGGCGCGAACTCCGCGATAATTAAATAGGAATATGAATATTCTAATTATAGGAGCAACATCCGGCATTGGACATAATCTATGGAAGCATTATGTTTCATCGGGGCATAACGTCATAGTTGTCGGCAGAAGGAGAGAATTGTTGGACGATATGGAACGAAGTTGTCCTGAACATACGTTGCTTGTTCCGTGTGATATTTCTCAAGTGGACTCATTTGATAACGCTTTGGAATCTATCATTCGCAAACATCGACACATTGATTTGGCTATTATATGTGCAGGAATCGGAGAACTTAATCCGAAGTTGGATGTCGAGACAGAGTTATCCACGGTTTCTGTAAACGTAATGGGTTGGGCTAATACCGTAGCATCAATTTACAGGCTCTTTGAACGGCAGAAATCAGGTCATCTTGTTACCATCACCTCTGTTGGTGGATTACAGCCTACTCCTATTGCCCCGTCATATAGTGCATCAAAGGCATTTCAGATAAATTACACGAAATCTTTGCAGAACAAAGCCAAAGGAACGGATATAATTGTCACAGAGATTCGTCCCGGACTGGTTGATACCCGTATGGCAAAAGGAGAAGGTCTGTTCTGGGTAATGCCTCTTGATAAGGTCTGTCGAAAAATAATCAAGGCCATTGACAAGAAGCAAAAAAGGCTTATTGTCACTCGCCGATGGCGAATAATAAATTTTGCATTAAAACATCTGATGTAAACATAAATCCACCGAAAGAAGTGATTTTCTCTCGGTGGATTTTTTGATTAGTGTAGTTTTGGCCCTTTTCGTCGCAGTTTTGCTTTCTGCTCGTCACGGAAACGGTGCAAAGCTTCTTCGATGCTCATGCCGGGGTGCAATTCAAGGAAGAGCTTGAAGTCATCAGGCATTCCACTGCCGTGAGCGAAACCTTGTTCTTCAGGAATGTTTCCATCGAGAGAAGGCGATGATAGGCGAATTCCGGCACTCGGCGATGACGATGCTGAGGATTGCTTTGCTGCCAGTTGTCGCAGGAAGGCTTCCGGAATCTTGTGGTCGGAGGGATATGTACGGCTCATTACGGGTTCTCGTTTGTAGAAATCGTACCAAATCCAATGGTTGATTGGCACAACGCCTCCGGGGTCACAGATTCCGATGCTGATGAACTTGCCTTCCTGATAGGCTTGTTGCTTTAGTCGGTCAATCTTTACGCCGCATACTATATCCGGCAATGGCGGGATAACAATAGGCTCCGGCTGCTTTGATTTAGGCTGTGACTGCCGTTGCGGTTTAGGCTGTGGTGCGGTTCCTGGTTGAGTCTTTGCCGATTGCTGTTTCTCTCGACGAGCCTTGAATTTCAATTCAAGATTCTCGCGGCTGAAAAAGGGATCGAGCTTTTTATACCAGAATTCATGTCTGCCTGTGCAGTAATACAGATTCGTTTTCTCTGATTGTCCGGTCTTTTCCTTGACTGTTATACCCTGTCGCTTAAGAGCAATGAGAAACGAGTTCCAGTCCAGAATCTCCGGACGGATGTACACTCCGGCTATATTGTGGACAAGGTAAGCATACAGTGAAACACGTGCTTCACCGTATGCTTTTGTTCAATAGGAGTGAACAGCAACAAAAAAATGAACGCCCCAGAATCTCCGGGGCGTTATAATTCTATGATGAAGTTTTATACAAGAGTCAATCAAATAGGTCATCAGCAGTCAATGTGTTTTGTACATCTCCTGCATATTCGTTTGATGTGAGACCTGATGCTGTTATCATTGTCAGAAATATGGCGTTCTTTGTTTTAGTGACATCTTTCAGTCTTGCAACCTTGTTTTGCAGGTTTGCAGAATATTTTTTGTCGATTGTAAATGGATTCTTTGTGAATTTCATCTCGCAAAGATTGAACACTTTGTCAGCCCTCTCAATCAATAGATCAATTTCAACTCCGGATAGGTCAGCATACGGAGGGGTGCGCCATGAGAATTCATTGCTCAAGATTCCACCAATGCCCAAAGCCTTTTTTATCTGGCGAATATGAAGCAGACATATCCTTTCAAATGACAAACCACACCAGTTTGCGTATGCCGGACTGGTCTGAATCTTTGACCAATACCCTTCATCTGTAATTCTCTTTGATGAAAGGAATCTATAATAGAATAACGTATAATTATCTATGAGTTGATAGACGGCCCCTTTCACTCTATTCCCATAAGATGAGTATAAACGGATGAAACCACAGGCTTCAAGGTCTGTCATATATTTTGTCAAAGTACCGTTTCGCGGTAAGTGCGTGGTCTCTGATACTTCCTCGATAGTCATGCCCACTTTCTTTTTACCAAGTGCCGATATTATTTTCAGATATGGTTCAGGTCGTTTGAACAATGAGGCGTAAAGATCATCGAACTCACTCTTGAAAACTGCATTATCGGCGAAAAACATACGATCAATGTTTTGTGCCAGACTAAACCTGTGGTCAAGTTTGCTCCAATAATATGGGACACCGCCAAAGATCATATATGCTTCTATAATCTGTGGTCGCGTCATTTTCATATGGAGCGAAGCGGCATATCGTTCACACTCGCTAAGCGTAAACTGTTTCAACCTGATACTACGGGAAAGACGATTATGTAATCCTCCGTGATTATGTATAATATTCTTGATAATCCATGATGTTGCCGAACCGCATACAATTAACAGAATATCTTTCCTTGCCGAAGCCCATCCATTCCAGAAGTGTTCAAAGGCCGGGAGAAAATCAGACTTCGGCGTATCCATCCACGGCAGTTCATCCAGAAAAATCACTTTTCTTTTCTCTTTCCTGTTTTGGATGTATGTTGACAGACATTGAAATGCCTCAAGCCAGTTTTTGGGGATTTGGGAAGGGGTGTAACCCTGACTTACCAAGGAATTATAAAACGCTTTAAGCTGACCCTTCACGGGGAATTTTGACACACCGGCATGGAAGAAAGTAAAATGTCCCTGCAAAGTCTCTCTTACAAGGTACGTTTTCCCAATTCTTCGTCGACCGTATATGGCTACAAACTCAGATTCGGAAGAGGAATACGCCTCTTCAAGCTGATATATTTCTTCTTCTCGTCCTATGAGCATACTTTGAAATTTAGGCACAAAGGTAGTGAATAATTCTGATATATCCTATCTAAATCGTAAATTATATTGAAGATTTAGACATCAAATGCATCAAATGCAACGTGAGCCTGCTTGCAATTCGGGCTATATGGTATCTAAATCCTCTCAAAACATCATTATTTAGATAGGACATACGAAAATTTGAGCCGGAAAATTTGGGTACTTCTCAAAAAAATAGTAACTTTGCAATCAAGAAAAGAGTCCATTCACACGTTTTAGGCAAGATGGCGAGACATTAGTAACGCCCGATTGTCCACTCTGCACCAGCCCCTGACGCAAAATGCAGAAAAACGATGAAAATCGCAGGTGTGAGGGAGGCTCTTGAAGCCTCAAAATTTGCCATTATTCAGCTGATTATCAATCCTTTAATTGGGAGGCCCTCCAATACTGGTGGCACCACTCGTAAAATCGCCAAGTAGTTGATGTTCAACTACTTGGCGATTTTTCTTTCACTCTAATTCTGCCGAGTTCCCTATAAAGTTATGACGCATAGTAATAAACCTGTGTTTAGGCGTAAAGATTACATAGTCTGAAAATGAAAAATTTAGTGTCGTTCACGCCGTGCAGTTTAGCTCGGAATGCTTTAATTTTAGAGTTCATGGCTTCGGCAGCAGCATTTGTGGATCGATTTTCAAAGAAGTTTATTATCTCATCGGAGTGTTCGTAAAAAGTAGCTGCAATTGTGTTGAATGACTTGAAGCCGGAGTCGGCAACACGATTGTACCATCGGGCAAGGTTGAGTCTTGCAGTATCAGCCGTTGAGTTTTTGTTGGAAAATATGGCACTGAGATGCTGCGACAGCGAATAAGCCTCTTTGAGATCCGGATAGAGCGCGAACATCAGGTCAATACGTTCTCTTTGTGTGGCAGTCCACTTCTCGGGCGACTTGAACAGGGCATAGCGTCCGCGGGCAAGTAGCTCCTTGAGAGTGTCTCCGTTAGAGAGGCGTTCTGGCAGATACTTCTTTCCTGACAACTTTGCCTGTTCACGTGCCTCGGTGTCGGCATTTATAGCATCCCAGCGATGATTTATCCGTATCTCCTGGACGGCTTCAAGTGCCAGCTTCTGAACATGGAAACGGTCGATGACACGCTTCGCACGCGGGAAAGCGTAGCGGCATATACGGTGCATGCGGTCTGCCAGATCAAGCGTTATCTCTGTCACTCTATTGCGCAGACGGCTGTCAATCTGCCTTAATGCATGCAATACCGTATCTGAATCTGTCCCAAGCACCAGGGCTACGATAGAGCGCTTACGACCGTGTGCATCCTTGTTAGTGACTATCGTGTACAGCTCCCCATTACTCAGCGAAGTCTCGTCAATACTCAGACGGCTGCCTATATTCTCAGGGAAGACGCGCCATTGTTCTGCATGAAGCCCCTCTGCGCTGTCTTTCCACTGCCAATAACCGCTCAGATGGCGTTTGTACTGACGCTCAAACAGATCGCCGTCTATATCGAAGAACCATTCAAGAGAGCGGCCCGTAATCGGGTATCTGTCCAAGCATACCTTTTAAAAAAGCCGCAAACTCTTTCGAGAAGCGGGTGCCTTCGGCTACAATATCCCAGCGCTTTGACACGCTTTTGCCGGTCTCTGCTTCCACCCAACGGCGTCGCTTTACATGGAATGTCATCTTTCGTCCCTTGACCGGATAGTCCCTGACTGTGCTTTCTTCATAAAAGCCATTGGGACGGAGCTGCTCCGGAGCATATCCCTCCACTCCTTTATCACGCTCTTCCAATGTCACGTCAAGCGTCTCTTTGGTTTTCTCTACCTTGACAACTTCAAAGTATTCAATCATTTCTTCCGGAAGTAGACATTCTGCCAACTCTATATATGGGTTCTTTTCCATTGCAGTTTCATTTTCTGCAAAGGTAAAACTTTTTATTATTCTAACACAGGTTTATTACTATGCGCCCACAAAAGTCACCACGCCCACGCTAATATGCTGTGGTATTGTGTGTTATGTGTGTTAGAGCAAGTACATATCTTTTCTTATGGCAATATAATGCACTGATAATCAGCGCACAATTCAAATTCATCCAAATCCATTCAAGCACATTCAACCCAACATCACAGCCTCGAATACCCAAACTTTAACATACTTTAACCGAATTTCGGTGATAAAACCTTTAGCTCGACGAGGCTTGACCGAGTCAAATGTGGTGACCTCTGCCTCATCGGCTTGCCGCTTTCGCCCTGCCGAAAGAAAATTTTGCTGGGCCACCACGTTAAATCGTTAAAATCCCATAAAATTTTCGTACCTTTGTGGTCGGGTTGACGCAAGTTTACCCACGACATTTTTAGAAAAATAAGAAGCGTTATACTCATCTTGTAACTTGAAAACCTGAGAGCCTTTCAAATTTGATGCAAGAGATAGAATAGTGGTTCTCACGCATACGGCGTGGGCTGCTATCGTTATATCTGCATCATAGGCTTTCTCAGGGCCGTCAAGTTAGATTGACATAGAAGTCCGCGCTTCTGCATTTATAAATGGCTTCATTGGACTGTGGGGCAAAAAAGAAAAATGACAATGGAAATGAAATTCTGTCAAAGTTGCGGAATGCCGCTGACTGACGACAATAAAGGCACAAATGCCGACGGCACACCAAATGAGGATTACTGCATCTATTGCTATAAGGATGGCAAATTCACGCAGGATATGACAATGGAGCAGATGATTGACCACTGCGCCCAGTTCACCGACGAGATAAACAAGCAGTCAGGTCAAAACTTGACCAAAGAACAGGGAAAGGAAATGATGCGCCAGTTCTTTCCTCACCTCAAACGCTGGAAAAAGTAAAAGACGATTATGAGCAACGAAATTCTGTATATCCTCCTGCCGGATTATGCGGCGCATGAGGCGGTGTATCTTTCACAGGCTATCGCCTCTGATGAATATGCCATGAAGGAACATCCGAAGTATGTCAATAAGGTGGTCGCCCCGACATTGGAGTCGGTAAAGTCGATAGGGGGATTCCGCACCGTGCCGGATTATTCGTTTGACACGATGCCCGATGATTATGCCGCACTGGTGCTGATTGGCGGTTTCGGGTGGAATACGCCTGTAGCTGAACAAGTCGTGCCGATTGTCAAAAGAGCTGTTGAAAAAGGAAAGATTGTCGGTGCTATCTGCAACGCGGCTTCGTTTATGGCAAAGCATGGTTTGCTCAATGCGGTGAAACATACCGGCAATGGTTTGGATCAACTGAAAATTTGGGGTGGAGAGAACTACACTAATTCCAACGGGTATCTCCAGCAGCAAGCCGTAAGCGATGGCAGAATAGTGACTGCCAACGGTTCTGCAACACTTGAATTTGCAAAAGAGTTGCTTCTGCTGCTTGAAAATGACACTCTGGAACGAATCGAAATGTACTATCAGTTTAACAAGCAGGGCTTCTGTAGCCTTTTCTCAATTGAATGAAGAGAGCCATTGTCATAGGTTGTCCAGGAGCCGGGAAGAGTACCTTTTCAAGAAAACTATCAGCAAAGACCGGTTTTCCCTTGCATTACCTTGATATGATATGGCATTTGCCTGACAGGACAACACTCTCCAGAGAAGAATTTGTAGAGCGTCTGCAAGGAATAATGTCTGGAGATCAGTGGATTATTGACGGCAATTATCTGCATACGCTCCCCATGAGATTGAATAGATGTGATACGGTTTTCTTCTTTGACCTACCGTTGGACTTATGTCTGGCAGGAGCTGAAAAGCGATTGGGCAAAAGACGTGAGGATATGCCTTGGACTGATAATGAAATGAACCCGGAATTCCGTCAATGGATTGTCGATTTTCCGACGCAGCAACTACCGGTTATCCGTAAATTGCTTAGCGAAAGAATAAACGATGTCAATGTGTTTACATTCCGTTCAAGAACTGAAGTAGATAATTTTATTGCAAATTTAGAGAACCTTATATAGCCATACAAATCTCTTAAATAATCATGTGACTATGTTTATCGCAATTCTTACATACAAAAAGCCGTTGAGCGAGGTTGACCGATTTCTAACCGCTCATCGTGAATATCTTGCCAAGCACTATGCAGCCGGAGATTTCATCGCATCCGGTCCGCAGTCCCCTCGTGTCGGAGGCGTGATAATGATGAAAGCAGAAAGCCGTGAAGCGGTTAATGCCATAATCGCCGAAGACCCATTCCACATCAACGGTATCGCCGATTATCAGATAGTGGAGTTTACTCCTACGATGTTTATAAACGAAAATCTGGAATCGTCGTTGTTATGATTGAAACTGAAAGGCTTATTCTGCGCCCGTGGCGAGAAGATGATATACCTCCATTCGCAGAAATGAACAGCGATGAGGAGGTTATGGAGTATCTTCCTAAATGTCTTTCTTGGGAAGAAACGGTGCAGTTCTATAATCGGATAGTCGCTGAACATAGCACATTTGGCTACGGACTTTATGCCGTGGAAACAAAAAGCGATGGTAGCTTTATCGGTTATGTCGGATTCCATCACTTTGACTTTGAAGAGGAGTTTTCTCCCGGAGTTGAGATTGGCTGGAGGCTTGCGGGAAAGCATTGGAATAAAGGTTATGCCACAGAAGCCGCAAAAGCCTGTATTGATTATGCCCGTAGGCATCGTTTGTTCAATGAGATTTATTCGTTTACGACGGTATGCAACTCTCGCTCGGAACGAGTGATGCAGAAAATCGGGATGAATCAAGTGGGATTTTTCTCACATCCATCATTGCCAAGAGGTCACAGGTTGAAGCCTCATGTACTTTATAAATTGGAATTATGCCCTACATATCAGTTGAAAGCGGAGCTTTAACCCCCGAGCAAAAGAAAGAACTTATTGAGCGTCTGACAGCGACAGCCTCCGAGATAACGCATATCCCGGCACAGTTCTTCACAGTCACAATCAAGGAATTGCCGGATGAGAACTTTGGCATAGGCGGCAAGTCAATAGACGAAATCAAACGCAACTACAAACTATGAGCCTTACCCTCAGACCATATCAGCCAACGGATGCCAACGTAATCACTACTTGGCTTAAAAGCGAATATCTTATGCGCCAATGGTGTGCTGACAGATATGAGCGTTATCCCGTCACTCCCGATGATATGAACTCTTATCATCAGCAATACATTGACGGACATAACTCTGTTGCTCTGACTATGGTTGACGGTGAAGAGATTGTCGGGTATATTACTCTACGCACTCCGGCAGATGATTCTTCTGAACAACGCTTGGGATTTGTTATTGTCGATGATTCCAGGCGTGGTCAGGGATTGGGAAAATCGCTTGTCAGCATGTCGGTTGATTATGCTTTCTCCAAATTAGGTGCCATAAAAGTTTCATTGGGCGTTTTTGAAAACAATCCGGCAGCTATCCATTGCTATGAATCGGCGGGATTTCATCAAGTTGTTAAACCTGAGACAGAGTGCTATGAGTGTCTTGGTAAAATATGGAATTGTATTGAAATGGAACGGAATTTAACGATTTGGTATACAATGAGATACAACTGGGATTAAAAGAGAATAAAATGACTACAAAAACTAAAAGAACTGTTACGAATTTCATTGTCTTCCTTATAGGAGTCGCATTATTTGGAGCTATTGTAGCTTTGACAAATCAATGGTTCAGAAGCCAGGGGTACAAATCCACTTATATGACGGCTATCCTAACAGGATGCACGTCTTATGTCTATTATAGGGCTTGGCTATGGCTATGCCGTAAGCTCGACCTTCTGGATAAAAAATCAAAATGATTTTATAACAGGCCATTGCGCCAAGCAGATATAAATCGGCAAGTCAATAAATGAAATCAAACGTAACTATAAATGAAAAATAAAATCCTATTTATGCTGCTTTTGGCAATCAGTATCCTCACATCTGCCAAAGCCGAAAATTCCAATCTCGTCGGAGCCTGGCAAGGACCGAAAGATATGATGTTTAATATATGTGCTTTGCCCGAAGACCGGTTAGGTATCTGTTATTGCGGCATATTCCGAACATTCGGTTGGGTGAATGTTGCATTGACCATTGATGGCGATTCGTTGATAATTAAGGCTAAAGATTATGGAAGCCCTATGGTGGGACGATTTCATATTGAGTCAGTAGAGAGGCTAACGGGAACATTGACAATGGGCAATCCGGGCGAGGACTGGTATTTTAGTGGTCCGACAGAGTTTATAAAGCAGAAGCCAATAATGCCGGATAACCTCAACCAAGACCTTGAAGGCATTATACTGCCGTCTGATTATGGGAAGCTGGCACTCGACAGGGATAAAGCATGGGATGCATTGTCAGCTGTCTCTCCCGATTCATATGGTTATAGTGAGAAAAGAGTAGTCGAGAAATTGCTTAACGCCAAGACATACCCAATCACGCCGAAAGACTTGATGAGCTTCCGCTGTGTCCGCTCCATTCAGATTGATGCTATAGACGGTATTTTCTCATATCCATATTTCAATTGCCGGTTTAAGACCGTTGATGGAAAAGTCTTTTTTGAAAAGACAACAGGCAGCCAGCGAAAATCCGGTTATGTATATCAGAACAATTCCAAGTCCCTAATCTTTCTTGGAGGCTGGAGCGTCAATAATGATCCGCAGACCAAATATGGAAGCTCCAACTCGGTCGCCGGGACTGTCTATAAAATCAGTCCGCGCAAAGCCATAATGATTTTCCCTACAGAGGACAATCGTGTGGAAATCTATGAACTCACAAATTAAAAAACATATCAAATCATGAAGTTACAGATTAAACCAGTTCTTGCAGCTGCGGCAATGACGGCTGTCATCGCCACTGCCTGCTCAGGAAAAAAAGAAAACAATACTGCGATAACAGATCAAAATACTCAGAATGTCGTGACGGATGCTAACATTCGCGGACAATGGTATATCGAGAACATAGTGTTCAGCGATTCCGACTATGTGCGTCCCGACGAGACACTTTCAAGCATACACCAGTATATCGTCTTCGAAGACAGCACATATTTCATCCAAACCAACTGCAACACAATTTCCGGCGCATATGCCGTCAAGGGGGATTCCATCACCATCGGTGACGGAGCAATGACAGAGATGGCTTGCGACGACATGGCAGTCGAGGACGCTCTCCGCAGGATCCTTCCAGATATTTCAACCATTGACGTTCAGAATGATTCCGTTGTCAGACTGAACGGTGCGACACCAGCCGAGTGCATCTTGCTCCGCAAAGCGACTGAAAAGAAATGATACGATCGTGAACATCGAAGAATTGTTGTCTCAGAGAATCAATCTTCAGCAAATCAAAAGCGTGGCCGAATGGGCTTCAGGCTCACATGAAAACTTGGCCATACTTTGGAATTTCGTCCAGTCCGATGACAGGAGAACAGGTGTGAACGCGCTTTGGGCAATGACTCATCTCCCGGAAACTGACGCCGAATGGCTGCTTTCAGTGCGCAATGAGATGATTGACATGCTGCTGGCCGAGACTGATACCGGTAAAAGGCGTATGCTCCTTCAGCTTCTTAGAGAACAGGAATATGCCGCCGACGATATACGGACAGATTTCCTCGACTACTGCATGTCAAAAATCAATTCCGAGTGTGAGCCTTACGCTGTCAAGTGTTTCAGCATATATGCCGCATATAAGATGTGCAGCCATTTTCCGGAATTGATTGTCGAATTGGAGGAACATCTTGACATGATGCAGTATCAGACCCTGTCGCCGGGACTGAAAAGCGCACTCCGTCAGACGAAATCAAAAATCGCCAAATTGAAGATAGAATGAAAAAGCGAGTAGAATTCAGCACATACTGCTGGATTATCACGGCAATTACAACTGTCGTAATCTGTGGCGTATTTTTAGCCACTATAAAGACTGACAACAATATTGCCGCCTATATTTGGGGTGCAGCTGTTGCAGTGTTGCTACTTTCAGCACTTTGCTTTATGCCATTATCTATTTATTTGGATAATGAAAGTCTTGAAATTAAGAGACCTTTGATGGTAAAATCCATACCCTTGACTGATATTGCAGATGTCAGACTGTGCGCTCCGACGATGGGCGCAAAACGAATCTGTGGCAGCGGTGGATGGTTCGGATGGTATGGCTGGTTCTCGGAGAAAGACCTCGGCAAGTATTTCGCCTATTATGGGAAAGCCTCCGACTGCTTCTTTGTCACGCTTAAAAATGGTAAAAAATATATGCTCGGCTGCAAAGATGCTCCCGGAGTGGTCAATGCAATAAAAGAAAAAATAAAACTGAAATAAATGGAGGATAAAAAACTTACACCCTTTGCAGATGCTCCCGGCACGGCAGTAATCACATGTTGCCATGTGACAGACGATGGCGCACCTGTGCTTTATGTATCACATGACGAGGATGACGGTATGTGGCAATTTCTTTGTGGCGGAGAGCATTCGGAAGATGAAGCCAGAATCGTCTCTCTGAGATATATTTATGAGCTTGACCATTCGCTCGGTTTGCTGAAAGATTTACCTTGTGGCCATTGCGCTGAAAGGGAGTCGCTGAATGATAAGTGGGAAATATATCAGCAATAGTTTTTTCAATAACGAAAAAGAGCCTACCCGAAACGAGTAGGCTGAAGACGGGAAAGGAGTCTGTCACAGATGCCATATCCTGTCGCGGTAGGCTTTCAACTCCTTCTCAGGGAAAGATGCGATAGCCTTATCAAATTCCGTGAGGATGACTGCCTTGTCATTTGGCAACGCTCCGGTTATCGGTACGGTGTTGGAAACATGGTGACCGAGTAAGTTGGTCTTTATTTTCAGCCGCTCTATGAGTGTCCGCATCTCCACCAGACGTTCAATCTCTGGTTCTTCCTCGTATGTCCCGTTAATCACTTCCTGATATAGTTGCGATTCGGGGAATATTGTAAGCGATACAATGTTGATTATACAGGGGTGAAGCCGGTTCAGTACATCGGCGGTCGCAGTTGCGCTTGCCACGCCGTTGCCTTTACCTCCAAGTCCGTTGAGATAAAAGACATTGTAGCGGATTCCAGCCACATCGAGCTTTGACAACTGCTCCAGAATGTCGGAGGCATGATAGCCTTTGTTCATTCGGTCAAGCGTCGGGTCATGGGCTGTCTCTATGCCGATATTGATACAGTCGAGTTTTAGGTGGCGGAGATTTTTCAATTCCTCCACCGATTTGGGCGTGATGTCGGTCACACGGGCAAACATTCCGAAAGATACCATGTGAGGGAGATACTTGCGGAGCAACAATGCCACATCCATAAGTTTGTTGTAGTTCAATGCGAATGGATTTGCGCCGGTGAGATAGACACGTCGGGCGCGAGGCTGCCACCGGCGTATCACTTTCAGATCTTCCTCAACCTCGGATAGTGGCGACATACGAAACGGTGTGCCGTGGTAGAGGCTGCAAAACTTGCATTTGTGCCATGTGCAACCGGAGGTAAGTTGCAAAAGTTGCGAGTTGGCTTCGTATGGCGGTCGCCATACCTGACCCGTGAAATGGAGCTGCGGAGATATCATATCTCGATTATTTTCGTTAATTTTACAGCGCAAAGTTAGGAGAGAATCAGCGATAAAGCAATAACTTACCGATTGGTTTGACCCTTACCGAAAAGTTTGTTTTGCACAAAACCAATAAGTTCCGACATCGAGAAAATGACAAAAAAATTGGACTATGAATATTGCAAGGCCCCTCCCATGCTTGAATGGATGGGTAACAAATGGGCTTTGGTGGTGCTTCTGAAAGTTTCGGAGAATGAGCCTGTGCGCTTCAACGAGCTTTACCGTACAATCCCGGCTATATCAGAGAAAGTCCTCTCCCAAGTCCTGCGCCAATTATATACCGACGGGATTCTTGACCGTCAGCTTTATCCCGATGTGCCTCCGAGGGTCGAATACTCGGTTTCCGATTTCGGCAAGACGCTGTTACCACTTGTTCAAAACCTTATAGATTGGGGGCGCGAGAATTTTGACACGATAATAAAGAACCGACAACGTATCAATAACAATAATGCTGGCTAATTATGAGTAATCCAGTAATAACTGTCATACAACCATGTGTAGAGTTGCGTCCGTATGTTCGCTATTACTGGATGATTCAGAGTAGTGAGTGGTTCGGTGTTCCAACTTTTCCGATTGGTTGTCCTCAGATTATTTTCCATAGGCAATCGCCGCTGTTTATTCCGGAATTATCCGTTTCGCAGGATAAGTTCACCATTAGCGGTCAGGTGAATTTCCCGGCTCATATAGCGTCGGCTGGTGATACGGAGATGATTGTAGCCGTGTTTTATCCTCATACAATAGGAGTGTTTATCGACACTCCGCCATCTGCATTTTACAACTCTGAAATATCGGGATTCGACATTGGGAATAAAAATCTTAATGGTCTTTCCAATCGGATTTTCAATAGCGAGAATACACATCAGAGCATTAAGATACTCGAGAGTTGGCTTTTGTCAAAGTTGAAATACCAATATGACACACTGAATTTGAAAAGAATAGGCGCAACCGTCAATTCTATCATGAGGAGCCCCGTGCTGCAAGTCAGTGAGTTGGCTGATATAGCCTGTCTTTCCCAAAAACAATTCGGGCGCGTATTCAACAGTCTTGTCGGTATGATGCCAAAGGAATATGCTCGGATTGTCCGTTTCCAAAAATCAATGTGGTTGTTGCAGAATCATTGTCGGGATTATGCCGAAATTGCCTATTGTTGTGGATACTCCGACCAATCGCATTTCATCCGTGATTTCCGGCAGTTCAGTGGAGTAACACCATCGCAAATCTCAAATCCATATTCCGACCTGTTCACAACTCTGGTATAATGTCTGTTTTATTCTATTTGGCATGGATTATCGGCAGTAACTTTGCCACAAAATATTAGATAATGGCCAAGACAACATTAATCATTCCTAATGAGGAGCAATCAAGATTTATAAAACTAATATTTGATGGCTCATCATTCAGTTGGGCAATCAATACCATAGAGTCCCTTATAAAGGATGAAAAATCGTATTTCCCTTTAATGAAGTCACTACGAGAGAAATTTGGATATGATAATGTTGAAGATATAGATCATTATCATAACAATACGTATTTCGATCCAAGTTACAAGACAACCGAAAAGGACTCATGCGACTTTCTTATGATAGGAGTTTCATCGAAAAATTATCGGACATCGCATTTTTAACATTTGCCGGATTTTCAGTGGTAACTGTTCTGATTATTACGTTGAAGTGCTTGTCTTTATATCGGACAATGCTGGACAGATGCCGAACAAGTGTTGGATTATCAGGTTTTTAAGCGAACAATTTGGCAAGTGTCCACGTTGTTTGGATATACCGACAACCAATCCGAGCCCCGATTGTTCACGGTCGAGGCGCGGAAATAAAAAAAGTTGGGAAATGTTGGGTAAAGTGTGGGACATGTTGGGAAATCGGCATACCCTCATAAAACCATCCTCAACGAAGATGCGTTTGTCGATTATAAGCATGGGTAAAGGGACAATATGGTTCCGCCCAATATGGTCAGCCGGCTGTATCCGGAAACAGCATAGGGCAGACCGCATACAGTACCCGCGCAGGGTTAACGCGCCAGCCTGTTCAACTCTGATATAATCTCTTCAGATAAATTTCTATTTCAGGAAATATTAAAATGCAAATATTCGGAATTGGTATCACTATTTCAGCATATAGTCAAAGACGGGTCTGATGGCTATGGTATATCCATCATGTATCACATCCTCATCACTGTGGTCAGTCAGCAGGAGCAGATTCTCGCATCCTGTATTCCTTGCAGCCAGTAATAAGCCCGCAATCTCCCGTTTTCTTGTTTTTTCGGATGAAATGTCATAGGAGACCTGTACGGCAAGCACCGCTTTCCGGTCTTTACATACCACGAAATCACATTCTCCATACCGGTTGCTGAAATAATATATGTCTAATCCCTGCCGTTTGTATTTCCTCAGCAGTTCCATATATACGATTGTTTCAAGACGCCATCCGAGATTGTCTCCGGCAAAAGCGTCGGCCCTCTTGTTCATCAGGGCAACGTCTATGGGGTAAACCTTCTCGTCTATAATTCTCTGGCGGCTCTTTGGGGAATATTTGTGTAATCCTACCAGCAGATATGCCTGTTTGAGATAACTGAGGTAATTCTTTGACGTGTGCTGCGACTTGAACCCGAATGTCTCCTGCAAAGCCTTTTCCACCACGACTGTAGGGGCTATATTAAGAAGATGATGCGACATTTCCTCAAAAGCCGAGGTATGCACCACCCTGAAACGCTGTTCGATGTCTCGTTTAAGTATGTTGTTGACAAGACCGTCTATATAGTCCCTGTGATTGCTTATGGTCAGAAGCTCCGGAAATCCGCCCTGACGCATATAATCGTCAAACGCTGCCCTGCGTGTGGCTATCGCCTTGGTTGATTTTGATTTTGTGTCAACACCACTTACTTCGCAATATTCAGAAAATGAAAAAGGATAAAGCTTTATCGAATGATGGCGGCCGGTGAGATGTGTGGCGAGTTCCCCGCTTAGCAGTTTGGCGTTAGACCCCGTGATTATGACGTGCATCTGTTTTCTCAAAAGGCGGTTCACAAACAAATACCATTCCGGGATATTCTGTATTTCATCAATGAACAGGTAGTTGAAATCACCGTTGATTTTATACAGCACTTCCAACACATCGTTAAGGTCATCTCCCTTAAGATGTATGAGACGTTCATCGTCAAAATTGACATAGGCGAACTTCACACCGCTTCTCATAAGAGCATTATAACAGAGGGTCGATTTGCCGCTGCGTCTCACGCCGATCACAACCTGAGCCTGAGTGCTGTTGAGATCAATGCTGTCTTCCTCTTTTCTTTGGCAGAATCGGATGGACTGTTTGAGTGCCAATTCCTCCACCTGATCTGTGAGTATAGTTTCAAGTATTCTTTTATCCATAATCAGTTTTTTCGTGGCAAAGGTACAAAATTAAATTGAATAAAACGCACTAATCGGTGCAAAAGCGGATATAAAAACGCACTAAGATGCTGTAATTAACAAATGTAAAATGCACTATTTTGCTATATGAATTTCCTATTGAGCTTATTTATAGTTGTTTGATCGATGTAGCGTGAACTGATTATTTTGGGGACTGAAATTTGGAGGATTCAAATTAAATGACTAACTTTGCACTCAAACAACGAGAACATTGACAGCCTCGGCATCCATGATTCAGGCTTGAACGCAAACGCCCGTTCAGCCGATTGGCGAAAACTCCGACGCAGGATGCTGAAAATCGTTGAAATTCGCAGGTGTAAGGAGGGTAAAATCAGCCCCTCAAAACACACCTAACAACTTGATAATCACTTGGTTCCATATGAGGCTCCAATACACCGGCTACCCGAACCATCCGGATCATAAATTTTGGTTTGATTCCACGTGCGAACCGAACCAAATCCATCTCCGGCGCCAAGTCCGTACCGTATAGAATTCGACATAGAAACAACCGGAATACGGCTGTTTGTTTAAGCCGTATTTCCAAGTTGGGAAAAGTTGGGAAACTTTGTGGAAAAGTTGAGAAATTACGGGTCAAGCCGAAAGCACGGTGCATATGTTAAATTGGGCAATTAGAAGTGTTAAATTTTTAGGCGTAGAGTTTGACCAGTCGGAAGATGAAGAAGTCTCGGTCTCGGACACCACGCATTTGTGAGCGAAAGATTTTGACTTTAGAGTTGAATGCCTCGGCGGAGGCATTGGTCGCACGACGGCGGAAGTAGTTCAGGATGGTTGGAGCGTGGTTCCTGAATGTTTTGATTACCGAGCGGAAGTTGTTGTTACCAAGAGCCATTACCTTTTCATACCACTTGTTCATCCGCCCCATGGCTTTTGTCGGTGAGATTTTAGCATTGAAAATCTTGCGCAGCTCCATCGCAAGGCTGTATGCAGCCTTCAATATTGGATAGTATTTGAACAGGATGTTGGCGCGATGACGCTGTGTGTCAGTCCATTTGTTCTGTGCCATCATCAGGGTGTGCTTGCTGCGGGCGAGTATCTGGCGCATGGTTTCGCCGTTGGAATATGTAACCGGAGGCTCTGATTTGTCACGGCTGTTGTCTTCAGCTATGAGCTTGCGCCGGATGTCGACACGTATCTCGTCAACGGCCTCGTTGTATACCTGCTGCACATGGAAGCGATCGTTGACAACATGGGCGTTGTAGAATACCTCGGCGGCTATCAGCATCATCGATGGCGACAGGTCGCAGGTCACTTCCCTGACCCTGCGTCTCAATGATTTGCCCATCGCGCCGACTAGTATCGATATTATCTCGTCGCTTTTCGTCCCCGGTATGGCGGCTGCCAGCGTCCCGCGACCTCCGTGACCGTCTTTGTTTGTGAGGAATGTCCATACCTCGCCGTTGCTAAGACAGGTCTCGTCGAGGCTCATGTACGGGCCGATGTTCGCGCCGTTGAAGTAAAACCCGCAGCAGAGTTCGTTCTTGCACCACTCTGCGTATCCACTAAGCTTATTGCGGTACAGGTCAGCGAAATATTTGCCGTTGACGCAGTGCATCTGCGCTATGTGTTTAATCGACAGGGCTGTCGTCTCCACCTTCATATTAAAAAAAGCCACGAACTCGGCGCTGAGTCGTGTCCCTTCCTCATTGGGTAGTTCGAGATTGTAACTGAAGATTTCGTTGGTCTGCTTGTCCCACCACTTGTTCTTGCGCATGTGAAGAAACACAGGCCGTCCGCGCATCGGATAGTCCTGTATCGTAACGTAATCCGTATAGCCTCGCGCTACGATATTTGGATTACGATAGTCTTCATCAGACAGTTTCTTCTTTTCGTCAAGCCATATGTCATAAGACTGTTCCGTGCGCTCGAAGCGCACCATCTCAAATAGCTCGTCCAGCCCTTCAGGGAGGCACATCCATATTGCATCTGCGGTTTTCATGCCACAAATTTAACACTTTTCTCAAAATTCATGCACCGGGTTTTCGGCTTGAGCCGAAATTACTGACAATCAGCAATCTTTTTCCGCATTATCATCGTTACACGGTCAAAAGCGAAAGCGCATCTATCCCATGCGACAGCTTTTGAAAATTCCCGCCATTATAGACATTGATACAGGCTGCCCATAGTCCGGAATATGGGCTATCTTTATCATGTCCGGCAAATCCACCCACTAAAACCGTTGATTATGGAATACATTACGATTGAGCGAACCGTCTATGACGCGATGGTCTCGGCTCTTAAAGATTGCAGTGCGGCTCTGCATACGGCTATATCGCGTCTGTCACACAAATCCCGTGACGAATGGATTGACAATGACACCGCACAGGCAATCCTGCGGAAGACTCCTCGCTCATTGCAGAATATGAGAGCCACGGGTGCTATCGGATACTCCCTTATGAATGGGAAGGTGTTTTATCCGGCTGACGAGATTGGCAGATTGTTGGAACGAGGCCATTCCAATGTCTGAACGCCCGACATTCCAGACAAGAGAGGAGAGAAAGGAGCTGTTCAAGATAATCAGCGACATCAAGGAATCATCGGCGACTCTGACCGACATTTCACGTCCGATGTTCAACGGCAACCGTTTTATAAGCGACACTGAGCTTGCCAAAAGACTCCGTGTAAGCAAAAGGACGCTTGCCAACTACCGCGCCAACGGCATAATCGGATTTTACAACCTCGAAGGCAAAATCCTTTATGCCGAAAGTGATATTGAGAACTATCTGAAAGACCACTACCTCCCTCCACTGCTTTGACGCAAAAGGCCCCGACAGTTCACTCCACGAACTGCCGGGGCTATGCTATATTATTATATTTTATCTGTAAATTGCATAACACACTTTTTAAGCATCAAATGCAACTATAATTGGGTATTGACTATTATACTCAATAACTGCGTAATCATTTATATCGTCAGTTCTATGTGTCCCCGTTACACCCCTATTCTTCTGTCCATTATACAGATAAAAATTTGAAACGATTAAAACCTCTCTTACAAAATCTTTATAAAGCTCTTCAATATCATTTATTGAAGTAAAACGATTTAATGCTTTTTCTATTACAGGCGTTCCATCACTGCCTGTAGCGGGGCGATTCTTCTTTCTTATAATCGTTAATGTAAATTGCTTTTTATCCGCTGATAGATTCATCTCTATTGAATATCTTACTGATAACGGCCAATTTGCATTTTCATTATTAGCTGCATAACCTATATAGTCTTTAATCTTCTTCTTTAATTCGATAAAATGAGAGTCCAGTGTATTGGCTTCTCTATCTGAATTAAGCTTAGAACGGTGAATTCTAAATTCGAGTAAAGACATCAAAGGCAAATGCTTGATTAGATTAAATTGATTAACAAATGGACGCATTTTCTCCCCTCTACTCGTCATGCAATTATATCGTAATAATATCATCTCTCCTTCGCTGAGTTGACCTCTTATGCTTTTGGCATATTCAACTCTATCTGCTTCTTTTATTTTCCATTTTCCGTCCTCGTCAAAATTATCTGTTTCTCCAATGAATTTTGTTAGTAAATAAAGATTTCTAAAATGGACAGACATCTCCCTTCTATGTTGAGCATATAATTCATCAAATTTATTAGTTGCACTCTTTACGCGAGACAGATAGGTCCGTTTGTCAGAATAGGACGAAGAAGAAAATGCAGACGCAATGTAATCAATCGCTTTCGAACCAGTATGCGTTACAATGTTTTCCTCTTCAATGGTTCTATAATGTCCATCATCGTCTATAACCTTTTTTTATGAGAATATTTAGCCTCGCATTGATAATTATGCTTTGCTGATTTGTAGTTGTCAAAAAATGCACAAAATTTATTATCAAATATTTGAAGATTTGTTTGATAGATAGTAATATTATTGGTGTCTATGATATTCCCATTTGTACGCATTACATCACTATTGACTGAGAGCTGGTTGCCAAGAGTCCTCACAAGTAAATAGGCTGAATACAGTGCAACCAAAGTACCAAGTACACCTCCTATGAAATCTCCATATGTTCCAATAACATCATGTTGTACAATCCAGTCTTCTTCTCCATGATAGACATTATTATTGCAGAAGCAATATGCAACTATTACAAGAACCATCAAAGACAGTCCAAAGCTACAAAGGAAAGAGCGAGAAAGGATTTTCCTTTCTCGAGTTATATGCGACCTATTCTCAGACGAACCTGCGTTTCGTGTTATTTCAGAATATTGAGTTTCCATTTTTTTTGCTTATGAATATTATCCAACCCTTCAGAAGTGACACATGTTTCAACCTCTAGATAATTATTCCCTTTTGAAATATTATTTTTCCAATGTAAAGCCTGTAAATTATCTAAAGAATCATCTCCGTTCATTGATTTTGGTTTTATATGGTCAATGACCCACCCAAATTTACTCATTACTCCATATTGGTCGCGTCGGATCCATGCTCCAGCAAAATCCTGACGCCAAACATCGGGATTTCTATGCTCTATTTGTCTGGCGCGATTCCAGACCGATTCAATTAGTTTATCCATAAGTTACAATGTTAATTGACCAATTATCAAATACTACAACTATAACAATCATAGAAATGCTGAAAATATACAAACTGGTTATATATCATACATTTGCGAATAAGTCATCGGCTGTGATTTGCGAATGGATATTATTCATTGAATAGGAATTCTTCACAAGCCCTGAATTTGTAATCATGGTTAACGCTATGCCTTTCCGAGTCTTTGTTAATTGTCGAAACAGTGCTACCTTGTTTCGCAGGTTTTCCATATATTTCTTGTCAATAGAATATGGGCTATCGGAATATTTTATTTCACAGAGATTTATCACTTTGTCGCTTCGGTCAATCAATAGGTCAATCTGCGCTCCGGGATGTTCGTCTGTAGCGACGGTACGCCATGAGTATTCATTTGTGATTACACCGCTTATTCCAAGAGCCTTTTTTATCTGCTCTGAGAGCAAGAGACAGACCCGCTCAAAAGCGAGACCACTCCAGTTATGATATATTGGTGCAGTCTGTATCTTAGACCAATAATTGGCATCCGTGTTCTTTCGGTCTTCCATAAACTTGAAGTAGAACAGCGTGAAGTTATCAATTAGCTGATATAGGGAGTTCTTCGTTTTTGAACCGATTGCCTGATATTTACGGATAAAACCGCAATTCTCTAAATCTTCCAGATATTTTGTGAGAAGTCCGCTGGTCGCTATATTGGCATTTTCGATGATTTCATCACGAGTCATCCCGATTTTCTTTTTTGCCAACGCCGTAATTATATCCAAATATGCCTCTGGTTGTTTAAAGAGCGATGAATATAATTCCTTAAACTCGTTCTTTAACTTGGGATTCTTTCCAAAGAACAATGCGTCAATATTCTGGGGCAAACTTAGAGACTTGCTGAGCAGTGACCAATAAAAGGGGATACCTCCAAATACCATATATGCCTCCATTATCTCTTGTCGCTCTATGGGCAGATTGATGCTTTTCGCATATAATTCACACTCATGCAAGTTGAAAGGCTGTAGATATATCTGGTTGTTTAGTCTATTATGTAAGCCACCTCTGTTCTTAAGTATTTTCTTAACCATCCAAGAGGTTGCGGATCCGCATACAATAAGGAGTATGTCTTTTCTCGCTGACGCCCAACCATTCCAAAAATTCTCAAATGCAGGCATAAAACTGGATTTAGGGGCATCCATCCAAGGCAGCTCATCCAAGAACACTACCTTTTTACCTTCCGGTAACTCCTTAAGAAACTGCTCAAGCATATAGAAGGCCTCTATCCAATTATTGGGCTTAGCTCCATTCTTATAGCCGTAATCTATCAGGGACAGATAGAATCGCTGTAGCTGTTCCTTCGTTGAGGCTTTTGCCATTCCGGAGTAGGAAAACGCAAATTTATCATGAAAGACCTCTCTTACAAGATAGGTCTTTCCTATTCTTCGTCGTCCGAATATGGCGACAAACTTAGACTCTTCTGAATCGTAAGCCTGTCGAAGTTCCTGTATTTCTTTCTCTCTTCCTATCAACATATAAGATATAATTTAGACTGCAAAGATACAAATTAATTCGTACATCACGTTTCCAAATCTCTCTTTTTTTACGACATTTGGAATCGCGACGCATCGTTATAATTAAAATCTCTGATCTAAGCTTACACATCCTGCTTCCAAATCGCATATTTTTGCACCACATTTGGAAGCGTGACGGTCGGGCTGTGATGAAAAATCGGTCGAGAAGGTTGACGAAGTGCTGGTCTGACATTAGGCGTTGTCGTAAAACGCTCTTCCAGCCAATCTTGGTCTTATAATTCACCAACGCGCCAAATCGAACACTTTTTACCTATATTTGGTGCTGTGACGGAACAGATGCTGCTCCTATCTACGCCTATCTCATATCTGCTCATTGTGCGGCACACCAGTATAGCTAACACTAATTTAACGATAAAAACACTCAACATATCTTAAATTCCTTTGGATATAAACCCGGATTTGACTAACTTTGCACTCAAACAACGAGAACATTGACAGCCTCGGCATCCATGATTCAGGCTGGACGCAATCGCCGTTCAGTCTTATGACGGAAATCCCGACGCAGGATGCTGAAAATCGTTGAAATTCGCAGGTGTAAGGAGGGTAAAATCAGCCCCTCAAAACGCACCTAACAACTTGATAACCACTTGGTTCCATACAAGGCTCCAATACTGGTGGCACCACAAAAGACCGCTAATTCTCAATGAGTTAGCGGTCTTTTATTCAACCATACCCCTCCGAGTCACCACAAAGTCACCACACCCACGCTAACGCTCTGAAATCTTGTCCGTTATGCGTGTTAACATAGGTGCATATCTTTTATTGCAGTAGCTTAATACACTGATAATCAGCATATATTTCAAATTCATCCAAATCCATTCAGAGTCATTCAACCCCACATCACCTCCTCGCGACCTTAAACTTTAACAGACTTTAACTATGTTTCGGCTATAAAAATGTGGTGACCTCAGCCAAATTTCCGCCGGGTCACCACGTTTAATCGTTAAAATCCCCATAAAATTTCGTACCTTTGTGTCCGGATTGACGCAAGTTTGCCTACGACATTTTGAAATAAGAAGCGGTATGCTCTCTTGTAATTGGAAACGTAGGAACTTTTCAGGATACAAAGATGGCATAGCGGTTCTCACGCATACGGCGTGGGCTGCTATCTCTACATCTGTATCCAAGGTTTCCTACGACCTTCAATTAAGACGTGGCATAGACAGTCCGCGCTTCTGCATTTATAAACCGCTCCATCGGACTGCGGAGCATAAATGACATGACTATGTTTATCGCGATACTTACATACAAAAAGACGTTGAGCGAGGTTGATAGATTCCTTGCCGCTCATCGTGAATACCTCGCCAAGCACTATGCAGCCGGAGATTTCATCGCATCCGGGCCGCAGAATCCGCGTGTCGGAGGTGTGATAATGATGACAGCTGACAGTCGTGAAGCAGGTGCTGCTATAATTGCAGAAGATCCATTCCACATCAACGACATTGCCGGCTATCAGATAGTGGAGTTAACTCCGACAATGTTTGCCAATGATTCGTTAAAATCGTTTCTGCAATGAAAGTCATTGGCATTAACGGCAGCGCACGGAGAGATGGCAATACAGCAATCATAATCCGCACGATATTTGAGGAACTTAATAAGAGGGGTATTGAAACCGAGCTTATTCAGTTGGCAGATGTCGATATAGAGCCGTGCCGTGCTTGCTTTGCCTGTAAAGGCAAAGGCAACTGTGTATTCCGTAAAGATGGTTTTGCCGAGATATTCAACAAAATGGTTGAAACCGACGGAATAATTCTTGGTTCCCCGGTCTATTCAGCCGATGTTTCATCCCGAATGAAAGCGTTATTGGACAGAGGCGGTGTTGTCTCTGCTACCAATACCGGAATTCTGAAACATAAATTAGGTGTGGCTGTTGCAGCTGTGCGCCGTGCCGGTGGCATGACTGCGGTTGATACCATGAATCATTTCTTTCTCAATAAGGAGATGATAGTCGTTGGCTCGACATATTGGAATATGGTATATGGGCGAGAAATCGGTGATGTGTTTAAAGACGATGAGGGAATGGCCAATATGCGCAACCTCGGCCAAAATTTGGCTTCGATTATGCTTAAATTAAATTCATGAGTTTATGCCATACATATCAGTTGAAAGCGGAGCATTGACTTCCGAACAAAAGAAAGAACTTATCGAGCGACTCACAGCGACAGCCTCCGAGATAACCCATATCCCGATGCAGTTTTTTACCGTCACCATCAAGGAACTGCCGGATGAGAACTTTGGCATAGGCGGCAAGTCAATAGATGAAATCAAACGCAATTATAAGCCATGAGCAGGGTTGAAAAACTTAGATTATGCGGTTGGATGCTTGTTTTTGCAACAACGTTCATTCTTGCATCCAGCCTACAACTTGAAGTCACTGATAGCCGTAGTATCGTATGGGTATTGATTCATGTGATTATAGGCAGCCTTTTCTTCGCCAATATCGTATGGCATCTTTATCTTCATTTCGGGTGGAAATCGTGGATTCAAAGATTACGAAAACAAAAATCGCCTGTCACACGTTGGCTTGCCGTTTTCGCACTGTTCACTTTGATAAGCGCGTTGGTCGCTCTCTTTCATTGGATTGACACATATACACATTCGCCGGTTGGTGCCATCCACGGCAAGGTTGGCTTCGTATTCATTGCATTGGCAATCGGTCACACTGTCAAACGAATTAAATTTTTCAAATTTGCAAGAAAATCATGAGCGATAAGATATACCTACGATCCGGTGACAATCAGACCGTCTATCTTAAATCGGTCATAACGCGCCCAAATATTGAGGTCGGCGATTTCACCATTTACAACGACTTCGTAAATGACCCTCGTGAGTTTGAGAAGAATAATGTGCTGTATCATTATCCTATAAACCATGACCGTTTGATTATAGGCAAATTCTGCTCGATAGCCTGTGGAGCAAAGTTTATTTTCAACTGTGCCAATCACACACTGACATCGCTTTCAACATATACATTTCCGCTATTCTTTGAGGAATGGGATTTGCCTAAATCGGAGGTCGCTACGGCATGGGATAACAAAGGTGATATTGTAATCGGCAATGATGTGTGGATTGGATATAATGCTGTGATTATGGCTGGAGTGACTGTTGGCGATGGTGCAATAATCGGCACACGAGCGGTTGTCACAAAAGATGTGGAACCATATTCAATAGTCGGCGGCATTCCTGCAAAAGAGATACGCAAACGATTCTCGCCGGATATTGTAGCCCGATTGCAGAAACTCCAATGGTGGAACTGGGATACAGCTAAAATCCGCAAATCCATCAGTGCTATTCAAGCCGGGGATATAGATTCATTAGAAAATCATTTTACATAAAAAGCCTATCCGAAATAATAATTGATCCACCGAAAGAAGCGGTTTTCTCTCGGTGGATTTTTGATTAGTGAAGTTTCGGATCTTTGCGGCGTTGCTTGGCTTTCTGTTCGTCACGGAAACGGTGCATGGCTTCCTCGAAGCTCATGCCGGGGTGCCTTTCCAATGTTGGTCGGTCAGAATATCCTGCCCGAGATAGTGAAGCGTAGCACGGGATATATCTTTACATTGTCCATTATCTCCTGGAAATCATCGTCGTTGTAGCCCTCCGGCAGGTTGAGCACCTCCCCATAATCCGTATAGATAGAAGGCTTGCCATGAATCTGCACGCCAAGTTCCCACATGAAATTCAGTCGTCCCTTCGGACATGGCCTTCCCGTGCCGATTCCGAAATAAGGACGGAAAGAATCCACTTTGATGCCTCCCTTGGCGTTGCCGTCCTTATCTACGGGAATCTTATAATCACCGATTTCAATCTCGCCGCCACCAAATTTGGCAGCCTCTGCACTGTGTCCCTTGACCTTCACCAAAGTTTCGCCACCGAAATATCCTCCGGCGGCCACGAAGAATGAGGAGCGTTTACCGAAAGGATACACATTGAAAATCAGCGACCCCTGAAGCCTACTCAAATCCCCCTTGGCGTCGATGTTGTCGACATATTCATATTTTTGCCCTTCATACGTGTATGATCCCGTCACGTCTGTGCTGACATTAAACGAGAACCCAGGCATATACGATAGGCCGGCTCTGGCCTGGATGAATTGCGTAATCGGAGTTGACACTTCAAAACCCACGCCGGTCGTGCCGACATTCACGTCCACGCCAAGATGGTTGGCGATTCCAAAATTAGTTTGTGCGCTCATGCTGAGAGGGGAGAGGGCGGCAAGCGCAAGCATACAGCTGGTAAAAAATCTTTTCATAATGCATATAAATGTTAAAAATGGTATACAAAAATACAACATATCAAAATAAAATCCAAAAAAATCGCAAAAATACAACAGAAAATTCAGTCTCCTGCTTATAACGGCTCCTATAGCTGTTGGATTCTGTCGGTTAACATATATTTAATGAATTGTAAATATCCCGACCACACAATAAATCCGGGTATCTGCTCATAATAATATTATATGGGCAGATACTCGGCTCAAAAAATTAAAATGATGAAAATAGCTAAACTGATAATATCGTCAATGCTGCTGACTGCGGCTTTCTCCGCATGTTTCGCTTCCTCTCCCAAAGTGATTGCCCATCGTGGCTACTGGAAGACGGCCGGCTCGGCTCAAAATTCCATAAAGGCTCTGCAAAAGGCCGACTCCATCCGTGCTTATGGCTCGGAGTTTGACGTATGGCTCACGGCCGACAGCGCCCTTGTGGTCAACCACGACCAAGTGTTTAAAGGGGTGGATATGGCAGCGTCTCCTGCGTCCGTATCCCTCTCTGTCGTCCTCGACAATGGCGAGCGGCTCCCTTCATTGAGCAGCTATCTTGAGGAAGCCAAACTCCATCCTTCCTTGCGCCTCATATTCGAATTGAAAAGCGAAGGAGACTCAAAACGCGAGACTGCCGCTTGCCGGAAAGCCTTCGACATGCTCAAGAAATATGACTTGATGTCACGCACAGACTTTATATCCTTCTCCCTCAATGCATGCAAGGAATTCCACCGCATAGCTCCCGAAGTGCCTGTATATTACCTCAACGGAGAACTGTCGCCCAAAGAGATAAAGAAGCTGGGATTTGCCGGAATCGACTACTCATGGAAAGTAATCGAAAAGCATCCCGAATGGGTTGCCGAAGCCCACGATCTTGGACTCAAAGTCAACGTATGGACCGTAGACAAACCCGAGATAATGCAGCGAATGATTGATCTCAACGTAGATTTCATCACGACCAACCATCCCGAGCAACTTCAATCTCTCATCCTCTCAGCCCAATAAATCCCATCTCCGTCCGGCATGTGGCGCAGACCTCCGGGCCTGCGCCACTCAAATCCTCCCCGTTAGGTTCACTCTCCTGCCAAATCACATCCTCTTTTGCTACGATAAATTCGAGAATGAACGGGTCATGAACCAATGTCAGCGGGTCGAACTTCTCCGGCTTGGCAGGCAGGTTCTTTTTTATCAGCTCCTCCACTTCCGACGAATCCCTGTGAGTGGAAAGCAGACGCTCATAGTATTGAGTCGCTATCTGCCTTTCAAGTTGGCGTGTACTCCATTTACCGGCAGCTGCTTCCTCTGTGTAATACTCACGGGCTTTATCATTCGAGACCTTGATTAGTTGTAGATAATGAGACCACGATAATTTGGCAGACACTGTCTGCTAAATTGGATATGAGATATAGAATTGTCTCATATCCTGTAGATTACGACTTGAAAAACCTTTGCCAAACTCCTTGGTAAGTCGTTCCGACAAGCGTTTTATCAGGTCGTCGCCGTAAGCGGCTCTTTCCTCGCCGCCCTGCGCCTCGACAATAAGCTTGCCTACATACCAGTAAGCCTGAACCATCGCAGTATTGACCGTGGTCAGCACTGCGGCTCTTGCCTGAAGAAGCACCAGTAGATTCAGTCCCCCTTATAAGTTCCCGCCAGATGGCATTACTGTGCCACGGTCAAAAGCCGTGGTCCGTGTCCGGCATCCCGAAAATCCTCAAAAATAGAGTCTCCTCTGTCCGCGAAAAGAGACAGACCATCCGCGCTTCCGATAGAAGCGCGGATGGTCTGTCATTGTATATAACTGAATACCGTAGAAAGTGTTCAGTTTATTCCCACTCGATTAAGCGTTTGGTGTTCGACTGGGTTGATATATTGCGAGTTATGTGTTCTGTTTGTTTCATCGGGGTTGAAAATCGGGGTTGTTTTTGATTTTGCAGGCGTTCTGTAGCACAGTTAGTTAACATGAAAAAACCACACTGACTGCTGGGAATTTTCTCTGTCATTGCCGTTTCAGTCGTCTTGCAACTGCAAAGGTACGCATTTTCGTTAATATACACAACACCAACGTCTTGCAATTTTAGCGCAACCTCTGTGGCTTTAGCAATGCAGCCTGGGAGTTATATTATTGGATATTTATGACACTTAAAGCATTGAGAACTGGGAAGATAGGTAACCTCTGTCTCCCCTCCTGTCCTTCCTCCCCTATAGAGACGGCATCCCATTGATACCTCAAACGGTTAAAAATTTTTTTCGTGGACGTGCATTTCAAGACTATTAACCAATAGCCTCAGGATGCACTCTCCGCTCATATATCTCATTCACTTCAAGCCATTAAGAACTTCATCAATTATATTCAGTTGCTTACGTCCTTTGCGTAGATAGATAAGTCGACTGAGGATGTCACAAAATAGAGCCTTTAAGATTTTGTCATTGTCAAGTTGAGTATAGAGAATGATATCGTCAATTCCCAATGCTTTGAGCGAAGGAAGAAGACGTTTATAGTTTTTGCAGGTTACTTCAAGGCGGTAATGTGTACCAGCAAAACCAGTATATTCAGTTATATATGTTTTGCCACTTGCTTCCTCTATCTCTTTGCGTTTATTGTAGGTTTTCATTTGGAGTGTGGAATCATCATTGCTAATGCTCAGTTCTGGATGTGCAAACATTCGGTCGAGGTTGATGTCATAGGCGTGGACATTCAGTCCTTTCACGGATTTACGGTTTGCTACTCGCCCATTCACTATTATATCGTATGGGGTTGTTTTTAGCAACGCGATAAGTCTTTTCTGTATGTTGAGGTCAAAGTCAACGGCTATGTCGATTTTACTGACTCGGTGGAATGTTAATCCAAGAGCCGACTCAACATAGAAACGCGCTTGAAGAATCCATGAGTATAGGGCGGCATTCTCAAATGTGAGATATACCAGTTGTCTATTCGGATTGAAACTACCACTTCGGAGATAGCCAACGACCCTATCGGAATCCTCATCTTTACACTTTACAATAAACTCATCTCGGTAATGGCGGCTCTCAGTCCGCTCAATCCACAGAGATGTATTATCCTCCCCTATATATAATTTCTTTTCGATGGTACTCAAGAAAACCTTTTGTTCATCGGTTGCTGTATATGTAACTTCAAGTGCGTCTATACAGACCGCATAATTGTATTGTCGGTTTGCCATATTTATTATGTGTATGTTCAATTATATATAGTGGTGGTATCTGAGTTTTTCAACTCAATGTGTGCCATTATTCAGAGTGTGCCAATTTAATCTTGTCGGTGAGGGTTGGCACACTCTCTTTTTGTGCCACTTTATTCTTTTAGATTATTCTGTCTCAACTGGTCGAGGAAGCGGTCAATCTCGGACTGGTTGCGAGTGTTGCGAGGATAGCCATTCTTCTCAAACCATGGATTCATTTCGTTGGTGACGATTCCCAGTTTTTCATACAGCCCTCGGAAACTGTATAGGTAGAGGTCATCGACAAACCATCCGATATAAAGTCTGTCGCGGTCAAGCCAAATGTCAAGGTCAATGGGATAACGGAAAGTAGATGGTACATTCAGTTTTTTCTGTGCCTCTGCCAGTGGAGGTATGACGGCTTTTCTGATTAGGGCTAATTCTTCGCGGTTGTTGTCAAAGAAGAAACAGCGTCGAGGATTCTTGGCATCCATTCCCATTAGCCGACGTGAAAGATAATAGCGCACCCGCCATGCTGAATAGCCGTCATGGTAAAACGCAGCGTCCAGTATAGCAAATCTTTCGGCAATGGTGGAGAAGGCTCGGTAGTCCTGCCGTTGAGCGAACCAACGATATGCGCTTATATTCTCGAAGAGGTGCCAGTCGATGAAGCGGAAGAGTTTGACATAATGCCGTGGCGGATTCGGACTATTCTTGAATGAGAAGTCATCATAATCGCATAGTCCCAAACGTATAAGTTGTGCAATGGCTTTGTGCGGTATGTTGAAGACAAGGACACAGTGGCGTTCATAATCTATGGCATGAATATAATGTGCATGAGTCAGCCAGTTTGGAACTTCAACTACTGACGTGGAATCAAATGGAATGGTAAGAAAGTTGTGAATATGTTCCATACTATATAATGTGTAGATTGCTTAAGTTAATTGGGCTGCGCTGAGGGGATACGCAACCCAATCTCCGTCGTTTGTGGTGAGCGCGGATGTTATCTTTTTATTACGATATGTTTGTTAAGTGCAGGGATGAGGCTCAAAAGAGAGCTGAAAGTATTAGTGACTTCTGATGGAGTAGTTGGATTCCATTTGAAACCTAACGTATTTGAGATATTGTACAACCTTATGTTGAGACCAATAGCAAGCCCAATCCCTATTGTTCTATTCATTGTGGTTGCAAGGTCATAATCCCACACCCACATTACCTTAAGACCTGTTATAATGCTGTCGTCAGAAACGATGGATGCAGAAATGCGTATAGGGGGCTGAAAGTGTCCTTCGTTGAAAACCCACTCCTCAATTAGCTGTTCTGTCTCACGAGGTGAATTGGGAAGTAGGCGCACCACTGGCGCGCACTCATGGCTATTCATAAGCGAAATTGTTTTGCGGTTAGAATGTTAAATGATTGCCCAATATGGTGATATTGGCTGAGTTGAGAAGAGCGCGGTCGATGGGAGGCTCAATACCTTCAATGAGGCAGCGACGGCAAATCATTAGAATCTTGCCTATGTTGTTCTGACCCTCGAAAGTTCCTATATTGCGGACTGAATTGGTTTCGATGTTGATTTTGAGGTCAAGAGCCTTCTTGGTGAGGTTCGCACCGCTCCATCGCTTGATGCGCTGCGCGAGCCTTCTACGCTCTGCTATCAATTCGGGATTCTTACAGCCCCATATCTGAGCCGTGCCGCCAGTGTCGAGGGTAGTTTCTTCAACCAATATCACTCCTTTGGGAATGGATAACAGCTTGTTTCTGAAGGCTTCACTGCCAAGGCACTTCTGCCATACGACAAATAGCATCCACTGCAAGCGGAATGTCGGAAAGTCCTCACGGACTTGTGCCTTATACTTTGCCTTAACGAAACGCTTGGCTGCGTAACCGCTTGTTTGTGAGCGAAGTTCGCGCTGAATTGCCACATCTGTAAACTCCCCACAAAGGTAAAGTTGCTCCGATGTCGGCCAGTTGGCACCTGCAAACTCAAACGGATAGCCACCTGCCATATTGGAGAGCCTAAGTTCAATGCCTTCAACTATATCAGTAACTTTCTTGAAACACCAAATGGGTAATTCAGACGCAATAAGACGCTCCTCGCGCCCCAAGGACGTAACGAGTTCAGACACTGAAGATGAAGTCGAAAGATAAGTTGGATTATTCATAACTCTTTGTTTTATAGTTGTTTACTATCGCGTCTGGATTTCTCCGACCACCGTGGCCAGTTATGCTTGGCTCGGTTGGCGCAGCCCCGAAGGGCTGACTCTTGACACTGAGGGATTCTCCCTCTCCAGTTTGCAAAGTTACAAAATCAACACACCCTTTGTCAAGTTTTCAGCGTTAATAATTGATAAGATGATGGTAACAATAAATGACAACATTACTCAGAGACATAAGAAATGGTATAGGTAACAGTGCTTTTCCCTCCGTATGTGTAGTCATCCACAATAATCTCTACTAAGTTTCCTTCATCATCGAATTTATAATCCCACTTACGGTCAAATCTATCACCTCTACGACCTTTGTAGGATGGTAATTTCTTAGATTGGATGGGAAACCACTCAGTGATACTCTCGATATTCTGATAAAATGAGTTTTTACTTACGGTATAGGTCAACATAAGAATGTTGATATTGGTGTCATTGTACTGGGATGAGTATTCCATACCATATTTGGAAGGATTGCTGTAGTCGCTTAGTTCTCCTCTCGGTCTATCAACTGGGTTCCCATTCATATAGGCAAACTCCTTCATCTCATACTTATCTACCATATACATGATGCTATCCGCAGACATATAGTGGTGCATACCATTCTTGAATCCTAACCCATTGAAAATACTACTGGGTATGAGGTAAAGATGGTTCAACGGATTCATGTCTCTTGCCGACCATAAACCATTAAACTGGTCTTCCTTTATATTATCAATCCATTCATTGAACGTATCATACCCGATACAATCCATCTTTAAGGCGTAGGTATCGGTATAGTAGTGGATTGAAGCGAAATAATGGTTGAAGCCATCATCATCCTTCTCAAAGTCAGTAATCAGACCTCCTTTAATTCCAGTTGGTCGCTTATTCGTGGCTCTATCCCAAATATACTGCCTCTTGTGGGTCTTAATCGGTTTACCATCCTGCATGACCGAGAATTGGAAGTTGTTATCAACAAATTCCAGTTTCTCTACGAACTTGTGAGGTTTGTCCTCGGAAGTTTTAGAAACTGACTCCAAATTGCCGTCCGCGTCATATTCAAAGTTATAGGTATGGCAGAGATTATAGGCGCGTTCTCCATTCCAATCAATCCACTCCTCGGTGATACTCTTTACCAGTTTCTTGCCAAATTTGTTCTTTCGGATTGATAGGATTTGAGCCTTGTCTGACACATTGGAAATACCCGAAGGGCTATATTCAAGGGTCATATAGTTTGGCATCCCTTGCCCCTCTGATTTATCAAAAAACAGCATTTTCCCGCCTTGCTGTATTTCAAATTCCCAGTTTCCTTCCGAGCATTTGACAGAAAGTGTATTGCCCTCAATACGATAAGAACCTTCAACGCTTTGTTCCGACCATCCCACATCACTGCCACTTTCGGATGTGCATACACAAAAGCCGTCATAGCCGAAGGATATTGTTAAATCATAGCCTATATGGGCAATATTGCCACTTCCGCTAAACACTTTCCCTTGGAAATCCTTAAACGTAAAATGCTGCTTATGGTTTGGATTATTCAATGAGGTATTATTAACTGGTACATTATCACCCACCATATAATATTTTGCAGGCTCGGGGCAACTGGCTTCGCCATGATAATGGTCGCCAGTGTACATACGGATAAGGGGTTTCCCATTGAGAATGTCGGGTTCATAATATTCCCATCCGTAATCACCCTGCAAAAAAATATTCTCTGTCCGTCTTGTATCAAAAGTTATATAAGGCTTTTCAGAAGAAGAGAGATGGAGAGAAAAGGCAATAGGTTTCCCCTGGTCATTAATACCCAAGACTGCTACATTGGGCTTTAACGAAACAGTATGTACTGGGCGAAACTTAGCTCCTCGGATATATAGCCAGTATTTTTCCCCATCGGGAATTAAAGATATTGCCCCTTTTGTACCTCTCGATTCTCCATAAAATTCCGCCCCATTTCCTACGAGTCGAGATACATCTTCCCAACTTCTAAATTCTTTCACTTGTGAAAAGCAGGGAAACGAACAGATTATAGCAAAGAGTAAGAGAACGAGCTTATAATATGATTTATGTTGCATAAGGAATAATCGTTTGTATATTTATTTCTCGAATATCACCTCTCCGTTTTCCTCTCTATAATAACGGTTCTTATATTTCACATTAACTTTCTTATCATTGAAAATGAGATTCACGGTATCACTTGAACTCTTCGCCTTAAACGATACCACGAACACTGTTGCCCCTTTTTTCAAAGGTTTTAGAAATGGATTGTCAAAGTATATCACATTTTCTATTTGATTGAATTTGAGACTGAATACTTGCTTTAAGTCTAAGGTGTAATTAGGCAGTATGCCCACTTTGTAATAGGTGCTTGCTGAATTAATATTATATCTCTGCTGGGTAAGGTCTATAATATCTTTCTCCCATGGATTCTGAATCCCTATCTCAAACGCTAATGCTATTTTTTGAATTTCTTGCTGACAATGAGTTATCGCTTGAACAAGTTCAGAAATTCCATCGGGCAGGTTATCTGTGCTGATTAGAGAATTACGAAATACCTCAAATATATCACCTATGTATGGTTTGATAGAGAAATCCGTGTCCGAAGTCTGCTTTAATTGAACATATTTGCTACTGATTTCTGTTGCTAACTTTTGCCCATTACCGTTAAGAGTTATTTCAAGTGTATAGAACTCACTTCCTGGGCGCTCAATAGGTTGGTTATTACGGTCTCGAGTAGTTAGTATGTTTTTATATAGAGTATAGTCGAATGGATTTGACTCTGTAATTTGTTGAGGAATAGAGTTGAAGAAATCAACAAGAGGCTTGAGTTGGACTCTATTCTGTTCTGATACAGAAGCACCCCACTGCCCGTAACCACTTAATAAATGGTTCAGTTCTTCTTCTATCCCTTTCTGTTTCTGCGCCCGAACAGTTTCAATTAGTTTGTTATCTACTGAAATCACCAATCGAGCCATCGGACTTATTTTGGATTTACCATGATATTCCCTATCAAAATTATATTGCTCGACATTAACCATTTTTGCTTCAATAGGGTATTCTCCTGTATTAATATCTAAGCCAGGCACCTTAAATTCATAAGACCATTCTGGGGATGCTGTCCAATATGCACCAGTGGGAAACTCAATTACATTCGTTTCATTACTCACATATATTTTATCATCATTTACCTCATTTAGATACATTGACCTTTCATGGGTAATATGAAGAGAGGGTGTTGAAGTACGGGTTAGTTTCTTTACTTCATTGACAGAAGGCAATCGGGGGGTAAATGAGTAGTCGTTTCCTTCGATACTGCAAGAAAATTTTGCTGGGTGGATTAGAGACGGACTGGAGAACTTTTCTTCCCCATTTTGTGAATAGTTGGATGAAGCCCAGTAAATGTGTTTTCCATCATCCCCAGTTTCACCCATGAAAAGGTACCCAGGGATATTAACCTTAGAGGAATCTAAGAGCAGAACGCGCAGCAACTTGTCTATTCTCACTTTATCATCCTCGGTTAGCGAAATGGATTGATTTCCGTACAAAGTTGCCACCCTATCAATCCAATCAAAACGAGAAGGGAATTCGTTACGAAAGAAGTTCTCCAACTCCTCTATTTCCTTGCGTTTCCAATCCCCAGCTCTGAAGTTAGGGATATTATGGTCTATGTACCATAAAAAAAATGCGTTATTTACCGAGGAGTTTGTCTGCTCTTTCTGATTTGCTAATTGCATAAATTGAAACTTCTGCTCGACATAAGCCGAAGGATTATCCAGTGTTTTGGACAGAATTGATTCGATTTGCTGATTAATGTAATCATTTACTTCCTTAGACCTTGCATAAACAGACTGCGCACAGATGAAGAGAGCCACGAGAAGAAGTGAAAGATACTTTCTCATTGCTGAAGAGCGGTTTTTGTTGCCCTTAGTGGCTCGGTTGGGGCGGTGGTGATTCGTTAGTTCTCAAAAGACACAATAAAAAGAGTGAGCCTCCTTAGCGGATATCTTTGCTAACGCGCTCACCACAAGCGGACTAAACAAGAATTCACGACTACAGCAGCCCACTCAGTCTGCGGTATATCGTGAAAATACGAATGTACGCGACTGAGGGAACAGCGTCTTCGGCTCTTCTCTGTTTAGTCTTCGGAGGTGGTGATTCGTCAGCAAGAGAGAAAGCTAAAACACTTTCCATTATGTCTTGTTAAAACCTACTACGGCAATAACGATGCAAAGTTACTGATTTTTTCTGATATGTGAAGTACAATGGGTGGAAAAATCCGTCAAAAATTGCTACCTTTGCGGTAAAAATAATTGATATGCCTACAAAATCTCGCATAAATTATAATCCATCACTAAGTGTTGAGGATAATGCGAAGCGATGCGGTGTGACCGAGGCGGCAATACGCAAATACATCAGTGAGCAGGGGATTGACCGCAGATATGATGAGCAAGTGAAACGTTATAATGCCGTCCGACGCTATTTGCAGTCACATAAAGAAGCAAAACCTTCAGAGGTTGCCAAGATTCTTGATATGTCTCTTAATACAGTTAAGAAGTACATGGCTATGGAGAGCGCACCAGTAAAGCCTAATACGGATAAAGTCTCAAAAGTGAATCTCTCAAAGCTGACTGCTCCAATTAAGACAGTTGATAAAGACCAAACGGCTATTCTGAGCGGTATTCTAAGGCTCTACTGCGATAATGCTCCCACATTTGACTGCGACCTTACTACGTCCGTAGGAGGCTTCTATAAATACGGCATAACGCGCCCAGCGCATCTTTATGACAAGTATCCAGTAGATGATGAGGTAAAACCATTGGAAGAGGCAGAATCGTTGCCCGACGGTTGCTTCAAATCTGTTGTGATTGATTTGCCATTCATGGTGGAGGGTTGTCCTACAGAGAAGTCGCTTGATAGCATAATGCTTAATCGCTTTTCTTCCTTTTCTACTAATGAGGAGTTGTATGAAACGAATAAGAGGATGATTGCATTGGCATATAGGTTGCTCGTACCAAAAGGAATACTGGTGATGAAGACACAAGACTATTGGAAGCAGGGTAAGCAGGAATGGGTCGCTCATTTTATAATAAATGAGGCATATAAACTGGGATTTGAATTGTTAGACCAGTTCCTTCTTGTAGCCAAGACCAAGCTATTAAAACCTGCCTATCGTCAACTATGCGCTCGTAAGATGCACTCATATTTCCTGGTATTTCGTAAGAGTTGATGAGTTATTCATCAATACTATCCGAACTTTTGGGTTTTCTTCGTTGCTCATATAATTTCTCTCGCATTTCCAATGCCCACATTATCATTTCGTGTCTTGAATTTATAATCCGAACCTCTCCCTTATCAACTACCATTGCCATAAAATCTGAATTGACAGTCGGTGGAGCATCTTGCACTGGGAATAAGTCTGCTATATTAACTTTAAGAGCCTTTGCAATAGACAGAATGGTTGACATCTGCGGATTACCATTCAAGGCTCGGCTCAAACTTTCGGGCTTTATTCCCATCAGTTCTGCTAAATCCTTGAGTTGTTTACCTTGCTTGGTGCAGATGTACTTAACACGAGTTGATAGTTCAGAGGACATGACTATAATCTATTATTGTTATGCAAAGATACTTCAAATAACTTAAAATATCAAATATTCTTACTAACTTAACATTTATTGTATGTTTAGATTTGGTTTTGCTTAACTTTAGCTGTAACTTTGCAGTATAATACTTAACTTATATTATCAATGAAGGAGGTTAAAGCAGTAATATACGCCCGAGTATCGACACAAGGTCAAGACTATGAGAGACAGTTAGCAGAGTTGACACATTACGCTGACCGTATGGGGTATAAGGTTGTAAAGACCTTCAGTGAGAAAATATCGGGAGCGAAAAAGATAGCAGAACGAGAAGCATTGTCTGAACTTCTGAATTATATTGAGACCAATCAAGTCGATAAGGTTATGATTTATGAGTGTAGCCGTTTGAGCCGAAGAGCAACAGATTTCCTATCAATCATCGAGACCTTCAATGAGAAAAAAATCAGTCTCTATATTCATCAAAACGGACTTGAGACACTTCAACCCGATGGCTCGGTAAACCCGATAGCGACGCTCGTGTTAGGTATCTTGGCACAATTCAATAGTATGGAGCGTAATCTCATACGTTCTCGCATGGAGAGTGGTTACAACAACTTTCGCAACAATGGAGGTAAGGTTGGGCGCAAGGAAGGTTTCTCTAAATCGGTTGAGAGCTATAAGGTAGAATATGCAGAAGAATTGCGACTATTACGCAAGGGCTACTCTCTCCGTAACATCAGAAAAATAACTGGTTCGAGCATTACAACAATTAGAAAGGTTGCCGCAATCGTAAACTCAAAAGGAATCGCTTAATGAAAAATAAAGTCAAGTTTAACCTGCAATATCCATCAAAAGAGCGAAGCCTCATTTTGGCTATATGCCGATGTGGAGGAAAAACCATAAAACGCTCTTTGAATGTAACAATACCAACTGAAGCATGGGATAAGCTATCTCAACGTTGCAAAATCTCAGCTGATGATACAGTAAGAGTCACCAGGGAGTATAAGAAAATCAATAGGCGACTGGATGGGATTGAGCAGAGTTGGAACACATTAGCAGATAAAAACCGATTAGATAGTTTCGACCCTCAGTGTGTTGAGTCGATGTTTGACAGTCATCTTTCAGTATCGGCAAAAAAGGCAGATGAGGAAGACCGAAGGGAAAATCGAACACCTCTGCAATTCTTTCAAGAGCATATTGACAAGAAGACCTCTATGATTTGTGAAGCCACGGGACGTAATATAAGTGAAAAGACAAAAGGTCATCACATCGTTGTGCTTAATCGGCTGAAAGCATACATGAGAGATACTAATACTCCTGATAATTTTGCAATTTTTGACAAGGAGTTTCAAAACAAGTTCACCAACTGGGCTTATCATACAGCTCGTAGAAAACAAGGTGGATATTCACATAATACCGTAGTAGCAACATTCTCTGTTTTGAAGATATGGCTCAATGGGGCTACTGAAGCAGGACTAATAACTACAAAAGATTATCGTAAATATCCAAGTAAGGGAGAGGATGTTGACAACATTGCTCTAACCGTTGATGAGATTGAGGCTATTTACAGACTCAACATTCCCAAGCTAATCAGTGAAGGAGTGATAGATACAAAATCAACAATCGAAGCCACCAGAGACCTTTTTATAGTAGGTTGTTGGACAGGTCTCCGTCGCGCAGATATTGCCCGTATAAACGAGGCTCTGTTTGATTTAGCAAACAATCGTTTGACGATACAGACTCAAAAGACGAATGAAAAAGTAATAATTCCACTGCATCCTTTTGTTTGCGAGTTATATGCCAAATACCACGGGCGTTTCCCGAAACTTATAGACAAGAGTAAAGCCAACGGACAGTTACAAGAACTTGGCAGATTGGCGAAGATAGACGAATTAACATCTCGCTCTTCAGTAAGGGGAGGTAAGATAGTAACAGAACACCTTATGAAATATCAACGTATCGGTTTTCACACTGGAAGGCGCAGTTTTGCTACCAATCTTTATCTTCAAGGCGCACCAACTATCTCAATTATGAAAATGACTGGTCACAAGACAGAACAGAGCTTTCTGAAATATATTAAAGTGTCTAAAGTTGAACATTCCGAACTGATGCAAAAATTCTTCAAATGAAGCAATCGGGGACGTTTTTTAGAATCGGGGTCGAGAATCGGGGTTAAATTTACCAAAACTGGCAAAAGCGACAATCCACGGAAAACTCAGCGAGTTAACCGTGGATTGCTTGTAAGTGGTTGGTATCAATCCGTGTGGATTGCTTCAATGGGGTGTAATTGGCTATAGTTCAGAGGGGTCTGAAAGAGCCTTTATCACTCCCACTCGATTGTGGCGGGTGGCTTTGAGGAGATGTCGTAGACTACGCGGTTGACGCCGCGCACCTTGTTGATGATCTCGTTGCTGACGTTGGCCAGGAATTCGTAAGGAAGATGGACCCAGTCGGCTGTCATGCCGTCAGTAGAGATTACGGCTCGCAGTGCAACGCAATTCTCATACGTGCGCTCGTCGCCCATCACGCCTACGCTCTGCACGGGCAGAAGCATCACGCCCGCCTGCCAGACACTGTCGTAAAGTCCCTCCTTGCGAAGTCCGTTGATGAAGATGGCGTCTGCCTCTTGAAGCACACGCACCTTCTCCGGCGTGACCTCGCCAAGTATGCGGATACCCAGACCCGGTCCCGGGAAAGGATGGCGGCCCAAAAGACGCGGATCCATATCCATGGCCTTGCCTACGCGGCGCACCTCGTCCTTGAAAAGAAGACGCAGTGGCTCCACAATCTTGAGATTCATCTCCTTCGGAAGTCCGCCAACATTGTGGTGGCTCTTGATGGTGGCCGACGGACCCTTCACGGAGCAACTCTCAATGACGTCGGGATAGATAGTGCCCTGCGCCAACCATCTTGCGCCCTCGATCTTCTTGGCCTCCGCGTTGAATACCTCCACGAAGTCCCTGCCGATAATCTTGCGCTTACCTTCAGGATCGGTCACGCCTTTCAGGTCGGCATAGAAACGCTCACTCGCATCCACGCCGATTACGTTCAGACCCATATGCTTATAGGAATCAAGCACCTCCTCAAACTCGTTCTTGCGAAGCAATCCGTTGTTGACGAAAATGCAGGTCAGATTCTTGCCGATAGCCTTGTGGAGAAGCATCGCGGCCACGGATGAATCCACGCCGCCTGAAAGACCGAGTATCACGCGGTCGTCGCCGAGTTTCTCCTTCAGCTCCGCCACGGTGGTCTCGATAAACGAATCCGGACTCCACGTCCCGGAGCATCCGCATATCCCGAGCACGAAATTGGCAAGGATGCGTGTCCCGTCAGTCGAATGGTACACCTCCGGATGAAACTGTATGCCCCACGTCTTCTCCCCCTCGATATGATAGGCTGCGGCCTTGACATTCTCTGTGGAGCCGATGATCTTGTAGCCTTCAGGCAGACGTGTGATTGTGTCGCCGTGGCTCATCCAGACCTGGGTGGGGGAGGGGATGTTGAGCATAAGGCTGTCGATGGGATCCACCACCGTCAGCATCGCCCTGCCATATTCGCGTGAAGGCGCGCCCTCCACCTCGCCGCCATATTCGGCTGCGAGAAGCTGCGCCCCGTAGCAAACGCCAAGCAAAGGGAATTTCCCCTTTATCCCCGAAAGATCGGGCTTGGGAGCGTCGGCGTCGCGCACGGAAGAGGGCGATCCCGAAAGGATCACTCCCTTCACGTCCTGACCCAGCTCCGGGATCTTGTTGAACGGATGTATCTCGCAATATACGTTCAGCTCCCTGACCCTGCGGGCTATGAGCTGGGTGTATTGCGATCCGAAGTCAAGTATGATTATTTTTTCCATGTGTAAGTGTGTTTTATTCTCCGCGTGAATAATTGGGAGCCTCCTTGGTGATGGTGACGTCGTGGGGGTGGTTCTCGATCACTCCGGCTGAGGTGATGCGCACGAATTTGGCCTCATGCAGGGTGGCGATGTCCTTAGCCCCGCAATAGCCCATGCCTGAGCGCAGACCGCCGAGAAGCTGGTAGATGGTCTCTGCCAACGTCCCCTTATACGGTACGCGGGCCACGATGCCTTCCGGAACGAACTTGCTTGAGTCGCACGTCTCGCTCTGGAAATAGCGGTCCTTGGAGCCTGCCTGCATGGCCTCGATGGAGCCCATGCCGCGGTATGCCTTGAACTTACGCCCGTTGTAGATGATAGTCTCGCCCGGAGACTCCTCCGTACCGGCGAGCATTGAGCCCATCATGACGCAGTCAGCTCCGGCTGCGATGGCCTTTACCACATCTCCGGAATACCTCAGACCGCCGTCGCCGATGACAGGCACGCCATGCTTGGCGGCCACTTTGCAGCAATTGAAGATGGCGCTGAGCTGAGGCACGCCTACGCCGGCCACGATACGCGTCGTGCAGATCGAGCCGGGACCGATGCCTACCTTGATGCCGTCAGCTCCGTTGGAAATCAGATACTCGGCGGCCTCTGCCGTGGCGATATTGCCTACGAGCACGTCAATCTCCGGGAACTTGGCCTTGACGGCCTTCAGAGTGTTGACAACGTTGGCTGAATGACCGTGGGCTGTGTCGATGACCACGGCGTCAACGCCGGCGTTGACAAGAGCCTCCACCCTGTTGATGGTGTCGCTCGTGACGCCCACTCCGGCTGCCACGCGCAGACGTCCCTTGGAGTCCTTGCAGGCGTTGGGATAATCCTGGATTTTGGTGATGTCGCGATACGTGATGAGACCGACAAGCTTGTTGTCGTTGTCCACTACCGGAAGCTTCTCGATCTTGTGGCGAAGCAATATCTGTGATGCCTCTGACAGGTCGGGATTCTTGGTCGTGACGATATTCTCCTTTGTCATGACCTCGGCTATCGGGAGGCTCTCATCAGTCTGGAAGCGAAGGTCGCGGTTGGTCACGATGCCGACAAGTTTACCCTCGTTGTCCACTACGGGTATGCCGCCGATGTGGTTCTCGTGCATCATCCTCTGGGCGTCGCCTACGGTCTGTGACGGAGTGATGGTTACAGGGTCGAAGATCATGCCGCTCTCGGCGCGTTTCACCTTCCTGACCTGGGCGGCCTGTGCCTCGATAGGCATGTTTTTATGGATCACTCCGATTCCACCCTGGCGGGCTATGGCGATGGCCATGGCTGCCTCGGTGACGGTGTCCATAGCGGCGGATACCACCGGAATGTTGAGCGATATGTTGCGTGAGAAACGGGTCTGGACGTTGACCATGTTCGGCGTGACTTCGGAGTATGCCGGAATCAGAAGGACGTCGTCAAACGTCATGCCTTCCTCTGTGACTTTTTCTGTTAGAAATGACATGGTGTTGAGGTTTGTGGTTAGAAATTCTTGAGTTTCTCGGAAATCAGGATGGTCTGAGTGCGGTCGGGGCCGACAGACACGAGCCCTACGGGCACTCCCGTCAGCTCCTCTATCTTGCGCACGTAGGCTTTGGCGTTCTCAGGCAACTCGTCAAACGATTTTACGCCTGTGATGTCTTCCTTCCATCCGTCGAGCTCCACGTAGACAGGATTGCAGCGTGAGAGTTTGGAGATTGTCGACGGGGGGGTGTCGATTTTCACGCCGTCAAGCTCATAGTGGGTGCAGATCTTCACTTTGTCGAGCCCTGAGAGCACGTCGAAGAGCATAAGCGCCCAATAGTCGATGCCGGCGAGGCGGCTCGTATAGCGGGCCACTACGGCGTCAAACCAGCCTACGCGACGCGGACGCCCGGTGACCGTCCCGTATTCATGACCTCTTTCGCGGATTTCGTGTGAGATTTCGTCGAAAAGCTCCGTGGGGAAGGGACCTTCGCCCACGCGGGTGCAGTATGCTTTGGCCACGCCTACGACATTGTCGATCCATTTCGGAGAAATACCGGCTCCGACAGGTACGCTGGCCGACGAGGGGGTCGAAGATGTGACGAATGGATACGTGCCATGGTCGATGCAGAGCATCATTCCCTGCGCTCCCTCGAAGAGTATCTTCTTGTCGGTCAGAAGTGCCTTGTTGATAAGGTCGGAGGTGTCCACTATCATGGGCCCGAGAATCTTGGCGATTTCCATATAGCGGTCGAACACGGTCTGGAAGTCGTACTCCGGCAGACCGAGGGTCTTCAGCTCAAGGTTCTTCTGCTCCAGGGCTCCCTGAAGTCTCTCGGCCAGATATCCCGGTTCGAGAAGGTCGCCCATGCGCAGGCCGATGCGGCTGTATTTGTCGCAGTAGGCAGGCCCGATGCCCTTCTTGGTGGTGCCGATAAGCTTCCCGCCCTTGAGGTTCTCGTAGGCTCCGTCGAGGTCGGAATGCCAGGGCATGACCATTGCGGCGCGGTCGGAGATGTAGAGCTGATAATCGGTGATTCCCTGGTCGTGGAGCTTCTGGAGCTCAACGAGCACGGATTCCGGATTGACCACCATCCCGTTGGCCATGACGTTGACCGTGTCGGGGTTGAATATTCCCGAGGGGATGCTCTGGAGGGAATATTTGTGGCCGTTGAACATCACGCTGTGCCCGGCATTGTTGCCGCCCTGATAGCGGACCACCATGTCTGCACGACATGCGAAATAATCGGTAATTTTTCCTTTACCTTCATCGCCCCATTGGGAGCCGATGACAACCAATCTTTCCGACATTATTCTTCTAATTTATTGCGTTTGTAGATGTAGTCGATGTTCTTGAAGTAGTAGTCGAGCGTGAAGCAATTGTCGAGTTCCTCCTCCGTAAGGGCACCCATGACGGTGGGGTCTTGCTTCAGTAGGTCCTGATAGGATGCTCCAAGGCTCATAGCCTTCATGGCTATGGGCTGCACGGTGTCGTAGGCTTTCTCGCGCACGAATCCCTTGTCGATAAGGGCGTTCATCACGCGCTGGGCGAAGATGACGCCGTTGGTGCGGTAGATATTGGCCATCATCTGCTCGTCAAACACCACGATGTTGGCCAGGATGCCCTTCATGCGGTTGAGCATATAGTCGAGAAGGATGGTGGCGTCGGGCATGATGATGCGTTCCGTTGCGGAGTGGGAGATGTCGCGCTCGTGCCAGAGGGCCACGTTCTCATATGCAGTGGCCATGTATCCGCGAAGCACTCGGGCACAGCCGCAGATGTTCTCGCTGCTGACCGGATTGCGCTTGTGGGGCATGGCAGAGGATCCTTTCTGCCCTTTGCCGAACGCCTCCTCCACTTCGTGCACCTCCGTGCGCTGAAGGTTGCGCACTTCGAGGGCCATCTGCTCCAGGCTTGCGCCGATGAGGGCGAGAGTAGCCATGTAGTAGGCGTGGCGGTCGCGCTGGATCACCTGGGTGCTGATGTCGGAGCTTGCGATTCCGAGCTTTTCGCATACGAAGTCCTGCACGAATGGCGGGATGTTGGCGAAATTGCCCACGGCCCCGCTGATCTTGCCTACCTCTACGCCTTTGGCGGCCTCCTTGAAGCGGGCGAGGTTGCGCTGCATCTCAGCTCTCCAAAGCACCCATTTCAGCCCGAACGATGTGATGTCGGCATGGATGCCGTGGGTGCGGCCTATGCAGGGCTGCTGTTTGTATTTCTTTGCCTGCTCGCCGAGCATCTCGATATATTCCTCTATGTCTTTGAGAAGAATTTCGTTGGCCTGCTTGAAGAGGTAGCCGTTGGCGGTGTCTACAACGTCGGTGGAGGTCAGCCCGTAGTGCACCCACTTGCGCTCGTCGCCAAGCGATTCGCTGACCGTGCGCGTGAATGCCACCACGTCGTGGCGTGTCTGAAGCTCTATCTCCTTAATGCGGTCGATGTTGAAGGTGGCTTTCTCGTTGAGCTTCTCGATGTCCTCGCGGGGCACGACGCCGAGTTCACACCAGGCTTCGGCTGCGAGAAGCTCTACCTTAAGATATGCGCGGAACTTGTTTTCCTCAGTCCAGACCTCGCGCATTACGTCTCTTCCGTATCTTTCTATCATATCGATATAAAAATTTTACAAATTAATAATTTCCCCGGCTTTACGCCTTCTCCATTTTGCGGATGAAGCATTCTAGGGTGTTCTCCATCAGGCAGGCCCGTGTCATGGGTCCTACGCCTCCCGGCACGGGAGTGATGACCGAAGCTTTGCCGCTGACGGCTTCGAAGTCAACGTCGCCGCAAAGTTTCCCGGTCTCCGGGTCGCGGTTGACGCCGACGTCTATGACGGCGGCTCCTTCGCCTACCATGTCGGCCGTCACGAAGCGTGGCCTTCCGATCGCCACGACAAGTATGTCGGCTTCGGAGGCTACCTTGGCCAGGTCTTTGGTGCGGCTGTGAGCCATGGTCACGGTGGCGTTTCTGTCAAGAAGCAACTTTGCGGCCGGAAGGCCTACGATGTTGCTTCTTCCTATCACTACGGCTTTCTTCCCCTCGATCTGCACTCCGGCTTTGTCAAGGAGCTTGATGATTCCTTTGGGTGTGCAAGGGAGGGTGCAGGGGAGCTTTTGCCAAAGCGAGGCTACGTTGCCGGGATGGAAACCGTCGACGTCTTTCTCTTTTGAGATAGCCTCGATGACCTTGTCTTCGTCGATATGGCGGGGGAGGGGAAGCTGCACGAGAACGCCGTCAACGCTGTCGTCGGCATTTAGCTCGGCAATCATGCCGAGAAGTTCTTCCTCGGTGATGTCGGCGGGACGCCGGATGGTGGTGCTTTTGAAGCCCACTTCCTCCGCGTCGCGCCCTTTCCCTTTGACATACGACTGGCTTGCGGGATCTTCACCGACGAGAATCACCACGAGATGTGGCGCACGTCCGTATTTCTCTTTCACTTCTGCCACCCTGGCGGCGACGTCTTGCTTAAGTTCTTTTGCTAATTGGGTTCCGCTTATTGTCATTTGATGAATCTGTCAGTATGGTTTTAGAGTGATGCTTTGCCGATGTCGGTGCGATGGAAGAGCGCGTCGCAATCTATTTTGGCTATTTCCGCCTTTGCTTTCTCATTGGCCTCCGAGATCGTTTTCCCTTTGCCCACCACCATCAGCACGCGGCCTCCGGCCGTCAGGATTTTGTCGCCGTCGCGTTTCGTGCCCATATGGTAGACGAGCGCGTCGACGTTTCCGAGGCCTTTGATTTCCGCGCCTTTCTCATAATGGCCGGGATAGCCTTTGGAGGCGAGCACGACTCCGAGATATGCCTCGGGACTCCAGCGGGTCTCGCAGTCTTTCCCCTCCACGGCGGCTTCCACGAGATCGTAGAAATCGCTTTCAAGGCGGGGGAGAACCACCTCCGTCTCAGGGTCGCCGAAGCGGGCGTTGAATTCGATTACCTTCGGCCCCTCTTTCGTGAGGATAAGTCCTCCATAAAGCACTCCGGTAAAAGGAACTCCCTCGGCCACGAGTCCGTCGGCCGTGCGCTGGATTATCTCGTTAAGCGCTTTCTCGCGGATCTCTTCCGTCACGAACGGCACCGGTGAGTAGGCACCCATGCCACCCGTGTTCGGACCTTTGTCGCCGTCGTAGGCGCGTTTGTGGTCCTGAGCCATGGCCAACGGATAAACCTTGTTTCCGGAGACGACGCACATGAACGAAAATTCCGGACCGTCGAGGAAATCCTCTACCACGACGCGTCCCTTCCCGAAGCTTGCGTCGAGAAGCATGTCGCGAAGAGCCTCTTCTGCCTCTTCATACGTAAGAGCCACGACCACGCCTTTCCCGGCTGCGAGTCCGTCGTATTTTATGACGGCCGGCAGAGGGCGGCCTTTTACGTAGTCCCATGCCTGCTCGAAGTTGTCGAAGGCTTCGTATCCTGCTGTCAGGACATTGTATTTGGCCATTATCTGCTTGGCAAACTCTTTGCTGCTTTCGATTCTTGCAGCGGCTTTTGTGGGGCCAAAAGCCTTGTGTCCTTTCGCGGCGAGGGCATCCACGACACCGGCGGCCAGAGCCGCCTCCGGGCCGACGACGGTCATGTCGATGGCATTCTCCTCCACGAATTTGACTATGCCTTCTGCGTCCTCCACGCCTATGGCAACGCATTCAGCGTCAGCGGCGATTCCGGCGTTGCCGGGGGCGCAGAATATCTTCTGCACCCTCGGAGAACGCTTCAAAGCTTTCACAATGGCGTGGCAGCGTCCGCCTCCGCCTATCACGAGCACGTTCTTCTTCATCCCGATCAATGTTTGAAGTGACGCATTCCGGTGAAGAGCATCGTGATGCCTTTTTCGTCGGCCACCTTTATCGAATCCTCGTCGCGGATACTTCCTCCGGGTTGCACGATGGCCGTCACTCCGTATTTGGAGGCGAGCTCAACGGTGTCGCCAAAAGGAAGGAAGCCGTCGGAGGCGAGCACGAGTCCTTCCGTGATGCCAGCAGCCTTTGCTTCTTCGAGTGCTATCTCAGCGGAGCCTACGCGGTTCATCTGTCCGGCGCCCACTCCTGCAGTTGCTTCGTCTTTCACCACCACGATGGCGTTGCTCTTCACGTGCTTGACAATCTTCCAACCGAAGTCGAGCTCCTTAAGTTCCTGCTCTGTGGGCTTGCGTTTGGTGACGCACATGTCGGCTGTTATCTCCTTGCATTCCGTGTCGGAATCCTGCACGAGCATACCGCCGTTGACCCCTACATATTGTTTCTGGGGAGCCTTGACATTGTCCATCTTCACTTCGAGAAGACGAAGGTTTTTCTTTGATGCAAGCACTTCGAGGGCTTCAGGCTCAAAAGAGGGGGCCATGACGATTTCAAGGAATATGGGTTTCATCTGTCGTGCCACCTCTGCCGTCAGCGGACGGTTCATGGCCACGATTCCGCCATAGATGCTGACCTTGTCGGCCTCATAGGCACGGGTCCAAGCCTCAAGAAGGTCGTTGCCTACGCCGGCACCGCAGGGATTCATATGCTTCAGGGCCACGCAGAAAGGCTGGCAGAACTCCCTGACGATGTTCAGTGCGGCATTGGCATCCTGAATATTGTTGTAGCTAAGTTCCTTGCCCCCAAGCTGACGTGCATGTGCAACGGAGTAGGACACTTCCTCCGGTCCGCGATAGAACGTGGCTGCCTGATGGGGATTCTCTCCGTAGCGAAGAGTCTGGATAGCATCGAATGCAAGGAAAAGCTTCTCGTCGAGTCCGGCGGCCTTGCGCATATATGTGGCGATGTGGCTGTCGTATAGTGCCGTGTGTGTGTAAGCTTTTGCCGACAGCTTCAGTCTTGTCTCAAGGGTGGTGTTTCCGTTGGTGGCAATCTCCTCCACTATGCAGGCATAGTCTGAAGGGTCGCACACCACGGTCACGTCCTTGAAATTCTTGGCCGCGCTGCGAAGCATGGAGGGCCCGCCTATGTCGATGTTCTCCACGGCGTCTTCCATCGTGACTCCCTCCTTGGCTATTGTTGCCTCGAAAGGATAAAGATTGACGCAGACCATCTCAATGGTGGTGATGCCGTTCTCGGCAAGCTGGGCCATATGGTCGGCGCTGTCGCGGCGGGCAAGCAGTCCGCCGTGCACTTTCGGATGGAGCGTCTTCACCCTGCCTTCGCAGATCTCCGGAAAACCGGTGACGTCCTGTATGTCGAGCACTTCAAGACCCGCTCCACGCAGAGCCTTGAGTGTGCCTCCGGTGGCGATCAGTTCCCACCCGAGATTTTTAAGGGCTGTGGCGAATTCCACAACTCCTGTCTTATCGCTTACGCTAATTAATGCTCTCATTTTTATTTTGAGTGTATCGTTTTTGATTATAGGTTTTCAATAAGCCGTGCCACGGTCTTGGGATATAATTCATGCTCTTGGGCATGGATCATGGATTCAAGCTCTTCGCGGTCGGATCCCTCATATTCCACGGCAGCCTGGGCTATGATCTTCCCTCCGTCGAGAGTGGAATCCACGAAATGGATGCTGACGCCGTAGATTTTCACCCCGTATTCCATTGCCTGTCCGATGGCGTCGGCTCCACGGAAGGCCGGAAGGAGCGAAGGATGGATGTTGATGATTCTTCCCGCGTAGGCATTGAGCAGCACGTCGCCGACGATGCGCATGTAGCCCGCCAGGCAGATCAGGTCGATGCCTTTTTCTTTGAGATGGCCAAGAAGCATCGTCTCGAATGCCTCTTTCGAATCATAATCCTTCGGACGGAATTCCACCACCGGTACGCCATGACGTGCGGCGCGTTGAGTCACGTAGGCCCCGGGCTTGTCGGTGATGCAAAGCGCCACCTCGGCATTGATCCTTCCGTCGGCACAGGCTTGCGCCAATGCCTCGAAATTGGTGCCGTTTCCGCTGGCGAATATGGCTATCTTCTTTTTCATTCCGATGTCATTTGATGGTGACGCCCTTGCCTTTTACGATTTTTCCGATGACGGAAGCCTTCTCTCCTGCCTCCGTGAGAATCTCTATCGTGCGAGCCGCGTCGGCCTCGTCTATGGCCAGCACCATGCCGATGCCCATGTTGAAGATGTTGAACATCTCTCGGTGGGGAATCTTGCCATATTTCTCAAGGATGCTGAAGACAGGGAGGATTTCCCAGCTTCCCTCCTCCACTTCTATCCCTTGGCATTCGGAAAGGATTCTGGGGATATTCTCGTCGAAGCCGCCGCCCGTGATGTGGGCTATGCCGTGGACGTCGATCTCCTTTAGCACATCATGCACCTGCTTTACGTAGATGCGCGTGGGTGTCAGTAGCATTTCTCCGAGGGTCTTGTCGCCCGTCTCCTCATATTTGCTGTTGAGGTCGAGGCCATTGTCAGCCACGATTTTGCGAACGAGGCTGAATCCGTTGGAGTGCACGCCTGAAGAGGCTATACCGACAAGGATGTCGCCGACCTTCACTTTTGAGCAGTCGATCAGACGGTCTTTCTCCACGGCTCCGACGGTGAATCCCGCGATGTCGTAGTCGTCTTCGGCATACATGCCGGGCATCTCGGCGGTCTCGCCGCCCACGAGGGCACATCCTGCCTGACGGCATCCCTCAGCCACGCCTGCAACGATGGCCTCGACAACGGCGGGATGGTTTTTGCCGACCGCCACATAGTCAAGAAACACCAATGGCTTGGCGCCCTGGGCGAGAACGTCGTTGACGCACATGGCCACGGCGTCGATGCCTATCGTGTCATGCTTGTCGAGGGCGAACGCGATTTTCAGCTTGGTGCCGACGCCGTCGGTGCCGCTGACCAGGATCGGGTGCTTGTAGTTGAGCGACCCAAGGTCGAACATGCCGCCGAAAGCCCCGATATTGCCCATGCAGCCTGCGATATTCGTCGAGGCCACGTGTTTTTTTATGCGGCTCACCACCTCATAGCCGGCCTCAAGATTCACGCCCGACTCTTCATAACTTTTTGCCATTTCCTCTATCTTTTTTATTATTGTTGTCTTGTAGTATGAAAGCGTGATCGTTTTTTTGTCACACTTAAGATTTATGCTTGCCCGGGCTTACTCTTTTAAGGCGGAAGCCCGGGAAGCTCCAATTATCTCTTTCTGAAATAAGCCACGGCGTTGGCGAAAAGATTCTGACGCTTGTTGCCGGGGATGTTCTTCATCAATCCGTTGTCGTAACGCTCGGAGTGTCCCATCTTCCCGAGAATCAATCCGTCGGGGGAGATTATGCCCTCGATGGCCTGGGTCGATCCGTTGGGATTGGCAGGAGAGTCCATTGTGGCGTTGCCTTCGGCATCCACGTATTGGAATGCGATCTGTCCGTTCTTGTGGAGCGTCTCGGCCAGCTCTTCGCTTGCCATGAATTTCCCCTCTCCGTGGGAGGCGGCGATGGTGTGCAATTCTCCTTCACCGAAGCCTTTGAGCCAGGGGGAGGCCACTGTCCCCACGCGTGTCGTCACCATCTGGGAGATGTGGCGGTTGATGTCGTTGTGGAACAGAGTTGGGGAATCCTCGCTGAGCTCGCCGATTTTGCCGAAGGGCAGCAAGCCGGATTTTACAAGGGCCTGGAATCCATTGCAGATTCCCAAAATCAGACCTCCGCGAGACTGAAGACGCTCTATTGCTGCCTTCACCTTCTCGTTCTGGATTACGCTGGCGATGAACTTGCCGCTTCCGTCGGGTTCGTCGCCCTCGGAGAAGCCTCCGGAGAAGGCGAGTATGTCGCAGGCGTCGATATGGGCGGCCATATCGGTCGTGGATTTCTCGACGTCCTCAGGCAAAAGGTTGCAGAAGACGGAAGTCGTGACCTCAGCACCTTCGGCGGCGAAGGATTTGGCCATGTCGTAGTCGCAGTTTGTGCCGGGGAAAACGGGGAGATAAACCACAGGGTGCTCCTTGGCCTCACCTCCATAGGCGGGGGCCGCTCCTGCAGAGACTGCATTGCGGGCCGAGCCCTTCACTCCGCTGCGGTCGGGATAGACAGCCGTGAATTTCTTGCGGTTTGCCTCGAAAGCCTCGTCGATGGCTATTGCCTCGCCGTTGACCTTCAAGAATCCGTCGGTTGTGGTTGAGCCGATAAGCTCAAATCCCGGGAGTTCGAGAATCTCCTTGCTCTCTACGATGATTGAGCCGTTGCCAAAGTTGAATAGGTCTGACTCTTTGATCGTCACGTCGGCTCCGACGGCATTGCCGAAGCTCATTTTGGCAAGAGCCTCTGCCGCGCCTCCGAATCCGAGAGCGTATCCTGATATTACTGTGCCCTCCTTTATCAGCCTGTTGAGGATGCGGAAGTTGTCCATGAGCTGCTTCGTGTCGGGCATGAGAGAGGGGAGAGGAGTATGACGGACGATGTACACGTAGTTGCCCGCAGCTTTAAATTCGGGACTGATTACGACGTGGCTGCTGACGGGAGCGACTCCGAATGCTATCAGCGTCGGGGGGACGTTGATATTGGCGAACGTACCGCTCATCGAGTCTTTGCCGCCGATAGAAGCGAGGCCGAGTTCTGTCTGCATCCTGAGGGTGCCGAGCAGAGCGGCGAGGGGTTTGCCCCAGGAATGGCGGTTGTGCATCCTTTCAAAATATTCCTGATAGGAGAAACGCATTCTCTCGAAATCAGCGCCGGCTGCCACGGCCTTGGCCACGGCCTCCACTACAGAATAGGCTGCCCCGTGGTAAGGGCTCCAGCTCATGAGGAATGGATTGAATCCAAAGGCCATCATGCTTGCCGTGTCGGTCTGATGGTTGCCGACAGGGAGCTTCTGCACTGACACTTGCGATTCGGTCCGCTGGGTCTTGCCTCCGAAAGGCATGAGCACGGTAGACTTTCCGATGGAGGAGTCGAAATGCTCGATAAGACCCTTCTGCGACGTGACATTGTCGTCGGCAAGAAGATTGAGCATCTTCTCCTTCAGGGAGTCTCCCTCCACTTTGCGGGAGAAGGGGTCGCAGGGATCGATCGTGCCGATTGTAGCCTGGGCGAAATGACGTGCGCCTGCTGAGTCGATAAATTCGCGGCTAAGGTCGGCCACGAGTTTGCCGCCGTAGTACATGCGCATCCTTCTCGTGTCGGTCACGTCGGCCACATGGTTGACCTCAAGGTTCTCCTCGTGGCAATAGCGCATGAATTCCTCCATGTCTTTGGCCTCCACCACCACAGACATGCGTTCCTGACTTTCGCTGATGGCGAGTTCAGTGGTGTTGAGTCCGGAATACTTTGTCGGCACGCGGTCGAGATAGATGTCAAGGCCGTCGGTCAGCTCGCCGATAGCGACGCTGACGCCTCCTGCTCCGAAGTCGTTGGATTTCTTGATGAGGCGTGTCACCTCCGGGCGGCGGAACAGTCGGGCTATCTTCCTCTCTTCCGGGGCATTGCCTTTCTGTACTTCAGAGCCGCACTCCTCAAGTGAAGACGTGGTGTGCTCTTTCGAGGAGCCGGTGGCTCCTCCGATGCCGTCGCGTCCGGTTCTTCCGCCGAACATCAGGACCACGTCGCCCGGGGTCGGGCTTTCGCGACGCACGTCGGAAGCTTTCACGGCTCCGACCACGGCTCCGACCTCAAGGCGTTTTGCCACGTAGTCGGGATGGTAGATTTCGCGCACGTGGGTCGTGGCCAATCCAATCTGGTTGCCATAGGATGAATAGCCTGCGCAGGCGCGAAGGGAGATGACGCGTTGGGGAAGTTTCCCTTCAAGAGTGGCAGAGACGGGCTGATAGATGTCGCCTGCTCCGGTCACGCGCATGGCCTGATAGACGTAGCTACGTCCGCTCAACGGATCGCGGATAGCTCCTCCGAGACAGGTGGATGCCCCGCCGAAAGGCTCGATCTCAGTCGGGTGGTTGTGCGTCTCGTTTTTGAATTGCAGGAGCCATTTCTCGATGGTGCCGTCAACGTCCACGTCTACGTAGATGCTGCAGGCATTGTTCTCTTCGCTTTGCTCAAGGTCTTCGAGCAGCCCTTTTTTCTTGAGATAGCGTGCTCCGATCGTAGCGAGGTCCATGAGGCAGAGAGGCTTGTTTTCGCGGCCAAGTTCCTTGCGGATCTCATGCCATTGACGGAGGCTCTCCTCCAGGTCGGCCGTGGCGAAGGAATCGTCGACTTTGATGTCGGTCAGTTCGGTCGTGAAAGTGGTGTGGCGGCAGTGGTCGCTCCAGTAGGTGTCGAGAATGCGGAGCTCAGTCTCGTTGGGGTCGCGGCCTTCGGCAGAGAAATATTTCACCACCTCCATCAGGTCGTCGCCGTTCATTGCGAGCCCCTTCTCCTTGCAGAAAGCCAGGGCGCTTTCTGCCGTTATTTCGCGGAATCCTTCAAGCACGGGCACGGGTTTGGCGGCGGCGCGTTCCGGGGCAGCGAGGATGGAAAGGTCTTTCTGGCGCGATTCCACGGCATTGATGCAATAATGGGCGATCTTCTTCATCTCCTCTTCGCCTACGGAGGAATCGAAGATCATCAGTTTAGCGCTTCGGATCTGGATGTCGGCGTCAGGCTGGATTAGCTTGACGCATTCCTCGGCGGCTGCGGCACGTTGGTCGAACTGACCCGGGAGGGATTCAATGGCCAGAAAGGGGCGGCCCTGGAAATCCACGTCGGCAGAGACTTTGTCGGTGGCAGGTTCTGCAAACACTTTGTAGCTGCTGTCTGCTACAAGTTCGTCGGAGAACCCGAAAAGATCGTAGACGCAGAGAAATCTCAAGTCGGCTATGTTGAGGCCGAGATTTGAGTTGAGCTCGTTGCGGAGGCTTTCGGCCTCGCTGCGGTATTGCGGGCGTTTCTCTACAAAAATTCTATATGGTTTCATATTGATTTCGAGTGTTGGATTGTTGGTTGAGGGTTGGGGAGGCCACGTCCCTTGGCCGCGGCTGGGGTAATGCCATCAGGCGGCAATCTTCGGGTTAGAAGCCGGAGGTCAGTCGAGGGTGGAGGCAAGCACCTTGTCGGCTTGCTGCTTGCGGAATGCGTCCATTTTCTCTTTGAGCGACGGGTCGGTGACGGCGAGGATTTCCACTGCGAGGAGCGCGGCGTTTTTCGCCCCGTCGATAGCCACGACAGCCACAGGAATGCCGGATGGCATCTGCACCATCGACAGTAATGAATCGATTCCCTCCAGGGCGCGGGCTTTGATCGGCACGCCGATGACGGGGAGCGTCGTGAACGCTGCGACCACGCCGGCGAGATGCGCGGCGCCACCTGCGGCGGCGATTACGGCGGCGAATCCCCTGTCGCGCAATCCGCCGACCCAGGCCTCAAGCTCCGCCGGAGTGCGGTGGGCGCTAAGGACTTTGGTTTCAGACTCTACGCCAAACTGAGCGAGTGTCTCAGTAGCGGCTTTCATGACTCCCCAATCGCTGGTGGAGCCCATTACTACACCTATCTTCATCTTCTTTTCAACAAGATTAAAAAAGAATGGGCGCAAAGGGTCTCAATGCGTCCACTCGAATTATTTCATTACTAATTTTTACCTGCCAAATGCTGCCCGACATAAGTCGGCGCATAGTTTCCGCACAGACACACATGCCGGCTCCCGTCTTTCGGGTAAGCTTGCTTGCCGTGGCTTGATAGAATCCAGACTTTCGTCTGCCTGTTGATATGTCCGGTTTGTGCCAAATCATTTCGGAATCCGTGAGGTAGCCTTGCCGTTTGTGGCTTGTGTGGTTAGAAAGTGCAAAATTAAGAAAAAAATCTGAAATAACCTTGCACAAAATCAGTTTTAACACGTGGGTTGACGGCCGAGACAGTCAGTTCCGTATAATTTTGGCGCAGACGGCAATCGCAGGGGGCGAGTCCGGTCGTGCCAAGCTCTGAGCGGAAGTGAGGGAGGTGGGCTCTCCATTCGCCTTGTGGACGATGGCAAAGGGAGTGGGCTTCCCGCCTTTCACGATGCAAAATTACTGCCTTCCCGATGCAGATGATTGTTATTTTGAGGAAAACCGCAAAAAATTTTTTGAGATGCCGCATATTGCCACGTTTGCAGAAAGAAAAATCTTTCGTCATCGTTGGGAAAATTCATAATAAATGCCTAAATTTGCAGTCATTAGCTCATAAAGCTCCAATCCCTATCGTCATGCCAGTCACAAAGAACCCACTAATACGCCATATGATTCTCGACCGCTGCTTCCGAAGCCGCGTCAAGCTATATACCATCGCCGATCTCGAAGAGGTGCTTAAAAATGCAGGCCACCGTGTGTGTAAACGCACCATTTATGACGATATAGATTTCATCGGAAGTCAAGAGGGCTGGGGGATGGAGTTTGTCAACTTATATGCGGAAGACGGCAAGACCAAATGCTATCGTTATGCCGATCCTCATGCCTCAATACGTAGAAAGCCATTGACAGAGGCTGAACTTGAAGTTGTCAAAGATGTCGTATCAACGCTGGGTCGATTCAAAGGCATGCCACAGCTTGACTGGCTCAACGAGGTGATGCCACGCCTTGAGGAATTGGTCTATACCAATTCTGAAACGTCGCAGTCTCCGATAATGGGCTTCGACAGCAATGATTATCTAAGAGGAATTGACGAGCATCTGCCCACTCTTTTTCATGCCATTAAATCGAAAACCACACTTAAAATCGAGTATTGCACTTTTTCGGGAAAATTTTTTCTCTGGATTATACATCCCTATTATTTGAAACAATACAACAACCGTTGGTTTTTGTTCGGACTGAACGAATCGGGGCAAATATCCAATCTTGCCATCGACAGAATCCTGACAATAGCGCCTACGAAAATCCCTTATATCCCTAATGACGAGATTGACTTTGAAGAATACTTCGACGACATAGTTGGAGTATCCTTAGGCAATCCCGAAGAACCCGTAGAGAAAGTGCTGATTCGGTTTGATACAGATCGATGGCCATACGTGGAATCTAAACCTCTCCATCATTCCCAGAAAAACAAGGGAGATAACACGATAGAAATCAGCGTTAGAATCAACAACGAGCTCATCACGCAAATACTTTCGTTCGGGAGTCAGGCTGAGGTGCTTGCCCCATTGTCCCTACGACAGCAAATCAAGGAAATACACCTTGCTGCTATTGACAAATACAAGTGAAATATCGGATTTGCAGATGTTTGAAACAAAATTGCATTCGAGGATATTATCTTTGCAGCGTGAAAACACTCACGATCAGAATCTGACAAAAGATAAGAGATGAATATCAACGATTTCCCATCCGTAGAAGAGCTGATGGCTATGTGGCAAGACAGTGGCTGTCTTCTTGGAAACATTTATGATGCGACGCATCCTAATGCGTCGCAAGGGGATGATATTTCCGAGAAAGAAGGCTTTTCTCCGTTTGAGGAACTGATGTCGATGACAGGGCTTGACGAAGTCAAGTGTGAGATCAATCGCCAGCTCTCTTTCCACCGCATTATGACGCTCCGGGAAAAATCAGGGAAGAGAACGCCCAAACGTCTTTTAAATATGCTTTTGATTGGAAATCCGGGTACCGGGAAAACTACCTGCGCGCGTCTTATCGGACAAATATACCAAGAAGCCGGAATCCTCTCCACAGGTCAATTCGTAGAAGTATCGCGGGCAACGCTTGTAGGAGAATATATAGGACACTCTGAAAAACGGGTTTCTGATAAAATCGAAGAAGCCAAAGGTGGTATTCTCTTTATTGATGAAATATATTCGTTGGCAGACGACGGCGGCGTCAACAACGGCAAGAATGATTTCGGCCACAATGTGATCGACACCCTAATGCCGGTGCTGTCAGACCCGAATTCCGGTCTTATTGTCATTGGCGCAGGTTATCCGGATGAGATGGGACGTTTCTTGCGTGCAAACTCAGGACTTGCAAGCCGGTTCCCTGTCGTGCTTGGATTAAATGATTTCTCTCTTGACGAATTGATGAATATCGCCCACAGCAACATAAGGAGATATGATTTCATCATTGCTCCTGAAGCTGAAACGAAGTTGCGCGAGCTTATTAAAAGTGCAAGTCGTAATAAGAACTTTGGAAATGCCAGGTTTGTGGTTACTCTTATTGAAAACCATGTTATCCCCAATCTTTGTATGCGTCTTGACCGTATTGCCAATATTGCTCCTGATTCGGACCTGCTTTCCACCATTGTCGCAAACGACATTCCGGATATTTATGCAATATCTCCTCTTAATGAGTCGAATCGAAAGTGTATAGGATTCGGATTGTCTTGATGTAGCGTATCATGATGGTTCACTGAACTTAAATATCTGTACATCAAATAATAAACTAATATGAATGTCATGCCGAAGAAATACCTCTCTTATCGTAATCAATCCGATGCTATCCACCTTATGCGAAAATGGATAGCTGAATCAGGAGTGCAAGCCGTATTCGACTTCCTTATCGAGGCCTACAAAGTTGCTGAATCACAAGACAAACATTATATCGGATGTCTTATTGCCATGACATTCGACATGAGGTTGCCAAAGCATGCCTATGAATGTGCGGCGAAGCTTGGCATACAGCTTGATAAGGATTTCTCGGTTGGAGAATCGTTGCTTGCCAACCTAATGAAGGAAGACCTTGATAAAGGATGGAGAAAGATATTCAGCGACAAGGTGGTATATACTCCGATATATACCGAAGATGATTTTGATTCCTTTGAACATCCGTTGATATTCAGCAACTCATGTAGCCGTAAAATAGCAGCGCTTAGCTATCGTGACCAAATCCACGTAATCCGCGAATCAGACGGAGCAATCGGGATTGTGATAATCGACAAAATAAAAGACTCCGTGCTTATCGATGAGGAATCATTCCAAGGTGCGAAAGGCGAAGAGTATCCACTTTATTTTACGGAATCAACACATTATGTGAGTCCTGTATTCCGTCTTCGTGTGATAGGGAAGTTGCTTGAATTCTTTTTGAGGGAAATCGGCTATCCCACAGTCAAGATAAGATATACAGTGGTGTTCAATTCTCCGGAAGCATCACTCATCAATATTTCCGATTACTTTCCAGGGGGAGAATTTGCAGAGCAGTGGGCAGATATACGTGTATGCTTACGCAAAGATTATCGTGACAACTATGTGTTTCACGATATCCTTTCCTGTATCGGCGGGGAAGGAAGCATAGGACTCAAAGTGAGCACCGGTCTTCTTAATTGCCTTGCAGCTGTCAAGATCCTTTACCATGAACTTTGCTACAGCGAAAGGATGCTGGAGGCATGCAAATCAGACGCATCCATTCGCAAACTCTGCAAAGAATTCTCAATCTTTTCAGAGGCAGAATGAAAGAAGAATGCCAAAAGATGTTGTAAAACATTCTTTTTTAGGGCCATCGTTAATAAATAATCAGTAAATTTGCAGCATAAACACTCTAACAATACATCCATGAAAAAAATCGCGATTAAAGACATTCTTGTAGTATTTCTTTTTTTTATGGCATTCCCCTTGGAAGCTCAAGTTATAAGAGACGATTGGTCTTATTATTTTAGGATGACTGACTTGCCTAACAGACCTGCAGGTTTTATCTATAGAACAGAAATGCGAGGTGGCCCCGAGTCGGAAGATGGGAAGGGGATCATTATAATGGATAGCATTCCTGTGTATGATGTTTACTCGTCAAAGGGAAAGAAGTCCAGATGCGTAGGTATTATAACTGAGACCAACCCTCCAAGAGTTGTCTTTGAACTGAATGTGAAGGGTGGAGAATCATCTATAGATGTAATGGAACGGGAATTGACCGCGTTGTTGGGTCAATATGGTTGGGATACCAACAAGAACATTAACTTAGCCTTTGTGCCCCAAAAAAACAATAGGGAGTTCTTAGAAGCTGTAGCGGAGGGGACAGAAGAGGCTCTCAATAAGGCACTGCCTTATACCGAATGCATTGCCTATGACTTTCATTCACGATCAGGTCTGTATAAAGCAAATGATATTGATTATATGGATGATATACTAAGAGAAAGGGCGAATCAGAAATTCATAGACAAGCAAGCGCGCAAGGCTAAATATTTATATTCTCCAAAATATGCCGATATAAAGGAAAGATATGATGCGGGAGATCCGGAAACAATAGAATTTGTTTCCAAATATCTCACCTGGGCAGGGAAATGGGATAAGGAAGTCAAGTGGAGACTACAAAAGAATCTTCGGGAGTCGAAAAATCAACTTAGGGAGAAGCAACTTAGAGAGCAACAAAATAAACAGAATCCTTGAGATAAAATCATGCGAAGACTGCAATTTTGTCAGCCTTCGCATAAGTAATCTTAGCCATTCAATATATACTTAGGTTTATGAAGGAACAAGATCTTATTGACATAAAAGGCCATTTAAGTATACAAATCATAAGCATCTATTCGCAACTTTTGCAAAGGATTCTCAGTCTTCGTTGACAAAACTCGAAACATTATCTCAAAGTGTTATAAAACAACATTATAAAACATATAATGTTGTCTTGCATTAGATAAATTAGTTTTGTAACTTTCAATGATTCGGTGAAAATTACCGAAGTAGTTTAAACTTAAGTTAATATATCGAAATGTAAAATACAAATGAATCGCCAAAGCGTTCATTATAAAAACATTAGACAATATGAACGTATTGACGATTCTCAAAGACTTCACCTTTCGGTGTAAGTCGGTATTTGAAAATACTACAATCAAGATGGGCAAAAGGTTCCTCAACTGGCTGATTTTAACAATACGCACTGTAGCGTTGATTCCGGGCAAAGTCAATTTTACCCGGCTGTCGCGCTATGGCGGTCGTACAGCCAAGACCTTTGCTTCCAATTTCAAGACATCCGTGGACTGGATGAAAGTCAACATAGGTATGGCGCAGGATTGTTTTGGACCTGCCGATGACATGGCAGTGGCAATCGATCCGTCGTTCATTTCAAAAGCAGGCAGACTGACATATGGCATAGGCCGTTTCTGGTCAGGGGTGGCACAACGTGTCAAACGCGGTCTGGAGATAATGGCGATCGGGGCAATAAGTCTGAGTAAACATACATGTGTGATGCTCGGTGCTGTCCAGTCACCGAACTTCAGGACTCTGGAGTCCGAGAAACACATGTCAATGCTTGACTGGTATGTGGCACTTGTCAGGTCAAAGGCGACAGAACTGCTCTCACTGACGGATATTCTGGTTGCCGATGCCTTTTTTTCCAAATATGAGTTTGTGAATGAAGTGATTGGCATGAGATTTCGATTTGTCGGGAGATTACGTGCCAACTCATATCTGAGGTATCTGGCCATACCGGATTCCTCCGCCCCGCGAAGACGCGGCAGAAAGAAAAAGTATGGAGAGAAAGAGGATTTCTCCAACCTTGACATGTCCGTGTTCACTTCATTCATATATGAGGATTCAAAAGGAAACCAAACCCGATGTCACACGGCGGTCGTACATTCGAGGGCATTGAAACGCGACATCCGTATCGTGGTCTGTCCGGTTGAAAACGCAGACCCTCTTCTTTACTTCTCTACCGACACCAATATGAGGCCTGAAAAGATCATCGGTTTCTACCGCACCCGCTTTCAGATTGAGTTCGGCATACGCGATGCCAAACAGTTTACAGGACTCCAGTCGCAACAGACACGCGACAAAGACCGGCTTGACTTCGCATTCAATCTTTCCTTCACTGCACTCAATGTCTGCAAGGAGGTCATAAGGAAAGATTATCCGGATCTTTCGTTAGCACAGTTCAAACGGCTTATGTTTGAATCTTATCTCGCCTCTACAATTATTTCGACCTACGGAAAATCTCCGCATCTCAAAATAATTCAGAAAATAAATCATCGGTTGGCTCAGTTAGCGGCTTAGCCTAGGATGAACAACCTCAAATTTTACCGAATCATTGAACTTTGAAAAATTAAAGAATATAATGAAGTTGTCTAAACTTATTTCGATATGTTAATGATACAGTAAAATAATTAAAATACAGCGCATTCCGCAAAGGACGCACTATATTATAGTTCCCACACTCTAATATACCGTACCAATGCCAGAATACGCTGTACTCGACAAAGATACAATAAAATCTAAAATAATGCCCTATCTTTCGATTGCAAAAAGAGGCTATGCCTCCAAATTTGATCTTATTGAGGTGGTAAACGCCATACTCTATAAGCTCAAGAGTGGCTGCCAATGGCGCCTGCTCCCGATCGGGCATCTTTTCACCGGCGAGGGTCCGAGCTGGAAGACTGTCTTCCACCATTACCGCAAATGGTGTAAAAAAGAGGAATGGCAGAAGATATATTCCAGGATTCTGAGTAGAAATAAAAACAGGCTTGACCTGTCCATCTCCCATATCGACGGTTCCCATACGCCAGTATACAGAGGCGGCGAAAAGGCTGAATATCAAGGAAGGAAGAAGCGGTGCACGACCAACGCGCTTTTCTTCTCGGACAATCAGGGAATTCCTCTCGCCATGTCCGAACCTCAGGCCGGGAATCATGCGGATCTTTACGAAATAGAGAAAAGGGTTGAAGAGATCGTCGGCCAGCTCTCCGAAGCATCTATCGCCGTAGACGGACTTTTCTGTGACCTTGACGCAGGTTTTGACGGGAAAGAACTCAGAAGTGCCCTGATTTCCCACGGCATCACTCCGAATGTATGTCCGAATCCGAGGAATGGCGGTGATTCCAAAGAGGATTGGCTCTATGATGAGGAAATGTATCAGGAGAGATGGAAAATCGAGAGGACAAACGCATGGATGGATGGTTTCAAAGCAGTTCTTAACCGCTTCGACACCACCGTCTCCAGTTGGAAAGGTTGGAACTTCCTTGCCTTTATCGTTATTTTCCTTAAAAAATTTCACAAATCAAATTAGTTTAGACAACTTCAATGTTATTCTATCGAAAATAATCTACTAACCTAAATAAATATGGACAATCCGTTTGATTTGAAGTATTCCTTAATGGATCGTTTTATTGCATTGTATCTTGAAAAAGGGGACAATAGCATAATGCAATGGATTCGTAATGGCCTGAAATTCGGCAGTGATTTTTACAACGATCGATCCGATTGGTTTGATAACGATGCTACTAAAGTGAATTGGAGTCTCTCAGATTCAGAAAATCTTAAAACAGAGGTTTATGATGCTATGTGTATCGTATTCTCTATTTTAGGAAGAGGAGTAACCAAGATAAATGGGAGAATACTAAATGAGGATGATAAAAAGTATGAGGGGGTATCTTTGATATTCAATAATCTGGTTAGATTATCAGTAAATCAAGATAATAAATTTACTACATTCTCCAAATACAAAGAGGGAATAAGGTCAGTAGATGTCGCTTTGCAGTATGTTCTCTATGAATTGGGATATACTAAGTTCGTTTCTTATGTATCTGAGAGAGTAGATGAAAATGGAAATAAGGTAAAGGTAAGGAAAAAATATCTTAGACTTAAGGGGGAGTCTGATGATGAAAAAAACATTACATTTGGAGATGTAGATTATTTTATATCAAGACGCATCAAGAAGCTGCCCGGGTGTCAGCCTGTTTCATTAATATTGAAACGTCTCAGAGATGAACGGAATAAGGAGAGTCATAATGCTTTTTATACTAATCCTGACAAATATTGGAATAGGCTCGTATATATTCTATATGATTATATCGCAATAGTGTTCTTCCTTATGCGTTACTTCAAGATTGTGAATATCACGCCGGGTGACGCAGTAGAGGGGGAAGATCTGGTTGCTGTAGGTCAGGCTTTGAATACAGCTGATGCTCTTGTTAAAAAGTGCTTAGATATTAATGTGCGTTTTCAATTCATAAAAGATAAATCGGTACAGCATAAGCTTTTGATAGCAAGGTTAGATGGTCGATCAGTGATTAATCGAGATAAAGAAACGCAAAATTGTATTTCTGAAGGAGGAGTGGATTATTGTTATTATGATGTAGTCCTTGAGAAGAATACAACGTATCGGTTACAGTCCGTCATTGTCAAAGAGGAGATTGAATCTAAATGTGGTAAAGAGTTGGATTTGAATTCAAATCTGCTCTTTGATGGGGCTGTTGTGACACTAAAAATGCCAACAGAGGATATTGAATATCCCTCAATTAAATCAGTAATTGCAAAATCAACAGGTCTGATAGAGGATTCAGAGAATCGTGCGCTTATTGAGAAAATACTAGAAGACGATATCTTTGATGATGCCTTAAGAAGTAAGCTGCGAGTGATTCTCATGTTGGATAAAGGAGAGAAAAAAGCTATAGTCGATGAATTCTTGTCAAAGAAGGATCCTGTCGATAGTAATAATACGGAAGCCTTTAAGAAATTTGTCATATCTAAAAGCGATGAGTTGTTGTCAATTCTTGAAAAGAGATTTGATGAGATTCTTGTTACGATGAATGCGAATCAGGACGAACTTAAGAAATTCATTTCTGTGGTAATTTCTCAAATTGATTTGAGTAGCGTTTTAGAATCAGATGCCGAGATAAAAGGTAAGATAGATGGTCTTTTAGAGGAAATAAAATCTTGGCAAAACAATCATCTCGAATTTGAGAAAAGAAATTCAGAAGAGGCTCAGGTTCGATATAATAATGTCATAGAAAGGATTGAGCATTCCGATCAAACAATAGGAGAGATTTATGAGATATTTAAATCTCAGAACATGCAAGACGAGAAAATATTATCTAAGATTTCAGATTTAGATAATAAGGTTTCAGATATAAATGTAAATCTTGACAAGGTAAAATCTAATCAAGAAGAGGAATTAATTAGGAAGATCGAAGAGGAAAGATTAAGAAAAATTGCGGAAGCTGAAAAAAGAGAAAGAGAGAGAAAGCGTAAGAGAAATAAGCAACTAATATATGCAAGTGCAATATTTATAGGCCTTTTGGTTTTGTCTTTTGCAATTATTCTCACGACTTCATCTGGACCGATTGTTAATAAGTGGAATTCGGTGTCGGAATTTGCACACAAGTATCTGAACAATAAAGACATTGCTTATGTCCGAGCTAATATGCTTGAAGAGGAAGGGAATTATTCAGAGGCAGCGAGGTGGTATATGTTGGCTCGGGATCGTTATGCAGATTTATTGCAGAACAATCCGTCAGATTCAGTTCGCGCTATTAGGATGACCCAGATGTTGATGCGTGGTAAAGGTGGTGTTATTGATTCAAAGAATGCTGAAATATATGCGAATATGGCAAAACGTTATGATATATTGGCATATCTTTCTGCAATTAACGGTAATGCCGGTAAGGCTATAACTTTAATTAATAGCAGTAAATATAATAAATCCGGATATTATCACCTCGCCAAGGCGATTAGCTATCTTTATTATCCATATGTTAAATGGGATTCTTTGAAAGTTGTTGAGTCTCGTGTGATTATAGATAGTCTTGCATATAGCCAAAATATATCACGGCAGGAAGCCTTGCATTGTCATATACTCCTTTATAATGCGGGATTGAGAAGTAGCGATGATTATAGAACTTTATGGAGTATAGCACCTTCAGTTATAGAATCTATTGAAGCGGCTAAAAGGGCTGATAGTCTTTACAATGATCTTTATGCGCAAAGGTTTTTGATAAATAAATATGCTCAATTAGGTTTGCACTCTAACGCAATGATATATTATAAGAAGGCTCGTGATAATGGAGATAAATTAGATTTTTCTCTTGATTTAACAAACGACGCACTAAATCAGAATGATCCTATTTCTTTAATTTTTCAAGCGGATAATAATTCAAAACAAGCACATAATTATTATGCAGAGACTGGACTTCTACTAAAAAAGGCGGACTCTATAGTTCACGTGAATTACCATGATAGAGTTATGACAGATGCTTTCTATCGTAAATGGCTATCATGTGTAGTAAAAGCAGAAGACCTTACTGACGTTGAATCAATATTACCGATACTATCTAATTTGTTGCCAGATACGATTAAAACAGCCGCTGCTGAATATATCATGGCTATAAAATATTGGGAAGGAGAAAGTGTAGAAAGAGATTCTACAAGAAGTATGGAATATTTAAAAAAATCAGTTTCTAAGAATTTACCAGACGCCGTTTCTTCATATCTGATTCTACGTGGTAAGAATAACGAACAAGATTTAATAGATTACGTTACAACAGAGCCGGCTATATGTAAAACACCTGTGGCGCGTTATATTATAAGTAAATATGAACGAGTCCCAAATCATATTGCCTATAAGTTTGCTGAGTATATGACAGATGATGCAGATATATTGTCCCGTATTCAGAGAGATGTTATAAATAATGAGAGGTTAACACCTCATGAATTGGAGGCGCATTCTAAAAACATTAATTGGTCTTTAGCTAATACACCTAACTCCAGATCAACATCCTATTTGCTAAGCAACTTAGCAGAAATAGCATTTTTATTAAATAAAGAGAATCAAAGTCAGTGGTTTTTGTCTCTTGCTTTAGAGATTGACCCAAGACAAAGCTATGCTTCGCTATTCAATATTTCAGAGATTGCACGAAAAGCAGGGAATTTGTCGGTAGCCATGGAGTATGCTACTAAATTTTCTGAATTTTATTTTCTTGAAAATGGGAAGGTGTTGGATGAATCTAGACGAAATGCTGTGATACAGCATTTTTCAGATCTTTATCCGGAAATTCTACAAATTGTAAAAGAAAGGCTAAATTATGATTTCCTCAAAGGTCAGTTTGTCTTTACGGATGAGGATTTTGATAGGAATAGAGAATTTCGTTCATATAAGTCTCCTGTCAAGAATTTGAATGTATATCTTCCAGACATCGATAAATTCTCATTTCCTGTAACGATGAAATATTTCGAATAAGGTTGGATAGCTCGGAAGTCTGTCAGATATGAATGATGTTTGAAGCAAAATTGCAAAGGAGTATACTATCTTTGCATCACGAAATGAGATATTAACCATTAAACATCAGAATTATGGGACATTATGTTGACGTGACATGTCGTAGATGCGGTGGAGCCAAATTCATCGACAAGTACTACTCCGAAGAGTATGGAAAGTGGATTCAGGAATGCTGTCCTGAATGCGACGGATTGGGAGTTGTTTCCCAGTGGACGGAGGACGATTAATGGTGGTGACAACCTGGATGTGAAAACTTTTAAAAGCTTAAATATGAAAACGATTTGCGGTAAATTGTGCATCTGTGTGATGCTTATCTTTTCGGTCATGCTTTTGGCCGTAGCTGCCGGATGTGCGGGAGAGTCTATTGTCTATACACAGGTGAATGTTGAGAATGTGGTGTATAGCCTTAATAATGAGGATGGCACTGCATCGGCGGTGGGCTATCATTCGAAAGAGGCGGTGATTCCTGCTGAACTTATGATTCGATCAGACGTAAAGGCGAATGATAAAACGTATAAGGTGACTTCTGTTGGGAGGAGGGTATTTGCTGAATTTGATTTCTCTTCTATGCTATACACCACTTCGTTGATTTTGGGAGACAATCTGGAAATAATCCACGAGGGGGCATTCAAGTATTCCACAGCGATCAAAGAGATTGCCTTCAGTGGACCGGTTCTTCCTGTTCTCGCTGAGGATGCTTTCGATGAGGCGGTATATGAGTCGGCAACGCTTATCGTTCCGGAAGAGGTAGAGATACCATTCCCTTGGAGTAAATTCAAGAATGTGAAACGATTTGCGGTTGTGAATCCGTAATGCGATTATATGTATTGTTATAGATGAGGATAATTTGTAAATATGTATGTTGTTGTGTTGTCTGGTTTCTTGTTTGTGCGTCGTGCGTGAATGAGAACCGGGCAGCGCAAAGTTCTGTGTCTCTAAGGGATTCATCTTTGTCGGAGGTCGAAGAGTTGGCAGAGGATGAAGAGAGTTATGAGGAGAATATGCGCCGGATGGTCGCGCGTTTGGTAAAGTCGGTGAAGGACGGGAATGCTGCTGAGTTTGCATCGTTGTGCCGTTATCCGATAGAAAGGGCTTATCCTCTCCATGATATCGTTGATTCGGCAGATATGGTATGCCGATACGTCCAGATATTTGATGATGAAATACGCAATGCTGTATCCCGTTCGAAGAAAGAAGATTGGGGAGGCATCAATTGGAAAGGATATACTCTTGATGACGGCAGTTGGCTGTGGATAGACGATGATGTTTATCAGATTCCTTATCATTCAAAAGCTGAGAAAAAACAGCGTGAGGAACTTATTAAAAAGGATCTTGCAACCTTGCCTTCCGGTTTTGCAAAAGGATGGTATCCCGAAGTGTGTCTACTGGATACGGTCTCTGATATGGTTTATCGTATTGACGTGAGGGAAAAGGATTCGCAGGCAACGGAGTGTCGGCTTATGGCGTATGGTAAAGAAATGCCGCTCAATGGCAAGCCGAAATTCGTTATCAGTGGCCATAAGGAGCTTCAAGGAAGTGCAGGGACCCGCTGCTATTTGTTTCCGCGAGGTAATGAACCGGATTGGATGATATGCGACTATTGGTATGAGAGTGAGATAGAATTGTATATAGATCCTGATAGCGATATGACAGATACGCATGGCCTTAAAAAAGCGTATTGGCTCGACCTTATCGAGGAGTAGACCTTATATAGTAGTGACGCAGCTTTTGCATTCGGCATGATAGTTCCATCCGGACGCGGATTTTTGATTTTTTTTGCCATATATTTTTGTTTGGGTCAAACAAAATGACTAATTTTGCAGGCGGTTGGGAGAAACAAGCTTCTTTCTGAAGGAGTTTGGCTTCCGATTGCGGTTAAAAAAGCAGATTTTATGAATTTTTACATCATTATTCGACTTAGCTCCATTATTCTACGACATCCGTCGGTGGGAAGCTTTGTCGATGCTTGATGATTTATCGATATTTCACGAAGAAGCCTTTCCCACCATGGAGTGAGAGAGGCTTTTTTGATAAATTCGCCTAACCCCGCTTATGACAAAATTTTAGAACGAAAGAACATAAAAAATATAGGAAAAAATGGCTAATACGCTCTTTGACAAAATTTGGGACAGCCACGTGGTGCAACACGTAGATGATGGTCCCGAGCAGCTTTACATCGACAGGCTTTTCTGTCATGAAGTGACGTCTCCGCAGGCTTTCGCGGGGATGCGCGAACGCGGACTCAAATGCCTGCGTCCTGGCAATATCTTCTGTATGCCCGACCATAACACCCCGACCCACGACCAGGACAAGCCAATTGAGGATCCCGTCAGCAAGACTCAAGTCGATACGCTCGCCAAGAATGCCGAGGAATTCGGCCTGGAGCATTTCGGAATGATGAACAAGAAGAACGGCATCATCCACGTAGTGGGCCCGGAACGTGGACTTTCACTGCCCGGTATGACGATAGTCTGTGGCGACTCCCATACCTCGACCCACGGCGCGATGGGAGCCGTGGCATTCGGTATCGGCACGTCGGAGGTGGAGATGGTGCTTGCCTCGCAGTGCATACTCCAGCAGAAGCCGAAGTCAATGCGCATAAATATCGAAGGAAAGCTTGGCAAAGGGGTGACAGCCAAGGACGTGGCTCTATTCCTGATGTCGAAGCTGACCACTTCCGGGGCAACCGGCTATTTCGTGGAATACGCAGGCGAGGCTGTCAGGGCCCTTTCGATGGAGGGGCGTCTTACGCTTTGCAACCTTTCGATAGAGATGGGCGCACGCGGTGGATTCATCGCACCCGACGAGGTGACGTTTGAATACGTCAAGGGTCGTGAGTATGCTCCGAAAGGGGATGCTTGGGACAAGGCGGTGGAACACTGGAAGACTCTCAAAAGCGGTGATGACGCTGTCTTCGACAAGGAATTGACATTCCAAGCAGAGGACATAGAGCCGATGGTCACCTACGGCACCAACCCAGGCATGGGAATGGGTATTACACAATCTATCCCGGAACTCGACACCGTCGCGGAGGCAGGAAAGGCATCCTATCTCAAGAGCTTGCAATACATGGGCTTCGAACCCGGACAGAAATTGCTTGGTACGCCCGTAGACTACGTCTTCCTCGGAGCCTGCACCAATGGTCGCATCGAAGATTTCCGTGCCTTCGCTTCTATCGTGAAGGGACGAAAGAAAGCTGAAGGAGTGACGGCATGGCTTGTGCCCGGCTCATGGATGGTCAGCGAGCAAATCAAGGAGGAGGGACTCGACAAAGTGCTTGAGGAAGCAGGATTTGAGATCCGTCAACCGGGCTGCTCCGCTTGTCTGGCAATGAACGACGACAAAATCCCCGCCGGCAAGCTCGCCGTCTCCACGTCCAACCGTAATTTCGAGGGACGTCAGGGACCTGGAGCACGCACAGTGCTTGCAAGTCCCCTCGTGGCAGCCGCGGCTGCCGTCACCGGCGTGATAACCGACCCGAGAACCTTGGGTTAGATGTCAGATTATAGATTTTAGATTTAGATAAGATGAAACAGAAATTTGATATAATAACAAGCACTTGTGTGCCTCTTCCTCTTGAAAACGTCGACACCGACCAGATTATACCCGCACGTTTCCTGAAGGCTACGACGCGCGAGGAGAGCTTCTTCGGCGAAAACCTGTTCCGCGATTGGCGTTATAACCCCGATGGCACGGTCAATGAGGATTTCGTGCTCAACAATCCCCTCTATTCCGGCGAGATTCTCGTTGCCGGGAAGAACTTCGGCAGCGGTTCGAGTCGCGAACATGCGGCTTGGGCAATAGCAGGCTACGGATTCAGGGTAGTGGTCAGCAGTTTCTTTGCCGATATTCATAAGAACAACGAGCTCAACAACTTCGTGCTTCCAGTCGTGGTCTCCGAGCCTTTCCTCGCCGAACTCTTCGCCTCGATAGAAAAAGATCCGAAGACCGAGGTGGAGGTCAACCTCCCCAAGCAGACCATCACCAACAAGGCAACCGGCAAGAGCGAGACGTTTGAAATCAACGGCTACAAGAAATACTGCCTGATGAACGCTCTCGACGATATCGACTTCCTCCTTGAGAACAAAGACAAGATCGAGGCCTGGGAGAGCAAAAACAGTCACTAAAACACGATTCGCGTCTATGAACAGCCATTCCGCTAATATTGAAATCATGGACACCACGCTTCGCGACGGCGAACAGACCAGCGGAGTCAGTTTCGTGCCTCATGAGAAATTGATGATAGCAAGGGCCCTGCTTCAGGACCTCAACGTGGATAGGATTGAGGTGGCCTCCGCAAGAGTGTCGGATGGGGAGAAGGACGCCGTCACCAGGATTTGCAAGTGGGCCCGCGGAGCAGGATGCCTCCACCGCGTGGAGGTACTCGGCTTCGTCGACGGGGGCACGTCGCTGAAATGGATCAACGACTGTGGCTGCGTCAATATCAACCTGCTTGCCAAAGGGTCGGAAAACCATTGCCGCAATCAGCTGAAAAAGACTCCGGAGGAGCATTTCGCCGACATCCGGAAAGCCGTGGCTGATGCCCGCGACATGGGAATAAGCGTCAATCTCTATCTTGAGGACTGGAGCAATGGAATCAAGCATTCTCCCGACTATGTCTTCTCTATGATGGACGCTTTGCGCCACTGCGGAATAAAACGATTCATGCTGCCTGATACTCTCGGCATTCTCAACCCTCTCGAACTGCTCCTGTTCATGCGGAAGATGGTGAAGCTTTATCCGGAGATACATTTCGATTTCCATGCCCACAACGACTACGACCTTGCCATCTCGAATGTACTGTCGGCAGTGTTGGGTGGATGCCGAGGCATTCACACTTCAGTCAACGGTCTTGGAGAGAGGGCCGGCAATGCCCCGCTGGCAAGCGTGCAGGCTATATTGAAGGACCAGTTTAATGCCCGCACCAATATCGTCGAGGAGCGGCTCAACGACGTCAGCCATATGGTGGCAAGCTATTCGGGAATACCTATCCCGCCCAACCGCCCCATCACGGGCGACAGCGTCTTCACTCAGGTGGCGGGCGTGCATGCCGATGGCGACAACAAGGCCAACCTCTACTGCAACGACCTCCTTCCGGAGCGTTTCGGACGAAAACGGGAGTATGCACTCGGGAAAAACAGTGGCAAGGCCAACATACTCCGCAATCTTGAGGAGCTGGGCCTGGAGCTTTCCCCGGAGCAGACAAAGGCCGTCACGGCACGTATAATCGAGCTGGGCGACAAAAAGGAGGTGGTCACGCAAGAGGACCTTCCATTTATCGTGACCGACGTATTGCGCACCAACATGCAGGAGGAGCACGTGAAGCTTCTGAGCTACATGGCAAGCACTGCCTATGGGCTTAAACCTTCCGCCGCTCTGAAGATTGAGATAAACGGCAACGTCTATGAGGAGAACTCTTCCGGCAACGGACAGTTTGACGCTTTCATGAAGGCTTTGAAATCTATCTACAAGGAGCGTCTTGGCCGCCGGTTCCCTCACCTGACCAATTACAGCGTCTCCATCCCTCCGGGAGGACGCACCGATGCCCTTGTGCAGACCGTCATCACCTGGGAATACAACGACAGGATATACCGTACCCGTGGCCTTGACGCCGACCAGACGGAAGCCGCCATAAAGGCAACTGTCAAAATGCTCAACCTCATGGAGGGGGAAATAGCCAACAACGACAAAAAGAACAAACAAATAAACCAAGAATAACAATGGATTTGAAAATTGCCGTCCTTCCGGGCGACGGAATAGGCCCTGAGATTTCAGAGCAGGGTGTGGCCGTGATGTCGGCCGTGTGTGATAAATTCGGCCATAAGGTGGCTTATGACTATGCCATCTGCGGGGCAGACGCCATCGACAAGGTGGGCGATCCTTTCCCTGAGGAGACATTCAAGAAATGTATGGATGCCGATGCCGTGCTTTTCTCGGCGGTGGGCGACCCTAAGTTCGACAATGATCCCACGGCAAAAGTGCGTCCCGAACAAGGTCTGCTGGCCATGCGCAAGAAGCTTGGTCTTTTCGCCAACATCCGTCCGGTGGAGACGTTTGAATGCCTCATCCATAAGTCGCCTTTGAAGGATGAGCTCGTTCGCGGAGCGGATTTTATTTGCATCCGTGAGCTGACAGGAGGCATGTATTTCGGAGAGAAATACCAGGACGACGACAAGGCCTACGACACCAACGCCTATACCCGCAAAGAGGTGGAGCGTATTCTTGAGGTGGCCTACAAATATGCCCTTCAACGCAGGAAGCATCTGACGGTGGTAGACAAGGCCAACGTGCTTGCATCGAGCCGTCTGTGGCGTCAGGTGGCGAAAGAGGTGGCTGAGAAATATCCTGAGGTGACGACCGATTATATGTTTGTCGACAATGCCGCCATGAGGATGATCCAGGACCCAAAATTCTTTGATGTCATGGTGACGGAGAATACGTTTGGCGACATCCTGACCGACGAAGGCTCCTGCATCACAGGCTCTATGGGCCTGCTTCCCTCTGCCTCCACGGGAGAGCATACGCCGGTGTTCGAGCCTATCCACGGGTCGTGGCCGCAGGCAAAAGGACAGAATATTGCCAATCCGTTGGCCCAGATTCTATCTGTGGCGATGCTTTTTGAATACTTCAACCTGAAAGAGGAGGGAGCACTGATACGCGAGGCCGTCAACGCTTCTCTCGACGCGAATGTACGGACGCCTGAAATCCAGGTGGAAGGCGGGGCCAAGTATGGCACGAAAGAGGTAGGGGCTTGGATTGTGGACTATATCAAGAAAGCTTGACAAGGGGTTGACTACATTTTGATTGAATGAACACGGGCGGATGCTTTTACAGCATCCGCCTTTGTTGGGTAAGAATAAAAAAGATTATGAGTTGTAAAAAAGGATTGGTGTCGCTGGCTATGGGCACGTTTGCCCTCGGCATATCTGAATTTCTGATGATGGGCATTCTCGGCAAGATAGCCGGGGATCTCCACGTCTCGATAAGCGACGCGGGTCATCTCATCTCCGCGTATGCCACGGGGGTATGTTTCGGAGCTCCGGCTCTTCTTTTCTGCCGCCGTATGGCATTGAAACGACTGATGCTGTATCTTGCCGCCATAATAGCCATTGGCAATCTGCTGGCTTTCCTCGCTCCCAATTATTGGAGCCTTTTCGGGGCAAGATTTGTATCGGGGTTGCCCCATGGGGCATATTTCGGAGTCGGGGCTATCGTGGCCCGGCGTCTGTCATCGCCCGGTCATGAGGTCAGCGCCGTGTCGTTTATGATAGGGGGAATGACCGTGGCCACGCTTGTGGGAGTGCCGTTGGGCACGCTGATCACCAACACCCTTACGTGGCGTCTGGCGTTTCTGCTCGTGTCGTTGGCGGGCGTGGTGACTTTCTTTGCCATCCGTCGGCTCGTGCCAGATGTCGGCAAACTCAAGGATATGGGGTTCAAGGGCCAGTTCCGCTTCTTGAAGACCTTGCCCCCTTGGCTGATTTTCGGCGGGGTGATATTCGGCCAGATAGGCTTCTATTGCTGGTATAGCTACATCGACCCTCAGCTGACTGAGGTGGCTGGTTTCTCGGTCGCTTCCCTGTCTTGGCTTATGGTGCTTGCCGGGCTCGGGATGTTCCTTGGAAACACCATCGTAGGAGCCATCAGCAGCCGGTTTAAGCCATCTGCGCTTGCTGCCATGGTGGAATTGATAGGCATACCTGTCTTGGTGCTGTTTTTCTTCTTTTCTCACTATCAAGTGGCGGCGGTCATACTTATGATGCTCGGCACGGCTATTCTTTTCGGGTCGGGCAGTCCGCTTCAATCTTCGATCGTAGGCTATTCCAAGGGAGGGGAGATGCTTGGCGCGGCATCGATTCAGATAGCCTACAATGCAGGCAACGCCGTGGCGGCATGGCTTGGCGGAGCGGTCATAAACGCCGAGTATGGTTATGGCTCCGCGTCGGTCGTGGGATTGCCGTTGATAGCCATAGGCGCGACAATGCTGTATTACCTTTACTTTCATTACGAGAAGAACCCACGCCTTCGCGCAATTTGAAAAGAATCAGAAATCTGCGCCTTCGATGTCGAGAAGCATCCATTTCCCTTGGAGCAGACCCTCCATGACATTTTCCATACAAAGATTCCAACTTACGAATCCTTGTATCTTCCCGTCGGGAGTGCGATACTTGAAATTTGAGGGGGCAAGCGGTTCGCCTGTTTCTGCATGATATGTCTCGTGCATTGTTCCGAAGTCGTCAAGGTCCTTTGCCATGAGTCCGCCCACTTTGTCGGCCATCCAGGCGACATCGCTGTCGAAGCCATAGTTGTGCAGTCCGATTGAATAGATATAGCTACAAATACCCCATACGGGCCCTTGCCAATTGGAGAAGGGCACTATGATGTTCTTATTGTTGTAGTCTACATCGCTTTTTGAGAGGCTTCTGAATCCATAGGGGGAGCGCATGTGTTCGTCGGAGAGCATATATCGTCGAATCATCTCTTTCCCTCTGGCTTCGGGAGCCATTTTATACATGAGTGGGACGAACGTGGAATAACCTATGCGACGATATTGGTCTCTCGTTTCTCTGTCAACGTTGTAATAGCATTCGTCTTCTTCATTCCAGCAGACATCGTTGAGTGCTTTTTTCAGGGCAGAGGCTTCCATGCGATATTTTTTTGCGTCATCGTCGTAGCCGAGACGGTCGGCGATGGCAGCTTGTGCAAGAAGTTCGCCGTATTGAAAAGCAGTGGCGTCGGTGCTTACGAATGAGCGGGTGTCGTCTTTGAAATAATTCAAGGCCGGATTGTTGTCAGCTCCGCTTTGCATGGCTATTTCCCAGAAATAAAGGCCGGAGATGGAGTCGCATTGAGTTCGTTTCCTATAATCGATCACTTTTTTTAGGGATGGGTAAATCGGCCGGATCCATTCCCAGTCGCCGGTTGCTTTGCCGTAATGGTAGGCTCCTTGCGAGAGGAAGGGTTTCATGGCGAAGCGACCGCTGTAGACGTTGCGCGGACCGTCTTTGGTCATGCATCCGGCCACGTAGCCGTCGTTGTCGATTCCTTGGGAGAAGGTCATCACCCAGTTTTTCATATATTCCGGTTGGCCTTTGGAAATGAAGTGGTTTGCCATGAAGAATGCATCCCAGTCCCAAAGTTGGGAATAGAAACCGGCGGGAATCAGATAGGGATATTTTATGAATCCCTGCGGCTCCTTGACAACTTGCTTGCGGAGGTCGACGAAACCGGTTTTCAGTTTTTCGTAGGTTGGTTGAAGTGCGTTCATGTCGTAGTCATGATTAGAGTTTTTCGCAATGGCGATGCCAGGCAAAAGCAGAATGGCGGCGAAGAGGTTGATAAGAGTTTTCATGTCGATAAGTTGGTAAAAAGTTTCGCAAATATAATCATAAAAGCTGATACAAGACTCCTATCCCACAAAAATGATAAAAGCTCTTGGAATTTCTCACCTCCTGCGGCCGCGAAATTTCAAGGAAAGCTCTTATAAGATTGTTTAAGGTATTATTTATATGTCAAGCATCAATAGATGCTATGCCACTTTTCAATACCGAAGGAGTGCTTAAAAATCCACTTTTCAATACCGAAGGAGTGCTTGGAAATCCACTTTTCAATACCATGACTATTGCAAAGTTAGTCAATTTAAACTTTATATGCAAATAAATAATGATAAATTTGGAATCGAAATGGATGAAATTAGATGGATTGTTTTGTGGGATGCGAAATAATGCTTAAATTTGCAGCAAGAGGCGGGAAGACCTGTCTTTGATTCATTTTCATTAAAACCCTTGTCATCATGAAAAAGATTGTCTCATTGCTTTTTGCATTCAGTCTGTCGCTTGCTATTCCCGCTATGGGGCAATACGTCTATGTCGCTCCGTCGAAAGATGTTGCAAAAGCCAAACCTGATTTTAGCAATGTCGCAGGGCACTATGCCTACGTGGCCGGGGGCTACAGCCATATCTATACAAAAATGGAGGATGGATGGACTTCAGGAGACGCGAGGTTTGGGTTTGACTGGCAGGTCGGCTACGAATGGATTTCCAACAAGAAAATTGGAGCCGGTTTCCTCTACGAAGGCTATTCCACAAGTGGAAAGAAAATAGAGATAGAGGTGTATAAGGGGAATATGATGATCCATTATTTTGCACCTCAGTTTGTTGGTATTACTCCATTAGGATCGGGAAGATGGGTGCTTCATTATGGCGTCGGGATTGGACTTGCAATGATGGTAGACAGACTTAAAGGAGATAAAGGAAGCAACGGCAGACTCGTGGGGCGGAATACAGATTTCGGATTCGGATCCAATCTCTCATTTGGAGCAGAATACAGGGTGTCGCCCAAAGTCGGCATCACGGGCACGGTCTCAGTGTTGAGCGCCAATATAGATCAAAAATTCATGGGAGTCGATTATCAACCAAAAAACAACGAGGTCAACGGCTTCCAAAGAGTCAGCATCGACTTTGGCGTAAGATATCATTTCTGAAAAAATAACGGAGAAAAATTTTGGCAAAAAGATTCGGATATTTGCGTGAATCGGAAATTTTTGTTAACTTTGCGGGCAAAATAACGGAAAATGACGGCATCTTTAAATAGTCGGAAATCAGTTATGCTGCAAGCATCGCAGGATTCGGTCAACGGAAGCGAAGTCTCCCGGCAATCCTCTTTTTCCAAGAATTTATTTCCTCATTATAGTGAAGGCAACTCTTTATTGGGTTGCCTTTTTTTTGATGCCTGTCGGAAAAACAATACAACACGCAATATGGAAGACATCATCATTACAGGCGCGAATGTCTGGATAGACGGCAAGTTTGTCGTTGCCGACGTCTCTGTCCACGACCGCAAGATTTCAGCTATCGGCAATCCTATGCTCCAGACCTTTAATGGAAAAATCATCGACGGCACGGGCAAATACCTCGTGCCGGGTCTGGTCGATATGCACGTGCATTTCCGCGAACCGGGATATTCCTACAAGGAGACCATCCGCACGGGAAGCATGGCAGCCGCAGCAGGAGGATTCACTATCGTCTGCACCATGCCAAATCTCAATCCCGCGCCCGACAACGTGGAAAACCTCAGGCGTCAACTCGACATAATCCGCCTTGACGCCTGCATAGATGTGCTTCCCTACGCCACAATCACCAAGAAGCGGATGGGAAGCGAACTCGTGGACTATCGGATGCTTGCCCCCTGGGTGGCAGGATTTTCCGACGACGGCACGGGCGTGCAAGATGCGGACGTGATGCGCAAGGCAATGGAAGGGATAGCCCCGACCGGAAAAATCTTGGCGGCCCATTGCGAGGTGGAAGCCCTGCTCAACAGAGGATATATCCACGACGGCGAATATTGCCGACGCAACGGGCATCGTGGAATCTGCTCCGAATCGGAATGGGGAGAGGTGGAGCGCGATATCCGTCTTGCCGAAGAGACCGGATGCCGTCTTCACGTCTGCCATATCTCCACGAAAGAGAGCGTGGCCCTGATTCGCGACGCCAAGAGAAGGGGAGTGAAGGTGACGTGTGAGACCGGACCGCATTATCTGACCTTCTGCGACGAGGATTTGCAGGAAGAGGGTCGATTCAAGATGAATCCCCCTATAAGGAGCCGAGAGGACCGCGACGCGCTGCGCGAAGGGCTTATCGACGGAACAATCGATGTTGTCGCCACCGACCATGCCCCACATTCGGAGTCGGAGAAGTCGAAAGGACTCGAGAAAAGCGCCATGGGCGTCGTAGGGCTTGAGACTGCTTTCGCGGCGGTCTATACTACGATGGTGAAATCCGGACTGATCTCTTTTGAGAGGCTCGTGGAAGCTATGGCAATCACTCCAAGACGCATACTCGGCCTTCCCGGAGCCGACGGCCTGACCGTAGGCGATACGGCAAATCTCGTGCTTCTCGACCTGGAAAGAATAATGGAAGTTGATCCCTTCCGATTCAAGTCGATGGGAACGGCTACGCCGTATGCCGGAATGACGCTGCAAGGCTGGCCCGTGATGACAATTTCTAACGGAAATATTTGTTTTTAGTTTCGACCGTCGGAGATGAGTGAATCATAGTCCTCTCTCAAACGGTTTTGATGGAAAAATACGCACTGCGAACGATATATGAAGCCATACACGAAAAAACTTGTTCTTGAAGATGGCCGGGAATTCCCCGGCTACGGTTTCGCCTCCGGCAAAGAGAAGGTGGGCGAGCTTGTATTCAACACCTCTATGGTGGGGTATCAAGAGATTCTGTCCGATCCCTCCTATGCCGACCAGATTATTGTCATGACCTATCCGCTGATCGGCAACTACGGCATTACCGACGAGGATTATGAGACCAAGTTCCCGTCCATAGGGGGGATGATAGTAAAGGAGAACAATAATTCCCCTTCCAATTTCAGATACACCAAGACCCTCGCTGAGGTGCTCGATGAAAACGACATCCCTGCAATCAGCGGACTCGACACCAGGATGCTGACGCGCATTCTCCGCGATGCCCAGGGAATAAGGGCGATAATCACCGACATTGATACTCCCGTAGAGGAGGCTGTGGCCAAGATTGAAGCCGTGCCGCGTCCGAAAAACCTTGTCAGCAGGGTCAGCTGCAAGAAGCGTTGGTTTGCCCGCACGGCCAACTACAAATATGACATTGTGGCCATCGACTGTGGCATGAAATACAATATGGTGCGCAGTCTCAACAACCACGGATGCAATGTGACGGTGGTGCCCTGGAACACTACGGCCGAACAGATTATGGCGTTCAAGCCCGACGGCGTGCTCATCTCCAACGGTCCCGGGTCGCCGGAAGACGTGCCGGAAGTGATGCAGACCATCCGGGAGTTGCGTGGGAAGGTCCCGATGTTCGGCATTTGCCTTGGCCATCAGCTGATAGCCCTCGCCTACGGCGCTGAAATAGGCCAGATAAATCCCGGGCACAGAGGTGGCAACCATCCCGTCAAGGAGCTTCAGACGGGCCAGGTGCTTATCACGGCTCAGAATCATGGCTATGCCGTCAAAAAAGAGTCGGTAGACGCCACTCCGCTTGAGATAACCCACGTCAATCTTCTCGATGGCTCCGTGGAGGGTCTGCAATGCCTTGAAGACAAAGTCATTTCAGTGCAATTCCATCCCGAAAGCGCTCCCGGTCCGCAAGACACGATCTATCTCTTCGATAAGTTTATAAAAATGATTCCCCCGGTTCAGAAATAAAGTCCATATAGAAATGCCAAAACGTAAGGATATAAAGAAAGTTATGGTGATTGGGTCCGGCCCCATCGTAGTCGGACAAGCAGCCGAATTTGATTATGCCGGCACCCAAGCCTGCACAGCCCTCAAAGAGGAGGGTTATGAAGTGGTGCTCGTCAACTCCAATCCCGCCACGATCATGACCGACCCCGATATTGCCCACAAGGTCTATATGGAGCCGCTGACGTTGGAATACGTCGCCAAGATAGTGCGCTACGAACGCCCCGATGCCATCGTGCCCGGACTTGGCGGACAGACGGGCCTCAACCTGGCCGTGCAGCTTGCTAAGAAAGGGGTGCTTGAGGAATGCGGCGTGGAGATTCTCGGCACATCGTTTGAGAGCATAGAGAAAGCCGAGGACCGTGAACTCTTCAAAGAGCTTTGCGAGAGCATAGGGGAGCCGGTGCTTCCGAGCGACGTGGCTTCCAGCATCGACCATGCAGCCGAAATCGCCGCAAAGATAGGCTATCCCGTGATTCTTCGCCCGGCCTTCACTTTGGGAGGGACTGGCGGCGGATTCGCCGACAATGAGGAGGAGCTACGGGAACTTATGCGTACGGCCCTTGACCTTTCTCCGGTGCATCAGGTGCTTGTCGAGAAGAGCATAAAAGGATTCAAGGAGATAGAATTCGAGGTTATGAGAGATGCCAATGACACTGTCATAGCGATATGCTCTATGGAGAACCTCGACCCGGTCGGAGTGCACACCGGCGACTCCATAGTGGTAGCTCCGGCGCAGACGTTGACCAACAAGGAATATCAGCTTCTCCGCGACAGCGCGCTCAAGCTTATCCGGGCTCTGAAAATCGAGGGAGGTTGCAACGTGCAGTTCGCCCTCGACCCGCTTTCTTTCGACTATTATCTGATAGAGGTCAACCCACGTGTGTCGCGCTCATCCGCACTCGCCTCTAAGGCTTCCGGCTATCCCATCGCAAGGGTCAGCGCAAAGATTGCGGTCGGTCTGAACCTTGAGGAGATCGACCTTGGCCATATCCCGGCCAGCTTCGAGCCTGCCCTTGACTATGTGGTCACCAAGATCGCCCGCTTCCCCTTCGACAAGTTTGCTGACGCCTCAAACGTGCTCGGCACCCAGATGAAAGCCACCGGCGAGGTTATGAGCATCGGACGCACGCTTGAGGAGAGCTTGCTGAAGGCTGTGCGATCCCTTGAGACCGGAGTCTGCCATATCTACCACAAGAAATTCGATGAGATGCCGACCGACGACATCCTCGACTATATCCGCAAAGCCACCGACGACCGCCTCTACGCCCTTGCAGAACTTATGCGCCGCGACGTGGACGCCGGGCATATCTACAACCGCACGAAGATCGACATGTTCTTCCTCGACAAAATCAAGAACATCGTTGACTTTGAAAAAACGGTGAAGGAATCGCCGATGGACGTGGAGACTCTTCGCGATGCCAAGGCCATGGGCTTCAGCGACAAATATATCGGCCAACTTTGGGGAAAGACAGAGTCGGAAATCTATCTCCTGCGCAAGGTCAACGGCATATATCCGGCCTTCAAGATGATAGACTCCTGCGCCTCGGAATTCCATGCGAAGACGAATTATTTCTACTCCACTTATGAGACGGAAAATGAGTCGATCCCCTCCGGCAATAAGAAGATCGTCGTGCTTGGGTCGGGCCCGATCCGCATCGGGCAAGGCGTGGAGTTCGATTATTCCACGGTGCATGCCATATGGTCGATCCGCAAGGCCGGCTATGAGGCCATAATCATCAACAACAATCCTGAGACCGTCTCCACCGACCACACCACCGGCGACAAACTCTATTTCGACCCCTTGACCGTGGAGGATGTCATGAACGTGCTCGACCTTGAGAAGCCCGTAGGGGTGATAGTATCCCTCGGCGGGCAGACCGCCATCAACCTTGCCGAGCCCCTTGCTCGTCTTGGCGCCCCGATCATTGGCACTGACACCGAGGCCATCCGCAACGCGGAAGACCGCGGATGCTTTGAGGCCATAATGGAGAAACTTCAGATTCCCCAGCCTCAGGGCGTGGCCGTGACCGACATTGAAGCAGGGGTTAAGGCCGCTGCAGAAATCGGTTATCCCGTGCTTGTACGCCCCAGCTACGTGCTCGGAGGCCGTGCGATGCAGATTGTCAGCAATGAAGGAATGCTGCGCCATTACCTTCAGACGGCTGTGGAAATCAACATGGAGCATCCCGTGCTCGTCGACAAATACATCATGGGCAAGGAGCTTGAGGTGGACGCCGTCTGCGACGGTGAGAACGTCTTCGTGCCCGGCATAATGGAGCATGTGGAGCACACCGGCGTCCATTCAGGCGACTCCATCAGCGTCTACCCCACGTTCAGCGTGAGCGACAAAGTCAAGAAGACGATTCTTGACTATACAGTGCGTCTGGGCAAGGAGATAGGCATCAAGGGTCTTTACAACATCCAATTTATCTGCGACAGCAAAGAGAACGTCTTCGTCATCGAGGTCAATCCCCGCTCGTCGCGCACCGTCCCATTCCTCTCGAAAGCAACGGGGGTGCCCCTTCCCCATATCGCCACGATGGTGATGCTCGGTCATTCCCTCCCCGAGCAGGGCATAACGGAGCTATACCCTGAAGAGAAGAAACGTTGGTTTGTCAAGACGCCGGCGTTCTCCTTCTCCAAGCTCAGCGGCATGGATTCCTACCTTTCCCCGGAAATGAAGTCCACGGGAGAGGCCATCGGCTACGACCGCTCACTCAAACGCGCCCTCTACAAGTCGCTCCAGGCCTCGGGAATGACCGTCGCAAACTACGGCACGATCTTCGTCACCATCGGCGACAGCGACAAGCAGCGTGCCCTTCCGCTGATAAAGAGGTTCTACGAGCTTGGATTCAACGTGGAGGCGACAAAAGGCACTGCTGAATTCCTGATCAAGCATGGAATCCGCACCCGTCTGCTCCATAAACTCAGCGAAGGGAGCGACGATATCGTCAAATCGTTGAGGCAAGGCCACGTCAACTACGTCATCAACACCATCGAGCTTGCCGCCGACCATTCCCACAAAGATGGATATTATATCCGTCGCACGGCCGTCGACAACAATATCACGGTGTTCACTTCGTTGGAAACAGTAGAGGTGCTTCTCGACGTGCTCGACGACATCACCATGAAAGTATCAACAATTGACGCCGAAGATTAATCATGAACCTGAACCTGAGAAATGACTATACCATAATCGCCAACAGGCAGCTGACCTACAAGACCTGGGTCATGACCCTTAGAGGCGACACAGGGGCGATCACGTCCCCCGGACAGTTTGTCAACATCGCCATTCCCGGAAAGTATCTGCGCCGTCCTATCTCGATTTGCGACTATTCACATGAGAGGGGCGAAATCACTCTGCTCTACGACACCGTAGGGGAAGGCACCGAAGCCATGAGCCGCATGAAGCCCGGAGATGTGCTCGACATGCTCAACGGCTTGGGCAACGGCTTTACGACAGTGGGGGATTTCTGCCGTCCGCTGCTCCTTGGCGGAGGTATAGGATGCGCCCCGCTGCTCGGATTGGCCCGCGCCTTGAAGAGAGAGGGGAAGAACCCCGTGGCGATACTGGGCTACAACACCGCCGCCGACAGTTTCGGTATGGACAGATGGTTTCAGGAAATAGGGGTTGAGGCTTATATCGCCACGGTCGACGGATCGGTCGGGACGAAAGGCTTCGTGACCGACGTTATCCGCGAGAAAGGGATAGAGGGAGATTATTTCCAGGCTTGTGGCCCTATGCCGATGTTGAAGGCATTGTGCGCCAACCTCGACATCCCCGGAGAGTTGAGCCTTGAGAGCCGTATGGGTTGTGGCTTCGGAGCCTGCATGGGCTGCGCGCTGACCACGACCGAAGGCCCCAAAAGGATATGCAAGGATGGTCCGGTGTTTGGAAAGGAGGTGATCATATGGTAAAGAATCAAGAGAAGTCAATGGCCGGCGATCTTTCCGTGTCGCTTTGCGGCGTAAGATTGCAGAATCCTGTAGTGCCCGCGTCGGGATGTTTTGGATTCGGCTATGAAATGAGCGAATACTACGACATCGACATGCTTGGCTCCATCTCATTCAAGGGCACGACACGCGACCAACGATTTGGCAATCCCTTGCCGCGCATCGCTGAATGCCCCTCGGGGATGATTAATTCCGTAGGGCTTCAGAACCCCGGAATAGACGTTGTCATAGAGAGGGAGCTTCCGAAGCTTAAAGCCGTGTTCCATCAGCCGATTATCGCCAATATAAGCGGCTTTTCGATAGACGAATACGTGGAATGCTGCGAAAAAATCGACCGTCAGGAGCAGGTGGAGATAATCGAGCTTAACGTCAGCTGTCCCAACGTGCATGGCGGGGGAATGAGCTTCGGCACGAGCTGCGATTCCATCTCCGAGGTGGTGAAGGCAGTGAAGCAAGTGGCCCGCAAGCCGCTTTTCGTCAAGCTGACCCCGAACGTGACCGACATCGTCTCCATCGGCCGATCGGCGGTGGAAGCCGGTGCCGACGGGCTTTGCCTTATCAACACGTTGCTCGGAATGCGCATAGACATAATGACGCGGCGTCCGGTCGTGGCCAACCGTATGGGCGGCTTCTCCGGCCCGGCAGTCTTCCCTGTGGCAGTAAGGATGGTCTGGCAGGTGGCAAATGCCTGTGGAGTCCCTGTCATAGGGTGTGGAGGAGTATCGACGGCAAAAGATGTCATAGAGATGATGATGGCCGGAGCCACGGCCGTTGAGGTCGGTGCTGCCAATCTTGTCAACCCCTATGCCTGCAAGGAGATAATCGAGACATTGCCCGTGGAGATGAAGAAACTCGGCATATCCTCACTTTCCGAAATAATAGGAGCAGCAAAATAAAAATTAGCCAATATAACCATAATGGTTATATTGGTTATTATGGCTATAAAATCGAATAAAAATCCAATAGATATGAAAGCTAACGCCAAAGACGTGATAATAGCATGCGATTTCGGTTCCACCGATGCCTGCCTCTCTTTTCTCGACAAATTCAAGGACGTGGAGCGCAAGCCGTTCCTGAAAATCGGCATGGAGCTATATTATGCAGCAGGCCCGGAGATAGTAAAAGAGCTTAAGCGGAGAGGATTTAAGATTTTCCTTGACCTCAAGCTTCACGACATCCCCAATACGGTGAAGAAAGCCATGAAGGTCCTTTCCAATCTGGATGTGGATATGGTCAATGTCCATGCCGCCGGCACGGTGGAGATGATGCGTGCAGCCCTTGAAGGATTGACACGCGAGGATGGCACACGCCCTCTTCTGATAGCAGTAACGCAGCTGACCTCCACTTCAGAAAAGGCCATGCGTGAACAGTTGCTTATCGATGCCACCATCAACGACACTATCGCGCAATATGCTCAAAACGCTAAGGAGGCCGGTCTCGACGGTGTGGTTTGCTCTCCGTTGGAGGCACGGCTCGTGAAGGATGCCTGCGGAGAGGAGTTCATGACCGTCACTCCCGGCATTCGTTTTGCCGACGCCGCCAAAGACGATCAGGTGCGCATCACCGACCCTGCCCGTGCCCGCGAGATCGGATCGGATTATATCGTGGTGGGTCGCCCGATCACGGCAGCCGAAGATCCCGTGGCAGCCTACGAACGCTGCGTGAAGGATTTTCTTGCTCTTTGATATGGGATTCCCCGAACACTCCTTAATATAGTAACTCAAAAAATTCAACGATATGGATACAGCAAAAAAAGTGGCTTCCGAGCTTCTTGAAATCAAAGCGGTCTTTCTGAATCCCGCCGACCCGTTTACGTGGGCAAGCGGCATAAAGAGCCCTATATACTGCGACAATCGCCTGATCCTCACCTCGCCCAAGGCGCGCAAGGTGGTGGAGGAGGCTATCGCCAAAACCGTGAAGGAGAAATTCCCGGAGGCTGAGGTGCTCATGGGAACCAGCACTGCCGGCATCGCCCATGCCGCTATTGCCGCGTGGCTTCTCGACATGCCTATGGGCTACGTGCGCGGAGGCAACAAAGACCACGGACGCCAGAACCGCATCGAAGGTCGTCTTGAGCCGGGACAGAAGGTGGTCGTTATTGAAGACCTTATCTCTACGGCCGGAAGCTGCATTGAGGTGGTGGAAGCCCTTCGCGAGGCGGGTGCAGACGTGCTGGGCGTGGTCAGCATCTTCACGTATGGCATGAAGAAGGGTCTCGTGCGTCTTGCCGCTGCAGACGTGACCAACTATTCCCTCTCCAATTTCGACACGCTTTGCCAGGTGGCAGTGGAACAGAAATACATATCTCCGTTGGAGGAACTCAAACTGAAAAAATTCATGTCGAATCCCTCCGACGAATCCTGGATGCAGGCGTAATAGGGGAATAAATCTATGAATCATGAAACATCTCATCGACCCTACCGATCTCACCAAGCAGGAGCTTGAGGAGATTATCGACCTTGCTCTCGACATCATAGACAACCGTGAGAGATATTCCGAACGTTGCAAGGGAAAAAAGCTTGCCACCCTGTTCTATGAGCCGTCGACACGTACTCGCCTGAGTTTCACGGCTGCCATGATGGAGCTTGGCGGCAATGTGCTCGGTTTTTCCGACGCCAAGAACACGTCGGTCAGCAAGGGAGAGACCTGTGCCGACACGACGAAGGTCATCAATTGTTTTGCCGACATCATCGCGATGCGCCATTTCGAAGAGGGGGCGGCAACTGTCTCGGCGATGAATTCCCGCATACCGGTCATCAATGCCGGCGACGGAAGCCACAGCCATCCCACGCAGACCCTGACCGACCTGCTGACAATCAAGCGCGAGATCGGGCGTTTCGACAATATCACCATCGGATTCTGCGGCGACCTGAAATTCGGCCGCACCGTCCATTCGCTTATCAAGGCCCTGTCGCGCTACAGCGGGGTGAAGGTGGTGCTTATCGCTCCGCAGCAGCTCCGTCTGCCCGACTACATGAAGCAGGAGGTCTGCGAGATGAACGGCGTGCCCTACAAGGAGGTCGACACGATGGAAGAGGTGATGGGAGAGCTCGACGTGCTCTACATGACCCGCGTGCAGAAGGAGCGTTTCTTCGACGAGGATGAATACGACCGCGTGAAGGATTTCTTTATCCTCGACAAGGAGAAACTGAAGCTTGCGCGTCTGGAGATGCGCATCCTGCATCCGCTCCCGAGGGTCAATGAAATCAGCACGGACGTGGACGACGATCCGCGTGCCGCCTATTTCCGTCAGGTGGAGAACGGCAAGTTTGTCCGCATGGCCCTCATCTGCAAGCTTCTCGACTGGGTCGACGATCCGACGAAGACGATGGAGTTGGTGCCCAAGGATGCCGTCAGAGGAAAGTTTATCTGCCGCAACAAACGCTGCATCTCCAATATGGAAAGCGGCGTGGAGAGCCTCTTCCGTCCCGCCCACGACCACACCGGCGGCTATCGCTGCGTCTACTGCGAATCCAAACCGAAATAACATTTCAGTTGACATAAAAATGATGGCGAAAGAATTTGAATTCTTTCGCCATCATTTTTATGGATTATGCGGCTCCCGGTCAGTAGGATTCTTCGGGGGAGGGGAAATCGGACGACTTGACGTCGGCGATGTAGCGTTGCACGGCGTCGGTCATGACGCTTGCCAGATCGGCGTAGCGACGGAGGAAGCGTGGGGAGAATCCTTGGTTGATGCCGAGCATGTCGTGCATGACGAGCACCTGGCCGTCGACTCCGCTTCCGGCTCCGATGCCGATGACCGGTATCGTCAGTTCGTTGGCCACTCTTTCAGCGAGTTTGGCGGGGATTTTCTCCAGGACTACGGCGAAGCAACCGATCTCTTCGAGGAGTTTGGCGTCTTCGATAAGTTTGCTGGCCTCGGCCTCCTCTTTGGCGCGGACGTTGTATGTGCCGAATTTATTGATGCTTTGAGGAGTCAGTCCGAGGTGGCCCATGACGGGTATTCCAGCGCTAAGGATACGCTCCACCGATTCCTTAATCTCCGAACCGCCTTCCATCTTGACCGCTTCCGCGTGGCTCTCCTTCATGATGCGCACGGCAGAAGCGAGGGCTTCGATCGGGTTGCCCTGATACGAGCCGAAGGGCATGTCGCAGACCACGAGTGCGCGTTTCGTGCCCTTGATCACGGATTTGGCGTGATAGATCATCTGGTCGAGGGTGATGGGAAGGGTGGTCATATTTCCGGCCATTACATTTGAGGCGGAATCGCCCACGAGAAGCACGTCTATTCCGGCTTCGTCGAGGATTTTGGCGGAAGAGAAATCGTAGGCTGTCAGCATGGAAATCTTTTCGCCACGCTGTTTCATTTCGATAAGGCGGCGCGTGGTCACCTTGCGGGTATTGTCTATAGTGTTGGTTGACATGATAAATAAAATCGGGAAAAGGCCGATGAAACACGCTGCAAAGTTAGCGATAATTAATTATCTATGCAAATTGGTTGGCTGTCAATATGATTTATGCTTTATTGGAAGCAAACCGTGTGTTTTTAGGTAGCTGGTGTGAGATAGCAAAATAAATATGGGATGTCTTCATGACGGACTATGTCAATGTTTTATAAATTTTTATATGCAATAAGCTGGCAATTGGTTGTCTGAAATGATGCTTCTCAGCAGTGTTTTCAAACATATTCATTAAGTTGCAAATAATAATGTGATGATATAAATTTGCAGAGTATTGAATTTTTCAAATTTTATATCATCACAATAACGATTTTTTACATTATGAAAACAATTCTCGTCACTATTTCTCTGGCAATACTATATGCCTCCTATACATCCGGTCAGACCGTCCGATATCGGTATGATGCCGCCGGTGCTTGCACATCACGAACGATTGATAATAACAAAACCAGGTCATTAGATGGTATAATTTCAATTGCAGATGATATCTATGACAAAGGTTTTTCCGATGATATAATAAGGGTCGAGTTTGGTGAAGATATCGAAATCAGACTTATAAGTCAAAATGTTGGAGCAATAGTCGGTTTTATAATATGTGATATGGCTGGCTATATATATGGTCAGGGAAAACTCGATGGGGATAATGACAACCTGTAAACTTGACGATAATGGGAAATTGGATTTTAAACAGCGTAGAAGGCCGTATCCCATGTAACAGACCAACAATATTTGGTGTTTTTTTACCGGCTAGGTATAATCATAAATTTTCAATAAATGATTATTTTCAATGTCATTCTTTACATGAATATTCCTTTATTATTCAAGCAATTTTTACAGTATAATTAATTGGATTATGAAAAATTTAATGATACTTCTTTTTGCCGTGGTTTTAATTATTGGATGCAAGGCCAATCAGAATAAACCGGATTGTGATTCATGGAGAGACCGACTGGTTGATCTGGTACAACAAGGGAGCTTGAAGAGTGATACAATCAAATTTCAAAGAGCATTGGCTCTTTCCGACAGTGTCCTAAGTGTAGACACGACGACAGACAACCGTAGATTCTGTTATTACAACCGGAGTATTATCCTAAATTCGTTAGGTAGGACGGAAGAAGGATGGAAGAACAAGGAATTGGAAATGCTTACTCTCCCGGAAAACAATCTTGAGAGACTCCTTTTTATGGCAATAAAAAATGACAAGGAACACAAGAAGGATTCGGCGGAGTTTTTCCTTGATAAAGCTTTGTCGGTTTGCGAGTGTATGCTGGAAAAGGAATTTGATGAAAACGTGGTTGTCTACAAGGTCAGGGCTTTGTATATCCGTCTGGGGGAGAAGTCTGCCAAGTGTTATCTGAATTCACAGGTGGCAAAACATCCTGAAAGTGAAGTATTGAGATGGATTAATGACAATTGGGAAGGTTATACTGATGGCTATGCGAAATTTATCTGAATCCTGTTACAGGTGTGATAACCGGCGCTTTCAGTTTCCTTTTCAACGAAAGGCTCCACCGAGTGCAGGACAAGGGAGACTCCGATGGCGCAGACCCATGGGTGGCCGCTGGAACCGTCGCGCTAAGCTTGTCGGCAGCAGACGGACCGTTATTATTCGGGGATGCAATAGGGAGTGTGGTATTGGCTGGAGCGGCAGTTTACGATTTAACCCAACGTGTATATGTCACGTATATCCTTCACCATCCCAATGGACAGGTATATCTGGGGCGTGCCAGTGGCTTCGGAACTCCATATCAAGTTATGATGCGTAGATACTATCATCATAATAAATGGAGAGCCCTCGGTTTTGGCAAGCCGTCACTGGATAGGGCTGCCATAGGACCATTTGGTTATGCTGCCATACGTGGAAGAGAACAACAATTGATAGATTTCTATGGTGGGATTGGCAGTCCGAAAGTGGCTAATATTATTAGGGGTGTTGGCAGATATAATATCAAGGGACGTGTATATCATTATACCTCAAATTATTATTTTGGCAATATAGCTCCATACACCGGTATTTTTTAAAACAATGAAAAAATGATTAAGAGTAAAGAAGAGATTGAATTTCTTAAGGATTGGATTAATGAGATCAATGAATTTATATTACGCAATGAGATTTCAGAAAAAACTATGGAAATAGGAACCTGGTTTATAAAAGAATCGAAAAGGGCAATTGAAGAGGCTTATCGAAACCAAAATATACGAGGTTTGAGATGTGCCTTTCACGATACCAACGAAATGGCCTATGCAATGAAACAAGATAATGTCAATCGGCTAAATCGAGTGTTAAAAAGTAAATTCGGTTTCGATCTTAATAGCCAAAACAAGAAAGACCTTGTGAAAATAAAAGCCATTGTTGATAGGGGACACATAAAAACCAATGGAGAATATTACCTGATTAAAGGCAGGATAGACGCTTTGAATGGAATGGACGGCCATGAGGAGGAGATGAACAGACTTGATAGGCTGATGACAGATTATGAACTAAGCAAAAGGAATAATGCAAAATATTAATTTATACAAGCAGCCCAATCAGTGGATATGCTTATTTGCAACACCCTGGCGGGGAGAATTATCAACGATTGAATCACATATCCTTCATCATCCCAATGGACAGGTATATCTGGGGCGTGCCAGTGGCTTCGGAACTCCATATCAAGTTATGATGCGTAGATACTATCATCATAATAAATGGAGAGCCCTCGGTTTTGGCAAGCCCACTTTAGATAAATATGCTTTCGGAGTGAGTGGAAGATATGCCATTAGAGGGAGAGAGCAGCAATTGATAGATTTCTATGGTGGGATTGGCAGTCCGAAAGTGGCTAACCTTATAAGAGGCGTTTCTCGATATAATGTTGCAGGGAGGGGTTTCCATCAATTGTCTAATTCATATTTTGGTAATATAGCTCCATACACGGGATTTTAAGTAAAAAATCACAAGAATCTCTATAAATACAAATGATTCAATTGCATACTATTTTAAATATCTTTAATTCCCATAAATTAAGATTGACATAAGTAGTGTGGTTATAAAATATAAAATGATGCAGGAAAACCGATTTAATGAAATTTCATTTCTCAAAGAATGGACAATTGAGATTCTTGATTTTTTTTTAAAGATCGAATCTCAACAGGAATGGTTCTTTAAAGAATATATCAAACAGGTCTTGGTTGCGTATGAAAAATGTGATTTCCGGGGCATTAAATGCGCGTTTAATGATGTTAATGACGCTGCTTTTGATTTAGACAGTAAACAATACAAAGAGTTGAATCATATTTTATATCTGAAATTTGGGATAAGTCTGGACAATCAGAACAAGAAAATAATTAAAAAGATAAAAACCATATTGAAGAGAGGACATATCAAAAACATTGATGAATACAGGCTTGTGAGTGAACGAGTAGAACGCATCTATGCGGATGATGACAAGAAAGAGGAGGTGGAGACGCTAAATAATCTTCTTGCTGATTTTGAGACAAAGCATAAACCGAACAATGATCAATGAATCAATACACAAGAACCTTTTGAGATATCAAGGAATAAGCATGAAGGATTATGGGAAAGACAATGACGATTTTGATTTCTCCCTTTGTTGTGGCTTTTATGGTTGGATGCAAGGCCAATCAGAATAAACCGGATTGTGATTCATGGAGAGACCGACTGGTTGATCTGGTACAACAAGGGAGCTTGAAGAGTGATACAATCAAATTTCAAAGAGCATTGGCTCTTTCCGACAGTGTCCTAAGTGTAGACACGACGGCAGACAACCGTAGATTCTGTTATTACAACCGGAGTATTATCCTAAATTCGTTAGGTAGGACGGAAGAAGGATGGAAGAACAAGGAATTGGAAATGCTTACTCTCCCGGAAAACAATCTTGAGAGACTCCTTTTTATGGCAATAAAAAATGAAGAGGAACACAAGAAGGATTCGGCGGAGTTTTTCCTTGATAAAGCTTTGTCGGTTTGCGAGTGTATGCTGGAAAAGGAATTTGATGAAAACGTGGTTGTCTACAAGGTCAGGGCTTTGTATATCCGTCTGGGGGAGAAGTCTGCCAAGTGTTATCTGAATTCACAGGTGGCAAAACATCCTGAAAGTGAAGTATTGAGATGGATTAATGACAATTGGGAAGGTTATACTGATGGCTATGCGAAATTTATCTGAATCCTGTTACAGGTGCGATAACCGGCGCTTTCAGTTTCCTTTTCAACGAAAAGCTCCACCGAGTGCAGGACAAGGGGGACTCCGATGGCGCAGACCCATAGGTGGCCGCTGGAACCGTCGCGCTAAGCTTGTCGGCAGCAGACGGACCGTTATTATTCGGGGATGCCATAGGGTGTGTGGTATTGGCTGGAGCGGCAGTTTACGATTTAACCCAACGTGTATATGTCACGTATATCCTTCACCATCCCAATGGACAGGTATATCTGGGGCGTGCCAGTGGCTTCGGAACTCCATATCAAGTTATGATGCGTAGATATAGTGGTCATGAAAGACGTAAGGATGGATTTGCTAATCCTACATTAGATAGATATGCACATGGCCAATTAGGGCGGCATGCTATCAGGGGTAGAGAACAACAGTTGATAGATTACTTTGGAGGTTTGGGACATCCAAAAGTTGGGAATGCCATTCGAGGTGTCTCTCAATATAATCCGATGGGAAGATACTATCATACCATGTCTAATCAGTATTTCGGTAACATAGCTCCTTATACAGGTTATTGGTAACTTGAAGCACATACGGTTATATGATTTTTATTTAAGATAATAGTAAATACACACATTGTTAAATAGCAACATTAACATTTTAATTGCGTATGAAAAGAACGAGTAAGTCGGATGAATATCTCTTCTTAAGAGATTGGATATTAGAGATAACAAGATTTCTCTATAACATTGCAGTTAAGGAAAATGAAGAATTAGCTTCTTATTTTCTTAGTGAATTCACTGGCCAGACTGAAATTGCATATAATAGACGTAATCTTAGAGGTCTAAAATGCATTTTTAATGATATTAATGATGATGCAAATGATTTGGATGAGATCAATAAGAATTCCTTGAATGAGATATTGAATGGTAAATTTGGATTTGGATTGGAGTATTTTAATGGAAAGACCTTGTCCAAAATAAAATCAATAACAAAGAGAGGACGTATAGAAAACGTTGACGAATACAGGCTTGTGAGTGAACGGGTAGAGCGTATCTATGCGGATGATAAGAAAAAAGAGGAACTTGATGCACTCAATAGTCTTCTTGCAGATTTTGAATCCAAACATAAGCCGATTAACGACTAATAAGTCAAGTTGGATAAGGCTGCCATAGGACCATTTGGTTATGCTGCCATACGTGGAAGAGAGCAGCAATTGATAGATTTCTATGGTGGGATTGGCAGTCCGAAAGTGGCTAATATTATTAGGGATGTTGGCAGATATAATGTTGCTGGCAGGTATTATCACCAAAAATCTAACAGCTATTTTGGCAATATAGCACCTTATACAGGGAGCTTATAAACAAACATGATAATGAAAAAGAGTAATATTACAAAAATTGAGTTTCTTAGAGATTGGATTCTTACGATTATTGAATTTATTTCTTTAAAAACAAATGACGAGAGCATAACAGAGCTTGTTGAGGCTATTGACAAGGCATATGAACGAAAAGATTCGCGTGGTCTTCAATGTGTCTTCAATGATATGAATGAATGGGTCTCGGGGTTCAGTCCACAGGATGTTAAAGAAATCAATACGATATTGTCATCTAAATTCGGATTCAATCTGGAAGATAAGAACAAGAAAGACCTTGTGAAAATAAAAGCCATTGTTGATAGGGGCTGTATAAAAAACAATGGGGAATATTATCTGATCAAAGGCAGAATAGATGCGTTGAATGGAATGGACGGCCATGAGGACGAGATGGACAGACTTGATCGGCTGATGACAGATTATGAACTAAGCAAAAGGAATAATGTAAAAGACTAATCTGGACAAGCAGGCAACTATCGGATATGCTTATTATCCACACTGTGAGAGGGAGAATTATCAACTATTGAATCGTATATCCTTCACCATCCCAATGGTCAGGTCTATCTGGGGCGTGCCAGCGGTTTTGGAACTCCATATCAAGTTATGATGCGCAGATACTATCGACATGAAAAAAAGCTTTGGGGTTTATTAATCCTACTTTGGATAGAGCTGTTACCGGCTCAATGGGATATCCAGCTATACGTGGAAGAGAACAGCAATTGATAGATTTTTATGGAGGAATAAGCCATCCGAGGGTAGCCAACAATATTAGAGGAGTATCTAAATACAATCCTCGAGGAAGATGGTATCATTATTGGTCAAATAAATATTTTGGCAATATTGCTCCTTATACTGGCTTCTTTTGATTTTGTAGCAAAAGCTACATTTACTTTATGTTTTATTGGCTATTAGAGGATTTATTTCACATTCTAATGGTTTAGTGAATTTTATATAAAATGAGTAAACAAGAAAAAATAGAAGAACTAAAGTTTATTAGAGATTGGACAATCGAAATCTTGAATTTCATGTTAGATACAGAAATCTCATACGATAAAGAAATGATGTGTACGTTCTTAAATGATTTTAAAAGGCAAATTGAGAATGCTTACACGAAACAAGATATGCAAGATTTAAAGTATGCTTTTCATGATCTTAATGAAATGGCCTATGGTATGAGAAGAGATGATATCAATAATCTAAATAAAATATTAAAAAATAAATTCAGATTCAATCTGGAAGGTAAGAACAAAAAAGACCTTGTGAAAATAAAAGCCATTGTTGATAGGGGACACATAAAAACCAATGGAGAATATTACCTGATTAAAGGCAGGATAGACGCTTTGAATGGAGTGGACGGCTATGAGGAGGAGATGAACAGACTTGATAGGCTGATGACAGATTATGAACTAAGGAAAAGGAATAATGTAAAATATTAATTTATACAAGCAGCCCAATCAGCGGATATGCTTATTTGCAACACCCTGGCGGGGAGAATTATCAATGATTGAATCACATATCCTTCACCATCCCAATGGTCAAGTCTATCTGGGGCGTGTCAGTGGCTTCGGAACTCCATATCAAGTTATGATGCGTAGATACTATCATCATAATAAATGGAGAGCCTTCGGTTTTGGCAAGCCCACTTTGGACAAATATGCTTTCGGCGTGAGTGGAAGATATGCCATCAGGGGGAGAGAGCAGCAATTTATACAGGTCTTGGTTGCGTATGAAAAATGTGATTTCCGGGGCATTAAATGTGCGTTTAATGATGTTAATGACGCTGCTTTTGATTTAGACAGTAAACAATACAAAGAGTTGAATCATATTTTATATCTGAAATTTGGGATAAGTCTGGACAATCAGAACAAGAAAGTAATTAAAAAGATAAAAACCATATTGAAGAGGGGACGTATAGAAAACGTTGACGAATACAGGCTTGTGAGTGAACGGGTAGAGCGTATCTGTGCGCCGGATTTCAATTCAGGATTCAGTTATGATGGAATCCCATCACGCCATCTCTTTGATTAATCAGTCGTCAATAAATTCATTTTTTTAATGAAATTTTTATCCAAAGTCATTGTTATTAAAGAATGGCTATATTTGCGCAAAATAAAAAAATATGGATGCTCATGTTATAGATAAAATTGTGGCGTATCTGAAAACCCAGCCTGTGCTTAAGGCATGGATTTTTGGTTCGTATTCACGTGGTGAGCATCGCCCTGACAGCGATATCGATATCATGGTCAGCTTTATGCCATCAGCAAATGTGAGCCTTCTTAAACACGCGTCGATGATGGTTGAGTTACAAAGCCTTCTGCACCGTCCTGTTGATCTGGTGACAGAAAAAGGTCTGATGTCTTTTGCTCGCAACTCAGTCAAACGAGATAAAAAACTGATTTATCGCTATGGCGGGTGTGTCGCGGGCTGAATTTCCGGGGTGTCGGCCGCCAAATGCGATGAAATGCGCTTAAAGTATTTGCGGTTATTTTGAAGTGATTGAGGAATTTGTTAACTTTGCAGACTGAAAACAACTTCATTAGCAATTGCATGACAATGGAATATAATCATCGTGAAATCGAGAGGCGCTGGCAGGAGTTCTGGCGTGAGAATCAGGTATACAAGGCCGTGGAGAAACCCGGCGTGAAGAAGTTTTATGTGCTCGACATGTTTCCTTATCCCTCCGGGGCCGGTCTGCACGTGGGTCATCCCTTGGGCTACATAGCTTCCGACATCTATTCGCGCTACAAACGTCAGCAGGGTTTCAACGTCTTGCATCCGATGGGCTACGACGCTTACGGCTTGCCCGCAGAGCAATATGCCATCCAGACCGGACAGCATCCCGAGAAAACCACAATGGCCAACATCGCCCGCTATCGCGAGCAGCTCGACAAGATTGGTTTCTCGTTCGACTGGAGCCGCGAGATACGCACTTGTGATCCCGAATACTATCGCTGGACCCAGTGGGCGTTCATGCAGATGTTTAACTCATATTATGACCTTGACGCCGATAAGGCCCTGCCGATTTCAAAGCTTACAGAGCATTTTGCGAAAAAAGGCACTGACGGCGTGCATGCCGCATGCTCCAAGACTCTCTCTTTCACGGCAGAGGAATGGAACTCATTCACCGAGAAGGAGAAGGCTGACGTGCTGATGAACTATCGCATAGCCTATCAGGGAGAGACGATGGTCAACTGGTGTGAGACTCTCGGCACGGTCCTCGCCAACGACGAGGTCAGCGAAGGCGTCAGCGTGCGCGGCGGTTATCCCGTGGAGCAGAAGGTCATGAACCAATGGTGCCTCCGCGTATCAGCCTACGCACCCCGTCTTCTCCAAGGACTCGACACCCTCCAATGGAGCGACTCCCTGAAAGAGACGCAGCGCAACTGGATAGGTCGCAGCGAAGGCGCCGAGATGCGTTTCCCGGTGGTCGGCAAGGATTTCGACCTTGAGATATTCACGACCCGCGCCGACACGGCCTTCGGAGTGACCTTCATGGTGCTTGCCCCGGAATCGAAGTACGTCGGGCAGCTGACCACTCCCGAACAGAAAGAAGCCGTCGACGCTTATCTGGCCGAGGTGGCTCATAAGACCGAACGTGAGCGCCAGATCGACAAGCGCGTTTCGGGAGTCTTCACCGGAGCCTACGCAAAGAACCCCATCAGCGGGAAAGAGATTCCCGTCTGGGTGAGCGACTACGTGCTCGCCGGATATGGCACGGGAGCCATCATGGCCGTTCCCGCCCATGACTCACGCGACTATGCCTTTGCCCGTCACTTAGACCTCCCCATCGTGCCCCTTATCGAAGGCGCCGACGTCAGCGAAGAGAGTTTCGACGCCAAAGAGGGGAAGATGATAAATTCCTCAAACGGCGAGCTCGACCTCAACGGACTCGAAGTGAAGGAGGCGATTGCCAAGACAAAAAGATTCATCGAGGAGAAGGGGATAGGCCGAGTGAAGGTCAATTATCGTCTTCGCGACGCCATATTCTCGCGCCAACGCTATTGGGGCGAACCGTTCCCTATATATTATAAGGATGGCATTGCCCATCTGATGGATGAAGGCGCCCTGCCGCTGACGCTGCCGGAAGTGGACGCCTATCTCCCGACGGCCACCGGCGAACCGCCCCTCGGCCGCGCCAAAAACTGGAAGACTCCCGAAGGCTATCCGATAGAGCTTTGCACGATGCCCGGTTTCGCCGGATCAAGCGCATACTACCTGCGCTACATGGACCCCCACAACGACAAGGCATTGGTGGGAAAAGAGGCTGATGAATACTGGCGAAACGTCGACCTCTATGTCGGCGGAGCCGAGCATGCCACCGGCCACCTTATCTACTCGCGTTTCTGGAACAAGTTCCTCTTCGACCTCGGAGCCGTCGTTGAGCCTGAGCCATTCAAAAAGCTCGTCAACCAAGGCATGATCCAGGGCCGCACAAGTTTCGTCTATCGCATCAAAGACACCAACACTTTCGTCAGCAAAGGCCTGAAGAAAGACTACGACGTAACACCGATTCGCGTCGACATAAGCATGGTCAGCAACGACGTGCTCGACCTCGACCGATTCAAGGCCTGGCGTCCTGAGTTCGCCGACGCTGAATTCATCCTTGAGGATGGCAAATACGTCTGCGGATATGCCGTGGAGAAGATGTCGAAGTCGATGTTCAACGTCGTGAACCCCGACGATATCGTTGAGCGGTACGGAGCCGATACGCTTCGCCTCTATGAGATGTTCCTCGGCCCGATCGAGCAGTCGAAACCCTGGGACACCAACGGCATTGACGGCGCCAACCGCTTCATAAAGAAACTGTGGGGCCAGTTTGACAAGATAGACGTGGCCGACAACTCCCCGATGACCCGCGAGGAGCTGAAAACGATGCACAAGCTGATAAAGAAGGTGACCGGCGACATAGAGGGATTCTCCTTCAATACGTCGGTGGCAGCTTTCATGGTGGCTCTCAACGAGCTTACAGCCCAGAAGTCGAAAAACCGCGACGCGATGGAGCTTTTCACTCGCCTGATCGCTCCCTTCACTCCCCATATCGCTGAAGAATTCTGGCACCGTCTCGGCAACGCGGGCTCTGTAGTGGATGCTGAATGGCCCGCATGGAATGAGGAATACCTGAAGGAGGACATGGTGAAATATCCAGTCAGCTTCAATGGCAAGACCCGCTTCATGCTCAACGTGGCTGCCGATGCCGACAAGGCTGCTGTAGAGGCCGCCGCCCTTGCTTCTCCCGAGGCGGAGAGATGGCTCGACGGCAAGACTCCCAAGAAGGTCATAGTCGTGCCCGGCAAAATCGTCAATATCGTCATCTGAAACTGAGCTTGGTTTCAAACACACTCTAACTACAATAAAACGCGCTGATGGCGCGTTTTTTTTATGATGGAAAAAGCTCTACCGAAAATAGTTTTCGCAACCAACAACAGCCACAAGCTCGAAGAAGCGCAGGCTCTTGCCGCAGGATATTTCGAAATCCTGTCGCTATCCGACATTGATTGCCACGATGATATTCCCGAGACGGCCGATACGCTCGTCGGCAATGCCCTCATAAAGGCCCGATGGGTGAAGGAGCGGTATGGATATGATTGTTTCGCAGACGACACGGGTCTGATCGTGGACTGTCTTGGCGGAGCTCCGGGCGTGTATAGCGCGCGCTATGCCGGACCTCAATGCGACGCAAAGGCCAACATGAAGCTTCTGCTGAAGAACATGGAAGGAATGACCGACCGCAAAGCCCGATTCGTCACCGAAATAGCCCTTATCTTAGGCAGGGAGGAGCATCTTTTCTCCGGCTCCGTAGAAGGGACAATCGCCACAGAACCTCACGGAACGGCCGGATTCGGCTACGATCCGGTTTTCGTGCCGGAAGAGACGGGCGTAGCGTTCGCAGAGATGTCGGCCGACGACAAGAACGCCATTTCCCATCGCGGGCGTGCGATGCGCAAACTAATCCGGTTCCTCCTTTCTTCAACCAACTCACATTGACCCCCACATGCTTCGACTTATCTCTCTCTTGGTAGCCGCGCTGACCGTCTTTTCTGTCGGCGCCGACACCCATTGGAAAATGCATCCTACATTCGACGAGGCCGTAACGAGAGTGATCGACACTCCCGATTTCGTCTATTTCACGAGCCGTACGCAGCCCTACGACCCGGAGTCGCTCTATAATTCTACGGAATTCCTATCGCTCTTCCGCTACGACAAGGGGAGCGAGGAGATTGAATGTCTCTCCACTGACAATCTCCTGTCGTCGAACACCGTCTCCTGTCTGGAATACTCTCCCGAAAAGAGATGTCTTGTAGTGGTCTATGTCAATTCCGACATTGATATAATCTACGACGACGGAAGGACAGCCAACATATCAGCCTATCGCGAGGCGTCGATGGCACACGATAAAAAGGTGAACCATATTTTCATCGATTCCGGACACGACCGGATCTATCTTTCCACCGGTTTCGGAATCGTTGCGCTCAACGACAAGAAGCAGGAGGTGGCCGACAGCCGGATCTACGGCAGGGAGGTGAAATCCGTCTCCCGTCTCGGCGACAAGCTCCTCATCCTTTCCGGCGACCGGCTCCTTTCCACTCCCGCGGCCCGGCCGGCCATGTCGGCAAATGAATTGAAGGAGGAATTGACGCTGCGCAACCCCTCGGCTTTGGCATTTGTTTCCCCCTCTCTCAGCATAGCCATGACGGAAGGGGGAATACCTGAGATGTTGCATAAGATAACGGAAAACGGAGATGGAAAATTAATAGCCCAGCCGTTGGCGGAGGGGGATTTCATAAACGTGGAGCGCAATAATGAGGGAGCGACATTTGCCTCCACCGACAAATTCTATTGGATAGGAGCCGACGGCTCGCTGAAGACGTTAGGCATAGCTTCCGAAGACAGAGGGGCAGCCATGGCAAGCCGCGACATGTCGGAAGTGTGGTTCGGAGCCAAGCGAAAAGGCCTGTGGAGCAGAAAATCCGACGGCGCATCCGGCTGGACCACCACCCGCGATATGATGCTTCCCAATTCCCCGGCTCCGTTTATGGCCACTGAAATGACTTGGCATCCGCAGCGCGGGCTACTTGTCTCAAATCATGGCTACAGCCCCGACTTCCCGGTAGAGGAAGATGGAGGCCCTGTCTTGCTAAGCGCATACAAAGACGGGATGTGGAGCAATCTTTCGCGGGTCTACACTTCTCCCGATGTGGTGGAGCCTATGAAGAATCCCAACGGGCTTGCCGTGGATCCCGACAATCCCGACCTCGTCTATTTCGGCTCGCTGATGTCGGGCATGGAGAGAATCAACATGGAGGACGGAGCCGACGCATTGCATTTCTCAAGACGCAACGACCCTCACAGGCATCTTCCTGGTTTTGTGCCTCTCGTGGCCGACCAGACGGGAAATCCATCACCCCTGCCTGGAATCCCTGAATCCTGGGCGGCATCGTGTCCGTTTGCAGCCCCTATGTTCGACGCCTCCGGCAATCTATGGACCTCCTACGCCGATTATGACGACCAACGCCCGTATAAACTTCACCTTATCTGCTGGACAGCCGAAAACCGGAGGGCAACGACCTCCGCTTCCGATGTCAAGCTACCTGAAATGGTGGAGGTGGAGGGCATCGTCCCGGGCAATAAGGAGGTGATAGTCCCTCTGTTCTATCGCGGACATGCCAATCTTCTCGCATATGCCCAACGAAGCTACGGAGGAGGCATCAGCGTCATAGATACCAACGGGACTCCCACTGACACTTCCGACGACAAGGTCGTTTCGCTGTCGTCGTTCTATGATCAGGACGGCAATTCATTTGAAGTCCACGATATAAGGTTCTTGAAGGAAGACTCTTCTACAGGCAATGTATGGGTAGGCCATCAGAACGGCGTGTTTCATTTCAATCCCGGCAAACTTCTCGAAGGGTCGACTCGCGTTAGCCGGATCAAGGTGGCGCGTGGCGACGGCACCAACCTTGCCGACTATCTGCTCGACGGAGTGCCTGTCTGCGGAATGACAGCAGACGGAGCCGGCAGGAAATGGTTTGCCACTGGAGGAGCCGGCGTCATCTGCACGTCGGCCGACGGCCGCGACATAATCTGGGAACTCACCTCCGAAAACTCCCCCTTGCCGGATGATTATGTGCTCGGGGCGGGCTTCATACCTACCACAAACTCCATAATGTTGTCCACACGTCGGGGGATGGCTGAGCATTTTATACGTTCGGGCGGCTCTTCTTCCGATGGCGGCTCGGTCAGGGCATACCCCAACCCTGTGCGTCCGGACTATTATGGCTACGTGACGATCGACGGGCTCCCCGACGAGTCGCTCGTGAAAATAGTGGACGCTTCCGGCAATATAGTCAAGGAGTTGCATGCAGCGTCGGGAGAGGCGCGATGGGACGTCACCAACATGGCGTTCAAGCGCGTATCCAGCGGCGTCTACTTTATCCTCGCCTCCTCAATGCGCAATCAGGATAATTATTCGGAGGTGGCTAAAGTGCTGGTCGTAAGCAACTGACGCAGGACATTCATAATATAACGGAAAACAACAACCTAATTATGGGAAAGAATAAACTAAAGAAATTTGCCGACATGGACACATTCAGATGTGCCCTTCAATATCCCCGTGAGGTGCTTCTTAATGAGGGGTTTCCTTACCGTGGAACGTGGAACGGCGGATTCTTCCCTCTCTCCGGCCCCGTCACACTCGAACTGGGCTGCGGAAAAGGGGAATACACCGTGGCGCTTGCCAAGGCGAATCCCGGAAGGAATTATATAGGAGTAGACATCAAGGGGGCGCGCCTTTGGAGCGGCGCCAAGGAGGTGGAGGAGCAGGGAATCGCCAACGCGGCGTTTCTTCGCACGGAGATAGAGAATATCGACCGTTTCTTCGGTCCGGAGGAGGTGGACGAGATTTGGATCACGTTCCCCGACCCCCAGATGCAAAAGACCCGCAAGCGGCTGACGTCTACGCGCTTCCTTCAGATGTACGGACGTTTCCTGAAGAAGGGGGGAGTGGTCAATCTCAAGACGGATTCCCCGTTTCTTTTCGAATACACCAAGAGAGTGGCGGAATTGAATGGGTTCGAGATACTTTCCATCACCGACGACCTCTATGGCTCCGGCATGGCCGACCCCGTCAGCTCCATCAAGACCTATTATGAAAGCCAGTGGCTTTCACGGGGGAAGAAGATAAAGTTGATTTCCATGCGCCCGGCGAATTTCGACGACCTAAAGGAGCCGGAAATCTCCGACATTGAGAAAGATGACTATCGTGCGTATACCAGGCACACACCCATGAATTCATAAAAGCACATAAATATATGACATTATATCCCAATCTTATTCTTGATGCTCTCAAGAACGTGAAATATCCCGGCAACGGCAAGAGCCTTGCCGAGAATGATATGATAGAAGACGACATCCGAATCGACGGCAACAAGGTGTCGTTTTCGTTGATTTTCGACCGTCCTACCGATCCGTTTATCCGCAGCGTCGTCAGGGCGGCGGAGGCTGCCGTCAATACGTATATCTCCCCGGAAGTGGAGATAAAGGGCAATATCGCAGTCAAATACCGCAAGCCGATTGAGGAGAAGCCGGAGCTTCTTCCGGGAGTGAAGAACATCGTAGGCATATCTTCCGGCAAGGGTGGCGTCGGGAAGAGCACCGTCGCGGCCAACGTGGCGATCTCCCTTGCCTCGATGGGCTACAAGGTGGGGCTGCTCGATGCCGATATTTTCGGTCCGTCGATGCCAAAGATGTTTGGCGTGGAGGATGAGCAGCTCTATATGGTGAAGAAGGATGGGCGCGACTGGATTGAGCCGGTGGAAAAGTATGGGGTCAAGATGCTGTCGATTGGTTTTGTGGTCGACAAGAACAGTCCTGTGCTTTGGAGGGGCGGCATGGCGAGCAATGCTCTCAAGCAGCTTATTGGCGACGCATGGTGGGGCGACCTCGACTATTTTCTAATAGACATGCCCCCAGGCACGAGCGACATTCATCTGACTTTGGTGCAGACGCTTCCCATCACCGGGGTGGTGGTTGTGTCTACTCCGCAGGAGGTGGCATTGGCCGATGCCCGTAAGGGAATCGCGATGTTCCGCAGCGACAAGGTCAACGTGCCTATCCTTGGTTTGGTGGAGAATATGGCATGGTTCACTCCGGCCCCCCATCCCGCGGAGAAGTATTATATCTTCGGCAACGGAGGCGCAGGGCGTCTTGCGGAGGAATTCAATGTGCCCTTGCTGGCGCAGATTCCGCTCGTAGCGGATATATGCTCAGATGCCGACATGGGTTCGCCATCTGCAGTGGCAGCCTCGGAAGAGGTAGGCAGCAATGATAATCCCGAGGCATCTGCATTCCAAGCACTTGCCCAAAGAATAGTGGAGGCTTGCGAAGAGCGCAACGCCACGCTTCCTCCTACCTCTCCCGTCGCAATGTCGTAAAGCGTAGTAATGATAATATAATAGTCAGCGGGGATGCATGAAATTTCAGGCAGCCCCGCTGACTGATTTCTTGCCCCGGCTGCTTTCCAATGAAATAAATTTAAAGTATCTCTCTATTTTTTTATGCTTCGTGTTAGGAAATTCTACGGAATTTGTTACCTTTGTGGCATGGAATCTTGATGTCGATTCCGAAGTATTTGTCAAGCACTGATTTTGCTTTTTTTAGCTTTGGCATCTTGTTGTTCCATAAAATGTTAGAATCTTTTATATTTACCATGAAACGCATCCTGACCATTTTATTGACCATATTGGTCATGTATGTCCCGGTCTATGCAGACCAGGTCAGCTACGCCTACGACAACGCCGGCAACCGCATCAAAAGAGAAATCGTGATTGATACCCGGTCAGTTATGGAATCGACGAAAGATGGAAAGAAAGACAATCAAGAAGACAGTTTCTGTTCCGAGATGCTTTCCGGGAAAGAAATCAAGATACACCCGAACCCAACCGAAGGGGACCTGTCGGTTGAAATCACCGGGTACGAGGACAGCGACAAATGTTCATTCCTGATTTTCGACATGTCGGGCCATCAGATAATGTCGGCCAGGGCTGATTCACCTGTGACGCACGTTGACATCAGCGGAAAGCCGACCGGTCTTTATATCCTGAACATCATCCTCAACAGCAAGCCGTCATCCTGGAAAATCATAAAGAAATAACCTGACCCATGAACGCCATGAAACAATTATACGCCGCGATTGCCCTTTCCCCATTTTGCATCTTCCCATTTTATGCCGATGAAGCAGCAGGGGACAATAATATAGCCCTGGGTAATGAACCTACAAGCCGGGAAAATACTGCACAGGCGAATTTACCAGAATTTGATGGGTGGTCGGATGAACGCCTAAGGGAGTATGAGGACTCTTTGGTGAACGCACTTTTCCCGACTCCTGCAATCGTGGAAATCTCCCCGGACTCCATTCCAAAAGGCGTTGACAAGGCACCGAACATCAACAACAACGGTTTATTGACCGGTTACGCGCATATCCCTGACTCCAGAGAAATAGACGCTTCCTGTGTCGTTGGCGACATTCCTGTCTCCTCCGGTGTGTCGCAGACCGGAGGGCGCACCTTTGAGATACTCAGCTTCCCGACCGTGTATACCGACAAAAAGGGGGACAAGAGCATCCAGCCGAAGTTCTATTATCCGGGGGATTACAACGGAGACGGCAAAATGGAGATACTCGCCATGTCCGCCCACGAACCTTTCGGGGATGCGGGGAAACCGTCGGTATGCTACATATTCGACCTGGAGGGAAACCGGATCATGTATCAGGGAAGTTTCCTCAAGTTAAAAAAGGTTTTCTTCGGGAACAAGTATCAGGATCCGCAAGGGGCGGAAAACAGTTCGGACAAACTCCTCGCCATGGATATTGACGGAGACGGCAAGACAGACCTTGTGCATATAACCGAAGGCTCCGCCGACGTTTACACGTTCGACGTGTCAGGTTCCATACTCACCCCCCGCGAGGTGGGATGGCACGGGAGGCTAAAAACATCAGACCTCCACGACCGAAGGCTACTTGTGGGTGATTTCAACAATGACGGATGTTCCGACATATTCATCACGCCCCCGTACAACAATACTGTATATCCGAACTTCTGCTCCACTTATTTGTCTATGGGGAACGGTCGGTTCGACAGGTACAGCGTGACCATTGACACGCCTATCGATAACAATACGAACTTCCTTGCCAATGACATAAACGGCGACGGCCTTACGGACATCCTCAAATGCAGCGACGACACGCTGACGGCATACATTAACAAGAAAGGGTATATTTCTGAATCCATAGGATTTGATTACGGCCTTCCTGTCAAATATTCCATACCGGTTGCCGTAGATATAAACACACGCAACAGCTTCTCACAGGTCGTTTGCCTGAAGACAGACGAGGTGTATAAACTCACCTGGAACACTGACGAACGCATAGAGACCCTTCTTTCAGGACTTGTCGGCAGCCTCGGGACCGTCACCAGGACATATTACTCCCGCACGGACAAACTTGACGCCATCAATGAGGAGCAGATATACCTGCCAGCACGTGACGCGGCGTTTCCATATGTGAATCTTCTGGAACCGATTCCCGTGGTGGGCGCCACCGAGTTTTATCTTTCCGGAGAATCGCTGGGGAAAGATATATATTCATATACAAATGCCGTCGTGCACAGGCAGGGGCTCGGTTTATGCGGTTTCCAGACCGTAAGGAAAACCGATGCGAGGAACAGGTCCACGGTATGCGAGTACGAGCCTTACCGCCACGGACTGCCGAAGAGCGTTGCCGCCCCAGGGTCAGAGGCCTCGTTCACATATTCGGTGAAGACCGGCGCAGACAGGACCGTACAGTTCAATCTCGACAGTAAGACGGAGAAAGATCTGCTGAAGGGCACAACCGCCACTTCCTCATACACCTATGACCCTTACGGATTCCCACTCACGGAGACTACAACATACTCCGACGGCTACAAAACCGCGGTCTCCAACATTTACTCCCACACCCCTACAGCGGGGAAGGGTTATATCCTAGGATTGAGGAAGAGCCATTCCACCACCTATTCAAAACCGGGATATCCCAACACCACCGACAGCCGCACCGTCGCAGAATTCTCCAAGGGGCTTCCACTTTCGGAAGAATATAAGATCGACGGGGCAACGGTATCGAAATGGGTGTTCGCATATGACGACAGCGGACAGAAGGTCTCCGAGACCGTCACCCCCTACAGCTCCACGGTCGCGCATAAAACGGAGTATGGCTACAATCCGGACGGGCTTCTTATATCCGAGACCGACGAGCTTGGGCTTGAAACGGCATATTCCTATAATGCCAAAGGACAGACAGTAAGCAAGACGGATATAAGGGGAGGGGTCACCACATACACCTACGACGGGGCAGGGAGGGAATCTTCGGCCATACGCCCCGACGGCACCGAAGCCTCGTCAGTCTACAGGTGGGTGAAAGGGAACAAGTTCGGAGTGTTCTCCGTCACGCGTACCGATACCGGAAGGCCGCAGACCGAGGAGATATACGACGCCCTTGGACGTTGGGCCTGTAAGAGCGAGACGAGATTCGACGGTTCACGTATGTATGTTTACCGCGAGTTTGACCCGTATGGCAATGTCTCGCTTGAGTCTGAACCTTACATGACCGTAGGGACAACCCCTTATAAAAGGAGCTATTCATACGACATGTATGGCCGTCCCTTGAAATGTACCGGACCTGGCACCAAGGAAACGACATGGAGCTACTCCGGAAGCACGGTTACGGTCAAGGAAAACGGAGTCTCCACCGCAAAGACCTATGACACACAGGGGTATCTGACAAAAGTGTCCGACCCTTCAGGCACGCTTGTCTACGAACTCGACGCTGTCGGCAATCCCCGCTCTATTACCGCTCCGGGGAATGTGAGGACATCATTCACTTACGATGGCCTCAGGCGGCGCAAGACAATGACGGACCCAAGCCAAGGCACGGTCGCCTGGACTTACGACAACGCCGGCAATGTTTCGGAAGAGACCAATGCGAACGGACAGGCAATAACATACAGCCATGACATTCACAACAGGATCACGGAGCGTGTGACTCCTGAGTTTACCTCCAAATACACTTACGACCCGTACGGCGCCCTTAAGGGCGTCAGCTCTACGAACGGCACCTCCACCACCATCGTCTATGACACCTACGGCAGAATCCGGAGGAGAACCGAGAGCGGGGCATCGAGATACCATTACAGGAAAGAATACACGTACTCTTCCGGCAATGTAGGGAGCGTGACGTATTCCGTGGCTTCGGGAGGCACCACATACCGGACCCTGGGCAAGGAGACCTACAGCTACGCCAACGGCCATCTGACCGGGATCCAACTCAACGACTCAAAACAGGTGTACCGGCTTGTCAAGGAAAACCCATTCGGACAGACATCCGAAATTGCCACAGGGGGGATAACGCGCACATACACCTACTCCGGGCCCGTTTTTGAGAGCGGAAGAAAGGCCATGGCAGGAGGCAATACCCTGCTGGAGCTATCCTCCTCCTTCGATGAGGCCACGTCCAGCCTGCTTTCCCGTACGGATGAAAAATACAACCTTACGGAAACATTCGGCTATGATGGCCTTAACCGTCTTGTCTCATACGGGGGGAAGTCTGCTGAATTCGACAGCAAGGGAAATGTCCTGTCACGCTCAGAGACAGGTTCTTTCAGCTACGGACTCGGATCCAAGCCATATGCCTTGACAGGGGTTGTTTCGGAATCCGCGATTATACCACACTCCGTTCAGCAAATTGGTTACACATCCTTCTCTCGTCCGTCGAGAATTGAGGAAGACGGCTTGACGGCGGAGTTCACGTATAACTCAGATTTTGAAAGGGTCGCAATGTCGCTTGTGTCAGACACACCGGGAGCCTCAAGGACAGTCCGCTATCTTGGAGGGAATTTCGAGTCTGTATTCTCAGGGACATCAACTTCAGCCACCGAGGAGAGACTTTATCTGGGAGGGGATTACTACGACGCCCCTGCGGTGTATGTCAGGAAGGATAACAAATGGACTCTCTATTACATACTCCGTGACTATCTCGGAAGCGTCATGGCCGTGGTAGACGAGTCGGGGAATGCAGTAGAGCGAATGAGCTACGATGCTTGGGGCAATCTCCGAGACCCACAGACACACAAGGTTTACGAGGCGGGGAAGGCTCCGGGACTGATGCTCGGACGCGGATATACCGGACATGAACATCTTCCCTGGTTCGGGCTTGTCAACATGAACGCACGCCTGTACGATCCGGCGCTCGGACGTTTCCTGTCGCCCGACCCATATGTGCAATCAGAATGCGGGCCACAGGGATTCAACCGCTACTCCTATTGTCTCAACAACCCGCTCCTTTACATTGATGAGGACGGGGAGATGCCGCTATTATTGGCAGGAGCACTGTTGGGCGGTTGTGTCAACCTTGTTTACAAGGCCTGCAGCGGTCAGATCCATAGTGCCGGGGATGCCTTTGCCGCATTTGGAATCGGAGCAGTGGCCGGATTGGCGGGAACCGTGACAGGAGGTTGGGCGTTCGGAGCTGCCGGTGGCGGCTTTCTTGCCGGTGCAGCCGCCGGAGGAATCGGAACGGCGACGGATATGTATCTGCAAAGCCTCGGCAACCATGCCTATTTCGGAGAACCCATCATATCCACCAAGGACTTGCTGGTCGGTGCCGCATTCGGGGCAATCACCGCCGGAGCTATCAACGGCTCCGTGGCAGCCTACGAAGGGAAGAATTACTGGACAGGCGAAATGATTGCCGAGGGGAAAGGAACTTTCTCCTTCAATAATCCACGAATAAATGGACTGCAAAAGAATTTATCAATAGAAGAAATGGCGGAAATCTTAAAACCAGGATTAAAGCCAAAAAAATATAATCAAGAATTTGTCAGTTCTATTGAAAACGGTACTCAAAAAATAAGTGTTAGGGTGGAATCTCATGGTAAAGTTGACTTAGAATTCCCAGAATTAAATCTCACACCACAAGATATAATACGTCATTTTAATATTCAATATTATGAGAGGGGGTCGAACGGAGAATGGATTAAAATCCTTTTACCAAATCAAACGAAACCAAATGTTCATAAATTTTTAAACAAAGTTAAGAAATGAATAGCACTTTAGTTATGAGTCATTTTCTGACATACATACTCGGGATATTGCCTGAGGGATGTGCATTGTATATTGGTTTGGACATGGATGATGCCTTGGCTGATGGTCAATTTTCAAAATTGGATTACTTTAGCACAAAAGAATTGACTTATTACGATTGGTATGATTACCGGATACCTTTGACTTCTTCATCTATTAAGTATCTTATTAATGAGATTGCCGCCAACCCTTATTTGATGAATTATTTGACCCACTATGCTATTGTAAAGGATGACAAATTCCTATTAAAAGTTTTTGACTCATCTTTGATAGGATTATTGGATACAATAAAGGTTCCTAAGAAATTGATTGACGAATGTAATAGCACCCCTGATATTCATATCTATTTAGAAAATCCAGTGACTTAGTACAAAGAACAATAGTTCGTTAAATTTGCAACGTCGATAAATACATTGTAACATATGTCCACCTCTTTCATTTCTAACATAATAAATGCTAAAAATCAAAGAAATGGACATGCTCCAGAGTATACCCTATCCAATCAAAAATTAAATGAAGTATTGCGAATAAAATGTTGGAGGCAAAGGTCGTTTTGCAGGAACTAAAAAACACAAATATGCAACTAATCTTTTAGACAAATATCAAAGAATATATGAAGATAGAAATCTCTTTTTTAAAGAGTCTAAAAGAGACATTAATGGGAATCTATTCAAATTGGACATTTTGGATAAAAAAATAAAATGATCTATGATTGGAAGTTTGGATATCCTAACAAATCTCCAATGCAATTAAATAATACCCCACAAATGTTAAAATATAGAGAACTATGGAGATATCCTTCCACAATAATAAACCCCAGAATTAAATACTAATTCAAATAAGTTATGAAATTTGAACGCATTGTTGATGATTGGAAACGACAGTTTCCAATTCTATCTCAATATACACCCTCGACATTATTCGTAAAAGCTGATGTAATATTAATCGGGCTCAGATTGGATAAGGTTTGGGATGATCAATACAGGGTATTCTTAGAGATTCTTCCATTGTGGAAAGAAAACAAAAGAGAAACGGGATTTGAATTATTAAGAATTGAGATGCTTAACAAGAAGGGTCTTCAGTTCTTTAGGCTCAAGCCGAAAACCCGGTGCATGAATTTTGAGAAAAGTGTTAAATTTGTGGCATGAAAACCGCAGATGCAATATGGATGTGCCTCCCTGAAGGGCTGGACGAGCTATTTGAGATGGTGCGCTTCGAGCGCACGGAACAGTCTTATGACATATGGCTTGACGAAAAGAAGAAACTGTCTGATGAAGACTATCGTAATCCAAATATCGTAGCGCGAGGCTATACGGATTACGTTACGATACAGGACTATCCGATGCGCGGACGGCCTGTGTTTCTTCACATGCGCAAGAACAAGTGGTGGGACAAGCAGACCAACGAAATCTTCAGCTACAATCTCGAGCTTCCCAACGATGAAGGAACACGACTCAGTGCCGAGTTCGTGGCTTTTTTAAAAGACGAAGGTGGAGACGACAGCCCTGTCGATTAAACAGATAGCGCAGATGTACTGCGTCAACGGCAAACATTTTGCCGACTTGTACCGCAATAAGATAAGCGGTTACGCCGACTGGTGCGAACAGGAGCTTGGCTGTGGGTTCTATTTCAACGCCGATAATATCGGCCCTTACATGAGCCTTGACGAGACGTGTCTGAGCAACGGCGAGGTATGGACGTTCCTGACCAACAAGGACGGCCACGGAGGCAAGGGAACACTTGCGGCAGCCATTCCCGGCACAAAGAGTGACGAGATCATATCAATCCTCGTCAGTGCGATGGGACGCTCCGTCAGACGCAGGGTCAAGGAAGTGACCTGCGATCTTTCGCCATCAATGATGCTCATAGCCGCGGAAGTGTTTTACAACGCTCATGTGGTCAACGACCGTTTTCATGTCCAACAGGTCTATAATGAGGCCGTTGACGAAATCCGTATTGATATTCGCCGTCAGCTTATCGCAGAGGAAAACAACCGCGACAAGTCCGAACCGCCGGTAACGTACTCCAACGGCGAGACCATGCGCCAGATACTGGCCCGCAGCAAACACACTCTGATGATGTCGCAGAACAAATGGACTGACATACAGCGCCATCGCGCCAACATACTGTTCAAACACTACCCAATATTGAAGGCTGCATACAGCCTTGCGATGGAGCTGCGCAAGATTTTCAATGCTAAAATCTCACCGACAAAAGCCATGGGGCGGATGAACAAGTGGTATGAAAAGGTAATGGCTCTTGGTAACAACAACTTCCGCTCGGTAATCAAAACATTCAGGAACCACGCTCCAACCATCCTGAACTACTTCCGCCGTCGTGCGACCAATGCCTCCGCCGAGGCATTCAACTCTAAAGTCAAAATCTTTCGCTCACAAATGCGTGGTGTCCGAGACCGAGACTTCTTCATCTTCCGACTGGTCAAACTCTACGCCTAAAAATTTAACACTTCTAATTGCCCAATTTAACATATGCACCGTGCTTTCGGCTTGACCCGTTCTTTATAAATTTTGGTAGTCACGAAAAGTATAGAGACGTTGCTTTTGAATGTGCTAAAAAACAATTTGGCAGTGTTTTAAAAGAGAAAATCGCAGCAGTAGATATATTTAGACTTATTGATGAATATTTTGTCAAGCCATCTACGGATCTTAATCCATTAGACATAAGCCGAATCCTTGAGCTTAAGTTTGCTTTGGCAATCTTTGGGGATAACATAGACCTGGTTGAAATAATTAAACAAGAGATAGATGATGTAACAAACTTGTTTGATAAGGCATATTTTAAAGTACTTACAAATAATTCAATAGAGGGGTGGAAGAAAAATATGTATCAAAGAATCGGGAATAGAGAAAATCTAATGGCTCAATTGGCTCACAATATTGCCAACAAAAAGGTCGCCAAATTGAAAGATGCGCATATTTTATACAAACCTACGAATTCTGAGGTGCGTCAGATTCGTTTATCACGTGTAATTAGTTCTATTCTTAAAAGATTCCGAACAAGGAATAACGACCATTAATGCCTTTATCAATAAGTAAGTGTTCAGATTATTCCTATACTTCGATTGCCGATATGAGAGTCGGGATTTCGATTTGGGATGATGGCGTGATGGGGTTCCATCATAACTGAATCACGGATTGAAATCCAGCTCTCAGATTGGATAAGACAAGTATAGGAATAATCTGAACACTTACTTATATAAATACGCGACGACCATAGGCTGTGAAGCAGGGAATTCTTTGAAGGACATTTTTTTGCAAAACAGTCGATAAATATCGAAATTTTTGTCTATTTTTGCAAGGTGGATTGTTCGTATCCGCAAACCTTATCAAAAATCTAAAGCTCAACATGAAACGCATCCTGACCATTTTATTGACCATATTGGTCATGTATGTCCCGGTCTTTGCTGACCAGGTCAGCTACGCCTACGACAACGCCGGCAATCGCATCAAAAGAGAAATCGTGATTGATACCCGGGTTGTCGACGAGTCGGGGAATGTGAAGGAGCGAATGAGCTACGATGCGTGGGGCAATCTCCGGGACCCGCAGACACACAAGGTTTACGAGGCGGGGAAGGCTCCGGGACTGATGCTCGGACGCGGATTGCAGAGCCTCGGAAACCATGCCTATTTCGGAGAGCCAATAATATCCACAAAGGACTTACTTATTGGGACTGCATTCGGGGCATTAACCGCCGGAGCAATAAACGGCTCCGCAGCTGCCTACGAAGGAAGGAATTTCTGGACAGGCGAAATGATTGCTAAAGGGAAAGGAAAATTTTCCTTCAATAATCCACAAATAAAGATAATCCCAGAGCCGGAAGTTAATCCTGCCAATTCCAACTTGTCGGATGTATCTCCAAAAGTAAGAGGAATTGCAGACAAACTGCTATCTGGAAAAAGAATACCATTAAGGGATTATCAAGAGGCTCATTTCGTAATTGAGGAAGGAGGGTATAAAATGGATTTCCGCATTGAAAATCATGGAAGACTAAATAACGTATTCAAGGATTTAAATATAGATCCAACAATCAAGATAAGACATATGAATATACAACTATATGAATGGAACGGTAGAAAATATATTGAAATTCCGGTTCCGGGATATGGACGAGAAAATTATCATCTTTTTTTAAATTTCAAAAAAAAATAATATGAATTATAGTAATAATGAAATAGATTATACAGGCGCAAAGGCATTGGTGTTTTTGCATGTGATAGATAGTATAAAATCTGAAGGCATACTGTATGTTGGGAATAATCTGGATATAGCCTATGAAGAGGGAAACCTCTTGGGATTGAAAGATTTTACAATCGAAAGGGGGTCATTTTACGGATGGTATGACAACGCTATTGGTTTGACATCCGAATGCAAGGCTTATTTGGAGAAACAATTGACAGAAGACAAATACGATATTCAATACTTCATTCATTATGCGGTTTATCAAGGTAATAAATGTATAATGCAAGTGTTTGACGGAATTTGTATAGGCATCGATAAGAGCATAAAAATACCGGAATGGCTGCTGAGGGAATGCGAGAGAAATAAGATATGGATAAGTTTCTCTGATGAAGTCAAGTAAATAGCTTGTGAGATTATGCGGAAGGAATTTATAAACAGCCATATCGAGCGGTTGCCTTACGAAGAGGCGGGTCAATATGAGAAAACGGGATTGTATATTGAAGGCTGCATAATCGGTGATTTAGAGTTGATGGCATGTGTGTTTGAGAAACCCGTGGAGATAAGGAATTGCGTTATCCATAAAATCAATATTTATAATGCTTGGTTTTGCGACGGACTTTTATTTTGCGATAACGTTGTAATGGGAGGAATTGATTACCAAGCAGGAGGTCACAACAAAGAGTCTTTTATTATGAAAAACAATATTTTCAAGGAGGAGGTTAGATTCTTCGACTGCTCATTTGAGGCGGAGGTAAGGGTAATATCGAATATCTTTGAAAAGGGAAGTGATTTGCTGACCAAAGAGAATCCGGGGTTTGACAATCGTTTTGAAAACGGGGTTGTGACTGAAAACAATATAGGGAAACTTGACATTTGGTAGGACTTATAAAAAATCGAGACATGGTAAGATACATTGAAAAAGGAGATATTTTCCGATTGGAGGGAGTGACGAGTTATGCCCATGGGTGTAATTGTGCCGGGGCGATGGGGAAAGGTATCGCTGTCAGTTTCAAGCAGCGGCTTCCTGAAATGTATGCTGAATACAAAGAGCTTTGCAGGAATGGGCAATTCAAACCGGGGGACGTGTTCGACTATGATTACGGCATAGGACACGTATACAATCTTGGCACTCAGCAGACCTGGCGTACACGCGCCCGCCTCGAATACATCGAACAATCCGTCGCAAGGATGATGGAGATGTCATCATCCGAGGGCGTACAGAAAATCGCCATGCCCGCCATAGGAGCCGGACTTGGCGGACTGCGATGGGCTGATGTCAGGGATGTAATAGAGAAAGCTGCCGGAAGCAACCCATCGGTTGAATTGATTGTAGTTGAAAACTACAGCCCCGAATAAGAAAGTGCATTCGTCTCCACCCTTAAAATAAACTCCTATATGAGATTGAAGGATAGAGGAGGGTTGTCAGATTAGGATTTTGTGACGTTGGTAGTATTCGCGGAATTCTTTTGGAGAGCATTTCTTCTTTTTCTTGAAGATGCGGTTGAAATTGCTGACGTTGTTGAATCCGCAGTCGTAGCAAATTTCAGATATGGAGGTAGTGCTGTCGACTAATGCCCTTGTGGCTGCCCCGATTTTCATGTCGAGTATGTAGTCCGACATTGTCCGACCTGTACGCAGCTTGAAGAACCGGCTGAAAGAGGTTTCGGTCATCCCGACGAGCTTCGCGAGGTCGCAAAGACGAATGTCTTCCTTGAAATGCTTGCTGATATATTCCTGGGCCTTCGCGATGCGCCTTGAGTCGCTGTTGACCTTTGCTTTGGCAAACGACGTGCTCGACAATTGGCGATAGTCGCGGTTGACGGCCAGTTCATGAAGAATCTGAAGCAGCTCCACAAGCTGATAGAACCCGGAATCGAGCTTGATAAGGTTTTCGATTCGGGAATAGACGTGCATTATGGCTTTCGTGGAGAATGCTATTCCCTTGGAACTTTCCGCCAGCATCCGTTTGATGTCGGCCATTTGAGTTTTGTTGAGCAGATTGTCGCCAAAAAGGTCGGCTGAGAATTGGATGGTGATTTCCCGGATATTTTTCTCCTGACATTCCCCCTGTTCCCAAGCGTGTTCAATTCCATGCCCCAACAGACAAAGGTCGAAATTCCCGATACGTTCGATAGAGTCGCCCACGACCCTGACCGCATCCTGACAACCCTCCACAAAATTCAATTCATACTCAGAATGATGATGAATCGGATAGTTGAAGCAATCTTTGGTGCGGTCCACGAGATAGAAGCAATCCTTTTCAGAAAGAGGGGTTATTTCAGTTATAATCTTGTTCATGGGAATTCAAGGGTATTGCAGTGTCGGAATCCGACACTATTAAAATTGTTCAAATTTACATAAAAAATCCGATACTCTCAAAAAGTTTTCCGCGTTGTTAAAAAATTTTTTTCTGAAACAACACTGAAGGCAAACTCTCTAAAGGGTCGTGGTGAAATAATCGCCACTTGTCGTCCGTTATATAAATAGACTTCAATATGTTAAACTTATGGCTCCGCCCGACAAAAGGCTGGGCCGAAATTCCCGGATTTGAGATGAAACAGAAAATATGGGCGGTATTGATGAGTGTTGCGTTGCCTTTGGCCTGCATTGCGCAAACTGAATTTGTCGACTCTTTAAGGCGTATTCATAATTTGAGGGCCGATTCCTTGGGTTTCTCAGAGAGGCTTGCCGGGATTTTGCCTGCCGGCAGTGTGGATTCACGCTATGATTTGTCGAATATGTATGCCCCTGCGATTGATGCAATACGCTTCCCGGAGAGGATTCATCCTCTCGAACTGGGATTCCCGGCGATGTCGTACGTCCCGGGATATTCTCCGGTGTTTTCTTGGGGAAGCGGAGAGATTGTGGCCGACGGAGAGACTTCCATATATCCGGGCCTGATGCGCGTGGATAGCGGTATCGTCGGAATAAATCAGCGGGCGGGAAATTTTGATTTTTATCTTGGAGGCATCGCCAATAAATACAATTTCTTACGAGGGATACATACCCAAATCGGACTTAACGGAAACGTCACGTATCAATTTTTGCCGAATGCCTCGTTCACGGCTTTTGGCACGTATTATTTCGGGCGTCCTTATGAAATGAGAGGCGGTCTTCCAATGCCTCCGGCTGTAGCAGGCTTTTATGGGGTGTCTAAATTCGGGGGATATGTCAATTATAATGCCGGCGAGCGGGTCGGAGTAATGGTCGGGGGGCAGGCGGTGGAGCAAGTTGTCTCGCGAAAGTATATGGTCGAGCCGATTGTGACACCCTACGTGAAGCTCGGCAGCGGGAAAAAGAAGGTGGCCATAGGCCTGCCTGTAGGGCAGATATTGCATGGATTGCTTCGAAGATAAGTATAATAACCCAGGTCAACTGAGTGTTTTAGTGATACTTTTTTGCCCATTGTCGGCATTTAATCCACAATCCCTTTGCATTGCCATGGAAAATGTCTTACCTTTGTGGTGTAATCAACTCACACTAACATTTTAATGAATACATCATCCCTGAAAATCTCCTGCACTGCAGCTTTCCGCGCGTCATTGGCGTTTTGCGCTTTGTCGATGGCTTGTGGCAACGCATATGCGGAAAAGATCCATGTGTCAACCCCATCAACTTCCCTCGTGCTCGACGGCGAAAAAGGAGGGGCGTTGAATTTCCTATATTATGGCGCAGCCCTCAATCCTTCGGAAATTGAGGCTCTTGACAATGCCGGAATGAAGAAAATGTCGGCATTCCCTTTCTATGGGAATTTCCCGGAGCATGAGTCGGCGATGGCCGTTGTCCACGAAAATGGCGACATGATTCTCGACATGGCTATGGAAGACGTCTCGACGACGCAGAAAGATGGAGCCAACATCACGACCGTCACCATGCGCGACAAGGTGCATCCCTTGACAGTCAAACTCAACTACAAGACATACCCCGATGCCGACGTCATAGAAGCCTGGACCGAGACCATCAATGGGGAAAAAGGCACTGTAACCCTCAACCAGTATAATTCCGGTTATCTTCCGATCCGTCGCAACGATGCATGGCTGTCGTCGCTCTACGGCTCCTGGGCAAACGAGGCAAACGTAGAGACCGAGCCGCTGACCCACGGAATGAAGGTCATAAAGAATAAGGACGGCGGAAGAAATTCACACACGGCCCACGGCGAGGTGATGATTTCGCTCGACGGAAAGCCCCGCGAGAATGAGGGCCGCGTGATCGGAGCCGCCCTGGCATATACCGGCAACTACAAGCTCCGTATCGATACAGATGAGAGCGACTACCATCAGCTCTTCGCCGGCATCAATGAGGAAAACTCCGCCTATCATCTTAAGAAAGGGGAGACTTTCACGACCCCCGTGCTTGCGCTGACATATTCCGACGATGGCCTTAGCGGGGCAAGCCGTAATTTCCATAAATGGGGCCGTGAACACGTGATCCACAACGGGAAGGAATTGCGCAAGATTTTGCTCAACAGCTGGGAAGGCGTGTATTTCGACATCAATGAAGGGGGAATGGCCAATATGATGAAGGATATTGCCGGAATGGGAGGCGAGCTTTTCGTCATGGACGACGGATGGTTTGGCGACAAATATCCTCGCAACAACGACTCCACTTCTCTCGGCGATTGGGTGGTTGACACCAAAAAGCTTCCAAAAGGCATCAACGGTCTTCTTGACGAGGCCGACAAGAACGGCATTAAATTCGGAATCTGGATTGAGCCGGAAATGAGCAACACCAAATCCGAGTTTTATGAAAAGCATCCCGAACTGGTCATCAAGGCTCCCGGACGCGAGCTTATGCAAGGGCGCGGAGGCACGCAGGTCGTGCTCGACCTTGCCAATCCCAAGGTGCAAGATATCATGTTTAATATGGTAGACACCCTTTTGGGCAAGTATCCACGCATCGACTATATCAAATGGGACGCCAATGCCCCGATAATGAACCACGGGTCGCAATATCTTACGAAAGACAACCAGAGCCATCTCTACGTTGACTACCACAAGGGGTTTGCAAACGTCATGGACCGTATCCGTGCCAAGTATCCCGACGTGACTATTCAGGCGTGTGCCTCAGGCGGAGGCAGGGCCAACTACGGGTTCCTCCCTTGGTTTGATGAATTCTGGGTAAGCGACAACACGGATGCCCTCCAGCGCGTCTACATGCAATGGGGCACGAGCTATTTCTTCCCGCCGGTCGTGATGGGAAGCCATATCAGTGCCGTTCCCAACCATCAGACCTTCCGCAATACCTCTCTGAAATACCGTATCGACGTGGCCATGAGCGGCAGACTCGGTATGGAGATACAGCCAAAGAACATGACTCCCGAAGAGGTGGCCCAATGCAAGAAGGCTATCGCCGAATATAAGGAGATTCGTCCGGTGGTGCAGCAGGGCGACATGTATCGTCTTCTTTCCCCATTCGACAAGAAGGGCGCGGCTTCTTTGATGATGGTCGCCCCCGACAAGGATGAGGCCGTGTTCTATTGGTGGAAGACAGAGACATTCCATGGCCAGCAGCTTCCCCGCATAGCCATGGCAGGTCTTGATCCCGAAAAGAGCTACGTCGTCACGGAGCTCAACCGCATCGACAATGAGCCGCTTCCCTACGAAGGAAAAGCCTTTACGGGTAAATTCTTGATGGAGAATGGTCTTGAGATGCCACTCGACCATAACGTTGACTACAACAAGCGCAACGACTATGCTTCGAGAGTGCTTCGCCTTCAGGCAAAGTAATAAAATGCCTCCCCGATATGAAATAGGGGGACATGGATAAATATTTCGCAAAGTTTTTTGTTTTATGAGCCAAGGCCCGGTTGTCGGATTGAATCCGACGGACCGGGCCTTGCATTATTCTTCAGAATATCATAGTGGCGGATGTAGTGCTTTTTTGTATATTGGGGAGTCGGTCAGCCATTGAGGGCAAGAAGCGCGTCGATGATATGTCGGTCGTTGCTCAGTCGGGGCACTTTCCGTTGCCCTCCGAGCTTAAGGTTGCCTACGGTCTTGAGCCATTTGTCGAAAAGACCGCTCTGCGCGGTGATAACCTCCAGACGGTCAAGAAAGATTGAGTGCGACCTTTTCGCGTCGTAGTCTGAATTGACCGTTCTCAGTTGTCGGTCGAGGATTTCGGCGAAGTTGTCGAGGTCTTTCGGCGGCGCGTCCCATTCTATAAGCCATTGATGGTGTCCTTTCCTTCCTCCGGAGGCGAAGAGGGGAGCGGCCGTATAGTTGCGGATCATGCCTCCCGTCTCCTTGCAGGCTTCGGCAAGGGCAGTCTCCGCATTGTTTTCCATAAGCTCCTCTCCGAAAGCGTTGATGAAGCTTTTCGTTCGTCCTGCTATACGGATTTTCACGGGGTTGGTCTGCGTCACGGTCACGGTGTCACCCAGGCGGTATCTCCAGAGCCCGTTGCATGATGTTATGACAAGTTCATACACTTTCCCCGGCTTGACGTCGCGGAGGGGCACTGGGGTGGGGTCGGAGCCGTCCATAGGGATGAACTCGTAGAAGATGCCTCTGTCGGCAAGAAGCAACATTGAATGGTCGTCGAAATCATTCTGCACTGCGAAGAATCCCTCCGAGGCATTGTAGGTCTCAAGGAAGTGCATTTTGGAGGGGTCGGTAAGCCTGCGGTATTCCTCCCTATAAGGCTCAAAGGAGATTCCGCCATGGAAAAATACTTCCAGGTTTGGCCAGACATCCGAAATCTTTTCGACGCTGCGAAATTCGCAGATCCTTTTGATTACGGTCAGAAACCATGAAGGCACGCCGGATATGTTGGTCACGTTGGCGAATGCCGCCTTCTCCACGAGCCGGGGCAATTTCTCCATCCAGTCGGTCATCAAGGCGGTCTTCTTGTCGGGAATCCTCACGAGGTTGGCCAAGGGGTTGATTTTGTTGATTAAGGTCGCGCTGAGGTCGCCGACGTTGACGCCGGGATGGTCAAACCCGAGCGTGTTGGAAAACGACCCTCCCAAAATGAACCCCTTGCCCGAAAAAATCCGGCTTTCCGGCACGAGCCGCAGATAGAAGGCCACGGAGTCGGCCCCGCCGGCATAATGGTTATGGCGAAGGCTGTCGGCGGTCACGGGAATGAATTTCGACTTTCCTCCCGACGTGCCCGACGACTGTGCGTAATCGCGACAACGGCCCGTCCAAAGCACGTCTTTCTCCCCGCGAATCATCCTTAAGACCGATTCGCGAATATCTTCAAACTCCACGGTCGGGACCATCCTTGCGAAGGCCTCTTCCGGATCGCGGGCATTGAGAATGTCGGAGAAGCCATGTTTTTTGCCATATTCAGTGGCCGCCCCTTTTTTTAGAAGCCCGGCAAGCACGCGACGTTGAATAGTCGCCGAATCTGTCTGCCAATTGTCGGTCAGCTTTGCCCGTCTTACGAATCCGGTGCGAAAGAGAGGTGTGAAATCTATAGCCATATTGCCAATTAATATTCAGAGAAAAATTTTGGTTTGAACACGATTCCCACCATCAATCGCGAATGAAATTGCTTGTAGTCGAGCAGTCCCTCGCCATATCCGTTGTAGTATTGTGCGTAGAGATTGATATTCGCTTTGTCCGACACGCGCCAGCTCATTTCCAGGATAGTGTTGTAGTTGAGATTGAATCCTTTGCGTTTCACGAGCGTCGCCCCCCACGTGAATTCCTTGTCGGGGGTGGAGATTACGACGCCGCTCTGATATATACCGCTGTAGCTGAGGATGTCCTTGTTGTTTTGTCCGTCGATGATAGGAATCCAGAATTTCGCATGCACCATCAGCCATTCGTTGATAATGGTGGATCCGCCGAGCGAGATTTTGTTCCAGCTTCTGGAGTCGAGACCGTCGCGGCCGTTGCTTTCATGTTCGAGCATAAGGGTCACCTTCCCGACGTAGCGGTCTTTGCTGAAAAAAGGTTTGGCAAGGCCTATGCCCGGGTTGAAATTCATGTCGCGCATGGGCATTGAGTTTTGGAATACGTTCCAGAAAGTCTTTTGAGTATATGTGAGGAAAAGATATGTCCCTAATGGCAATGTCCTGTCGGTCAGCCTTATTGCCAGCGAGATTTGAAATTTTACGTTTGAGTTCGTCGATGTCGGTTTCTTGAAAGGCTCGGTGCCGACGCAGAAATAGTTGTCTTTATAAAGACCGAAATAAGGACCGAACTCCATCTCATGCTTGATAGAGTCCGCAAGAATTTTTGTCGGGCCTTCGCTAATTATCTGTGCGTCTGCATTAAAATGGCAGAGCAGCGACAGGATAAAACTGATAGCGGCAATATGGAAGCGATTCATATCTAAATATTGGGTTGAAGAGGGCTTGCATTATGGTGGAATCATAAGGCTGGCCCTTTTAGGGATGCAAAATTAATAAATGTAGCTCAAAGTATAAACCATGATAGCGGGGTAAAAGATTAAACAAAACAACAAAAAAGACATTCTAACCAATGAAGGCTCTATAACATCTTCGTTTCAAGATTGGCATTCCCGACTTTTTTTACTAATTTTGCAATGTCGCGGACATCATCAGGCCGCAGCGTCATAATCAAAATCCCGATATGAACACACAGACGATAGAGAATACAGACAGGCTAAGGGAACTCGGACACGCAAGTATCGGGCGATTGCTTTTCAAATACAGCATTCCGGCAGTGATAGGCACTGTCGTCATGTCGATCTATAATATCATCGACTCTATCGTGATCGGTCATGCCATCGACGACCCCAACGTCGTGAGCGGCATAGCGGTGACTTTCCCGGTCATGAATCTCGCCACGGCGCTCGGAATGCTGATCGGAGCAGGCTCGGCCACGAGGGTCAGCATCGTCATGGGGCAGAACGACAAGCGGATGGCGGAGATAATCCTTGGCAACTCCGTGCAGCTGACCGTCTTGATCGGGATAGCATATATCACGCTCTTCGCCATCTTCCTTGATCCGATTCTCCGTCTCTTCGGAGCCTCCCCGAATTCTCTCCCTTATGCCAGGGAGTTTCTGTTGTGGGTGCTTCCCGGGATGGTCTTGATGAATCTGACATTTTCCTACAACAACGTCATGCGCGCCACGGGGTATCCCGGAAAGGCGATGTATACCAACCTTATCGGAGCCGGTCTTAATATGATTCTCGCTCCGCTTTTCCTTTTCGGGTTCGGCTGGGGCATCAAAGGCGCGGCTATCGCCACGGATATTTCCATGCTCGTGACGGCTTTCTTCGTCATGTCGCATTTTTTTCAGAAAAAGAGTGAGCTTCACTTCGTCAGGGGGACTTTCAAGTTTAATTTGCCCGTAATCAAATCGATTCTTTACATCGGCATGGCCCCTTTTCTCATCAACGTGGCCGGCTCTTCCATCAATGCGATAGTCAACAACTCCCTTCTCCATTACGGGGGCGACAATGCCATTGCTGCTGTCGTGGTGTTCAACCGATTCGTGACTATCTTTGTTATGATAGTGATCGGCATCTGCCAAGGGATGCAGCCAATCTTGGGATACAACTATGGTTCGCGCCGTTTCGACCGATTGATGCGCACGTTGTGGCTGGCGGCGGGGGCCGCTCTTGTCGTCACCACGACAGGAAGCCTGCTCGGCGCGCTGAATCCGCGGGCCATAGCTTCGATGTTCATGCAGGATGAGGCACAGATACAATGTGCAATCAATTGCTTGCGCATCACGACCATCGGATTCTGGATGGTGGGGTTCCAGATTGTCGGGACAAACTTTTTCCAAAGCCTTGGGATGGCGGGCAAGGCGGTGTTCCTGTCGCTGACGCGCCAGATTATATTCATGATTCCGATGTTGCTCATTCTTCCCCGCTATTTCGGGCTTGACGGCGTCTGGAGTTGTTATCCCATATGCGATATCATCGCGACGATTGTCACTGCATGTATGCTCGCATGGCAGTTGAAAAAGATTGTCAGGACCGCCGACGTTCCGAATTCCTGAGCCTTTCCCGTTTAAACTATTTAGATTCCTTGAAATTAATTTATCACCATAAGAGTTGAAATGATACCATTACTTTTTGCAATATCCATATTCGCAGCGTTGATAGCCGTCTTGGTAAGATTCAAGCCGGTCTGGGATGCCGGAAATGCCGTAAAGCGGGATTCTCTCGCCAATTCTGAAGGGGAGGCCGAAATGTCGATTCTCTCTGCTGAGGGGCGAGGTGGCGACTGCCCGAAAGTGTCCGTCGTGGTCTATTCGTTCACGGAGGAGGATGAGATATTTTCATATCTTGAGGCGGCCATGAACCAAGACTATCCGGATTATGAAGTGATAATCGTCAATGAAGGTGGAGCTGAGACCACGGCTTCCCTCGCTAAAAAGCTTAAGGCGATATATCCCGAAAGACTCTACGTGACATTTATTCCTGAGGAATCGCGCAGCTTGAGCCGCAGGAAGCTTGCCTTCACGGTTGGGATTAAGGCCGCGTCGGGAGAAGTGGTGCTGACCACCACCTCGAATTGTCGCATTCCTTCCCGAAGGTGGCTGACGTCGATGATGCGTCCGTTTGTGGAAGGGGAGGGGATTGATGTGGTGTTGGGTTACAGCCATTTTGATTTCGACTCCTTGCAGGGTGCCGGCAAATGGTATCGGCAGATGAATGCCACGTTGTCGGCATGCCAATGGATTGGGGCGGCCTATAATCGTCGTCCTTTCCGGGGAGACGGCAACAATCTCGCTTTCCGCCGCAAGCTGTTTTTCGACTGCAAGGGCTACTCCAAGACAATGCATCTCGTCGGTGGCGATGATGATATTTTTCTTACGGAGATAATGAATCGACGGAACACCACTACCTCGATATCGGCAGACTCGATACTCGTCACGGAATGGGGAGAATCTGCCAACCGTATCTTGTCGGAGCAGAGGGAGCGCCACCAGTTCACGTCGTGGATGCTTCCATGTTGGCCGTTTCTGCGTGCCGGGCTTGGTTCGTTGATGCAATGGGTGATGGCATTGTCGGCATTGGCTGCCGCCGTGGTCGGTTTTCTGCTGCTTTCCGGTTTGAACTTGTCAGGAGGGCTTGATGCAATACTTGGATGGCGACCGGAAACCAATGTTTGGTATGCGATTGTCCCCGCACTCGTCGCTCTTGGCATAGTCATGCTCAATTGGCTTGCGGAAGTCATGATATATCGTCGTACGGCCCGCAAGCTTGGTTCGGTCTGCCTATGGTGGTCATTACCATGGTTCCTGCTATGGCATCCTGTCGGGAATCTCTTTTTTAAGATTAAGACACTACGCCGGCGCCGCAAGAACTATACATTTGCCTGAAACAAGAATGCCCCGAAATTTTAGGGAACTATGATTCCCCAAAATAACAATAATCATCCCCATCCCATTACTATCTTTGCATTCCCCGTCATTCCCCGTCATTCCCCGTCACTTACCGCCGGATGGCATTGCTGTGACACGGCCAAGGGCCGTGTCCCCCACCGACAAGAACACCGACCAAAACCCACCGACTACCAACTAAAAATAATGGCTTCAACCAAATGCGAACAAAATTTTTCAAATCGGAACACTTTAGTTTTTCAAAACACTTCGCCTCCTACTTCCTGATCAAGACAATATAGTCATGGATTCCTTATTGTCTGTCATGGTGGTGGGCTTTTTTTTTCAACACTCAACGGCCCCGAAATTTTAAGTAAAGTTTTCTTGGTTTGCCACGTTGAAGTGTGTCTATATGTTAAGTGCCGTTAAGAAGAAGACTTATTGGTGAATATAGTATAATAATGAGGGGATGGATGCAATATCGGAGTGGAATTTGCAGTTATAAGTTTGCTTAAAATAATCAAAGATTATGGGCAAATGATATTATTTTGTCAAATGCTTGACTTGTCATTGTGATTGTTTGGAGAGAAGAAAAATGCTCACTAATTTCGCATCGTAAGAGATAAGCAGATTGAAGAAGACAGTTGAGAATTGATTTGTTAGTTAGGAAATAAATATCAGGTAACCCAATTCTTAAGGTAGAAATTACACTAAGTCCTATCCATTTAGGTGAAATTAAAAAGTGACCCTAATTAAATCTAAGCCCGGGTAGAGGATCATAAGGTAAAGAAGATTATTTGAAGGCTCAATTCCGCGACAGCCTCGCGACCCTAAACAAAACAAACACCAAACCGAAATCCTAAATGAAACAATTACCCCGCTCGTTACGACGAATTGCCGCAGGCTCTCTTATGGCCTGTGCCGTGATGGCCGCTCTTCCTTCATGCGGAGGGAAGGCTGAAAACAATGCCGAAGCGACTCCCGAAGGCTTTGTCACTGTCAAGGATGGCAAGTTTTATCTCAATGACTCAGTCTACACGTTTATAGGCACCAACTTCTGGTATGGCGCGATACTCGGTAGCGAAGGGCGTGGCGGCGACCGCAAGCGTCTCGTGGCAGAGCTCGACAGTCTTCATGCCCTCGGCCTTGACAATCTGAGGATTCTTGCCGGCGGAGACGGCAACGTGTCGCTCCCCTCCCATATAGAGCCTACGCTCCAGACTGCCCCCGGAGTCTACAACGACACGATTCTCGCCGGACTTGACTTCCTCATCTCTGAGATGGAGAAGCGCGACATGAAAGCCGTGGTCTATCTCAACAATGCCTGGGAATGGAGCGGGGGCTACGGCCAATACCTTGAATGGGCCGGAGAGGGGGAATGTCCGCTTCCCTTGAAAGACGGATATGAGGACTATATGAGATTCGTCAGCAAATTTCCCAAATCCGAGAAGGCAAAGCAGATGGCAATCAAGCATGCTGAAAATATCGTGGGCCGCACCAATCGCTACACCGGCAAACCCTACTCCGAATCGCCCGCTATCATGTCGTGGCAGATAGCCAACGAGCCACGTGCTTTCTGCGAGGATGGAAAGGAGCAGTTCGCACAATGGATCGAAGTGACGGCAAAGGCAATCAAGAAAGTTGACCCCAACCATCTGGTTAGCACGGGCAGCGAAGGACGCCACGGTTGCGAGCAGGACATCGAGCTTTGGAAAAGGATTCATTCATATCCGGAGGTGGATTATGCCAACATCCATATGTGGCCCTACAACTGGGGCTGGGTCGGCAAGGAAACTCTCAAGGATAGCCTTCCGTCGGCAAAGCGTCACACAAGAGAATATGTCGATGCCCACCTTGCCGCGATTGCCTCGGAAAAGAAACCTATCGTCATAGAGGAATTCGGATTTCCGCGAGACGGAATGGAGATTGCTAAGGGAAGCCCGGTGGCTGCCCGTGACGAATACTACGACTATGTCATGGAGATGGTCGGAAACGGCGAGGGAAAAGTGGCCGGAATCAATTTCTGGGGTTGGGGCGGCATTGCCAATCCCTCCCACCGCAGCTGGCAGCCCGGAGATGAATACACCGGCGACCCTGCACAGGAGGACCAAGGCCTTAATTCCGTATTCGCTGCCGACTCCACCACGCTTTCTATAATAAGGAAGCATACCGGGAAATAACCATGTCTTGAGATCCCGCTCAGAGTCGTTGCCGGGTCGGAGTGGGCAAAAGCCGGAAAAGATGTTGCACAACATATCCTTGTAGGAGTGTCAATTCCGGCTTTGGAGAATCAGGACAAAATGGAGACAAAATAGTATTAGTGTATACGTAGTTTTGATAGTAATTTTGCAACAATAAAATCTGACTCAACCACGAGGAACCGGTCAGAGGCCCGTTAACTCAAAGACCTGGAATCCGGAGCTGCATATCAAAAATCCGTTCCCTAATAATGGTTCCGGAAGGTCGCAGCCTTGAGGTTGGTTTTGGATCGTGCTTAGAGTGTAAACCGACAGATGCTTCTAATGCACGAATCCAAAACCGCCCAAGTAAACCGGACGGCAGCTTCCGACAATCTTATATGAGTAAGAGGCAAAACAGGAATAATGAAGACAGAAACAATAATATTTATCTATACCTCAAACAAAAAAGTATGAAACTTAAAATTTTCGACCTCAGGAGTCTGTTGACGTTGATGCTGATGAGCTTCATGTTCGCGGCAGCCGCACAGACCACTGTCACCGGTCTGGTTCAGGATGAGACGGGAGAACCCCTCATCGGAGCCACGGTCCAGGAGAAGGGCAACCCCACCAATGGTACAGCAACCGACATTGACGGCCGCTTCACACTCAAAGTGAAATCGGCTAAGGCAACGTTGACGGCATCCTATGTGGGAATGGAGACCCTTGAAACCCCGCTAAACGGGAAAACCGACATCACCATCACCTTAAAGGAAAACTCAGAGACTCTTAACGAGCTTGTGGTAGTGGGGTATGGTACACAAAGAAAATCCGATGTCACAGGCTCTGTTGCCTCAATTTCAGAGAAACAGATGAAACAGACCATAGTGACGAACGCCGACCAGATGCTGCAAGGCAAGGTGGCTGGAGTGCAGGTGACTCAAAACTCCGGAGCTCCGGGCGGCGCGACTTCCGTCAGAATCCGTGGCGCAAGCTCCCTTAATTCTTCCAATGAGCCTCTCTACGTCATCGACGGCGTCCCAATGAGCGGCACAAACTCCGTGCAGGGTTTCGACTGGATGGGAGGCTCCAATGGTCAGACCACCGTCAACCCCCTTGCGGCCATCGCCCCCTCCGACATCGTCAGCATCGACGTGCTTAAAGACGCGTCGGCCTGCGCAATCTACGGCGCCGCCGGTGCCAACGGCGTAGTGCTTGTGACCACCCGTCGCGGATCTGCAGGACATACAAATGTCACTTATGACGGCTACGTGGCATGGCAACAGGTCAACAAGCGTCTCGACATGATGGACCTGCGCGAATATGCCCTTTATCAGCAGCAGCTCCTTGCAGAGGGAGTGCTCAGCGAAGGAAACTTCGACGAGACTTTCAGCGACATTTCCCTCCTCGGACGCGGTACGGACTGGCAGGACGAAATCTTCCGCACTGCTTTCATGCAAAACCATCAGGTCAGTGTCAACGGCGGCAATGACAAGACTGTCTACGCCATGAGCGCCGGCTGGATGAAACAAGACGGTACGATAATCGGGTCGGACTTCACGCGTTTCAACTCTCGCTTCAACCTCGACAACAATCTGACCGACTGGCTCAAAATCGGAGGTACGCTCGCATATACACGCACCGACGAGACCATCACCCGCAACGACGGCTCCGACGGCGTAATCATGCAGGCTATGACGATGCAGCCTCACGTTCCCGTGCGCGACTTCGAAGGCAACTGGGCAGGACCCAACACCGTCAACGGCGCTTCCACATGGAACCCCGTGGCTCTCGCACTCATGACCAACAACACTCTGCTCCGCCAGAAAGTGAACGGCAACTTCTACGTAAGCGCCGACTTCCTTAAGCATTTCACGTTCCGCGCTGAATACGCATTCGACGCCTCCCAAAACCAGAACAAATCATTCATCCCCAGATATAAATTCGGACTCGTCGCCAACGACATCAACCAGATGATGCATCGCGAAGACCACAACTGGTTTTGGATGCAGAAAGACTATATCACCTACAACCAGCGTTTTGCTGACAAGCACGACGTGACGGCCATGGTTGGTTTCGAGGTTTCTAAAGGAAGCTGGAACGGCACGATGATCGTGAAGAACAACTTCAGCAGCGACAATATCCACATAATGGGAGAGGATGGCGACTTTGTCAAGAATCAAGGATGGGCCGACGCCAATTCATCGGCATCATTCTTCGGACGTCTCAACTACTCCTTCGACAGCCGCTACCTGCTGACTGCCACTGTCCGCCGCGACGGCTCAAGCAAGTTCGGCGCCAACAACAAATGGGGCACATTCCCCTCCGTCGCTCTGGCATGGCGCATCAATCAGGAGAAATGGCTCCAGGACGTCAACTGGCTCAGCAACCTCAAGCTCCGTCTCGGATATGGAAAGGTCGGAAACTCCAATATCGGCACATATCTTTACGGATCTGCCCTGCAGACGATTGTCACCCCAATGGGAACAGCCTACATCCCTTCCAACCTCTCCAATCCCAACCTGAAATGGGAGGCTTCCGAGCAATGGAACGTAGGTCTTGATTTCGCTGCCTTCAACAGCCGACTCGAAGTGACTATTGACGCATACCACAAACAGACTCAGGATCTGCTCATGCAGACCTTCGTCCCCTCTCACATCGGCTCCAATTCCTGGGGAGAAATCAACACGCCGTGGGCCAACATCGGCAAAACACGCAATATCGGTATTGACCTGCAGATCAACGCACGTCCGGTGATCACCAATGATTTCACATGGAACTCCGCGCTGACCCTTTCCCACAACCGCAACAAGATTGTCGCGCTCAACGACGATTCCCAAAGAATATATGGCAACGTCGATTGGTATTCGCAGTTCCAGACAGTCACGATGTTTGCAGTAGGACAGCCTATGGGAGTGTTCTATGGTTACGAGACAGAGGGTCTTTTCCAGAACGAAGCTGACATCGTTGGCCATGCCACCCAGACCGGAGGAACAATCCCCTATGCCAACAAAATCGACAAGACATCCGGAGCATGGATCGGCGACCTTAAATTCAAGGACCAGAACGGCGACGGCGTTATCAGCGACGCCGACCAAAAGGTGATTGGCGACCCCAATCCAGATTTCACTTTCGGATTCACCAACACATTCTCATATAAGAATTTCGAGCTCAATATCGGTCTGACCGGCCAGGTGGGTGGTGACATCCTCAACTGGGCACGCTATCGCACCGAAGGTCTCAACTCAATATGGGACAACCAGGCAGTCAGTGTGCTCAACCGAGCACAGGAGCAGCTTATCGACCCCAACGGCGGCAACGACATCTCCAATCTTCAGCTCGCGCCCGGACACAACGGCATCCCCCGTTTCTCCAACCTTGACTCCAACGGCAACAACCGTATGAGCGACCGCTGGCTCGAAGACGCAAGCTATCTGCGAATCCAGAACGTGGCCTTGAGCTACAACCTCCCTGAGAAATGGGCGAAGAAAGCTTTCCTGCAGAACGCAAGAATCTATTTCAACATCCAGAACCTCTATACATTCACAAAGTATAGCGGCTATGATCCTGAAATCGGTGCGTTCAACCAAAGCTCGCTTCTCCAGAACATCGACCGCGGACGTTATCCGACACCGCGCACCTACACTCTGGGCCTTAATCTCACATTCTAACGCAATCCAAAACTGAAAATAATAAATGAAAAATATAATCAAGACATCAGCGATAGCCTTGGCTTTGGGAAGCTCCCTCGTTTCCTGCAACGACTTCCTGACCATCGATCCAATCGACAAGCCGGTTCTGGAGACTTACTACACCACCCCCGAGGCTTTGAGGTCGACCACAATGGCTCTCTACAGTTCCAAAGCATGGAGCAACTTCCACATGAACTTCCAATGGAAGATGGACATGATCAACGGCGACATGTTCTATACCTATGGAGACGAGGGACAATGGTATTTCGGAACTTATACTTCCGTCAATCCCTATCTCAATGAAGGCTGGAAGGGACTCTACAACATAATCCTTGACGCCAACAGCATAATCCACGATATTCTCCCCGTCTGCGGCGGAACAATCACCCAGGCAGACAAAGACCAGGCAGTAGGGGAGGCCCGGGCATTCAGAGGATATTGCCACTATATGCTTGCAGAAGTGTGGCACGACGTCCCCGTAATCGAAAACAACTCCGCAATGATCGGAGCGGGGCAGCTTGACGTGCCTCGCAACACCCAGGCAAGCGTCTACCGCTTCGCAATGGAGGATCTCGACGCCGCCGTGGAGCTTCTTCCCGAAGATACGGGAGACAACTATCGCCTCAACAAGCGCAAGGCCCGTGCCCTGCGTGCTAAACTCGCCGTCACGATGGCCGCGCACAAAGACTATGGCTACGACCGCGAAGCTCTCTATGCCAAGGCTGCCGCCGATGCTCTCGACGTTATAGAGAACACCCAGGCGCTTACTGACATCCCCTTCGAGACTCTTTTCGATGTGGAGAGCAACAACGGACCGGAGTCAATACTCGCCATCCAATGCGGAGTGCTCGGTTATAGCTACGGCAATGCCCGCAACGTGGCGTGGAGCCGCTCTTCCGTGATTGCCGACCAGACTTGGGGAGCAGGAAAGGGCCCAACGATTTCCCTGCAGAAGATGTATGACCGCAACGATAAACGCCGCATGTGGACATACATGACCAACGGCGATTACTATAGCATGCTCAACCGTGCCGGCGGCGGCTACACCTACCAATATGTCAGCCGCGAAGGTGGCGACGTGCTTGAAGACCGCAATGAAATGCTCGCGCATATCAAGAAATACATCATCGGAAAGGCGGCAGACTGCGACGGCAACGTCGGCATCAATCAGGATGCAGCCAACAACATCTATCTCATGCGCCTTGCAGACGTCTATCTGACCTATGTGGAAGCAAAGATGGCTACGGCCTCCTCCACTTCCGACGCAAGCGCAATGAAATACTACAACATGGTGCGTCAGCGTGCCGGAGTAAGCGAGGCAAATTCTGTGACATATGAGGAGCTCCTCAAGGAGCGTCGCCGCGAGCTTGCCTTCGAGAGCCAGACATGGTTTGACACCCAGCGCTACCGCTATCGCGAAGGCGACCCGGCGGCCCTTGAGCTGCTCAACAGCGGATATGGCACGGGCATTAACCGCGCTGCGATGTTTGTCCCCGATTATTCCAAATATCCCAATATCGATGCCTCCAATGAGAATAATGCCGATGTATATAAGATTGTGGATACGAAAGCCGACGGCGCACAGTATGACAATATCATAATCAACGGTTCTGCATTCGTGGCTCCGATTCCGGCTGCCGTGTCATCTTCTTCTCCGATGCTTTCCGGTCCGGCCGTTGACTATTATGCCGGTCAGCCGGAAGACAGCGATACCAAGACAGGCAATTGATAACCCCAACCACCAAAACTGACATAATAAATGAAAAATAAACTCATATATACATTCATGGCAATAGCCGGAATGGCCACTGCCGGGATGATGGTTTCCTGCAATGAGACTTATGCCGAGCAGGACAAGGGCGCTACCCCTGTCATCAAGTATGCTCGCACTTGCAACATCAATGAGGCGGATTCCCTCGTGGCAAGCGCCTCGCTCGGAGCTCATCTTTGCTTTGTCGGCGACAATCTCGGCGACGTGCAGCAAGTGTGGTTCAACGACCAGAAAGCAAAACTCAATCCGACGATGGTCACAAGCAACACCATCATCGTCGATATTCCCAACGTAATCCCGGGAGAGGTCACCAATATGGCGCGTTTCATCACCTCCACCGGCATTGAGACACAATATCCCTTCGAGGTTTCCGTACCGGCTCCCCGTATCGACAAGATGAGCTGCGAATATGCCCATGCCGGAGATGTGGTGACTCTCGACGGAGCATATTTTGCCGACGATCCAAACGTGCCCCTGACTGTCAGCTTCGGCGATGTCCCCGCCACGATCAAGAGCATAGACCAAAACCGTCTGACCGTAGAGGTGCCTGCCGGTGCATCAGAAGAACCTATTGTGGTGACCTCAATCTACGGTGAGGGAGTTAGCCCGTTCAAATATATGGACACTACGGGAATGCTATTCGATTTCGACGGGCTGACAGGCCTCGGCACGGCTCAGAGCTGGCACGCCCGCCCCATCATATCCGACGAGACATCGATTTCAGGCAACTATATCACCCTGGGCGACGGCAATACTCTGCTTGCCGGAAAAGACGCCTGGGACGACAACAACTTCTCATTCGAGTATTGGGCAGGAAGCTGGAACACTCCGACCGACTACCCGGCACGTGTGGGCGACCGCCTGTGCGACATCGCCGACTTCAGTGATTTCAACAACATGAGCCTGAAGTTTGAGATTTGCATCCCCGCCGACAAGGCATGGCAATCCTGCGCGATGCAGATGATTTTCGCAGGCACCGACAAGGTCTCGTTCGGCAACGCCGGAACAGACATCTTCGGAAACACAGTGGCCGGTTGCAACAATTCATATTTCCAAAGCGGATGGGCCCGCGGCTTGTGGACTCCCTGGACTGCAGCCGAAGCTTATCACACGGACGGAAAATGGGTGACGGTTTCCTTCCCCATTAAGGATTTCGTATATCAAGGCGACGGATCGGGCGCAGATTCATTCCTAAGCAGCCCCGAAGACTTTGCAAGCCTGCAGCTCTTCCTTTGGAACGGCGGAGTGACCGGAGTAGATTGCACGCCACTCCTTAAGATTGACAATATCCGAGTCGTAAAGAATTAACAGGGTTTTATTTCAGGTTGAAAATCCAGGGTCACAGAGCCTTAAAAGGGCCCGACCCCGGTGAACCTGCCCGAAATGACATAAAAACAATAACATAGCATAAAGATATGAACAAGATATTAAAACTCACAGGAATGCTGGCACTCGGATTCACGCTCGTGATTCCCACGGTCATGACTTCCTGCGGGAAAGAGGAATACGACACCCAGCAATACAAAGGTGGGGTCAACCTTAATGTCTGGGGACCGAGGCCTGTTGCCCGTGGCGGAGAACTCCGTTTCCTTGGCTCAGGTATGAACCAGATCACGTCTATTGCCATTCCAGGTTCCGGCGAAGTGACCGACATCAAAGTCATCTCCAACGAGGAGATAAGAATCACCGTCCCCCTGGATGCAGAACCCGGCAAAGTCACGCTGACCTACTCCGGCGGGAAAATCGAATCGCTGACCGAACTTTCATTCCTTGAGCCAATCTCGCTCGACGAAATGGCTCCATCCCTCGTGAAACCCGGACAGACCCTTACTCTTAAAGGAGACTACCTTAATCTTATCTCAGAGGTGATCCTTCCTGAGAATGTTGTGATTTCAGAAGAAGACTTCGCGACCCACAACCGTCAGGAAATATCTTTTGTTGTGCCTGAGCAAGCAAAGAGCGGACAGGTCATAATCAGCGACGGCGGCCAACCTCTCCCAAACTGGATTTACTCAGAAGAGGAGATAACGATAGTGCTCCCCTCGGTTGAGAAGGTGGCGGATCTTACGGGGATGAAACCGGGTGAAACCGTGAGCTTGACCGTAAAGGATATCGACCTCGTGAAGAGTGTCGAAATGCCTAACGGAGATGCTGTGGATTTCGTAGTCGAAGAATCGAAGCTTTCATTCGTTCTTCCGGAAAACGTCAGCAATGGCACAGTGGTGATGATTCCCGCCTCGGGAGTGAAAGTGGCTGTCGCTACAATCGGAGTGGCATTGCCTGAAGAAGTTGTTGCCGATCCGGCTTCCAGTATCTGGAAAGGCGACATCGTGAAATTCAAAGGAGTCAACATGGAATTGGTGACGGGCGTAAGCTTCCCCAACGTGGCAGATGTCGTGATTCCTGATTCAAAGACAGCCACGGAAGTGACGGTCACGGTTCCGGAGGGCACTCAGAGCGGTAGCGCCGTGCTTCATACGGCATCCGGCGGCAGCGTAGAGGTTGCTGTCTCAACCGTAAAGCCCGAGAACGTATCCTACAATCCCAATCCCGCGTCGCTCGCTTCGAAGGTGAATGTCGCCGGCAAGAATCTTCAGAACGTGGCTTCAATCACGTTCGGAGGCTCCGTCACGGTGGAGGTTTCCTCGCCCGCAGCCAATGGCTTTGAAGTGGAGATTCCTGCCACTCTATCCGATGGCTCAAACACCGTGCTCCTGACTTTGACGAATGGCGAACAGGTGGAATGCGAATCTATCTCGCTGACGGCCCCTGTCTGCGCCTATGCTACGGTTCTTCCCGGCGAGGATGCCGAAATCAATGCCGGCACCACCATAGCTCTGACCATCGCCAACGCCGACAAATTGACCGGAGTGAAGGTCAACGGCCAGGATGTGCAGTATATCCTCAATGGCGACAACCTTATTGTGCAGATTCCCTCTTCAGCGGGCAAGAACACTGTAGTGACACTCGTATCGAGCAACGGAGAAATAAGCTACAATATTGCAGTCATTCCCGCCACTCATCAGGAGCGCGTGCTCTATGACGGACCGATGATTAATCTCGACTGGAGCGGCGATGAGGGTGTAAACAAGTTCCGCATTAATAAGGATAAGTTTGAAGGAGTGCCCGTCGGTGGCAAGGTCGTGTTCCACGTGACGCCCTCGGCCGGAGCTCAGATTCAATTGAGCGATGCCAATTGGGGCCAAATCGTCATTCTTGAGCCTCAGCAAGGCGAGACGACGATAGCATTGGAACTGACAGCTGATATCAGAGACCGTATAATGAATACCAACGACGGCTGGAGCGACACAGCCCTGATTATCCAAGGTGCAAATTGTGTCGTCAGCAAGGTGACCGGGGAATGGGAACTTTCGCTGGAGACCACCATCTGGGAAGGCAGCTGGACAAATGAAAATTGGGGAGGAAACCAGGACCTCGCATGGGGAGGCTATGATTGGTCGGCCGTGAAACCTGGCGCTAAGCTCCGTCTTTACATGACTCCTACCGTGGCTGACGGCGAATGGTGGTGTGTTTCCTTGCGTCACGGCGACGGTTGGGGCAATCTTCCCGATCCCATCCCCTCTCAATACGACAATCCGTCAAATCCCCTTGAGGTGGAACTGACTGCAAACGTAATCGACGATCTCGTGGCAAACGGCGGACTCGTGATCTCCGGAAGCACATTTACCCTCAATAAAGTGACTATCGAGTAAGGACAAGTTAATATCAGAAGCCAAAATAATAAAGAGCGGAGGCTCCGACCTCATGGGTCGAGACTGACCCGGGAAAAAGTCTCCGCTCCCAAAAGCCAACTACATGAAAATGAATAAATACGCATACATCTTTTCGGCCCTGCTTATGGCCTCCGGCTTGATAGCTTGCGACCAAGACCATAAGCCTGACTGGAGCGAGACAGCCCCTTTTGAAATAAAAATGGAATCGGCTTCGATTGCCGATGGTCAGGAAGTGAGCCCTGAGGTGATAGATATAATCGTGGCATATGACCATGATATCGCCATTAACTCGCTCGCCAAAATCACACTCAACGGGCAGGAAGTGGACAATCCCAGGGTATTGGAGGGCGAGCCCAATAAGCTTATCGCCAACTTCAATCTTGAAAGGGGAAAGAAATATACGTTTCATATCCCGGCCAATGCGGTTGCGGGTATTGGTTCGAAGACTTTCGCCCCGGAGTTGACAATCAATTTCAACACGGGCAAGATCAACATTATTGACAAGGCTCAGCTTGCCACGGCTTTGACCAACGCCAACGCCACGGCTGAGGCAAAAGCTCTCTATCAGCTTTTCGTAGACAACTACGGCGTGAAGCAGTTCTCGGGAGCAATGGGAGAGGTGGCGTGGAGCACTGCCTACAGTGATTTTATTGCCGAGCAGGCAGGAGCTTATCCCGCAATTGTAGGCTTCGATTATATCCATCTTGTGTCTTCCCCCTCCAGTTGGATTGATTATGGCGACATCACTCCCATCAAGAAAGTATGGGAAGCCGGAAGCATTCCGGCATTCACCTGGCATTGGAACGTGCCTAAATCCAAGAACAACCCCGATGCAGGATTTGATGCAAAGGACACTGAGTTCAAGGCCTCCAACGTGCTCGTTGACGGCACTTGGGAAAATGAAGTGGCAACGGCCGACGTAGAAAAAATAGCCGGCTATCTGAAACTGCTGCAGGATGCTGGAATTCCGGCTATATTCCGTCCGTTCCACGAGGCTGCCGGCGACTATACATGGGGAGCATGGTTCTGGTGGGGCAATTCCGGGCCAAGCGTCACCCGCGAACTCTGGACATGGCTTCGCGACAAGCTTATCAACGAATATGGAATCAACAATCTCATATGGGTCTGGACCGTGCAGACCTCCGATGAAGGTAAGCTCGCCGATCTCTCGAAATTGCAATCAGCCTATCCGGGGGATGATGTTGTCGATATGGTCGGAGCAGACCTGTATGTCGACCCAATGAGCAACCAACTTGAGCATTTCGAACTCATCTACAATCTCGTGAAAGGAAAGAAGATTGTGGCCTTGTCTGAATGCGGAAATCTTCTCGATGTCAACGCTGCCTTCGATGAAGGTGCCCTTTGGAGCTATTTCATGGGATGGTATGAGCTTGACGATGACGGAAATCCTGTGATCAAGGACTGGAATAAAAACGGGGAATGGAAGACCGTAATGGAGAATCCTCTCGTGCTCAATCGTGGAGACTTCAAACTGAAATGATGATTGATTGTGGGGGATAACGACCGAATCCCTGAAAAGGATAAGACCGTTATCTCCCATTCTCACATTTTTTGCTCATCCATACGATTTTATACTTGCGGAAACGCATTCTATTATTAATTTTGCGGAGAGGAAAAACACCGATGCAGATTCTTCCGACCCTGAAAATATAGACAATCATACACCCTTAATTATCACATAAATGAAATACGGCTATTTCGATGACAAAGCACGCGAATACGTCATCACGAATCCGCGCACACCTTGGCCCTGGATCAATTACCTTGGCAATAAAGATTTTTTCTCTCTGATTTCTAATTCAGCGGGAGGGTATAGTTTCTACAAAGACGCTAAGTTTCGCAGGCTGACCCGCTATCGCTACAACGGCGTGCCCATGGATGCCGGAGGTCGTTACTTCTATATAAAGGATGGTGACACGGTCTGGAATCCCGGTTGGAAGCCAACAAAAACCACCCTTGACTCATATGAATGCCGTCATGGCCTCAACTATACGATTATTCAGGGCGAGAAAAACGGATTGGAAGCAAAGGCTCTCTTTTTTGTGCCTCTCGACACGCATGCCGAGGTCACCAAGCTTTCTCTATCCAACAAAACTGACGAAAAGAAAACGTTCAAACTGTTTTCTTTCATTGAATGGTGTCTCTGGAATGCGGCTACCGACATGGAGAATTTCCAGCGCAATTTCTCCACGGGAGAAGTGGAGATAGAGGGTTCGACAATCTACCACAAAACTGAATACAAAGAGCGTCGCAACCATTACGCATTTTATACTGTCAATTGTCCCATAGACGGATTTGATACTGACAGGGAAACCTTCATAGGCCTTTACAACGGTTTTGACGAGCCCGATGCCGTGATGGAGGGCAGGCCGCGCAATTCCGTGGCACACGGATGGAGTCCCATAGCTTCCCATTATCTGGAAATCACCCTTCAGCCGGGGGAAACACGCGACTTTGTCTTCATCCTCGGATACGTTGAGAATGAGCCGCAAGAGAAATGGGAAAGCAAGGGAATCATAAATAAAATTCCCGCTCGTGAAATTATATCCCGTTTCGACACTGCTGAAAAAGTAGACAAGGCATTCGCAGAACTGCGTTCATATTGGGATGGATTGCTCGATAGCTATAAGCTTAAGTCGGGCGACGAGCGTCTTGACCGCATGGTCAACATATGGAACCAGTATCAGTGTATGATCACGTTCTGTTTCTCCCGCTCTGCCTCCTTCTTTGAAAGCGGCATAGGCAGGGGTATGGGATTCCGCGATTCCAATCAGGATCTTGTGGGCTTTGTCCATCAGATTCCCGCCCGCGCACGAGAGAGAATCATCGACATAGCATCCACGCAGTTTGCCGACGGAGGATGCTATCATCAATATCAGCCTCTGACTAAGCGTGGCAACAACGACATAGGAGGCGGATTCAACGACGACCCCATGTGGCTTGTCTTCGGAACCATAGCCTATATCAAGGAAACGGGCGATTTTTCGATACTTGACGAGCCTGTGCCGTATGACAATGTCAAGGGTACGGAGGTGCCTCTTATGGAGCATTTGCGCGTGTCGTTTGATCACGTCATCAACAATCTTGGTCCCCACGGACTTCCTTTGATAGGAAGGGCTGATTGGAACGACTGTCTCAACCTGAATTGTTTTTCCGACGATCCTAATGAATCTTTCCAGACGACGGAAAACAAGGCGGAGGGTTCGAAGGCAGAATCACTGATGATTGCCGGCCAGTTTGTGGTCTATGGACGCGACTATGCGGCTTTGTGCCGCAGGCTCGGTCTCGACGAAGAGGCAGCAAGAGCTGAAGAGCACGTGGAAAAAATGGTGGAGGCTGTCAAGAAGTTTGGATGGGACGGAGAATGGTATCTTCGCGCATACGATTACTTCGGAAACAAAGTAGGCTCCAACGAAAACAAGGAGGGGAAAATATTTATCGAGAGTCAGGGATGGTGCACGATGGCCGGTATCGGACTTGAAGATGGCCTTGTGGAAAAATCCCTCGATTCCGTCAAAAATCTTCTTGACTGCGAGCATGGCATCGTGCTCAATCAGCCGGCATTCACCGAATACGTGAAAGAATACGGCGAAATCTCCACATATCCCGCCGGGTATAAGGAGAATGCCGGAATCTTCGCCCATAATAATCCATGGGTCATAATAGGGGAGACAGTTCTCGGTCGCGGCGAACGAGCCTGGGAGTATTATCGGAAAATATGCCCGGCTTTCCTTGAGGAAAAGAGCGATCTCCATAAGGTTGAGCCTTACGTATATTGCCAGATGACGGCAGGAAAGGATGCTGCGAAACCGGGAGAGGCCAAAAATTCCTGGCTGACCGGCACAGCCGCATGGAACTGGTATGCCATCACTCAGTTTATTCTTGGTATAAGACCCGATTACGACGGTCTTCTCGTAGATCCCTGTATTCCGTCAGACTGGAATGAATACGAAGTGACACGTCGTTTCAGGGGCGCTGAATATAAGGTGAAGATAAGCAATCCATTGCATAAAGAGAAAGGAGTGAAAAGCATGCGCCTCAACGGCAAAGAGCTTGAAGGCAACCAGATTCCTGTGCAACCGGAGGGAGGTGTCAACGAAGTTGAAATAGTGCTTGGCTAAATTGATTACCCGAAGATAATAAAGATAATAATAATTGAGATACAAGTGAAAATAAAGCTTTTTTCGATACTTGCCGTCGTTGCTCTGACGGCATGTGGCGGCGGTAAGAAGGTTGCCGAGCAACAACCCGAGACAGAGATAACTCCTGCTCAATCCCTGTTGGCTACGCTTGATTCAGTGGCCGACTCCGGACATTTCTATTTCGGACATCATGATGACCCTGCGTATGGATTCGATTGGCATTACGTTGAGGGGAATTCCGATGTGAAGGCCGTCACGGGCGAATACCCGGGTCTTATGAGTTGGGATCTCGGCATGATTGAGGTGGATTCCGCAAAAAATCTTGATGGAGTGCCGTTCTCTTTCATGGCGGCAGAGATGGCAAAGCAGCAGGCCCGTGGCGGAGTCAACGCCATCAGCTGGCATCCTCTCAATCCCGCCACGGGTGGGGGGTCATGGGATGTTTCCAAGGCTCCTCTCAAAGAACTCGATACCAACAAAGCTCTCTCCGATACCCTTGACGTATGGATCGGTCGTGCCGCCGACTTCATCGGTGCTCTTAAAGATGAGAAGGGCAATCCGTTGCCGGTCGTTTTCCGTCCTTGGCATGAGAACAGCGGAAGCTGGTTCTGGTGGGGAGCCGAACATGCCACTCCTCAACAGTATATTGATCTTTGGAAGCGCACTCGCAAGATTTTTGATGAGAAAGGGATCAACAATGTGGTGTGGGCTTACTCCCCCGACAAAGACTTGACCCGTGAGCAATATTTCTCTACATATCCCGGTGATGAGTATGTCGACATCCTCGGCACCGATATATATCACTTCGGAGGGGCTGAAGGGGTAGAGGACTATAAGAAGAGAATCCAGGCTCAGTTGCCCTACGTAGTGGAGGAGGCAAAGAAACGCGGAAAGGTTGCGGCCTTTACTGAGACCGGAAGCGAAGGTCTGCCGATGAACGATTGGTATATGAACGTGCTGCTCCCATCCATTAAGGATCTTCCCATAGCTTATGTATGCGTGTGGCGCAATGCCCGTCATCAGGATAAGGCCGGCCATTTCTATGTGCCTTATCCCGGACATCTCGCTGAAGCCGATTTCAAGGCTTTCCACGACAATGGTCAGGCTATTTTTGTCAAATGAAGCTTTCCCTGCTCGGAAATAAAACATAAAATTCTAATATCTGCGAATAAGACAATCAAATAGGATTATAACTTAATACAATGAATACATTCGAATATCGCAAGAACCTCGTCCTCGCTCGCTATGAAGAGCTTGTGACACGTCCGAACACTCCCTTGGAGGGCAACGGAGTTTATGAGAGATATAAAAATCCGGTCATCACGGCCGAGATGGTTCCCCCGATGTGGCGTTACGATTTCAATCCCTCCACTAATCCCTATTTCATGGAGCGTATAGGAGTGAACGCAACGCTCAATTCCGGCGCAATGAAATGGAACGGGAAATATCTTCTTGTAGTCCGTGTGGAGGGCTACGACCGCAAGTCGTTTTTCGCCGTTGCCGAGAGTCCGAATGGAATAGACAATTTCCGTTTCTGGGATCGCCCCGTGACCCTTCCCGATGATGTCGTGCCGGCCACCAATGTCTACGACATGCGCCTGACGGCTCATGAAGACGGCTATATCTATGGTCTTTTCTGCGCTGAGCGTCATGACGATTCCTGCCCCGGCAATCTTTCCGCAGCAACGGCAACATGCGGAATCTGTCGCACGAAGGACCTCGAGAACTGGGAGCGTCTTCCTGACTTGAAATGCAACAGCCAGCAGCGCAACGTCGTGCTTCATCCTGAGTTCGTGGATGGCAAATACGCTCTATATACCCGTCCGCAAGACGGATTCATCGACACCGGAAACGGCGGTGGAATCGGTTGGGGACTCGTAGACGATATCACGAATGCTGTACTCGGCGAGGAGCGCATCATCGACGAGAGAATCTATCATACGATTAAAGAGGTGAAGAACGGCGAGGGCCCTCATCCTATCAAGACACCCAAAGGATGGCTTCATCTTGCCCATGGCGTGCGCGGCACGGCCGACGGGCTCCGCTACGTGCTCTATATGTACATGACCTCTCTTGAAGAACCCTGGAAGAAGATTGCCTCCCCCGGCGGCTATTTCATGGCCCCGCAGGGTGAGGAATACGTGGGCGACGTGATGAACGTGCTCTTCACAAACGGCTGGATAGCCGATGAGGATGGAAAGGTCTTCATCTATTATGCATCAAGCGACACGCGGATGCACGTGGCTACATCCACCGTCGACAGGCTCGTGGATTATTGCCTGAATACCCCTCAGGATGGGTTGACCACGACTGAAAGCGTCAAGACCATCAACAATCTTATAACCCGTAACCAAGAATTCCTGAAATCATAATATCATGCCTCATCACGGTTCATGATTCCTCATGCCCGGAATGGTTGCCGAAGTTTTGATCCTTAAGGCCATTATTCCCAATGCATGAAGAGTCATGGACTGTGGCACTTACCCCAACCTAAAATGAAACTGCTAAAAGAAAAAATCGGTTATGGCTTCGGCGACATGGCTTCGTCGATGTTCTGGAAGGTGTTCAGCTATTATCTTCCCTTCTTCTATTCCAACATCTTCGGGCTTCGCCTCGTGGATGCCGCGCTCCTCGTTTTGATCACCCGTATTTGGGACGGCATTTCCGACCCCGGAATGGGCATAATCGCCGACCGCACCCATACGCGCTGGGGAAAATACAGACCTTATCTCCTTTGGATTGCCGTCCCGTTCTCTGTGTGCGGCATATTGCTTTTCACCACCCCCGATTTCTCTTATGCAGGTAAGCTTGTCTGGGCTTATGCCACGTATATAGCCATGATGACCGTATATACGGCAATCAACGTTCCCTATGGGGCCATGCTTGGAGTCATGAGCGACGATCCCAAGGAGAAGACCGTATTCTCCTCATTTAGGATGTTTTTTGCCTATGGCGGGTCGTTTATCGCCCTTGCGGCATGGCAGCCCATTTGCGATTTCTTCCAGAACAATTATGGGATGAGTCCGCAAGGCAGCTGGCAGTCGGCTATGATTGTAATAGCGGTAGCTTGCTGCATTCTGTTCATATGCTGTTTCTTCATGACCCGCGAACGTCTGCAGACAGTCAGCACGGTCAGCGTCGGAAAGGACTTCAAATCCCTGCTAAGCAATCGCCCCTGGTGGCTCCTGATTGGAGCGGCCTTGTGTTTCAATCTTTTCAATACGGTCCGCGGAGCGACGGTAGCGTATTTCTTTGCAGATGTCATAGGGTTTGACGCGCATATAGAGTTCTTCTCCCTCTCGATCCTTTTCTATGCCGGGCTTTTCCTCAGTATTGGCGAGGTGGCGAACATGGTGGGCGTTGCTCTGTGTGTCCCCGTGGCAGGGAAATTCGGAAAGAAGACCACTTTTATAATGGTCAATACCTTGTTCGTTGTCTTCAGTGTGCTCTTCTTTGTCTTGCCCGTGAGCCCGACCGGGTTCTGGCTGATGTTGCTTCTGCAGATTGTCATTTCAGTGCTTACAGGAATAATGTCGCCTCTGGTTTGGTCGATGTATGCCGACGTCTCGGATTATGCAGAACTCAAATACAAGACCGCCTCAACCGGACTTATATTCTCCTCCTCTTCTATGGCCCAGAAATTTGGAGGAGCCATCGGCGGAGCCGCAGTGCTTTGGCTTCTCGACAGCTGTGGTTATATCGCACGTAGCTCTGATGCGGCCGCGGCTATGGTCGACCAACCCCAGGCAGCAATTTCATGTCTGTGGATGTTGATGACGTTCATTCCGGCGGCAGTGGCATTAATTTCGATATGCGTCGTATGGTTCTATCCGCTGACCACCGAGAAAGTCGACGACATAGTGGCCAGGCTTAAGGTGCAACGGGGCATGAAGAGTGCTGACAATCAACAGCAGGATGAGGCCACCGACTTCGCCAATGTCTGACTGCCCGGCATTTCATTGGAGGTTGAAAAATTCAAAAAATGTAAAAACAGATTAACAAGATGGATTCTTCATTAGCTACGTTCCGTCGGGAACTTGAGGATTGCCTCAACAATAATATATTGCGCTATTGGATTGACAGGATGACCGATCCTCGGGGCGGCTTTTATGGCCGTCGCGATGGCTACGACCGTCTTGATGCCGAAGCAGAGAAAGGCGGAATATTGAATGCGCGAATTCTTTGGAGCTTCGCCGCTGCATATCGCCATAATGGCAAACCTGAATATGCCGATGCAGCCTTGCGTGCCAGAGATTATATACGCGACCATTTCATCGACAAGGAGTATGGTGGAACATATTGGAGTCTTGATGCCGACGGCAATCCAATAGATACCCGCAAGCAATTCTATGCCATTGCTTTCACAATCTATGGCCTCTCGGAGCATTATCGCGCTGTCGGAGATGAGGAATCCCTGCGGATAGCACAAAATATCTTTGCCGATATTGAAAAACATAGCCGTGACCTTGTAAAAGATGGTTATGTAGAGGCAAAGACGCGAGATTGGCAGCCGATCGCGGATATGCGTCTCAGCGACAAGGACGACAATGCCTCAAAGACAATGAACACGCATCTCCACATAATGGAGGGCTACACATCGTTGCTTAGGGTGTGGCGGGATCCGGCATTGTTGGAGGCTACGACCAACTTGCTCAGGATTTTCCTTGACCGGATCCTTGATAAGGAGACTTGGCATCTCGGTCTGTTTTTCGACGACGACTGGCATCGGCAAGACCATATATTCTCTTATGGCCACGATATCGAGGCTTCATGGCTTATGCTGGAGACTGCCATGGTCATCAATGATAAGGCTCTTTTGTCGGAGACGTTGGCTGCTACTGAGAAGATAGCGTATGCAGCGTTGGAGGGAAGACGCGAAGAGGGAAGCATGGTCTATGAACGCCATTCCGACGGCAGCCTTGACGGCGATTTCCACTGGTGGGTGCAGGCCGAAGACGTGATAGGCCAGCTTTATCTTGCCCTATATCATAAGAAACCGGAATTCATAGGAAAGGCCGCCGAAAGTTGGGGCTACATAAAGGATAACCTTTTGGATACAGAAAACGGAGAATGGTATTGGAGCCGGAGAGGTTCTGACGGCAGCATCAACCGAGAGGACGACAAGGCGGGGTTTTGGAAATGTCCCTACCACAATTCCCGTATGTGCATAGAGGCGATAGAGACTTTGGAAAAACTCTGAAACTGAAAAATAAGAATCCGCGCCGACCTTTCGAATGTCGGCGCGGATTCTTATTTTTTCAGTCCTGTTTCAGGCTTATTTTTTCAGCTCCCGTTTGTCCCATGACGGATGGGCCGGATCTTCCGCAATAAGAGCTTCGGCAAGATCGATGTTTAACGCTTCGGCGAGCATACGTCCATATTCGTGGTCGGCATTATGGCAGGCTCTGACGTGGCGTTGCTTTATGAATAGCGGGACTGTTTCCATCTGCGTAGCCGTGTTTTGGCAGGTAGCTTTCTTGTCGTCAGAGCTCATTAGCCGCCAAAGTTTTCCAGGCTGAGTGTAGTAGTCGTCGTCATATAGCCGCTCGTCATAGTTGTATAGCTCTCCGTGTAGCTCCATAGGAGGCTCTTTTAATGATGGAGTGTCGTGCCATTCTCCGAAACTGTTTGGTTCGTATGCCACTGTTGCGCCATAATTGTCGTCCGTACGCATCTTTCCGTCGCGGTGGAAGGAATGAAACGGGCATCTCGGTCTGTTGACAGGGATTAGGTTATGGTTGACTCCAAGTCGGTAGCGTTGAGCATCTCCATAAGAGAAAAGTCTTCCTTGAAGCATCTTGTCGGGGGAGAAACCTATGCCGTCGACAATATTCGTAGGGTTGAAGGCGGCCTGTTCTATTTCAGCGAAGAAGTTTTCAGGATTGCGGTTTAGTTCGAGAATGCCGACATCGCGTAGTGGAAAATCCTTATGATACCACACTTTCGTAAGGTCGAAGGGATTGATATGGTATTCCTTTGCTTCATCTTCTGTCATCAGCTGAATCTGAAGCTTCCAACGTGGGAAGTCGCCTCTCTCGATAGCCTCAAATAGGTCGCGCTGATGTGATTCCCGGTCTTTGGCGATTATAGCCTCAGCCTCCTTGTCGGTAAGATTTTTGATTCCTTGTAGAGTGATGAAATGGAATTTCACCCATGTCCGCTTATTATCTTTGTTGAAGAAACTGAACGTGTGGCTACCGAACCCATGCATATTTCTGAAAGAAGCGGGAATCCCTCGGGGAGACATTGATATCGTGACCTGATGGAGAGCTTCTGGCAGGAGGGTCCAGAAATCCCAATTTGCAGTAGGGTTGCGCATTCCGGTTCGAGGGTCGCGCTTGATAGCATGATTTAGGTCAGGGAATTTCAACGGGTCGCGAAGGAAGAAGATGGGAGTGTTGTTGCCAACGAGATCCCAGTTGCCTTGGTCGGTATAGAATTTCATTGCAAATCCTCGGATGTCTCTTTCTGCGTCGGCGGCGCCCCGTTCTCCTGCCACAGTGGAGAATCTTACCAGACAAGGTGTCTGTTTCCCCACTTCAGAAAAAATGGAGGCGCGGGTAAATTCCGTGATGTCGTTGGTCACGGTAAAAGTTCCGAAAGCTCCGGATCCTTTTGCGTGCATACGCCTTTCCGGTATCACTTCACGATCGAAATGAGCGATTTTCTCAAGATACCAAGGGTCTTGAGCGGAAAAAGGACCGCGCAATCCGGCGGTCTGAACATTCTGGTTGTCGGCGATCGGGCGGCCATTTTCTGCGGTAAGTCTTTTCTTGTCCATACAATCACAGTGTGTGTTATGAATTAATAATAGTGTACAAATAACAACGTCCAAGATTCTCAAAAAGTTCGTCTGAACACTTACTAAGAGTGCTTCCCTTAAAATTGCGACCCCTACGGTCCCGAAATTTTTAAGGAGGCGCTATTAGAGTCTATAAGCTAAATTCTTGTGTCGGTGATAGGTTAGAGCTCCTATATTGAATGTCGTCTGCTCTGATTTGAATGATAATGGATTTAAAAGATTGGCGCATAAATAAATACACAAAGGCATAAGACCTTATTTTGGGGTTTTATGCCTTTGTGTATTTATTTTAATCAGAGCCTGATTATTATCAAATTATGTCAGGAGTCTATTTTTCGGGTCAAGCCGAAAGCACGGTGCATATGTTAAATTTTTCTGTTATTCTTATCTTACGAGAATCTTGCTGACCTTATTGCCTTGTCGACGGATGTAGATGCCTCCTTCTGCAGGATGGGATACTTTCATGCCTTGAAGATTGTAGTATTCCACGGGTGCTTCGCTGTCGTTGCAGATGCCTTCCACTGCAGATGCTTCGGCATGAAGCAGGGTGATTTTAGTAAGGGTCACTTTGTCGCCACAGAATTTTATGTCATGATTGGCGGTGTTTGTCAGTTGGGCTATGTCGCCTTCTCCAAGTGTCAAAGTGTATTCATTCTTGTCTACAGGCAGATTGAATGTTTGGTACTCCTCATTGTACCCCTCCACCTTCGTCATGGCAGGTAACGGTTGATCGTTCCAGCTGCTATCCACGTAGATCACTTTGAACCCATTCTCAGGTTCTGCCTTGTAGCTTATGATGAGCTTGTCTCCGTCCGCAACTTTTGCCTTGATGAAATCGGATGTCGACAAATTGACGGCTTTCTCCCACCAGTCGACAGCCTTTTCCCCTTCCCATAGCACGACGGGAGCGGTCGGGTCAACCACGGCCTCGTTTTGAAGATATGCCGCAGTCAGCGTCAGCGTGCCGATTTCGTGATTTTGGAGATAGATCTGTTTCACTGCATTTTTGTATTGAGGATCGAGAGTGGCGGATGCCTTGTCTACTTCCTTGTTTACACTGACATTTGTGGACGTAGCATTTGCATCGACATATTCCACTACGATTGAATATCCGATGGCGTTTCCCTTCGTTTCGATGACAATTTCATCGAAAGCGCTGTAGTCGGCCGATTCGAGCCACCATCCTTTGCCTGTCCAGTTTCCGACGTAGGTGATTGTCTTGGTTTCGGCATCATAGGTGGAATCGCCCCATCCGCTTGAGCCGAACGAGGGAAGCATGTCGAACGTGTCGGCATTTGCACTTAGGGCAGCTGAAATGATAGCTGCAGAAGTTAGTAAACGTTTAATCATGAGCTAAATGTTTGGGGTTAAAAAATAAGTATTCACGATAAGCCTCAAGAAGGCTGTTGGTTTGCTGAAGTTATTATTGTCTGTGTATTCCGTTTAAACCACGAGAATATGGCATGAGTGTACGAATAAGTAGATTTCGACTACATCTGCAAAATTAGCAAAATAAAGTGACCGGGAGCAAAAACGGGATATGTTTAAAAACAGATTTACGAGAAACTCCAAATAAGTAATACTTTGAGAAGATATATTTTTTAATAAAGTGGAAAAATGTAGAGCGTCTGCTTGACAAATAAATTATAAAGCACTATATTTGCAGATTAGATTTAGAAGCTTCTGATAGAGTCTTGCAAATGTAGGGGACTCTTAAATCAATAAGTACTTCAGATAAATAAATGAACATATCAGGCTCTTTTGGAGAAATTGATAAAGTGCGTGGTTCCCAGCCCTGCGAGTCCTCGGTTGACAGCATAGAAAAGATTGTCAGTCGAGACATAGTCTGCGGGCTGTATCCATTGGCCTTTGAGCATTCTCCAGAGAGTCTCCGCAATGTTGAGATGAGGGGAATAAGGAGGCAGGAAGAAAAGATAAAGGCCCCGTTTCTCCCAGATTTTTCTCATTTCCTTCATATACTTGCTCCTGTGCACCTTGGCATTGTCAAGCACGACGAATGTGTCCTTCCTTATTGTAAGGGAGAACCTGTCAAGGAAATCCGCGATGCTTTCGGATGTCATGCTTTCGGTGGAACAGAAGCCGTTATAGCGGCTGTCATAGTCAATCATTCCCCAGATGTTGAGCCTTGCGCCCCTGTCCGACGGAATGGTGATGTTCTCTCCGGGAAACTGCCAGCCGTATGGCACGTATCCTTCGGTACAAGTGAAGCTCCCGTCTCCAAAATAGAGGTCGATAAGGCCGTCACGGTACTGTTGTTCAAGCTCTTGCAGCTTCTCCTTCTTATAAGCGTAGAGCTGCGGCGAGGGTGCCCCTTTGGTCGTCTTCCTTATACGTCCAAATCTTGCGCCAAGGCTGATAAAAAAGCCCTGAACGTGTCGCGACACGCCTCCTTGCCTGTGGCTTCCTGCCATCTCTCCTTGGCCTTCATGACACTTAACCTGTCCTTTTCGATAGCAATCCTCACCGCCTCCTCGTCCAATGAGTCCATTATTGGCTTGGCTCCCTGTCCCGGTTTGTTCCGAAGACCGTCCACGCCATGTTCGAGATACCTTTTGACCCAACGGTTGACCTTGGGTTCCGAACATGACAGCATTTCCGCTATCTTCTTTGAGGACAGACCGTCGGCTTTGCATAATATTATTCGGCTTCGTTTCTGCATAAACGGCCTGGAATCGAAGTGCTCTATATACTCCAATTCCACCCGCTGTTTCTTGGTAAGTTTTACTTCTGTGATTCTCATAGTCGTTCCTTACCTTAATACAATGCAAAAAGCGTGCCAACATATGTACATTAATTTTTAGTTACTACTTATAAAATTCCAATGAGCATAACAGAAAGATATTCCGACAGCATCCAATCCTTCGCAACAATGAGGGAAGCAGGACTTGTATACGTAGACAAGACCGATCTGATATATAGGTTGGTGAGAGACCCGAAGAAATATTTTTTGGCTCGTCCTCGTCGATTTGGAAAAAGTCTTCTTCTGTCGACGATAGAAGCTTATTTTCTTGGGCGTCGAGATCTTTTTAAGGGTCTGGCCATGGAAAGCCTTGAAAAGGATTGGCTGGATTATCCTGTGATTCATATTGATTTTAATATTGGAGATTTCAGTTCGGCCGCTTCATTCCTTGGGCGACTTGATACGGTTTTCTGTTTCCTTGAGAGTAAATATGGGATTGAGAAGGTGGATGACTCTATCGGTTCAAGATTTGAGAACATCATTATCTCAATATCTGATCTTACAAAAAAGAAAGTGGTTATTCTCGTTGATGAGTATGACAAAACCTGAATCGACCATTTGGGAGAAGACTATGAGTCAGAGAGAATAAGAACTCTGATGCGTGATTTTTATGGAGTTATAAAATCACAGGATTCCAATATCCGGTTTGCTATGATTACGGGAATCATGCGCTTCAGACATCTTTCCATGTTCTCGGGCCCAAATAATCTGACAGATATATCAATGCGCAAGGAGTTTTTCTTCTTTGTGTGGTATAACCGATGAAGAGCTGCAACATTATTTTCCGCAAGGTATAGATAGTCTTGGAAATGAACTTGGATTAGAGAAATCCGCCACTCTTGATATGCTTAAGGAGAATTATGATGGCTATCGCTTCTGTCAGGTGGATTTCGGATTATATAATCCGTATAGTCTACTACAGGCTTTTTCATCTCTTGAGATTGACAACTATTGGTCGTATTCCGGCGCTCCAAAGTTTCTTGTGCAGCTTATAAGAGAAAAAGGTTGGTATCTTGACGACATCGACAATTCCTGTTTGCCCAAGGATTATCTATCCTTACCCGATACTGCCATCAACGATCCTTTGCCATTAATGTTTCAGACTGGCTACTTGACAATAAAAGGTTACGACTCCGACATGCAGGAGTTTTATTGGCATATCCAAATAAAGAGGTAAGACAGAGTTTTATTAAATATCTTTCTCTTACTTATTTTAGCGAAATGGACGAGTATTCTCTTGCAGTTTCATCTTTGAAGTTCATAAGGGAGGGAAATGTTGAATCTTTTATGTTGGGGATTGAGCGTTTTCTTGCTGACATCCCTTTCGAATCCATCTCGAAAATAGAAGAGGCACATTTTCATAAATTCGTATATTTGCTTTGTCGAATAATTGGATTGAATACGAAAACAGAGTATCATACTTCCAACGGAAGTATTGACATGATAGTGGATGTTGCCAAATATTATTATATTATTGAATTTAAGATTGATAAAAGTCCTCAAGCTGCATTGGATCAAATCCAGGGGAAAGACTATCCGGCAATCGTTAAGGGGAAAAACAAGCAAACCATATTAATTGGTGCCAATTTCTCTACAAAAACACGTCGTCTTGATGGATGGATTTCGGAATCCATAATGTAGTTGAGATAGTGTCATTGCCTTGAGAAAGAGAGAAGGCGTAGCGAAGATTTGAGCGACGGCTGGTATCGGCGGCAGGCTTTTAGGCATAGCATGGGAACGGCTACCCCGGCGATGGAATATGCCACCCAGAAAAGGTCGGAATGATTGTTGTGGTGGATTACCATGTGGCATCCTATCTGGGCGAAATCAAGGTCATACCACCATATCTTGGCAAGGCTGACAAGTTTAAAGGATATGATATGAAAGACAAACACGTAGATGGTGTTCTCTCCGATGAAGATTAACGTGTCGCGAACGAAGGATCCTTTACGGTCGATGACGGCAGATATGTAGCGCACGGCAAGGAACCCGATAATGCCTGTCAAGGGAAGGGTCAGCACGTCGATCATCTTCCCATGATTGTTCATGCCGGAAAGATGAAGCCACGCGGCAATGCAGAGCAGAACGAAATATGCGGCAGACAATGCCCAGTGTTCCTTTATGCGGGGTTCGTATTGGCGATAGAGAAAACCTATGCCGAAAAAGAACAGCCCCCACACCTCTCGCATTCCTCCATTGGGGATATATCTAAGTTTCAGGCCGAAGCCTATTCGAAATGCGGTGAAGGCCAATGCCCCGATGCAAATAATTGCAGCTATTTTGGTGGGGGAGAGGTTTGTTTTCGCTGAAAACAATTTGAAGAGGATAAGAAAAAGCAAGCTTGCCACGAGAAGACCGCGAAAAAACCAGAAAGCACCGGCCATGAATTCATCGTATCCGCTCATTGATGTCACGATCAACAGCAATCGGTTGGCGAAATCTTTCCATGAGTAAGGATGGGTGACTCCCCCCGTCCAATTGCCAAATTCCTCGTTGAGGATTCCAAAATGGAAAAACACGTTGTGGAGCAGAAGGAAAAGGAGACTCCATTTCAGGAACGGAAGGTAAAGTCCCTTGAATCTTTTTTCACAAAACGACCACGGATCAGACAAATACTTAAGGCTGAAGAAATAACCAGCTGTTATGAAGAACAGGGGCATATGAAACGTATAGATGAAATTAGTCAGGAGTTCAGGTGCCTCCGCATGGCCCACCACCATAAGGATTATGGCTATTCCTTTGGCAATTGATATGATGTTGTTTCTTTGCATATGAAAATTCAATGAAGTGGTTGGAATTTTGAGGATGTCATGCTGCAATGTATTGATATACAATATGAAGAGCCATGTGTATAATCCCCTTGGAGAAGAAAATCGCTGCAAAAATACGAAAAAACTTGCAAGGGAAGAAAAAAAGTCGTAACTTTGCAGTGCAAAAGAGCGGTAGCGGCGCGAAGCCGTAGCTGTTCGGCTGCCGGGAGAGGTGGCAGAGTGGTCGATTGCGGCGGTCTTGAAAACCGTTGAGGGTCACACCTCCGGGGGTTCGAATCCCTCTCTCTCCGCTTCTAACATTGAAAATCAATGTTTTAGCGAATAAGTACCCGAATAAGTACCCAAAAACGAACTTTTTCGGGTATTTTTCTTATATCCGGGTGCCAATAATGAAGCCGGAAGCCCCCGCCCGGCTTCCGGCTCTCGTTTAATGGTTCTTGGCTGCGCGGTGCATCTTTATCACTGTCTTCACGCCCCAAATTATTGCGTATATACCGAACGCGCCGACGACTGCCAAATATAGCCAATCCCAAAAAGTAAACTTCGGCTTTTCCTCGGTCTTGGTTTCGGATGCTTCCTTATTGTTGGCTTCGACGTCCTGTTTTATTGCGCTTTCCTCGGTCGCCTTCTTCTCGGCCTGGACTTCGGTGCGGGTCTGCTCGTTCTTTTCCCCGTTCAATACCGCCCGGCCTTTGGTTACGCTCTTTACGTTAGGGGGCTTCGCCTTCTGCCCTTCCTCGGTAGCGGCGGCCGCAATTATCGCGTTAAGCCAATCCGGGGCGGAGGTACTATCGGAAGGAATGGAAGGAACGCCGCCGGGGTAAAACTCCACCGTTGCGAAGTCTATTACCACGTTCCGGCGTTCGTCGGTCGTTACGTTGGTAATTATCGCCGCTGTTTCCGTGGATCCGGCGTGGTGCTGTTGCTCGGTCGTCGCCGTAAGCTGCGCTTCGGCTTGTGTGTTGGTCGCTACCGTCTTTCGGCTCGTCGAACAGGCGGAAGCAAGCAACGCAAGAACGACTATAAGAATTTGGGCTACTCGGTTCATACGTCGGGGAAGGTTACGGTTTTTTCGGGTCTGCTGTTGTAGGTAAGGCTTCCGTACTTGATACGGTTAAGCCTTTTAAGCCAGCCGTTCCTAAATCGCCTTTGTGAAGGGTTGGCGGCTACTATGCCTTCAATGAAGGCGACGCGGGCGGCCTTAATCTTATCGAACAGGGCGCGGGGGGTCTGAGCGTTGATGGCGGATAAGGTCTTTTCGCCTACAATGCCGTCCACCTTCACGCCGAGAAGTTTCTGTACTTTCGTAATTCCGTGCTTGCCGGACGCCCATACCCAATCGACGACAATGTTAGCGACTGACTGCGACGCTATGCGGTCGGCTTTCCACCGGTTCCAATAGTGCGGACGCATAACGCGCTCTATTGCGTCGGTGTCGGTTATCTTCTTGAGGTCGTCTACGTCGATGTCGCCGTCGCCGTCCTTGTCGTAGCCTACTTGTCGCCATGTGGCAATGGTTACGCCTTTGTTGGTTGCCCCGCCCCGGTCGTGGGGGTCGTTCACAAAGCCGCCTTCGTGCGACAAAATGAACGGGGCTAAGATTGCTAAATTTGCCATGTGTCAATGGTTGTTATTGGTTTATTCTTCTACCTCGTCTTCTGCCGTCGGCTTGGGGCCTGTATTGTCGGGTATGTCTTCGAGCGCGTCGTCTATCTCCTTACGCCCTATCAACTTGAAGAAGTTGAACCGCTTCTTTATGCCTTTATACTCAAAATAATTATTAAGGCAGCTTGATATTTCAATGCCGTAAATTATCAAAAGTAAAGCCATTGAAACGACGGGAATACCTAAGACGACGCCGACGGAACGCCCGCAAAGTCCGGCTAATGTTACCCAGCAGAAGTAGTCGGCTATTTTGTTAATGGTTCGTCGCCACGCTGTCGAACCTCGTATTTCCTCGCCCCGCTTGGCCGCCTTCTTAATGCCGAAACGAAGGTCGGCATTAATAAGGGCGAGGCCGAATAGAAGCCACGGGGTAAGGCTGTCGTAGAAGTCCGCCAACGCTCCGCCTATCGACGGGAGAAGGTGGCTAAAATAGTCTTCTGTCATTGTTGTTTTTGCGGGTTTGGTTAGTCGTTGCCGCCGAGGTCTGCCTTAACCATAGCCTTGATTTCGGCTACCCTGTGAAGGTGTGCGGTATAGGCGGCTTCGGCCTTCTCTGCATCTTCTTCGTCAAGAAGTCCGGCGCGGGCGGCGTTGTAGTCGTTAATCAGTCCGAACTCTTCCGTTTCGGAAACTTCGGCGCGAATGACGGCGCGGGTTATGTCCTTGTAATTGGGCGTTCCCCATAGCTGCACCGTGTTGCAGTCGTAGGTCGTGCGGGTCTGCGGCGTGGTGTCTGCCACGTCCACGCCTTCGGCGTCGTCTGCGACGGCCTGGGGTTCCACTTCCTCGACGCGCTCCACGATGTTGTAGTTGTAGTAGTACGCGCCGTTACCGAGTGGCTGAATAGCCAACGGTCTAACGTCTGAATTTGATTTCATACGGGCTTATTTTATTAAGTTTGTTAATAAGGTATTGGCTATCGCTGTATTTTAGCCAACCCCACCACGGCGCAATAGCCTGTAAGAAGTCTTCCCGTGATATAGGGTGCTTGGCTTTCCTCAACTTGGCAATTTTCCGGCAAAGGCTTCGCTTTATTCCCTTCCTTATCCGTGTTTCGTTCAGGTAAAAGACGAAGCCTAAAAAGTCAATGCCCCGGCCGTGCTTGTCGCTGCTGTCTAAGGCTACCGGGAAAATTTGCTTATTCCGCTTTACTTCTATCCGTAGTTTTACGTTGGTGTAGTCTTCGATGTCCGCTAACAAACGGTGCAAAAACTCTTTGTCGTTGGAAAGTATGCCAAAATCGTCGGCGTAATTTATAAGCCACTTAACGCCCTTCTTCTCCTTCAAGTAATGACAAAGGTAAGTTATATAAAGGTTCGATAAGTACGGGCTTATTGGACTACCCAACATAACGCCTTCCTCGCTGTCTATAATGGCGTCCAATACGCGAAGGATCCGTTTGTCCTTTATGCTCCTTCGGACGATGCCTTTTAGAACGTCATGCTTTATTGTCGGGTAGAATTTTCGTATATCAAGTTTAAGACAATACACAGGGCCTCCCTTCCGGGCTTCCTGTATGTAACGGCGCATCTTAAACGCCGCTGGAAGTTGCCCCCGTCCTCTTATGCCGCAGTAACTATCGGAAATAAACACCTTATCCCAAATCGGGCGAAGGGTCAAAAGCATGGCGCGGTGTATTATCTTATCGGGAAATTCGGGAACTATGGTAAGAAGCCGTTCCTTCCCGTCATTGATGGTTACGTTGTAAGTTGGCGACGGTTGGAACTCGTCGCGTTCAAGCAAAGAACAAATTACCCCCGTGTTTTCGGGCTTGTATTTGTCCGACATCCGGGCGGCGCGGTCTATATTGTCCGCGCTGCTGAACTCTCCGTATAGGTTGCCGTGTCGTTTCACTTCTTTGCTTTGCTGATTACTTGGCGTTCTTCGGCGGAAGCCTACCAAAAGCCATTAATAATTACTATTTTTCGCCGTGGGGCGGGGTCTTTGCCATTTTAAGTATATTGCCCTTATTTCTAAGGTTATCAGTAATTCCGGGAGCCGAAGTACGCATTCGAATTCGAAGCCGCGTTGATCGTATACGCGTTCGCAAGCCCGGCATTCGCGCCGTTGTTCGCGTTCCCACCGAACAAAACGCCCGTAGGCAAACAACCCAATTCGTTTTATTCAAAGTAGTAGCGCGTTCCCGAAGCTCGCATAGTTACTTTTCGCGGGAAGGCGTTACGCTTCTTAATCTCACGAAGGACGTATTTTATTTCGGTCGAATTGGTAAAGAACTTTTCCTCCTGGCCCGGCTTGTCGGGGCTATTGTCCGGGTGCTTTATCTTCACTAAGAAGCGTTCCGCCCCGAACTTCGTCTTAACTCCGTCGATGAAGTCAAGAACGTAGAAGGAAAGGTTAATTAACTTCTGCTGCGTCGTTTCGTGGCAGTTGAAGTGTTTGTTATTCTCGTCCTGTGGAATGTTCAAGAAGGCGAGCGTTCCGTCGTCCTGTGTGGGGTTGGTTTCGTTATTCATTTTTTGGTCTGATATTGACCCCAACCGCCGAATAGACGGGCCGCGGCGGTTGGGGCGTGTTAACGGGTTTTCGTTGTCGTAAGGGGTTCGGGTTACGCTGCGGGTATAAAGCAAAGCCGGGAGCCGAAGAACGCAGACGAACTCGCAGCCGCGCTGAGCGTAGACGCGTACGCAAGCCCGGCAGTCGCGCCGTAGTCCGCGCGCCCACCGAACAAAACGCCGCGCATGGCTGTGCCGGACGTCGGTATATTGGTATAGAAGTAGTCCGCGAAGTAGATAGTAGAACCGCCGCCCACCTCTACGGGCATATTCTCGCCGTATTCGCCGGCCATGATGCGCTTAACGTAGCCTTCCGAACGGGGTAAGTTGCCCCGGTAGTCGTAGTCGTTGTAGCTGCTGTCTTGGAACTTCGCCGGGTCGTTGCAAACGTAGAACTTCGACAGGCCGCCGTCGGCTTCGCTCTGTATCTCACACTTACAGCCGTCCGTCCAACTCCAAATGTGGCCGAAGGGGTTTTCTATTCCTCGGTAACTCGGAACGTGGGCGGTGTGGGTAATGCCCGCGCCGTTGTTAATGGTATAATCGACGACGCCGGTAGCGTTACCGAGCGAATTGGTAGCACCGCAGGGAATGAACGGGTAATAGCCGTTATAGGTGTTCCAATTCCCGGATGAAATTTCCGTAACGCCGGGACCGAGGCCGCCCTGCTTGTAGCCGTTGGCGTCCGGCTGTGCGTTAAATGCGGCCTGGCTGTTAAGGTTGGCGTATTCAATGACGAAAAGCCAATAGGTCGCCAACTGCGCGGCGTATAGGTCGCAGTTCCACCCCTTGCCGTTAAGCCCGGCGGTTCCACGGTTACGGGCATAGTTGCGGAAGTTGGTAAGGGAAATTCCCGTAGCCGGAAGTCCGAGGAAGCTGCGGTAGGTTCCGTCGTAGGCTGTGTTATTGTTGCCCCCACGGAAGGCGGCGGTAGTGTTGACGACGGACGCCAACTTAGGCGTAGCCGCTACGGTACGGTCTACCGTGGCTTCGTATGCACTTCGGTACATAAGTGGTACTTCGTGGAAGCCGGGCAGCGGGTACTCGGAAATAAGGGCTATAAGGTCGGTTCCGTCGAACTCAAACTTTCGGTAGTGCTTGGGAATTTCTACCATTACTTGACCGTCTGCCCCGGTAAGGTTGGCGGCGGCCCCGGTGTCGCGCTTGGTGCTGTCGGTGGCGAGAAGGTAGTAGGCTACCGTTCCGTTATCACGAAGCACACAACGGCGCATTTTAGACTGAACCGGGAGCGACGTATGTAACTCCGGGCGTCCTATGCGCTCCAATGTGGTAGCGGCTACGGTCGTCTTTATGCGGACGCCGTAGTAATAATCGTAGGGGAACGCGGGCTTAGTGTTGCCCGCTGCTATAATTAAACCCATAATTTGTTGGTTATTAGTAGCCCCAAAGAAGGGCGGTTTTCTGACTTGTTGTTTTTATCTCTCGGACTATTTCGGGGTTCCAGCCCATTTCAAAGCGCGTGGCAATAAATTCGCCTTCGGGCATTCCCCAAAGGTTCACTTCAAGCACTACCGCCGCTTCTCCGTCGTTCTTGACGCAAAAGGGGGTATCTTTTCGGAAGTTGCCCCCGTCGAAGTTGACCGGGCCAATTACCGAAACTTGTGCGCTTACTTGGTCGCCGTTCCTGTTTGTCATTTTACTGCGTTTTTGGTGTATGCAAAATTACGTTATTATCGTATCACTTTAATACGTCGCTAAATATCCGTGAAGTGTTTGTTACCCCGGTAGCCGTGAAGTCCGGGGTAGCAAAACACTATATAGCGGCGTGGTTCAGTCGTTTAGGTCGTGCCAATATTGTTTATTCCTCGTTTTGACTTGGAAGCCCGAAGTATTGACCTTTATTCCGAAATTCCCGAACTGAACTATAAACAGGTCGTTACTCATGAGCATCGCGCCGTTCTTCCACCCGGCTAAAAGTCCGTCGTTCCCTAAAATAGTCCGTTCGTAATTGCCGCGTAGGAATGAGCCGTTTATATAACCGCTTATTGTGAAGTCTTCGGTTTCGCCTGTCTTTTCGCACCAACATTTTAGATTGTTGGTTTCAAATTCAAGCGAATAGATTCCTTCATCTCCTGCGGAAATATAGAACGTTCCGCCGTTGGCCTGAAAATTTCTGTATGTTCCTGCCGTTAACGTGCCCGATTGTGTTAAAGAATAGGTTTTAACTACTATACCATCGCGCTTTATGCGTAGGAAGGCGCAGGGCGGATTAACCGTTATATTCGGCTTCCCCGTATTGCTTTTCATCCCCGAAGGGGCTGTAAGCGAAAAGCCGAAATTATCTACGCAAATATGTGAGCCTTTGTCCATAAAGCCCAACAAACACGACATTTTAAGGGCGGCTACGCTCATCGGGTTCTGAATACCTCCGCCGGGAATATATACCCTTGTGTTTAGGCTTTTTCTTTCCGCTATATTAGCCGCGCTTTTTAGAATATAGTCGGAATAGTCGCCGACGCTTCCGTTATATATTTTCAATTTAGTATAGCCGCCCGAAAACATATTTAACCCTGTATCGTCCAATACAACCGAGTCGCCACAAAGGATTTCTCCGGGGTCAGAATTTAGACGAATTGCTGGCGTTTTGCCTTGTGCTATTTCTTCGGAGGATAGAATTGATTGTATATAGTTGCCGTCAATCTCCCAATTAGCAATTTTACCCGCAATAGCCGTAATAACCCCTTCTATAAATGCTTTTGTAGCATAAATAGTACCGTCTTGAAGGACGCGGAAGGGCGCGGTAAAGCGATTCGTCTTACTTGCACCCGCCCAAATTCTGACCTTCCGGGCTTCCGTTTCGTTCGCGGCTTCGTTTTCGCCCCCGGTAATTCCGGCTACAATACTTTGGGAATTGCCGTTAGCAAGCTGCACCGTTCCGGCGGTAATAATACCCTTGTCGATGGTTACTTGGGTGTTGTCGTAAAAGGTGGCTTCCGCCCAATCGTTCGCGTTGTAGCCGGAGGCACGGGCGGCAATAGCGCGGTATAGGTCTTTACGGGCTACGCCTGTGCTATCCGTCCACGAACGTAGCCACAGGTCGCCAATGTCGTAAGGCCCGTAAGGTGTGCTTACGAATACTTGCCTTTTGCGGTCGGCTGTGTCCTGTGCGTTGTTGGCGGCTTCGTAGGCGTCTATTGCTTTTTGGTCTTGTATAGTAGTCCAATAATGACCATACCCCGTTTCTGTTAATCCTGTTTGTCCGTTAGTATAGCTATATGTCGTTTCGGAATAACGCTTTAACGTATGCGTAGAACCATTATACCACATATCGCCGACGTGCTTACGTCTTTCGGCGGTCGTAGTCCACGCGGTAGACGGGTCGGTAGTCTGAAACCAACTTTCTATTTTCCCGTCTATTTGTCCTTCTATGTCGTTGACGGTAGGAAGAAAGTTATAATTTATGAAGTTCGTTAACGCCGAGTTGTCGGTGTACTTGCTTGCCTTCTCCCAATCGCCGGAATTGAAGGCCCCGGTAAGACGTTCCGTTTTACAGCGTAGTATGTCGCCCGTGCTTCCCTGTACCCACAAATCGCCGACGTGATAAGGGGTGTAAGGCGTGGAAACGAAAATTTTAGCCTTATCGTTGGCGGCGTCGAGGGCGTCCTGTGCCAACGCTAACGCTTGGGCTAACTCGGTGTCTTCAAGTTCTTGCCAATAGTAGCGCAGTCATCGCGCTGCTCCGGGGCGCGGGGAAACTAAGCCTTTGACGTATCGCCAAACCTTGCCGGACGTGGTGTTATAGTAAAGGTCGCCGAGGTGCTTTTCCTTCTCGTTGTTATTCCCGGCGGCTGTGTCTGCTTCCGCCCATTCCTTAGCGGGTTCGTTTGCTTCGGCTAACGGCGCGGTATTCAACGGCGAAGGATCCACTTCGTAAAACCATTGTTCTATAACTCCGTCTAACTGCCCTTGAAGGTCGCCCAATATGCCGGGCAGCGTGTTGTTGATGTAGTCTTTAAGTTCGTCGGTCTTCTCCTGTACGTCTGTAAGGTCGTGGTATTTGCCGTCTGTGCCGACGAAGCGAATAACGCCGCCTATCTCGTCGTTATCCAAATCGAAGTAACACTTACCGCCGCCGCTGCTCTCTATTCGCCCGGTACGAAGGAAACGCCCGTTTATAGTCGTGCTTCCGTAGGTAAGGCTTACCAATCGGCCGGGGTTCTTGCCCCCGGCGTCGGTTACGACGCTGTTAAGAACTCCTATAAGGAAGTTGTAATATCCGGCTTCCTGTTCCACCTTTATGGCCTGCGTGGAAAGGATAATTTGTCCGCCCCCGCCCGTGGTGGAACATTTGGCGTAAATGAAGTAGGCGGCCGACGGATTAAGCCCGGAATAGGTCGCCGACGATAATACCCACGTCCTTATAGTTTCTTCTATGGCGTAATGAATAAGCCGCCCGTTTGAAACATAAAGCGTGTTCGGGTTCTTGTTATAGTTCGGTTGGAACGTAATGTTTTGGAGCGTGAACTGGGTAGACTTCGCGCCAACGCTCAACATTTGCGTTTCAATCGAAAGGGGCTTTATTTTCTCGCTGTAATAGTCGCCTTCCGGGTCAAAAACCATGTTTAGCAGCTCTTGGGTCGCAAGCCAACGGCGGCGGGCCTTCGCGGGGTCTGCTAACTTGTTTATGGTTATAACTTCGTTAATGTCCTCAATCTCGTTAAGGACGCGGACGGTAGTAGACTTCGTTACGGTGTCGCTTAGGGTAATGTCGTAGGAGTGCCGCTTCAATAGGTTGCGTTCTATCCTAACAATTCGTACCGCCTTGCTTACGCCGATGTCCTCGTCCTCGACGTTAATATAGTCGCCGACGTGCAAAATTTCGGTTTCCACCTCGCGCCCAAACATAGCCGTAAAGAAGTCTTCCGCTATGGTAAGTTTATAACTTACTTGTGGCTGGGTCATAGCCGGGAAGTCCTTGTTTGCCGCTTCTAAAAGTTTGTTTTGGGCGGCGATTATATAACTTTGGGGCAGTTGTATCTCGGTAATTATATACTCGTCGTTAACGCTAATTTGGAAGGCTCCGGCCGTAGCGGATGGGAATACCATACCGTTTTCGTCCGTGAAGCGTTTAAGTACGAAGGTTCGGGTAGCGTGGTCGTAGGAGTGTATGTCAAATTCGTAGCCCGCCAACTGCCCGGTTTGGAATTTGACTTTTGCGGCTACGTCGCCCAATAGGTAAAGGGTGCTTCCGTCGGATCCTTTGGCGTTAAGGTCGAACATGGCGTTATCCCCCTGCGTGGTGTCCGAAAAGGTTATTTCGTCCGGGCCGAGTGCTGTTACCTTGCCGACGCGCTCCGGCTTAATGTCGTATATCTTTTCGTTTTCCTTCGTGCCGTACTTCGCTTTCGCGGTGGCGTCCTCTAAGTATGAAGTAAGGCGGTCGGTATCGGGAAGGCACAGGCGCGTATGCCCGTAGTTCCGTCCGAGGTTATCCTGGCTCCCGTAGACGAAAAGGCGGGTAGTTATCCCGGCGTTGTTGACGTTGGTACGTTTAAGGCTGTAAAGCCCTTTACCTCGCCCGTAACGAAGTGTAAACGGGTGGGTAATTCCGGCCTTCTCCTTAATGTTGATTGTATTGAAGCCGTCGCCGGGCGTTATCTCAAATTCTACGCCCCATTCGCTACAAATGTCTTGAAGGACTTGTAGGCAGTTCCGGCTTGCCGTATTTATGTTTTTGTAGGCGGTCGCTCCTGTCGCCGGGCAGTCGCCTAAATGCCACTTATTCGGCTGTACGCGGTTGGCGTTCCATACTAATACGGTCAAATGTCCGCGTAGGTCGCTGTAATAGGTGTCGCCGTAAGCGTCCGGGGGCAGCTTATATTGGGCGTCTATTAAATCGTACTGCAGGCCTTCAAACGTGATGTCGTACTCAAAGCGCCGTTGCCCGTTTTTCGTGGGCTGCGGCAGTTGGTTCGCCTTGTAGGTGCGCCCGTAGACTTCTATACGGTCGCCTATGCCGACGGGAAGGGGTACGGCTGACGAAACGCCAATAGTTACCGCGTCGTCGGAAAGTAAGGCGGTTTTTTGGGTCGCCTTACTGATTCCGCTGACGTTCTTACGGCTGAAAAGCGGCGTTTCGCTTCCGTCCGCGTGGTGGATTATAATCTGTTCCATACGATGATGCCGTTGGTGGAAAAGTCGGTTATTTCCTCGACTACTCCGGCGACAATGACGTAGTAAACGCCGTTTTCGGCGTAGGTGTGTTTTAGCGTCTTAGTCCCGGTATAGTCGCCGTAGATGTCTTCGCTAACGCTCCCGTCGCCCCAATAAACCGTAACTACTTTGTCGGTCTTCAGGGCTATGGTAACTTCGCGGCTCGCGTAATTTATTCGTTGGTGGCGAACTACGCGCTTCACGGGGTCGGGTTCGCGTAGTTTAAGGCTAAAAGTGCCTATCATCTTGTCGTCGTGCCAACGCTTAGACGGGGCTACGCCGTCGGAAGCGTAGACTTCGTAAAGTAGCGGCTTCGTCGGGTGGATGCTTATCATAAGCCGGGCGGTTCCGTCGGCTTGTAGAAGTTCGTAAAGTCGGTTCATTCGCTCCACGAAGTCTATTTTACCCGAAGCCTTGCACCAGCAATTAAGCGTTATTTCGCGTTCCTCGTATCGCTTGTTTGACAGGTCTACTACTTTGCCGTGGTAGTCGGGCCAATCAATCGAAGCCGCCATTTTTAACTTCGGTTGGTCTAAGACGCCCGTAGAACTTTCCACCCTTATACCGAGGTCGCGGAAGTTGACCCCACTAAGGTAGTATTCAAGTTGCGAAACATTGTTAAGGCTCTCGGCTATATCGTTGTCCGAAAGGGCGACGTTATAAACCTTCACTTCGTCCACATCCGCGTAGGCGTATTCGGTGCCGTAGACGTCTTGAATAAGGGCCAACCCGGTAAGCGTTCCGGGAAGGGTAACGCTACTTACGCGCTGCGTGTCTAAGTAAAGCGTTACGGTATTGCCCGCCTTCTTGATGGTTATGAAGCCCCAACTTTCCGGGATAACGTCTATCCAAATTATGCGGCTTCCTTCTAATTGGTCGGTATTGCAGAACATACCTATTCGGCGGCCGGTTACTCCGTCGGCGTATTCGTTCACCTTGACCCACGCCAAAATAGTAAAGTTGCCGCTTAGGGGTATCACGTTCGCCGGAACTTCCGCGTAGCCTTCGCCGGGGAAGCGTATGCAGTTGCCCTGTTTGCCCGCCACGAAAGGACAGCCCGTTATTTCGGCGTCGTGGCGGTTAGCCGCGAAGTCGTAGGCTACGGTAGAACCGTCCGCTTCGTCGAAGGGAAGGTTTAATATTAAGTTCTGTTCTAATGCCATATTACTTTCGTTTGTCGGTTGTTTTTATGGTCGCTTGCTCCGAGGCCTGGGTTCTGCACTCTCCGCCGTGAAGGATGACGCTTACCCGTGCGTTGTCGCTTGCTATTACTTCCACCTTCGCGCCGCCGGAAATGCTGACGACGACAAAGGCGTTATCTTTTGCCGTGATGGTTATCTCGCTTTCGCCACGCGCCGAAACGGTGGCGGCATCGAAGTTACTATATTCCGCCTTCCCGGTAGCTCGGTCGAAGGCGATAACACTTCGTAGACTTTTCGCCGCTACCTTGTCGTCGGCGCAATAGACGCCGAAGCGGGCGCGTATGTCGGCGAACTCCGCCCGAAGTTCCGGCGAAGGGTAGTTATTTTCTTCGCAGAAGTCCTGGCCCTTGATGAAAAGGGTTATAAGGCGTTCTTTCGACGTGGCCTTTAAGATGAAGTCGTACCACTCCGAACAAATGCCTTTGGCTTTCGCTTCGGCGGCTAATGCCTTCTTTAATTGGTTTAGTTCCATTGTGTATGGTGGTTAATCGGTTATTCCTTGAGAGCGTAAGTCTTCTTCGTCGTCTATCCCTAAGCGGCTAAGTATGCTAAGAAGGGAAGCGGCTATATTCCCTAAGCGGTTATCCATGCTTGTAAGGCGGGTTAACTGCTGCCGGAATATTTCAATAGATACGACTTGGTTTTGTCGTACTGCGTTGGTCTGTCCGGCTAATAGGTCTATGCTTTCTTGGCTTGCTCCCTTAATCGCTCCGCTTAGGCTCGTCGGGTCGCTGTCGTCCAATTCTGCGAATAGGTCTTTGTACATTTCCATCGCGTTCTTGAAATTCGCCCCGGCTGCGGCTACGGCCTCCTTAAATCGTGCCTGTTCCTCCGGGGTAAGCCCGTCGAAGCTGCCGTTTCCTTCCTCGTCAAAGCCCATATCTTTTTGTAGCTGCTTAATTGCCTGTTGCAGGGGCTTCTCCAAAAATTGAAGTTTTAGGGCGTTGGCGACGGCGTTTTTAAGAACGTCGTTAGCAATGTCGCCGAAGGCTTTGGCGGCGTCCTCGCCACTCTCGAAGGCGTCCATAAGTGCGTCTTTGAGTTGGTTCGCCAACTCCCCGGCGGAAGTCTGCGTTATACTCTTGGTTATCTCGCTTATGATGTCTTCTATTTGGCGGTTGGCGTCGGCTATGCGCTCTTGGTATTCCTCAACCTTACCCCAATCGGTATGCTTCTTCGATTTCTCGTCGTTAATCATACCGTAAATTTCGTTTTGCTGTTGGCGAAGGTTAGCAATTAGGGCGTTTTGGTTTTGGTAGACGGTTTCGCCGAGGGCGTTGTCTGCGGCGTGTTCCAATGCTGTATAGGCCCGGCCCAACCGGGTAACGGCTTCTTCGTGTTTCTTGATGGACTTCTCGGCTTTGCGATCGCGGCTGTTGAAAAGGGAAAAGGCTGACGACAAAAAGCCGATAGAACCTTGAATAATGCCTAACGGGTTGGCGGTGGCTATACCCTGCGACAACTGCGAGGCTCCGTCCAACATTCCGCCTATGTCGCCTAATATGGCTTCCGTTTCCTCGTCCATGCTGATGCCCATCTTCTTTATTCCGCTTACCACGCTTCCGAAGCACGACGAAACGAAGGAAATGCTACTACCAATATCGGCGAAGTGTTCCTTAAACGCTGCGCCTACGCTCTTGGCGGTGCCCTGTTCCTTGTTAAGGGCGGCGTTCAAGATGTCGAGCTGCTTCTGCCCTTCTATGGTAAGTTCGCCCTTAATCTTAAGCCCGTTAAGGGTGTCAATTTTACGGCGTAGCATATCGACGTAACTACTACCTTCCGCCAATAGGTCGGCGAAGGCTTGTTTAGCGGACCCGGCTAAGGTGGCGTCGCTGCTGTTTATCGCGTCGGTATAGTCGGCGTATTGCTTCTTCTTTTCCTCTAAGGACTTTACAAAGGGGTCGTCGCTGTCTAAAAGTTTTTCCGCCTTCATCGCGGCGCGAAGCTCGCTTAGGCTCTGACGAAGGGCCAGGAACGGGTTACGGGTCTGCAACTCGTTTTTAGCCTTCTGTAATTGGTCGTTGATGGCTTTAAGGTCGGACGGGTTGAACTGCGCCGAAAAGTTAATTTTCCGGCTGTTTATGTCGTTCAAAAGCCTGTTAATAGTCGTCGTGGACAGCCGAGAAATATCGCCGAACAACTGCCCCCAACTTTCAGAAGCCATAAGGCGTTGGGCCGCCAATTTGGAAAGTTCGGTTTGCTGTTTGGTGTTAATCGCCGCTATCATGTCGGCGTTGCCCTGCTGTTCTGCTAATGCACGTTGGGCCGCGTACCTTTCAAGTATCGCGGTTTCCTGTTGCTGATAGGTTTGGTATTCCTCTAACAGGGCGTCGTACTGCTCGTTTCCGCTACGCTTGGCGTATTCCTCGCGCTTGGCTTCAAGTGCGGCTAAGGCTGCTTCGGCTACGCGGCGTTCGGCTTCCGTGGACGCTTCGGCGGCGCGGCGTGTAAGTAGTTCCTTATTCCGGGCGTAACTTTCTTCAAAGTCTATCTTTTCTTGAAGGTAGCCCGCATATTCCTGTAACAAAGCCTTCGTTTCTTCCTTCGCCTGTTGGCGTGTGTCTGCTTCGGCGGTGTTAAGGATTTCCGCCTTGGCGTTATCCACGTCGGAATTATCCCCGGCCAACTCGGAACGTCGGCGTTCAATGGTCGCCAACATCTCGCTAATGGTCTTGCACTGGGCTAACTCCTGTTGTAGTTGCGTGTCGAAGGCTGAAATAACCGATTCGCGGGTGGCGTTGGCTATCTCGTTGTTAAGGGTTGTAAGGTTCTTTAAGTCGGTAGCGGTTTTGGCTGTCTTGGCTTCAATGGCGGCGCGTTGGTTCTCCAAATATTGCAGATAACTGCTGCCTTCCTTCAATAAGGGCGCGAACTCGGAAGCGGCGGCGTTCCTTACGGTTTCGTCGCTGCTTGTTATCCACTTCAAATATTTTTCATAAAGCGTCTTTCGCTGTGCCAACTGCTCGGCGAAGGGGTCTTTATTGTTACCATTACCGCCACTTCCACCGCTACCGCCGGAAGAAGTTTTAAGGCTCAACCTATCTACTTCTTTTTGTTGGGCGGCTATCTGCCGGGCGAGTTTGGAGCGTTCCGCGTCGGTAGCCGCGTCGTTATAAAGCCCGCGAAGGCGTTGTAGTTCCTTTTCGGCGGCCGCTACGCTTCCTTCTACCACTTGCCCGGCTTGGTTGCCTATCTGCGCTAATATTGCCTGTTCCTGTGCCGTAAATTGGGTTTGTTGTTCTATTAAGGTTTTGGCGGCATCCTGCATCTCGGTTAACTCCTGTTTAGCCCGTGCCTTGGCACTATTAGCCACTTCGATATAATATCCTGTAACGCCGCCGTATTGTCCGCTACTCGTCTGCACGAATTGGCTAACCGTGTCCGGCATAGCGTCTATTTCGGCTTGTTTCTTAATAATTTCTTGGTACTTCTCGGCGGCGAGGTTCTGCGCGGCCAATGCCTTCGCCTTCAAAATACACGCTTCAACGAATTTAGCGGAATTTTTAATAAGAAGGTCTTCGGCTTCCTTGGCGTTTCGGACTTTATAGCCGAGGTCGTTGAACTTGTCGGCGTTATCCTGTACCCACTTTTCGCGGTCTTTTAAGTTGTCGGTTAGTTGGATCCATTCCGCTTGTAAGGCCCGGTAAGCGGCTATCGGTTTCCCGGCGGCTTCTGCTACCTTCTTGTTGAACTCGTCGGCGGCTTTCTTCGCTTCGGCCTGTTTGCTGTTCAACTTGGAAATAATGTAAATAATTCCTGTAATGGCTGCGGAAAGTCCGAGGGTAAGTGTCGCCATAAGTGCTTGGGCGGCGACGGTGGAAATACCCAACGCCCCGGCTAACTTCAAGTTGGCAGCGGCTAACATTTCCTTCGCCTTGGCGACGGTTACAAGCATAAACGCGCTATCCTTGTTTAAGGCGTTGGCTACCTGCTGCAAACCCATTGTTATTGACATAAGGGCCTGCACCTTCAGCATTATTTTTTGAAGGTTTTCGTTCTCTCCGGCGAAAAGGGCTACCGCGCCTTGTGCCGTGCTGAACGCTCCGGCTACGCCACTAAGTCCGGCTATCATTCCTTGAAGTCCGGCGTTATCGTGGCTAAATATTCGGGCTTGGGTCTGTGCGTCGCCTATGGCGTTGGCAAGTCGCCCGGCTTCCTGTTTCAACTTTCGGAAGGTTTCCGTTCCGCGCAGTCCGGCTTCTTCCATTTGTCCTAACTGCTCCCGGACGTTGCGGAGCTGCGTCCTTAACGAAGTTTGGGCGTTGGCATTATTACGGGCGGCTTCCTCTGCCTTCCTTAACTGCTGTTCCTCGCGTAGAAGTGCGTCGGCTTGCTTTCCGGCTTCGTCTATGACGGTTTGGCGTAGGGTTATTTCTTCGCGGAGTTGGGCTTGTTTGGTTTGAAGTGCTGCGGCTTCTTCCTTATGCCCTGCCGAAAGGGCCTTAGACGCTTCCACGCCGAGCCGCTTGTATTCGGCTTCCAATTCGGCAATAGCCGCCTTATTGGTGTCTACTACCACGTCTATTTGTGCAAAGGCTTTGTCTATGGCTTGGGCGGCGCGTGTAAAGGCTCCGTCCATCTGCTTACCGCCTAAGACGGCCGCGCCTTGGAACTCCTGTATAGCCTTCTTACTCTCGTTAAGAACGCTAATTAGCTGCTTGTTGGTGCCGGAAATATCAAACGACAGCCCGCCGCCTTGTATATTCATCGGTTTCTGCTGTTTATAAGGTTCATAAGTTGCTCGGCGTTGTCGTCTGTAAGGGCTATTTCGGTGTCGTCGCCGCCGGACTTTCCGGGGGTGGTGCTTCCCTTGCCTTTATCGTCTATGCCGGGCGCGTCTATTAACATTCGTTGTACTGCTCCCCACGCTATACCGTGGAGAAGGTAGTCCAACGTCCAGCCGAAGTGTGCGCAAACGGAACCCCGGCGGCCGTGTGGACTTTTTAGGCCTGTTGCTCTATACGAGTCGCTTCCGGTTCGCTTGTTCGCGTTGCGCTCATCAACCGCATAGAGTTCACAAAATCCCCTAAGTTGCTTACGTTCGTTATGATAATAGCCAACGTCAGCAACTCGGACGGTTTAAGCGTATGGAAGAAAAGCCGGGTAAGGTCGCGTAGTGCATTGCGGTCTTCCTTCCGGCGGTAGGTCGTGCCGTCGAAGGTCGCTATATAGTAGTCTTCGCCCAATACTGCGGTAGCCACGACTTCGGCGAGCTGCTTGGCTTCCTTGTTGGCTAAGGCGCGGGCGGTGCGTAGGTAGTCGTCGTCGCCTAACTTGGTTTCGTCTATCTCCATTTGAAGCCAAAGAAGGCTAAGGCGGTCTAAGGTGGCTAAGGTCGGTTCTTTGATGGTGTAAACCTTCGTTTCGGTTATCTTCTCCCGGCGACGGAAAAAGCCCCAAAAGCCCGGCTTACGGCGGTAGTGTGTTACCTCTATATCGAAGTCCACCCCTTCGCCTATCATCTTGCGCAGTTCCGCTTGCTCACGGTTCAACGCTTCTAATTTTTCGTTCTGCGGCATGGTCTTAATAATTGGGAAGGCCCCGGAACAATGTAGCGGGGCCTTCCGGGTTTGGTGTAAATGTGCGGGGCTGCTCGGTTAGGTCGTCTTCTTGATGACGGTAACGTACAACTTTTTAAGCCCGTCGGTATGGGGCTTCTGCACGGTGGCGGTAACTTCAAGAAGAAGGAGGCCTTTCTTGGAAAATTCGCCGTTGAACTTCGCCTTAATCTTGGCGCGGGGAACTTGAAACTTCAAGCCCTTGCGCGGAACGATGATAAGCGATTCTTCAACGTCGGCGGTAGCGTCGGGGTAGGCGTAAATGTCTGCCGCAATTTCGCCGCCGAAAAGACGTTTAAGACAGGCGAGGTCGGGGTTCATAATGGAAAAGGCAAACGTAGTTTTCCCGGCTTTGGTTATAATCTCTTCCGGGTCGTCGTTTTCCTCGGAGTAAAACTCCGTTTCCTCGCCGTCTTCCTGTGTCATCTTCGCTGTGTCTTGGTAGGTCAGGCCGTAACGGGTATAGCCCGTTTTGTTGAAGTCGCCCCTTGCGGGTTCTCCTGTCTTGCCGAGAATGGCCGACAAACCTAATGTTATAGTAGACATAGGGGTATGGTGTTAAATTGTTAATGTATATTCCAGCTTATTCTCAAATTGCGGTAGTGCTGCTTTACCTCAATCTCTTTTATCGTGGTGTCGTTCTCAATCCAATATTCTAAGTCGGCTACGTTCTGTTCGTCCAAATAGGCTACAAGCGCGTCGCCAATGGTGCGTAGGCGTTCCCGGTCGGCTTTGCGCTGTTCCCGTCCGCGTATCTTTACTTTCTTGTCGGAAACAAAGATATTCACGTTGGAAGTACCCGTTTGGGGCTTTTCGTGCGTTACGGCTATCGTGTTTATTACGATGTCTTCCGCTTCGCTGTCGTCGGGTCGCTCCCCTTGGACGTAAACGCCCCCGGAAATTTTGATTTTCCCGGAAGTAACGGCTTCCTGTACCAACTTGTAGAGGATGTCGTCCGTGTCTATGCTGCTGCAATATTTCACTACTTGAAGGCGTTTTTAATGTTCGTAACTAAGTCGGCTAAGTGTTTGGCTACTTCCTTTTCGGCAAATTTTTCGGCGGAAGTCAATACGTCGCGGCCTTTGCTCTCGACGTGAACGGCGTAGTTCATACCCGCCACTACTACCAAAGCGTAGCCTTCGGTCTTGCTTCCCACTTGTAAGGCTAACCGCTGCCCTTCGTTAACTCCGGCGTGTCCGCCCTTGACTGCGGCAAAAGCCACGTTCACGGGCTTACCGTCCACCAATACGACGTAGCCAATAGACGAGCGTAGGTTTCCCGTGCGGTCTTTGAAGCCACGTTCCGGCGGTATCATCTTCGCTAACTTTACGGCTTCTTCGCCTACGCGGGTAAGGCTTTCTATTAGCTGCCTATCCACTTCGGCTAACAACGCCTTAAAGGTCGCGTCGATGTCGTTAATATTGAAGTTCGCGCTTATACCCATAGCCTACAATGAAGTCGCCCTTTATCGAATTTCAAGCACTCGCCAATAATCCTAACTGCTCCTTCCGCCTGTGCGTCCTGTAAGGCTTCGTCGGTAAGCTCTGACGGTAGCAGCTCGCGGTCGGCTGCGGCCACTTCCTGGCCTAATCCTACGCGCTCCGTTCCCGCCGGAAGTTGGATAAGGGAAGCGAATGTTATAAACCTACCGTTCGCCGCCTGTATCGACGTTCCTTTGCCGTTGGTTTCTTCCCGGCATGAAGCGTGAAGTTTCCACGCCGCCCCGGTTGTCTGCCAACTGCCGTTAGCGTCCTGTAGTGCTTCCTCGCCACTGTTGCGGACGTAAAGGAAGTGCGGGTATTGGTTGTTTATAATGTCTTGAATTGCTACCATATCCGGCTTCGGTTTTTAACCTTCGGCGCGTTGGCGGGTGTTATCCCCAATTCGCCGCAGGTTTGATTATACCAAAACTTTATAGCTTCCCAATTCCACGAAACGGAATAGCCGCCTTCGCTGACGTTTGCCAACGGAATAATAGAGCCGAACTCTTTACAAAGGGCGGTTTTCGCCGTCCTTACGTCTACTTCGGCTTCGGGGTCGGGAATTAGCCCGGCTTGGTTGGCTAAAATCAGTTCCGCGTCTGCTGCGGCTACGCCGAAGCGGGAAGCGGTGCGGGTTATCCATTCTTTGTAAGTCATCGTTGGAAGGGTTTAAGCCGGGAAGTTCCGTTACGTCGTGTTCTCGCCGATAACGATAGCCGGGTCGGGCTAACTGCACTTACGAGGTGCAAAGAAGCACGACGCGCCGAAACTCCCCGGACGGTTAGGGTTAGTGGTTCCACTTATTAGCGTCGGTAGACATAAGCCAACTATCGGATGAAGTTTCCCACGCGGGGAAGGCGTTAGCAATACCCATCGTTACTTCTTCAAGCGGTTCCTCGTTGGCGAACTTCTTAATAAGGGTGTGGCCGTTGAGGGTCTTGAGGGCTACCGAACCCTTTACGTTAAGGTCGGCCGGGCGTTTCCAGAAGGTATGGCCCAAAACCTTGCTTGCGCTGAACATTACCACGTCGTTAACGAAGGGGTTGCCACTGAACGGGCGGCTTCCGTCGCCTAATTCAATGGTTATGTCTTGGTCAATGACAATGATTTGAAGCCCGTAAAGGTAGGAAAGTCCACGAAGGGCGGTGTTTACCTGTTCGAGGCTCGGTGTCTGCTGAACGCCGAGTGCGTTGGCGGCGAAGGAAGCACACGTTTTCTGCACTTCTTCGGTTTCCGTGAAGGTGGCGAAGGTTTCCGTAGACATAAAGGCGTACTTCAACGTAACGCCCTTCTTCTTGGCGGCTTTTACAACAGCCTTGAAGTCCTTTGTAATAGGACGGGCTGCGGTAGAATTAGCCCACGAAGCGGAACCGGTTTGGAAGCCTACCTTTTGTTCTTCGGGGATAAGGTAGTCTACATCGTATTCGGTAAGTACCGAAGTGTTGTTTTCGTTGGTAAGCGTAATTTTGCCGAGCGAAATGGACTGCAACGCTATCCACTCCAAACGGGCGGCTACGCCGTCCCAACAAAATTTAGTATCTTCGGCCCACGCTTCCACAAGTGCGCGAAGGTCGGGGTTCTTCGACGTGCGGGCTATCATAAGTTCGTAGTCGTCGAGTTCTTCCTCGTTCTTGGTGCGCTTAATGGCAATTTTAGGGATGTCGCCCTGAATACGGGCTATTGCCTCGCGGGTCTTTTTGTCAATGGTTGCGCCACGGGCTACGAGGTCGGCGGCAATTTTAAGCCCTATTCGCGTTTCCAACGCCTTCCACGTTAGGGAGTAATTCTCCTTCAACGGGAAAAGTGTAGGATAGTAGAAGGGTTTAAGGTCGTAGGTCTTGACTACGCCCGCCATATCCTGTTCGTTAAGCCCCTGCATTAAAGTAGGTATCATAACTTATTGTTGTGGCTTGTTGGTTAGATGAATTTAATTGTAGGAAGGGCGGCTTTAATCGCGTCGCTAATCGGGGGCAAAGCGCGGTTTTGAACTGCCCGAAGGTTACGGCCGGGACGGGGGTGTTAGTAAGTGCTTCCACCGGGTAGGAGTCGCCGACGCAAGCGAAGGGGGCGTATTTGAACGCCGAAACGGTTGCGCTTTCTTCTTTGGCCTGTGTAAGCACTCCACCGACGGGAATAGCCGCGCCGAGGGTTGTTCCTACGGTTACGGTGTCGTGGGTCTTGGCGGTGGTGTCAATGGCTGTAATAGCGTAAGACTTCGCGCCCGTCTTGAACATCACGAAGTCGCCTACTTTGAAGTGGTGCCCCTTGGCTACCTTGTAGGCGGTGGCGGTGCTTGTGGCGGCTTCCGTTACTTCTGCCGTCTTGACGAGGTGGTAAATGCCCGCTTCGTCGGGGAAATAACGGAACCTTCACGAAGGGGAACGCCGGGGATAAGGTCGGCGACGCTAACGGTTACACCGTTGGGAACGTCGGCGAGGTTGTGCGTACAGGCGTGGGCGGTTCGCTCGTCCTGTTTGCGTTGGTATCGCATAAATCCCATTTTCGTTGTCGGTTTAGGGGGTTGTTAAATTTCCTTCCCTGTAAGGGTCGGGTTGTTGTCACTCTGCGAAGCGATGTAGTCTGCTACGCCTTGGCTAATACCTTCTTTAGTCACGGCTCCAAAGAGGGGCTTATCGTGGCCTTGCAGTCCTTTGTTGCTTTGCTCCTGTGCTATGCCGTCGAGGTCGGCCTGCACTTCGTTTAAGTACCCGTTAAAGTCGTCGTCGTCCTTGAAGGTGGGGGCTACGCGGTCGAAGCTGCGCAGCATCATTTCGCGCTGCTTGCCCTCAATCTTGGCGGCTTCCAACTTCGCTACAAATTGTTCGCGGCGGGTGGCTGTGGTTTTCTCGGCGCGTAGGCTGTCGTAGCCTTCGCGTATTGCCTTGTTTTCCTCGCGGATAATTTCGCGTATCTGCTCGGCTGTCAATGCTCCCGCCGGGGCCGGGGGTGTCTGCTGTCCGGGCTGAGGTTCGCCGCCGGGCTGTTCCTTCTCCTTGAAGTCGTACTTACGTCTAAGGCCTTCTTCGTGGGTCTTGTTTGCCTTGGCTATCTCCGCGTCGGTTCGGCTTCGGTAGTCCTTAACGAATTTGCTAACCTTGTCGGCGGTAAGATTACCTACGACTTCGGTTGCTTCTTCAATGGTCGCGGCGTTTAAGCCTATGAAGGCCGCAAGCTGCGTTAAACCGTCTTTTCGCTCGCCTGCAAATTTTTCCTGCAGTAGTGCTAAAATTGCTAATGTTAATTCGTCCATAAAATTTGTAGTGGGGGTTACTTAAACATAGCGCAAAGTTAGCGTATTACCTTAATACAAGTTTAAGTAAGGGGCGGCAAACACTTCGCCGAAACTTCCAACGCTCGGCGGCGGTTGCCGTACACTTTGTTAGCCTTTTATATGCGGAATGTGAATTATTTGCAGTAACTTTGCGGTGTTGCCGGGGAAAAATCCGGCGACTTATCGAAGAAGCGATAGGTTCTTAGTATTTGAAAATCGCCAAATTAACAAATTACGAAGAATGAACCTAAGCGCGTAGCGTCGTATATCCCTACCACGATATACCGATGAAGCGCGGCTATACGGTTTGTTTTCGTAAGGCGTTTGGCGATGCCGCAAATACTCAAACCTATATAGTCCGCGCTTTTTTCGTGCGTTTAACCCTGCCACTTCGGGCGGTGGCGCAAAGTTACTCAATTTATGAAGAAGTTGTTACTTTGTGCGCTCCTTCCTTCGGTGCTGCTGTGTGGGTGTTCCTCTGACGACGAGCCAAACGGCGGAAGCAACTACACCGAAAAACAGGAGAAGGTCTTCGCTATCTTTAACGGTACTTGGGCCGATTACCAATTTTCAAACCTCGGTAGTTATCCGGGGGCAAACCTTCAACCCGAACCCGATAAAATTGTATTCGGGTCGCACTACTCAACCGAAAAGGAAATTAAGAAAAGTTCCTATATCGACGGGGAAACTACCGCCTTCTATGCACAGGGCGAATGTACCTACTATTCGGTTGCCTATAAGGGCCAGCCTTACGAAGCGGTTAAGTGTTATTACAATGTAGCCCCGTCCGCTACTATCCTTTCGTTGTGGGAAGTGGAAGATAATACAATGTTCCACGTCTACGACTTGAAGGTAGTTAGCGAAACGGAATTTAACCTTTACCAATCCGGCATAACGCTTCCCTATATCTTTAAGAAGCAATAACGCCGTAATGGAAGCCGTGTTATTATGGGTCGCCACCCTGTGTTTCGGGGTGGCGTTCCTAATTGTTGTTGTCGCTCTAATTACTAAGCCCCGGCGTATGCGGAAGAAGGCGCAAAGGGAAGCCGAAGCACGGGCGAAGGAAGTAGCCGACATCTACGGGCGTGTGGCTGTTACCCGTGTTAAATTGGGCGGCTTGGAACGCGCTACCCGAATACTTGAAGAAGCCCGAAAGGAACGAAGCGTAACAAAGTAATACGAATTGAGTATTTTTCGCTATTGACTTTTTCGGTTGGTAACAATTAGTTACGCCCGTTCTACGTTATACGGTTACGGCTGTGCCTTGGTGGGTATTGTCTTCCCGGTTGTCGTGGTTGGCTGATTTGGATTGGGTGCGTTATTGTCGTATCTTTGCGTTTGAATTAAAGCCCATTACAACTATGGAAGAAAAGAACTTAACCCCCGCCGAATTGTTCTTTACGAAGAAGGCGGAATTTGAATACAGCATAACGGAAGCCGTTAAGCAATTCGCCGGGGCGTATGCCACGGACGTAAATATAGCCGTAGGCGTGTCCGTCGTTCCCGCTCTCGCTGATAGCGGCGACGTTGTGGACTGCCGAATTAGTAACGTAACAATCGAAGCCAAATATAGCCAAAATGGATAACTATATACCTCGAATAAATCCAATACTACGGCGTAAGTGTACCGAAATAATGGACGAATACGCTAAAACAATACTTCCCGAAATTCGTTATTCGGGCGTTACTTCTGCGTTGGCAAAGATTAGTATTAGCCACGGTAAAACCCGGCGCGAAGCTCTCCGCGAACTTGACCGGGTTGTTACTTCCCTTTTCCCTTCCGTTGAAGGTGCGCCGCTTCCTTCCGAAGAACTTAACGGCGTGGCGGACGTTTTGGCCGGTTGTTTCGTTACTTATGACGGCGAAACTAACGCCTTCGGTATCGGTCGTTATCCTTCGGACTATGCCCGCTTTGATTCTAAATTTTAGGCTATGAAAGTACCCCAAATAAACACGACAAAGGGCAAACAGCCCGTTACCGTTGTTCCCGATGAACTTCTTGTAGAAGGCTTCCTTTCGTCCGAAGGTGCGGACGCTGACGACGTGGACTTAGTGCGGCTTCTTGAATATGCCGAGCCGGACGCGAAGAAGAACGGCGCAATACTCCGGCGGTGCCTGGAAGGTAAAGCCCGGCTTCTTCCTGTATATCCGGGCGAAGGCGAAAAAGAGCCTACCGGCGCGAAGGTCGTAGGCTCTATTATGGACGGTTGTTTATACCTCGTTCCTCTTACTTGAGGCTTCTTATAAACGCTATCATTTCCGCGTATTCCGTAGGTAAATACTTTTGGAATACGCGGTTTCCTATAAATGCGTTTTCAAAACAATGGGCTATATATTCGGCTTCGCTTTTACCTACGCCCTTGAAGTATTTTGTAGTATGGCCCCAACCAACGGAAATAATAAGGCTTTTTAGAGTATCTTGGACGGCGGCAATTTGTTCTATAACGTCGTGTTTGGTTATTCCGCGCTTCGTAAATACCGTGTCGCTCATGGAGAATATCTTCCTATAAAGTCGGTCTAACCTTTCGGAAAGTACCTTAGCCTTCATTACCTTTGTTTTCGTAGTTTCCGTAACATATTTTCTTTTATCCGGGTCGTATCGGCGTGTCGTCTTAGTCGTTTCCACTTTTTGACGAAGCCGGGCTATTTGTTTGGCGCGAAGGTCTTTTACTTCGGTGCTAAATCTTAAATTCCTTTGCCAATCTATGCCATGCCCGAACTCATGGTAAATAAGGGCGCGGCGGTAATATGGACTTTGCGAGCTGCGTGTGCCGCCGCTGTCAATATAAACGCGCTTTTCGGAAGGACTATAATAACTATTGTTCCCCGTCTTGCTATGAATTGTTAGCGGTATGGGGTGTTTCGGGTCTATAAGGTCGAAGAACTCCCGGCTATATTCGTAGTCGTCGTCGCGTAGCCACTTGCCGCCCTTCTCTAACTCCTTGGGCATATTTGGGGAATAATTGCCCTTCTTTCCTTTGGCTACAGTCAACTTGCCCGGAAGGGACGCAAAGAAGGCTTTAAGGCGGCTAATGCAGTTGCCGTAATAGTTGGAAGTCTTAATTTCGGTAGCGTTTAGTTCCTTGTTAATCTCGCTAATTACGTCGTCGTAGCCTACGGCGGTCTTGGCGAAGTCTTCCACCTCGCTACGGGCGTGGATCCACTCGGTGCGGCGCGGTAATAATTCGCCCTGCAACCGCTTCAACTCGGCGCGTAGTCCTTCCCGGTCGCCGGAAGTGCGTAACACATCCAACGCTGCCACGTCTAAGCCGTAAGTATAAGCCCACGTCTTAAAGTTGGCTATCTCTCCGTCGAACTCCGTACAGGGTTCGGGCGGTTTCGCCGTGGTGCCCGGCATTTGTGTTTTCTGCGGTATGGACGGAAGCAAACCGCCGGAAATAACGCCGTTCTTGAAGTTGTCGCGTATGTAGTACGGCATAGCCTTCCAATTCTTAGAACGGTCGGCTATGGCTTCTATGTGGCTACGGAACGCCGCCGGAACATCGCGGACGGTGCGACGGGAAGGAAGGCTTTTGTAGGACTGCCCCCGGACTATGGCTTTTAATCGGTTCGCCCTGTCTTTGTTGAACTCGTCGTAGTCGGACATAATAGGCACGACGACGCAACGGCATTGCGGGTGCCAACCGAGGAACTTGAAAGTTTTGGGGTAGTCGCCCGCCAACTCGTCGCAAATGTCGGTTAACGGTACGGTCTTCCCTTTGCTGTCCTTCGTGGTGTGGTTGTTGCTCAACATCACGCGGAAGCCTACGACGAAATCTAATTGTTGCCATCGTAAGTATTCGGCTTCCCTATATGCCATATTTACTTCCGTCCGGGCCAAACGCTCGGCGTTCTTGGCTGCACTCCTGTAAACGCCTTGGCCGGGGTGGTACATCTTCGCCGCCTTACTAAGCCGAAGGTTTCCGCCCTTATCTCGGACGCGCCTAAATAGTTTGTCCGGCTGTTGTAAGTATTGGCGAAGGTCGCGGGAGAGCTGCTGTGCGCTGCGTCCTTCTCCTACGGCTACGTCTATACCCAATTCTAACGCCGTCTTAAATTCTTCCGTGTACTTCCATACGCGCTGACTAAGCCCCAAACCTCCGGCTTTACGCTGTTGGAAGGCTTGTAAGGCTTCGAGGTTCCGGGCTTGGTACTTCTCCGCTTCTTCCGGGGTTAGCCGGGACGTGCGAAGTATGGAACCTAAAAAAGCGTCGCTTTTGTCGCAGGCCGCTTGCCACTCCGTCCGCGTCCCGGTAGTTATAACGGCTTCTACCTTCTTCGTAAGTCGGGAAAGTATGCCTTCGGCTTGGCGACGTGTAGCCGGGAAGTCGTCGAAACTAAAAACGCCGTCTTCGGGTATGGTTATACGTCCGGCGGCGCGGGCTATCTCGTCGCAAGCGGTGTTATAGAGCCGTTCCACTTGGCGGGCGTACTGCCGCGTCTTGGCGTAGTGCCGGGCATCGAAGCCCCGAAGTCGGACTATAAGGCGGTTTTCGGTATAATCGGGCATAAAGTTATTTTTTCGGAATTTCGCGTTTAAGCGCGTTTCACTTCCGAGGTGGGTACTTTATCCATTCGGAAGGAAACGCGGCTTACACGCGGCTTAAAATGGCTTCTTTCGGTTCGTATTCTCCATAAATAGAGCGTATTACGGAATTTTGGGCGGTTTCGTGGGATTAAAGGGTCGGTTCGCCTTCCGTCCATGTATTGGCGCGGTCTTCTTCCTGTTGTATCTCGGCTAATTCCGCTTCCGGGTCTTCGGCCCAACCCAAACGGCGAACGGTTGTTTTTTGGCTTGCTACCGCCTTGCCGCCGTTGGCTCCTTGGAGAAGGTTTACTTTCGCGGTTTCGTCCTCAATAATGTACGGCGTTATCCGGGGCGAAACAATAAGACGACGGGCGGCGGCTTTGCTCTTGACGTTGGCCGCGCCGAGGTAGGCTAACACGATGTTTGCACGTCGGGTTAAATAGTCGTCGAATACTTCCATTTTGTCCTGTACCTTTAAGTGTGCGTCCATAAATAGAAGTTGAAGGGCTATACCACTAACCGCGCCTATTCCCTTCACGCTGTCAAAGGAAATGTCGGGCGTTTGGGTAATGGTATATATCATTCGGAGAAGCGTGTCTATTTCTAACTTCACGCTTTCCGGGGCTTGCGCCCATGATAGGTAGGACGCTTCCGCGCCGTCCTCGGCTTCTATAATTGCCCCGGCTTCTCCCTTTCGGGCAAAGCCTAAAATCTTACCCTTTACAAAAATTTTCGGGCTTGCGTGGTAGTCGTTGGTATCGGCGAAGTTGGAAAGTAACTTTTCCAAACGGTCGATAAGGCTCTGCACGTCTTCCCACTCTACGGCGGGTTGGCTTCCGTACACTATGGGGATTTTGCCGATGGTTAGCTGCTTGGGGTAGCCCTCGACTAACTCCCAGTTCTTTGCTTCCGTCCCGGTCGGGCCTTCCGCCGTCCATATATAGTGCGCGTCCTTCGTGTAGGTTTCAAAGTAGGTGCGCGTAGTCAGGTCGTCGGCCTTCTTCGTGAACTCACGGGAAAAGGCTATTAGGTCGCGGTTGTCGTCGAAGTATGGGTAAAGTTTATCCCCGAAGGCCGGACTAAACAGGGCTACGCGGAACTTCGTTTTTGTGGGGAAGCCGTAAAGGTCGTGTTCTTCCTCGGCTTCTACCGGGTACCAATATTCGGCTACTTCGGTAGTGCTGAAAAGTCCACGGGCTACGCGGCGGTTCAGTGTCTTCTCCTTGACTTCGTGGAATACACGTTTAAGGGCGGCTAATACGGCCTTTTCTTCGGCGTTTTTCGGGTCTGCGTCGTAGGCTACCGGGTTGCCAAAGGTAAACGCTACGGCGCGTTTCACTATCAACTTTTGAAGGGCTAACGCTATGCGGGCTACGGGTTCAATTCTAAACCCCTGTTCCGTGGTAAGTTCGGCGTTTACGTTGATGTTCTTGACTTGGCCGTATTCCTCGCTATCCTTGTCAATTACTACAAGTTTGTCCGGGCGTTTGCGCGGGTCGTTGATGTCGTGCTTTGCAGGGTCGTACTGCGCGGCGTACTGCTCCGAATTGGGAAGGGTCGTAATTCGCCCGTTTCTCAACTCGTTTATAGCTGCGGGGTAGTCGCCCGCTTTTAGTAGTTCGTCAATAGGTGGCATAGTCTATTGGGGTTTATGGGGGTTAGAAAATTTGTTTTAATCTTGAAATACTTTGCTTCCCGTCGGGGCGTTTCTCCACCGTTCCCGTTAGAGCGTCCGGCGCGTCGTCGTGGGTGTTTGTTCCCTGCTTCTTGTATTGGGTTATAGCCTTGTGAAACTTCGGCCATAAGTGCGCCCACTCCTTCGGGAAGTGCGTAAGGTTCTGCACCTCGTTTGAGTGGCTGAATATTCGTATATCCTTGTTTTCGCCTTGGTGGAACCAGCGTACAACGGTGCGGCGGTTTCCCAATATCCGGCAGTTTTCTTCTACCTTCCGGGCGAAGCCGCGCCCGCCGTTGTTACTCTCTATTATTGCTTCCTCTACTTCCCACTTCGTAAGGATACGCGCCGTTTCCGGCTCGGTCGTTTCCATTGCGGCCTGGGTATAGTACACGTCTAAAATGAAGTTGCCTATTTCCGTTTCGACGTAGACAATACAGCAAAGGAAGTCTTCGCCCGTGTCGGCGGTATCGACGTAGGCTTTTACTTTGTGCTTCTTGGTTACGGGCAATACTTCGTAGGTCTTAAACTCGCGTTCGTACATAAGCCCCGTTATCGGTCGGGGGTTCTGCATATACTGCGTTTCAAATACCCACCCGCTTTTTTCTTCCAATTCGTGAAGTTCGGCTAACGTGTGTTTGAACTCCCACAGCGGCCGCTCCTTGCCGTCGTCGTCAATCTCAATAACGGGAAGGCTCAATACTACCCATTCGTCCGGCTCCAACCTCTGCAAGTAGCCGCAAAGGTCGTCTTCGTCCAAACGCTGCATAATTATAATTATCGGCGTTTTTCGGCTGTTAACGCGGTTTCGTATGGTGGTTTCAAACTTTTGGTTTACCTTCTCGCGTATTTGTTCGCTTCGTGCGTCGTCCGGCTTAATAGGGTCGTCGATGACTATCGCGCCGCCGAACTCGTCCCCTTCGGAAGTAATGGCGGCTACCTCGTCGCCTAATTCCTCGTCTTCGTCCTTATCCACCAAACCCGCGCCGAAGCCTGTTACCTGTCCGGCTGATGAAACGGCGTAAAGTCCGCCCCCGGCTTTTGTAAACCATTTGCGGGTGTTTACGCTCGTCGGCATAGCGTCCGGGAACAATCGCCTATAACTCGGTTCGCGCAGAATTTCCTGTACTCCACGGCTGTTGTCGCGGGCTAAGTCGTCCGAATAACTGAGGTGTATAAACTTCGCCTTCGGGTTAATGGCGAAGCCTTCCGCGATGAAGTTCTTAACCGCTAATTCGGTCTTGCCGTAGCGTGGTGCGATGTTTATTATAAGCCGGGTTATCTCGCCCTTTAATACCTTGTCTAAGGCTTCGGCTATCCTTTCGTGATGTTTGCCTACGACGAACTTACGCTTATACTTTTCTTTGAAAAAGAAGCGTGTAAAGTTTAGCGTTCCTTGGCGGATCCACGTCTTTATTACGTCTATGTCGCGGCAGAAGGACATTAGTATTTTTCGTTTAGGGTTTTGAATAGTTCGGCGGCTTCTTCCTTCGTAAGCGTCCGGGCCGGTATCAAGTCGCCGCCGTCCTTTCCTGTAAGTTCCATTCGCTGTGTGGGCTTGCCGTACTGCCTTTCGCGCAGCTTGTCTAACGTCGTGGTCTTGCCGTTCTTCATGTCGCTAAGTATGGCCCGCGCTAATCCTTTGGGGTATATCGGGGCTTCCTCCCACTTTACAAGTAGTTGAAGGTCGGCGAAGGTAAAGGAAAGTATAGCGGCTTCCCATTCGTTAATCTCCACGGCGGAAAGGCTGTAAAACTTCTTCGCCTTCGCCTTGCTCCCGAATATCTTTACAAGCTGTTCGGGTACGCGGCTTTTGGGGCGGCCTTTGGGGTTGCCACTCTGTCCGGGTTTGAACTGATGCGGGGTTATGTTTTCGGGGTTTGGCATATCGCTGTTTTTTGTCGTTTTGTCGCTGTTCCTTATTCGGCTTCCTCGTCCGGGGCGAAGTTGCCTAATAGTTCCGCTTTGTCGCCCGTGTATTCTTCCCACCGCTTTATTATCACGTCTATATAGGCGGGGTCTAATTCCACGGTATAACAGGAGCGGGCCAACTGCTCGGCCGCCATAAGGGTGCTTCCGCTTCCGCCGAATAGGTCTAACACTACTTCGCCGGGGCGTGTGCTGTTCTTAATGGCGCGTCCCATAAGTTTTATAGGCTTCATCGTGAGGTGGTCGGCTGAACGTAGCGGCTTATCCTCGTGTATTGTCGTGGTCGGGGTGGCTTCGCCCAATAGCGAACGAAGAAGGGCTTTTAACTCGTCCTTCGTCATTGCATCTATGTCCGGGGCTTCGTCCTCGGTTACGGTCAATAGGTCGCGGCGGTTTACGAAGAAGTGCGACGCGCCGGGCTTCCAACCGTATAGGCAGGGTTCGTGCTTCCATTGGTAGTCCTGTCGCCCTAATACCATGTTGTTTTTAACCCATATAAGTATCTGCTTCAACTCCCAACCCACGGACTTAACCGCCAATTTGAAGTTAAGCCCTTCCGTTCCGGCGTGCCAAATGTAGAACGCGCCGCCCTTCTTGAGGTAGCGGTTGGCGTTGTCGAAGGCGGCTTTAAGGAACTCTAAAAAGGCTTCGTCGCCCATCTTGTCGTTGGCTATGTCCTTTTGTACCCGGTTCCCTTTGTCGGCGGCGTTTAGGGCTTCGTTCTTGCTTGAATAGTCCACGTTATAGGGCGGGTCGGTTAAGAATAGGTCTACTTTGCCTTCGCCTATCAGGATATCCAATACTTCCGGCTTCGTGCTGTCGCCACAGATTAGGCGGTGGTTTCCCAATCGGTAGACATTCCCGTATTTCGCCTTCGGCTTGCTCGGTAAGTTCTCGCCTACGTTAAAGTCGTCTTCCTCCGCTTCTTCTTCGGCTTGCCCTGTGTCAATGTCGGGAAGTTCCACGGCCCAACGGTCGAGGTCGTCTAACTCCCATTCGTTGGCTAAGTCGTTATAATCCCAATCGCCGAAGGCTACGTTATCCTTTATGACAATGGCGCGTAGTTTCTCCGGCGTTGTTTCCGGCGGTATTATTTTCGCTATTGTTTCCGTGTAGCCCAATTCTTTAAGGGCGCGGTAACGCATATTTCCGCCTATAATGACGTTATGCCCGTCGTATTGGTAAATAAGCACTTCCCGAAGTGCCAACATTTCGGGGTCGTCCTCTATCGACGCTTTCAACTTCCTAAATTTTACGTCGTCCTTCATCATTCGCGGGTTCTTCGGAACTCCGGGAATTTGCCCTTTGTTCAGTTCCAAATCCGACAACTTCAATACGACGCTTTGCACCAATGGCGCGAGGGCCTTGGCGGGGGTAGCTGCTCCTTCCTGTATTTTCTTCTTTGCCATAGTTTCCGGGGGTTAAGGGTTAGAAGGGTGCTGGGCCGCTGTATCCGCCGCCGAAGGGGTCAGCCCAATACGCCATAGACGCGCCGCGCATACTCGCTACCGTAGAACTCTGAATAGCGGAACCGTTGCCGCCGCTTCCTGTGCTTCCGTTATCTTCTGCCATTTTCGTGGGGTGTTAATCGTTAAACTTTTTCCGTATCAAGTCCGCCCATGCGTCTTTACCCCATACGGGCTTCCGTATGGTTTGGTAGCGTTCCAATATCCGGCTAAAAAATTCGTCGTAGAAGTCGTAAAGTTCCGGGCTTTCCTCTATCGTGAATTGCTCAATACTGCCGGAACTGCGTAGGTTCGCCGAGCCGTGGGCTATTATCTTCTTCCCGCCTAATGTTTCAAACTGCGCCGTTTTGGTGTGGACGTTCGCCACGGCTAATTGTAGACGGTTGTCTATATCCAAATGGCGGTAAATGTAGGGTATTAAAGCCCGTATCTCCATGTTGTAGAAGTACGCGCTTATTATTAGGTTCAATTCGTCTATATAGCCGTGGGTTATAAGGTTGTGTAGGCTGTCTATGTTGTTTTGGTTCATCGACAGCGTGGAAATTGTCAACTTCTTACACTTGGCGTTATTCCTCACTATGAAGGCTTCTAAGAAGTCGCCGAAAATGAACGAGCCGTTAACTATCACGTCGTAGCGGCTCCCCTCGGTCATCTCTATATCACGCGCCAATTTTACGGCGTTGTCGTACATAACGAAGTCCGGTTTACGGGTGTAAACCTTCGGCTTTATGTAGCGTGTTTCTTCCCCTTCGTCGTCGCTTAGAACGTCAAAGAGGGAAGTATCTACGTCGGGAAGGTCGAAGTTACCTATATCCCCTATGTCGAAGTTAAAGCCGTCTTCGTCGGCCTGGGTCTTTTTTCGTCTGCTCATTTCCTGTGTCGGTTTATGGAAAAGGGCGCGGTTTCGGTCGCCGCGCCCTTCCGCTTCGGCAGTGTCGCCGTTGCTTTCAGCTATATGGAATTTCGTAGAAGCCTATGTTAGCCACGTTATCCACACCCAAACAATGCCTTCAACCACGAAGTAAAGAAGAAGCCACGTTAAAGCCCCGGCGGTCGTCCATAGGAAGTCGGCAAGTTCCGGCGTTCCTTTCTTGGTTACGCGGTCGTAAACTTCCTTTGCCACTCCTACCAATATGGCTATACCCACGGCGAAAAGCACGGGTATAAAGTTGGTAAGAACTCCGGCAATAAGAAGCCCGGCGGCGTAATGGAGTTTCTTGTCGTAGGCTATCCGCTTAATGAAGGCGGCGGCTTTTTCTATTGCTTGTTTGGGTGTCATACGCGGGCGGTTTATTATGCCGCAAAGTTAAAGGGTTTGCCGTATTAAATTGATACGACAAACCCTAAAACACTTCGCTAAAACTTCAAGTAGGCGGCTATACTGCGCCCAAATACTCCGTTATTTCGCGTTTGAAGTCGTCGAAGCTGCGGACTATAACGTACTTGTTGCCGTTGGCTTCGGCGGCTTTCTGCCATTCCTTCTGCGTCCGTCGTTGTGTGCCTTCCTCGGTCTTGAACTCCACGCAAAGGGAAGCGTAGCCGCCCGAAGGCTTCAAGAGGATAGCGTCTGCAACTCCGGCGGTAACGCCTTCCGCCTTCAATATCCCGGCTTCCCGTTTATTGCGTCCGCCGCCGTTAGGAACTGCAAAGAATACCGGGCGAAGGTGCGGGTATTGTAGCCCAAACCAATAGAAGCAGTTCCTTTGTATGTGGCTTTCTATGTGCCGGGGCTTCGTCTTCTCCTTGGTGGCGTTGGCTCTCGCTACCAATTCGTCGTAGGTAAAGCGGGGCTTCTTCGTTCCGGCGAGGCGGACGGGTTCGTAGCACTCGCCTATAAACTCGTCGAAGCCGTACTTTCTTTCGGGCTGTGGTTCTGCCTTCTCCTTTTCCCGAAGGGCGGCGGCGCAGGACTTGCTGCAGCACTTTCCCCAACCTCTTGCGACGTTCCGGCTATCGGCTTGAAATGGGCGGCCGCAATTCTCGCAAATTCTCGTTACATAGGCCATTGTTCTTCGGGCTTAAAGTGGAACTTCGGGGCTTTCTTCGGTATGGGTAAACCGTGAACGCTCGCTATGTAGCGGTAGTTATCGAATACTATACCCTTGAGCCATTTCTTTTCCTTACGGGGAAGGCGTAGGGTTGGCCCGGTATGGACGAGCCGGATGGTGGCGTGGCTGAAACTGAAATTTTCGCCTAATGTCGTTTGCATGGTTGTTGTCTTTACTTGGTTCTTAACTATCGGGAAATAACGAGCCTTGTAGACGGTCGGCGGCGGCTTTCGCCCGTTCCGCTTCTATCTGCTGCACTCGCTTTATTTCCTTGTCTATCTCGGCTTCTATCGCCTTCGACTTTCGTAGAGTGTCCGGCAAACGTGTACGGAAGTATTCGCGTTGTGCTTGCCGAAGCTCTACTACTTTGTCGAAGAATTGTTTAGGGTTCATAACTGCGAAAAGAGGTTAAGTTGTATTCCTTTCTTTGCTGTCCGGGCGTAAATCGGGCAATTTTCGCGGTAATGGCACGCGCCTAACTTGGCTTCTTCAAACCTTTGCGCCCAAAGTTCCGCGTAGGCTTCTGTTCCGGGTTCCGCTTCGCCACTAAGGAAGGTTACTAACTTCATACAGAAAAAGCCGCGTTCTTTCGTGCTTTCGCCGTTAATCTCTACTAAACCGGTTCCGTTCATCTTAGTAGGGCATATTTTCGTTGCCGGGGCCTGGGTATGGTTCGCCGGGGTAGCCGCTTCCGTATGCTCCACCGCCGTAGCCTTGTGCGCCGTACTGCTGTCCGGGTTGGGTCTGCTGTTGGTTCTGCCCGTCCTGTCGGCTTCCGAGCAGCTCCAACTCGGTAACGGTGCAATTAAGCCCCGCTTCTACGCCGTTCCGTCCTGTGTACGGTTTGGCGGTAAGGTTGCCCCGGCAGAATACCTGCGTTCCCTTCTTGAGGTATTGAACTACCGCGCCGTCGCCCGGTTTAAGACAACTTACCCACGTCGTCCGGGTTACGGTTGTACCCTGTGCGTCCTTGTAACGCTCGGAAGTAGCCACGTTGAAGGCTATAAACGGTTTCCCGTTGAAGTTCTTGATTTCCGCGTCGGATCCTATGTGTCCGACAAATTCCGCTTTTAACATAGTTGCTTGTTTTTGTTGGGGGTTATGGTTATTTCGTTTTCTTCGGTATGAAGCCGACGTAAAGGCTTGCTTCGTAGTCTACCAATCCACCCGGAACGGGGTGTATGTCGGCGCGGTGGCGTATATAGCCGAAGTCCTTTATTCGCCCTAAGACTTCTTCGGTTAGGTAGTCCCGGTAAAGTCTTACAACTTCTTCCGGCGGCATTTTGCCTTCCTGTACTAAGTGGCGAACTTGGCTTACCACTTTCGCCACTTTGTAGCCCGGCGGAAGTGTGGCGGGCGTTTCGGGATGAAGGGCGTAGGCCCAACGGCGCAAAAGCGCGGCTAATTTCTTTTTCATGCTGTTATTGGTTGAAGGGGTTAGTATTGTTGTTGTCTTTGTCTTTTAGTATGCCGACGTATAAAAAGCCGCCTATTTTAAGTTCCCCGGTTTCCGGGTTGCGTTGCTCGGTGTATTCTACTACGCCGTCTTCCCAAAGTCGGGCTACTATGGTGTGGGCTATGCGTTCTTTGTATTCCTCACGCAAACGCTTTACCGCGTCGGGGTAATAACCCCGTTGTTGTGCTTGGGCTGCTCGTCTTTCCTCGTCCGGGGAAATGGCGTAAACCGTACCTATACGGCGAACTTCGTAAGTTGCCAACCCGTTAAGTGAAGGAAGATATAGCCCATAGTCGGGTGTTGGGTAGTTTGTTTCCGGGCTTAACTTGGAAGCCCAACGGCGAAGGAACGCCGCGAATTTGTCTTTAAGGTTCATTGTTATTTTGTATATGGGTTGTCTATCTCTACTTTCCAACCTTCGCCGAAACGTGCGGCTACTATGGCTTTCGCCGTTTCCTCGGCTTCTTCGGCAGTGTTGAAAGCGTTTGTATTTTCGCCGACGGTATAGTCTTCCCAACGGCGCGGGTCTTTTACTTTGTCCTCTTTTGTTATCGGGCGCGCTACTTCTATTTCGTAGTTTCCGCCCCATATTGCTCGTTTATCACGGGGAAGGCTATTAAATTCTTCGCCTAAATATCCGTAAACTCCGGAAATTCTGCCGTCTTCGTTTTTGCAACAGCGTTTTATCCCGTCGGCGATTATTTTTTGCGTAGTAGTGTACAGCTTCCATGCAAAAGCCCCTGTATGAAGTAATTTCGATTCTTACCTTTCGGGGGTTGGGTATTCTTACGAATAATTCCGGGTGGCTCTCTAACTTGAAGTCGTCGCCAATGTTTACCGGGAAGAAGTCGGGGTATAATCCACGGTCATAGGACTGGTCATTTGCTTCCTGTAAGGTTAATAAGTTCATATCTTTTCGGTATTTATGAATTGGAAAATATGCTTAATTACGTCTACCGTCCAACCGTTACCGAGCATTCGGTATGCCTGGCTATCACTGTAAACCCATTCGTACCAATCGGGAATAGTTTGTAGGCGGCTGCACTCGGTGGGGGTAAGACGGCGTAGAACTGCGTCGGGTGTTAGAACTGCGGGCGCGTGTCCGGCGTGGGCTGAACACAAAGCAGGGGTTATGCCGTCGGCTGAATAGACGCGGTTTTGTTGGTATGGCTGCTTTCCGCCGCTCTCGGTGTCCGGGTTAAGTTGTATTACCTCGCGGCTTTGTACGATGTTGTTGGCTTCGTAGCGGCTTGAAGTAACCGTAGGGGCTTTGTCGCGGAATATGCCGCCCGCGTTGAAGCCGTGGGGAAGTTGGAGTATTAGGTTATCTTTTTGAACCGTTGTTAGCGTATTGGTTTTCCCGTCGGTTCGGGGTTCTAACTCGGTCATATTATGCCGGCTCTCCTGTACTTCTCCGGCTTCGTATTGGCGGCGTATAGCCTTGCCGTATTCGGTTCGGCGTGGTGTCAAACACGCGGATTCTATGTAAATTAAATTGTCCTTCTCCACGCTTGTAAGGCAGTTAGTCTTACCGTCCGGGCGAAGTTCCGGCGTTTGCTCGTTCCTTCCTGTTTCCGGGTTGAAACGCCCACGAACAGCCACGCAACGGGCGGCGCGTTCCCCTTGAAGTAATACTATATCGTCGTGGCAGCTCCCGCCTACGCGAAGGGTGTTGCTTTTTTCGTCTTCCGCCCTTGGGTGGAAGACGAAGCCGGTACCGGCTTCGGCTTGCCGTTGATGGTGTTCTATAAGTTTCTTTATTCGTTGGGAAGTAAGGACGTAGCGGGGTTCTACCTCGTCTTCCAAAATATCGCGTAGGTATATTCCCCGGTCTTCCGGCTGTGGAATTGGCGGTAAATACCTTTGTGTCGAATAGGTTTGCTTCTTCGCGTGTCCGTATGTTAGTCCAATACAAGCGGACGCGGTTTTGTGCTGAAACTAAGGCGGAATTTATTACGACGGGTTCTAATCCTAATTGGTCGGTAATGACTTGTTCGCACTCCTTACGCATACGGACGTTTTCAAGTAGGAATAAAACGCCGGGGTTATACTCTTGTATCTCCCGAAGAATACGGACGTATTCAAAGAATAGGACGCTTCGGGGGTCGTTAAAATTTAACTGCTTTCCGGCGAAGCTGAACCCTTGACACGGCGAACCGCCTATAAGGAGGTCTATGTGGGGAAGGTCGGCGGCGCGTACTCCTGTAACACTGCCGAGCTGCACCGTGTCCGGGAAATTGTGCTGTGTCTGCTGTATGGCGAATTTGTCAATTTCGGAAGCAAAGTATTTGTTTACCTTAATCCCGGCTTCCCTTAACGCTATTTGCCCGCAGCTCATCCCGTCAAAAAGGGAAAGTACGTTTATTCCGTTGTTGCTCATTTCGTCTTATATTGATACGTCCAAAGGCGTAGTTAATTTATTACTCAATAGCGTAGCCACTTTTTCAGCGGCGGCGCGGAACTCTCGGTTATACTTGTATTCGTTATCGTATCGACGGAGGTAGTAGTGAATTGTCGAAGTGTCGTGTTTCGTTTCCTCGGCGATGTCCTGTGTCGAAACGCCGCGCTTCTTGCAATGGTGGGCGTATATCATTCGGGCGTAGACGTACCAACGCCCCCGGCTGTCGTTTACTATGTACTTGAAGGGAACAGCCATCGCTACAAGTATGGCGCGTTTAATATCCCGGTGCAACGGTCTACGTTCGTATTCCACCGTTAAACCTAAACCTTTGGCTATCTCCCGTTCTAATGTCGCCCCGTTGCTTAACTCCCAATTTGCAAGCATATAAATCGCGTCGCAGTCAAGCAATAAGCGAATATCCGCTTTCATTTGCTCTCTCCACGGTTCGGACGGATCCACGCCGTTGTTAAGGGGGTTAATCACGGCGTAGCCCTGTGCCGTTAGGCGCGTGGCGGCTGCGGTAAAATTCGCGGTGTATTCTTCCGGGGTTAATCCCGAAATTTGGCCGCTTATGTAAATTTTAGTTTGCTTCATGCGATTTGGGGTTTATTTTGCTTCTATGGCGTTTTATTGTCGTCAGCCCTTCAACTACCCACCCGAAGGGCGTAGCGCGAAAATTGGGGCGTTTCCGTGGCTCTGGCCTACTTTAACGGCGTTAGCCTATGCCTATAACTTTGGTTGTCAAATGGTAAATAATCAAACATTTCGGCGAAGCGGTCATTTATGCGGTCGCCGTACCTGTTTACTATGTCGTCTTCACTTTCAAGATTTGACGTTATCACGGTAAAGAGTTGGCGGTCGTAGCGTTGGTAAAGAAGTTCTACCATTGGGCTTACTTCGTTACCCCAAACCTTTACGCTTGTAGCTTCCGTTCCTACGTCGTCGATAAATAGCAGTTCGGTCCCTTTAAGGTCTGCTAATAGTTCGTTCCTTTCATCCCTTGCTAAATCCACCAATCGGGATGCGGGAATTTTTCGTACTTGCTTCCTTTCGTTGGAATAGTTGGAATAATAAAGCGTGTCTATTAGCTGCTTTATCGCGTCCGCTAAGGTCGTTTTTCCGTTCCCCGGTTTCCCAAAAAGGAACAAACCGGGCTTTTCGCTTTTGCCGACGAGCCACTCTGCGGCCTTTCGTATGTGTTCGGCGGTGGCTGTGTCCTCGTTGAAGGTATGCCCGCGCCGCTCCACTTGGAAGCGATAACAATCGGTAAGCATTTCGGGTATTAGGTCTATATACCTATCCACCTTAAAGCGTCCCTTTGAAGCGTCGCGGAGTTTGCTCAGGTGCATTTTCCACCGTTGTAGAAACTGGGCGCGTTCCTGTTTGGGGTCTTGAGATTGTTGGTTGTCCATAACTGCTTGGTTTTTGTTTTTGTAAATATCTATCGACTACCCATGAACGAATGGCGGCGGCATCGCTTTTATAGCGTTTCCCGTTGGCTTCTTTGTAGTCGTTAAGAATTTGGATTAATTCGCGGGTTGTGTCTTCTCCGTATTGCTCGACAAAGGCGTTATATTCTTCCTGTGTCAGTTGTACGCTCGACGCGAAGGCTATTTTTTCTTTTTTCTTTTTTTCGGTTGTTTTTTCTTTTTCTATTTTTTCTTTATCTTCTACGTTAGTAGAAGTTAATATAGATTTAGATATAGATATAGATATGCTTTGTTTTGGGTTGTTTTCTTCGACGGTTGAAACTTCTTCGGTTGTTATTCCTTCGGCTTCGGTTGTTTTGGGTTGTTTTGGGTTGTTTTGGGTTGTTTCTTTTCCGTTTTCGGTTGTTTTTTTTCGTGCGTTTTGGTTTCCTTTTGGAGCCCCGCCTTTCCTTCCGTTTGCTTGGTTACGTTCCAATCTTGCCGCATTCATATCAAACCGGGACTTAAACGCCAAAAAGAACCCTTTCGCTATCGGGTCAGCGTCTTCGTCGGGTTCTTGGTCGTCGAAGGCGTAGGCGAATAGCAACCGCATTACTTCTTTACAAAGTTCCGGGGGCAAAGTGAGCAACGTGTCGCGTATGTCACGGTATATAATTATGCTGTCTTGGCTCATAGTGGTTGTTTTAATGGGGCGCGTTCTCCGGGTATGGCTAACGCGCCCCGGTTTATTAGTCGGTCGTTGTTGTTATCTTCTCCACCTCCTTATAGGCGACGCAGAAGGCGTAAGGAATAATCGCGTTCAAGTTGAAGGGCGAAGCCGAAGTAAGCGAAATTTCAAAGGTTCGGGCTTCCCGTCCTTCTTCTTCCGCCCGCTTCTTCATAGTGGTGTTAATCCATGCTGTAATTACTGCCTTCGCGGTGTCGATGTCGCGTGTCTTAACAATGAAGTCGTAACTACTTGGGCGCGGTTCTTCTTCGTCGCCTTCGGTCGGAACTGCGGTTATGTCGGCTTCTATGCGGTAATACTTCGTATCTTCGCGGGCTTCCTCTCCGTCCGGGGTTTCTTCTCCGGCTTCGTTGCCGCCTTCCACTTCCTCAACGGCGCGGCGGAAGCGGTCGTTTAGAATTATGCAGCCGGGCATTAACTTGACGCTATCCACCGAAAAGGCGGAAGTAAAGTTAAGTTCTATGTAGTCCGTAACTACTTCAATAGCGGCGGTCGCGCTCTGCGCCTGTAAGATGAAACTCTTACGCTTATTTCCTACCACGGCGGTAGCCTTGTAGGGGCGTAAAACGTAGTCCTTTGAGGGTTGGGCTAATCGGCGTTGGTTACTTACTTCCACGTCGGCAATATCGCCGCATTGAATGTGGAAGGCGATACTTATCGCGGTGTCTTCGTCTATGTACTTGCCCTTCTCAAAAAGGATGTCGTTACGCTCCACCGTTATTATTTCCCCGGTATCTTGGTCGGCAAAATCTTCCTTCCACGTCTTGACGACGCGGGAAGCGAGGAACTTGCCAACCATCCGGCGTTGGTCGTCGGTGCGGTAGCGTATTTCGTCCTTCCGGGTTTCGGTTCTTTCCTGTGCTTCCATAACTTAGTCCTGTGCTACGTTGAAGTCTGCGGCGGGTTTGAAACTTACCACTTTCCGCGCCGGGACGTGGACGGGTTCGCCTGTGCTGATATTTCGGGCGGTCTTGGCTTTTCGGTTCTTGTGTCCGAAGGTGCCGAAGCCCCGGAGGGTTACTTCTCCGCCACAATAAACCACGTCCTTAATTACGCCGAGGGTGGCTGTAATTACTTCTTCCACCACGGCGGCGGGTGTGCCGTGGGCTTCCGTTCCGCTGCAAGCTGCCGCAACTTTGGCGGCTAATTCTTTCTTTGTCATTTCGGGTATGGGGTTAGAATTTTTCTACTAAGATTTGGGCGTAAAGGTCGCGGAACGTGTCGCCCGCGTAGGCGGCGATGTCGCTGTCGTGGAAGCAAAGCCGGGAGCCGATGTACGCAGCCGTATGCGCAGCCGCGAAGTACGGAGACGCGAACGCAAGCCCGGCAGTCGCGCCGACGGGTTTACCCTCTGCGTCCTTACCCTTGCCGGGAAGAATACGGAACCAGGGGAAATACTTGTATTCGTTGGTATTGTTCCAATCCGGCCGCCAACCTTCGTTAAGGGCTTCGGTTATGGTTTCCAACTTACGGCGAGCTATCTCGTCGGGACGGAAGCCGCAGGCCTTAAAAGCCTTTTCGTCCATTTCGGCTATGCCTAAGACTTCGCAAGCGTCGGCGTATGTCTTCACGCGTTCGCGGATGTCGGTGTACTCCTGTTCCTCGGTGTAGAAGTCGAATACGTTAGCGTCTTCGTCTTCGTTGATGATGTCCTTCACTTGGTCGCTTGCTTCTTCTACGCTGTCGAAGCGGGCTACGAACTCGGCGGATTCGCCGTACTTTCGGAAAAGTGCTATTTTCTTCATTTGGGGTTGTTTGTTAATGGGTTATTAAAATATTTCGGGTTTGTTTTCTTCGGGTCGGTTAGCGTCGTTGTAAAGGATCCGCCGTTGCCGGGCTATGGCTAACCGAACTTGTTTTATAGCGTCCTCGCGTCCTATAAGGCTTTGTTCGTAGTCCAATAACTCCGCTTCCGAAGTCGCTAAGAAGTAGCCGCCGGACGTGGCTATAAGGCCCGGTAGTAGGTCGGTCATTCGGATATGGTTAATAGTTTCCTTATCCGGGGTTCTGTTACCGTATATCCGGCTATGTTAAGCCGCTGCACGATTGTACGGTTTGTTACTGCGTTTTCCTTTCCTATCTTGGTTTTCAACCCACGAAGGACGAGCGGAAGTAATACGTTTTCTTCGTACTCGGTTAAGGGCGCGGTTTCGGAATTAAAGCCTTTAATCATAGTTAGAAGGGCGTTTTATTGAAGTTAATACTAAGTCCGGGGGCTGCTATGTGTACCCGCTTCCCGGTCGCCCTGTAAACTCTATCTTTGAAGGCTACGGGGTCGCCGTTACCCGCCGAAAGGTGTATTAGGACGATGTTATTTACCGCCTTCAGGTCGTTGGCTTTAAGTGCGTCTATACAGGTGTCTATACTTAGGTGGCTTTCCCTCACTCTTTCCCGAAGGGTCGGAATTAGTCGGCCTTCCTCTACGTTGCGGTCTAATATTTCCGGGTCGTAGTTGCATTCTATAAGGACGTTGTTTAAGCCTTTGAAGGTGTTAGGTAGGTAGTAGGTATCGGTAGCGAACAAAATGCCGCCCGTTTCCGGGTGCCAAATGTAGAAGCCCACGGGTTCGGCGCAGTCGTGCTTCGTGGCGAACGGTATAACCTTAAAGCCTCCTATCTGCTGAACCTTGTAGCCGTTGCCTTCTCGCTCCAACGTGCGCGGCTTCCACTCGCTTTTTACCTTGGCGTTGTCTATTGTGCCTTGGGTAGCGTAGACGGGAATAACGGCGTTCAATACTTCGTTAATCCGTCCGGCGTGGTCGCCGTGTTCGTGGGTTATAAGACAGCCTACCACTTTGGAAATATTGCCTTCCAACGCGGCTACTACCTTCTTGAAGTTTACCCCGGCTTCAATGAGCAGGGCTTCGCCCACATTCTCCAAAATGTAGGCGTTGCCGCTGCTGCTTGAACCTAAAACACGAAGTACCATTAGAAATTGGGCTTTCTTGGTGTATTATAAGCCGGGGCCGGTTGTGGGTCGGCCTGGGGCTGTGCCTGTGGTTGGGGTGCCGGAGCTGCTTGTGTCTGAACCGGGGCGGCGTATGTCTGCGGCGCGGGTTCTGCCTGTGCCGGGGCGTGGACTTCTTCGGCCATTACCGTTTCCGCGTCGTCGAAGCCAATAGCGGGGCCGGTGTTGACCTGCTCCTTTATCTCGACAGCCACGGTATCTACTACCATGTTGGGGCGGCTGCTCGTTTCGTCCGCGTCGCCGTAGTCTGTTCCCGTAAGGTATTCGTATAGGGCTTTCTTGGCGCGGCGTTCCGCTTTTCCGCGTAGTTGGTCGTTGCTGCTGTATTGGTCGCGGCGGACGGTGGCTTGAACCGTAAGGCTATTTTTATCGCCGTTAAAGGAATACGTTATTTTGCACGGGAATACGGCGTAGGCAGGGTTTTGGCTTGTGTCCTGTTGAACGTCGATAATGTATTTCGCTCCAATCTTTTTTAGAAGGGCGGTATAGCCTTCTTTCGTGGGGTACATCGTGCCGCTGATGATGTTGAACTGGTTCCCGGTAGGAAGAAGCCCAATTATTGCGGCATCTATTATCGCTTCGCGGACGGTAGCCACTTCGTAGGGCGGCTTTACTCGTCCGTTCTTGTCGGGCTTGCCGTCGCGGTCGGTGCGAAAGCCTACTTTTGTGTTCATCAAAGGCATAAATACCTTTTCCATCACTTCTTCGGTAAGGGCTTCGCGGAGAAGGGTTATTACTTTCGCGGCGTTGAAGGCTGCGCCGAAGTTGTTTACGATGTCTATCGCCGAAGCGTCGCGTAATGCAACTTCAAATTTTTCTTTTGCGGCTACTATGGTAGCCGGAAGTTCCGGGGTCTTGCACATAGTCGGAATATTTTTTAGTTGTTTGTTACTTGGAACTCCCCCGTAGTGACTACAAGCCGGACTAATTGGCTTTTTACGGGGATGAAGTCGTTTACACTCTCGGCGTAATCGACGATTATAGGGGCGGTTACTCCGTGGAAGGCACAAAGGGCGTTAATCACGGCTAATCCGGCGTTAATCTGCCCGGCGTGGTTCTTGTCTTGGTATCGTACCCCGCCAATGTAGGCCACGCAGTCCGGCTCTTTCTCGCCGTTTACAAGCGTCTTATACATTCGGAACTCCACGCCGTCGAACAATCCGTTTACACGGCGTTCTACTTCTTCCATACGACATCTTACGAAGTCGTCTATTAGGGCTTCTTCGGTTTGAAGTGCTGCCTTTTCCTGTGCCAACGTAGCGGCTTCCTTATCAAGTTCCACTATACGGGCTTCGGCGGCTTTAATGGTGGCGCGAAGTCCGAGTTTTTGGTCTATCTCGGAAAGGCGGGCGCGAAGGGTCGCCCGGCTCTGCTGACGCTCTGCGGCGGTGTCCTGTGTTGTCGGAGCTGTCACGGCTGCACGGCGGGCGTTAAGTTGGTCTATCTCCTTTTGAAGTGCTACCCACGTCGGGAGCGTCTGCGGGTCTATTTGCGGGTCGGTGCTTACGCGGGGGTTGGCGGCTATGGTGTTGTTATAGGTCGCCTTCTTTGTGGCGTAGTCCTGTACGGCGGCGTTGTGCTTGGTATCAAGGGCGACGGCTTCCGCTTCAAGGCGTTTTATTTCCGCGTCCTGTGCCGCTATAAGCCTGTTTAGTTCCTGGCCTTCCGCGTCCATCTTGTCAAGTCGGGCGGTTTGGTTGGCAATGAAGGCGGCGCGGGCGGTTTCTTGGTTCTTGCGGAAGGATTCGACGGCGGCGGCTGCGTCGCACTGATGGCGGTTGGCTGCTCCGGGGTCGGCGCACTGATGACCGAATACCGGGCAAATAAGCGGGCCTGCGGTCGGGGCTTGCTGTTCTTGGAATTGTTCGTTATTCACGGCTTCCCAACGCTTGCGAAGGTCGGCTACTTGGGCTTCGTAGTCCTCTTTACGGCGTTTGGCAGTGGCTATGGAAGCCGTAATTACTGACTTCTCCCGGCAGTAATATTTGTTTTCGCTTTCCTCGTCGCGCTGTATTTGGGCGAGGTCGCGGGCGGCTTCGTCGGCTACGCGGTTGGTTTCGTAAGCTGCTGCGCGGGCTGCTTCCTTCGCGTCCTGTAATGCCTTCGCCTGTGCGTCGCGCTTAGTGTTGATTTCCGCCTGTATCTTTGCCGCCTGTTCGTAGGCTACGCGGTTGGCTTCTGCTTCGGAAGCTGCCGCCGCGTCAATGTTGGCGAGGTCTTCCTGTATCTGCGCCTTCTCGCTTTCAAGGGCGGCGTAGTCCGGGGCTACCGGGGTGTTTCGGGTGGCTTCGTCTTTGCGGGTCGGTATCTTATCTAACTGCGCTTCAATTCTGCCACGACGTACCGAAATTTCCTTTTTGTATTCTTCCATCGTCTTGCCTGTTACCCGGTGCAGAAGGGCGGCAAATTCTTCGCGGGTGGCTGCTACGTCCGTGTCGTTAATCTTGCCCGCCATCGTAAGCAAGTATTCGCGTTGTGCCTTCCAATGAAGCGTAAGGAAGTAATACGGATCCGTAATGACCTTAAAGAGGTCTTCGGGTATTATTGCGGCTACCTTTGCGTCGTATTCCGCCTTCTTCAAGGGTACGCCGTTAAAGAAGTAGTCGGTATGGTGCCCGGACAGGGTGCGCTCGGTGCTGCCTTTGGGGGTCTTCCACTCCTCGACGTAGACGCGGCGAAGTTCCACGCTTGACGCTTCCCCGGTTTCGGTGTCTACCACGTCGAAAAGCCCGGTTACTTCGTGTTCAAGGTCGGGAATAAAGTTACCTTCCGCGTCGTTGGTCTTTATTCCAAATTTGGAGTCGGAGTTTCCTTCGCTGTCTTTGCCCCAAAGAAGCCACGCGAAGGAGTCCGCTATTGTGGTCTTCCCGGTTCCGTTACGTCCGCTTATGGTCGTAACGCCGTCGCCGAACTCTACGGCTACGTTTCGCAAACCCTTAAAGTTTACAAGGGTAAGGCGTTTTAGTGTTACTTGTCTGCTCATATAGCTGTTAATTATTTAGTGTTGTTACTTTTCTTTGTTTCCGGCTAACTCTAAGGCTTTATCCGCGTCAATAATCAGAAGTGCGCCTATTTGGGTTATTGCTTTGTCAATCTTCCCGGAAGTCTTGATACGGCTTGCGGTCGTCTTGCTGCACCCTAATAGTTTCGCCAATCCTTTAAGGCCGTAGACGTAGCGGCGTTCTCCTTCCTGTTTTGTTGGTTTGTTCGCCAAAACCGCCCTTACTCGGTCTTCGACTACATCCAAAAGTTGGCCTACGGTAAGGTCTATTATTCGGGTGTCGGGGTTAATCTTCTTCATCGTCGTATAAGTATTTTTCCGGGTCTTCGGGAAGCGGAAGTTTGTTAATGTAATGGGCGGAAGCGGCGAAGTTGGCGAATAGAACCAATAATACGGTTATACTTGCGTCGTCGGCGGCTGCGCAAAGAAGGAATAGCGACAGGGCGAACCATACGAAAATTAGCCACTGCCGGAACGTGTACCGTTCCCCGGTTTCGGTCTTGCCGAATATCTTTGTTTTTAGTTCCTCGCTTGTCATGCTATCAAGTTGTTGAAGGGGTTAATATTTTCGTTCTCGTCCTTTGCCCGGCGCAGCGTTCTTGCTGTCCGTGCCGTTGTTGGTCTGGCCCCGCGTAACAAATAGTTGTCGTCGTTATTGCCGTTGTATTCGTGGAAGCCCATAACCAACAGCAGGGCTGTCGCTATGAAGGCGCGTTTAAGCGGGTCTAAGCTCACGGGAACGCCGCACTTTGTGCAAAACCACCAAACGCAAAGTTCCGTAGCCTTTTGGATGCCTATCTTGGCGTATATGTTGCGGGCGGTGTTCTCTACGGTTCGGGCTGAAATAAAGAGCCTTTCGGCTACTTCTTTCTTACTCGCTCCCCACGCCAACAACTCGGCTACCTCGCCTTCCCGTCGGGTAAGCTCTGCTTTTAGTCGCATATCCCCCAAATATTTTCGGTTACTCCATACTTGGCGAATACTTCCGTAACTGCTACAGCTTGGCTTGCTTTTGGCTCCTGCTTGCCGTTGCGGTAGCAATAGAAGGAATTGCGGTTATTGATTCCCAATGCCGCCCAAAGGTCGGCTATACAGGCTTCGTAGTCGCCCATCTTTACTTGTTTAAGTCCGTTTCGGAAGCCTCGGAAGGCTGCTTTTGTCGCTGTCAATGTCATATTTTGAATTATTAAGCGGTTAGAATTTAGTGCGCGGTGGAAGGCTCGAACTTCCTACGCCCGCTTTTGCTGCGTCCGCGCTCCGGCCTGTTCCCGGTTGTCAACGGTTTATAGCCTTCACGAAAGGGATTCTTTCTCCGTTGGCTTGCTATATAGTTGTGGTTGCTTCGTATTAACTTGATACGGCTATCGGGAAAATTAACCCTTACCCTTGTTTGCCTGTCGCTTCTCTAACCACTCATCGCGGCGGTGGCGGCACTCAATCAAGGACGAAGCCACGGTAGCGAATAGTTCCCCGTCCGGGGTGCGGTAGTCGTATTGGACGCGCTTAACTCGCTTTCCACGTAGGCGGGTAGTGAATACTTCGTAGTTCTCGCTTCCGGCGGGGCAAACACTACAGCCCCGGTTGTCGTTCATGCTCATTGTTGTATGGGGTTAGTTGTTTCGTCTTCTATTAGTTCACCGTTTTGTCCTATCCACAGCATTGCGTCTTGCCCGTTGTAGGAAAAATCAAAGGCTTTGTTTTTGGGGTTAAACCGGCCTTCTAATATTGTGCCTTCTTTAAGTCCGCGTATCTCTGCCAGGCACCAATAGCCGAAGTCGGTAAGCACTTTTACGACTGCCTTAGCCTTAATAGTTTTATTTGCCATATACTTGTATGCTTATTTGTAGTAGAATGTAATTTTAAGCCCGCGACGAAGTTTGCATACGCACTTATCAAGCATACACTTAAAGGCGCGGGTTAGTAGGTTATTGGCTAATTTTTCGCCAATAAGACGAAGAAGCCCGCTTACTCCGACGAGGGTATTTAATCGCTTCCCTTCGCCGTTTACTCCGCTAACTTTAATTCGGAAGTTGCTGTTAATTTGGGTTGTCGTGAAGTCCATATAACTGAAATTTAAGTAATTTTTGTTATTGCTTCGTGCCGTAATTTTCGCTAACTTTGCAACTGAATTACTAACACGATGCAAAGTTAATACTTTGCCATACACGATGCAAGTGTTTGCCATACAAAGGACGTGTTTTTAGGAATTTTTAACATTTAACCCATTCAAAGCAATGGAAGGAACAGTAAAAGAGCGACTTAAAGACTTTATAAAGTTTGTAGGTATCAGCGAACGAGAATTTTGTAGGCGGGTCGGTGTGGGGTCTGCCTATATACAAAGTATTCGCAAGTCTATAATGCCGGACACTCTGCAACAAATTACCATACAATTTCCCCGCCTTAATCCGCTGTGGCTTATGATGGGCGAGGGCGAAATGCTTCTACCCGAAGAAAAGCCGGAAGCCCACGAAGCGGCACCTTCCGAAATTCTGCTTAAACTTTTGGAAGATGCCCGCGAAGAAAAAGCCCGCCTTCTCTCTATAATAGAAAGTCAACAGCGGACTATCGAACGGCTAACCGAACTTACTAAAAAAGCGGATGTCCACCGGGGCGACACTGCAACCTCTGCCGCTGTCGGGTAGTCCTTGGGCGTACCGTTCCTTTATACTGAAATTTTGGCTATACCTTATTATATATAAAGCCGAGAAATACAGGTAAGTAGCGGTATAAGCACCGTAGTAAAGTGATACGCCGTAGAACGCACAGAAACGCCCCTTTTTCGCGCCGTTTTTTTCGGGGTGGTAATTCCTACCATTTGGGGCTTAAAGTGCCGTAAACGCAAAATTCGGAAAAAATAACTCAGCTATATGGAAATCGCTATAAATACCTATTATTCTAACCGGGCTTACTACCCGTTTATCCCTCGCCACGTCTTCGACGCTTTGGAAACTGCGTACTTGGACGGTCGGGAAACTATTGTTATATCGGAAGCGGACTACTTCGCTATTGTTGACAACGCCAAAGCCGCCGGACTATGCCCCGCGTAGTTAATACTTCCTGGCCCATTAAAGAAGAAATAAGCCGCCGTTTCTTCTTGGCGTTGGAACGTCTTGTAGAATTAAATAAGGTTGCGTCGCTTGAGGCGTTCTGCAATGAATACGGGCTTAGTGCGCCGAAGTATCGGGAACTTCGGTTAGGCTATGGCGTTACCCCGAAGCCGGACTACAAGCCCCGCTATAAGGGCATAGAATTGGAAGCCGCCCACTATATTACAGCCTGTTACCCCGTTTCGGCGAAGTGGCTACTTACCGGGCGCGGAAAAATGCTTACTTATGAAGTTCAAAATTAAGGTAGGGCTACACATAAAGCCGAACAATAAAGGGAAGGCTACGGAAGAAGTCGGCATAAGGCTCCGGGTATCGTGGGCCGGTCTTCGGTGCGATATCCGCTCTGGCTATGTTATCGCCCCGGCAAAATGGGACGACGCTAATAGTTGCGTTCGGCTCGGAAATAAGAATAGCCACGGCGAAACAGCCGGAGCTATCAATCGCGGCGTTATGGCTGTGGCTTCCACTATTGAAGAAGTCCTTACCCGGTTTGAACTTGACAATAAACGCCCGCCTTCGGTCGCCGAATTTAAGGAAGCCTTCGACTTGGCCGCCGGACGTGCGAAGCCCGAAGAAAAGAAGCCGGAAGAAAAGCCGTTAGGGTTCTTCGCCGTCTATGACCTATTTACCGGGGAAATGGGGGTTACGAATAATTGGACTAAATCAACCTATACAAAATTCAGTAGTCTAAAAGCACACTTAAAGAACTATAATAAGAAACTAACCTTAGAAGGCTTTGATAAAGCAACCTTCGCGGGCTTTGTGGCTCATCTGCAAACGAAGGTTAGGCAATTAAACACAACCGTAGCCAAAAACGTAGGCTTCCTTCGTTGGTTCTTGCGTTGGGCTGCTGCCAATGGCTATTATACGGGGCTTGCTCATTTGCAATACCGCCCCCGTTTTAAGGGGTTGGACTGCAAAGAAGTTATTTATTTGGAATGGGACGAACTTATACACTTCCTAAACTTTGAATTTCCGGCTAATAAACCTTCCCTTCCGGCTGTCCGTGATGTGTTTTGCTTCTGCTGTTTTACGGGGCTTCGCTATTCCGACGTTGCCAAACTCCGGCGTTCCGATATCCACCGGGAACAAACGCCGCCCTTTATGTCTATCGTAACAAAGAAAACGACGGCGCGGCTACATATCGAACTTAATAAATATGCCCTCGCCCTTCTTGACAAATACGAAGGCGTAGGGCTTCCAAATGATAAAGCGTTGCCCGTTATAAGCAACGTAAAAATGAACGAAAACCTTCACGAAGCGGCGGAAGTTGCCGGAATTGACGAACCCGTTAATATTGTTTCCTATGTCGGCAGTGAACGCTCCGAGGTTGTTGTGCCAAAGTATTCCGTTCTTACTACCCACGCAGGGCGGCGTACTTTTATTGTGAACGCTTTGCGGCTCGGTATTCCGGCCCCGGTTATTATGGAATGGACAGGGCACAGCGACTTTAAGGCTATGAAGCCTTATATTAAAATTGTCAATGATGCTAAGGTTGAAAATATGGAACGGTTTAATTCTTTCGGTTCTAATCGTTCCACTACGGACGAAGGCGAAAAATAGGGTACCCGAAAAAGTACCCGAATTTGTGGTTAATGTTTGATTATGCTCCTACCCAATGAAACAACCGTAGCCACGCCAACCGCTGTTAGTGTGTATGTTTGGTTATGGTTGCAAATAATTGAAAATATAGGTATATCAGCCTCTCTCTCCGCCAATAAACATTGAAAAATCCTGTAAGTAAATTCTTACAGGATTTTTTATTTTAGGGATATTGCCTGAAAATGCCATAAAACAATTGTTATGAAGATACTACATTTATCTGACACACATGGTTGCCACCGGAGGCTGAAGCAGCTCCCGACAGCTGATATCGTGGTACACTCCGGCGACTTCTGCATGACCGGTTCGGAAACTGAGGCTATTGATTTCTTGAACTGGTTCTGCGATTTGCCATATAACCACAAAATTTTCATCTGTGGCAACCATGATGATTGCCTGTATGGTGCAGACATCGACGGACTGGATGGAAATGTGCATTATCTATGTAATTCCGGCATTGAGATTGAAGGTATGAAATTTTATGGCATGCCAATGTTTATGGATGATTGTATGACAGACCGTCAAGACATCAATATCACAAAAATTCCAACTGACACCGATGTTCTGATTACCCACACACCTCCTCATGGTATTCTTGACTTTGATGACAATTTCAATTATGGTTCGGGAAAACTATTGACAAAGGTTGCAGGAATAAATCCCAAGTTACATCTTTTCGGTCATATTCATGCCAACAACGGCATTCTACAGATTGGAAATACCACCTACGTCAACTCAGCAATAATGGACAAAGATTACTTCAATCTACAGAATCCTAATATTTTGGAAATATATTGACGGCGGTCTTCACATCAATCGCCTGATTCTTTCCAAGAAACCTTGCGTATTTCTTTGATAGCCTAGTCCTCAATTTTGCGTATTTGGGATTATCGGTCTTGTACGACATGCCAAAATGATGACTCAGACCCTTTATCCTTATCTTAAAAAGAGAAAAATTGGTGTGGATTTCGTTAATACAGCGATTTTTTAGTAATTTTGCATTGATATGAATACGCCCAACGATTTTTTCATACCTGACAATGAGGTCAAGTTGCCCGATGAGCTTGATTACGGCCGTGTGGATGAGTATATCCGCTCGGCAGAGGCGTTTTCACGCTCCACTTACCAGAGCGTCTATATCATTGACTATTTCAAGCAGAATTTTCTCTATGTGTCGCCAAACCCGATGTTTCTCTGCGGTCTTACTCCTGATGAAATGATGCGGCTTGGCTATCATTTCTACCTAAAATATGTGCCGGAGGATGAACAGGCACTTCTGCTTGATATCAACCGCGCCGGGTTTGCCTTCCACCATAAAATACCACGGGAGGAGCGTAAGGACTGGTATATATCTTACGATTTCCACATCCTGAACAACGGACACCCCATTCTGATAAATCACAAACTCACTTCGCTCGCCCTTACTTCCGACGGGCGCATCTGGCTCGCATTGTGCGTTGTGTCAGCTTCGCCGCACACAACGCCGGGCAATATCGAGATGCACCGCACGGGATCTTCCGAATATTTTTCATACAACACTACTTCGCATCGATGGGAGAAGAAAGAGATGCCGACATTGACCGAGGGCGAGAAATCTGTGCTTACGCTCTCTATCCAGGGCTATACAATGGCGGAGATTGCCGACCGCATCTGTCTCTCGCCCGACACCGTGAAGAAATACCGTCAGCGGATATTTGAGAAACTTTCTGTCCGCAACATTTCCGAAGCCATCGCCGCCGCTACCAATTACAAGTTAATTTAGTGGAGTGTGGCTCTTCTCTAAATTTTCTGATGCGAAATTAGAAAGACCCGATCTCATGCGCCATACCCAAAAGGGTATATTTTCATCCACTAATACAATCATACACTTTTGGGTATGGTGAGAATAATTCACCGACAGTAACTTTGCAGCAGAAAACCAAACTATCCATAGAAATGAAAAGAATCATTCAATTTTTACTTTGTTTCTTGGCATCAATTCTGACTGTTCAGTCTCAAGAAACAGCACAAGTAGTAAGCAAGACATTCCACTCTCCGGATTTTCCATTCGATAGAGAGATATTTATCTATACCCCACCATATTACAACGAGAGAAATCAGTCGGAATACGATGTCGTATATGTATTCGATGCTCAGTGGCGAGCTGAATTTGCCTTGACATACGGTATTTTGGAAGTATGTCAGAATATGGACGTGGACGCAGATATTTTTCCATTCATAGTCGTAGGTATCACTTCTCCAACCACACCTGAATATCAACGCTCCAACGATTTCCTACCGGTGCCTACAAATGCGACATACCAATCAAATCTTTATGGTAACTATGAGAATTTCAAGAAATTCCTTCGTGAAGATGTATTCACATACATCAACAGTCACTATCGCACTTCCGGTCATACACTTGCCATAGGGCATTCGCTCGGAGCATCTTTTGTGCTCAATGCTCTCGCTTCGGAAGATATGTTTGATGACTATATAGCTCTTTCACCTAATTTTATAGAAGATAACTTTAAGCTTGCTGACAATTTCATCAACTATGACTTCAACAATGGCAAACCACATTTCCTGTTTCTCACCATGTCCAATGAATCGGAAGAAACGGGCTGGCCAGCAGAGTGGCGTCAAGGTTGGGACTTGGTAAAGTCAAAAATGGAATCTGCGCATATCCCCGAATCGGTCAGAATATTTTTCAAGGAATATCCCCATCTGACCCACATGACTTGTTTCGTTGAATGTCTGATGGATGCGCTTCCTCTTTATTCTATGTATCGACTGAACACCACGTTCAATAACGATAAGCTATATCCTGTCCATATTACTCTCGATGCTCCGTATGCCGAGGGGGATGTATATATCACCGGTAATCAAGAGAGCATCATCAATTGGAATCCTATGGGGCTTAAGATGAACAAAAATGAAGACAATACCTATTCCATCGATTTGAACTTGCGCTTACCTGCAGAGTTCAAGTTCACGCAAGGTTCATGGGAAAGCCAAATAATCCCTGCAAATGCTTGTATCGGCAATCTCAGAATTTACAGTCCTGAAAAGACAACCAAGCATTATGTAGCAAATTGAAATGCCACCTACATAGAATTCTGCATAGATGTCAATATGCGTATTCTACTTTCTGCACACACATACGAATATGGAAAGACAGTGTGACATTATATTGTAGCAAAAGGCGGAAATTCATCTTCATCAGGAATACTGAAATAATTTAATCATACAAACCTATTCCGTTCCCGACGTGATGCCGGGAACGGTTTATTACCATAATTTTTGCCAACATAATGAATATGTGGCTAAAAAGTACTATCTTTGCACTCCAAATAACTGACCTTTTGTGAGCTTAATGAAGTATCTTCTCCATATAATTGCATTGTGTCTGCTGCTTGCCGGTTGCGGACGCAATTCCGAAATAGACCGACAGTTGGATCGGGCGGATGCGTTAATTGAGTCGCGTCCGGATTCCTCGCTACTCATACTTGACAATATCGATGCCAATGCCCTGTCGGGCAAGGAACAGAAAGCTCGCTATGCGTTACTGAAGTCTATGGCATTCGATAAGAACTACATTGACACCACCACATTTGATGTCCTGCAACCCGCCATTGACTACTATCTTGAACATGGAACACCTAATGAAAAACTCCGAACCTATTATTATCAAGGGGTGATATTCAATAATCAAGGGAATAGGGATAATGCACTTAATTCGTTTTCCAAAGCAATTGATTTGGAAAATACCATTACTGATTTATATGTTCTTGCAAGAGCATATGCTGCGCAAGGCTATTTATATGACCAACTATACGCATTAGAGGATGGTCTGAAATCAAATTTAGAGGCATCCCGAATTTATAATAGAATATCACAGAATTATAAGGAGTTTGATTGTTTGCTTAGGGCATACAATGAAGCAATAATATTGAATGATAAGCCACTTGCCGATAGCTTGTCATCAGTCTGCAACAACTTTGCCATAAATGACTCCATTGAAGCGGGGAAATTATGGCAGCAGAATCTACATTATGCTTCAAAATTTGGAGATAAAGAAGAAATTAGAATTATGCTTTCTCAACAAGAGCATTCCTTACCTTTTAATCCAGACAAATTGATGGATTTGGCTCTTGCATATAATAAATTGGGAAATAATGAGTATGCGTTAGAACTACTGGATATTGTAAGAGCGTCAAATTCTGAATATAATGGGCTAAGATTGCTATCGGTTCAGCTCCCCATTTATAAAGGTATCGGTAATTTCAAGGACGCGCTTTCTATCTATGAAAAGTATTCCATAGCGTATGATTCTATTAATTTGAAGAAATTTGAATATCTGACTCAAACCATTCAAGCACGAAACAAAATAGAAATTCAAGCCCAAAAAGAAGCCGAAAGGAACACCCGAATTATATGGAGCTGTATCGGTGGATTGGTAATATTGGTTTTGCTTGTAGGAGTTCTTTTGCTCACGGTCCGCAATAAGCAATCAGAGAAAGCATTGGCCATACAAATAGCCAGAACCAAGGAAGCTGAAAATGCCCAATTGAAGACGGAACAAGAAAGGTTGGCTCTTGAAGCGGAAAATCTTGCTCATAGAGTCGATACCCTTGAAGAAGAGAGCCGTTCTCTCAAAGAATTGATGGCGACTTCCGTGGAATTACCTGAAGAAGTTCAGAAGGCTATTCAAGTTAGAATTGAGATGCTTAACTCTCTATTGGCAGGATACATCACATCAAATGAGCAATACGAAAAGCCGTATGATGTATGGGTAAGGGAACTTACCGAAAATACGGAGGCGTTTATGAACTCCAACCGGTTGGCATTTCAGGCATCACATCCCCGATTCATCCAATATTTTGAGGAACATGGCTTGACAGAGGATGAGATCAATTATGTATGCCTATATGCGATAGGACTCCGTGGCAAGGAAGTAGGAAACTACATGAAGAAACCGGGTCATGTAAACATAAGCAGCGCCATTCGCAAGAAACTCGGTATAGACAAACATGAAACGAATATCGGCATCTACGTGCGCAAACTGCTGAAAAGTCTATAATGACTTAAATTTCATCAAACAATTGTCATAATATTTTACAATATATATCCTTGAAGTAGGTGTCATCATATATTATGATGACATCAACATACCTATACCTAAGCAAGTTTAAATCCCAAAATAATCGTTGGCTAATGCAATCATACACTTTTGGGTATGGCACAAAAAAATTATAGGCAGTAATTTTGCAGCAGAAAACAAAAGATCGTATACTATATGAGAAAATCGTTGTCATCCCTTATCATATTGACTGTTGCTTTTGTTCTTTTAGCACAAAAGCCGAAGGGAATCCCCTGTTGATGAAAGTTTGCCACTATTTTTACAAAAATAAAAACAGCTCCATCATATAATACATTGTGCAACAAGAATATAAAACTTATAACAGCCGTAACAATATGAAAGTTTTTATTTTTGGATGAAAGTATCCGGCAGTAATTTTGCAGCAGAAAACACAGCGATAAACCGCCAAAACAGAATACATATAGAGTCATGAACAACATGAAAACAACGTTATCATTAATCATCACGGCAACTTCCGTCTTAGCTTCCTCAGCACAGGAACCGACGGATACCGTCAAGACACAAGAACTACAAGAGATAGTCGTTGAGGCATCCAATCAGCGTGTCAATGCAGAAGTTTCAACTTATATCCCTATGGCGAAACAAAAGAATGCAGCACAAAATGCAGTTTCTTTACTTGAACAAATGTCCATTCCTCAAATTGAGGTTGACCCTGTAAATCAAGCGGTGAAGACCGCGCACGGACAAAATATCTCAATCTTCATTGACTATATCCCGGCAACCTCCGAAGATTTGCAAGGAATGAGGACACAGGACGTAAAGAAAGTTGAATACTACCTTCATCCGACTGACTCACGCTTTCAAGGTGCAAAATACGTGATAAACTTCGTAATGCAGAGATATGAATGGGGAGGATACACCAAACTTAACGCAAACAAATGGATAGGAGTCAACCGAACTGAGGGACAATTGTACTCCAAGATAAAATATAAACGGATGACGTTTGATGTTTTTGCCGATGAAATATATCTGACTAACACTCACATGGGGCAAAATTCATCTGAACATTTCAATTTTCTTGACTTGAATGGAGAAGGTCCAATGTCTGTGATACGAAAATCTGAAACTGGTTCGTCACGTTACAGGAACAACAGCAATGATTTCAGTTTTCGTGCATTATACAACACTGAGAGGTTTCAGTTCTCGAATAAGTTAGCGTACAGTCTGACCAATATTCCCCATAATGACCTCAGCAATAATATCTCCTATTCATCTGACCTATTCCCTATTTCAAAATCCTCAACTACCTCATCTTCTAAAGATTGGGCACTTAATTACAACGGATGGTATTTTTTTATGCTTTCAAAGTGTGCGGCTCTTAATGTGGATGCGGTTTACACCTATGGTCGCAATACATCCAATTCAAATTATAGTGTACATGATGAATTGTCAATTGTAAATGACGCCAAGGAGGATGTTCACAAAATGAGTGTGTATCTGCATCTGAACTGGAATCCAAATAAGCACAACCAATTCTTCACAAACTTTGGAGTACAACACGATTGGAATATAATCAATTACTACGGGAATTCCCCCTCCAAGCAGAAATATGATGTAGGCATATATTTCCTTGGTCAGAATTACCAGCATATATTCAATGAGAAATGGAATATTGGAGCAGGGTTGGCATGGATATGGGAGACCAACAGAATATCGGGGATAAAAGCCGACAACAACTTTCCGCAGACTAATATCAATGCCACTTGGTCACCGAATAACAAGCATCAAATGTATTTTACATCAAATTATGGTTCTATGTTTCCTAACGCCTCGCAAAAGAGTCCGAACACACTCCAACAAGATGAGTTGATGTGGTATAGAGGGACACCGGAATTAAAAGATTACAAGTATACCAATGCCCTCCTTTCATACACTTGGCTACCCAACAACCGATGGCAACTGACCGCAGATGCTTATTTCGGATATGTCAAAAACAGATGTGTTACCCTATATTCTCCCACAGGTCCGAATGGTACAATGCTCCGTCAATATTTCAACGGTGGTGACTATTTTAGAGACTATATAGGGTTCAACGCAACCGGGAAATTTTTGGGAGGGAAACTTATAGCTAAATTGCGTCCACAGTTTTGGATCAGAAAGACAACCGGTGATTACGCATGGAGTAATAATCAATTGACTTGCACCGTAAGACTTACATACTATCTCAATAATTTCTATTTTACAGGCTGGTATCAGACTCCAAGCAAATATCAAGAAAGGAATAGCGGGATCATCAGTCGCACTCCATCAACATATCAAATTCAAATTGGTTGGGGGAATGGCACATGGAATATAAATGCCGCTGCCTATAATTTCTTCCACACCTCATGGGATGATTATAAGGAAACATTAACAAGCGAGTATTATAGCTTTGACCGAACTACTTACGGGACACAACGCCATGCACGTTATACCGTATCCGTCACATATACTATGAGTTACGGCAAGAAAGTGCAACGTAATAATGAAATATCCGGATCTGGCACAGCCAGTTCTGCCATACTAAAATAAAAAGTCATTGTTTATGAAACAAAAAGTAAAGTGGGATATGTATGTTTGGGTCATTACTATTCTCGTAACCGTGGTTTTGTGCGTTGGGTTGATTTGCACAAGAGATATACTCGGAAAGTTTATTGTTTGGGCTACCATAACAGTACTGGTATTCGTCGCTATGTGGACAGTCGCACCGATAAGCATTTCAGTTGACGACACTTCAATCACAGTACGTAAGCGAATAGGTAACAAGAGAATATTAATCTCAAACATTGAAACCGTCAGAGCTATTACGCCCTCGACTATTCCAATAATACGCATCGGGCTCCGAATGTTTGGTAGTGGCGGATTTGCAGGATACTGGGGATGGTACGCAAATTCACAGATAGGAACATACTTCGCATATTACGGCGATAGGTATGAGTGCTTCTTGATCAAACTTAAAAATGGCAAAAAGTATATCCTCGGATGTGAAAACTCTTCTGAAATGATAGACAGGCTTAAAATCCAATTAAATATAAACAGCTAATCATACAAACCATAAGAGGTCCGGCGAAAGATCGGATTCCACAAAATCAAAAAAGGTATGAAGAAATCACTAATTTTTATTCTTTCGCTTGTAATGGCAAGCGTTGCTTATGCCGATGATTGGCAGACGCAAAAGGGTTATCGAGGTTTTGCCGATTTAGGAGGCGTAATCGGCATGGGATCTCATGGAGAGAACGCCTTGACTATTTCCACGACACACGGCTATCAGGTTGTGCCAGGCTATCTATTTGTCGGAGCCGGAATCGGTTTTAATACAGGTAGTGTTCTACTTCCGATGTATCTGGATTTTCGCAGCCAACTCCCTACGGGCAAATGGTCTCCATTCCTTGATCTCCGTGCAGGATACAGTGGAAAATTGGAATGGGATTTCAATGATGGCGGGGCATTATTTAATCCTTCCGTTGGCGTAACCTGGTCTGTTGCCAAGCGATTCGGATTGGAACTTTCTGTGGGCTACATGTATCAAAGAGCCACAACATCTAAAGTTGAAAGCGGACGATATGTCAATGGTAAATTGGAGATATCTACTGAAAACAGAGAAAGGCACAACATTGGCGGAATAAATATCCGTTGTGGATTTACCTTCTAAAACAATTTGCTCATACTAATATATTTCCGTTCCCGACGTGATGCCGGGAACGGAAATATAATCAAAGATTATTGAGGATAATATCCGGTTTCATTTCCATTTTAGAGAAGGCGAAGAGCTTTCTACCGAGGTCTTTGATGGATGCTCCGATATGATACAGGTCTTCGTCCACGATCAGGAAGCGATCGTGGATATTGGCGACGGTCTTCACATCAATCGTCGGGTATCCATTTTATCAGACAATTCCGCGATCTGAATATCGTGTTCAGCAAACCTTCGGTCAATTCTGCTTTCAAGATATAATAATCTTTGATTTACGCTATATCCTCGCAACAGATACTCTTTCAAAATCTTATTAGCCCATTGCCGGAACTGTGTGCCTCTTATGGATTTTACTCTGTAACCGACGGAGATAATCACATCCAACGAATAAAACTTCGTTCTATATCGTTTACCGTCAGCGGCAGTTAGTAAGGATTCCTTACATACTGAATTTTCATCTAATTCGCCCTCCTTGAATATGTTTCGTATGTGGAGAGTAATGTTGTTTCGGGTAGTCTGGAACAACTCGGTCATTTGAGCTTGGGTTAACCACACAGTTTCATCCTCCAGTCTGACCTCCAGTTTCACTGTGGAATCAGGCTGGTATATTATGATTTCATTGTTGGCACTTGAAACTTTGTCTATTAGGGTTTCAAGTGCATTGGGCTTATCGTTCTCGTGCATTGCTATGTTACTTGGTTTAGATATTGCAACCCAGAAGGGCTCACGGCTCCAAAAATAAATCTCACCGTAAAAAAAGCCGAAGGGAATCCCCTGTTGATGAAAGTTTGCCACTATTTTTACAAAAACAAAAACAGCACCATCATATAACACATTATGCTACAAGAATATAAAACTTATAACAGTTGTAACAATATGAAAGTTTTTTATTTTTGGATGAAAGTATCCGGCAGTAATTTTGCAGCAGAAAACACAGCGATAAACCGCCAAAACAGAATACATATAGAGTCATGAACAACATGAAAACAACGTTATCATTAATCATCACGGCGACTGCCGTCTCAATCGCCTCAGCACAGGAACCGACGGATACCGTCAAGACAAAGGATCTCAAGGAGGTGGTAGTGGAGGCACAAATGCAGAAGACTTCTTCAAATGTCACCACTTACTACCCTGACAAGAACAGCAAGCGAACGGCTCAAAATGCCATTGACTTGCTCGACCGTATGGCAATCCCGCAGATCAATGTTAATCCAGCCGACGGTTCTGTAGCCACACCAAGTGGCGATGCAGTGGCTATATACATAGATATGGAACAGGCCACACAAGAAGAGAAGGACGCCCTACGTCCGGAGAATGTAAAGAAAGTTGAATACTTCGTATATCCGACCGATCCTCGTTTCAATCATGAGAGATATGTCATCAATATCACACTCCAACACTATGATTACGGTGGATATGCCAAATTCTCCGGAACTGGCAATATTATGGCAGGTTCAGGCAGTGGACTTGCTTATGCCAAGACTGCATATAAACGGATGACATACGACATAAGCGTCAACGACAAATATACCGACCGCCATCATACCGGTTCAGATCAGACGCAGATCTTCCGTTTTCCTATGGCTGACGGTTCGGTCAAGGAGATAACCCGAAGCAATCTTCTTGATGACAGTAGATTTCAGAATAATAAATTCGGAGCATCCTTCCGCGCCAAATACATATCGGAAAAGACAGTGATCTCCAACAGTTTTTCCTGACAGCATTAAACACACCGCACCAAGACAACAACGGACGGCTTATATTCTCACCCGAAGTCGCAACAGGCAACAGCTATTCCAATTCGCTAAATTCCACATACATTTATCCGCGTTGGCGTGGCAACTACTATTTTGATCTCGGAAACGGTTTTCAACTCAACGCTATACCCTCGTTCTTTTATGAGCATACCAAAAGCAACCGAAAGTATTCGTCAGAAGAAACCGATATAGTCACAGACGCAACCGAGGATGCCTTGACCGGACAATTGCAGATACAGCTGAACAAGACATTCCATAAAAATCATACCGTTGATTTCAACCTTCTCGGCATCTATTACTATGACAAGGTGAAGTATTCGGGCAATACCGTAGCATCCCCGGAGTTCAACCAGTTTGCCTACGGCGGATTCTTTGCATACACTTTTACCAAGGATCCAATCTTCGCCCAATTAGCTGTCGGTTTTGCCGGCGAGTCAAACAAAATTAGCGGTGTGCGTACAAATAGCTTCATACCTATTGTCCAGTTGAGCACTCAGTATGCCCCGAATTCTAAAAACCAATTCAGTTTCTCCGCCCAATATAACGTCAATCCGGTCACTGCTGCCGACAAGACTCCCGATATGATTCAAGAGAATGAATTGCTTTATAAGACAGGCAACCTCCACCTTAGAAACACCCACTGGAGTAAAGTGACATTAGACTACACCTATCTCCCCAACAACAGGATATCCTTATCGGCATTTACCGGCTGGAGCAGATATTTCAACAGAGTCGTGCCAGTGTTCAGTCCCGAAGGACCGAATGGAATGATGCTACGCTCACTTGAAAACGATGGAGATTATCAGGATTTCCACATTGGAGCAACGTTGTCGGCAAAGCTTCTTAACCGCAGTCTCGTGCTACGTGCCACCCCGCAGATGTGGTTCGAACGTACAACAGGGCTGTATTCCGATAAAGCCAATTATCTGTCGCTTAATCTGTCTGCTACATACTACCTCGGCAACATCTACGTCTCGGCATATTATTCATTGGCAAACCGTGGATTGATACAATACAGTCTTGATGCCACATCTTATACTCCAAAGTCACATTATCAGTTAAAGATAGGATGGAGTAATGGAGCATGGAATATTTCGGCGAATGCCGTCAACATATTCCGTCGCAGTTGGATCAACAGCACATACTCACTACAAAGCAAATGGTTTGACCAGTATTCCACCGAGTATAGTGCCAACAGCCATCAATTCATCAATATCACCGCAAGCTACACATTCGGATTCGGAAAGAAAATCCGTAGAGGTGATGAGGTTCAGACAATGGATACAGGCAACTCCGCAATTATGAAATAAAAACAATTTAATCATACAATCCTATTCCGTTCCCGACGTGATGCCGGGAACGGTAGGGAACTTCCTCTGATGTGTTTTACCCTATAACTGACAAAAATAATCACATCCAACGAATAAAACTTCATTCTATCTATATTATTTGCCGTCTGCGGCAGTAGGTCTGGATTACTTACATACTGAATTTTCATCTTATCCTTACCATTTTTTGCCAACATAGTGAATATGTGGCTAAAAAGCACTATCTTTGCACTCCAAATAACTGACCGTCCAGTTATATTTTGTGAGCGTAATGAAGTATCTTCTCCATATAATTGCAATGTGTCTGCTGCTTGCCGGATGCGGACGCAATTCCAAAACAGACCGACAGATGAATATGGCGGATGCGTTGATTGAATCGCGTCCTGAATCCTCGTTGCTTATACTTGACAAGATAGATGCCGGAACGTTGGCGCCACACATCTCGAAGCTTTAGTTTTGAAATTTTCAGTTTCGATTATCCCGTTAATCAACGAAAACTTCCAAATAAGTGCAGTATAAACCATATAAAACGCCCAAATAAGTGCAGTAGTGATAATAGAAATCTTCCCAATAAGTGCAGTAGTACAATTTTTTATATTACCTTTGCATTAAAATACGAAGCAGATGAATCTGATAGAACTTGAAACCATATTACGGGACCAAAAGACCGAACTTGACCTTTTGAGGGAAGATAATCTGATCTCTCGCCCCGAAGAGAATTTGATAGACCTGCGGAGCAGACAGGCTCAGGTGGTCATCGGTGTAAGGAGAAGCGGCAAGTCCACCTTATGCTTCAAGGCACTTGAAAAAGCAAATGTCAACTATGCCTATGTGAATTTTGATGATGAGCGTCTTGCCGAATGCCGTAGAGAGCATCTTGATTTGATATTGGAAGCATTGTATCGCATATATGGCAAGTTCGATTATCTGTTTTTTGATGAAATTCAGAATGTAGATGGGTGGCCTTTGTTTGTCAACCGCCTTTTGCGCCAACGTATCCACATGATTATAACCGGCAGCAATGCAAAACTACTCAGTACGGATTTGGCTACTCACCTTACCGGAAGGCATCATAAAATTGAATTGTTCCCATTCTCATTCAAGGATTGGTGTGAGGCAAAAGACTTAAACTATGATGGCATGACAACCCGCAACAGAGGCCTGCTTGGTAAAGAATTCAATGAGTATCTACATACGGGCGGCTTTCCGGAACTGATATATGAGTCAGGAAATACCACTTATATAAGTACGCTCTTCGACAACATAATTAATCAGGACATAAAAAACAGGTTCAATGTGAGGAACGTGGAGGAGCTTATGAAGCTGGCCAACCACATGCTGAATGAGGTGCCGGATTGTTTCACTGTTGATGGACTGATGGATATAAGTGGTGTAAAAAGCAATCATACGATACTGAAATATCTGTCATATCTGCAACAGACCTATCTGATTTCACAAGTAAAGAAATTCTCCCCCAAAAGCAGGCAGCGGTCAACCAATGAGAAGTATTATGCCATCGACGTGGCTTTCATGGACAAGCGGGAGAACGCCTTTGCCGGAGAGAACCTGGGCTGGAGATTGGAGACAATCGTGTATCTGGAACTAAAAAGAAGATATGTAGGAAAAGGATGTGATATTTATTACCACAAAGAAAAGACCAGCGAGACAGATTTCATAGTCTGCAACGGCAATCAGACAATCGGCATATACCAGGTTTCATACGATATTTCCAATGAAAAGACCCGCAAGAGGGAAATACGTGGGTGTCTTGCCGGCGCCAAAATAACTCGATGTGACAATATGTATATCATAACGGATCATCAGCGTGAAGACATAATTGTTGAAGATAAAATCATCAAAGTGTTTCCTGCCTACGAATGGCTGCTGAACACCTCCGGAGACCTTAAAAGTCAAGAAAATTAACATTGTCCAACTCATAAAAAATCCTAACAATACCCTAACAAGGGATTTGGTTTGAAATATAGCAATTTGAAAGGCAATAAGTTACGACAATAGTTCACTTTCCTCTCTCCGCAAATAACGCTGAATATCAGCAAGTTGCAAGACTAACACCCAAATTTGCACCCAAAATCGCAAATTTGGGTGTTTTTATATATTCTTAACGTACTAATCGCCTCTTGCCGCCCAGCACCTGCCAATCATTGTTTCTTTTGCACAGCTCCATGTATATATTGGTTTAGGTTTAGTCGGGCATATATAAAGTCCGAACCAAACCAATCAACAGAATTTACTACTGGGGAAAAGAAAAATTAAGGAATAGTAAGCAACAAAAGAAATGAAAATGAAATGAACAAAAGTTGGACGATTACGAATTTTCGCCAATAATGCCCTGAAATCCAAATATTATGACTAACTTTGCCATAGGCGCAATGTCGTTGCCGAAAAATCCGATACTGCAATGGATGCCAAATCTCTCCGATATAAAATATGCCTGTGCATGGTATGGGTGCAACTTGCGCTCATGCCCACGGTGTATCTTATGATGCTGGCTATCGAGGGTAAGCCTTATGTCTGGAGATGGAATCTTTTGGCATGGGGTATGTTAACAGGTTATCTGATAGGAATACTTGCGTTGCCATTAAGTCGTGGCCTTGACAAACCTAAATTCTTAAAATGGTGGTTGCGGATTGACTTTGCGGCATCGATTTTGCTATTCATTCCATTCTATTTCACATTCATCGTATTGAAAGCTAATTTTGTATCTGAAAGAGGTAAATATGTACTATTTACAACAGGTGGAGGAATGGGAAAACCTGCGCTTAGATTAGGAAAATCAGATGGATTATGGATCAAAGAATTATATAATTCAGATGATGTTGGATTTGATATATGCGATGAAGATTGGAAAGTAAATGAAGAGTATGGTTATAGTAGTCTGAAAATTTTGAACGACTATTATAAAAGTATCCATGTGTTTCCGATTGATAGCTCAATCTATCATCACCATAAAATAATTATTGACACATATATTGAAAGTGTATTTCATGCAAGTTCGGTCTGTTATGACAAAATGGAATTTGTTATGCCTGACGATTTTTCAACAATTGAATACCGCGATAGCTCCAGCATTAAATATCAGAGGTCAGATTATACTCAGTTGGCAGAGATTGAATATCGATCATACGAAACAGGAAATATTTTAGACCCCGTATTGATAACTTTTTATAGAATCGAAAAAGGCATAGAAACGATAAATGGTTCAGATACTTTATTGGTGGAGAGAACCAAAACAGAGAAGCAAATAAGACTCCCGAAAGACTCCGTAGCGTGGATGTCGCCGACTGAAGCGCATCACTTCATTAATAGTTTGGAAAGGAGGATTGAACCATGATGTTTCTGTCTATTCTAATTCAACTAACTATATTCTTATTACTGTCAATGGTAATGACTTTGCTATTGTCAGGTGGTCTATATCTGTTCTCCAAGCGTAAAAGAAAGTGCAAAGCAATATTTGGACTGATAAGTCCATTCGTTTTTGTGTTCAGTTTCTATTTCATCTGTCTTATTGGCGGTTTCATTTGTGCATCGGTATTTAAGACCGGCTGCGGAATGGACGGATTCTGGCACACCGAGTTACCTAACGGTTATGTAATGGAATCAATTGAAAATGATTTTGATAGAGAATATCTTACATCAAATATCGCCAAGGATGAAAAACGGGTTGTTAAATGGGTCACCAAAATCAAGATTTCCGGTGATACAATTTATGGCGAGCAATATGAAGTAAATGAATCACCTGGAAATGAACATTATTTCGTTCTTGACACAAGAACCGACGAACTGACACAGTATAAATCGCTTAATGAGGTACGTAATTTAAATCTTGCTATGGTGGCATCGTTGACCCCGATTGAATCATTCTATTACCATTCTTGGATGTGGGTTGTTCCTTTGGGTATATCGGCTTTTATCATATCGTCAGGATTAGTGCTTTTACTATGGGTTGTAATATTAAAATTAAATCCCGTTAAAAGAGTATCGTAGGAAGGAGGAAGAACATGAATGATGTTGATAATAATGGATTTAATCAGTCAATGAACAAGAAATCGGCATTCTTGCGGTTCATGCGGTACGTAGCAGTGGCCGGAGTCACAGTCTTTTTGATTGTTTTTATGATTTCATCAACTGATACGGATGATTTTACTGTAGCTGTATGTGTCGCAGGACTTATATTGCTTGCCGGCTTTTTCATTACCATTCCAATTATTGTTTTTTGGATTTACTCTTTCTTGAAATCAATTAAGCGGAAAACAAAAACTGATAGGATTCTTTTGTGGTTTCACATCGTGGATTTGTTCCTGATAGGTGTAATCGCGTTCCTCTTAACTCGTCCACCGCTTAAATGCGATGCCAATATCATGGTTCAAAATTATAAAGGGGAAAATGGGTTCTGGATGAGGAATATTGCCCACCGTTATCGCAATATGCTTCCGGACAGTACGCGGCTCTGCGTTGAGATTGATAATGATTACGCATCACAATCCCGTGTTTTAAGTGAACAGGTCATCAAAAAATTAGAAAGAGAATTGAGAGATTGCGGTTGCGTAGGAATAGATGTTGACAATAACACCAACAGAGGATATGCCACCATTCGTTTCAGACGCATAGGAATGGGTATGTATTCCTACCGCTTTTACGACAGGCCTCTAACTCTCCATGAGCAGGACAGCATAAACAATGACGGGTGTCTAATAGTCTATAATGACACGACAGTGTTTGAATTTAGCGCAGGAGTTTTAGGCGCACAACGCTTTGTAGGTAAAGAGGAATTTATAAAGAGTTTTTCAAAATAGAGTTATGGATAATATTGGCAAGCAATTAGCATCTGTGATAATCGTATTCCTCGGAATGGTTACGATGATATTCTGTTTTGATTCACCAGATATTATTACAAACATGATATTGGTCGGTTCGATAGTATTGATATGTGGCGATTTGTTATGGATTTTATGGCGAAAAGGAGGCAAACTGTGAAACTTGATTTTTGGTGTAATCGGCGGTTTTGGCTATTTTGTAGTTCTGTGACTATCCTTTCAGTCGTATGTGGAACTTGGATATGGGGATGGGATGTCAGTATTACACCTGTTTTTATTGTCGCTGGATTATTGAGTGGCATAATTGGCTATGTATTGGCAAAGGCATCTGTGATACGACTATTTTTTGCAACTTGGTGTTCTTCCTGTGACGGAAAGGATGTCTGTGACGATTGTCCTGATGAAAAGAAGTGCGAGGATACCGCTTGCCGAAGCAGAGCCTTTATGATAGCTGATGCACATACATTGCACCTTAAAGAGTATCGAGAATTACCGTCGGTGATATTTCCATTTTAGAGAAAGCGAAGAGCTTTCTGCCGAGGTCTTTGATAGAGGCTCCGATATGATACAGGTCATCGTCAACCATTAGGAAGCGATCGTGAATATTGGCGACAGTCTTCACATCAATCGCCGGATACTGCCGGTTGTGACGCTCTATGTCCAATCGGAACTGTCGGGAAATGCTATGGGTGTAAATCGTGGCTTTCACTCCATCCATCCTTTTGTCAAGCAGCGTAAGGACGGATTCATCGACATAGTTGTCAATAAGCACCACCCGCTTTCGCGCTGATTTAACAAGGTCACATACAAATTTATACGCATCAAAAATCTGTCCGTTGAAGAAAACTCCTTCCATCGGAGGTAGTGATGCCTTGACAAAGAAGTCCACTTTATCAGTCAACTCATCAAGTCGGCGGTCATGCCCGGAAAGACGCCGATCAATACGCGATTCCATATAAAGCAGCCGCTGATTGACACTATATCCTCTGAGCAAATATTCTTTCAATATCTTGTTCGCCCATTGACGGAACTATGTACCTCTGAATGACTTTACCCTGTATCCTACCGATATAATTACATCCAGACTATAGTATTTTGTCTTGTAGCGTTTACCATCTATGGCAGTCGTCAAGGATTCCTTGACAACTGAATTTCTCTGTAATTCGCCTTCTTTGAAGATGTTATTAATATGTAGGCTTATATTTTGCTTTGTTGATTGGAATAAATCAACCATCTGACCTTGATTAAGCCAAACAGTTTCATCTTCAACCCTTACTTCCAACGACATGGTAGAGTCGGGGTGGTATAATATGATTTCATTTCCGTCTGAGGATTTATCAGAAGATATGGAATCCAAATATGTATTTTTCGTTATTGTCTATCTGATGTATTAATGATAATGCAAATTTAAGAAAAATATCCGATAATCCAGTCGTTTACGCTGATTTATCGGATATTATACCCACTATGATGCCTCTCTCAACTCTTTCCGCAATTATGAAATAAAAACAATTTAATCATACAATCCTATTCCGTTCCCGACGTGATGCCGGGAACGGAAATATAATATTCTCTTATCTGCATTTCTTTTTCAAATTCGCGGATTATTAAACGGGAATTACTAATTTTGCAGTAATTACCTTTGAAGTTGTATAAACTTCATTTAATCAACAATCGCTAAATTATGAATCGACATTCTTCTCTTTCAAATTCCCTATTCGTAAGGATTTTGTATGCGGCAATCCCTTTGCTCTGCATCGGCAACTCCTCTTTCGCTTCATCAGCAATTCCCAAAGATTCCCTTGCAAAGGATTTCCTGTTTTTCTGTGATAAACTGGAATCCTCACATCCCGATCCTTACTCCGCTTTCGGAGGGAAACCATATTTCTCTCTTGCCCGCGACATGGCTCTGGAAAGGATTCTTAGCGACAGTCTTTCGGTCAACGGATTCTGCGACTTGTTGAATGAATTTATCATACCTCTCAAGGATATGCATACTTTCGTGAATTATCCGAACTCAAACGAGGTGAACGAAATCAGATACGTGCAACGTATCTCCTTCAACGTGCTGAATGACGGATTGATGGTAGCCGGAATTGCAGAACCATACTCACAATATTTAGGTTCTCGCCTACTTGCCATAAATGATGTGCCTGCCGACTCTCTGTATAAGAGAATGGAGAAAATCAAACCCAGTGAAAACCGGGCGGACAATATGCAGAACCTATCCTTATGGGGTAATCAGGATAGGATATTGGACAGACTTGGCGTTAACGTCAATGGCAACGACCGTGTATACTATCAGCTCCTGACACCACAGGCAGACACCATATCCCTTGAATTACCAATTGTAGAACGCGAACACATCGCCGACGTGGAGATGGCGCGTCTTAAAAGCTCTCTAAATCTTCCGAAAGGGAATCTCCAATATGATTTTATCGATGGCAAGGGTAATGTGATGTATCTACGGTTATCAAGCGTGATGGCGCGTGAGAATTACAAATATTGCTATGACCAAGGATGGGATAACGCACGCGGAGATATTGAATACCATTATAAGTCTGTCGGGAAAGATATGCCGGAGAATATTGAGGAGGCAATAAATGCCATACCCTCTTTTTCTGAGGAATTTTATGGTATGCTTACAGAAATGAAGGATAAGGGGGCGGAATATCTGATCATCGACCTGCGCGGTAATGGCGGGGGATGGACCCCTATCACTCTCCCTTCCCTGATGATGATGTTTGGCGATGATTATTTCAGTAAGAGATTTGAAGTCAAGAATATCCGTCTTATTTCCGACCTATATCTCCATAAGACTAATCAGACAATCGAAGAATTAAACCGGTCGTGGGGCACATCTATGAAATTGGGAGACTATCTCTTCATGGATAATGACTACCAAGGTGACGACATTGCATCAATAAGAAAGATGATGATTCAGAACGCCATGACGGAGATTCCGGAAATCCTTCAGTCTTTAGATGGGAAGCAACTATATCAGCCCAAACAGATATTTGTCATAACCGACCCGGGCACTTTTAGCGCAGCTTTCCACTATGCTTTCTATCTTCACAAGATGGGAGCCACACTGGTAGGCGTGCCGTCGGGTCAAGCACCAAACACGTTTATGGAGGTGACACCCTTCACGCTACCATGTTCCGGTCTGTCAGCAAGCATCTCCAACACCTTGCAGCAATTCTTCCCTAAAGACAGTCCTTTGGCAAAGGAACTTATTCCCGATGTTAGAATAATGTCGCAGGATTATGCCAGATATAATCTTGACGCTGACACTCCTGTATTAAAGATTCTGGATATATGCCGGGGGGAATGATCAGAGCTGCGCCCTCATCATTTCGAGGTCCATATCCACCTCCCCTTTTATAAGATAATTATTCCGACGAGAATCCACCGTATTGTAAATCTCCTCAGCCTTCTTCCTGTCTTCCTCGCAATGTAATGCGCGGAAGAACAGGTAGCGTTGTTTCGACGACATGCTACCGCTCATCGACTTGACCATCTTCAACTCCTTCTCATCAATGAGTGAGGATGCCTCATCCGTCTCCCCTCTCATCATCAGCAGACAGGACAGTTCGCATTTGGATTCCAGCACGAAGATCTTTATCTTTTTCTCCCTCTCTATTATCTCCAGGAATATGCGTTCGCTTTCATCATATCGTCCCATGTCCATGAGTGTAGAGGCATAGCCCAATAGAAGATTCACCTGAATCGGCTGGCTGAAATCCACCTCCTCCGGATTCTGAAATATGGATAACGGTATGTCACGCGGACGTACCCCTTCACTCAACAGCACACATAACCGCAGGACTGATGCAAATGCCTCACGCGACTTCTCATTATGACGTAGTTTGAGCATATTGTAGCCGTCATTAGGCAAACCGCTGATGCACATGGGGACTCCGTTGACTATAATGAAATAGAGTCCGATCAATGCTGTAACCCCGAAAAAGATGTAGGCAAATGGGGAAAGACCTTTGGCACACAGTATGATTGACACGCATATCGCAGTGGCAATCACGTTCATGACAACTCCTCCCGCATTATACACCACAACAGGCATCTTATCGGAAGGGACATCCGGAGGAGTCATCAGGCATTGTCCGAGTGCACCATCCATATTGAACCGTTTCACCCTCAACTTACCTCCATCATTGACCAGAACTATACCCATTGCCTGAAACGACAGAAATCTATATCCCGACAGCAGTCCGCCGATAAGATGCCCAAGTTCATGCAATATGATCTGCAATGCGCCTCCCACCAGCATAGATAGCACCGACACCAAAGGCACACCTATCACCTCTTCCCACGACAGACCCTTAATCTTCGACAATATCGCCCCAAACGACACGTCTCCCCCCTTCACCAAGACTCCGATTGTCAGTCCCAATACGAAACTCACACTCACAGCCAAAGCAAATATCAATACAAATTTCAATATCTTCAAAAACGTTCTCATGATTTCAATTAAAATAATTTAAGTTTCGCAAGTTTTCCAACTTGCTTCACTTAAATGGTTTAAGGTTTAATGTTTATGGTTTATGATCATTAAATTTTGTATAATGAAAAGATTCGTGGATTTTCGTGAATCTTAAACCTTAAACTATAAACTTTAAACCACTGAAGTGCAGCTTGCGAAACTTCAGTTAAAATAATATTCAAATTATTGATGAAGTTGTCTAAACTTCGACACAAAATTAGCCTAATTCAATCGATCCACAAAAATAAGTCAATAATTTTTGAAAAGAATAGGGATGATTTCCTTTTTTGGGGAGAGGCGGTTCGGATTTATTCAATGTTTTTGAGTAATTTTGCAGAAAAGTTGTCTAAACTTAATAATATTCCGATTCAGGATTGTTATTATTATGATGCAGGATTGCTATGATATTATATAACCCGAACGACTGATGAAGAAGTATCATTGCCAACAACCATCGCTCGATCTTTGGGATACGCAGGATTCTCTTGAGTGTCTGAAAGATACAGGCAACAGATGGGTAACTCTTGCCCATTCCCTACCTTGGGCGGATATTGAGAAGGAATATAACCGATACCTTTCCAATGATCGTTCCGGTGCAAGCGGCAAGCCTGCAAGAATAATTGTCGGCGCACTAATAATCAAGCATATCGAGAAACTGAGCGACGAACGTACTATTGAGGCTATATCTGAAAATCCATTCATGCAATATTTCCTCGGAATGCCGCGATTCACATATACAAGAGTGTTCAATCCTTCGCTCTTCACTTACGTGCGCCAACGTCTTGACAAGGATTTTTTCAATCGTGTGGCATCCCTGATTCATGAATATGGGAAAAATTTAAAATAATATGGCGAAAATCATTAAGAGCGACAGTTCTTTGCAGAAACTCAAACTGAACGAGTTACCGAAAAACAATATTATCCGTGCACTCGCCTGCCTTGTCTGTCCGATAAGCGATTACGGATTGCGCGAACTTTATCAGTTTCTCGACATTCGAGTCACTGACCGCACTTCCGACATAAAATATCTTATCTCTAACGGGTTTCTCTCATATTACAGAAATTCCTACTCCTACTATTATGCCTCTTTCCATATCCTCAATCCGGAGATGATATTCAAAGCAATCGCAAGTATGAGCATGGAGGAGCTAAAGAAATCGATCGGTATTGCCGACAAAATATCTTCCGACTACTTAATCAAGGATGATGTATCTAAAGAGAAACGGTTTGATTTTGTTTATTCCCTATGGCATTATCTTCACGGTGAGGTGAACTCCAAGGAGAAAATAAACGATTGTTTCCCCTTTTTCAACGCAGGATACAACAATCCCAATTCATATATCGCTTCCATCATGAACAGCATGGTGGAGTCGAAAGAGATGCACGGCTATATCCTTAGTTGCAGCCAAAATATCAATGAAAAATTTCTTGATCTGTATATCAAGAATCTCATACAAATGAGTCATTCTCATAATCCGGATCTTTCCCGTGACTTATTCTTCGAACTTAATGGCAGGATACGCCACAGTGAGGAACCCTACCTTGCTGTATTGTTCGTAATAATCACCGAACTTATGAGATACGGACAGGTGGACCGATTGATAGAACGATACTCCTCCGGCAATGAGAGTGATGATAACGATGATTCCCGAATACACGTGAAATATCTGAAGGCGATAAAGTCGCTTCATGAGAATAATACCGAACCGATTCACGCTGTCACTTCCCGGCTAATAGAGATCTCCGGCAGCTATATACTGAATATCCCACAAATTGCATTCTTCCCGATGCTCGCACTCCTTGCCGACAGAAACCCTTCTATTGTAACCTTCTACCAGAAACTTATAAAAGGGTTTGACAAGGAAGATGTGCCGATCATAAGAGCGATACTTGACTGGGTTCTGAAAGGGAATATCGGTGCCACTCGCGCAAAAAGATTATCAGAGACCGTATGCAATCCATCCACAAAGATGCTTTCGGGATATTTCGTGAAACAGTTCAACATGGGGAACGTATCTCCCGATCTCCAAACGATGCTGTACTATTCCCAGAAGTATGTCAATGAATCTGATTTCAACTACCTGAAACTCCTTTATTGTGGAGCCGAGGGAAAGAATGATGACACCTTAAAGAAATTGGAGAATGAGACCAGGATGCCCTGTATGTTCAGCTCCATGGTAAAACGGGCTGAATGGGAGAAGTCGCTCGACATTCTATCTCTCCAGCTTAACTCACTCTCAAGAGGGGGAAAGAAAACTGCATCAACCTCTTCCAACTCACGCGTGGCTTATCTTATCTCCACCCAGACACACCGGATACAGCCGGTGTTGCAGACGTCAAAGAACGGCACCACTTGGAGCAAGGGGCGAAACATTGCCCTCAAGACTTTCTATGCCGGCAGCGTGGAGGGGATGACTGAGCAAGATAAGGGAATAATCCCCTGCATCCGTCTTGAACAGGGATGGGGCGACTATTCCACAATTGACTATTATTCTGCAATATTTCAGCTTGCCGGACATCCTTTTCTATTCACTGATGACAGCAAGCAGTTGAAGATTGAGATTACCCGTCAGGACGTGGAGCTATCGGTCACGACCACTTCCAAAGGCGACTTCAAGCTCTCAACCAATCTGAAGTACCCTTATTTTGTAAGCGATGACGGCATATATATCAATTCGGATAATCCACTGAGCATCATAGTAATCAAATTATCAAAAAATCAGATAACCCTGCTCAACACCCTTCTGAAAATAAAGACTCTCCCGAAAGAGGCGAAACCTAAACTCGCAGAAACCCTATCCGCTCTCTCTTCGCAGATGACTGTCATGTCGGATCTCGTGGTGAAGAAAAACGCGGATGTGAAGCGCATGAAGGGATGGCCGGTGATTGTGGCTCAGCTTGTGCCCGATAATGAGATGATAAACGTGACTCTCTACGCAAAACCACTTAAAAACAATCCCCCCTACCTCACTCCCGGTAAGGGTCCGGAGTTTGTCAACGGTAATTTCAATAATAAGGCTGTGCAGGCACGAAGAGATTTCAAGGCGGAGACAGAAAACCTTGAAGCCGTAAAGGGGATGCTGAAGGGTCTTGACAACTCCATGACCGGAGAATATTCGTGGGAACTTGACATTGAGAACACTCTATCGCTGCTTGCCTCAATAGCTGCAAATGGCGACATAGCCTGTGTGGAATGGCCCGAAGGGGCACGAATGACTGTGAGCCGTCCCACACTGAATGCCTCGGCATTCTCTTTTGACGTCAAGAACACAAATAATTGGTTTGAGATAGAGGGCAACGTGAGAATTGATGAGAATACTGTCATCTCCGTAGCCGAGCTCCTGCGTAAGCTGAGAGACAATAATAATTCCCGATTCATACAACTGAAGGGCAACGACTACATCGCCCTATCAAAGCATCTTGCCGACACCCTACGTGCCATAAGCCAGATTGCGGAGATTGACGGTGATAAAGCCGGAATGTCTGCGCTTAACGTAGAGTTTATGGACGATCTTGAGAAATGTGGCGTGGATTTCAAGGCTGATAAGAACTACCGCTCCCTACTTAAGCGTATTGAGAAATCCGAGACGGAAAAGGTCAATATCCCTACAGGAATTAATGCTGAGTTGCGCGACTATCAGAAGGATGGCTACAGATGGCTACAACGTCTGTATCTATGGGGCGCGGGTGCTTGCCTGGCGGATGACATGGGTCTCGGAAAGACATTACAGGCTATATGTCTGCTACATGCCAACAGGAATAAGGGGCATCACTCGTGGTTGCCCCTACAAGTCTGCTTCTGAACTGGCGCGATGAGATCATCCGTTTCGCGCCTGCGCTAAACGTGGAGGTAATCAATAATTATTCCGATTCCGGGAAACGTCGGGAAATCATCAGTAATGCCGGGAAATCTGACGTGGTGGTGATATCCTACGGGCTTATGACCAATGAACAGGAATCCCTTGCCGACCGCTCATGGAATATTGTGGCTCTCGATGAGGCGCACACGATAAAGAACCGTGAGACGAAAATGTCGCAGGCGGCAATGACCCTTAAAGCCGACATGAGACTTGCTCTCACCGGCACACCCCTCCAGAACCGTCTCGCAGAGATATGGAACATATTCCGTTTCCTGAATCCCGGACTTCTCGGATCGTTCCAATCCTTCACCGACAATTTCATAAATCCTATCGAGCATGATTCCGACCGCCGCCGTCAGCGTCTGCTGAAGCGAATACTCTCCCCATTCCTGCTACGTCGTTCCAAGACGGAAGTGCTTCAGGAATTGCCTGAGAAAACGGAGATAACGGTGCGTGTCGAGCTTTCCGAACGCGAGAAAGCCCTGTATGAGAATCTTCGCCGTGAAGCGGAAATCGCCGTCGAGATGGGAGAAAATTCCGCGATACAGGCTCTTGCCGAAATCACCAAGCTACGCCAAGCCGCCTGCAACCCTCGTCTGGTAGACCCCAAACTGGAACTTGAATCCTCCAAGACACACGTATTCATGGAGCTTGTAGCCTCTCTTATGGGGAATAACCATCGTGCACTTGTCTTCAGCCAATTCACATCGCATCTTGCCCTTATCCGCGAGGCTCTTGACAAGGCAGGTATCGAGTATCTTTATCTTGACGGATCAACACCGGCTGCACAACGCGCACGCCTTGTAGCACAATTCCAGAATACAGACGTACCCCTATTCCTGATTTCGCTGAAAGCGGGTGGGCTTGGTCTTAACCTTACAGCTGCCGACTACGTGATTCATCTTGACCCATGGTGGAATCCGGCTATCGAGGATCAGGCATCCGACCGATCGCACCGCATCGGGCAACAGAATCCTGTCACTGTATATCGTCTGATATCCGCCGACACAATTGAGGAGAAGATTCTGCGTCTTCATTCAAAGAAGAAATCTCTCGCCGACGCTCTTCTGGAGGGCACCGACATGTCGGCACGCCTCACCAAGGAGGAGATACTATCTCTACTTGCTGAAAAATAACCATTATGGACACTTCAAAATTAAAAGGACACGGCGCCATGATTGGCGCCGAATTTTTGTGGGGCGTGAGTGCCCCACTCGGTAAAATCATTTTGACCGGAGGAATGACCCCGCTGCTTCTGACAGATTGCCGCATGATCGGTGGTGCGATACTCTTCTGGATATTATCGTTCTTCATGAAGAATGAGCAAGTTGAGCCAAAGGATCTGCTCAACATGTTTTTCGCATCATTATTCGGCATTGTCATCAATCAATGCTGCTTCGTGTGGGGGCTGAGTCTCACCTCTCCGGTAAATGCCTCAATCATCACCACTTCCCTACCAATTCTGACTATGGTCATGGCAGCAATAGTGCTCCATGAGCCTGTAACTAAACTGAAAGTAGGTGGTGTGTTCTTAGGAGCCATCGGTGCACTGATTCTTATAATCGGCAGCTCCACCGGCAACACCGGAGGTGCATCCACCGGTGATGCACTCGTCATCTGCGCCCAACTCAGTTTCACATGCTATCTGGTGTTTTTCAAGAAGCTTATCGGAAAGTATTCGCCCGTGACACTTATGAAATGGATGTTTACATACGCAAGCATCTGCGTGATACCGTTCACATACGGTGAATGGATCGCAATGGACTGGCAGAACGCCGCTCCGGATGTGCTGTGGGGAGCCGTCGCCTTTGTCGTCGGACCTACATTCCTAAGCTACCTTCTTCTGCCGCTCGGACAGAAGAATCTGCGTCCGACAGTCACAGCAATGTATAACTATGTGCAACCTATCGTAGCCACCCTCGTAGCAGTGTGGGCTGGTATCGGACGGTTTACCCTTGCAAACGGCATAGCCATCATACTCGTCTTCACCGGTGTCTTTCTCGTCACCCGCAGCAAGAGCCGCAAGCAACTTGAAGAGGAAGGTGGAGAGGAAGCTATCAAATGACGATCGTCATTTGATATGCTTCTTCAATACCTTTAGAAGGTCGGATTTATCAGTGTCGCCGGAATAATCCCAGAACATTATCCCTCCAAGACCGTTGGCATTTATATAATCACATTTGATCCGTAGACTTTGCGGACTCTCAAAAGTGATAACGTATTCGCCATCTTCATTCACCATGTAGGGCACGCAAGCCTTCTCATCGTAGACCATCTTCAATCCGTCATACTCATCAATGTTGCGGTAATTGATGAAATCGGGATATTCCCCCTTCTTTCCATGACCATAGAAGGGGACTCCAAGCACAATCTTATCTGCGGGCACTCCCGATTCTATATGGGCTCTCACCCCCTCGTCAGCCGTCATGTCGCCGCTCAATTCTGAGCGGAATAATGCGGAATGATGATACGGAGGTCGGTTAAGGTCATACGCCATTATATTGATAAAATCCATATATGGCATTATCGGTTTGAACTCATAGAAACTGACCGTGGCGGGAGATGCCATTGTCAACAGTTTATCCGGTCCGATCGCCTCCCTGAGATCACGCATCAAGAGTATGTAGTTATCCTTATCGCATGAGGAGCTTGAGATTCCCGCCACAGAACTGCCCGGATACTCCCAGTCAATATCTATACCGTCAAGTCCATACTTATCAACCACCTTGCGGCAATCGGCTGCAAACGAACGTCGCAGACTGTCATTTGCAGCCATCTCACTGAAACGACCGCTACCCCAACCACCGATAGACAGCTGCACCTCCAGCTTACGGTTGCGTTTTTTCAACTCCACAATTCTCTTGAGACGATCCGGATTATCAATACGCACGCCGTCAAAAGTATCGTTGACATGTCCGAAGGCATAATTAATATTGGTAAGCAATTTTGGGTCAGGCATGACATTGCTCCACGACGTCACATACCCTACAATCCTCTTTGCCTCAATACCGAATGCTACCGCCATCACCATCGCCAACATCACTATAATCCTATTCATCTTTTCTTATTCAAATTTTCAAAAACAATAGAATTATTTCGGGAGAGTAAGGTCAATCTTGGGAGCGGTGGTGACGTATTGGGGCATACATTGTCCGGTGCGTGAACCGATATATGTAGGGTCGGAGATATAGTATCTCTTCCCTTCATGGTCGTAGCTCACCCCCTTTATGTCGCCGGGTAAGGCCACCGATGCACTCTCATGTCCGGGGAAACAGAGAAGCTGGTTCTCCACACCTAATGCGTTCCAAAGCAAATAAGTGTAGAATATCGCACGATCCTCACAGTCATTCTTGGGATAGAATAGATTCTCCTCCAGGAAGTAGGGTTTCTCAAACCCATGGAAAGCATCATCCGTGGCGTAGGAGAAGCCCGACTGCACGAATTGAAGAAGCTCATTGGTGGCATCCACCTTATCCATACCGGAAAGCTGTTCCTTCACCTGGGTCACAAGATTCTCACGCAATTTTTTATCAAGCACGCTCTCGGCGAAATCCGCCGTGTCCATCTGAGGATAACGGTAGACCACCGGCATCAGATTCTCGTTTACAACTCCAGAGAGATGAAGCTTGCCATAATCCACGTTAAACTTATGCTCCTTCATCGGGAAATTAAGCCCGTTGATACGCATATCAAATCTCTTACCCTGATTCGCCACCTTGGGTAGGTCGCACGTGGCTATCGGACTCCCCATAGGATTGACTCCGGGCGCGGTCAGTACATAGAATTTCTCTCCACCTAAAGTAAGATACACCTTACCGTAAATCATCTGATCGGCAGGTATCAGCAGCAACGGATCACCAGTCTTGGTCGCGAGCGCGATACGGGCATCATAGCCCATGTGAGTGAGAAGATAGTGCACCGCCGACATCTTTGGCGCGGATGACGCTTCCGGAAACTTGAAATCCATATATGCGCAGAGAAACTCGTATGCCAGATAGTCGTTGAGACCGAGCTCATTCATCTTAGGGCGCAGTGAAGAGAGTGCGACATCCGCCACATCCTGCTCATCAAGGAGTTTCCAATGACGTGCGAAATCAGATACCTTTCCAAGTGAATACATTATCTTGAAATCCACTTCCGGCACCCATATCTCCATTCCATAGAATTTCATCGGTTCCTTACCCACTCTCGATTCCTCCGGAGCCTCGGCAGGCTTAATCTCCGTCTCATCCACTGCCGGGGCATCATCCTCCGGCTCATCGGCTATGACAGGGCGCGGTATGTCGGACAACGCGGCAAGAAGCGGCGTACCACCGAGATCAGGCTTAACCTTTATGCCGGGGGGAACCACATCCTTCGCCTCGGGAAGGACTATTGGCTTTGGCACGTCAAACAGACTCACCGGCTTATCATCAGCGGGCGACTCTTCCGAGGGAGGCTGAGGCTCCTCTATCTGTGCATCCGGAGGAATCTGCGACGGGGGCAACGTTGCCAACACCGGCTTCGGAAGATTCGTCGGGACTGTCACCGGCTTCGACACCTTAACATCCGGCACTCTCATGGGCTTGGGAGTCTGTGTCTTCTCCAGAGGCATCATAGGTTCGTATTCATGCCAAGTTCCATTCAGGAAATCAGCATAGTGGGCAAGTATCGTCTTACGAAATTCTTGATAGTCATCAAGTATCTTCTGACGGAACTCCTGAAAGCTTTGGGACTCCTGTGCCGACACTGGCACAAACCCTAACAATGCCCCTGCCAGACAAATTTTCTTTATATCCATAGCGCATGATTTTTTGAGCGACCGGAAAAGATCGGTCACTTAGGGTAAATTTTCAGATTCATCTGCCGCACTCCCATCTTCGAATCGTTGCGGCGCGATTTAACAAGCCATTTTGAAAAGTCATCTTCCGACATGGAGGGTAACTCCTCCATACTGTTGCGGGCACGCATCACCGGTTTTGCGAAATATGACGGTGAAAACACCACATATATCTTGTTAAACTCAATCACGCCGGCCGTAGCGATGCGGAACTGGTCTGGAGTGCCGAATGTGCCCTCTGCCTTTGTCGGGTCAAAAAACACATAATCGTAATTTCTCTTTACCTTTGCCTCGCCTTTCGTATCGCTCAGATACGGGAGCATCTGATAGACATTACCATCCTCCAGCGACAGAAATACCGACACATATCCATCGACTGGAGCCGTGAAATAGAGATATAGGTCATCACCGTCATAAAAATCTGTTGAGGCATTGCCGGGCTTGGTGCCATTACGAAGCACCCGGGCGTCAAATTCAGTGGATTCATTTGAAATCTCACGTGCCTTACCCTTCACCTTGCAGCGCACCACTAAATTATCATCCTTGTCAAGAGTGATTTCAAATTCAGGTTCTCCATCGTCAGCAATCCACTCCCCTTTCACCTCGGTCGAGGAGAGCGACAGAAATTTATTCGCCTCTCCCTTCGAGTCTATCCTGTCTGCCTGAAGCACATCTTGCGTCACTATGGTGCCATACTCCTTTGCCAATGCGTCGAGACGCGCCCCTTCAAGCGCAAGTCGCTTGCACTCAGCCGGAGAGGTGGCTTTATCGCCATAGTAAGTATATTCCCCCTTCACAGTCTTAACCGGGGATGCAGCGACAGCCGTTGTCGCCATAAATATGGCAACGACGGCTGTCACTATAATCTTTAGTCCTTTCATAATGTTTATCTTTTCAGCCGATAAGAATTTCAGCTGATTGTATCTACTTCATATCGTATCAGGGATGCAGTCTCTTTTTCGACAACTCAGTAGCCAACGTGCCGGAAACGGTCATCTTCGGATTCTGGGGCTTATTGAGCGTGAGACTTGAAGTCTTGCGCACCTCGGCAGTGACGTAATCACTTAGATCCTTCAACGATGCGTTGCCCTTACTCTCCTGAAGTTTCTTTAGAAGGTAATAAGTGAAGAGACCGTGGTTCTTCTCCTTGTAGGGAAGAGCCGTCTCCTTGCCGTCGGCTGCACTCAGCACAAACATATTACCCTCCGGAGCCGCATGCTTCGGCACAAGCACCACGCCACGCGCCTCTGTAAGCATACCCTCTCCACGGTTGGCACCGCTGAAACATGCATCCATGAACACCATGACGTTTGCCGCACCAAGTTCATTGAGTTTCTTATAGAAATCCTTCAGAGAATAAGCTGTTGCCATCACGAGCGGATCTGCATCCACAGGCATCATATAAGCATCACTTGTATGCTCATCGGGCACACCGTGACCGGCATAATACACAATCACGTCGACACCATCACCAAGTGCCTTCACTGCATTGGAAAGCTTATTCATCGCCGACAGGGTTTCTCCGTAAGTGGCATCCTTATATACAAGCACCTGATTCTCCGGAATGCCCAAAGTCTCACGACAATACTGAGCAAACACGTCACCATCATGGTTGGCAGACGCCACGTTAACCACCTTGCCATAGTTCTCATTAGCTATGATAAGGGCTATCGCACGGTCATTAACCACGTCAGTGCGGGGTATATTCTTGTCGACATCACTCTTGACAGTAGCAACGAGAGTCGTGCCCTGCCCCTTCGGCTCATCCTTCTTCGCAGCCGGTCCTGACGGCGAACCAAAGAGATCTGTCACGTCAAGTTCCACAACCCGGTCTCCCCTATAGTTGCCGGCATCCATTGCGTTGTAGGCATACTCCTTACCGTCGGGAGTGACAAACATTATCGATTCAATCGCAATATTATTGTTCTTGATGAAGAATTTCGGGTTTCTTATCTTCACCTCATCCCAATTGCTCTTGAATATCTCCGCCTCATGATTTTTGAGAGGCACGTTGACCACGACTGTACCGAAGTCCGACTTCACGGCATACGTCTCATTGTCGACGTCATACTGCATGAGTTTCAATTCCGATATTGCAAGCTGGTTGGCGTAGGTGGTAAGATATTTGTCGGCAATCACATCGCTAAGACGCTCCTGCTCCTTACGGATATTCTCCTTAGAGACACGACGCTCATAATCCTCAGTCTTCTCAAACTCACCCTGCTTCATCCAATCCTTAAGCTGGTCCTTGACGTAAGCCCTTGCATATTCCTGATATGACGGAATCGAACGGGGTGCGGCAGTGCCTGACTGCTTTGACCCGTTGCCCATCATCACCGGCATTGTGTTCATCGCAGTAGTGGGCTGACCGAGTGCGGTCAGACGCACATTGATGCTCTCCACCTTCGATTTGTTGCCCAGACAGGCGTATGATGTAGCCATCGCCTTAAGATACTTCACGTCATTGGGGTCATTGGCGGATAGCTCTTCATATTTCTCCGCCGCACTTCCGAAATAGGCATTGCTCTGACGGCGATATTTCGCAGCCTCCTTCTCATCAAGTTCGGAAATCGACTGGTTATAGTATCCGGTGCCGAGATTATAATAGCATCTCGCCACACATTCATTGACGTTCTTGCTGTTGGGATGAAGCTCCTCAAGCTTCATGTAGATATCAAGTGCACCGCGATAATTGTGCTGATCCTCATATACGGAAGCCTGAAGATTAAGCAGACGCTCATCATCCGGCTTCACCTCAAGCGCACGCTCAAGCAGCGGGGCGAGCATGTCGCGGCGATTGCCATCAATACAAAGCTGCATAGCGATTGTAAGCAACTTGAAGTTTGACGGATATTCCTCCGAAGCCTTCACCACTGCGTCCACACCACGGGAATACAGTTTCTTATTCAGCAAAGCCTGTCCGTAGAAAAGGCTTACCGCCTCCCTCTGTTTCGTCTCTCCGGTGGAGAGATATTCCTCGAAATATTTTATGGCACCGTCAACATCACCGGCATTATAACTGCCCGATGCAGCACAATACACCATGGCGGGATAAAGCTCCTTGTCGCGGTTGAACTCCACGCCCATCATCTGCGGAAGCAACTGGGTGTCGACATACGCCTTGGCAAATTTCGTCATCTCCTCCTGATTGCTGTTCATGGAATAATGCACCGCACCACGTGCCAACGTGCCGTTCAGATCCATGAGAATACCTTTGCACTGGTCAAGGGTGGCATCAGAGATTGTGTCGATATTTATCACCGTGAATGCCTCGTTGAAAGCCGCCAAGACGGCAGGGTAATAAGTGGCATCATCCGCTCCCTCGAACTGAAGATCTTTCACATGCTTGTAAAGCTCGGCAGCCGATTCCGCAGTCGGACCGGCAGGCTGTTCAATCGTCTCCGGATTCTGCGGCTCGTCAGACAAGACTGTAAACGAACCCATGCCGGCAAGCATGGCAATTGACAAGGCTGAATATATATAGCGTCTTCCGCCTCTCTTAAACAATTTTACTGTAGGTCTATTTTCAATCATAAGAATGTGGTCAGATCTCGACCATAGTTGTAATGTCAGTAGTTTTTATTCGGTTAGCATTCTCCCCCGTCATAACAGGGGGAGAATGCAAGAGAAGTCATCCATATTCCCGGCTTACTGAAAAGATGGATGACTTGCCGGAGCCTATAAAAACCGAACTTATGCCCCGGCTTGATTTCTTGGTTTCAGAATACGTCGACAAAGATGAAGTTAGCCGTGATACGACGGAACTCGCTACCTTTACCCTCTGTCACGTCTACGCGGATTGTGTAATCGGCATCCATCTTGTCAAGATTGCCGACATTGGTCTTGAGATAATCCTTCACGCCCTCAGCCCTCAGGAACGCAAGCTGACGATTCTCCTTAACGCCGTCTGCCTGAGTAACAGTGATGGCTGTAAGGTCGCCGTTCTCATAGATAGGCTCATCGACGAAATCGCCATACACACCGTTGTAGGGTATGGTCCGGATAATCGGGGTGGCATCGGCTGTGCCGGATATCACCACCTTCAACTTTTTGCCGTCCTTGACATACTGAGCGAAATCCCCTTCAAATGCCTCCTTCACGATCTTGAGCATTGAACTGGCTGCTCCCGATTCATCCACAAGATATTTACCCGGAGGGAAATCTTCGGCTGCGGAGAACTCCGGATCCACCTGATACGTGAAATTGACCTGATAGTTGAGTATTTTCTCTCCATTAGCATCATAATCAGGCACCACCTTGGAATCTACAGTGATATTCGTATGATTGGAGATCAGGCTCCGGTTGCGGGCCTCCTCCACCACCTTCTCACGGAGTTCCTGAAGCTTAAGCACCTCCATCTGCTGCTGCTGAAGGATTTCAAGCGAAACCACGTTGGCATCGCCACCCATGAAATCCATTGCGACACGATCATGGTTATTGTATTCATACGTCTTGCCGTCTACCTTATTGAAGACCTTGGCATAGACGATCTCGAAAGTATCATCGGGAAGCACACCATACTGCACGTCGGTCAGCACAAGGTCGCCCGCACTATGGAAAGAGGTGACGTCCGACTCCGGCACAGGGAGATAAATCGTAGGCATCGTCGAGAAATCTATGGCAAGCACCTGATTGGTGCGGTCATAATTTCCGAGCGACATAGTAGCATCCGCAAGAAGGTCGCCGGCAAGCTGAGTTGAAATCTCATCCTCAAAGAGGCGACGTTGGCGTGAGCGTGTCTCGTCGTTCACACGAAGACGATAATCTTCCATGCTCTCGCCCGGCATCATCTTTTCCCATTCAGCCATCATCTGGTCAACCTCATCCGAGATAAGTTTGGCAAAATGCGGTTCCAGATTCTGCATTCGTTTCGCATGAAGCATCAGGTCGCCGGTATATGCTAACACCGAGTAGCCATCGGCATCCTTGATGAAGCAGATATCGTTGACCCCTCCATTCTCCACAGGCAGTGTGTTGCGGTCTGTAGGACGCACAAGGTTGATCACCTCGAGAGTCTCCGGAGAGGTGGCGACGACAATATACTTGCCATCGGCATTAAACGCACAGGCTATGCCCGACCCGAGATCTTCGATTGTATTCTTTATGTTGAACGTGCGGGTATCATACACGCTAAGTATGCCATCATCCGTCAGCACGGCAAACTCCCCACTTCCGTTGGAGAACGTCATGTCGGTCACTTTGACGCCAAATGTCCAGTCGCGGCGTACGGTCTTCTTCTCAAAATTATAGACCACCACACGATCGCCTCCGGAGAGTGTGAGATAATAAGAGTTGTCGCTGATGCACATCGCATCGGGCACAAAGTCAAGTTCCATCTGGTCAATGAGTTTCATCTTGCGCGGCTCGAAGATGAAAAGCCCCTTATCAGTTGCCACCAGCACCTTGCGGGCATCTGGAGTATACACTATTGCCGAGGGCTGTCCGTATTTCTTAACGTCAAAATCCCCGGTCTTGTCATTCTGCTTATAAGTGGAATAAAATCCTGCTGATTTCTTCCCTTTCTTATCCGCCTCTATTATACCGAAATTCACTCCGGAAGGGTTGACGCATAATGTCACCAGATTCTTCTTCGTGTCGTAAAGTCTATGTCCCCTCATTGTCATGACATGCTGAGGCGACCTGGAGTAGACCACAGTATTATAAGGGGAAAGCTGCACCGGCGTATCCTTGAGTTTAAATACGTAGTCAATCTTTTTCTGCGGCTCGGCGCCACTGCTTTCCTGTGCAGACACCTTATGTGCGCAGAATAAAGAGGGCAATACAAGGAGTGCGGCTATCGTCTTGATATCCATTAGTCAGATTTATAAAAATAACAGAATTGGCATTACAGGCGTCGGATTACTCCTCAACCTTATCGTCGACAAACGACTTAACCGTGTCGGCATATTTCTGCCCCAGTTTGCTCTCTTCGATTGCATTCTCTATCGCTGCCTTTCTCACGTTGCGGGCCTTGGACTCATCCACGATGAAGAATGCCTGCACCTCGTAAGTGCCATCAGGATTCTGCTTGATGACGCTGTAGCTCGGGGTCAGAACGTTCTTCACCTTCTGCTCCACAAGACGCTCATAGGCAGCGTAAAACTTCTCAAATTCGGTATCATCACCTGTGCCGTTAGCATATATATCGCTGACAACCCTACCCTTGACAGTGCTTCCTGCCTTCTGGGCATATTTTACCGTAGCGTTATTGAGTGCCATCTGTTCTGCCACGTTTTTTGATTTCGTGTTGGAGGCATATCCTTCAAACACTGTGCCATTGTCACCAAGCTCTGTGAGTTTGCTATAATGCTTCAGCAACGCAACTTCCATAGTACGGCTGCCGAGTATCTCATAACCACCCTTCTTATAGTCTTTCATCTTCTGCTTCATCTCTTTCTTCTGAGCCTTAGCAAGAGCTTTGTCTATTGATTTCTGAACGTCATCGGCGTATGCCGGCAAAAACAGAACGAACGCCAGGAGTAAGGTAAATAATTTCTTCATTTTCCGTTAGGTTAAATTGGTTAAACTTCCTTTTTTCGTAATACTTCTTTTTGTGATAATTCCTTATAAGTGTCAATCTGCAGTATGCAAGATATGGGCATTATGACAAAATCTGTATCTCTATATTATAAATTCTGGTCAAATTTACAATTACTTATATATTTTTCAATAGAAATAATGTTAATTTTTGTTAACATTGCCAATTTTCCCTCTTTCACAACTATTTTCCCTCCAAAAAACAAATAAAACCCCCTACACATCACCCATTTTATCCTTTATTATTACCCTCCACATGTCGCCCGTCACATGCCACATATTACTTGTCACTTGTCACTTGTTACCTTGCGCGAAGCGCACCATCTCCAGCAAACGCACTATCATGTCGCGGTTATTATTCAGGCGCGCCACTTTTCTTTGTCCTCCAAGCTTATGCGAACCCGCCTCCTTCAACCAACGGTCAAACAATCCCGACGGCGCACTTATCACTTCCGGCGCATCCAGAAATATGGTGTGGCTACGTTTTGCATCATAATCTGAGTTCAATTTACGCAGCTCCTCATCAAGAGTGCGGGAAAAGAGTGACATGTCAGCCGGAACCCTCTCCCACTCTATAAGCCACTGATGACGTCCGCGTCTCCCCTCTGTGGCAAACAATGGTGCCGCAGTGTAATTCATTATCGAGGCTCCACAGATAGCACACGCCGATGCTATGGCTCGCTCCGCATTATCCTCCATCAACTCCTCTCCGAAAGCATTGATGAAACCATGCGTGCGTCCGGCTATCCTTATCTTAACCGGGGATGTTGACACCACTCGCACCGTATCCCCAAGACGGTAACGCCATAATCCGTTGGATGATGTTATGACAAGTTCATACACCTTACCTGCCTCCACCCCCCATATAGGACGTGGCGTAGTGTCCGGCTCATCTATCGGTATAAATTCATAAAACACATCACTGTCAATCAGAAGCAGCATCGACTTATCGGAAAAATCATTCTGCACCGCAAAAAATCCCTCCGATGCATTATACGTCTCCTGGAAATGCATCTTCACAGGGTCGGTTATCCGCATATATTCCTCCCTATAAGGTTCAAAGGATATGCCGCCATGGAAAAACACCTCAAGATTGGGCCATACCTCAGAAATTGAGTCTACTCCCCTATCCTCCATAATCCGACGTATAACCGTCATAAACCACGATGGGACTCCGGATATATTGGTGACATCTGCCACGGATGCCTTTGCCACAAGTGCCGGAAGTTTCTCCTCCCAGTCTGCCAGCAATGCTGTCTTTTTATCCGGTACTCTCACCAAGTTTGCCAGCGGATTGATCTTATTAATCAGAGTGGCACTGAGATCACCTATATGCACCTTACTGTCGTTGATGCCAAGTGTGTTGGCAAATGACCCTCCCAAGATAAATCCCTTCCCGGCAAATATCTTACTTTCCGGCACGAGCCTCAGATAATGCGCAACGACATCGGCTCCTCCACGATAATGATTTCCTTTCAATGAGTCGGATGTGACTGGGATAAATTTTGATCTGCCTCCCGACGTGCCCGACGACTGCGCGTAATCGTGGCACACACCGCGCCACAACACGTCCTTATCGCCTTTTATCATACGCATTACGTATGGACGGATTGTCTCATACTCAACCAAGGGGACGCGTGCGACGAAACGCTCATACAACGAGTCAGATGCCCTTTTCAAGTCTGTGACCACATATTTACGGAGATACTCACACCCTCCCCCTCGCGACAAAAGGCCACGCAATACCTCTATCTGCATACGCGACGATTCCGTCGCCCAGGAGTCAGTGCGTTCGGCAAGTTTTATAAAACTGCCTCTTACAAGTGGCGTGAAATCTATTCTCATACAGATGGATTCAGTTTCTCTTTTTTTATCTTCTTCAATTGGACAGCAAGCATGATGCACGTCACCGTAGTGGCAACCATGTCACACACCGGATAACACCCCCACACTCCGTCAAGTCCGAAATGCGGAGGAAGTATCAGCAGCATCGGTATCATGAATATTATCTGACGCGTCAACGATAGGAAAACTGCCTTACCAGCCATTCCAAGCGACTGGAAGAAATTGGTGCCGACTATCTGGAATCCTACCATCCAGAAGCCTATCGTAGTTATCCTCAGGCAATTCACCGCACACTCTATCTGTTCGCTATCTTGCATGAACATTGATGCTATTGCCTGCGGATTGAATGCTCCGAGCAGACTTCCTATCGTCGTTATGCATAGGCCGGAGCCTGCCGCAAGCCATAATGTGCGGAACAGACGGTCTATGCGTCCCGATCCATAGTTATAGCCTAAAATCGGCTGCATGCCCTGGCATATACCGATGACTATCATGACAAATATCGTGACAAACCTGTTGAACACCACGACCGAAGCAATCGCATTGTCGCCACCATATTGCAACAATGAATTGTTGACTATGGCATTTATGGCAGACCCGGCAACGTTAATCATAAATGGAGCCATACCGATATATAGGATTGACTTTATCACATGCCAATTAAGGGCAAACGTGCCCCGCTTGAAATGCAGCACACTCTTTTTCTGAAAGAAATGCGACATAACAAAGAAGGAGGTCACGATCATTGATATATCGGTGGCTATCGCAGCTCCTTTAATTCCCCAATGAAATCCAAAAAGAAATAACGGAGCGAGTATCGCATTTAATCCAGCACCTATCAGATTGGTATACATTGCCTTCTCCGGATAGCCAGTGGCTCGCATGACGTTATTATAGGAGAATGTCAGATTCATAAGAACCATTCCTGGCAAAACCCACATTAGAAATTCCCTTGCGTATGGCAACGAATTTTCCGACGCACCGAACATTTTCAGGATTGGAGTCAGAAATAACGCAAACAATGTCATGTAGGTTATGCCAATGATTACAGTTAGCTGCACCGAGTTCCCGAGTATCACCTCAGCCATCCTCTTGTTATCCTGACCCATGACGATACTGATACGAGTGGAGGCTCCCGCCCCTATCAGCATACCGAGTGCCGTGGCAAGGTTCATGACCGGGAATGTGACTGCAATACCGCTCACCACGTTGGGATCATCTATGGCATGACCGATCACTATGGAATCAATAATATTGTATACCGCCATGACTACAGTGCCTACTACAGCCGGAAGACTGTATTTCAACAGAAGACGCCACACCTTGGCATTTCCTAATTCTTGTAGACGGTCGGAATTGGATGTTGTGACTGCTGACATGTTTTATTTCCTATTTTTAGTGTGTCACCGAAAGATTTATAGTTGGAATGGGATACGACTCATTTCGTGGAAAGATTTATCTCACGGTAGATATGGAATGCAAAGTTACTAATTTTAATCCGTCTGCCAAACAGGAAAACACATCATCACAAATCCTCGCTTTCATTTCACACACGTGGATATATATAGTACGTTTATACACCGACACAAGTTTTCGCCACATATATTTTCTTCTCATAATGGAACCACATGAACTTAGACACCATATCAAAAGAACACGACACTTTTAACCTTCCGGAATAAGTTTAGACGATTTCAATAACATTTTCTTATCAATCATTCCTACTTATTGACCATTTATGTGTTATTAGGTTAGAAGAAGTTTTATTAATTTTGCACTCTGAATAATTCCCACCTCTGTTATACCGGGGTATTCCGGGATGCGTCATTCGTAATCTCCTCTTTTTTTATTAACATATCCATCTATTCCACTATGAATCGCGGACTTCTTGCTTTTTTTATAGCGATAATCACATCCCTGCTGCCGGATGACATGCTGGCACAGCTCATTCCTGTAGACGAACAAAAGGAATTCACGGATTCTCTGAAACATGACCTTCAGTTCGGACCATACTTCGGTCTTTATAAGGATAATTATTTCACTGTCGGCACAACCCCGTTCCGGAAACCGACATCAACGAATTCAGACGTGAAGTTTCAGATCTCACTCTCGATTCGTCTTACAAATGCAGTACTCCCTTGGAACTCTTTCCTCTTCTTATTCTATACGCAGAAGACTTTCTGGAATGTATTCCAGAACTCCATGCCCATGCACGATCTCAATTTCAACCCGGGTATCGGATGGAGCAAGCCATTCTTCAATAAGGGGAGATACGCGGGCAAACTTACCATGCTCGTTGAGCATGAGAGCAACGGACGTGATGGTCTGGACTCCAGAAGCTGGAACAGGGTGTCGTTCTATGGATCTACCATAATTGACGACTGGCTGATGGTACACGCCAAATTCTGGATTCCAATAATTGATGGCGAAAATAATCGCGACATCCTTAAATATTGCGGAATATATCAGAGCGGTGTCGTCGTGACAACACCCAACAAGAAATTCAGTTTTGGACTGACAATGGTGAAGAGAAGCGGATGGAACTTGAATTTCAACACCATACTCGAAGCCAGCTGGAAAGTGCATGAAAAATCCAACCTGAATCTTTTCGCACAATATTATAATGGCTATGGGGAAAGTCTGCTTGATTACAACCAATTCCATTCAAGACTCCGTGTCGGTATCGTGTTTAAGCCTCATTTCTTTTCCGAATTTTAAAAATATAGTATAGTCTCTTGCGTTTTAATATGGCAGGATACTTATAATCTAATTATTATGTTTGATTCCGAAATAAACATCGCTTCCTGGATATGCTTGATTGCTCTATGCGTAAGCTCCGTAATCGCTATTCTCGCAAGATTCATTCCTATCATCAGGACCGCACGCACTGCCAATGCCCAGAAAGGGGAGGCAGAACTTGTGGAATTTCATGAGGGTGAGGAGGTGCCTAAGGCTTCAGTAATTGTATATTGCTTCATCAACGAAGACTCCCTGATGGAATACCTTGATGTCCTCATGAATCAAGACTATCCCAACTATGAGGTAATTCTTATCAACGAAGGGAGCTACGACGTTTCCTTCTCTCTCGCCGAACGGCTGCAACAGAAATATCCCGAACGGCTGTACGTCACTTTCATTCCGCCGGAATCTCACAATGTCAGCAGGCGTAAGCTCGCTCTGACCATAGGTCTTAAAGCGGCAAAAGGGGAGATAGTGGTCACGACTGCATCAAATTGCATAATCACATCCCCTCATTGGCTCAGCCTGATGATGCAGCCGTTCATCGGCTCCGACCGCACGGATGTTGTGCTCGGATATGCCCATATAAATTTCGCCAACCTGCGTGGACCTTCCAAATGGTATAAGGAATTTGATGCGACGCTCACAGCATGTCAGTGGCTCGGTGCGGCTATAAATCATTACCCCTATCGCGGCGACGGCTTCAATCTTGCCTACCGCCGTCATCTCTTCTTCGAGCAGAAGGGCTATTCCAAGACGCTACACCTCATGAATGGCGACGATGACCTCTTCATCCATGATATAGCCACGCGCACCAATACCGACGTGATGATTGCTCCCGACGCTATCCTCACATACGACTATGGAGAGGCTGCCAACAGAATCATGTCTGACCTAAAGGAAAGATACCAGTTCACAGCACAGATGCTACCCCGACTCCCTTTCCTGAGAGCCGGATTGGGATCTGCCATGCAGATTACCGCCACTGTTTGCGGCATAGCAGCCGCAGTCCTGGCTCTTCCAAATATCCTCCCTCTTATTGTGGCGTGCTCGTTGCTTGCAATACTCAACACGTGTGAGATCCTTCTATACCGTAAAGCGGCAAGGGCACTCGGTTCAGTATGCCTATGGTGGGCATTGCCCCTCTTCCTCCTCTGGCATCCTATTGGAAATCTCATCTTCAAATACCGCTACCGCAACCAACGGAAGAAGAATTTTACGTTCACTTGACCTATATAAATGGGCACTGTACCCAGTGAGGCTATTTTTGCACGAATTTCCAATGCCGTTCAAACTTAGATGTAACCACACCGACATCATTGTGGCTCGCCACTATTCTTCTACCCTCATCTGCCATTGACTGAAGGCAGTCAGGGGAAAGGATAAGTTGACGGAATTTCTCTTTCCAGTCATCCATATCCATTAGTGGGGAAAGGGGTATTATGCCACCATTGTCAGGTTCATCAAGATATTCATAAAATTCAGGCTGTGCTCCTGTCGCCGCAACTTTCCCCAACGCCATAGCTTGAAATGCATTAGTACCGGGTGAATAGGAATACAGCTGGTCAAGTACGATATGGCTCTCCTGCATCTTACATAGATATTGATTAAGTGGCAAATTGCCCACTTGCGTCACCGTACATTTGTCTGGCATCTCATTCTCAAGCTGCCGACACATCTCATGCAATAGTCCTGTCCCCTTCTGCAACTCCATACCCCTCCTCATACCAATGAAAAGATTGACCTTCCCCGACGTATCCAATGGTTTTGGACTTAATTTTGAAATATCCACAGGAATATTTGTGAATGCAAGGCGATCCCCTAAATATGGGCGTGCCGCCATATCATATTCAGGAAGCACCGACATAGCCCCGTCAATTCTATCATAAATATATTTGCAGAATTCCTTCATTCCCGGGGCAGTCCAATTCTTTGCCTGGTGTGTCCTCTTTTCAAATTCAGTAGTGACATTTCCTATGCAGAACTCGGAGAATTTGAAGATTTTTTCGTCCATACATGCCTTAACAAAATAATAATCATTTCCCGCGAGAGTAAGGAACAAAGATCCATTATGACGTTTGAGATAATTAAAGATATATTTTATTCTTTCCGGCAGCAACGTCACAAAATGTGGATTTATGAACTGCACCACGTCATACCCCCTCAGTTTTGGAAGCAACGCACCCAACTTGACAATATACTTCAAGGTTCCAAACCTTCCACGACCTCTATCGAGCAATACATCATTATAAGTGTGCATATACCGACCCCCATCCGACACTACAGTCACTTCATGTCCGCGAGCCTGAAGTTCCCCGGCAAGACATGCATGTAGATTGGAATAATCTCCAAAAAAAAGTATTCGCATGCTATTGATTTAAGATATAAGTTATTTCTACTTATTCCAAGTAGATTATTCTTATAGATTGAATATGAATTAGATCGGTTATATTATACCATAACGTTTTTTTGTGGCATTATCAAATAGGTCCGTCTCCTTCAAGAATTCCATCACCCTCTCTTTGTCTTCAGATATCAAGCGACCTTTAAGTATGCTGTTTCTTTCTATTATCTTCTGTTTTGAGAGTTCAAAGATATCGGAACAATCCAACCAACTATCATAATCCAAAATATTACGATAGTTACGCACCATCAGTGGATATTGACAGTTTAGTAATTCTTCTGATCTCTTGACTAAGGCGATTTCTGAATTTATCAACAATGCTCCTATCGCAATGCCTTCAGGAGTAAAGCCAATAATCACAATATACTTATTCCGATCCTTATAACCATCTTTTAGTGTCAAGCCGTCCTCTTCATCCAAAGACACATAGATAATATCACCAATCTCAACTGATGAGATATCCACTTGTTCGGCATTAGCAAATACAGCTTTCAACTTGCCTAATGCTCCTGTCCTGTCATCCATTTGATTTAAGATAAGGCGTTCTTGACAATTTGCTTCTCTCGTATATAATCCACCATCTCTTCACTTGCCTTCCCTGCCCTCGCCATATCTATGAGAGTCATAAAATTCTTTTGAGGGTCATCCTGAATGCGCGTCATCGCCTCTTCCCATGCAGAATCATGCGATAGATCAGATAAGTCATAGGGATCCGTATCCTTATATTTAAGGATTGCAGCATCAAGGCAACGTTTATTTACTCCGGATATATAATCCATATCAGGCAACGTATTAGTATAGACCTTCTTATCACGCACCTCTATACCTTCAAGAAATTCATCAAAATTACCCTCCAACGGTTTTCCCTCTGCTATTTGAAGCGCCTTATAAGTGTAGGTCGGCACCGGTCCGTGCTTCAACGCTTTAAATGAGTCTTCCACAAGTACCTTCCCATATCTGACAAGATGATCTTGTTGGGCAAAATAAAGTATCTTAAATAGCTTTATATAGTCCACACCCTGTGGAAAACTCTGCATTATATAGAGTACCACCGCCTTTATCTTAGCTATTTGTATAGTCGTCTTCATTATATTTATCTTTATATTGAAGTTGTTTTAAACTTCATTGCAAATATACAACTAATTTACTGAATTATATTCTATTTTATTGTTTTTTTATACAAATTTTATTATTGAAGTTGTCTAATGCAAACTAAGATCCCGTCTAAAACATGGACATTCTCGTTAGACCCCTTCTCATAAGAAATGGAGGCTTCACAAGAATGCCCATACGTATGGTTAGAATTGTGTGGACTTAAGAGAACTGCAATTAGTGCGTTTCGACTTTGTGGGTGGGAGGGAGTGTGATATTGCGCACCTCTATGGCTTCCACGATGGCATCGGCAAGACCGGAGAATGCCTTGACTTCCGGATTAGTGGAGTCGGCTTCCGACGTAGCGAGCAACGTGGATGTCGGCGCACCGCAATCCGCATCGTTGCAGATGTCCGCTACCAACGGTATCTGTGCAAGCAGATTGACACCCAATTCCTCTGCCAATTTCACGGCACCACCATTGCCGAAGATGTAATAACGCTCTTCCGGATGTGGCGCAGGCGTGAACCATGCCATATTCTCAACAATACCGAGGATAGGCACATTTACCTTGTCACCTCGGAACATCGCAATACCTTTACGGGCATCAGCCAATGCCACCTGCTGAGGCGTTGACACAACTACAACGCCGGTAATCGGTAATGTCTGCACAAGCGTAAGATGAATGTCGCTCGTGCCCGGGGGCATATCGATAAGGAAATAATCCAGATCTCCCCACCAGGCATCCGTAATCAACTGCTTGAGCGCATTGCTTGCCATACCGCCGCGCCAAAGCACCGCGCTGTCCTTGTCAACGACAAAACCGATGCTCAGCATCTTAACGCCATACTTCTCCACCGGTTCTATCCAATCACGACCCTCCTTATTGACCATATAGAGCTGCTCTCCCTCCACGCCAAACATCTTCGGGACAGACGGACCAAATATATCAGCATCAAGAAGACCCACCTTATAGCCCTTTGCCGCCAACGCTATCGCCACATTTGCTGCAACAGTGGATTTACCTACCCCACCCTTCCCGGATGAGATTCCGATTATATTCTTCACCCCCGGAAGCGGATTGACAGGTTTCTCCACCACAGGACGACGGAATTTGACCGCTATATTATCCTTGATGTCAACATCCGGTGAGATATAGGCCTTGATTGCTGCCTCGGCAGAGCGCACAACACTTTTGACAAACGGATCTGTCGGTTTGTCGAATATTATAGAGAACGACACCTTATTTCCGTCGATACGGATATCATCCTCTATCATCTCGTTGTCAACGAGACTCTTGCCATTGCCCGGATACTTCACGTTTCTCAGGGCATCAATTATCAGATTGGGATATAATGTCATGGTTGATGGTTTATAGTTTATGGTTGATGGTAATTATCACTCCCCGTTTAGAGGTCTGGAGAGCTGACATTTTGAGGTTGAACGGTATGACGCGGATACGCCCGATAATCATCCTTCTCTATATCGGATGAATCAGGCTCCTGAAGATTGCTGAAATCAGGCACACGCATCAAAAGCAACTTTATCTTCTTCCCTCGCGACAACCACTGGCTCTCATAATACGTCTTTATCGAACTTACCGGATCCGCCATGCCACTCCCGTAAAGGTCGTCAGTGTTGACAAGCATCTCAAAGCCATTCAACTCGGCAAGACGGCGAGTGTACTCATATAAGAACGGGGAATCGGTCTTTAGATTTATGACGCCTCCCGGTTTCAGGAACTTTCCATACATCTGTAGAAACCTTACCGACGTGAGACGTTTGCGCGTCTTCTGCATCTGCGGATCAGGGAAAGTGATCCATATCTCATCTACTTCTCCGGGTGCGAAGAACTTATCGATATTCTCAATCTCGGCACGCAGGAATGCGGCATTACCGATGCCTGTCTCCTCCACCTCCTTGGCTCCGCTCCACATACGTGCACCCTTTATGTCGACACCTATATAATTGCGTGCGGGGTTCGACTTTGCAAGCGCGACGGTGTATTCACCTTTTCCACATCCCAGTTCAAGAGTGATCCCCCCCTCATTGCCGAAGAAGTCCTCATGCCACTTCCCGACGTAGGGAAAGCCCTCTTTCAGAAGCACCTCTCGCGGATACTGAAGGGCACATCTGAAAGTAGACATATCGGCAAATTTCTTTAGTTTATTCTTTCCCATGTATTATTATCTGTAATTTTATTTTCTAAAATCAGTTCACCACGAGTATTTTGGTGACGTTGGTAAACGCCTCATCGGAATCAATCCCTGACGACATGACGAAATAGACCCCGCTGCTGACGCGCTTGAAGCCATGATTTGTCACGTCCCATCTCGCTTCTCCACCTTCCGCACGCAATTCCTTGACAAGATTTCCAGATGCATCCACAATCTTCACTACAGCATCGTCCGGCAATCCGTCGATGATGACGAACCCGGTATAATCCGGACGCACCGGATTAGGGTATGCCTTGACAGCATCTTCCGATGATGACGCGGAATGGGATAAATAGTATTCCACGAGTCCGCCGGAGGTGGAAATCATCATTGAATTTGTGGAAGGGATATAGAAAGCGCAATAGACCACATCATCGGGGAGCAGACTTGATCCGGATGTCAGTTCCTCCTCCACGCTTCGTCCATCGGCAGAGAGACACACCATGCCCCCACCCTTGGTGGAGAACCATTTCCGTCCGGCACCATCCGACGTGATATGATTGACCGGCACCAGATTCAGCAGATAATCCGCAAGATTAGTGCCGTCATTACGTGCCACCTTGATACGCGTCACCTTGCCGTCGCCTGCCATGAAATCATCCGGATTGAAATAGAAGAGACCCTCATCATGCCCTACCCATACACGCCCCGTAGACGGATCTTCCCACATGCAACGGACGTTGTGCGCACTCACCGCATTGCCATCCTGATCATAAAGCGTATTTATGATAACAACGTTATCATCCGACGGCTCTGTCGGGGTGCCGTTTGTGTCGATGACAGCAAAAGCATTCTCATACACCTTATTTGAATAAAGTAGCCAATTGCGGTGGGTGCGATAGGTCAGCGGCACCACCTCATCAACATTCGTACACTTCACACCTTTCACGCGCAACCACTTAGGGGCACGGAAATCCGACACGGAAGTTGTAGACCGACGGTCTTCGGCTTCCCAGCACATCAGATGAATCGTCGGCTCCGTCTGATTATCCATGTCGGCATACGACATCCACAGATTTCCCGCCGTGTCAAAATGCGGCTCTGAAAAACGGCATGCCCATTTCCTATCCTTATCCATCGGATCTGCCACTATCGCTATGAACCCCGGAAGATTCTTTCCCGGATCGGAAGGTTTCGACATGTGGATTATGTCGGAACTATCCTTCAGATTCATGCGTATTACGCCATTAGATACAGAGGATACATAGACATAATCCGGATTATCGGGATCTACTGCAATACCATTCGGAGTCTTGATAACACTCCCCTGTGCCGGATTCGTATATATCGGAGAATAGTTTGACCATCCCCCATCCTTATAGCCACTAAGAAGAAGCGGTAATTGGATATTGATTGTCCAGAAATTATAATCGTATCCGAAATTTATGACCAGTAACCCTCGCGACGGATGCTCCGCGATATGGGTGGAGATATACGGTGCAGGGGCATCCGGAATCATATAATCACGCGTGACCACGAAATCATCCCCGTTTCTCTCCATGCTACTCACCCCTTTCCTGCCATTGCCAAGCCATATTTCAGAATAATCGTAGGAAGAGGCGATTACATTCCGGTAATTGTCCGGAAGTGTCAGCGTAGTGCGGCTCCCATCAGCCTGATACTGCCATAAAGATGAAGACGTGGCAACCATTATCCCATCCTTATTGCCACTCACGTTGTAGACGCGGGCGTTATCGGCATTACCAACCTCCACACTCGACGGCGTGACGGTTATGACCCTGACTGCCTGTGGCGAGCCGCCATACGTCAGCAGCAATCCCTTGGAGTCGCCGAGTGTTTGCAGCAAATACGGACGGTCAAATACGCCGACCTCTTCAAAATCATCTATCGAGAATCGGTTGCCCGCAGCGTCGGCAGCCAGCAGACTGTTGCCCCTTATGGCAAGAAGCCTGTCGCCTATGCGAGCAACTGATGTCAATGCCTCTCCATATATGCCGCTCTCCGCCACCTCATGCTTCACAGCATTAATCGCAACATAGCCGAAATCCGTAGCAAGATATATCATATCGCCTGTTGAGGAGAATGATATTGAGTTGACCATCTTTGAATATGACAATGAGACAAGACGGTAAGCCGGGATATTGACCACATCCCCATTGTCGTAGATAAGGTCAATATCATAGTTGGAATATACCACCGCGAGATAACCACCCCCGGAACAATAGCCGATAAGACTGACAGTATTGTCCGACAGGAGATTGATCGTAGACAACGACTGAAGCTCCTCCCCCTCCTTGTCATAACGGAAAAGGGAATGGCTTGTCGGAAAGAAATTATTGTCGGGAAGCACCTTCCCCGTGAAATACGTAAACGAAGGCGTATCCACCATGTAATTTATCTCTCCGTCGAATGTGGGGTGAATCCTCCAATCCGATGCCTGGATACTGCATAGAGTGAGTGCGGCGGTGATGGAAAGAGTAAGTCTTAATTTCATTTTATGAATATAAAGAGGTGGCTATGCCAGATATTCTATCAATTTTCTCATCGCACGTCCACGGTGGGATATGGCATTCTTAGCCTCCTGCGACATCTCGGCAAAAGGCAACCCCGATTCGTCAGCCACGAATATAGGATCATATCCGAATCCCTCCGTGCCGTGTGGTTGCTCGGCTATAGTGCCGGTCACTGTGCCGGTGAATATCCTGTGCTCATCACCTTTACAAAGGGCTATGACCGTCATGAAACGGGCCTTACGGTCGGTCTCACCATCCATCTTTTCAAGCAGAAGTGCCATATTGTCTGCCGCATTGCATTGCGGACCCGCAAAACGTGCGCTGTAGACCCCGGGCTCACCTCCGAGAGCATCCACCATGAGACCCGTGTCGTCGGCAAAACAGTCATAGCCATATCTCTCCTTTACCCATCGCGCCTTTATCAGGGCGTTCCCTTCAAGGGTGTCGGCTGTTTCCGGAATATCATCATGACATCCTATCTCCGACAGCGACATTATCTTAATCTTTCCGTCCGCCAATGCACGTGCCTCCTCAAGCTTGTGGGCATTATTGGTGGCAAACACTATTTCCTTTATCTCTTGTTCTTTCATCTCTTGTTTCATAAAAAAAAAACGCACCGACGGTGCGTTTTATTGTAGAGTCGTCTACCGGTCATTTGCAGACCAACCCATAGGTCTGTTTCTCCTGTAAGACAACAATATCATCATATAACTATGTTGACAATCTTTCCCGGCACGACAATGACGCGCTTCGGAGTCTTGCCACCGAGCCATTTCTCCGCATCGGGAGCGGCGAGTGCGGCTGCCTCCACCTCTCCTTTTGTGGCATCGGCAGGAACGTCGAGCATGAAACGGGTCTTACCGTTGAAGCTGACAGGATATTTCACGCTGTCCTCCTTCAGATTAGCCTCATCATATTCGGGCCATTCGGCATCCACCACCGAACCCTCCTTGCCGAGTCCGTGCCAGAACTCTTCGGCGATATGCGGCGCAAACGGCGCGATCAGACGAGTGAAGATCTCCATAGCAGCCGGATTGACCGATTTCTGTGCTGTGAGTTCATTCAATGCAACCATGAATGCCGACACCGAAGTGTTAAACGAGAAGTTCTCTATATCAGACGTCACCTTCTTGATGAGCTTGTGCATGGTCTTCAGTTCCTCCTTCGTCATCGGTGCGGTGCAGGAATGGTCGAGCTTCCCATAATGACCCCAAAGTTTCTTCAGGAAGCGGTTTGCTCCGTCGATGCCGTTCGTATCCCACGGTTTCGACTGCTCTACCGGACCGAGGAACATCTCGTAAAGGCGGAGAGTATCCGCACCATATCGCTCCACGATATCATCCGGATTCACCACGTTATACATCGACTTCGACATCTTCTCCACAGCATAGCCGCAATTGTATTTCCCATCTTCAAGGATAAACTCGGCATCGGCAAACTCCGGACGCCATGCGCGGAACCGCTCTATGTCGAGCACGTCGTTGCTAACCATGCTTATATCCACGCGTATCGGAGCCACATCATACTGGTCTTTAAGTCCCTTGCTGACAAACGTGTTGGTGTCCTTTATGCGATATACGAAATTACTTCTGCCCTGGATCATCCCCTGGTTGACAAGTTTCTTGAACGGCTCCGGCTCAACCACAACACCGAGGTCATAGAGGAACTTGTTCCAGAAACGCGAATAGATCAGGTGTCCGGTAGCATGTTCCGCACCGCCGACATAGAGATCGACGTTGCGCCAATATTCATCAGCCTCCTTGCCTACAAGCGCCTCCGAGTTGTGGGGATCCATATAGCGCAGATAGTATGCGCTGGAGCCTGCGAAACCGGGCATCGTGCAGAGTTCGATAGGATAACCCTCCGGAGTCTTCCAGTTCTTAGCACGTCCGAGCGGCGGTTCGCCGGTAGAAGTGGGCAGATAGGCGTCTACTTCGGGAAGCATGAGGGGCAACACGCTCTCATCCATCACGTGAGCCACGCCATCCTTATAATACACCGGGAACGGTTCGCCCCAGTAACGCTGGCGTGAGAATATGGCATCGCGCAGACGATAGTTAACCTTCACTCTGCCGATTCCTGCCTCCTCTATATATCGTTTTGTCTTGGCAATAGCCTCTTTCACTTCAAGACCGTTGAGATCAAGCTTCTCATTGGCGGAATTGATCATCTTACCCTCCTTGGCATCGAAACTCTCCTCGCTGACATCGGCACCCTCAATCAACGGGATTACAGGAAGATTGAAATGACGTGCGAAGGCATAGTCACGGGAGTCGTGCGCCGGAACAGCCATGATTGCGCCTGTGCCGTAGCCGGCAAGCACATAGTCGCTCACCCAGATAGGTATCTCCTTACCGGAAATAGGATTCAGTGCATAGCTGCCTGTGAAGACACCCGATACTTTCTTATCGATCTGACGCTCACGCTCTGTCTTATGGCTCACCTCTGCGAGATATGCATCAACGGCATCCTTCTGTTCGGGAGTGACAAGCATCTCCACATATTTTGATTCGGGAGCAAGCACCATGAAAGTGACTCCGAAACTTGTATCGGCACGTGTGGTGAAGATCTCAAGGTCAAAATCCTTTCCAACTACGGGGAAACGCATCTCTGCACCCTCGCTGCGTCCTATCCAGTTGCGCTGTGTCTCCTTGAGAGAATCGCTCCACTGAAGTGTGTCGAGACCGTCAAGCAGACGCGGAGCGTAAGCCGACACACGCAGACACCACTGGTTCATCACCTTCTGCTCTACAGGATAGCCGCCGCGCACGCTGACACCCTCCGTCACCTCATCGTTGGCGAGGACTGTGCCGAGAGCCTCACACCAGTTGACCATCGTCTCCCCCTGATAGGCGATACGATAGTTCATCAACACGTCAGACTTCTCCTTCTCTGTATAGGCGTTCCATTCATCGGCTGTGAATTTCAGTTCTTTCGAACATGCGGCATGGATACCCTCTGTGCCCGACTCCTTGAAGCGTGCCACAAGATTCTCTATCGGCATTGCCTTGTCGGCATCAAGATCATAATATGAGTTGAACATCTTGATGAATGCCCACTGTGTCCACTTGTAATATTCCGGATCACAGGTGCGTATCTCACGGCTCCAGTCAAATGAGAAACCGATCTTGTCAAGCTGCTCGCGATAGCGGGCGATGTTTGCCACTGTGGTTTTCTCCGGATGCTGACCGGTTTGGATTGCATACTGTTCTGCGGGGAGTCCGTAGGCATCGTAACCCATCGGATGAAGCACATTGAATCCTTGCTGACGCTTGAAACGGGAGTAGATATCGCTCGCTATATATCCGAGGGGATGACCCACGTGAAGACCCGCCCCCGACGGATACGGGAACATGTCGAGCACATAAAACTTCTTCTTACCCGGTTTCTCTTCTGCGCGATATATCTTATTGTCGCGCCAATACTGCTGCCAGCGTTGTTCTATTTCGCGGTGGTTGTATTCCATTGTGTCGTTATTATTATCTGACTGCAAAGTTAATAAATTCCATCCGCAGTGCAAAATAATCGCATCACAACAATAGCCATAACTAAAAAATCGCATAAAAGTCCATTCGTCTTGAGAGAACAAACAACCACACTACCCGGCGAGACATATCAACACTACCCAAAGAGAAAAAGATCGCACCACAACAATTGACACAAACAGTGCTAATGCTGCTAATACAAGATGCGAATTTATTTGGGATTGTTGGTCTTTTCAGTAAAAAAGGGTAACTTTGCAGCGAATTTAAACAGGCTTACGCCTTTAATCAGTAATTCGCGCTACGGCGCATTTATTATGTCGACAAATACTACAGATAACGCTCGCAAGGTGACTACCCGACGCCTTGTCGAGATGAAACAGAGAGGCGAAAAGATCTCTATGCTCACTGCATACGACTTCTCTTCTGCAAAAATCCTTGATGAAGCAGGTATTGACGTGCTTCTCGTCGGTGACTCCGCTTCAAACGTAATGGCAGGAAACGTCACAACCCTCCCGATCACTCTCGACCAGATGATCTATCACGCAAAATCAGTAATCAAAGGCACCCGCCGTGCCCTCGTTGTCGTTGACCTACCATTCGGTTCTTATCAAGGCAACTCCAAGGAGGCTCTCGCGTCTGCCATCAGAATCATGAAGGAGAGCCATGCCGAAGCTGTCAAGATGGAGGGTGGTTCGGAAATCAGAGAGTCGATCGAACGGATCCTTTGCGCCGGAATTCCCGTGATGGGGCATCTCGGTCTCACCCCCCAGAGCATCAACAAATTCGGCACCTACAACGTCCGTGCCCGTGAAGAGGAGGAGGCAAAAAAACTGATTGAGGATGCCAAACTCCTTGAAGAGATCGGTTGCTTCGCTCTCGTGCTCGAAAAGATCCCCGCTGAACTAGCTACCCGTGTGGCAAAAGAGATCAGTATCCCGGTGATCGGCATCGGTGCAGGCGGGGGTGTTGATGGTCAAGTGCTCGTCATGCACGATATGCTCGGAATCAACAAAGGGTTCTCCCCTCGCTTCCTCCGCAGATATGCCGACCTCGCGACGATAATGACCGATGCAGTAAAGAACTACATCTCCGATGTCAAAAGCGGCGATTTCCCCACTCCCGAAGAATCTTATTGACAATAACCCTGACCCGGTCAGGGAATACAGACATATCGAAAGTGTCTAAGACTGAAAGAACTCTTTCCGGACTTCCGGAGAGAGTTTTTTTCAACCATTCATAAGATAAGGTGTTATTTAATTATATAAAATTAAACTTCAACACCATATCATCCATGTCAATAAAATCATCCCTTACCCTGTCGCTCGCTTCAGCTCTATCAATATTGCCGATATGCGCCAACGCACAGTCTGCCGGTCAAGACCCGACGGAAGAAACAGTATCAATCAAGATAGTAGAATATCGCGATTCCACCGACACCTACATAACCCTCCATGAGAATGCCCCCAAGTTGCAGGGCACCCCCGACGTGCCTCGCTTCACGCTTCACGGTAAGGAGGGGAAATTCTATATGGGTCTCGGCGCAAACATAAAGAGTGTAGCTCTATTTGATTTCGGACATCCGATACACGACGACAATATGTTCACCACTTCCGCCATACCGATTGAGCAGCAACCGGGCAACGGTGCCCAGTTCCGGTTCAGTGCGCAGCAAAGCAACATATATCTGAACGTCGTGGCTCTTCCCGGCACGAAGAATCAGCTCGGCGCATACATCTCGATTAATTTTCTAGGCAACGGATATACCCCGCAACTACAGGTGGCTTACCTGAAATATCGTGGCATAACAGCCGGATATAATTATTCCCTATTTACTGATGTGGGTGCTGTCCCGACCACTATTGATTATGAGGGTCCAAATGCCTTTGCCTGCATGATACACGGCAACATATATTACGAGCACCCATTCGGCAAAAATAAGGAATGGAAAGCCGGAATCGGAATAGATATGCCCTCTTATTCCGCAACCAACGCATCACAGACTGCAACAGTAACACAGCGCGTACCCGATATCCCCTTCTACCTACAACGGTCATGGGCTAACGGCAACGGCTGGCTAAGGCTCTCAGGAATAATACGCAACCTGTATTACCGCGACAACTCAGCTTCCCGTAATATCGACAAGGTGGGATGGGGAATAAAGGCAAGTGGCAAGACCCCAATAGCCGGAGGATTATCCGCCTACTATCAAGGAGTGTACGGTAAAGGTGTCACAAGCTACATACAGGATCTCGGAGGCACCGGCATGGATCTTATGCCCGACCCGGAGAATCCTGGTGCACTCAACCGCGTGGAGGCTTGGGGCGCATACGGCGCACTGCAATACAATTTCTCCCCCAACGTGTTCTGCACAGCCATGTATAGCCACGTCCGCACTTATGCAAACCAATATGCCGACTCATCAACTCCATGGAAGAATGGATATAAGTATGCGCAATACGTGGTAGGCAACGTCTTCTGGAAAGTCAACTCCATCGTGGAGGTGGGGCTGGAATATCTATATGGCAGACGTGTGGACTTCGACAACCGTCAGGCGCACGACAACCGCATACAGACACTCCTACAAGTAAGTTTCTGACAAAGTTTTCATTTGGAAGTAAACTTCCATATCAGGGAAATGTATTAATTTTGCAATGAAGTTTTCAAAAATAATATCTGATGACATCAAAAACAACCCCTGTCTTGCTGCTGACCGGATACCTCGGAAGCGGTAAGACCACTCTTCTCAACAGGATACTCAACAATCGTAAAGGAATCCGCTTCGCCGTTATCGTGAATGATATCGGTGAAGTCAACATTGATGCCGATCTCATCGCAAAAGGCGGGGTGGTCGGTGGTGACGACGATAGCCTCGTGGCTCTTCAGAACGGGTGTATCTGCTGCACACTCAAGATGGATCTTATGCAGCAGCTCTCGGATCTCGTCAGCGGTGGATTTGACTATATAGTGATCGAGGCAAGCGGCATTTGCGAACCCGAACCCATCGCTCAGACCATCTGTTCGATGCCTGCCATGGCTCCGAATCTCGTCAGGGAGGGTCTCCCTATTCTCGACTGTATCGTCACGGTGGTCGACGCCCTTCGACTCAAAAGCGAGTTTAATGCCGGCGACTCCCTTACCACAAAGGATCTCGGTGAAGAGGATATAGAGAGCCTCGTCATTCAGCAGATCGAGTTCTGCAATATAATCCTCCTTAATAAAATCTCGGAAGTGACGAAGGAAGAGGCAGAACATATTAAAGGGGTAATACGCGCCCTGCAGCCAAAAGCCGAAATCATAGAGTGCGACTATTGCGACGTGGATCTTGACAAACTCCTCGACACCCGTCTCTTCAATTTCGAGAAGACCGTCACAGCCGCCACCTGGATTCAGGAAATCGAAAAACCCCTCGATGAGATCGAAGAGGAGGAGCATCATCATCACCACCATCATGTCAATACTGACAATACTGACAATATTGACAATACTGACAATATTGACGATCATGACAATCATAACAATCATGACGATCATGACGATCATGACGATCATGACGATCATGACCACTCCCACTGTGATCACGAGCATGGCGTATGCCATTGTCATCACCATCATCACGGAGAGGGTGAGGCAGAGGAATATGGTATCGGCACCTTCGTATACTACCGCCGGAAGGCTTTCGACATTAACAAGTTTGACTGGTTCGTTGCCAAACACTGGCCAAAGAGCGTGATACGCGCAAAAGGTATCTGCTACTTCTCCGACAACACCGACATGTCGTATCTCTTCGAACAGGCTGGCGTGCAGAAGAAGCTGACCGAAGCCGGACAATGGTATGCCACCGCCCCGGAGGATGAACTCCAGCGTATGCTGGCAACCGACCCCGGACTCATGCGTGACTGGGATCCCAAGTATGGCGACCGTATGCAGAAAATAGTCTTCATCGGGCAACACCTCGACCGCCACGCAATCACCGAAGCACTCGACGCTTGCCTCGAATAACACAGAAAACAAATTTTAACAATAGGCGCGACATGTATATTGAAAAAAATACATGTCGCGCCTTCATAAGACAACTAATTCTTTAATTAACATTCAACCACTTGACACAAATATAATTATTCTAATAATACTAATATGTCTTAATAGGAAGATGTTTTAAAAAAGATATTCATTAACTTTTTTTAACACATTGCCATATATTTTAAATTAAATATTATTATATATTTGCCATCGAAAAAGAATTTGCAAGCGGTTCATATTTGGTTTTGATAATTACTACATCAATCAAATTTGTTCGCATTTGTATCCATTGTACCAAAAAATAGACAATCGGTTTAACTGAGCCGATGATTTCAATAAAAACCATTATTAACTAAACTACATTGATCCGATGAGAAAACTATTTTTCTTTATGTTGGCAATGTTGGTATGCTCGCTTGAGATTTCTGCCCAGATCCATACGGTTAAAGGCACAATCTTTGATGCTACCAATAATGAGCCATTGGTAGGGGCAACAGTCGCACCTATCGGAGGAGGGCAAGGCGTCGCTACTGACATTGATGGAAATTTCGTGCTACGAGTGCCACAAGGTGTCAAAAAAGCAAAAATAACCTATGTCGGTTACACTCCGACAACTGTAGAACTAAAAGATGGCATGAAGGTTTTTCTTCAATCAGAATCTGCGGAGCTTGATGATGTTGTGGTAGTTGCTTATGGTACTGCCACAAAGGAGTCCCTTACAGGATCAGTCGCTGTAGTAAATTCCGCTGAGATTGAAAAAAGGCCTGTCAATACGGTCACTTCCGCACTGGAAGGAATCGCACCGGGTGTGCAAGTATCGAGCAGCACCACTGCAGGTCCCGGCGGAGCTCCCTCTATTCTTATCCGTGGCATCAATACCGTAAATGGCACGAATGCTCCGATATATGTTGTCGATGGCGTGATATTCAATGGCTCAATTGCTGATATAAATCCGGAGGATGTTGAATCAATGTCTGTGTTGAAAGATGCCGCATCATGCGCACTTTATGGTGCGAAGGGTGCAAATGGCGTGATTCTCATCACGACACGAAAGGCCAAGTCCAAAGGTAAAGTTGATGTGACCTTGAAAATAAATCAAGGCATATATCAGAGAGGGCTTCCTTTCTATGAGACTTTAAATTCCAACCAATGGATGGAAACCACGCTTACCTCAATAGTCAACAGTCAGAATTCTTTGGAGAATAATGAGCTTACTCTTGACCAAATCCGAAAAGACCAGATAGAACATTTCTTTGATAATGTCCACGTTTGGAATATATATGGTGATAAGAAAGCTGAAGATATATTCAATGAAAACGGAAATGTGGTGCTTAATCCGTTAGCGGCGTATGATGACCTTAACTGGTGGGATGCCATGTCGCAGAATGGTTATCGTCAAGAATATAATGTCTCTGTTGCTGCGGCACAAGATAAGTTCAACGTATTTGCATCAACCGGCTACCTGAAATCGCAGGGCTATATGATCAACACTGATTTCGAGCGTTTCTCAAACCGTATCAACCTCTCAGCCACTCCCGTGAATTATTTCAGATTTGGAGTGAACACCAACATGAGTTACCAGAAATCGCAGGATGATGACCTTGATGTCGATGATCTTGGGGTTACATCCAATCCTTTCAACTACGTTTATCGTGCCCCGGTATTCCCGTATTACAATCACGATATGAAAACAGGCGCGATCATTTATGATGAAAATGGAGAGAAAGAATGGAACACGAATCCGGGCTACACTCCCTATGAGAGCAACATCGCATATCTATTGCGTTCAAACAGCAATAGTTTCAACAAACTGACCGCAGACCTGTCAGTAAATGCGACAGCAATCCTTCCCTATGGATTCGAATTCACCGTGAGAGGGGATATGTTCAGATCAAAACAAGAATACAAGAGTTTTGGCAATCCGTGGGTCGGATCGGCTCTCGGTTTCGGACGTCTGAGAGTCACCAACTATAACACCAAGACCTACAATTTCATGCAGACCCTTACGTGGGAACATCAATATGGAGACCATCATGTCGATGTGCTGCTTGATCATGAAAATTATTCTTACGATTATGGCTACAACTACCAACAGGCTTCTGACATGATATTCACAGCCGGCGCTTTGGAACTTACTAATTTTGCAAAGAACGAGAGCTATTCGGCATATCATATCCAGCGCACCACAGAATCTTATCTTGGAAGAGCCAGATACAACTACAACCAGCAATATTTCGCAGAGGCCTCACTTCGCAGAGACGGCACATCACGCTTTGCAAAAGACTCACGCTGGGGCACATTCTGGAGCGTCGGCGCAAGCTGGATTATCTCCAAGGAGAAATTCCTCCGCAATATTGACTGGATAAATTATCTCAAGCTTCGCGCATCTTATGGTACAGCCGGTTCGGATGCGGCAGCAAATTCCTATGCATATTGGTCTCTTTACGCACAACGTGCTGCCAGAGTCGACAGCCAGCTGGTAATGTCACCCTCTCAGATGGGCAACGACAAAGCGAAATGGGAAAGCGTCAGGACTCTTGACGTTGCCCTTGAAGGCACTCTTTTCAACGACAGATTAAATTTCTCTATCGGATACTTCTTGAAAAAGAATGTGGATCTTTTATATAACGTAAAACAGCCTGCATCAGCCGGTGGAAAATGGGACGGCGCACAATGGACTATTCTTACAAATATCGGCACAATGCAAAATGTCGGATGGGAACTTATGTTCAAAGGCGACGTCATCAGGACAAGAGATTTCCGCTGGGGTTTGAATCTGGATGCATCATTTATAAAGAACAAACTGACAAAATTGCCGGCAAGCGGCAACCAGTGGACCTCGAACATCGCCCTTATCGAAGGGAAAAGCCGTTATGAATTCTACATACCCACCTATGCGGGCGTGGATATGGCCACAGGTCGGGCTCTTTATGAGATCAACAAAGACAGCCATGAATTCATGGAGCTCAACGAAGAGACCGGCAATTGGGAATTCAGCCAATCCGCTTGGGATTCCAACATTGAGGGAGCGAAGAAAAACAATGCCTATGTAGAAATCGACGGTAAGCCCTACACCACACAAACGACATATTCATCAAAAGAATTCCAGGGCTCATCCCTTCCCACCGTATTCGGTTCGTTTGGAACAACACTCGAATGGAAAGGTATAACCCTGGGAGCACTGTTCACCTACAGCCTCGGGGGTAAAGTCCTTGACAGCACCTATAACAGCCTTATGTCTTATGGCGATGGCAAAACCAACAGTTACCACAAGGATGTGTTGAATTCATGGACCGAAGCTCCTGCAGGTCTAAACATGGACGACCCCTCACAACGAATCAGCAAAAAAATAAATCCACAAATCAACGCACAATACTCCAGCTACGACAACGCCACATCTTCGCGCTGGTTGACGGATGCAAGCTATCTCCAATTCAAAAACCTCTCCGTAGGTTATGATTTCCCGAAGGTAGTGACCGATCCTATAAAACTTCAGGCTTTGAACCTCGGATTCAATGTTGAAAACCTATTCACCGTTACAAAACGGAAAGGCATCAACCCCGCATACAACTATTCAGGCGGACAAGGTAACTATTTCGTTGTCTCAAGAGTATTTTCTTTCCAACTGACAGCTCGTTTCTAAATCTTATAAACGAAAAAAACGACATGAAAAAAAATATAATAACAAAAGGGATTGCCGCTCTCATGGTCTCTACCATGCTAACTCCGGCATTGACCTCTTGCTCATCTGATTATCTTGATAAAGAGCCAATCACATCAACAAGTTCCGCTGATATCTCGGGCACAATAGAAGGCGCAAGAGCAGCAAAGACAGGTTTGTGTCAGGGAATGTACCGTCAATTCACAGAACATAAGCTCAACGGCACAAATGGAGAGGCTTGGATGATGATTTACTATGGTGAGGTTTTTGGTAATTCAATGCTCAGCAATCTATATTGCGGACATGGGACAAGCGACACTTATGCAAACTGGAGTCAGCTTCGCCAAGAGACTTATTGGGGAGCACAACAGATGTGGTATTATGCATATAATCTCATTAATTGGGCAAACCTCATAATCGAAAACATCGACAATCTGGACTCATACGACGGAGAGAGGGATTTCATCAAGGCGGTTGCCTTGACAATGCGTGCACATTTGTACACGCGGCTTGTACAATGTTATGCGCCAAACTGGGAAAATGCAAACAATGGCGATGTCAAATGTTTGATCATACGTAAAAACAGCACAACTGAAGATTTACCATTCAGCACCATGAAGGAAGCTATAGATCTGATTTATGCTGACCTTGACGAAGCCATCAACCTCTTTGATAATTGCGGCTGGAAAAGAGACTTCATTTGGGAACCTGACGCCTCTGTTGCCCGTGGAATATATGCCCGCATAGCCATGATCACACATGACTATCAGAAAGCGCAACAAATGGCAGCGGAAGCTCGGAAAGGATATCCCATAATGTCTGCCGATGAATATACTTCTGGCTTTGTGACTGCAAATGACGAGTATATGTGGGCTACGATGTATGAAGCACCCGCACAGTCTATATATTACTATGCCACCGGTGCCTACAATGCATGCAACGGACGCTATCAGAGTTCGTGGGGCTATGCAGTTAACTCAATTGATTATATGCTGTATAAAAAATTCCCCATCACCGACATCAGAAAGCGGTTGTATATAACGCCCGAATTCCTTGAACTCAACAAAGAACTTGCAGATAAGTATGGTCTTAAAGCTGAAGATTTTTGGGATGCATCCAAAATTTACACTAATGGTATGAGGATTCAGATCAACAGTCAGAATACAGCCATGAGAGATTTCATAATTGAATATGGAAAACAAGAATATGCCCGTCAAGATAAAATCAACGGATTCTTAAGCGGCACCATTGCTCCATATCAAGGGAAAAGCACCGAAGTATTATTTGGAACACAATACAAATTCTGGGGCAACCAGGTATATGGTATGAATCAATGGCCGTTTATGCGTGCATCTGAAATGGCATATACCGAAGCTGAGGCAGCTTACCGCAACGGTGACGAAGCCACGGCACGTAAAATTCTCATAGAAATTAATAAGGATAAGCGAGATCCAAATTATGATTGCACCTCTTCCGGTGAAGCTCTTCTTCAGGAAATCAAAGATTACAGAACGTTTGAACTTTGGGGTGAAGGTTTCAACTGGTTTGATATGAAACGTTGGCACGATCCAATAGTCCGTGTCGGTTGGGAAGCCGGGAATATGGAATCCGGAAACAGAGGCGTCTCATTCACTCAAAGATTTGATCCGGATGATTTCTACGGCTGGGTTATAACCGTTCCAACTGTCGAATTCAATTATAACAAACTTGCAAATCGTGCGGATTTACCTGGTGGTAACCGATAATCTATTGAAATAGAAGAGGGATGATATTCAGAACATCATCCCTCTTCTATTTCACATACTTTTAGGATATTTAACCTTTCGGAACATGTTTAGACAACTCCCTTGTTTTAATATGGTTGGTTACTTACAATATTAATTATTAGGGTGTTCAGTTAGTTGTTCCGTATTCAGCTCACTTTTTTAAGTGTTTCGGTTCTATCTTTCACCCAATTGCGGGATAGATTGGCCTTGGCCCAGTCATCTATCTCCTTAAGTTTAACATTGGCCAAGCGTACTTTGAAATCTTGTTCATCAGCGACTGAATAGTCGATTGTCTTTGGATAAAGCGGTAACATCAGAATCATGGATGTGAAACCATACAGTTTGTTTGGCGACATCTTTGATTTTAGAATGCCGAAATCAGACTCGATTATGTCAGACGACATGTTCTGTGCATTGTTGGTCAGATGTAGTAGTTTGGCTTCCTTTTTCAGATAGTCAAGCATACGTAATCCCAGAGTAGCCCTGCGGTTGTTAGCGTTTCCAATTACATGCAAGATGATGTATTGTGAGCATTCACGATAGGTCTTCAAGCAAAATCCACGGGTCTTGCATATGGTTTCCACATGTCTGATCGCGTCGACATCCACGGAGAGTTCCTCAAGCAGTCCACGATAATTCTCAAGGAAACAGAAAGCGTCCTTCGCCTTTTGCTCCAAAGAGTCCATATTGGTCAGCATGCGATTACCCCATTCCACCCAGTCGGAGAGGTTCATGAACCTTGCAATCGCCCTCATGTTTGGAGGAAGAAGCCATGCAATGTCCGTCAAATGATATTGAAGGCGTATCTTCCCAAGCTTTTGAGTAAGGCTCTTAAACTCTTCATCCTCAGCATAGACGGTCTTCATGCAGTTAGCAAGCGTATGACTTACGTCAAGATGCTGTGGAACTCCTGCCAATGCCATTCCGCCTTTCAAATTGTGACCTCCGTCGGAGACTCCATACTCAGGGCTGTGCCCTGCTTTTGCGGCTGCGCGCTCAATGGCATCCTTCACATCATCCTTGGTGTTGGAGTCCGCAACACGCATATCCAACACTGTCGCGTCAGAATGTCTCAAAGCTCTTCCAGGATGCTTCGACGGGATGCCGAGAGTCAGCAGAAGTTTCTGTCGGTTGACCGTGAGGCTTTCGTCCTGAATTATGGCATAGGCCTCATCGCGGCTCTTGTCATCGTCATAGACAGACAGGCCGAGCTTGAGCATCCAGTTACGCACAGTGGTATAGGACGGCGCCTTCCCGCAAGTGCCACCGAGAACATCTTCAAAGGTCTTCAGTATCTCGACCACAGTGCGCAGGCCGCATGAAGTCTTGACATATATGAAGACACAGAGCAGTACTATTTGGATTGAGTATCGATGTCCTTCAACCGGGTCAAAATGCGCGACCATTGTTCTTTGCTGAACACTGGCTTCGGCTCTTCTTTTTTTTTGAGTTCCTTGCGCATCTCGTCCATCTTGGCTTTGGCGGCCACGATTTTAGCGTTGGCAGCCTGCTTTTGAGCCTCAAGTTTGCCTTCAAGTCTGGCAACCTCCTTGCGAAGGCGCTTCAGCTCCTCTTCCGGGGTCTCCTGACTATGCTTTGAGTCTGATTTTCTCATCATTTTTCGCATCTTAAATAGTTGTTTTTTAGACTGTAAAGATACTAAAAATTAATGAATTATCCAAATTTTCAATGTACTATTTCGTCTCTGAAAACAAGAATTTCCAGCACGTGATTTTTATGTAAAATCCGGTGTTCTGGATGCCGTTTTTCGGAACGTCAAACTGAACACCCTAATTAATTATTAACTTTGCAATCTTCAATAACGATACAATAATGAAAATATTGATTCTTGGAGCCGGCAAAATGGGCTCCTTTTTCTGCGACCTTCTCTCTTTCCGTCATGATGTGGCGATTCTTGACACCGACCCGCAGCGGCTGCGTTTCACGTTTAATGTGCAGCGGTTCTCTTCGCCGGAGGAAGTGAAGGAGTTTGATCCCGACATGGTGCTGAATGCCGCCACCGTCAAATATACCATCCAAGCGTTTGAGGCTATTCTACCATATATCCGGCAGAATGCAATACTCAGCGATATCGCTTCCGTAAAGACCGGATTGCCGGAGTTCTATGAGAAGGCCGGACATCCTTTTGTCAGCACCCATCCTATGTTCGGGCCCACATTCGCATCTCTCTCTAATCTTCGGAATGAGAATGCCGTAATTATCAAGGAGGGGGACCATCTCGGAAGGGTTTTCTTCAAGGATATCTACAATGAACTGAAACTAAACGTGGTGGAATACACTTTCGACGAGCACGACGAGACTATGGCTTATTCCCTCGGAATACCGTTCGCATCCACTTTCGTATTCGCCGGAATAATGAAGCATCAGGATGCTCCGGGCACAACGTTCAAACGCCATTTCGACATCGCGCGTGGCGTGCTTAGCGAGGATGACCATCTATTGAGTGAGATCATGTTTAACCCTCACACCCCGAAGCAACTTGAGAAGATACGCACCCAGCTCGCAGAACTTCAGGAAATCGTGGAGCACCACGACAGCTCCGCAATGAAGAAATTCCTCACCAAACTGCGCAACAACATCAAGTGACCGGGATAAACCATCTCTGGAATTAAAGCGTTTAGTCTATGTCTAAACGCTCTTTTTTATGTCTTCATCCACTAAAACACCGGCTGCCGCCACTACCCCTGCAAGCGGCACATCATCCCGACGCTACTACGTCTTCCTCATATTCTATCTGGTAATGTTGAGCGCGTTCGGATCGTTTGTCAACGACATGTATCTTCCGACACTTCCGGAAATGGTAAGGTCGTTCCATACCACCACGTCCACCGTGCAACTTGGTCTGACATTCGGAATGATCGGACTCGGAGTAGGAGAAATGATACTCGGTCCGTTAAGCGACAGGTTCGGAAGGAAGCCGATACTTATCGGGGCACTCATAGTGTTCTGCATAGGTGCCGTATGCTGCGTATGGTCAAAAACCATACACGTCTTCATCTGGTGGCGACTTGTGCAGGGACTGGGCGCATCCGGCGGTTATTTCCTCGCCCGCACCATTCCCGCCGATCTCTATCAGGGACGCGCATTGGCAAAAGTAATGGCTCTTGTCGGGGCAATCAACGGTTTCGCGCCGGCAAGTGCGCCGGTGATCGGCGGACTTGTGGCTCGTTCCATCGGATGGCAAGGGATATTCTGGATACTCTTCGGATTCTGTGCATTCCTGCTTCTCATATCTCCGGTATTCAAGGAATCACTCCCCGTCTCAAGAAGGATTACAGGTCACTTCGGGGTGGCATTCAAGAATTATGCAGTGCTTTGTCGCAACCGTCATTTCGTCATACACGTCATGCTCAAGGGGGCGGCCCTCGGCATCCTCTTCGCATACATATCCTCAGCCCCATTCATCATACAGGACCATTACGGCTACTCACAGATGCAATTCGGTTTCTTCATGGGTTTCAACGCCCTGTTCGTTGCCACAGGCTCCATGATCGCCCTACGGTTCAAGCCCCTGAAGAGAGCCGCTGTAATAGCCGGACGCACGCTTACGCTCGTGGCGATTGCGCAATTCGCATGCTTCTTCCTAATTGATAACGTGTGGGTGTATGAGGCTATGAACCTCCCGATGCTGTTGTGCCTCGGAATGCTCTTCACAGTAGGGAATACGCTTGCCATGAATGAAGGCAGGGACTGTGCCGGCGATGCCTCGGCTCTGATCGGGTTGGCAGGCTATCTGTTCGGGGCAGTAGTCAGTCCTCTCGTGGGTCTTGGAGATATAGTCCATTCCACTGGCATAGCGATAATATCGCTCTCTGCAATCACCCTTCTCTTCACCCACATGAGCCGCGACCTCCCCGCCGACCTCTTGCCGACTCCCGCTTCTGCAAAGAGAATGGCACCACCCTCCCCTGAAAACAAATAATACCATCCGTGTAATATGGGATGCTAATAAGCGTTATCATGATATGAAAAGATTCCTGCATATTGTCTCACTCTTAGTCATGTTTCTATTCATGACATCTACATCGGTCTCCGCACAGCTACGGTATGGGTTCCGGTTCGGAGGCGACATAGCCTCTGCCCGACTGAAAAATGCCGGCGACGCCACTCTGCGTAATGGCGGAGGTTTCAGCGGCGGCTTCGTATTTGAATACCAGATGCCGAAATGCGGTTTCGCCCCGACATCGCGATACTCTACACACGCTATAACACCCGTCTTTCCGAAACAGGGAAAGATCCGGTGAGTTTCGGGCGTAACTTCATCGAGGTGCCGGTGCATTTCAAATATAAGTTCTGGATGAAATCATTCCATGAGCTGTTTGGTCCGATGATATATACCGGTCCGTCGTTTGCTTTCCGTGTTGGCAACGACAACAAGGCTCCCCTCTCTTCAAAGGTAGTGCAGACCGGATGGGACGTGGGGATCGGATTCGATATTGTCAACTTTATCCAGATTGCAGGCGCCTACCGGTTCGGTCTCGGTAATGCCGTCAGCAGCTATCCATCTCATCCCGACGCCTCTCTGAGAACGGATTGCTGGAACATCTCCGCAACAATCCTGTTTGACTTCTGACGCGCCTACGATATCATTATATACTGAATATACATCAGCAGGTTTATGATATAATACCATAAACCTATAAACCATAAACCATAAACCATAAACCTATAAAATGGATACAAAACTTTTCATTAACCGTGCCGCCGATCTCGTGAAGGAATATATCGCGGAGGAGGAAGCATACACCGACAACGTGCAGCTACAGATCAACACTCTCACCTGGGACATGGAGATTGCTGATCCGGAGAACGATCTTCCTGACTGCGACTATTATCCCATGATGGATCTTGTGAAGATGAGCGTGGAGAATCCGGGACAATGGGTGCCTGATATGGATGCCATTGAGGAGATGGCTGCCGATTACGTATTCACTGAATAACAGATACCGAATCACTCATAATCATCCTATAATCCCACTATGAGGAGACATCCGCAGTTTCTCAAATCAGTATCATCCACCGTTTCTTACGAAGCGGTGAGATTCTGTATATCCATAATTATGGTGTGCATATATGCCGTGATACAGTGCGGAGTAGCGGCATCGGATGACGTGTCACGTAATTTCCTTTTCTCAAAAATCGATAACCACGGCGACACGAGGATAAGGAGCATCATACGATTGGATGACGGACGCACGGCGTTTGCCACTGTTGACGGTATCGACATATTCGACGGGTCAAGATTCTCTCATCTTTTCAACGTCACATCCGATAAATATCCGCTCCGTGGATATGACGGCTACCATCATCTTTATCTCTCGCACGGCGATAAATATCTATGGCTTAAAAATATGCATTCTCTCCAATGCGTGGATCTCGACACCGAGATATTCGCGACGGATGTGAAGGGAGTGCTGCATGGACTTGGAGTAGATGCCCCGGCGGATGATTTCTTTGCCGATAAACTGGGAAGAATTTGGATTGTAGCGGGGGATGACCTTCTGCTCCCGCAATGCAAAAAGAATTTCAGTATAGACAATCACTACGGAGTACTAATAGACTTGGCTGCCGATGAAGATTCCGTCTATCTGTTCTACCGCAACGGCATCGTAAGCCGTCTTGACATCAAATCCGGTAAGATTGTCTATTCCGTTGCCGCCTATCCTGAAAGTGAACACTTCAAATATGAGTTCACATCGCTTCTCGCAGAGTCGTCCGACGGATTCTATCAGATCAGGAATGGAGCGGTGGGCGCACTATTCCATTTCAACGTCAAATCCGCATCATGGGAGAAACTTCTTGAATCTGACATACGTTTGAATACTATTGCCGTATCCGATTCCGGCATCTTCATCAGCACTCCTAACGGTCTTATACTCTATAATCCTTCTGACCTCTCTTTTGAGCATATCCCTTATCTGCGCACTAAAAACGGCAATCTGCTGGCATCAGAACTGAGCACTATTGCTGTTGACAATAATAACGGTATACTTGTCGGCACGCTCAACAGGGGCATATTCTATCATAATCCCTTGCTCTACCGATATCATTCCATTCCGAAAGGCACACCCTCCCCGCTCTCCACCCCTGCTGCTTCATCTGTATTCTCCGAAAATATCGACGGATCGGTCAGCATAAACCTCAACGGGAAATTTGCAAACGTGACTTTCCCCGATTCCCTCAGATACGGTATAGAAATCGCATATACCGATTCAACGCCAATCACGATGTCGGGAGAATATGGGTCAGGAGCCTCTTTCGTGTCGGGAAACGGGGCAATATTCTTCAATGAGACCGACCGCCTTTCTATTTTCGTTCCTAATGATTCGGCTTCCATAACTAATAGCCGGACTCCGTTCATATCAGGAATACTTGTCAATGCGAGGAGGATAGAACCGCTTCGTAGCTATGACGGCGAAGTGGTGACGACTAAGATTGCGGCACGTTCGGAGGCAATCTCCCTACCCCATTACGGTAATTTCATCACATTTGAAGTCTCTGATCCCGACATATCCACTGCCAATCCAAAGTTCGTATTCATGCTGGAGGGTGCGGATAAGGATTGGCGGTATGCAACTCCCTCCGATATCCGCAACCGTATGCTGACCACGACCTACACTGCCCTTGCTCCCGGCAAATACCGGTTCAGGGTGAAGAAGAGTGAGCTGCCCGATTCTCCTGAGGCATCAATCGACGTGGTGATTCGGCATCCGTGGTGGGCGTCGCCCATAGCGTTCGCGATATATGTACTTATTGCAATCATTATTGTCATCACCGGGATACGCATATATGTGGCACGTGAAAAAAGGCGCATAGAGGCGGAACAGAAGGAGAAGTTTCTTCTGGAGAGGATAAGGCAGCTTATAGAGGAGACCGACAGATATAAGTCGGAAGCACCGGCTTCTCCTACCGATAGTGACGGAGACAATCAATCCGTCACAGGCGAGTCAGAGCTATCAGACGAAGACCGTGATTTCGTGACGCGGGCGATTGAGACGGTGGAACGGAATCTTGACACGCCCGGTTATTCCGTGGCGCGTCTCAGTGCGGATCTCTGCATGGATCGCACCGGACTTTACCGTAAACTGACGTCGCTCCTCGACAAATCGCCAAGCATCTTCATTCGCGATATCCGTCTGAGAAAGGCGGCTGCTCTTATCTCCGAAGGGAAGATGAGCATCACGGAGATTGCCGATGCCACAGGCTTCAGCTCCACAAGCTACATGAGCAAATGCTTCCAGGAGTATTACGGCTGCAAGCCATCGGAATACCACCCCAAATAACCTACATGCTTGATTTCAACATTATTCGCCTTTTTTTCAACATCAGTGTTGTTGTATTTTATCGTTTTGCACCTAATTTTGCGACAAAATTATCTAACTGACAGAAAACCTAAATGTAAAACTATAAGATCATGAAGAGATTCAAATCTGCTATCTTGTTATGCTGGTTGTGCGTCGCAACATCTTTTGCATACGAGAAAACTCCCGACGGGATAAAGACCACCGTCGGACAAGAGAACATCAGCATCACTTTCATTACTCCTAAAACGGTAAGGGTCGTGAAGTCGCCTGCCGGTGAGACTGAGAAGATGAAAACGAGCTACAGTGTGGTTGCAACTCCGGAAAATGTTGACTTCAAAGTAACGGAGAAAGGTGGCGCGACTGTTGTATCCTCAAACGCCCTTTCTGTAGCGGTCAGCAAATCCGACGGTTCGCTCTCTTTCTCAAAAGCAGGAAAGAGACTGCTGAGCGAGAAAGGCTCCGGAAGTTTCAAGCCTTTTAATGATGCCGGCACCCCAGCCTATACAGTCAGGCAGGCATTCACTCTCGAAAAGGGGGAGGCTATCTACGGACTCGGTAATCTTGAGAACGGAGAACTCAACCAGCGAGGACAAAACCGTCGTCTTATGCCCGGAAATATCGAGGATGGCATACCCGTCATGGTGTCGGTGAAGGGTTACGGTATATTCTGGGACAACTATTCACCCACCACCTTCGGCGACAACGCCAACGAGACCTATTTTGAATCGGAAGTGGGCGACATGATCGACTATTATTTTATGGCTGCCGATAATATGGAGGGTGTCATCAGCGAGATGCGTAATCTCACCGGTGAAGTGCCGATGTTCCCACTCTGGACCTACGGTTTCTGGCAAAGCCGCGAGAGATATAAGACACAGGATGAGACAGTCGGCGTGGTAAAGAAACACCGTGAGCTTGGTGTGCCTATCGACGGCATAATACAAGACTGGCAATATTGGGGCAACAATTACCTATGGAATGCCATGGAATTCATGAATCCTGATTTCTCCAATCCTCAGAAGATGATGGACGATATCCACGGCATGAACGCCCATGCGATAATCTCTATCTGGTCATCTTTCGGTCCGCAGACAAAACCATACCGTGAGCTTGCTGAGAAAGGACTTCTTTTCAATCTTTCAACATGGCCCCAGTCGGCATAGCTGAACAGTGGCCTCCGCGTATGGACTATCCGTCAGGAGTGAAAGTGTATGACGCATATAGCCCTGAGGCACGTGATATTTATTGGAACAATCTCACTCGCCTGCACAATTTCGGCATGGACGGATGGTGGATGGACTCCACAGAACCTGACCATTTCGACTATAAGGAGGAGGATTTCAACCATCAGACGGCAGAAGGTTCTTTCCGCAAGGTGAGGAATGCGTATCCCCTTCTCACTGTCGGCGGTGTCTACGACCATCAGAGAAAGGCTTCCGACGACAAACGCGTGTTCATCCTCACCCGCTCCGGATATGCCGGACAACAGAGATATGGTTGCAACGTCTGGACCGGCGACGTGTCGACAAGCTGGGACAACCTGCGTAATCAGGTGCCTGCCCTACTTAATTTCACCATGACTGGCAACCCGAACTCTAACTGCGACCTTGGTGGATTCTTCTGCAATGCCTATAATAACAATGGTCCAAACTCGGCAGTCAAGAATCCGTTGTTCCGCGAACTATACGTGCGTTGGATGCAACTCGGTGTATTTCTTCCGATGATGAGAAGCCATGGTGCCGACATCAAACGTGAGATATATTATTTCGGAGAAAAGGGGGATAACGTATATGATGCGATAGAGGATGCCATACGCCTAAGGTATGCAATGCTTCCGTATATCTATTCCACCTCATGGAACGTGACGAAAAACAACGGCAGCTTCATGATGCCTCTCTCGGCATTCTATCCCGAAGATAAGAAGACATGGAACTGTAAGGATGAATATATGTTTGGCGAAAATATCCTTGTGGCTCCGATCATGAAAGCGAATTATACTCCCGAACTGATTGCAAAGACTGACGAGAACACCGGCTGGGACCGTAAGGAAAGTTTCAACGTGTCGGCTTCATCCGACCCTGATTTCATGGCTCCGTATACCACTTCTGTATACCTCCCCAAAGGGAAATGGTGGGATTTCGAAACCAACAGATTGTATAAAGGTGGCATGAATATTGAGAAAGAGGCTACTATAAAGACTCTTCCGGTATTTGTAAAAGCCGGAGCAATTCTCCCGATCGGACCGGACGTGCAATACGCTACAGAAAAGCCGTGGGACAACCTGACAATAAATGTGTATCCCGGTGCCGACGGGAAATTTACCCTCTATGAGGATGAATTTGACAACTATAATTATGAGAAAGGGAAATATTCCACCATCGATTTCTTCTGGAACGACAAGACCGGCACCCTGACAATCGATGACCGCAAAGGCAATTTCCCCGGCATGCTTAAGAACCGCCGTTTCAATGTGGTTCGAATCAGCGAGAAGGGCGCGACACCAGTCGCCGTGGATTACGACGGCAGCAAGAAATCAGTGAAAATCTGACAGATAAGCCGGAATAGAAGAAAATGTCGTTGATGACAATATTGACTTCGAAGTCAATATTGTCATCAACGACATTTTCGTTTTTACGGTCCTTATTGTCAATAATGTCAATATCGTCATTACTGTCATTATTGACACTATTGACATTATTGACAAGCTCGGTCGGATATCAGAGGATTTTATCCAGCTTATCGGTGTTTGCCTTTATCTCTGCGTCAGGCACCTCATAATCGGCAAGGTCTCCGCTGTGATACTGGTCGTAGGCAGCCATATCAATGAGTCCGTGACCCGACAGGTTGAACAGGATGACCGGAGCTGTGCCCTCTTCGTTAGCACGACGTGCCTCGCGTATAGCAGCGGCTATGGCGTGGCTACTCTCAGGCGCGGGGATGATACCCTCGCTGCGGGCAAAGAGATGTGCAGCGGCAAACGTCTCAGTCTGCGGTATGTCTACGGCATCTATGAAACCTTGTGAACGCAACTTGCTGACTACTGCGCCCGCACCATGGTAACGCAATCCGCCGGCATGGATATTGGCTGGAGCAAAGTCATGTCCGAGGGTGTACATCGGTATCAGCGGTGTGTAACCTGCCTCATCACCGAAATCATATTGGAACACACCTTTCGTAAGTTTCGGGCATGACTGAGGCTCAGCTGCCAAGAAACGGGTGTTGCGCTCTCCGGAGAAATTATGACGCATGAATGGGAACGATATGCCGGAAAAATTGCTGCCCCCTCCGAAGCAACCGATCACAACATCGGGATATTCACCTGCCATCTCCATCTGCTTCTCTGCCTCCAGACCGATCACTGTCTGATGAAGAGCTACATGGTTAAACACCGAACCAAGCGTATATTTACAGTTGGGGGTAGTCGTGGCAAGTTCCACAGCCTCGGAGATCGCCGTACCGAGCGACCCTTGATAATTCGGATGCTCAGTGATAATCTTGCGTCCGGCTTTTGTCGACATACTGGGGGATGCCACCACCTCCGCACCGTAAGTCTCCATGATGGAACGGCGGTAAGGTTTCTGATGATAGCTCACCTTCACCATATATACAGCAAGCTCAAGACCGAAATGACGAGCGGCAAGCGAAAGAGCCGCGCCCCACTGTCCGGCGCCCGTCTCTGTCGTGATATTAGTGATGCCCTGTTTCTTGGCATAATACGCCTGCGGTATAGCGGAGTTCAGTTTATGTGAACCTACCGGACTGACGCTCTCATTCTTGAAATAGATATGTGCCTTAGTACCGAGAGCCTTCTCCAGACCACGAGCACGCACGAGTGGTGTCGGACGCCATATACGATACATATCGCGCACCTCCTCCGGGATCTCAATCCATTTGTCAGTATCATTCAGTTCCTGTCGGGCAGCCTCCTCTGTGAAGACAGGGAACAGATCCTCCGCTTTAAGAGGCTCCTTTGTGGCAGGATTAAGCAAAGGGTTCGGTTTCTCCGGCATTTCCGCCAGCACGTTATACCATGCAGTCGGTATATCTTTCTCTTGAAGAATAAATTTCTTTGATTCCATGTATTTTTATTAAATTTTCCTTTCAGACTGCAAATTTATACAAAAAATCGGACAAGTAAAACAACCCAATAACGATAACCAAGCCGATATTCAATTTTTAGTCCATTACTAAGGTCTGCAAACTCCCATATTTCCCATAAATGAATGCACTGCAAACAATGGAATATTCCTGGCATCCCCACACTTTTATGGGAGAATATCCAAGATATCCCTACATTTTTATGGGGGAATAATCACGACATCCCCACACTTTTATGGGGAATAATCACGACATCCCCACACTTTTATGGGGGAATAATATTGATATGTACGTCCTAATTGACAATAAATATACCGTATTTGCACTCCTCGACTATTGAGAATAACCGATTATTTATTCCATTTGATATATTCCACAAAAGTTTCATAAAGCGTTTCATTAGATTTTATAATCCAATACTTAAAGCCTAAAAATTCAGCCTTGGAATCCAATTCTTCTATAATCGCATTTTTATTCTCATCTGTTGGATTATCAAGCCAAGATATTACAATTGACTGAAAATTTGTAATTTTTGAAACAGCATACTCATAAAACAATTGTTCTCTAATGTTTCTTATCTGTTTTGTTCCATTAAAAATCCGTTTTAAAAGACTAATTGTCATATCAATACTCTCTGACGATAAGCCTTCACTTGAAAAAACAGCCTGCGCATTAGGAAAATCCAAATATTGCCGAATCTCCTCCTCAATATTATCCTCCGTAGGAGTAACCAAATCATTAAACAATGACGATTTCTTCCCATTGCAATAACTGCAACTCAAATATAAATTAGACCATTCAAATTTCAATTCAGGATACTTATCTCTACTTTTATGATGCTCTACCTGAAAATCTGTAATACGGATTCTCTCACATAAATAGCATTTCCCGTTTTGATCTGCCCTAAGTTGCCTGACAACATCCTCCCCCGTCCAAGCCAAACGTTTGGATAAAGAAATCGGCACTTCTGAATGCTTATAAATCTTTATCATATCTCAGAACAACTGCTTTATCTTACTGTTATACTTGATTTCAAGTTGACGATATGCACCAACCAATTCAGGAGAAGTTGCCTCCGGTATTTTCTTGAAGTCAACCACCAATTGTCTTGCTGTCATTCTTTCCATATCTGACAAAGATTCTTTATTAAGAAGCATTTCCAGTTCCCTATATCTCTGACGGGCATAATCAGAATCTGTTGATACGCCAAAATATCCTTCTGTGAGAGCTTGATATGAATAATCCGTAAGATTAGTTATAGGTTCTTGATGTTCAAGATCATAAGCAGTGGCGTTTGGCAATGAACTCAACACAAATGGAGAATGAGACGTCACTATAAACTGAATGTTAGGGAAAAGAGTCGTCAACATTGGCAAAATCATCTTCTGAAGTTTCAGATGCAAGTGAGTCTCTATCTCATCAATCATAACAATTCCCGGTTTACTGAATTCCATCGACAAACTGCCGTCAGACTGCATCCTTAAGATTAGATCTGCAACTATATCCAGAATCGCGACAAAGCCATCGGAAAGTTCTGTGAATTTAAAACTCTTGCCATTTGTAAGTATTTTAAATGAATAATCCTTATAATTAAACTTAAGTTTCAGATTCTCATCTTCAAAAAACTTACACAATATATCCTCAAAATTATCAATCCATTTCTTAATATCATCGGCATCGCCATTCATATTTTCATTCCGAGCCAATGCCTCTTGTATTTTTAAATCAGAAAGAAAGTTAAGTAATTGGGACGTAAGATTAAAACCCATATCCCCATTTGCTGACAATACAGGTTTAGTCGGATTTTTAGGTTCCAAAATATCCGTTTTACGGGCTGCTTTATAAAAAGCTATTATAAAATTCCCATCCTGATAATCATTAATAAAGCCATATCCATCGGCAAATGACACGTTCACCTTATCATAAAGACCATCATACTTCTTCTGATAGTCTGTCAATGCTGCCTTTGCATGAATATATTCAGGACTACCCTTTTCACTCTCTTTTATAGCATCTTCTTTTGACTTTATCCATTCATGATAATTAAGGAAAGTGAGATCAATATCATTTTTTATTTTTCCCAGAAATTCCGCAATCGCATTAAGAAGCACGGTCTTTCCGCTACCATTCTTACCTGTCAGAATCAGATGTGGGGAATTCTCATCTGCAATCTGAATTGATATGTCCTGTAGATGATACAGTTTATTAACATGTATTCCTGATATATATCTATTCATACGATTTTTTTGTGGGATATTATTCGCATTCTCCTTACAGCAGTCCCATATTATTTTCAATTACATTAATTGAAAATAAGAAGTTTTGCTTTCAAGAACGCAAATATCTGTTAATGTTGCGAAGATACTAATTGTTTTCAGCATAAAAAAATATTACTGACCTTTAGTAAAAAATAAAATGCGATTATTTAGCATCTAAAACTATCACGGAGTACACAAAGAGCTCGGAAGGAATCAAATATACGGAGTTCTCCGTGTTCACTGCGGTTGAACCTTACCATTGAGTATCACGTTACCTTAAAAATCGTATTTTTCGCAATCTTTTTGGGAAAAACTTTGGGATTTGAAAGAAAACCTCTAAATTTGCAGTCACAGACCGCCTCGCAGAAGCCTCGGTCCGGGGTAATGAGGGACGGGATGTGACAGACATTTTAAGAAAGCGTTTATCCACGCTTATCCCGGCCACTTGAAATTCTCGCAAAATTTCTTACCAAAGCCAAGGATATAGCAACGATAGATGCCCGTGGTATGTAATATTTAGCTTCCGGCAAACATCTCGTGAGAGATATGCCGGTGGCATACATTACATATATAAGCGTGGGCTTCTGCGTTGCTGTCCGACTTTGGTAAGGCAATGCGAGAAGCCTCAAGTGGTAGGATGGCAACCGATACAGACTCCTACGCTTTTTTCATAAAATAACTTGCCGACGAGGGGATGACCGAGGCTTATATAAAACAACTCAACATGAAAAAACTATTACTTTTCATCATGACGATGCTAATCGCAAGCATTCCCACGCATGCAGCGGTAGGCGATGAATTTGAAATTGACGGTCTCAAATATGCCGTCACTTCCGAGGGAAATCCCGCTACCGTATCTGTTACCGGTTACACCGGAGAACCCACAACCGTCAATATCCCGGAAGCAGTCACCTTCCAGGATCAAGAATACACTGTAGTCGAAATCCATTCACAGGCTTTTATGTATTGTCCATCATTAACTGATGTGACAATTCCTTATTCTGTCAGAATCATTGGAAAGATGGCTTTCACAGGCACACCAATAACAAATGTAATTATTGGAGAATCTGTTGAATTTATAGGGGATTCAGCCTTTGAAGAATGTAAAAATTTAACCAAAATCTCTATCCCTAATTCTGTTGAGACAATAGGGAAGATGGGATTTAGTGGTTGCAACTCCCTAAAAGAAATAGACTTCGGAGAAAACCTAAATCTTATTGACGTTGCTGCTTTTATCGGATGCAGTTCGCTAACTAAGATTGATTTTGGAGATAATTTCACCAATATTCTACAAGCTGCTTTTGAAGATTGCACATCCCTAACAGAAGTAAGGATTGGGAAGAGTGGAGCAACTATTGATGATGAAGCATTCGCTTCATGTGAATCCCTTACCGATTTTATAATGGAGGGACCCGTAGTGATGCATGATGATCAATTTAACAAATGCACCAATTTAAAGAAATTAGATTTCCCGGAAGGCAGTTCACTTCGTGGGAGTGCATTGGCTGGATCTTCCGTGACCGAGATTTCCATGAAAAATCCAAAAGACATTTTCGATGGGGCTTTCATCGGATGTTACACTCTTGAGACAATAAACGTGGAAGGTTCGGGATATATTTCCATAGATGGTGTTTTATTTTTGAATGGAGCATTACTAATCCAATATCCTGCCGGGAAAAAGAATGAGACTTACGAAGTGCCGATCCATGTTGCTGAGATCTCCGAATATGCATTCTTCGGTTGCAAAAATCTCAAAAAGTTGACATTAACGCCTCATGTAAAGGAAATCAGACTGAGTACTTTCAACAACTGCTCCTCCTTGGAGGAGATTTATGCCTTCCCGTTTGATGTGCCTACATGTCCTGAGTTCAAAGGTTGTTCTGACAATATGACACTCTATGTACCATTCGGAATGGAGGATAAGTATGATAATAGCGACTGGGATTATAGAGTCGGCTCAATACGTGGAATACCAACATTAGAAATTCCACAAATCATATCTAAATAACTACACGTTGGAGAAACCTTCTTAATTGAACCTGACATAGTAATAAATCCAGAATTCCCATTTTTGCATGGATTGACTACTGAAGTAAAAGAATGGTATTTTGACACCCTACCTGAGAATACTGAGGTGATCACTATTGAAGATAATGGGGTTGTAACCGCCAAAAACGAAGGTCGGGCAATAGGCGAATATATGCTCATTGATGAATACGGAGGAGAATACTATGGTGGATTTGATATCACGGTCACAAATGAAGCCGGTGTAGACAGCATCGGCTCCGATGAAAACAATGCTCCGGCAGAATATTACAACATGAACGGAATTCGTGTGAATCCCAAATCTCTTACTCCAGGAATATACATCAAACGCCAAGGCAACAAATCCTACAAAATTGTAATACCGGAATAACCCACTGACTCATTCCACTCCTTACGACCGTCCCCCGAACCAAATCGGAGGACGGTCTTTCTTTTGTGCTCCCTACGGTTAAAAACTACGGAGTCCACCAAGGGCTCGGAGAAAATTTAAATACTCCGCGCTCTCCGTGCGCTCTGCGGTTAAAATTTGTCAGTGCGTTCTGCGGTTGAAATTTGTCAGGATATGGTGATAGCAAAAATTTTTTCAAAAAAAAAAATTGGGAGGTAGGGTGATGAAATGGTAATTTTGTATGTCTAATATAATGACGGAGGATGACATTTCCGTCATCGTAACATTAAGACAACAATGCAATATTCCATAAAAGAGTTTGAACATATCTACATCAGGCATTTCCCGGAGGCCATGAGACTGGCATTCTCTTTCCTTCATGACGAGGATGATGCCCGCGACGTAGTTCAGGAAGTGTTTACCAAACTCTGGGAATCAAATAGCATTGTCTCATCTCATCAGGCTTTCATAATACGCGCGACAAGAAACGCATGTCTAAACCGTATAAAAGCCACCGATATACGGGAACGAATCGTCAATTCCTTCCCGCTCGAACCGGATGATGAGGATGAAAGCACCGACGAGATATATGCCGATGTGCATCAGACGCTCCCTTCAATACTTACCGACAGAGAGCGGCAAGTGATCGACAGGATCTATTCCGAAGGAATGAGCTATAAGGATGCGGCAAAGAGTCTCGACTTATCGGTGTCCGCCATAAACAAATATACAGTCAACGCTTTACGAAAGCTTCGCAACCATTTCAAAAACAGGGAATCATGACAGATATACAGAAAGAGATACTCATTGAGAAGATGATAAACTGTCCGACCGATCTGACAGATGAGGAACTTATGCTCATTCTATCTGATGAGGAGCTCAAGGATATCTATGAGACTTCAAGGATACTCAAGACTTCTCTTGCAAAGCCACCGGAAACCGACCCTCGCAAAGAATGGGAACTATATCGTCCGCGTATCGCACGCAGACCTAATATGTTCGGATGGATAGCACGGATTGCAGCAGTATTTTTCGCTGTCGTACTGATAGGCAAGATTGTTGGTTATTCAATAGACTGGCTTTTGACCCGCGATGCGACAATGACAGACACTATTGCCATGACAACCATTCCAAGTCATGACCAAGCCAACTCACAATCTTCTGAAACGGCAGTGCCAGTTTTTCAGAATGAGATACCGACAGAATCCATCAGAAAGCAAGATGCGACAGAAGTGCCAAAGAGGAATAATCCCAAGAAAAGGAAGGCTGCCTCTACTCAGGAAGAGAACCCGGATACTTCTTCGGAGATAGTTTCCGATGCTGAGATTGAAGAATATCTCAAATTGCAACAGGCCCGCATTGACAATGAAATCGCGATGATCATGGCTGAGATATATCTGAATGAATATATGATGATGAACCCAACCTCCGCGAATCCCGACAATATCGATAATTTTACGGAAAACCCCTCTCCATCCTCTGCAATAAATATCATAACAAACCTATAACACTACCTATATGAAACTACCTTTATTGAAACTCATCTGCGCGTGGATGGCATTCGTGACATGCACAGCCACTGCCCAGACCAACATCAAAAAGGCATTTGATGCCATCATCGATAATTCTATCGTGACCGAAAATCATTCCCTTGAAATGGATCCCTCCACCGGGGAAAAAGTCAGTCAAATGGATTATTATGAATTTAAAATGCCTGCTGATAAATTCGGAATTATAAAGAATGCCGTCGGCGCGTTTGACAAAGACAAACATTTATGCTTCGGACTTTTCAGTGGGAATGATCGTCAACCAAGTTCACCGTGGAGTTTAGCTGTGGGAGACGGGCAGAGATCAGTGAACATACTTACCTATGGAGGAGAGTATATCTATGCTCTATTCTCAGCTCCTAAAGAGGAGGATCCCAATGGGATATACCGCTATGCCCATGGATTAAGCTACCGGCAAAAAAATGATTCTATTTATGGAATTTTGGCTACGACATACGCTCTCACATTAAAAGCAAGACAAGATATTAACGAGAAAAAGAAATTAAAAAAATCATTTCAACTATCCGAAGACGTATTAGAATCTTTCAATAACAAGGATTTTAATCTGAATGATCTGTCGGCATTGATGAAGCAAGACTCATGGTTTGACACTCTCATGACATATATCCAAGGACTTGAGTCAGAGACCATCGCCACCCAACGATCTCTCGCAACCAAGATATATAAGCATACCGCCAATATAAAGTCAGCTAAGGATGTCACTGAACAGGATCGCACCACTGCAATAAGGATACTATCGGATTTGATCAACACACCGCTTGATAGCGTAGTGAAAAACCTTCTTTCCTCCGCCTTACAGAATCTATAAACAATTTCTCATACCCGACGACGGTATCACGTGACGTGACGCCGTCGTTTTTTCATATCCATTTTTTGCAAAGTATTGTAATACTGATATTTTTTTTATAATTTTGCATGGTATGGCAATCTGAGCAATCGTCTGGGATTGCCTAACACTATATAATTTAAGGTTTAATGTTTATGGTTTATGATCATTAAATTTTGTATAATGAAAAGATTCGTGAATTTTCGTGAATCTTAAACCTTAAACTATAAACTTTAAACCCCTGAAGTGCAGCTTGCGAAACTTCAGTATATAATTTGAAGTTGTATAAACTTTATAAAAAACAATTAGCCATGACAGAGTATATTTTAAAAGTAGAAGACAAGAGTGCCTTATCTTTGATAAAAAAATTGTTGGCATACATACCCGGAGTAACCCTTTCTCCGATTAGGAAACAAAAGAAAACAGGTCTTGATGAAGCGTTGGAAGACGTAAAGCAAGGCAGGGTAACCCAGTATTCCTCTATTGACGAAATGTTTAATCATCTGAACATTAAAGTATGAAGTACACAATTCGAAATACTAAAAAATTTGATAAAGACTTAATCAAATGCAATAAAAGAGGATTACCCATAAAGAAAATCTATGAAGCTCTGACAATTCTACAAGAAACCGGATCCCTGCCTGACGAATATCGTCCTCACAAACTACATGGCAAATATGAAGGGCTATGGGAATGTCATCTCAATGGAAGAAACAGCGACTGGGTGATGATATGGGATCAGAACGATTTTGAACTGACACTCTTGATGTTGCGTACAGGATCTCATTCCGATTTATTATAGCTGACAATATCATAACCGTGATTATGTTTAGCTTTTTCAGATGAAATATTAGTCGTTTCTCATCAAAATTCACTAATTTCGCAGAAAATTTCATATAACGTTTTCAAAGATATGGCTACTACATTGGTAAAGACCGATTTCAACTTCCCCGGTCAGACTGCCGAATATCATGGCAAGGTGCGTGACGTCTACACTATCAACGACGACATCATGGTGATGGTCGCTACCGACCGTATTTCCGCCTTTGATGTGATTCTTCCCGAAGGTATTCCATATAAAGGACAGGTGCTCAACCAGATCGCCGCTTATTTCCTTGATGCCTCCGCTGATATCGTCCCCAACTGGAAACTCGCTGTGCCTGACCCCATGGTGACAGTAGGACTTAAAGCTGAGTCTTTCCCCGTCGAGATGATCATCCGTGGATACCTTACCGGAAGCGCATGGCGTGAATACAAGAAGGGTTGCCGTGAGCTCTGCGGTGTGAAACTGCCCGACGGTATGCGTGAGAACGAACGCTTCCCGGAGCCTATAATCACCCCCACCACAAAAGCTGCCGAAGGACATGACGAAAATATTTCCCGCGAGGAGATTATAGCCCAGGGACTCGTAAGCGAGGAGAACTACAAGGTGATGGAGGACTACACCCGCAAACTTTTCGCCCTCGGATCAAAGATGGCTGCCGAGAAAGGTCTTATCCTTGTCGACACTAAATATGAATTCGGTCTGCGCGACGGCAAAGTAATCCTTATCGACGAGATACATACCCCCGACTCTTCCCGCTATTTCTATGCCGACGGCTATCAGGAACGCTTCGAGAAGGGTGAGGAACAGCGTCAGCTCAGCAAGGAGTTCGTTCGCCAGTGGCTTATTGACCATAACTTCATGGGACAGGAGGGACAGACAGTTCCGGAGATGACTCCCGAATTTATCAACAGCGTGTCAGACAGATACATCGAGCTATATGAGCACGTGACCGGTAACAAATTCGTAAAGGCGGAGGGTGCTGACCTCGCAGCCCGCATTGAAGACCACGTGACCGACTGCATCCTAAACCTCAAGAAATAATCACATATAAAGATAAAGAAGCCGCACTCCAATCGGAATGCGGCTTCCCTTTTTATATCACCATACCCATAGTCAGGTCATTTCATCTCAAGATACTGAATCTTGTCCATGTCGCCATAATCAAGATTCTCGCCTCCCATACCCCAGATAAACATATAGTTGGAAGTGCCTGCTGCTGCATGGATGCTCCATTCGGGCGACATAACCGCCTGTTCATTGTGAAGCCATACAAGACGGTTCTCCTGGGGTTCTCCCATCAGATGGCATATAGCATTTCCTTCAGGAACATTGAAATAGAAATATGCCTCCACTCGACGGTCATGCGTATGCGCCGGCATCGTGTTCCACACGCTACCCGGCTTTAGCTCCGTAAGACCCATCTGCAATTGGCATGGTCCCTCCTCAAGGACGTTGGCAACTATCAGCTGGTTGATCACACGGTCGTTGCTCTCCTCCATGCTGCCCGCCTTGATGCAGTTTGCCTTTATCGAACCCTTACGCCCGTCTATCGTGATCAGCTGGGTCTTATACTCCTTATGCGCCGTGGTGGAATTGAGATAGAACTTAGCAGGATTGGAGGCATCCTTACTACGGAAGGTCACCTTCTTATTGCCACGACCAACGTAGAGAGCATCCTTGAAATGAAGTTCATAGTCCTTTCCATCTACATTCACTATGCCGTCGCCACCTATATTGATGACGCCAAGCTCTCGACGCTCCAAGAAATAGTTGGCTTTCAATGGGTCGATGGTTTCAAGCTCGACAGTCTTCGCCACCGGCACCACGCCGCCGAATATCAGGCGGTCATACATAGAATACGTCAGAGTCACCTTATCCTTCTCCATCACCGATGGCATAACGAAGTGTGACCGGAGCTGATCAGTGGTGTAATGCTTGAAATCATCCGGATGCACGCAACGCATCATGCTATAAGTGGTCTGTGCACCCGCCGACATTGTAGCGAGAGCAAGTATTGCTGAAAATATCAATTTTTTCATATCATTCTGTTGTTTCAATTTTATCTGAATTATTAGCTATCATAGCTTTCTGATTACGCAGGATATGCACGCGGTTCCACCACATCATACCCATCGTGGCAACCACGAGCAATCCGGCTCCCACCCATTTGAGATTCTCCGTACATTGGAATATCACCCATGCCAACGGAGAGGAGGCGAAATCGAGACTTCCACCCTCAAAACCTTCCGGTATAGCCACTGCCGAGTCTCCCGTAGCGGCATACACGTCCTTAGCCGCAAGAGTGAACCATGGGGAAAGGTTTGTCACCATATACAGACCGATGATTATGACCACAAGTCCGATTATGAAAGTCTTGACCACGTTACCCTTCGTAAAAGGCAGAACAAGTGGAAACACGTAGAACATCCCAGCCAACGATGCCAACGGCAGGAATTGGTTCCCCGGAAGCAGCACGGCGAGGGCAAGAGTGGCAGGTATAAGCAATAATGATACCACAAGCGTAGTGGGATGACCTATGACAAGTGCCGGACTCATGCCGATGTTCAACCCGTCAGCCCCCTTGAATTTTCTTGCTATAAGGCTGCGGGTAGCATCCGAGATCGGCTTCAAGCCCTCTATGAAGAGCACCGTTACACGGGGGATAAGCTCCATAACCGCACCCATCTTTATTCCGAGTCCCAGGATATAAGGGATCTTATCCACTATCTCGCCAAATGAGGAACACGTCAGGCAACCGATCACCATCCCGACAACCACGCCGAGAAATAATGGCTCACCAAGCAATCCGAATCTCTTCTTCATCCCCTCCGCATCAATCTCGATACGGTTCATTCCCGGAATCTTGTCAAGACCCTTGTTGATAGCCCATGCAAAAGGCACGAATCCTGCGCAAAACGGCTGGGGAATGGATATGCCATCCATATCCTTATAGAAATTCTGAAACTTCTTTGCCGTCATGTCAGCAAGTATCAGGGTGACGATATAGCATATTATCGCGCCGAAGAAGCCCCATGCCAAGGAGCCGGAGGCAAAATAGATCACCGCACCGATGAATGCGAAATGCCAATAGTTCCACAGGTCGATGTTGACGGTGCGAGTCGTCTTCGTCAGCAGCATGATGATGTTGACACCCAGACATACCGGAATTATGAACGCGCCGACAGCCGTGTTATATGCCACTGCCGCAGCAGCAGGCCAACCCATGTCGAACACTTTCAACTGCAAGTCGTAGAGACCGACAACGGAATTCAATGCAGGACCGAGGGCGGATGTGAGCAACGCAGTCACTATCGACAGACCCACGAAACCCACTCCGACTTTCAATCCTGATTTCAGCGCGTCGCCAAACTTTATGCCTATACACAATCCGAGAATCGTGAAGATTACAGGCATCATCACCGCCGCACCAAGACCGATGATATAGGAAAATACCGACTCCATACGTTATTTCGGCTGTTTTCCGATATATGCCAATATGCCGCCATCCACATACAGCACATGACCATTTACAAAATTCGAGGCATCTGAAGCCAAGAATACTGCCGGACCCATCAGATCCTCCGGGGTGCCCCAGCGTGCTGCCGGTGTCTTGGATATGATGAACTGGTCAAACGGATGACGACTGCCGTCAGCCTGACGCTCTCGGAGCGGAGCTGTCTGTTCTGTCGCTATATAGCCGGGACCGATGCCGTTGCACTGGATATTATGCTCGCCATATTCCGAGCAGATGTTGCGCGTCAGCATCTTCAGACCACCCTTCGCAGCGGCATACGCGCTGACCGTCTCCCTGCCAAGCTCACTCATCATCGAGCAGACATTAATGATCTTCCCATGCCCCTTGCGTATCATTCCGGGGATGACAGCCTTAGCACATATATAGGGAGCCACGAGGTCAACGTCGATGACGCGACGGAAATCCTCCACTGCCATCTCCTCCATAGGTATGCGCTTGATTATTCCGGCATTGTTGACCAATATATCAATCACGCCTACTGTCGCCTCGATATCAGCCACCATATCCTTGACTGCCGCCTCATCCGTGACGTCACACACGTAGCCCTTGGCATCTATCCCAAGAGCCTTATAAGCAGCAAGACCAAGTTCCATGCTGTGTTGGCTTGAACTGTTGAACACTACCCTCGCACCAGCCTCTGCAAAAGCCTGTGCCATGGCGAAACCGATTCCATGAGCAGCACCCGTGACGAGTGCCACCTTTCCTTCCAATGAAAATTGATTCATGATAGTTGATTTTATCTTTTTATTTTATCTTAATACGAGCTACGTTGAAAAGGCTACGCCTCAATCTGGCAATAAATATATGCTCAGACAACGTTACAAATATAAGAAGTTTTCACGAAATTATCCATATCATCCTACCAATATTGCAATATCCGGTATGCTTTCTCCTCAATTTGAAATATTTTTACACCCCACCTTAAAAACCTTCCCGACACGTCATCTGTCTCATTATTTACCTCCCATTATTTCATGCGATCTCATACTGATACTCCGGCACTCCGTAATGACATGATTTACAATACATATAATTTTATGATACTCTAATTTATTGATACTATTCCATAATTATGATTACCGATTGCACTTCTTTCTCCTGAAAAACTTTTTTCTCGCCATAACTAAGATTGACAATTCTTGGAATTTCTTTTTAAGAAATATTTTATACCTTTGCATAAATAATCTTTGATATCGGCTTATATGGAACACTCAAAGATTGTCACCTATAGCGATATCCAACCTATTTTGAAATACCATGTGTATGCAATCCAAAACCATCTTCTTCCTGACAACAATCTTGTGTCTATTCTCCATAAACGCATTATGCCAATCAAAAGGGAACTCTATGATAACGATTCCCGGCGAAGATAAGATACGACACTCCACCGTCAATAATTTTGCGATGACTTCCGACGGAACTCTGTGGATGTGTACGGAGGAGGGATTGATTTCATTCGATGGCGTACATTCAATGTTCGTGAAGGTAGAGGATACGGACGCTGTTGCAAAAAACATAAAATCCTTGATTGAGATGCCGGGAGGCAGATTTCTGATCGGTTCGAATGAAGGGTTGTTCCTGAAATACCGCGATGAATCTCAGGAAGAGTCAAAACGGATCTTTCCGGATAAGATACCGGAAGTGCTGGCAATGGCACGAATGCCTAACGGGAATATATGTGTGGCTTCGAAGAAGGGTGTTTTCATCTTAGATCCCCAGCTAAATGATGCAACCATTGTCAACGGAAAGAATCAGACGATAAACTGTATGCTGCCTGTCAATGGGAAACTATATCTCGGCACTGACAACGGTCTGCTATATCTCGACAAGAACAATCTGTCTGACACGGGCATAAACGGGTTGACCGACATTCCAATAAATCTCATGGCAAATATTCCTGACAAACTTTTCCTATATTCCCAGAAATCAGGAATGATTTTCACCGTAAACCCCACTGCCAACACAATTGACTCAATTCCTGTAGGCAATTCACTGATCACAGGCATTGTGCGCACTCCTCAGAATGAAATACTCGTGGCTACAAACGGCGACGGCATTCTACGGCTTGATCCATCTTCAAAGAAACTCACCAAGGAATCCGGCTATAATCTCAGATCAAAGAATAACGTGGAATGCAAACAGCTGTATTCACTCTTTGTCAGCAATGACGGACAATTATTTGCCGGATACTACAAGATGGGTGGCGCCTACTCCCCACTGAATTCCAAATTTTTCAACTATTATTCCACTGACGGATTCAATTCCCACGGGAGATCGGTCAGAAGTGTGACAGATTCCCCCCGCCACATTACAATCGGCACCCGCGACGGTGCATTCATCGTAGACAAATCAACCGGCAAATCCGATCATCTCTCCAAAGATGTATTAGGCTCGAATCTGGTGATCTCAAGCATATACCACAATGGTGAAATATATATCGGCACTTGGGGCGGGGGATTGAGTATCTACAATCCGGACTCCGGTAAGATACGTAACGCCACCTTCTCTTCCCAGATGCCTACCGGAATAACGAATTTAAGACACGACCGCAGCAATAATCTTTTCGCGTGTGCTACCGACGGCATATTCATGCTGAAAGACAACACGTTTGAAAAGATAGCCGATAATACGATTTCAGGAGAAGTCACTAACGCTACAATCTTTGAACTATTTTTCGATTCAAGCGGAAGGTCCTGGGTCGGCACATCTAAAGGGATATTCCTTTTCGACAGGAATGTGGGCAAACTGACCCGCAACGGCTTGCCAAAGAATTTCCCGCAGAATAAAGATGTGAGACAGATGTATGAGACTACCGCACGGAATCTGATCATGATCACCGATTCCGGAGAAATCATGGTATTTGATGAGAATCTCAGGCAGAGTGCACATCAAGCCAACCTCAGCGCAATCAATGAAGCACGGGGCGTGGCTCAGGATTCCAACGGATACGCATGGATCACGTCTATAAACGGGTTATGGAGATATGGCCCGGAAGCGCAGATCCTGTCACTCTACGACGACACGGAAGGTGTGGAAAATCCGAACTTCAATCCCGGACGACCAATCATCACCCAATCCGGCGACCTGCTGCTATGCAATACGGAAGGATTGCTATATGCCAACATCAAGACCCCCGGAGAGACCCGGATGGGACACAGAAAGGCATATCCGGTGATTATAGAGACCGCTGACGGAAGGACAAAAGTGCCCCGAAAGTATGACGACAAGGATAGATTCGTGATTGATCTTCCCAAGTATGAGAGTCATATAAAGATATATTTCTCCGATTTTGCTTTTGTGGAACATAATCCCAACCGCTACCAATACTCCTACGACAATGGTAAAAGCTGGAACAAGCTGGATGCGGATATGTCAATGCTTATGACCAATCTGAAAAATGGTGAAAACATCATCAGAATACGCCAGACCGGTAATCCTACCACAGAAAGCATAATCGCCGTAAACAACAAAAGCGACGGTAAGGTGCCGCTATGGCTTCTCTTTTTTGTGACATTAGTGGCAATCTTCGCGCTCGTGCTGATTCTCCGATTCATGAAAAGACGCCATAATGGCAGCAATCACACAGAATTGCAATCGGCAGAGACCACGCCTCCCGTTGCCGTTGAGCCAATGGTGGAGACAACCTCCACCTCTTCCTCCACGGAGAAGCCTGCCGAAAACAATGATAAAGAGACAGCATCACCGGATGTGAAGAAGAAATATGCGGCAAACTATATCTCGGAAAAGGAATGTAATCAGCTCACACGACGTATGAACTCTCTGCTCAAAGAGACTAAGATTTATACTAATCCGGATCTGAAAGTGGCGGATATAGCCGCAAAACTTGGTGTGTCGAGCCATAAGATAAGCTATCTTCTCAGCCAACACCTCAACACCACCTACTACGACTTCATATATGCCTTCAGGGTGGAGGAATTCAAATATCTCGCGAAAGCCGACAAGAAGCACATATATTCATTGACGGCACTTGCAGAGAAAGCCGGGTTCAACTCCCGTGCCACTTTCTTCCGCGCTTTCAAGAAGTCGGAGGGGATAACTCCGGGAGAATATCTCAAGAATCTGCGTGAAGAGTCATAAACTCTTACAACAATGGCAATCAGCGCGAGTGATCAATGTCGTAATGAGTCTCAAATTATTATCCGATGCGTGCGCAACGCATCGGATATTTATTTATACCTCAATCTATTGACAAGATAATCAATACATATTAATTTTATTAAATATTTTAATATAGCGTGATACCGTGAAATGCATATTATCTTCTAATTTTGCAATGTGGATATTTCTCACGACATTGAACGATGCGGAATATCCGGCAAATGAAGCCATATCTAATAATCTTAAAATTCATGATACGCAAAAACAGATTCATACGGACATCCGCACGGAAATATATTATCGGGGCAGCATTGATGCTATCCTCCGCAATTCTCCCGATAGGCGGCTCCCTATCCGCCGGTGCCGCCACACGTGATAAGCAGATATCTCATCCCTCCTTGCTGTTCACATCGCAGAGAGTGAAGGATGCAAAATCAAGAGTGAAGGCAGACTCCATACAAGCCAAGGCGTATGACTCCATAATAGCACGCGCCGATGCTCTGCTCGATAAGAACGACCATTACAAGATGGAATATCTCGCGCTGGCATATCTCCTGACCTCCGACAAGAGATATATGGAGAAGTTGCGCTCGATGCTCGATGCAATATCGGAAATAGATTCATGGGCAGACAAGGAGATGATGATGCGCGATCCTGCATGGCGTAGCGAACTGCAGATGGCTCATAAGTCGTTTCAGATAGCAATGGCATACGATGCAATCTACAACGACCTCACTCCGAAGCAACGGAAGAAAATTGCAGAAGGGGTGTTCCGCCTTGCCATAGAGCCGTTGCTCGGCGACTGGCTGACGGAGCCGACCCGCATACACTCCCTCAATTCCATGGGGCATAACTGGTGGAGCAGCTGCGTGGGCATGGGCGGGCTACTCGCTCTTGCCATAAGCAATGAGGTGCCGGAAGCGCAGATCCTCGCAAGGAAAGCGGTAGAGGCAATACCGGAATGGTTTGATTTCGCCGGCGACAGGATACAGAATAAGCCCAAGACTTTTGACCGTGAGGGGGGCATGTATGAATCTGTCAACTACGCGAGTTTCGGCATAACGGAAGCTCTTCTCCTTCGTCTCGCATGGCTAAACTCTCATCCCGGTGAGGATCTGGAAGAGATTCCGCAGATGTCGCGCCTTGCCGATTTTTTCATACAGGTGGGCTACCCAAGGGAGGAAGGCATATTCTATAGCCTGAATTTCGGCGACAGCCATAAGAACGTCACCGGAGAAAGCAGCATGCTCCTCGCCTACGCAATGGGGGAAAAGAATCCCGACGTGAAATGGTATGTCAATCAACTCACAGAGGAACAGCATCGTGAGGGATTCCCTCGCTCATTCCCAATGGGTTTTCTTTACACTCCCGACCTGAAGGATGCCCCCGCCCTACCCTCCTCCGACCTTGACCGGGTGTGGGAAGATTTCGGATGGGCGACAATGCGCGACAGCTATATGCCTGATGCGACCATGCTTGCCGTGAAAAGCGGCATGACATGGAACCACGCTCATGCCGATGCCGGCTCGATAATACTTTTCCACAATGGAGAAGACATCATAAAGGATGCAGGAAACTGTAGTTACGGCCGACCCGAATATCGCAACTATTTCTTCCAGTCTGACGCCCATAATATCGTAAAGTTCAACGGCAAAGGGCAGTCGGCATATCAACAGTATCACGGCACAATGCTTCCGGGTTACGTCGGCGGACTAACCTCCGGCAACGGTCTGAAATACGTAATGGCGGATGCAACCGGTCCGACATCGGATAATTTCGCACGCAACCAGCGGCATTATCTCTGGATTGACAACGTGATACTGATTATTGATGATCTGAAAAGCCATGAGACCGGGAGTTTTGAATGGCTATGGCATCCTGGAGGAGACGTCAGGAAAGTTGGTGGAGACCTCGTGATTTCAAAAGGGAAGTCGGCGGCGGTCATTCGTCCGCTATACCCCCAGCCCCTTGCGCCAAGCAACTTTGTGCATGACTATCCGGAGATGTTGTATTGGGATGTGATGCAGGGTCCGACTGAGGATCTGAAGGGCACCGAAGAATACTATTCTCTCAAATTGCCTGCAAAGACCGACCGGATAAAAGGCGTAACCGCCATCATCCTGAAGGATTCACCGCAACAGTCTACTCTACCCACGATCAAGCGTATTCAGGGGAAGGACTGGATCGGGCTTGAGATAACCGACACCATCGGCAAGACAACAAAAGTCTACATCAACGAACTTGCCGACGGAAGACTCATGCACCTAAATTCCTGGATAAATGCCGACGGATATGACACCGACGCCTACATATTCGTGGATAGTCCCGACAAGCAATTCATTGCATACGGCAGTGCCCTGCGCAAAAACGGGAGAAGCATATTCTCTTCCCTGTCGAAACTGAATTTCCTCTCCGTGAAGTCGGACAACACAACAGAAATATCAATCAACGGTCAGCCCCGCATAAGAGCCACATATTCTCCGGAGAAAAGACCGGCAAGAATATCTGTCAACGGCAATACGACCGACGTATCATATCATGACGGCGTCTATCTCTTGCGGACAAAAAGATAACGGATATCGCCGTATGTTCCACTTATACCGTTGAGGAAGTATCCCGTCGTAGTCTCAAATTATTATATACCCCCCTCTCGAAAACTTAATTATAATTTTAATTACCAACATATTAATTATAATTATTGTATATAGTAATTTGTTTTGACTCTTTACATACGTCTGATACTGCAAATTATATTTATATACATTAATTTTGCGTCAGTGCTCACCAATTGCGCATTGACCGACAAATCAATAATACATTCCACATGAAACTATATTTCCCAAATAAATTGATCTTTTTCATGCGTTTTTTCATGAATTCCTCCGGGTTCATGACTACAGGTATAAATCTGCATTCAGGTATTAAATTTGCATTAGGTTTTGTATTTCTGCTGTCGGGGATTCCCTCCGGCAATGCCTCGGCAGCAGAAATTGATTACTTCACAAACCCGGTGGTGTATTCCGACTACAGCGATCCTGATGCAATAGCATCGCCTGATGGTAAGGGATATTACATGACCGCCTCAAGTTTCCACTGCGCACCGGGACTCCCCATACTTTTCTCCGAAGATATGGTGAACTGGGAGATTGTCAACCATGCATTGAAGCAGGTGCCTCCGGTTGATTTCTATAATGAGACTCCACGCCACGGCAAAGGGGTGTGGGCTCCTTCTATACGTCATCACAATGGGAAATACTATATCTATTGGGGTGATCCCGATTTCGGAATATTCATGGTGTCAGCCTCCGACCCGCGCGGAGAATGGACAGAACCGATATTGGTGAAAGAGGGGAAAGGGATGATTGACCCCACCCCAATCTGGGACGATAATGGAAAAGCTTATCTCGCATTTGCATGGGCGGCAAGCCGAAGCAAATTCAACAGCGTGATTTCTCTATGGGAGATGAAGCCCGACGGTACAGCCCTTATCGGTAATCCCAAGATTGTGTTCGACGGCAATGCCGGAGGTAATCACACGTGTGAGGGTCCTAAACTTTACAAACACGACGGCAGGTATTACATCCTGTGCCCCGCCGGAGGTGTTGACAAGGGATGGCAACTCGCATTGCGGTCAAACGATGTATGGGGTCCATACGAATCAAAGATTGTGTTGCAACAAGGCAACTCCGCCATAAACGGTCCTCATCAGGGCGCATTGATTGAGACGCCCTCAAAAGAGCCGTGGTTCATACATTTTCAGGAGAGTCAGCCGTGGGGACGCATATTGCATCTCAATCCGGTGAAATGGGTTGACGGATGGCCCGTCATGGGCAACAACGGTGAGCCTGTCTCTCGGGCAACGATGCCGCAGAAGGCTGTCAAATCACATAATATCGCCACATCCGACAATTTCGACAACGGCATCATCGGTCTGCAATGGCAATGGCACGGCAATTATTCCCCGGAGTTCGGCATGCCGCTCACCGAAGGGAAGATGAGAGTCTACGGTTTCCTCACCGATTCAATACCTAATCTCTGGAATGTGCCTAACCTTTTCCTTCAAAAATTCCACAGTCCCGGCTTCTCTGCAACTGCCAAGGTGAAGGTGACAGCCCGTGATGACAGACAGCAATCCGGAATCGTGGTAATGGGACGCGACTATTTTCGCGTGGCAGTACAGAAACAGGGGGATAAGTTCATAATCAGATGTATAGAATGTCATGATGCGGAGAATTCCGGTCAGGAGACCATCGTAAGGGAACTCCCTCTTACAGATGCCAAAGCTATCGAGGCAGGACTGTATCCCAACTACGAATGTGACATCTGGCTGCGTCTTGACGTCGCCCCCGACGGGATTTGCCGATTCGCATATAGTCTTGACGGAAAGAAATTCAATGACACCGGTGTGTCATTCAAGGCACGCGAAGGGAAATGGATCGGTGCAAAATACGGCATCTACAGCATCGCTCCGGCATCTGCCGAACGCGGATGGATCGATGTGGATTCATTCATCGTAAATAATCGTAAAAAATAAGCAACCCATCATAACCATACATTATCCCATCATGCATCATCTCATCATGCATAATATGTTTTTCAGATCATTGACGGCTATCGCTATAGCTTCCACATGCGTGCTGTCGCTATCAAATTGTGCCAGGACAGCACAGGCTTCCGAGTTATCCACAGAAAGCTGCATTGAGAAATGTCATCAGAAAGTGACCCATGCACTACGTCAACTCTCCGATTCCACCGGAGAGTGTGATTATTCCATGGCACCCCGCAACATCGCGCCCGGCGACTCCATCTGGCATCAACGCCCTGTCACTGCCGAAGAATGGTGCTCCGGATTCTGGCCCGGTGTGCTATGGCTGGATTACGAAGCATCCGGAGATGAGGAAGTGGCACGCCATGCCGACCGATATACACGCAGCATAGGGGAGATCGTAAAGGCTCCAGTCTTTGACCATGACCTGGGGTTCCTTGTGCTGTACAGCTATGGCAATGGCTACCGGCTCACCAAGAATCCGGAATATAGGGAGATCATGCTCAATGCAGCCGACTCGCTCGCCACCCTGTTTAATCCGAAGGCGGGCACAATCTGCTCATGGCCCCGCAATGAGAAGATGCTCGGCGGGCATAACACCATCATGGACAACATGATTAATCTTGAGTTGCTCTTCTGGGCGGCGAAGAATGGGGGCGACCGACGGCTGTATGATATCGCCGTAAGTCATGCCGACACCACAATGAGATATAATTTCCGACCTGACGGCACAAGCTATCACGTGGCTGTCTATGACAAGAATACCGGCAACTTCATAAAGGCATGCACTCATCAGGGGTATGCCGACAATTCCATGTGGGCACGCGGTCAGGCTTGGGCGATCTACGGCTACACCATGGTATACCGTGAGACTCATGATAAGAAATACCTTGATTTCGCGCAGAAAGTGACCGACGTGTATCTGAAGAATCTGCCTGCCGACAAGATACCATATTGGGATTTCAACGATCCCACAATACCTGAATGTAGCCGGGATGCCTCCGCCGCTTGCGTCGTGGCGTCCGCACTTCTCGAACTTGAGAACTATGTGGATGAGGCGAATGCGTCAATCTACGACACGGCGGCGAAGGAGATGCTGACCGAACTTTCATCTGAAAGATACTGGTCAGCATCATCTCCGGCATTCCTTCTTCACTCCACGGGTCATCGTCCGGCTGCAAGCGAAATCGACTACAGCATCGTCTACGCCGACTATTACTACTACGAGGCGCTTAATCGTCTCAAAAATAATCAATCCGAAATTTAATTTATAAGAAATTAGCAACTCCAAGGTGGGAAAAAAACGTATGCATAAACACCAACGGACGCTTGCATCAATGAAACGCTTGCTCCTGTTCTTCACTCTCATCACGCTATTTGCCCCTCTGATTGATGCACAATGGCAATGGCGTGTGTCAGTATCCGATTGGATTTCCGGCGAAACAGGCACGTCGCCAGATGCTTTTCTTTGGATTCCGGAGAATTGCCAAAAGGTGAACGCTGTCATGTTTGCCAATCAGAATATGGATGAGGAAACACTTTTTGAGCTTCCTTCTTTCAGAAAGCATCTCTCAGAAATGGGGATTGCCCTTATCTGGTTTGCTCCGATGCTTGAACAGCAATGGGATGTGAAAACAGGAGTACAGCAATCTTTCGACAATACACTTCGTGCGCTCGCAGAAGTGTCGGGATATGATGAGATAGCGACATCCCCTCTTATACCGTTCGGTCATTCGGCACAAGCAACCATGCCATGGAATTTCGCCGCATGGAATCCGAACAGAACCTTATGTATAATATCGTTTCATGGAGATGCACCACGTACAAATCTTTGTGGATACGGACGCGAGAATCTTGAATGGGGACGCACCCGCAATATCGACGGCATACCCTCTATAATGATTGTAGGGGAATATGAATGGTGGGATGCCAGAGTGCTTCCGGCATTGGCATTCAAAATGAAATATCCGGGAAGCTGCATCTCATTTCTTGGAGATGCAGGACGTGGACATTTCGATGTGTCGGAACAAACGGCCGATTACATCGCTCTCTTTATAAGAAAAACTTTGGAAACACGTCCCGATTTAGAAAAGATAAAACCTGAAGATGGATGGCTGGCACAATGGTGGCGACCCTCCGACAAAAAACGTGCAGCTGCAGCTCCCGTAAATAAATATAAAGGGAATCCGCATGAGGCATTCTGGTATTTCGATAAAGAAATGGCAAAACTCGCTGAACAACGGTACACAGCCACACGCCATAAGCAACCTACATATTTGAACTTCCGGCAAAATGGGAAACTTCTCAATTATGATGATAATCAGCATATCAAGACACGCGCTGTATTTTCTCCCGAAGCAGATGGAATAACATATCATCTGAATGTTCAATTCACTGACAGCACTCACAACAATCTCTCTGATAACCATCCTGACATAAAACCAAGCATAAAACGAATCTGCGGCCCCGTCAAAGTCATCAATGATTCAACATTCCGGGTTGATTTCTATCGCATCGGAATCAACAATCCGAAACGATCCTGGGATATGGTGCTATGTGCCGAAGCCCCCGGCAACAGAATTTATAAGGAATCTGTGCAACAGATAGAGATAAAATTACCGGGACGGCATGAGAATGGCAAACGCCAGACAATTTTCTTCCCCTCTATCGATGATGTGCCGGAAGGGACAGAATCTATCGCACTCAATGCCACCACAGACCGGAATCTTCCCGTCAGCTACTTCGTGAAAGAGGGACCGGCGGTGGTTGAAGGCAACAATCTCATCATTACCGGCATTCCACCTCGTTCCAAGTTCCCGGTAAAAGTGGTTGTCGTTGCCTGGCAATATGGCAAAACCGGAGAGGTAAACACAGCAGAACCGGTAGAACAGACATTCTACATCACAAAATAGCTTAAAAACAACTATATCATGTCAAAACAACTAATTTCGGCACTCGTGTTTTCGCTGAGCGTTACCCTCTCTATTGGAGCACAGTCAGTATATCCCGGACAATTTGAAGGGAAGTTTGCCGTGACAGACGTAGCTACTCCGGCTGTAAAATCCTTTGATTTGAAAGATGTGAGATTGCTCCCTTCTCGTTTTCGTCAGAATATGGAGCGCGATTCTGCATGGATGGTGTCAATCGATGTGAATCGTCTCGTCCATTCTTTCCGGAATTCGTCAGGTATATTCGCTTCCCGTGAAGGAGGCTATATGACAGTCAGCAAACTCGGAGGCTGGGAATCACTTGATTGCGATTTGCGCGGACATACCACCGGGCATCTCTTGTCTGCCCTCGCTCTAATGTATGCCTCTACTCAATCCCCTCTCTTGAAAGCCAAGGGTGATAGCATCGTGTCTGCTCTTGCAGAAGTGCAGGCGGCATACGGCAACGGCTATCTGAGTGCCTATCCGGAAGAACTCATCAACCGCAACATTAAAGGAAATTCAGTGTGGGCACCATGGTACACTCTCCACAAAATTCTTTCAGGTCTTATTGACCAGTATCTATACACCGATAATCATCAAGCACTTGAGGTTGCAAAACGTATGGGAGACTGGGCGTGGAACAAAATATCCCCTCTTTCTGAGGAAACACGTCGCAAGATGATACGTAATGAATTCGGTGGCATAAATGAAGCCTTGTACAACCTTTTTTCTATGACCGGAGATTCCAATCATCTGAAAGCTGCTGAATTTTTCTATCATAACGACGTGATTGATCCTCTTAAAGAAAAAAAATCAGATCTCGGCACAGCTCATACCAATACGTTCATTCCAAAGGTTATCGCAGAAATGCGCCGTTACGAGCTCCTCGGGGACGAAACAAGCTTGGATCTCAGCAGATTCTTTTGGGACACAATGATTGATAACCATGTCTTTGCGCCCGGGTGCTTAAGCGATAAGGAACATTATTTCAATCCCACAGACATGGCAAAGCACATATCCGGCTACACCGGAGAGACCTGTTGCACGTATAATATGTTGAAACTTTCTCGACATCTCTTCTGCAACTCACCTTCCGGGAAAATAGCTGATTATTACGAACGTGCATTGTATAACCATATCTTAGGACAGCAAAATCCGGAAACCGGTATGGTGCATTATTTCCTACCCTTACAGACAGGATGTTTCAAAGTCTACAGCACTCCGGAAAATTCATTCTGGTGTTGCGTAGGAAGTGGATTTGAAAATCACGCAAAATATACAGAGAGTATCTACTTTCATGACGATAATTCTTTATATGTCAACCTATTTATCCCATCAACTGTCAATTGGTCAGACAAAGGCATAACGTTGAGACAGAATAGTTCCTTTCCTGAATCGGAGATTGTAGAATTCACTGTCTCCGCTGATTCTTCCATAAGAACGTCAATCAAGCTGCGCAGACCGTCATGGGCAGACAAACCCATTGTAAAAGTCAATGGAAAAAAAGTAAAGATATCTTCCGGAGATTACATTATCCTTGACCGCATCTGGAAATCCGGAGATAAAGTGGAGTTGACACTCCCGATGTCTCTTCATGTGGAACGCGTGAAAGGCAACGATTCTCTCGGAGCCATATTTTATGGTCCAGTATTACTTGCAGGAGAACTCGGAACTGACGGCATTGAATCCCCTGCGCCCACTTCAAATCCATCCCTCTATAACGACTACTATACATACGACTATAAAATCCCCGATGGCCTTAAATCATCTCTCCGGATTTCCGGAGAGATGCCGCAATTGGTGCGACAAGGCTCTTCTCTTAAATTCGTGTCGAAAGAAGGTGACTCTCTCCTACCTTTTTATGACATGCATGACCAAAGGTATGTTGTTTATTGGAATCTTAACGAATAACCACTCTTGAAAACGATTATGAAAAGGACTCTGATCTCAGCTATGCTGACTTTACCGATCATCGCATCCGGACAGACTTTGAGGCTATATTCCCCATCCGGCAACAATACCGTGACGTTCTCCAAGGATGGCAAGGATCTGACTTATTCAGTCAACCGCAATGACACTCCTGTGATACTCCCCTCCCGTGCCGGACTCAATGTAGATAACCGTGTATGGGAGATGGCTCTCGGCAAACGGGATCTGAAGCAAACTGACTCATGGATGGATCTGCTTGAAGTGGATTCCATCACGTATCATACTCCCGTCGATACCGTATGGCATCCTCTATATGGGGAGAGATCCACAGTGAGCGACAGATATAATTCCGCGACACTCCACATGAGCCGTCACGACAAATCCAAATATCGTCTTGACGTGCAGGTGCGTGCTTACGATGAAGGGATAGCATTCCGGTATTTCTTCCCGGAACACCCCGACGCTATATTCCACAAGGTGAACGACGACCTAACTTCGTATTCATTCCCTGTCGGCACGAAGGCTTGGAGCGAACAATGGGCACAAGCCACTTTTGATGTAGGACCTGTCGACTCGATAACCCGTCCCGTGGAACGTGCGCTCACACTCCAACTCCCCGACAACAGATCCTGGGTGGCTCTATTGGATGCAGATGTCGACGATTGGTGTCTCACAAAATACGTGGCTGACCCTAATAGCCAATCCACCTTACGCTCCGTGATGTATTCTCCAGTGGATATTGTGACGTACTACGCCACTCCATGGAAAATAATAATGATCGCCGACTCTCCGGGAGAATTGATTGAGAACAACGACATAGTGCTAAATCTGAACCCTCCTTGCGAAATCAACGATACCGATTTCATAAAACCGGGTAAGATAATGCGTACCCCACGCATCGACACTCAGCTCGGAATACAGACCATTGACTTCTGTGCCGAACACAATATCCCGTACATGCTCTACGACTGGCAATGGTATATGCCCTGCACCAGTCATGACGGCGATGCAACAAAGATTGTTGATAAACTTGACCTCCACCGCGTCATTGAGTATGGCAAGCAGAAGGGTGTCGGTGTATGGCTCTACGTCAACCAACACGCTTTGCAGAAACAGATGGATGAGCTTTTCCCCCTGCTGAAGCAATGGGGCGTCGTGGGCGTAAAATCCGGATTCGTGCAATATGCCTCCCACAGATGGACCACTTGGCTGCACGATATGGTGAGGAAAGCTGCCGCAAACGGGCTTATGATGAACATTCATGATGAATTCCGTCCGTCAGGCTTCTCCCGCACATATCCCAACCTGCTCACTCAGGAAGGCATCTGCGGCAATGAGGAATGGCCCGACGCCACTCATAATGTGACTCTTCCGTTCACCCGTATGATAAACGGTGCCGCCGACTACACTATCTGCTACTTCGATAAGCGTCTGAAAAACACCCATGCCCACCAATTGGCGGCATCCTTAGTGTTCTACTCCCCGCTCCAGACAATATTCTGGTATGACGATCCGTCACGCTATCACAGAGAGAAAGAGATCAGCTGGTTTGAAAATCTCGCCACCACATTCGACGACTCAAAGGTCATATCCGGATATCCGGGGGAGTCAATCGTAATGGCGCGGCGGAAAGGTGACGTATGGTTTGCTGCCGCTATGACCAACAATGAGGCGTCGACACAGACAATACCTCTCACATTCCTTACCCCCGGAAAAAGATACAAGGCATATATATATACCGATGACATGAGCGTAAAAACAGCCACTCACGTCGGCTGTCAAGAACGCACAGTTGTGTCTACCGATAATCTATCTTTCGACCTACTGCCAAAAGGTGGTGTCGCAATACGTTTTGAATTAATGTGACATTTTTTTGATGTGAAGGGCACCTTGCGGAATCGATTCTGCAAGGTGCCTTTTCTATTTTTAGTGATCCCTGAAATAGCACCCGAAAACAACACCTAAAAACAACTTAGGGGTAATTTTCATTGCGATAATGTGCATTTTTTCATCATTCAATCTATTTCTTATCCTATTTGAATGATTATCGCACGTCAGTATTAGAATTTTGAATTATCTTTGCCAAAGAAGTGGCATCAGCCTCTCTAAAATTTGTAACTAAACCAACAACGACTTTAAAATTCATAATGAAAGACCGAAACATTTTCAGAAATTTTATTGCGGCATCATGCCTTGCAGCCCTCGCAATGCCTGCCCTGGCACAGCAATCCCCAATGAACGCTTATCTCTTTGCCTATTTCACCGGTAATGATAAGAGAGATGAATCAATCAAGTTCGCTGTCAGCCGCGATGGAGTGAACTTCACTGCCCTCAACGACAACGCCCCGATAATCGACTCACGTCTTATCAGCGAGACCGGCGGCGTGAGAGACCCGCACATCATACGCTCCGAGGATGGGAAGCATTTCTATATGGTCGTGACCGACATGGTATGTGCCAACGGTTGGGACTCAAACCGTGGTCTGACCCTATTGAAATCGGACGACCTCGTAAACTGGACCCCCTCTGTCATAAATATCCAGAAAAGATACAAAGGTCATGAGAAACTGAAGAGAGTATGGGCTCCACAGACAATATATGACCATGATGCCGGGAAATATATGGTGTATTGGTCGATGCAGCATGGCGACGGTCCGGATATAATCTACTACGCCTACACCAATGACGACTTCACGGATTTCATCGGCAAACCGAAACCACTCTTCATACCTAAGAATAAGAAATCGTGTATCGATGGCGACATTGTGTATAAGGATGGTGCCTACCACATGTTCTACAAGACCGAAGGTCACGGCAACGGCATAAAGAAGGCCACCACCAACAAACTGACCTCCGGAAAATGGACTGAATATGACGACTATAAGCAGCAGACGGATAAGGCTGTCGAGGGTGCCGGCGTGTTTAAGCTCATTGACTCCGACAAATACATACTGATGTATGACGTGTATATGGATGGTAAATATCAGTTTACCGAGTCTACTGACCTCGACAACTTCAAGGTGATCGACTCATCCGTATCAATGGACTTCCATCCGCGCCACGGAAGCGTGATGCAGATCACGGATGAGGAGTATGACCGTCTGACAAAGGCATTCCCCTCCTATCTAAAGGGGGCATCCAATCCGGTGCTGCCGCAATTCCATGCCGACCCGGAGATAATGTATTCGGAAAAGACCGGCAAATATTACATCTACTCCACCACCGACGGTTATCCCGGTTGGGGCGGCTCCTACTATACCTGCTACTCTTCGCCCGACCTGAAGGACTGGCAGTATGAGGGCGTCACTCTCGACACTGCAACGGATCAGGTGCCATGGGCTAACGGCAACGCATGGGCTCCCGCTATAGAGGAGAAGAAAATCAACGGTGATTACAAGTATTTCCTCTATTTCAGTGCAAATCCTGTCACCGACAATGGCAAGCAGATAGGCGTGGCTGTTGCCGACAACCCGACAGGTCCGTTCAAGGCTCTCGACAAGCCGATAATCACAGAGTCGCCTGTCGGTCATGGTCAGCAGATTGATGTAGACGTGTTCACCGACCCCGCAAGTGGGAAATCATATCTCTATTGGGGCAATGGCTACATGGCAGGTGCCGAGCTGAACGACGATATGCTCTCAATCAAGCCGGAGACTATCACCGTGATGACACCCGAGGGGGGCACACTCGCCGACTACAACTTCCGCGAGGCTCCATACGTGATCTATCGCAATGGCACGTACTATTTCATGTGGTCGGTAGATGATACCGGTTCACCCAACTATCATGTGGCATACGGCACCTCCGACTCTCCTCTCGGTAAGATAACCGTGGCAGAGAATCCCGTGATTCTCTCCCAGATAGGGAAACGCATCGGCACCGCCCATAACTCTGCCCTCAACATCCCCGGCACCGATGACTGGATCACTGTCTACCACCGCATCAACCCTGCATATAAAGAGGGCAAATACTCACCGGGCACACACCGCGAGGTATGCATCGACCGCCTGATATTCAACCCCGACGGCACAATAATGCCCACCACACCGCAATAACCCTCAATCAAAACCTACAATAGCACGGAGTCTGTATGGAAATTACCATACGGGCTCCGTGTTCTATTTTGATATATATTTTATTCCAATTTGATATATATTTGGATTTTTTATTATATCTTTGTCAAGTGAAATCTTGAAAAATTAAGATTAAAACCCACCATAGTAATTCTTGACATGTCAAAAAGCATCCGCATACTGCAATCATTGATCATCTGCATGATATTCTCATGCTGCAATAATTCCAATTACGATTCCTCTCTGGCAAGACTGGAGAATTTATCATCCATCTCCCCTTCCGAGGCATTGGATTCATTGTATGCCATTGATTATGATAAGCTGTCAGCCTCCGACAAGCATTATCATGACTTCCTTTCCGTAAAGATTGCGGATAAGGCATACATGACACACACGTCTGACAGTCTTATCCTGAAAGTGATTGATTTTGAATCCAATCACCGCAGCAACGGCCGTTATGCCGAGGCATTATACTATGGAGGGAGAGTCTACAGCGACTTGGGGGATTATCCGACGGCATTAAGCTACTTCCAAAAAGCCCTGGAGAATCTCTCACCAGACCCATCCAACGATTTCATGAAGGCCAATATACATAGCCAATACGGACGCCTGCTCACATCTATGCGCCTTTATAACGAGGCGATACCCCATATTGAGAGCTCCTTACAAATAAGCAGACTGCAAAAGGATACCGTCAATATAATATACGATCTGCAACTCCTTGGCGGGACATGCTTTTTGGCAAAGAACTATAACTTGGCAGAACAATATTTTAAAGAGGCATTGCAACTCAGCTACAATCAACCGCCATTTCATTCTGCAAAATCATTGATGTATCTGGCAGTAATAAAAGCCAAGTCCGGACAAAATGACTCAGCCCTGTCATTAATAAGGGATATTCCTGACAAAGTGAAATCAACAATACGTAACGATGCTCTCGCCTACGCATCCGACATATACCTTAAAGCAGGTATAGTTGACACTGCATATCTGTATGCTCATGAGATAGTCAACAGTCCCGATTCCGCTCCGAGAGAGATAGGGTATCAGGTCCTGCTCTCCCCAAAATTAAAAAATATCATATCCCTTGACTCCATATATAAGTATCTGGAAGAGTATCGGAATCGGCTTGAGAATTTCTATGATGAGAATGAGATACAATTGGCAATTACGCAGCAGACACAGTATAATTATCAGATGCATGATCGGGATAAGGAGAGGGCGGAGAATGCCTATATAGTGTTGATGTGGGTATTGGTGGCTGTGTTGGTGGTCTCTGCCTCACTTATTATCGGTATCCTTTATTTCAAGAACAGGAATAAGTCAAATATCATCAAATTTCAGGATGCCCTAAAGAATATAGAGGAACTGAAAGATGAACTGAACGAGGCATTAAAAGCAAACGAGACATCAGAATCTGACGTTTCCGATGTGCCCTCATCATTACAGAATTTTAAAGAGAGGGAGATTAAACTTCGCCAACAACTGAAAGATGAACTTCTCTCTTTATACGAGAATGTTGACGAGAATAAAGAAATCCCTCTTGAGATTCTTCAATCTGAAGTTTATCGGAAGCTTCAGACGTTGATAACCGATGGAAAAATCATAAAGGATAATGACCCAATCTGGAAAGAGCTTGAGGAAACGGTACTGACCTGTTCGCCAAAATTCATCTCCAACCTCAACCTGCTTACTTTAGGGAACCTGACCACGATAGAGCTACAGACAGCCCTTCTTATAAAGTGTGGCGTGAGACCCTCTCAGATGGCAATTATATTTGGGAAAAGCAACGGAACGATTGTTTCCAGAAGAGAATCACTCTGCATGAAGGTTCTCGGCAAAAAAATGGGAGTCAAAGTCATTGACGCAATAATCCGCTTATTATAAGCAATTTAACCTCTTATAAAAAAATGACGGGTGTGTACCCGTCATTTTTCCGTCATTTTTCCGTCATCGTTTTTTTGTACTTTCCTTAATAATATTCATAATTTTGCGGAAACTAAATCGAAATAACACATGAAAAAAGTTTCCACATTAACATTCATCATCACCTTGATGATTTCAACCCTGTTTTCCAAATCAGCAATAGCAGAGAATCAGGATACCTATAACGTACCTATGCAAAAGGTAGAGTCCAATAAGATTGACCGTGATGGTCGCAGATCAATTGCCCATCCTATAATCTGCGTCATCAATAGGGATGGTACTGTGTCAGGGATACAACCGGAAGAGATTAACACTTACGAGATATGGGATAATACCGGTGAGATATGCATTATGTCAAGCTCCTCTCCCAAAGAATTCACAGATTTTATTTTCACATATCCCGACAACTATCAAATAAGAATCACGGCAGATGATTTCTATCTGATAGGTCGTCTGTAAATTCCAGAATAATTGAATTCCCATAGTATATAAACCCATAAGCTAATCTCATGCTGTCTCAAATATTGATCAAATATAGCAGCCTATTTCTGAAAGGTGTTGACAAGAACGGTCTCAGGATATTCCTGGAGTCTTCTCCTATGTATCCGAACCTACTCTCCGCCATCCAGACCCTACAATATGTCGGGTTAGACTGTAATGCCGGTCAATGTGATTGGGAATATCTGGAGAAACTCGGCTCTCCATTCCTTCTGCATCTGAAACATGACCAACAGGAAATCCTGATTATTGCAAAATGGGATAATATCCGTCATTCGCTGAAAACTTATAATCTGAAAAACAAGCGATGGGATATAACGGATAGAGCGGATGTGGAACGTTTCTGGAATGGGGTGGTGATATACACGAACGACCGACAGACAAGAGAATCCAATGGTTGGCAATTTGGGATTTTTATCCTGATCATATTTGGAATATCCCTACTTGCAGCCATTTCTCTCCATCATGATAAGATGGCTGCAATCTATTACATCCCTATGATTTTAGGTTTCGTAATAAGCTGCTGTCTCTATATGAAATCGGATATGCCTTTAGGGGGGATGATTGACAGGCTATGCAACATATCGACTGCTACAGATTGCGAACGTGTGGATAAGTCTTCTTACAGTTCTGTTGTAGGATTCAAGATGAATTGTCTGGCTTTAGCATTCTTCCTGTCCCAACTGGCAGCCTCCACAATCACGGTATTGATGGAAATATCCGGAAATCTAAGTTCCTTATATTCCATCTCCGCTGCTGCAATACTTCCGATGATTGGATATTCAGTCTATGGTCAGTTCAAGGTCGGCAAGATATGTCCGTTGTGTATCCTTGTTGCTGCCTGTGTTGCCGCAGAGGCTGCCATGTTTATAAGTATGTCCCGGTATTCCATAAATATAAAGATATGTGTACTCTGGTCCGGAATATTCCTGATTACGGCACTTACATTAAGGCTCATCTCAGACTATCGCTCAAAAAATAATGAACATGCTGTTGAGGAGATGGCGTTGCTGAGGCTAAAACGTCGGGAAGAGATAATTTCATTGGAAAGCACTCCAATAAAGACAATTGAATCGCCAATATGGTTTGGGGATAAAAATTCTCCAATCAGGGTGACAACCGTAATCTCACCGGGATGCAACCATTGCCGTAAGGTTGTTGCAGAATTTATCCCATTACTGAAAACCGGATTGAGATTCCGATGGGATATAGTGCTTGGGGCAACCTCAAAAAAGGATTCACAAGTAATTGACAGGTGGATTCAAAAATATCTATCTGACAAGAATGACTTATTCAAAGAATTATCGGTATGGGGCGGCGGTAAAGTTCCGAACTTACCATCATCTGATCTGAATACAGGGAATACCGAAATTTCTGAAATCAAAAAGAGTTTCAATATACTGATCTTAGGAATGAATATTTCAGGATTTCCCAAAATTATTCTGAATGACAGATTATTGTCATCCATTTACACTTCCTCAGATTTGGAATATATAATTACTGACAAAGTAGCTACTCTAAAATGATATCATTTTCAAAAGCAGGTTGCAAAACAACCTGCAAACGTAAGTCGCAACGCGTTATGATGCGACAAATTTTCAATTTCAACCCTAAAACACAACAGTATGAAAGAGATTTCTAAACTTCAACTCATCTCCTTGACCGGAGGCTGGGCCAACCCGGAGAAATGTAGAGATGTGCAGTATATAGCCAATGAGATTCAGAACCATCCGGAACTTTTAGAGGAGTTTGATTGGAGTATTTGGTGTGATGCTTTTGATATGTTCTGCTTAGGCAGCTAATAAATGAGAAGTAACCAGTCATATTAAGACACCATATTCTGAAAATTTATGGTCGCATGCTTGAACCAAAGATTCAAAACGTCCATGCAAGCGAGATTGGTAACTATCTCTTAAGAATTGATGATGGTTTGATGCGTTTTGCAAACATAACTTTCACAAATTTTTAAAAGATTACTTAATAGGATGTTCATTTTGATATAACAAATTTCAATAATATATCAAAATTTGGACTCAAAATCCAAACTTGATTTATCTTAGGATATATGACATTTATTTCAAGTTGTCTACGAAAGAAAGTCAATCCAAAATTTGGGATATTAAACTGGACATCCTAATTACCAAACACTCTCAATATATTAATTTATTATGGAAGATAATCAATGCGAATATTAAGTTATCATAATATATCGTCATTATCATTTTACCATTGTGTAATACGATTAATTGTAGGTATTCTTTTCAGTTGCTCTTGTTTCGAAGGATTTTGCTATGATTATGTTGAGAATAATGATTCTGCTTTAATAAAAGTTGTCTATCGTCGAACTATGGCAACAGATACCATTAACCCAATGGGAAACTCCATTGAAGAGAATCTCATTTTAAAAGCCAATTCTAATCTGAGCATCTTTTACTCAGAAAAACTTTGGGAATGGTGGAAAACAATAGCGTCAGAAAAAGGGAATATAATTAATTACTTCTTAGATCGGAACTGGCACAATTCAATTGCCGGATTAGAGTATAACATAGTCTACCGTAATTATACGCAAAATCTCACTATTGATCATCAAAGATATGATCTGACCAATTGGGAACTTGTAGAGAGTATCGAACGTCCGGAATGGGTTATATGTGACAGTGTTTGTACTATTCTTAACTATGAGTGTGTAATGGCCAAGGCAAATTTCCGAGGGCGCATTTGGACAGCATTTTTCACACCGGAAATTCCGATTAAGGAGGGTCCATGGAAGTTATGCGGTCTGCCGGGTATTATACTAAAGGCATCGGATTCCCAAAATCATTACTCTTATGAGGCGACAGAACTATTCACAAGGAATGTGGGGATAGTTGAATTTCAAATGAAGCGAAATCGAATTAATATAAAAGACCGTCGCAAAGGGCTACAATACCGAAGAAAATGTCTTTCTGAAGATATCTCAAAAAAGATACAGGCTGCATACTGTTTAGATATAAAAAAAGTTAGACATACTCCTAAAAATTATGATTTTGAGGAGACCGACTATCCTCACGAATAAGACTAAAATGATATCATTATATTCCGAGAAGCAGGCATTGAAACGACCTGCAAACGCTAATACGTCTCGCGTACAAGAAGATAATAATACAACTATTTTTAGTTACTTATCATGAAAAAGATTGACATTATAAGTTTGATGAATCTCATGGGAGGAGCAACTCAAATAAATTGTGCAGACCTTCAAAAATTTGCCAATACAGATGGTCACACTTTTACTGACGAGCAATGGAACCGATGGGCTGATGCCTGGGAGGCTCATTGCATGAAATAATTGAGTATTTATGGTAATGCAGCAGGCTTCCATATTTATATAAGCCTGCTGCATTCTTTAACATTTTATTTTATGATAAGAAAATTGCTTATTGTGTTATCCTTTCTGTCTACCCTTTACTCACCGGCTAAGACAAGAGAGGTGCATGTAATCGACACTGCAAGAATTAAAATAGTTTACGAGCGCATAATGGTGCTTGACACGTTGTGTCCAAACAAACGATTCAAGAATGACATCTTATCTCTGTTTGCAGGCGACCGTGCCAGTGCTTTTTATTCAGAAGAGAATAGGACTGACTTAGAAATGCAAGATAATCCAGAATATCTTTTAAGAAGTTTTAAAGATCCGGAATTGTCTAAAAATTTAGCGGGACTGGAGAACGAGGCTATTTTCCGAGAATATGATAAGAACCTTCAGACAGTACATCAAAGATATGATCTGTCAAACTGGCAATTGAATGAAGATATTGAGAAACCTCAGTGGGAAATACAAGACTCAATAATCAATATATTGGGTTATGACTGCGTAATGGCATCATCTCAATATAGAGGAAGAAGATGGACTGCATTCTTTTCTCCGGAGATAGCAATACCTGAGGGTCCTTGGAAACTTATAGGATTGCCCGGCATCATTCTGAAAGCGTATGACAATAAAAAAGAATACTGCTATGATGCTGTCGAAATCAATACAGACAAACCAGGATTGGTAGAGTATTATAATTATAGAGACAGACTTATAATAAAAGACCGCATAAAGGGATTGATCCATAGATACAGTGCACAGAAGTCAAACATAAAAGAGAAAATACAGGCAGCTTACGGAATTTCCAATATGGCTGTCAGGACTGATAGCACACAGGACAAGAGATACGATTTCGAAGAAACCGACTATCCTCACAATAAAACGAAATGAAATATCTGCTTGCATTATACATACTCCTTGTAAACTGTTCTACCATCATGTCGCAGACTGTTATCAAAGGTAACGTGTCAGAATCCGTTTCCGGCAAATCCATTGTGGGAGCAAATGTCATGGCAAAGAATCTCAATGGCAAACTTATCGGATTCTCTTTATCTGATGAGGAGGGAAAGTTCTCCATAAAGATTAATGAGTCTGCCGACAGCCTGTACATAAGCTCCACAATGATTGGCTACAAACCATTCTCTACAAAAATAAGAGTTGATGACACTCCTCTTACCATTATAATGGAAGAGGGTGCGTTGCAGCTACAGGAAGTGGTTGTAAAGGGAGACCGTATCCGGGAAAATGGGGATACCATCACATACAATGTAGGCAGCTTCGCCCAGAAGCAGGACAAGACAATAGGCGACGTGCTGAAACGTATGCCGGGCATCGATGTGGCGAACAACGGGAAGATACAGTATCAGGGCACTGACATAAACAAGTTCTATATCGAGGGGAATGACCTCCTCGGAGGCAAATACGGGATCGCCACAAACGGCATATCACATGAGGATATCGGTGCCGTCGAGGTGATGGAGAACCATCAGCCGATGCAGGTGCTCCGAGGACTCAGCTTCTCCGACCGCGCGGCGATAAACCTCAGGCTCAAGAACAGGGCGAAGGCAACATTCCTCGTCCACGGAACGCTTGCCGGAGGTTGGTCGCAGCAGCCGGAGGGGGATTATGGTATGGGATATATTCACGATGATGGTGACAGGAAGGTACCAGATGATAACCACTTTCAAGGGGAACAACACCGGCAACAACCTATCCGGGCAGTTGGCGGACTTCACGGCGGAAAGGCCAGACGAGTCAATGCAGGGGTACATCTCCCTGGCGGCACCGTCAACCCCGAACCTGCAAAGGAAAAGGAGCTTCCTAAACAGGTCGTGGATGGTGTCGTCAAGCCATCTGGTAAAGACACGGCATGACGGTGAGTTCAAGGCACAGGTGGACTACAGCAATGACCGGGTGACCGCCCAAGGGGAGAGCAGGACGACGTATCTCCTCGAATCGGGAGACAGGGTGATCCTTGAGGACAGGAACTCCCTCTCCCACCGCAATGCCCTGACCGGGAAGTTCTCATACGAGGTAAACCAACGGGCATATTTCCTCAACAATACCCTGTCGGCTGACGTATCGTGGAACGACATGACGCTCAACACCACGGGCACGCTCGCAAACACCCAGACCGCGAGGATGCCGGAGTATTCCGTGAGCAACCTCCTGAAGGTAATCAGACGGTTCGGCAACAGGCTCGTGACATTCACAAGCCGCAACGAGTGGAACTCTCTGCCCGAAAGACTGACCGTCAACCATGACGGCAGGGAGTACGGGGAACGTATCAGGCAGCATGCTTTCTACACGGATGAACGTGCCGCTCTCGGATTCGTGTTCAGCGGGCTGCACCTCTCACTGAATGCAGGCATATCCGGATATTTCCGGAATCTTGACACCGATATATGGGGAATCGAAAGCCCGAATATAGCCGATGGGGAGCAGCTGACCACAAACTACATGCGTGTGTTCGCCGCCCCTAAACTGGAATGGGGCTACCGCAAACTTGAACTGATGCTGAACGTGCCGCTCAACATGTATTCCTATTTCTTCTCCGGTGGGCTTCAGGACAGGACGGAACTCTTCATATCCCCGTCGCTGTCGGTAAAGTTCCGGTTCACACCGAGGATGGCACTCACCCTGCGCGGATCCGCACGACGCTCCCCGGCATCACTGCACAACATACATGACTCATCGATCATGACCGACTACCGCTCATTCTCATCAGGAATTGATGACTACTACACATCGTCGGGGCAGTCGGTGGCTGCATCATACTCTTACCGCAACTCCCAGGCGGGGGTATTCCTCTCCGCAATGGGCAACTACGGATGGAACAGGTCGAAATTCGGGACGGTGCAGAATCTCGCCGGCGACTACATCATACATTCCTACAGGGCGATGCCATCCAAATCACGCAATGCGATGGGGATGCTCAACTTCAGCAAGACCCTCGACTTCATACGCGGATCGGTGAGGCTGCAGGGCAACTACCGGAGGACTGAAAACAGCCTGCTGTCGCAGGGGGTGATGACCGACTACACCAACGACTCATTCCTGCTGTCACCATCACTGATCGGCAACATCTCATACCTCCTGAACTGGACACTCCGTTTCTCATGGGACAAGTCAATGATGAGGATCTCCGGCATGGACAGCCGCAGTTCCGACAACTTCATCTATTCGGGCAACATCACCCTGACCCCATGCAGCCTGCTGACATGGACCACCGGGGGGGAGTTCTACCGCAACCAGATTGAATCCGGACGCTACAAGGAGATGCTGATGCTTGACACAAAGCTGACTTTCAACATCAGCAAACGTCTCGAGATCTCTGCATCAGTGACAAACCTCCTCAATAAAAAAAGTTACAGCTACACCACCTATGGTACTCTATCACAGTTTGAGCGGTCAAGTCAACTCCGTGGACGTGAGTTCCTGATATCCATATACCTGAAAAAATGATGAATCTGTTTCGTTCAAAAGCAATCAAATGGATCAGACAGCATGACTCCATGCAGTGCGGAGTGGCATGTCTTGCCATGATATGCCGGCATTACGGCAAGCGTTACAGCCTCGAATATCTTGACGGGTTCTGCCATGCAAACGTGGCTGGGGTCTCGATGCTCGGCATAGCCGAAGGTGCCGGATGTGTGGGACTGGAAACCTCGACTTTCGCAGCAACCACAGATGAACTTGGGGATATCAAGTTGCCTTGCATACTGCATTGGAACCAGAATCATTTTGTGGTGCTTTATGACATTTCCAGAAATGGAGGACGCTACAGAGTGGCTGACCCCGGGAAAGGTCTGATAGACTACTCCCGGAATGAGTTGGAAAGTCATTGGATAAGCAATCGGACGGATGACGGTCCAAGCGGAATTGTGATGCAGCTGACTCCGACAGAGAAATTCTATAGCCATGATTATGAAAAAACGGAAGAGAAGCGTTCTTTCCGTTTTCTGTTGGGCTATCTGAAGCAGTACCGCAGGTATTTCACCCAGATTATCCTTGGATTGACCCTCGGCTGCCTGCTGCAACTGATAATGCCTTTCCTCACGCAGTCGATCGTGGATATAGGCATCAGGCATAAGGATATAGGGTTCATCTGGCTTGTGCTTCTTGGTGAACTGATGATTGTTATTGGACGCACAGCCACGGATTTTATCCGCCGATGGCTGCTGCTCCATATCTCCATGCGTATCAACATATCGCTTGTCAGCGACTTCTTCATAAAACTGCTTAAACTGCCGATGTCTTTTTTTGACACAAAGTTGATGGGGGATTTGCTGCAACGCATCGGTGACCACACCCGTGTGCAGAACTTCCTGACCGGGCAGGTCCTGAATGTGGTGTTCACATTTCTGAGTTTCATAATATTCGGAATAGTCCTGTTTATATATGACCCTTTTATATTTGGCATATTCGCTATCGGAAGTACATGCTACGGAATGTGGATCACATCCTTTTTAAGAAAAAGGAAGGTGTTGGATTATGAATTGTTTGAGCAACAGGCTAAGAATCAGAACAAGACATACCAGTTCATCACCTCCATGCAGGAGATAAAGCTGCAGGACTGTGAGCGCAGACGGAGGTGGGAGTGGGAGGATACGCAAGCAGACCTGTTTGCCGTGCAGATGAAGTCGCTGAAACTCCAGCAGACGCAGGAGGCGGGGAGCATCTTCATAAATGAGGTGAAGAACATACTGATAACGGTGCTTGCCGCCACAGCGGTGATCAACGGAGATATGACCCTCGGGGAGATGCTCGCCGTGCAGTATATAATCGGGCAGCTGAACTCCCCGTCTCGCAGTTCATGCAGTTCATATACTCGCTGCAGGATGTGAGGATATCACTTGAACGTATCAATGAGATACATGAGGGGAGGAACGAGGAGACTCAGGAGAATCAGGCTACCGGATTTGCTGCTGAAAAATCAATCGCGATGGACAACATTGACTTCAAATATGACCCTCACGCACTGAAGAAGACACTGGAGGGTATATCGTTCGATATTCCGGAGGGTAAGGTGACAGCGATTGTCGGTGCCTCCGGAAGCGGAAAAACTACGTTGATAAAACTCATGCTGGGTTACTATCCTGTCATGTCTGGAAGCATCTCGATAGCGGGACGCAATATAAACGAGTACAACCTCAAATGGTGGCGTAGGCACTGCGGAGTGGTGATGCAGGACGGGGTGATATTCTCCGAGTCGATAGCGAGGAACATTGCCGTGGATGACAATGAGATTGATCCGGAACGTCTGCGTGAGGCGGCACGCATAGCGTGTATAGATGATTATGTGATGTCGCTGCCGCTGAAATATGACACGAAAATCGGACGAGACGGTGTGGGTCTGAGTCAGGGACAGAAGCAGCGCATACTCATAGCACGTGCCGTCTATAAGAATCCTGACTTCATATTCCTTGATGAGGCGACGAATGCACTTGATGCGAGGAATGAACGTGCCATTGTGGAGAACCTTGACGTGTTCTACAGGGGGCGCACGGTGGTTGTCGTGGCGCACCGTCTCTCCACGGTCAGGAATGCCGACCGGATAATCGTGCTTGACGGCGGACGTGTCGTCGAGACCGGGAACCACGACTCCCTCATCGAGAGGAAAGGTGCATACTACAATCTCGTGAAGAACCAGCTTGAATTAGGCAGCTGACATGGAGATAGATACAGATAATAAGACAGATATGGCAACTGAGAAGAGTATAGACAAGACAGTTGTGACGAGGGATAAGTACAGCCATGACAACATAGAGCTTCGCTCGGAGAAGGTAAGGGAACTGCTCGGAGAGATACCGCCCTCACTGGTGCGTTGGGGGACAGCCATCATCGCAATCGTGTTCATCGGATTGGTGGCAGCAGTATGCCTGTTGCCCTACCCATACTCCAAAGGGGAATCCATACTCCGGCATTTCATCGGATAATCACATGAAGGGATTAGCACGTTATATTTGCATCTCAATAGTCCCGTAGTCTTGGAGATCCCTGCGGTTGAATCCTCCACAGAAACCGCTAAGACTACGGAGTTTCTTTACATAAAGAATCATTTGCCATCAAATTAACGTATTTTATCATTTTAACACTTATTAATTAATTTATCTTGATTAATTAGTTGTGAAATTATTTTTTTAATTTTAACTTTGCATCATCAGTTTAGGATAAGCTCTCTTCACGAGTGAAATTTATTTAAGAATACTCTCCCTGTTGGCAAATGCCTTCATCATTGAGGATAAGGAGCTGGCAATATCTGAAGTCTGACCGTCCACACGAATAAATCAGAACTGATATCCATTTAATCTTATTCACCACTATCACAAGAATTTCACAATATGTTTTACAGATTATTATTTTTACTGTCAATCATTTCCCCGTTTATTCTCTCAGCCCAGATTGCGACTGAGATAAAGTTGGAACCGGCTCTGATTTCTGTGATATATGAAAGGAGAATGGAGTATGACACGCTTAACAGAAACAACAAGGTAAGGATTAATACATTGACATTGAAAGCCGGAAAGAATCACAGTGCATTCTATGATGCCAGACTGAAATGGATTGATTCAATGGAATACATCAATGATGATTATATACATTCCCTATATGAAGGTGTAAAGTATTATTCAACAAAGGGTGCACTTCATCAGATAAAACTGTTCAAGAACTATCCTGAAGGGAAAATTCGAATACATGATGCCTTCGACTTGTGCAGGTGGCATATTGATGAGGATATTGAAAAACCTGAATGGAACATCATTGCCGACTCCACCACAAATATACTGGGTTATGAATGCATGTTGGCTGTGGCGAGATTCAGAGGCAGGGAGTGGCACGCTTGGTTCTCTCCCGAAATACCGTTTCCTGACGGTCCGTGGAAACTATGGGGCTTCCGGGTCTTATCCTAAAGGCATACGACTCCAATCAGGATTATATATTCACAGCTCAGGAAATAAGTGATAAGAATACCGGATACGTGGAATACTTTGACTATGCCCCACCACCCACATTCACGACAAGCAGACGCAAAGCTCTGCAACGAAAATGGAAGGCCTATCAGGAGGATATATCATACAAGGTTGCGATGTCCGGTATGTTGGGTGATACCAAACTCAATGTCAAGAAACGGGAAATCCCCCCTCCTAAATACGATTTCGAGGAGACCGACTACTCTCACGAATAAATAGTGACTGATATATTTTCCAAAAGCAGGTTGCAAAACAACCTGTAAACGTAAATCGCAACGCATTATGATGCGATAAATTTTCAATTTCAAACCTAAAACGCAACAGAATGAAAGAGATTTCTAAACTTCAACTCATCTCCTTGACTGGAGGCTGGGCCAACCCAGAGATTACCTAACACTCTCATATATTCATTTATTTTGAAAAATAATTAATGCAAGATATAAGTCATCATAATATATCGTCATTATCATTTTACCATTGTGTAATACGATTAATCATAGGTATTCTTTTCAGTTGCTCTTGTTTCGAAGGATTTTTCTATGATTATGTTGTGAATAATGATTCCGCTTTAATAAAGGTTGTCTATCGTCGGACTATGGCAACAGATACTATTAACCCACTGGGAAACACCGTTAAAGAGGATCTCACTTTAAAAGCTAATTCTAATCTGAGCATCTTTTACTCAGAAAAACTTTGTGAATGGTGGAAAATAATAGTGGCAGAAAAAGGGAGTATAATAAAATACTTCTTAGATCGGAAGTGGCACAATTCAATTGCCGGATTAGAGAATAACATAGTCTACCGTGATTATACGCAAAATCTCACTATTGATCATCAAAGATATGATCTGACCAATTGGGAACTTGTGGAGAGTATCGAACGTCCGGAATGGGTTATATGTGACAGTGTTTGTACTATTCTTAACTATGAGTGTGTAATGGCCAAGACAAATTTCCGAGGGCGCATTTGGACAGCATTTTTCACACCGGAAATACCGATTAAGGAGGGTCCATGGAAGTTATGCGGTCTGCCGGGTATTATACTAAAGGCATCGGATTCCCAAAATCATTACTCTTATGAGGCGACAGAACTATTCACAAGGAATGTGGGGATAGTTGAATTTCAAATGAAGCGAAATCGAATTAATATAAAAGACCGTCGCAAAGGGCTACAATACCGAAGAAAATGTCTTTCTGAAGATATCTCAAAAAAGATACAGGCTGCATACTGTTTAGATATAAAAAAAGTTAGACATACTCCTAAAAATTATGATTTTGAGGAGACCGACTATCCTCACGAATAAGACTAAAATGATATCATTATATTCCGAGAAGCAGGCATTGAAACGACCTGCAAACGCGAAATCAGCCCGCGTACAATACAAGTGGTGTATAATATTTTTTAATTTTTCAGAAATATGAAAAAGATTGACATTCTAAGTTTGATGAATCTCATGGGAGGAAAAGTTATACCTGCAAATTGGTGTGCCGCAATGCAAAACACAGCTAATGAAAATGGGCATAATTGGACTCCTGAATTCTGGGATGAGTGGGCAACTGTTTATGAACAGAACGGATGTTTACATGCTGTGGTAACTCCCGAAAATCTAAAATCTAACAAGTAATAATAATTAAAGTTAGAAAACATAACCGATTATTCTTCACGATTCTATTTTAATAGCAGAATATGTTGCAAATTTTTCTATCTAAGATTATAATAAAGAACATATTGAACTATATCTAAAATCCGAAATATTTACAGCATATTCTGCTATTGAATATTCTAATTGTTACCTGAATGAAAAAATTAATCTACGGAATTATCATCCTATTTTTTAATTGCCTTGTCTATGGGCAATCAAATGTTTGTTCTACCACGCTCGACACTGCCTTGATAAAAGTCAAATATGAGCGACTGGTGGTTCTTGACACTTTGAAGCCGGCGGACAGAACAAGGAAAGATTATATCACACTACAAGCCGGCACGAAAGCCGCAGTATTTTACTCCGAAGAACGACGTCTGGAAGACAGCATCATGTGTGCAAATAAAGACTATGCATTGGAAACGTTCAGAGATAATAACAGAATAGAAAGGCTTTCAAATCTTGAAAAGGATGTGGTCGTCAGACGTCATGACCTTAATCAGACATGGGTACACCAACGTTTCGATTTGACTAATTGGATCATTTATGAGAATCTTGAAAAACCGGTATGGTCAATGACTGATGAAACCGATTGCATATTGGGTTTTCAATGCTATCAGGCGCATACGTTTTTTAGGGGAAGGGAATGGATCGCATTTTTCACCACAGACATCCCTATTCCAGAAGGACCATGGAAATTATATGGACTGCCGGGGTTGATCCTGAAAGCGTATGATTCAAAAAGGCACTATATATATGAGGCAAAGGGTATAGACACGAAATCTCCGGGATTGGTGGAATATATCAACAACTATGACCGACTTGTGATAAAAGACCGTGTAAAAGGGTTGCAGATGCGAAAGAAATCAATGAGCAAAGACATTGGAGAAATGATACGTGCCGCATACAGCATACAATTGAAAGACTCCCCCCAAAAGAATGAAATGGTAACAAAACAATATGATTTCGAAGAAACCGACTATCCTCACAATAAAACGAAATGAAATTACATAATACTATTCTAATGAGACCAACGATTTTAATAATTTTCATATCGATTGTGATGAGTAATCTCAAAGCGGAGATAATACGCCCAACAGAAAAGGCCATTATCGAGATTTGTTATTCAAAAACAGTGAATCGTGACACGACAAGGGATGATTATATGGTAACATCCCCCATGATTCTTAGAATAGGGGATCATGGGACAATGTTTTTCCCAAAAATGACTATGAATAATGACTCCTTGAACTATTATAACAGGGAACTCGCAATACAAGTCGTAATCGACGCATTAACAAAAGGCCTGCCTGTCTCATCGGTTTTAGGTCATGAACACGAATATCTCTTTCGGAATATAAACAAGCAGGAAACTATGGTATATCAAGCCGTAGGAGATGAAGCCTTTTATTATATTGAAAATACTGAATGCCCGAATTGGATAATTGGTGAGGAAATGCGGGAAATTAATGGTATGAATTGCATTGAGGCTCATTGTTCATTTCATGGTAGGGAATGGACTGCATGGTTTGCACCTGAAATTCCTATTAAAGAGGGTCCATGGAAACTATTCGGTCTTCTGGGACTTGTGATTGAGGCACACGATGCCAACTGTCATTACAAATTCGAAGTGACAGGCATCAGAACTGAAAACCTTGCTCAGGTTGGAATCTTTATCTATGATAAATTATATCCGGAAAAATTAAATTCAAGGAAAGACTATCTATGTAGAATATATTCCCTTCGTATAAAGGGAGACTTCATGAAGAGGGTGTCAAGCATGACTGGCAACAATGTAATACATACAAATACTGATCCGTATGATTTTGAGGAAACAGATTATCCACATAATTAAAACCCACATGAAGAAATAGCCCTCCGTGTTCTCCGCGGTCTCTGCGGTGAATATCACCACGGAGAACTCGGTCACTTGAAAAGCTGAGGGAGAAATTCCGACAGGTAGATGCGCCAATTTTTCCATATATGACCATCCGGCGATTCACGATAGACGTATTTGAAACCTTTATTGTCGAGCAACTTGCGATACTCCTTATTTGATTCATATAGGAAATCCTTATCCCCTATCGCTATCCAATACAATTTCGGTGACTTGGCAAACTGAACTGCCAATTTACCTTCCATATCATCGTATATCGGTGATTTAACACCTTTATTCGGGAAAATTGCAGCCGAGAAAAGTCCTACGTAATCATACATGTCGGGATACTCTTTAGAGATATGAAGCGAGTGATACCCTCCCATACTCAATCCGGCAATAGCACGCGAACCTTTATCCCTCTTGGTACGATAATTGGAATCTATGAAATCTACAATCTCCGGGAAAGAGGATTCGTATGACCCATCCATCGTTTTCGGAAGATTTGGAGTAGGCTGCGTGAAACCGAGTGATGATTCGCCGGGAGCCGCCTCCATCGCGGCATTACCATTCGGCATAACCACTATCATCGGCTCTGCCTTACCTGCAGCTATCAGATTGTCAAGTATCTGTGTGGCACGTCCGAGTTCCGACCATGCATTCTCATCCCCACCCATACCATGAAGGAGATATAGCACCGGGTATCGCTTGCCGGAGGTCTCATATCCCGCCGGTGTGTAGACAGTCAGACGCCTCTTCATCCCAAGTTGCGGACTGTCATACCATACCTTGCTGACAGTGCCATGCGGCACGTCTGCCACTTTATACAGATCTGCCTGATCTCCCTCTATGAGAAAGACATTAGTAAGGGTCGATATGTCACGTATGACAAACACATTTCCCGGATCAACCGTCCTGAAACCGTCAACTATGAACGAATAGCCGTAGAGTTCCGGAGAAAGAGGCGAAGTCGTGGTAAATTCCCACATACCGTTCTCCCCTTTTGTAAGCGTGGCAGATCCGGGCATATCAAATTCACCGACATCTGTACGTACCTTCTCTGTCGGAAGGAAGTCTCCCGTCACCTTTACCTCCTTAGCATCCGGAGCAAGCAATCGGAACGTCACCGTATTGTCGGCATTGACCTCCGGAGATTTCAACTGCGGTATTCCCCAGAGTGCCTGCTGTGCCATCGCCACAATACCGACAGCCATCATAGCCGAAGCTAATATAATCCTTTTAATCATGATGAATAAGTATTTATAGAATCTTTTTTAAGAAACAGATGAAGAGGACGCATGCCATCTGATTGACATTAATGTTGTCAAATACTGTTTCAATAAGCAAAGTTAATAATAAATACATCATGATACATCATGCACATCATGAAATAACATCATGCACATAAATTATTTTGTGCATAATGTCATAACTTGATGTGCTTGATGTATCTTGATATATGTGCATGATGTATTAGCATGATGTGCATCATGTAACAGTATTGTTCATTTTAAGTTATTTTGTATATTTTTTCAATAAAATTTGTAACTTTGTAACAATTTTCATCATATACTAACCTTTCAGCAACCGTTTAAAAGTAATTTGCGAAATATGTCTTAAGAAATTCTTTCAGATAATATCACGACAAATTCTTTTCGGGAAAGAAGTTGTATAATCTTCAATTGGGAAGCTGTATAATTATCGAAAAAGCTACAACCTATTTATATTTTATTAATTTAATAACAACAGCTTATGCAGAAATTTTTCGTTTGGGCCGTGTTTGCTCTCGCATTGTTTGCAGGCAACGTGGTTCAGGAAGCTAAAGCGGAAGACTGCTCTCCAAAGAAGGGGGTAATCCGTGTGAAACTGCAGCCTGAAGTGGCATTACAGGTGGGAACTGCCCCTATAATGCGCACCAACGGCATGGTGACCACCGGAGTGCAACCCCTTGACCGGGCATCCCGCAACGTGAAAGCTACCGGCATTCGCCCGATGTTGCCCTACTCGCCGAAATTTGCGCGGCAAAGGGCTAAATATGGGCTTGACCGCTGGTATGTAGTGACTTTTGATGAGTCTGTTTCCCCGGATGAGGCTCGCAAGGTGTTTGCCACCACAGCAGGTGTGGAATCTTCCGAAGTGATAACGCCAATGTCGTTGAAAGAGGGCGACGGAGGCTTCAGGAAGATTGACAAGAGCAAGATTCCCACGCGTGCCGATGCAATGCCTTTCAACGATCCGTTGCTTTCCCAGCAATGGCATTATCAGAACTTCGGCACAATACCCTACAGTGTGGCGGGTGCCGACATCAACCTGTTCAGTGCTTGGAAATCGGCTACGGGTAATCCTGACGTACTTGTGGCAATCATCGACGGTGGTGTGGACTACACTCACGAAGACCTTGCCGCAAACATGTATGTCAACACTGCCGAATTAAACGGCAAAGAGGGTGTCGATGATGACGGCAACGGATATGTTGACGACATCTACGGTTGGAACTTCTGTACGAATGAGCCAAAAATTTATCCCCACAGCCACGGCACACACGTGGCTGGCACGGTAGCCGCTGTCAACAACAACGGTATCGGTGTAGGCGGTGTGGCTGGTGGCGATGGCACTCCCGGCTCCGGCATCAGGATAATCTCCTGCCAGGTATTTGACTCTCGCTCCGGCACTGCCGAAGGCGACTTCGCGGCTGCAATAATCTACGCTGCCGAGAAGGGTGCCACAATAGCCCAGTGCTCATGGGGCTGGAATGCACCGGAGTATAAAGAGCAGGCTGTGCTCGATGCTATCGATTATTTCACGGCAGAGGCTCGTTCCGACAAGATGAACGGCGGTCTCTGCATATTCGCCACCGGAAACGAAGGCAAGACGGGCAACTACTATCCTGCCGCATACGATAAGGTAGTGGCTGTGACGTCAATGACCTCCGAACTTACCCCTGCAAGCTATTCAAATTATGGGGAATGGACTGATATTATCGCGCCGGGCGGACTCCTTGACTATGGTGAGGCTCAAGGCGTGCTTTCCACCCTGCCGGGGAATGAGTACGGATACAACGAGGGTACTTCAATGGCTACTCCTCACGTTTCTGGCGTGGCTGCTCTTGTCCTTTCCCGCTACGGATCACCAACATTCCTCAATGAGACCCTCCGTACACAGTTGCTCACTTCCGTGAATGATTTCTACGGATATGGCAACAACAGACAATATGAGGGTCTTTATGGCTCAGGATACATTGATGCGGGGAAAGCCCTCATGATGGATGAAAGCGGCAAACCCGAAGCTGTGGCTGATTTCGAACTTATTGCTGACCAGGATTATTTTACGATCTCATGGACTATTCCGGCGTCGTCAGACAATAATGTCAACAACCATCTAATATACTACTCCAAGGAGCCGTTCACAGCTTCTGACGACCTCTCGAAACTGTCCCGTCTCGTTGTAGATACGAAGTTTCTCAATTCCGGAGATTCATACACTACGGAAATCGGCAACCTCGACAACATGACCACGTATTATGTGGCTATCCAGGCTGTCAACCGCTGGGGTAAGGCATCCGAGTTATCGGAGGTGAAGAGCGTCACCACGAATGAGGGTCCGAAGCTCAGCGTGTCGGGCGAGGAGATATTTCTGAACACCGATGCTGCAAATCCCATAGCTTCCGGAGAGTTCACAATCTCAAATGAGGCTGAGGGTCTTCTGAAATGGCAGGCATCTCACCGCACGGTATCAGCCCAGCTCAATTCCGCACGTCCGTTGCCCGGAAAGATCGCATCTTTCAATGGCAAATTATCAGCGTTCAGTGCCGGACAACGCGATGTTGCCGCTGCACCGGAATACGTTGCCGATGATTATCCGCGCGAGATGACATGGAGTGAGCTACTTTGGGCTATGATCGGAGAGACCGACAAGTCGCTCCCCAACTCAATGGCGCAATGGTTCAGAGTTGACCCGGAGAAATATCCCGACGGATTCAACCTGACCTCCCTCTGGTTTGAAGCACCAACTGACGGTATCTTCGGAAGTAATCCCAAGATTGAGATCTATAAGGGTAACGTGGGCATTTCAAGCGCATCCCTGCTGCAAGAAGTGGAATACCCGTTCTTCACCTACAACTACGGCATCCCCCTCAACGAACAGATATGGTTCGCTCCCGGTGAATCATTCTGGGTTGTGGCTCATTTCGATGCCGGACAAGAGGGGTATCCTCTCGGAATGGCTCATACGGAGAGAACTGATGCTTCAGGCTATAGCTACATGAGTAACGACATGGGTAAGACATGGGTTCAACTCTCCTCCGCATTGAAAGGGAGCAACTATGAGTCAATCGCAAATGAATTTGTCTGGGCGATACGTGCTCGCTCTCTCAATCCCGACTGGAGTGAGATGCTTGAGCTGACGCCCGAATCAGGCACAATCAAGAAGGGTGAGTCACAGACTGTGGGAATCAAAGCCGACGGACGTAAAATCGTCAACGGTAACTATAGCTTCAACCTCAACCTGACGACCAACGAAAGCGGCAACCGCACCACCAAAGTGCCCGTGCAATTATCCGTGAGCGGCAACAATCCCTCTGTCGATGTGCCTAAGGTGGTTGACTTCGGAAGCATCCTGACCGGACAGTCAAAGACACTCACAATCGAAGTGTTCAACAAAGGATACGGTTCTTTCCAAGGCTCAGAATATGGTGCATCTCTATATGAGGACAATATCAGTTCAAGCTCTGAGAATTTCTCCGGTCCGCACTCAGTCAACGGTGGATTCCCGGCACGTGCCACTTCAAAGGTGGATCTCACTTTCAATCCCAAGTCTGCCGGATCTCACAGTGGCACAGTCACCTTCACCGACAAGTACGGCAATGAGGTGAAGATCCTTCTCCAGGGTGTAGCCACAGATCCTGCCCGTCTTGCAGTCACTCCGCAGGTAATTGAGGCTGATACACTCTCCCTTGGCGACGATCCGAAAGAATTCACGTTCAAAATCTCGAATGAAGGTAAGTACCCGCTGGAATACGTATTCCCGAAATTCTCCTCCGAGTCTGTAGACGGTGGCTCCAAACTGCACAAGTTCGGCTACAACATCGGCTCTACATTAGAGGGATTCAACGAGTTTGCATACGAAGCGGCTCCGGAACTTATCAACCCGACAGACATAGCATCCAAGTTTGACGATGCCACCTATCTGACAAATGCCATACCTCTCGGATTCAGCTTCCCGTTCTATGGCAAGAGCTACGACAAGATCTATATCACGTCGTTCGGCGGCGTGCTTTTCGCTCCCAACAAAGAGACTCTGAGAAGCCCGCTTTCAGAAGAATCATCAGCACTTGCAGGCACCGGCGCGATACTCGCCTACGGACGTCAATTGCAGATGTCGCCCGATTCAAAGGTAGAATATGGCATGAAGGATGGCAAGTTTGTGATCAATTTCAAGGATGTGCTCGCGCTCGTCTACGATACTGACTACGCCCCCGTATCATTCCATATCACAATGTCGCCCGACGGCAACATCGAGATATTCTACGACAATTACACCGCCGCCAATCTCTTCCAAAATGGCAGCACACTATATTGCGGCATCGCTGATCCGGAATTGGAAGACTGTATGACACTTACCTCTGTCGACATGGCAGACTGTTACGATATCAACGAACCGACTCCGGATAGCAAACGCTATACTCTTTTCAACTCCGGCACAGCCGTCATGTTTGAGTCTCCGCGTGCACAGTTTGTCCGTTCGCTTGAACCCGCATACGGTCTTGTAAGCCCCGGTGAATCTGTCGAAGTGAAAGCGACTGTCAGCGTAAGCGACGACATGAATTCCGGCGAGACATTCAACAATCTCGCTATCGTCACAAACGACCCCGCACCTGCAATATCTGCCGTAAGGTTTAAGGCATTCATCAGTGACAAAGGTATGTCGCCTGAGATTGTCGTTGAAAACACCGACATCAATTTCGGCGACGTATTCCGCACTTCCGAAGTAATGATTCCTGTGACAATAAAGAATGCCGGACACAAGATGATGACCGTAACTTCTGCTGCATTCGACAACAATTCTCTGGGAATCACCAATACTCTCCCGTTTGAGATCAAGCCGGGTGCATCTGTTGACCTTATCGTGAAGGTGCCGACTGAAAAGGAATGTGCGCTTGACGACAAATTGACAATCACTACGGATGCCGGCGACACAAGCGTCAGAATAGCCGGAAACGTGATCGGATGTCCGGCAGCCGACCTCTCTTTCTCCGAGATAACAGAGACTGTAGAGAGCGGAGCCACCCTTTCAAAGACTCTTGAGATCTCCAACTCCGGTAACGAGGCTCTCGAATATGCATTCTCTCCGGAAGAGAATGTGAGATTGTCTGTGCCTGAGAAAGAGAATTCCGTGGTATCTTATGTATACGGGGCTTCCGTCGACAATAAGACATCGTTCGACTGGATTGATATCGTATCAAACGGTCTTGGCGAGCAGAATGCATACCGCTATTATATGAACCATGACTTCATCGAGGTGGATCTTCCTTTCGAATTCCCATTCTACGGAAAGAAATACTCCAAGATGTATGTCTACAACACCGGTTTCGTATCGTTCACACCGCGTCGTGATGACAAGATCTGGCCTGAACCTCCGGGCGACTTCCCCGAAGGCACCGTATTCAACAATATCATCGCGCCATACTGGGGTCTACATTCAATGAACACCACTAAGACCGGTGGCACATATCACTATGTGACCGAAGACCGCGCCGTAGTTTCGTTCATGGAATATGGCAACTCTATGAACTATGGAGTATGCTATCAGCTTATCCTTGAAAAAGATGGCAGCTTCAAGTTCCAATACAAGGCATTTGATGAGAACTCCAACATCATGTCGCCGTTCGGTCTTGCCGGTGTGGTGAATGATGATGCAAGCCAGTTCATCCGTCTTCCGGAGCGTTACATCGCATTCAACAATGCAGTTGCCTTCACTCCGGTGGTCAAGAACACTGTCGCTCCGGGAGAGAAAGACGTGATCGGCATCAGTCTCAACACCGACCGCATGGCTGGTGAATATTCAAGCAACCTGACTCTGACTACAAACGTTCCTTCCAAGGAATCTGTAGAGATACCCGTCAACCTGACAATCACCGGCGAGGCTAAACCCGTCATTCCGGAAGGTGTGAGCATAGAGAACGTGCTTGCATTCCGCAGCACTGACTTCTCCGATCCTCTTGTGAATCTCGGTGCTTGCTATGCTGCATACTTCTCTGTTGCTAATGAGGGTTCCGCTGAATTTACAGTTACCGGAGTTTCATACGAGTCTCCGATGATTTTTGATGAATACTTCGGCACGGAGTTCCCGGCATTCATGCTGTTTGCCAAACTTCCGGAGATTAACTTCATCACAGGCGAACCAACCGGCAAAATAAGTTGGCAGCAGGTGGACCCCTCTTTCTTCATGCCGATGAATGTAGGTCGCACACCTGTTGAATTTGCAATACCGATGATGGAGAGTGACTATTGGATGACTCCGGGTGAGACTGACATACCTGTCACCATCACCTACACCACCGATGGTTCAGACTCTGTAGAGAAGACCGTAAACGTCAAGTTTATTGTCACTCCCGCGCCAGCAATGACATTCGACAAGCAGGAGATCCGCGTGTCGAACGCTGCAGACGACCATTCTTCCGTAGAGACTCTCAACATCTCTAATGATGGCGAATACACTCTCAAATATTCACTCCGTCTTGACCCGTCGGGCGTAGGTGAAGTGGAGGAAGACCTCGGTGGTGGAATCGCCCCGGCTACATTCCGCAAGTCGGTTGCAACGAATGAGGCTGCACCCTTCGATCTTGCAGAGGGTATGCTCGCCAAGATAAAGGCTGCCGACAACAGCAACGTCAATCCGTATGACCTCCCCTCTGACTTCGATTTCAACTCGGCTCTTTATTATGAGGCTATGCCCGGAAACACTGCATCCTATAACTACGGTGCTAACACTGCATTTGACGTTTACAAGGCTGCCGTGGCTTTCAAGGCTCCGAAAGAGGGTATCAATATCTCGCATATCTATATCCCTGTAAGCATTGAGGAGGCAGAGAATGTCAACATCAAATTTGAACTGATTTCCGGCTCTAATCCGGAGGATAACGGTGAAGTAATCGGACGTGGCTCCCTATTCATCGATTCTCAGATTAATCCTGAGACCGGAATGAGTCAGGGCAGATTCTATCTCGTACCGCTTGAACGTCCGGTTTACATGAATCCTGAAGAGGAGTTCTGTGTGGTTGTTACGTATCCAGAAGGCATACTGTATCCCACCTATCTCTGCGTCAAGGAAGAACCCGTCACTGAAGGACGTTATCTCGGCTGGACTGAAAACAGCGGTTGGTTTGACGTCGCCCAGTTGTTTGAGTCTCAATATGGCTCGCTTGGCTATATCCTCTCTTGCCTTGAGACAACTCCGGGCGAACCGTGGATCAGCCTGCTGAACGAAGAGACAGAGGGCGAGATCGGCATCTCTGAAGGTAAGGAGATACAGGTGAAGGTGAATGCTGCCGCTGCACGCCTTGAGAAGAACAACAAGGCTGTCATCGTGATTAAGAGCAATGACCCCAACCAGCCAGTGGTTAACTACCCGATATATCTCGACAAGAACGGTGCACCGGTAATCAGCGCACCATCCTCAAAGGTATATGCCAAGGAGGGACAGACCACAATCGTGGCAATCACCGTAGCTGATGAGGATGGCGATGACGTTACCATCTCTCTCAACGATGCCGCAGGTATCGCATCAATAGATGGAGTGGTTCCGGCAGAGGGAGACACCAACGTCTCTGCCACAAAAGATGATAACGGCACAATCTCCGTAAATGGTGCGACAATGCCATTCACTGTCAACGTGGCTCTAAAACCGGAATTCGGTCAGGAGGGCTCATATCTCTTTAATATAGCTGCTGCTGATGCTCTCGGTCATGTAGCCACAGCCGCTGTGACATACGAAGTGGAAGACGTGAACCGTGCTCCAGAAGCCTCTAATGAGATTAATCTCACTATAAAGGTGGGTGATCTCTCGGAAGTGGTTACATTCGCTGAGCACTTCTCCGATCCTGACGGCGACGAACTCTCATACGAGCTGGACTTCCCCGCCAACTCATTCGTGGATGCGTTCACCACATCGACAGGCGTAGTGTTCCAGGGTCGTGCTCTCGGCACTGCCAAGGGTCAGATCATCGCAACAGATGGCGAGGGTCTCTCCTCTTCTGTTCCGGTAGTGGTGACTGTGACCGATGCTTCCGGCATTGATGAGATCACGACATCCGGCAACGGTCTTATCACGCTTGATTCCTCTGCATTCGACGAGACTCTCGGATTCAAGGCTCTTGCTTCCGGCAAGTTCCTGATCCAGATCTTCGATGCCGCAGGCAAGTGCGTATATAACTCCGACATTGACGTGACAAGCGGAAACGCCTACAGCATCAACATCGGTGAAAACGCCACAGGAGTCCACATCCTCACCGTGACAAGCAGTGGCAAGAACGAATCGCATCGTTTCATCAAACGATAAGCAATCGTAGAAACCGACTAACAATCCTCTAAAATGAGACGGAGAGTGTCATATTGACGACACTCCCCGTCTTTTTTATACATCATGCACATCATGAAATAACATCATGCACAAATCATGCACATCATGGGATAACATCATGCTAATACATTATGCACATCATGATTATGACATCATGCACAAAATAATTTATGTGCATAATGTATTAGCATGATGTGCGTGATGTATTTTTTGCATAAAACGACAAATTTATATAATTTTGCAATCAATACGATTATTTTGTTTAACAAAACCTCAAGATTATAGTTAATTATCGCAAAAAAAATGGAGTTATAATCCATTCCGCGAAAAAAGATAAATTCATTAATATTCACATTTTACCTTATAATTAATATGACTGAAACAGGAAAGAACATATTGTATTGGGTATTGATTATCTTAGGTATTGCAGCACCTTTGTCATATCCTCTTTTTGAATTGCTGGAAGTGTCATTCTTCACACAGATCTCATTCTCATGGTATCTACTATTTATGATTGTAATGGGATGGACAGCCAAAGCAATACAGAAGTAAATACATCATGCACACATCAAGCACATCATGAAATAACATCATGCACATCAAATTATTTTGTGCATAATGTCATAACTTGATGTGCTTGATGTAATATCCATAATGTGCATGATGTCAGAACCATGATGTGCATGATGTATTTTTTTGTAAAATCGGAAAAGTTGTGTAACTTTGTAATCAATGAAGTTGCAAGGGCTTCATTATGTATATTCAGATTCCCTCATGTCGCTTATCATACCAACAAGAACTCGGAATCTTATTTAAAAACAATTTAATTGAAAAACTTATGGCTATTAACCTTCAGAAGGGACAACGCATTGAAATCGGTCTGCAGAAAGTAGGCGTAGGTCTGGGATGGGATCCCAACCAAAGCACCGGTTATGACTTTGATCTTGACGCATCAGCTTTCATGCTTGATGCCGACCACAAACTGCCGGAAGATGAATTCTTCGTATTCTACAACAATCTTGTTTCGCCCGACGGTGCGGTGGAATCCTCTGGCGACGACCTCACAGGCGGCAACAGCGATGGTGACGACGAGACCATATCCGTAGACCTTGATAAAGTTGACCCGCGCATACAGGAGATCCTGTTCACAGTCACGATACATGAGGCTGTGCAACGTCGTCAGAATTTCGGACAGGTGCACAATTCCTTCATCCGCATATACAATGCCATCACAAATGAGGAGATAGCAAAATACGAGCTTGACGAAGACTTCTCCACTGAGACTGCCGTGGAGTTCGGTCGCCTATACAAACGCAACGGCGGATGGAAATTCGAGGCTATGGGCTACGGTTGCAAAGGCGGCCTACAGGCTCTCGTCGACAAGTACGTAAGATAACGGACACTCAACCCTATCACCATTTTTTCCGTTATAACCGACGGATGTCTTGAGGTTGGAGAATGACAGATGCTGACACATTACGGCGTTAATGTTGTAACATTGCAATCTGCAAGACATATTCCGAAAGCAGAATAATTATAATGTTGCAGAAAATAACAACCACTCTCTTTCTATATTTAAATTTGCAACATAAAACAAAACCAATATTTAAGATCATGATTAATTTAGAAAAAGGACAAAGAGTGACCATCGACCTCCCGAAATTTACAATCGGACTGGGATGGGATACCAATAGCTCTGATACGGGCTCTGATTTCGACCTTGATGCGTCGGCTTTCATTCTTGGTGAGAATAAGAAGATTCTTTCCGATGAGTATTTCGTATTCTACAACAATCTGAAATCGCCTGATGAAGCTGTGGAACACACCGGCGACAACCTTACCGGCGAAGGGGAAGGCGACGACGAAAGCATACACATCGACCTGAGCAAGATCGATCCGCGTGCCACTGAGATCTGCTTCGTGGTGACAATCCACAAAGCTGATGAGCGCCGACAGAATTTCGGTCAGGTGCGCAACTCTTTCATCCGCATCTATAACACCGACACTCACGAGGAGATTGCTAAATATGAACTGGAAGAGGATTTCAGCGTAGAGACTGCCGTGGAGTTCGGTCGCCTGTACAAACGCAACGGGCAATGGAAATTCGAGGCTATGGGCATCGGATATAAGCAAGGATTGGCGGCATTCCTTGATAAGTATAACTAAAAACATGTAGAGGATATGGCTATACGATTAGAAAAAGGTCAGAGAATCAACCTTGAGAAGAATAATGGTTCGAAACTTACCCAATTCTGTGTGGGTTGCAACTGGGGCGCAATCGAAAAGGGGGGATTCCTCGGATTCGGTAAAAACGTGCAGGACGTTGACTTGGATCTCAGCTGCGTTATGCTTGACGCCAACGGCAATCTTTGCGATCATATCTACTCTCCGCTTTACAAACGTGAGTTTCTCGCCCGCTACGGCATGCCTCCCGGTAAAATCGACTCCAACGATTTCGCCCTGCATCATTCGGGCGACGATCTGAAGGGTGACCAGAACGGCAATGACGGTCTCGACAACGAAATAATAACTGTAGACCTCACCCGCGTATCCCCCAACGTGTCGCAGATCTTCTTCTTCCTCAACAACTGCGGCAAGGAGGATTTCTCTCAGATTCCATACGCATCCATCAGGATGTATGAAGGCACTCCCCAGCGTGTGAAAGAGGTATTCGCGCAATATGACGTGGCTGCCGAACCGCAATACAGCGGAAAGACCGCCCTCATAATGGGTAAACTGTACCGTCGCAACGGCGAATGGAAATTCTCCGCCATCGGAGATGCATACGCTGATGCCAACCTTTGCGAGACTATCAAAAGAATTGCCACAAACTACAAATGACAATATGAGAAGACTACCGGTATATCTGTTGCTCGACACTTCCGGCTCAATGTATGGCGAGCCTATCGAGGCTGTCAAAAACGGCGTGCAGGTGCTTGTCAGCACACTGCGTTCCGACCCGTATGCCCTGGAAACTGCATATCTGAGCATCATCACATTCAACAGCACCGCTCAACAGGTGACGCCTCTCACCGAGCTTGCCAATTTCCAGGCTCCTAACCTGGAAGCAAGCGGTTGCACAGCTCTTGGCGAGGCTCTCTCCCTCCTTGCCACGAAAGTGGATCAGGAGGTGACTAAGACCACTCCTGAGATGAAAGGCGACTGGAAACCACTCGTGTTCATAATGACCGACGGTATGCCTACCGACAACATTCAGAAGGGACTTGAGGAATTTAGGAAACGCAAGTTCGGAGTTGTGGTGGCTTGTGCAGTAGGAAAGGGTGTCGATACCAGTGTGCTGAAACAGATCACAGAAAACGTTATAGCCATCGAAAACGCCGATTCTGCAAAAATCCAATCATTCTTCAAATGGGTATCAGCATCTGTCAGTGCCGGATCCATGAAGGTGGAGGAGACCGGGAAAGAGATGGGTTCGCTCAGCGAGCTCCCGCCGCCCCCTCCGGAAGTCAACATTGTCGTGTGAAATCATACTTACTCGACTCCGGCACGGGTTTTCCTGCCGGAGTCGTCTATAAATATACACAATAAGATAACGCAATCAGTTTATGTCAAGAAGACTACCAGTATATCTGCTTATCGACACCTCCGGGTCAATGAGGGGTGAGCCGATTGAATCTGTAAAGGTCGGCATCGAGGCTATGCTGTCAACTCTGCGTACTGATCCTTACGCACTCGACACGGTAAGCATCAGCATTATCACGTTTGACAGGGAAGTGAAGCAGGTTCTACCTCTCACTCCAATCGATCAGATACAGATGCCGGAAATAAATGTTCCGGAAAGCGGTCCGACGTTCACCGGTGCCGCCCTTGAGATGCTTTGCGAGAAGGTTGATCAGGAAGTGAGGAAAGGCACTCCCGATCAGAAAGGTGACTGGATGCCTATACTGTTCCTTATGACCGACGGAAAACCTTCCGATCTTCAGGTGTATAAGGAGGCTATCCCGAAAGTGAAAAGTCATCACTTCACGAATATCGTCGCACTCGCCGCCGGTCCGAAAGCCAAGACCGATGAGCTTCTGATGCTCACCGACAAAGTATTCCAGATCGATTCGATGGACAGCACCGCCTTCATGAAGTTCTTCAAATGGGTAAGCGGCATAATCGAGGAGGGTGGAAAGTCTATCGGTGCCACTGATGATGTGGCATTACCTCCACCGCCGGACGAAATAAATGTTGTGATCTGACTTTATCTGCCCACCCAACTCATCTATTTTAAACATTTGAACTATGAACGTGAAATTAGTTGGCAACTTTATCCAACATATTGAAGTGGAACTAATGCCCGGCGAGGATTTCTTCGCACAGAAAGGGGCATTGATATATCTGGAGCAAGGCATCGAGAAGGAGACCGTAATGAACGGTGGCAACGGCACCGGCGCACTCGGTGCGATAGGCAATCTGATAGGTGCAAAATTATCCGGTGAATCCTTTTTCCTCGTTCACTATATCAACCGTTCAAACAGGAACAGACGGCTCGTTTTAGGAGGGTCGTTCGGATTAACTCCCGTGAAGATTCAGAATGAGACCCTGATATGCAATAAAGGGGTCTACGTAGCATCCAACAATATGGTGAATGTCTCCACTCAAATCTCAATCGCCGGCATAATGGGCGGCATGGGGGTATTCCTTCAGAAAATATCCGGCACCTCCACCGTATTCCTCGACTGCAAGGGGCAACCCATAATGAAAGAGTTGGGATATGGCGAGATGATTGAGGTAGACGAAGATCATATCATCGCAATGCAGGGCATTCAGGAGCATCAGCTCTCTTCCGCCTGGTCATTGAAGAACGTATTCGGTGGGGAGGGGTTGAGCATGCTCAGAATTTCCGGACCCGGGAAGGTATATCTGAGTCCCGGAAAGATTATTCCCCACATAAATTCCTAAACACGGACGCACCCATAGTGCGTCATGACTGTCAAAGAATGCTTGTAAACCACTCTTATAATAATACCAAAATGCGAAGACTCCCTGTCTATTTCCTTATCGACGTCTCTGAGTCGATGGTAGGGCAACCGATTGAAGAGGTACAGAATGGCATGCGCACCATTATCCAGGAATTGCGCATGGATCCATACGCCCTTGAGACTGTCTACGTGTCAATAATAGCTTTCGCCGGGAAAGCTATCACGCTCTCCCCCCTGACTGAATTATATAAATTCTATCCTCCGGTATTTCCTGTCGGTGGAGGCACGTCGCTCGGCGTCGCAATGGATTATCTGATGGATTCCATCGACCACGACATTCAGAAGACCACTCTGGAGGTGAAAGGCGACTGGAAACCGATAATCTTCCTGTTTACCGATGGCAACCCGACCGATGATTATCACCGGACTTTCAAACGATGGAATGATAAGTACAGGACGCACTGCAATATGGTGTGCATTTCCATAGGCGATAATGTCAATACCCTTATCCTCGGTCAGCTATCCAATAATATCCTATTGCTGAAACAGACCGACAAGGAATCATTCCGGCAATTCTTCAAATGGATAACGGCTTCCATAAGGACGTCGAGCGTGGCTGTGGAGGAGACCGGTGACGATGGTCTTAAGCTCCCATCCACATCAGGCATAAATCTTACGAAGGTAGAACCTGGCACCGGGGGCAAAGTAGATGAGAATTTCGCGGTAATGATGGGGAAATGCCAGACTACCGGTAAGCCGTATCTGGTCAAATTTGCCCGACGGTTTGGCAATCCGGAGGATATTGAGGATTTCATTCAGCAGGGATTCCGTCTCGTCGGCACGTATCCCATCGATGAGGCGAAATACGCGCAGCTTTCCGACGGTAAGGCTCTTGGCAAGAATATCAACACCAATCTTCTCTACGGACGTCCTACCTGCCCATGCTGCGGCAATCAATATGGGTTCGTGGTATGTGAATGCGGCAATATATTCTGTGCCGGAGAGAATGCCAACGACCATTGCCCATGGTGCGGTATGCAGGGCGAACTGGTCACTGTAGGCGAAGGTGGTATCGATGTAAAACGTACCCAAGGTTAATTAAAAAGGTTAACACCGGGATAATTACAATGGACTACTCTAATGAATAATTACCGTAGAAAACGCGATTTCCGACGCGGTTACAATTCGGGAAACAATATTGATTCATGCAGGCTTTTAAAGTCGATGTTGTCGGAGAACGGGATTTCCGCCTCCACTCCTGAGACTAAGGATTTCATCCGATGGATGACGACTGAAGCATGGAATAATTATCAGAAAGATCGTATGGATAAGAAAATAATAGTCAAGAACCGGATAGACAGCCACCCTATCGTGATTCCTAATGCCACAAAAGGGAAGCATTATTCCTCTCCGGTAATAACGCTTCCGACAGAGGATGCCTTCGACTTCAGTATAGAGGGTCCGGATGAGTTAGGACTCATTGTTCTACATGACTCTGACGGCGTATTCAAAATTGCCGGCACTCCACAAGTCACAGGTGATTTCCACTTCACCCTGAGATATAAATATCACGGTTGGCTTGAAGGGGAACCGCTGCTTGAGCGCAAGATTCCGTTTGCTGTGAATCCCAATCCGCGTGATCTTTGGAAGGATATACCCACTCCAACCGATATTCAATTCTTTAAGGAGGATTGCGAGGCTGAACAGATTATCATAAAGGCAGGTCCCGACGGGTCACCAAGAAAGGATATGGTGGCGGCAAGCAAGCGCGGACGCAGCCATGCGCAGGAGGGAAAGGCTCGCGATGATCATTTCCGTCTGTTTCATTCCGACGACAACGATTGGTATATCATTGCAGTGGCTGACGGCGCAGGCTCAGCCCGTTTCTCACGAAAAGGTTCGGAAGTGGCATGCAATACAGTTGTCGATTTCTGCAAGACAAAACTTGCGGATGCGTCAGCTTTTGAAGAGAAAATCAATAACTACAGGAATGCTAACGATGAAGAGACTGCCCGCAAGATCTTGGGGGATGCTGTATATTCTATCGTAGGTAACGCAGCATTCATGGCTCATAAGGCGATAAATGCACTCTCGGATAACGTAGAGGGGACTAAACCGAAGGATTTCGCCACTACCCTTCTGCTTGCAATCTGCAAGAAATTGGATTTCGGATGGTTTGTAGCCTCATTCTGGGTAGGCGATGGCGCGATGTGCATCTACAATCGTGAGAAACACACGGCAAGGCTTCTCGGGGTGCCTGATGAGGGGGAATTTTCCGGTCAGACAAGATTCCTGACCATGCCTGAGATATTCCGCGACGCCAGATCGCTATATCAGCGGCTAAGATTCGGCATCGTGCCAGACTTCACCGCCCTTATGCTCATGACCGACGGCGTGAGTGACCCGATGTTTGGCACCGAAGCCAACCTGAATAATATCGACAGATGGGACGACCTTTGGGATAAGCTATCCAACGGTTTCCCGGAGGATGATATACCGGGAGTGGATCTATCAGACGACAATGAGAACGTGAAGGAGGGTCTGCTCAAATGGCTCGATTTCTGGAAACCGGGTGAACATGACGACAGAACCATCGCAATATTATACTGACAACTGACTTATGGCAAATACTATTACCCTTAAGGCCACCGACGGTTCGACAGTGCAATTTGTCGATGAGGTAATCGGCTCAGGTGCTATGAAAGATGTATATTTCAGCCCCGACAAGAGTTATGTGGTAGGTTTTTTCCGCACCCCGCAGGATGCGAATGCCAAGGACCGCCTGCATAATATCACCGGCATATACCGCGACAAGATTTTCAATCAGCCGGGCGGCGACTATTGGGATAAACTCTTCTGCTGGCCTACGAAGCTGGTGGAATGGGAAGGGAAACTCGGTGTGGTAGTTCCCGCCTATCAGAAGCATTTCTTCTTTGAAGGGGGGAAATTCAAAGGTAAGGAGAAAATCGGTAAATGGTTCGCATCAGCGAAGCTGCGCAACCGTTTCGTGGAGCATGAGTTTAAGGGGACTTGGCTGACGCATTTCCACATGCTGATACAGATAGCGCGTGCCGTGAAACGTCTGCATGCCGCCGGTCTCGCTCACTCCGACCTCTCCTACAACAATGTGCTTGTAGACCCGAAGACCGGCACCGCCTGCGTGATTGACTGCGACGGACTTGTGGTGCCGGGGAAATATCCGCCGGACGTGGTGGGTACGCCCGACTTCATAGCTCCGGAGGTGCTTGCGACAAGATCCCTGAAAATTGGCGATCCGAATAAGAAGTTGCCGAGCATACAGACCGACAGACATGCCCTTGCCGTGATGATATACATGTATCTGCTTTATCGTCATCCATTACGAGGGGGAAAGGTCAACGACCTTGATCCTGCCAAGGATGAGGAGCTTTCCATGGGAAGCAAGGCTCTATTTATCGAGCACCCATACGATACGAGCAACCGTCCGAAGATCGCCAACATGGCTCCGTCGGAACTGCCACAGGGGGATGTGGAGAAACTCCCCTACTCTATCTGCGGACCATATCTGAAGCAACTTTTCAATAAGGCGTTTATCGACGGGCTTCATAACCCGGCTCTGCGTCCCACTGCTGACGAATGGCTGACCGCCCTTGTGAAGACCACCGACCTCATGCAGCCATGCCAGAATCCCAACTGCGAGGCAAAATGGTTTGTATTCGACAATACCACGAAACCCCGGTGTCCCTTCTGCGGAACGGAGTATCACGGACAGCTACCGGTGCTCAACCTGTATTATTCTCCGAAACCGGGTGTGTTTAAACCGGAGAATTATCGGCTTATGGTGTATCATCACCAGTCATTATATATGTGGCACGTCAACAGATTCATTTTCCCGAATGAGAAACTGACCGCCGAAGAGAAGCGTCCCGTGGGTGACTTCCACTTCCACAATGGCAAATGGATACTCATTAACCGACGTCTCCCCAACCTATGGGATAAGGACACCGACAAGAAGATTGAGATCGGACAAGCCGTAGAGCTGACAGAGGGTAAAAAGATACTCCTCGGCAAGAACGACGGCGACCGCCTCATCGTGGTCCAGCTCGTCAACAACTGATCCTACCTCAAAAGCAAAACAGCCCAATAACCACTGACAAACAACGCCGCCGGAGAATCAACCCCTCCGGTGGTGTTTTACTATTCCTCTGGCAGAAGCATCTCTATGAGCCTACGTTTTGTCTCAAGAGTGAGTTGATAAATATCAAGTGAAGTCATTTCCTCATATATAGGCATATTGGGGCGGATGAATCTTCGCCTATGATTACCGTCGATAATCGCTGAGATTTCATAATGACGTTTCGAATTGACAGAGAGAACTACATCCCGTATTACACGTCCAAATGAATCTACAAATTCATCTTCTGTATCATATACGCCGGCATCATAATCAAATGCTGTGAGATTATCCGAAAGAGTCTTCTGAATCAAACCTCTCCACGGCTGACTGAGATTATTTTTATCGGCATATTCATCAAAACGTCTGATTGATGCCGCCACCTCATCAATTATGGTCTGTGCATTCCGTATATCATTCCGATCGGCAAATTCAAGCAAATCAGACTTTGTTATTTCCGAGATTTTTCCACCGATGCTTAGTCTTCGTTCTATATTCGGACCGGTACCGTTCACATTGAATATAAACGTCACGTCATAAGCAGGAGCAAGTCTCCAACAATTATCTTCAAGAACAAATGAGAAGTTCTTGCTATGGTCATCCGTATTATTTGTCATGACATTGAAGACCATACGCCGATATAGTTGTTCTATATCTGATTCCAATAAGGATAGCTCTCTGCATGTATTTACAAAATCCTCATAACTCCGAGCTTCCGGATTGATTGCCGCAAGGGTCTGCACATAGATTTTCTTACCTCCTACACGATCAAAACGATGCGTCAGGAAATGGTTGACACCCTCCACTGTAAACAATCGACATTCTTCCATGTCAATACCCGCGTTCCGTGCCATATCAAAATAAGCTGTCTCAATTTCCGCAGTCGGCATTTGCGTGTCGCCAAATTTAAGGATGTAATACTCAAAACCATCAAGTCCGTCAATCTGACCGGAACGTATTTCTCCCGTAACAGTATTGATTGCAATTATGGCTTTCATCTGTCTGCCTCCGGCTGAAGTACCGACTGCAAGTAATGACTGCAACGTCAACCCCTCGTTATGAGTAAGTTTCGCATCCCCACGTTCCTCAAGTATTTTTAGCGACAGATCGTATAGTTTTGTAATGTCTACATCATGAGGATGAGTCAACTCTGATGCTGCAGGCTCATACTCCAATGCCCCCATTCCTCTGTTACCGATAAACATCAGTTTATAAAGAGGAGTAACTTTATTACGGGGAATCTTATTCTCCTTAACCCACCTGTCAAAAAGAGTATTGCCCATGAATCCGGCAACGAGTCTGCGATAAATGGAGGAAGCCCCTGATATATCGGACGATCATCGCCCAATATAGGCAACAGCATGTTTCTATGAGTCTTAGGGGAAAGAAGCGGCACAATATCCGGAATAGAATCCTTCTCACGAGAATTATATACAAAATATGTTCGCCGTGTAGCAGCATCCCATGCAAGTCTGCCAATCTCCTTACCCCATAGATTTACCTTCAGATATTTCATTTCTTTGAATGTCTTACGCGTTGCATCTTCTTGTCGTTGTCATCATATAGATAGGGCGACTCCGGCAATTCCGGCAACAACTGTTTCCAATTCTCGCCAAGACCTATCACCCTCAAAAGACGGAACAACGTACGGAATGAGATGTCGGTCATATTGCCGGTCTCAAACTTATAAAGTGTGGTCATACCGATTGAGGCTGCCACAGAAACCTCCTTGCGTGTCAGCCTTAATCTCATCCTGTAATCACGGAATCGCTCTCCAAGAATCCGCACAACGTCGGGCGTCGCCAATGACTTATCAGTAAATATCATCTTAATGAACTTTATAGCGTTATTTCATATATAACATTCCATATAATGATATTTACAAAGATAGACATAATTCCCGAAATATCAAAATTAACACATTCCCTTTAGTAGATGACAAAAATTAAATTTATGCTGTTAAACACTTAATTTTTAGTCGATTAAATTTGCAAAAGTCCCTGAAAATTAGTAATTTAAAGGAAAAGTTTGGACGCTTTTTCTCATGAAAACTACTAATTTCAAGGACTCGGTCAAAGTTAACCAAATCCTCCCGATTATGCAAGAGCACTTTGGTCAAAGTATGAATTTGGCACGCATAAAACTCATGGCGTTGCTGCTCCATGCACTCTGTGTGGTGCAGACTGTCAGCCTCCACAAACTGGCTGATGCGATGCCTACGGCTGTAGACAAGGATTCCAACCTCAGACGGCTCCAAAGATTCTTTGCCAAGTATGTACTTGACCTTGACATCATAGCCCGTATGATTTTCTCGCTGCTTCCTGTCAAGACCGGTCTTGTGCTGAGCATGGACCGGACCAACTGGAAGTTCGGGGAGTTCAATATAAACATCCTTATGTTGGGCATAACCTATAAAGGGATTGCCTTCCCTTTGATATTCAGCCTTCTTCCGAAACGTGGCAACTCCAACTGGGAAGAACGCAAGAAAATTATGGAACGTTTTATCCGTCTTTTCGGAGCGGAATGCATCGACTGCCTTGTGGCAGACCGCGAGTTCATCGGAAAGGAATGGACAGGATGGCTCAACAGCCGTCGCATACGGTATTACATCCGAATACGTCAGAACTTCTGGATTGTCAAGCCTTCCACCGGTGAGAGAATCCGAGCCTGGTGGCTGTTCAATGATTTGAAGGTCGGTCAGGAGAAATTCTTCCATACGCTCTTTCTTCACAAAGGTGAGTATGTCTATCTTGCCGGCAGCCGGATCAAAAACTCCGATGGTGTTCCGGAATTGCAGATTCTCATATGCTTCAATCGGCCCGAGGAGGCGATTTTGACATACAAAAAACGATGGGAGATAGAAACGGCCTTTAGAGCCATGAAATCTTCCGGCTTCAACATCGAGGATACCCATATGCGTGATATGGACCGCATCGCAAGACTTGTCGCGATGGTCTGCATGGCTCTTGTATGGGCGTATCTCGTTGGTGAACATAAAGATATAAATATTAAACCGATAAGGATTCTGAAACATGGAAGAAAGGCAAAGTCGCTTGTCAAATATGGATTGGAAGAGATTTCGACCATACTTATGCGTCCGACTTATACCCCAAAATTCGATGTTTTCAAATTTTTGTCATGTACTTAACACATTCCCAAAAGAAAGAAAAGAAGATTTAAGTCTCAAGACATAATCTAAATACCGATTTATTGCAATTTTATGGCGTTGACAAAACACCAACAAACACCGCTACCGGAGTGACTGATTCTCCGACAGCGGTACACTTTAAATTAAGCCTAAATTATTGTCCGGATCCAAATCTTGAAGTGTCAATATTTACCTCATTCTTAGGCTTGAAGCCATTGAAACGCCAGACGAAAGTACACTTGATGTTGTGGTTCATATCATGCGACTTCATACGATAATCTTGCCCTGAAAAGTCTATTTTAAATGTCGGATTGCATATATTGAAGATATCTGTGGCTTTCAGATCAAGTTCGCAACAGCGTTTCTTGCCGAATTGCCACTTAATACCGGCATCAATCTTCCACAGAGGATCCATACGTCCGCCGCCTTGTATCATGCCTGCCATATAAGAGGCAGACACTGATAATGATACCGGAGATGTCGGAGTAAAGCGGATTGTATTATCCCATCCGGCATAGATGCCCCAACGCTTATTATCAAAACTAAGATCATGGAATTTTACTGACTTCTGACGGGCATGGTAGACATTTAACGTGGCCGTTACATTCCAAACGTTTTTAACATCAAAAGGTAAATGAAGTTGCAACCCGACAGTACGTGAATAATCCAGATTCAGAGTCTGAAATATCAGATGAAGATCGGAGGTGGATTGATATGGAAGTTGCACGAAATAGTCATCGGCATAGAGTGCGTATAACGTGGCGGCATATTTCTGACGGAATATATAACTCAACTGTCCGGAATAGTTCATATATGGCTGAAGCGTGGGATTACCAAGAATCACCGAATAGTCGTTGATGTAGGATGTCCCTCCATGTAGTTCCCAATATGAAGGATACACACGTTGTGTGCTGACATTAAGTTGAAATATACTCTTTGGAGTCTCGTAATAAGTTGCGCCAAGCTGCGGGATCATATTCCAGTTGTGCCTGTAATCGTTGTGGAAATATTCCGCCTTTAGGGAGGCATTGAATGACAGTCCACATGCAAATGAAGCCTGACCTCCGATATAAGCACTTGCCACATCCTCACGCAAGGTGTTGTCAAATCCGCGTTGCTGAGGGAAGATGTATGTTTGACGGCTTTTATCATCCGAATGCTGATAATCCACACCATATCCTAATGTCCATACTCCTATGGAATGTTCCTGATCCAGATATGCGTGCCAGCGAGTTATGTTCTGATAATTTTCTGAATTAATTTGCTCCACATCTCCCCGGAAAAGATTCTGACATCTGTTTTCATAATAATGGGTGTAGTCTCCACCGATAGTAAGTCCGAATGGAGTTTCATATCGCAGAGCTATATTATGATAGCTTGTAGGCGACAAACCTTCATATATATTCTTGAAATCTCCGAATGTTCCGGCAGCAAGACTCATGTTGCGGATTCCCGATGTAATTTGTCCATTATAGGAGAATTTAAGTTTCTTATATGCTGCGGCGGCATATACGAGATTTGTCCATGCTTTACCTATCTGACTCATATCGTCCTCAATATTATGGAGAGTGCCATCAAGACGGTGATTGGAATATGTTTCTTGCCGATTGTAGGATTGCTTTCGGACGAGCGACCAATTCATATCGAATGTCCAGTCCTTGACAGCGTATGCAGCATTCAATCCCCCCGAATAGGATGCGTAGTTAGCCTGATTATATCCAAGCGTTGCCTGACCCATAAGACCATCCAAAGGTCTTGGAGTTCTCATGACAATATTGATCACAGCACCGTTGACGTGATACTTGGCAGGGGCAGAGTACATGATTTCTACATTCTTCAATCTTTCAACAGGAGTGGAATAAAGGAGTTGATATAGATTCTGTAATGGCATCGTAGTAGGTTCCCCATTAATGATAATAGAGACGGAGGATGCCCCGCTCAAACCTATCTCTCCGCCATTACTGACAACTCCAGGAAGATAACCTAATGCTTCCAATATATTAGTCACAGGTTTATCCTTGACGATAGTCGGTAAGTCAACTACCATAATGCCATCCTCTCCTTTGATTTGAGGTCTTTCCCCTTTCACTACTATCTCCTGCAGATTCTGACTACCGATACTGTCGGGAATCTCCTGTTGAGCCCTCATATAGGTAGACGCAGACAAGAGAGTTAGAATGATTGATATGCGCTTCATAATCGTTGATTTTATTATTATTGCGCAAAATTATAACTGTATTACGCTTAAATTCTTATCCACAGCCTTATTTAATCTTAAGTCTTCCCTTATTTAGTCTTAAATCTGTATTATCCCGGATAGCAATACGAAATATAATATGTAATTTTGTATCTAAGTAACCAGCCATATTAAAACTATACAATAAAATGGCTAATATTTTGAAGGAAATATGGAAGCCCGAAGATGGAGTAATGGGGTTCCATTATGACTGATGAGGGATTTCATAGTTCCTCAAAAGATGGTTATTTTAGTATCGTTTTAATATGGTTGGTTACTTATATAAATTTGTGTATGACAAAATTCAGAATAAATTCCATAATATTCATATCTGCCATTGCAGTCATTTTCGGCTGCAATCTATTTTATCTTGTAAAATTATATGGTTCTATCAGAAAAGATGTTGAGCGTGAGGTCATGACCGCAATGGCAGACGCTGATATTGACGACCTTATGTTTCGCGCAGGGAGAGCACAAGGATTGACGTCAAATGTACAGATGCAAGAAGACTCTACCACTCATACACCACCTAAAAAAGCTGAGGCAACTACCTATAGAGATGACAACGGACAACTTATATCCGTAAGGACCGAGGTTGACGGAAGTGTCGTGGAAGAGGTAGCTATGCTATCGGAAAACAGGACCTACTCAAATCAGATGGTAGACGCAATGAGCAGACAGTTCCATGTTATAATGGATAAATATATACCTTACGATATGGAAGTGATGGACAGCGTATTGAGCAATCAGCTTGCCAATAGATTCATCTATCCTGATTTCTTATGCGTGGAGGTCGTCAACCGCAACGATTCCGTCATCTACCGTAATGAAAATTTTAAAGGGGAGTCAGGATTGGATTCATTCCGTATAAACATCAATCCCAACGATGGAATATATTACAAAGCTTACATGACGCCTCTCACCCGTCACATACTGTCGCAGATGCTGGGTGTCATCATCACCGTTTTTCTTCTGATGGTAGCTTTTGCCGCTGCCTTCCTATATCTGTTCCATACTGTTTCCAAATTGCGTACCATAGAAGAAATGAAGGATGATTTTGTAAGTAACATGACTCATGAATTGAAGACCCCCATTGCCATAGCCTATTCGGCTAATGATGCATTGCTAAATTACGATATAACAAACGATCCTGACAAGAGAACTGCATACCTCTCCATAGCCTTGAAGCAACTCAAACGTCTTGGAGAACTTGTGGAGAATATACTTGCCATGAGTATGGAGCGGAGAAAAACAATGACTCTGAAACCGGAGAAAATCAAGTTGCCGGAACTCATTGGAGATATAGCTGAGGCGCAACGAATGAGAGGTGAGAAAGATATTGACATTGAAATTGATACGACAGATGATATTGAAGTGACTGCCGACAAGTATCATCTGACCAATGTGATTAATAATCTTATCGATAACGCGATAAAATATTCCGGTGAATCTGTCTCAATCCGAATATCCATTGATACAGAAAGCATTGGAATTACAGACAATGGCATAGGTATTCCATCAAAAAATCTACCTTTCATCTTCGATAAATTTTACCGCGTACCTCATGGCAACCGTCAAGATATCCGAGGCTACGGAATAGGATTATATTATGTAAGACATATCCTTGACAAGATGGGATGGGATATTTCTGTAAAGAGTCAGGAAGGACTGGGATCCACATTCACAATAAAATTTTGTAATCATGAATAAGATTCTTTTTGTTGAAGATGAGCGAGATTTGTCGCTGATTGTCTGTGATATTTTGCGGCAACAGAGCTATGATGTCATTTCTGTCTTCAATGGTATTGACGGTCTGGCTAAATACAAGGCTGAGGGAGCTGATCTCATTGTTGCCGATGTCATGATGCCCGGACTTGACGGGTTTGCTATGGCTCGGGAAATAAGGCGGCTATCAGCAAATGTACCCATAATATTTCTGACAGCAAAAAGCACTATTGATGATGTGGAGGAAGGTTTTGAAAGTGGGGCAAACGACTATTTGAAAAAGCCATTTGAATTACGTGAACTGCTGGTAAGAATCAAAGCATTGCTGCGCAATAAGGTCAAGGATATCGTTGCAGAGGATGTGATTTACCAAATCGGTCAATACCGATTCAACAAATCCGGACAGCTACTTATATTCCACGGCAAAGAGACCGCACTCTCCAATATTGAGGCACGTATATTGGATAAATTTGCCTCAAATATAGGGAAAACAGTCGATGCCTCTGAGCTTATGATAGCCGTATGGGGACGAGATGAACTAAGCAACCGCAACTCCCTACACGGCTACATCCATAAACTCCGCCGTATCCTGCGCCACGACACGACAATCTCCATAATCAACCAACGAGGATTCGGCTACATGTTAACTGTCAACAATTTTCATTAAGGTTCAAGGCGTTGCCAATGACTTATCTATAAATATCATCTTAATGAACTTTATAGCGTTATTTCATATATAATATTCCATATAATGATACTTACAAAGATTTAAATTATTCCTGAAATATCAAAATTAGCACATTCCAAACCGAGTTATCGCAGTCTGACACCTCCAAAAATGCCTATTTATCGCAGTCTAACACCACCAAAAATACATATTTATCGCAGTCTGACACCTCCAAAAATGCCTATTTATCGCAGTTTTCATTATTATTTACTTGATTATTAATAAAAAATATCATATCTTTGTATCCCAAAATTTATATTCTTTGATAAGATGGATAACAATACACTCTTAGAATTATTACGCGATCAGAAACAAGAACTCTCGCATTATGCCTCCATGCATTTTTGCAAAAGGAAAGAGGAGAAAGAAATTAATCTCAACAGCAAAAAAGCCCAAGTTGTAATTGGAGTAAGGCGTTGCGGAAAATCTACTTTATGCTATCAGGCTCTTACGGCTGCAAACGTAAACTTTGCATACGTAAATTTTGATGATGAGCGACTTGGAAAACTTGGAGCCGATAGTCTTAATGAAGTACTTCGTGCTCTTTACCAGATATATGGAGATTTTACTCACTTATTTATCGATGAGGCTCAGAATATTGATGGATGGCATCTGTTTGTCAATCGGCTGTTAAGGCAAGGATTGAAAATAATAATTACTGGAAGCAATGCCAAACTATTGAGCAGCGAGTTATCAACACATCTTACTGGCAGATATAATGAAATTGAACTGTATCCTTTCTCGTTTGGGGAATTTTGTGAAGTCCAAGAAGTATCTACCATTGATTTCACCACAAAAGGGGATGCTTTTTTAAGGACGGCCTTTGAGAATTATCTTCAGATTGGAGGATTTCCAGAGATTGCAAATGGCGAAGAGACACCGGAACCATATATCGACACACTGGTATCAAACATTATAGAACGAGATATAGTTCAACGTTTCAAAATCAAGTATAGAGATGCCTTTACCACTTTGACAAATCACATGTTGAACAACGCTCCTTGTGGAATAGTATTGACCAAACTTCAGCAGTTGTTTAATATAAAAACTGATCATACTGTTGAAAACTATTTAAGCTATATGTTTCAAGCTTACCTGATGATGCGTGTCCGGAAGTTTTCCACAAAAAGTAGTGAGCGTGTAAGAAATGCAAAATGCTATGTTGTTGATGTAGCTCTTATGAATGCCCGTAAGGATGCTTTTTCCGGAAAAAATCTCGGATTAAGATTGGAAACGGTTGTTTATATTGAATTACGTAGACGATATGGCGTTGGTTATGATATATACTTCTATCTGACCGATAGCTATGAGGTGGATTTTGTGGTTTGTCATCGTAACACAGTAATAGAGTTGATACAAGTATCGTATAACATTAGTAATGATAAGACATATCGTCGTGAATTGAATGCGTTGCTAAAAGCCTCAACTCCATTGAAGTGTAATAACCTTACACTTATCACTGCTTTTGATGAGAAAACAATTGAGGAGTCTGGCAAAACTATCAATGTACGCGCAGCCTATAGATGGCTATTATCCTAAAATCTTGATAAGTAACCGCATCAAATATCAGATACCATTTATTAGATTACAAAGAGAATGTGCCCCTCCCGAAAGGATTGATTCTTCTCATGCAAAAATAAGCATCATCTATGCAATGGTGATTCCTAAGATAAATGCAAATAGAAAAGTATTGGCATTTCTTGGCAAATGATAATTAATTTAAGTTTCGCAAGTTTTCCAACTTGCTTCACTTAAATGGTTTATGGTTTAATGTTTATGGTTTATGATCATTAAATTTTGTATAATGAAAAGATTCGTGGATTTTCGTGAATCTTAAACCTTAAACTATAAACTTTAAACCACTGAAGTGCAGCTTGCGAAACTTCAGTAATTAATTTTTAAACAAGTCTTTTTCTAATACTTTATCAGGATCTGCTGAAGCTTTGAGCGATACTCACTTGGAGTTGGTCCTTTAAACTTTTTAAATATTCTTATAAAGTTTGATAAATTATTAAATCCACAAGAATAGCAAATCTCATTTATTGAGTGAGTCGTATCTATCAACATTTGTGAGGCTTTACCTATCCTCACGCTGTTAAGATAGTCGATAAAAGAACATCCTGTTTTCTTTTTGAAGAAATGGCTGAATGCTGATTCCGACATATTTACAAGTTTTGCAACATCCGACAGTTTTACAGAATCCTGGAAATTTTTCTCAATATAATCGCATACTTTTGTGATTCTCCTACTCTTGAATGCTGTCAAGGCTTCATTTGCGTCATAATAGTTACTGACAAGCATCTCCTTGTTGGCAATAGAAAGATCGTAAAGTATAGAAAGGAAGTCAAGCACCGTATGAAACCCCTGTAACCGAGTAAGTCTTAATATCTTATCAGCAATTAGCACCTTCGTATCGTTGGAGAATGTAAGTCCTCTTCGTGACTCTATCAATAGTTGACGAATAGACGCAAACATACGCTTATTTAATATAGGAAAGTTAAGCAACTCTTCAGAAAATTGAATTGTAATCACATGATTACCCTCTTGTCTCGTCCCTTTCCAAGCATGAGGTATATTAGGACCAAGCATTACCAGATCCGGACTTGAAAATTTTTCATCGCTATCCCCGACCACCCTTGTGCCTTCATCATTAAGAACAAGATTAATTTCATAATCCGAATGATAGTGCACAGGATAATCAAATTTTGCATTAGGATGATCCAACAAAATAAATAAGTCATCATCCGCAAGAGGAGTTATCTCTTTTTGATAGTCTTTCATTATTATACCATAATATTATTAATAGAGTTGTCTAAACTTCAATGCTACAAAATTAACAAAAATAATTAAGATGCAAATTCAGTATTCAAAAAAGTATAATCTTTAAGCCAAAAAATGTTTAACAAAAATCTAAATAGATGCTAATTTTGCAGCGTAATAACCAAATCTTTTCATATCGTGGAACAATTTCATATAAGTACATTAGATTTAACTGTAATCGGAGCATACCTACTTTTTATAATATGGTGGGGACTCCGAAATGGAAAAAGCGACGATTCTCAATCTTATTTTTTGGCAGGACGCTCTATGCCATGGTGGGTCGTAGGTCTTTCGCTTTTCGCGGCAAGCATTTCAAGCACCACACTTATCGGTCAATCCGGAGATGCGTATCACACAGGGTTGGCTGTATTCAACTATAATCTTACGGGTATAGCTGTGATGGTATTTTTTGCAATCTGCATACTTCCGTTATACCTTAAATCCAAAATCTTTACAATCCCGGAATTTCTTGAAAGAAGATTTGACAAACGCTCCCGCTACTACTTTTCCGCTATATGCATAATCGGAAATATCTTCCTTGATGCAGCCGGAGCCTTGTATGCAGCCGCTCTTATTATAAAGTTGATAATGCCCGAAACGGATCTTCAGTTGATAATCATAATATTTGCAGTTATCGCTGCATCTTATACCATACCTGGAGGATTATCATCGGCAATTAACGCCGAAATAATTCAGGCCGCCATATTAATACTTGGATCGATAATGCTTACCATACTTTGCTTCATGCAAGGAGGTGATTATTTTACAAATCTTTTTGCCAGCGGCGACATATCGCTCAAGCTAATCCGGCCATTAGCCGATAATGCAACACCCTGGCTCGGTCTTATTGTTGGAATGCCAATTACCGGACTTTACTTCTGGGCCAACAATCAGACCCTTGTACAGAGAGTATTGAGTGCAAAAAGCATCGAAGAGGGACGTAAGGGAGTAATATTCACCGGATTCCTCACAATGCTCACTCTAATTATCATTGCTATCCCGGGGGTAATTGCAAGAGATTTATTTCCGGGACTTGAAAAACCAGATATGGTTTATCCCAATATGGTATTAAATCTTATGCCAATCGGATTGCTTGGAGTTATGCTGGCTGCGCTTTTGTCAGCTTTAACGTCAACACTGTCTGCAATCCTAAACTCAACCTCAACACTCTTCACAATAGACTTTTATGCCCAGTTCAACAAGAAAGCATCATCTAAAAGGCTTGTTGTGATAGGCAAAATAGCCTCTTGTGTCATAATAATTCTTGCTGCCCTCTGGGCTCCATTCATAGGACATTTCGGTTCGCTACTTAAATACTATCAGGAGATGCTGTCATATATCGCACCCCCCATTGTCGCTGCCTTCATATTAGGCATCTTTTCAAAACGAACAAATGCAAATGGCGCGTTTGTCGGATTAATAATCGGTTTGGTAGTGGCAATTGGTCTGCTGTTCTGCAAAAATATGATATTCGGCAATCTTCACTTCCTTTATATCGTGCCAATACTGTTTGCACTCAGTCTTATTGTAATGTGGTCAATAAGTATAATCGGCAAACGTCCGGAAGAGAATAAATTGCTAACCACTACATTCCGCTATGAAGAGTTCAAATCCGAAATCATTTCAGCCTATAATTCCAACTGGTTGTCAAGCTATCTGTTTTGGGCAATCCTACTCTTGATAATAAGTGGATTCGTTTGGATTCTATTCAGCTAAACATATATTCAATACTTCTAAATTTCATACAATATGAAACTGAAAAAACATAAAAATAATCCGATACTTTCTCCCAATGAGGGAAACGAATGGGAATCTCTTGTGACTTGTAATCCAGGAGTAGTATATGACAATGGAGTATATTACATGCTCTACCGGGCTGCCGGAAATGACAAGGAACACGTGATCCGATTCGGACTGGCAACAAGCACAGATGGATTTAATTTCAAGAGAATGTCATCCAAACCTGTATTCGGTCCCAGTCTTGATGGTCCTGATTCAGGTTGCGTAGAAGATCCACGTATAGTTAAGTTTGGAGAAAATTTCTTTGTCACCTATGCCTACCGCCCATTTCCCCTGGACAATACTGGAAAATGGCGCATGATGTGGTAGAGACTCCTGATTGTGATGAATTCATGCCCAAGGCGATCCGTGATAATCTCGGCAATACCGGGCTGGCGGTTACTAAGGATTTCTATACATACCGTCGGTTAGGCAGAATCACGTCCCCGATTCTTGATGATCGTGATGTAATCATATTTCCCGAAAAAATCAATGGGAAATATGCGCTTCTGCATAGACCTAAACAATATATCGGGAGTAAATATGGAACTGACTATCCTGCAATATGGTTAAAGTATTCTGATGACCTTCTTGACTGGGAATCAAAGGATAGCCATTTGCTTCTTACCGGAATCGAAGGCACTTGGGAGGAAAAAATCGGTGGAAGCACACCTCCGATTATGACGGAACGCGGATGGCTTATGCTCTATCACGGTGTGGAACATGGTGGAGTCGGGCACTATAGAGTAGGCGCACTATTGCTTGACAAAGAAAACCCACTCAAAATCATCGGACGAACAACTGAGCCAATTCTTGAACCGGATTCAGAACATGAACTCATCGGTTACTATAACGGCTGTGTTTTCCCAACCGGCAATGTGATTGTAAAAGGCAATCTGCTTGTTTATTATGGTTGTGCCGATAAGCATATCGGGCTTGCAAGCTGTGTCCTTGATGAGCTGCTTGACCATCTTGAATCAGAAGAATGCAAAATTGCAGCTGAAAACAGTGTTAAAAACATCATTGTGCGCGATTAACACTTGTTAAAACAAATCAATCCAACCGACAATTCAAAAAAGTATAATTATATAGCGTAAAATAGTAGATTTCATTAATTCATTCATAGTAACTTTGTGACCAAGATATTGCAGTATTTTTAAGTGACAAGTAACTAAAAAAACCTTACCAAAACCAATATTATCATGAAACAAGGAAGAAAAGCCTTTGAAGTCATGTTGCCGCTGATAGTATTTTGTCTGCTACTTGGCGGTTCTTTGACCGGCTTCGCACAATCCTCCGGACAAATTGATGTCTCCGGCGTGGTTGTAGACGAAAGCAATGAGCCTTTAATAGGCGTTTCCATTAGAATTGATGGTACCAGTCTTGGCACCACCACTAATATTGATGGAGAATATAGTATAAAAGGAATCGCTAAGGATGCCACCTTGATTTTCTCTTATGTGGGTATGAATCCTCAAAAAGAGCAGGTCAAAGGTAGAACAAAAATTGATGTGGTTCTAACCACGGATGCAACAATGCTTAATGAAGTTGTTGCCATCGGTTATGGAACTGTAAAGAAAAGTGACCTAACAGGATCCGTAACATCGGTAAAACCTGAAGCAATAACCACTACCCCGTCAAACTCCGTTGAAGGACTGCTACAAGGACGCGCAGCCGGTCTGTCGGTCAACAATTCATCTCAGGATCCGGGTGCAGGTTCAACAGTACGCATAAGGGGTGCGAGTTCACTAAATGGATCAAACTCCCCACTTGTCGTGGTTGATGGTTTCCCGTTAGGAGATGCGGGCGATCTTAAGCAAATAAACCCTGCAGATATAGTAGGCATTGAGATTCTCAAAGATGCATCAGCCTCTGCGATCTATGGTTCTCGTGGTGCAAATGGTGTAATCATGATTACGACAAAGAAAGCAAAAGAGAGTAAAACCATCGTCAATATCCGTCAGCAGATTACATTATCTCAAAAATCAACGAAACTTGATTTATGGCGAGATCCGGTCTTGATGGCCTCCCTTAACAACGAGGGTCGTATAAACGGTGGGCTTGATCCCCTCTATGTCGGAAAGGTAAATTCTACAGGCATATACTATCCTTCTATTGAAGAACTCATGACTACATGGGATATCAATACCAGATGGGATGAAATTACGCTTAGAGATCTCCCTGTATCCAATAATACCACTGTTGCTGTGCAAAGTTCAAATGAGAAGACCAATTTTGCATTGAGTGCTAATTATTACACTGATCAGGGTCTGTTTATAAATGACGATTACAAAAAGTATGGCTACCATCTAAGTGTGGAACACCAGCTTTTCAGCAACTTCAAAATCCGTGTCATGAACATTCTCAGCCGTAATGTCAGGGATAACAATAGCGGGTTGGCATACTGGAGGAATCCGATTTTCCCTGTATATGATGAAAATGGTGATTACTACCTTACAAATTCACAAGACTATGAGCACCCTGTCGCCATCACGGAGCATCGCAAACAGCAGTCTAAAGGTATTGATGTAATTTCATCCGGAACTTTGGATTGGCAGATAATACCGCAACTTAATTTGACAACTCAACTTAACTATAAGTATGGCAGTTCGATAAGTGATAAATATTATCCAAAAAAATATACGGAAGCCGGTACATTTAGTAACGGACAGGCACAAATTGACAATTGGCAAGGACAAAATCTTGTTTCAGAAACTTTCGCCAACTATAATCAAGATTTTGATAAGCACTCGCTGAGTGCAATGGCAGGATTCTCGTATGAGACATATACGGAACGAAGTTCAGGACTCACTGCACGTAATTTCGTAAATGAAACCCTTGGCAATGAGAATATGGGAGCCGGAAACCCGGAGCAAAACAGCCTCTCTAATGGCAAGTTGGACACGAAACTCGTCTCATATATGGGCAGGGTAAACTATACATTCGACAACAGGTATCTTGCCACTGTAACATTTCGTGCAGACGGTTCTTCCAAATTTGGAAAAAACAATAAGTGGGCCTACTTCCCTTCGGGGGCAATAAGTTGGAAAGCGCATCAGGAAGAATTTATCAGCAGGCTCGGTATATTTAATGAGCTTAAATTCCGTGCCAGCTATGGTGTCTCCGGTAATCAGGGTATCAGTGCCTATCAGACATTGAGCAGATACGGCACAGAAAAGTATTACAACAATGGATCTTGGGTGACGACAATCGGTCCCGGCTACGTTTCCGGATGGACCGGCCAGGGTGGCATCAATCGCGTATGGAGTGGCATACCTAACCCCGATCTAAAGTGGGAATCAACACAGCAGTTTGACTTTGGCATAGACATGGGGTTCTTCAATAACCGTCTGCGCATAGGCTTCGATGCTTATATTAAAAAGACTAAAGATTTGCTACGTCAACGCAACCTTGCACCATCATCCGGATACGACAGGATGTGGGTTAACGATGGAAATATTGAGAACCGCGGTGTAGAATTGTCAATTGATGGCATCATACTGAGCACTCCTGAATGGAGATTGAACGGAACACTTATCATGTCACATAATAAGAATAAGATTACCAATCTTGGCAATACCTTGGAATCAGGGCTCATTGAGGATCCAATGACAGGGATGCTGTTTGAATATTCCGGCAATAGTTATGAGAAATATCGCGACTATATCAATATTCTTGCTATCGGACAGCCAATGAATGTGTTCTATGGTTATAAGGTCGATGGAATCGTACAGACACTTGACGAAGGCATCCGTGCCGGTCTTGACGGAGAGTATGCTCAGCCCGGTGAATTCAAATATGTTGATCTAAATGGTGATGGATCAATTACTGAAGCCGACAAAACCATCATTGGTGATCCTAATCCGGATTTGACAATGAGCCTGCAACTTAACCTCGGATGGAGGAACTGGGACTTGGGGGTATTCTTCAATGGTGAATTTGGTAAGGACGTCTACAATACAAAGGCGTTTGGTGAACCGAGCAATCAACCCCTTCGTTGGACTATCGACAATCCGACAAATAAATATCCGAGCCTGCGCGATGGTAGACAGTCAATGGTTTCTGACTGGTGGGTTGAAGACGGATCTTTCTTAAGAATACAGACTTTGACTTTAGGATATACTTTCAATTTCAAAAATTCTTGGATTTGTGATAAAATTCGTCTGTATGCCAACGTGTCTAACCTATATACATTCTCCAAGTTCAAAGGCTATGATCCTGAAGTCGGGCTAAATGGCGTATATACCGGTGGATATCCCCGTCTTCGCAAATGGACTTTTGGAGTTGACTTTACATTTTAATAAAATCCTAACATGATAACTACTAATAAAATTCTCTCGCTTATGGGTGGGATGGCGATAATGCTATCCTCCTGTAACTTGGACGAAACTCCTTATGGGTTTTATTCAGAGGATAATTTCTATAAAACTGAGGCTGATGCAGAGGCTGCCGTCAATTATGCCTATGGTTGCATGAATTTCCTCGAATATTCACGATCGATATTCTTCTTGGGCGATATGCCGACTGAAGCTTTGACAACCAAGAGTGATGCCACAATGGACAATCAAGACATCAATAACTGGAAGGTGTCAAATTTCAAAACAAACAAAACTCTTGAGAATTTCTTCAAATACAGCTTTATCGGTATAAACCGCGCCAATGCCGTGATAAAGAATATTCCCAAATGTAATTTCAGCCAGGATATTAAGGATCAGTATTTAGGAGAAGCATATTTCCTACGTGCTTACAATTATTTCAGCCTGGTCCGTAATTTCGGACTGGTTCCCATGCATAATTCTGTAGTGGAAACTCTCGATCAGACTTCCGCACCACTTGCATCAGATATCGATGAATTATATGATCTTATTCTCGGCGACTGTCGTAAAGCTGCCGATTTAATGCCTGTCTATGACGCTCCGCGCCTTGGCCGTGCCGATAAAGTTGCTGCAAAAGCCCTTGCTGCAAAGGCTTATCTGTATGTCGCTTCTGCTAAAGAGCATGGAGTAAAACTTTATCGCGATATGCGTCGTGATACGGAAGAGATGTATGATAGTGCCGCTTATTTCGCCAATCAAGTTATCACTGAACAACATGTCTATGGTTTCGAGCCAAACTTGCTTGATATATACGATGTCGAGAAGGCAAACGGACCTGAACATATATTCATGATGGCAATGGACCGAAGCGGGACGAGTGAGGGCGAGTTTTCCAAAATATCCAAGATGTTCATCCCGTATATCGATGGCGCAACAATCTACTTGAAACAAGGAGATTCTGAAGAGTTTATACCTTCTCATGATGGATGGGGTGAATACCAGACGACACAAGCCTTCTATAATTCATTTGAAGATAATGACAAGCGTAAGACTCATCTGATCTGTGACAAGGTTTATAATGCGAATGGAGAAGTAAGTGCGAAATATCCCGACAACTTCCAATATCCCTTCAGCAGAAAATATATTGACCCTAAGTTTTCAGGAGATAAGACAAGCACTCGCCCGTTCCTTATTCGGTTCTCAGATGTGGCGTTGATTTATGCGGAAGCTGCGGGTCCTACCGCACAATCATATCAACTTGTCAACTACATCCGGAATCGAGCGGGACTGTCTGACCTGCAACCCAATCTGTCAATGACAGACTTTCGGGAGGCAGTATATAAAGAACGTGGTTTTGAACTATCCCATGAGGGTGATCGCATGTATGACATTCGTCGCTGGAACAGGATTGGGGAAATTCCAGAGGCTCGGGGAATGTCGGAAGATGATATCACATTCTATCCTATCCCTCAAGCTGAGATAAATCTAAATGGTAGCCTTAGATAATGACAATAACAATGAATACAATATATAAAATTCTCGCTTTGGCATGTGCCGCTGCCGGATTCCAATCTTGTGAAAAAGATTTGCAAGATGAGATAAATGACGGCAAATGGAATCATGAACGTCAAGTCATTGATATTAAATTTGAGAATCAGATAGGTGTTGCAGAAATTGAAGCCGTAGATGCCACAACAGGCTTAATTGAGCTTTCAATAAATGTCAATGCTGTGCCGGATCTGTCTAATATCAAAATAACCAATCTGCAACTCTCCTATCAAGCTAATTCTTCTGTGGGGATAGGCGATGTCCTTAACTTCGAGAATCCGGAGCGGACTGCTACCTTGTCTGTTAATTCTGCTACAGGTGAATATCGAGACTATACAATTCATGTCTCTGAATTTACAGAATCTGTAGAGGGGAAATGGGCAATCCAATCACTCAAAATCTATGGTGGAACAGGTCCGGAATATGGAGGAGGTGCAGTAATGGCATTTACCGATAAACCTTGGTGCTGGAAGGAAAACGAAGGACCGGCTTGTGAGATTGACAACGTGCTGACGTTTACAATGACCGGTGTGTCAGACAACGGTAATACTAACGGCATCTGCATAAATGAAGCTGGCGCAGACGGCAAATATGCCGACTTCACTTATATCGGTAATAATCCTGAAAATCCCGGTCAGGCTGTAAATCTCGACCATTTCTACCGCCAGATTCCCATTGGCGAGAGTAAATGGGAAAGGGACTATGCCGAGAATACAATTACTTTTACAGACAAGGATGGAAACGTGACTGTTGGGCGTCTTGAAAATGCCGGCACCGAAGATCTTGGATATGATAAATCATTTACCATCACAGATAATGCCTTTACATTTACTCTGAATGGTACAGATGACTGGACAAATATTTATCAGGATTACGACAAATTTGTCAAGAAACCTCGTAAATATTGGATCTCTGTGAAAAAGATTTGACACGTATTTAGTAAGAATAATAAAGATTAGTTCTTAAGTGGCATGAATAAGTTAAAGATTGTTTTAAGGTTACTGATGACATTGATCGGTTGTGGATTTCCGGCGTCCACAATCGGTCAGGTCATCCTTTCTATTGATGAAACGTCTGTCATCAGTAATGAATATATAGGCAACGGTGTTCAGTGGGATCCATATACAATGGATTATGGACATGGTCGTTTGACATTCTCTGATGCAGACATAGCAAAAATCTATGAGCGTCTTGATTTTATGCAACCCGCCATAGTCCGCATGATGATTAATGCTTCTTCTCTTTCCTCCGAAAATGGCACTCCGGATTTCAATAATTACTATCCAAATGTCGAGTTCCTCCTCAAATATTGTCAAAGTCGTGGAATTGACGTTGTATTTGGAGATTGGGGTGGCTCTTTAATCAGCCACAACGACAAATTAATCAATAGGAAGAATATAACCACGTTGGTATCATTTATTCGTTATCTTCTTGATGAGAAGGGAATGGATTGCATACGCTACCTGAACTTTGTGAACGAGCCAAATGGTTATTGGTCTGCAACTGATGGAGACTTTGAATTATGGCGCGACGGGATGAGGATTATCCACTCAGAAATAGAGAAACAAGGGCTCGCAAACCGCATATCCCTTATTGGTCCGGATGCTGCCATCTGGACCACGGATGAAACTTGGTGGATAGAAAAAACCGCATCTGACATAGGGAATATCATCGGGCTCTATGATATTCATACATATCCATCAAAATATACTGTCAATACAAATCAATATTACGAAATAATCAAAAGCTATCGTGATTGTGTCCCGGCTAATCATAAAATCATAATGGGGGAAATCGGACTTAAATATGTAGCCCCGGAAGACAAAGCCCTTAATGAATTGAATCGACTTCGTGCAGAAACTTATAAATATGCTTCTATTGAAGACTCTCAAATGTCGGTGTATGACGTGGCTTATGGATTGGATATGGCTGACGCTCTTGTCCAGACTTTACAGGCAGGCTATTCAGGGACAGTAGCCTGGATGCTTGATGATGCCATGCATAACAATGAAGCTCCGGATAAGCTGAAAATATGGGGATTCTGGAATAGTTTTGGCGATGAATTTTTCGGTAAAGATCAGGAGAAAATACGTCCCTGGTTCTATGCCTGGTCGATTCTGTGCCGTTCAATTCCGCGTGGGTGTGAGGTCATTAATGTAAAATCCAATGCTCCCGGCTCTCTAAAAAGTGCCCTTGTAAGAAAGGATGGTAAATATTCTTTAATCCTTTTGAATATTTCTGAAGCAAATTTATCGGCATACATTAATAGGGAGATGACTTCTTTCATCCCCGGTGCTAAAGTTTCAATATACAATGAGAATGTATTGAATAACCTTTCTTCGGAATTATCGCTTCCGGAGGAGAATAAAGCCTGTATATCTCATGAAGGGGATATTCTATCTGTCCCTGCAAAATCATTAGTGATAATCAGTAACATTTTATAATATGAAATTTCCATCATTGATAATTACTTCTGCCTGTTGCGCTGCAATGTTTACATCGTGCACCTCTTCCGGTTCTATGGATTTTACCGTGACTGATGAGGTCATAAACGCATCCTACATCGGCAATGGAGTGGAATGGGATCCGTATGACGAGGCTGAAAGTTGGGGCGCACCAATCTCTGAAGAGGATTGGACAAAACTAACCAAACGTCTTGACTACATGCGACCACAATATATCCGCTGCATGATAAATAGTCCTTTCCGCTATTACGATGTCAAAACAGGGGAATATAATAAAGAAGACAATTTAGAGTCAATTTGTAGGCTTCTACAATATTGCACGGATAATGACATAACCGTGATTTACGGAGAGTATAATCCTCCCTCCTGGGATATGAAAGATGATTCCCGATGGGTGGAGATGGCTGTAGATTATCTAAATATGCTCGTGATTGATAAAGGTTTTTCATGTATAAAGCATTTTGTCATTTTCAACGAACCGGACGGAGATTGGGCATCCACTAACGGGGATTTCAATCTGTGGTATTCAATGGCAGAGAAATTTTATAAGAAAATGGCAGAGTATCCCGGCTTGCTTGATAAGGTATCTCTTGCCGGACCTGATGTAGTTGCCGACTACCATAACCGTAATTCCGATCTAAATACCACTGGATGGCTTACAGAGACTGTCAAGAATGCTGATTCAATTATCGGATTATACGACATTCATGCTTACCCCGGTCAAGCTGAAGTATTATCCGGTAAATATGCCGGTCTTCTAAAAGAATACAAATCTCTTATACCTGAAAATAAGCAGATTGTACTTGGAGAAGCCGGATATAAGTATTGGCGAGAAGCAGACTCCTTGCTGATGGCTGAATATAATCGTCGTGTTGAAAATCATCCTTTCACTAAAGGGAGTGATTGCAATATGCTTGTCTACGACTATTTCTATGGTATTGACATGGCTATACTGGCAACGGAGGTAATGAACAATGGATTTTCAGGTGTTGCGGCATGGATGCTTGACGACGCCATGCATTCACAAGGAGATTCAGGTAAGCCCGAAGACATTAAACTGTGGGGTATGTGGAACATCTTGGGCAGTGAGGTCTTTAATGATCCATCACAGGAAGATATACGCCCGTGGTTCTACTCCTGGTCATTGATGTATCGTTTCTTTCCTACCGGCTGCGACATTGTGAAAGTCAATCATCCGGAAGATGATGATATTTTCACCTGTGCGGCAAAATATGATGGGAAATACACCATAGCATTGATCAATAAAGGGGACTCTGAAAAATCAATTACAATAAAACTCCCTAACGGGACAGCTAATGCCGACGTCTACAGATATGAGGAAAATGCCATGACTCTGGATAATGACGGCTTCCTCCTACCGGAACAATCAGATATCTCTAATAATACCTTCAGCACGAAACTCTCCCCCCTATCTATGGTTTTACTAACACAACTAAATTAACAATATCATGAACCTCAAATCAATTTTAAGCATTTGCAGCCTGGCATTCATAGCATACAGCACAGCCTCATGTTCAGGTAACGAGCCGGATAAGCCTTCATCCGGTAATGAACAGGGTCAAGCCATCACTTTAAGTATAGTAGACAAACAAGCCACGCCTGAGACAAAAGCTCTATATTCCAACTTATGGACGATAGGTCAGAAAGGCTTCATGTTCGGTCATCATGATGACCTTATGTATGGCAGAAAATGGTATGACGAACAAGGCAGGTCTGACACAAAAGATGTCTGTGGCGATTACCCCGGTGTATATAGTCTTGATTTTGCCGAGTTAATGGACGACAGATACATTGACTCTGAATCTACAAATATACGTCGTCGTTGTATACTTGAAGCTCGTGACCGTGGAGAAGTAATCATTGCATGTGCGCACCTCAACAATCCTCTCACAGGTGGCGACTCTTGGGATAATTCCAATAAGAATGTTGCCAAGGAGATTCTGACTGATGGATCTGCCACACAGCAGAAATTTAATACTTGGCTTGATCGACTGGCAGAATTCGTAACCGGATTGAAAGATAGTAACGGAAATTTAATACCTATCATATTCCGTCCGTTCCACGAACATACCCAAGCGTGGTCCTGGTGGGGTAACACATGTACTACTGAAACGGAATTCATTACCTTGTGGAAATATACTGTAAACTATCTCCGTGACAAAAAGGGTGTGCATCAGTTTATTTACGCAATAGCCCCGCAGATGGATAATCAGAAAACCGAAAATGATTTTCTTTACAGATGGCCCGGCGATGATTACGTAGATTTCATAGGTATGGATTGCTATCAGGGACTTAGCCCAACTGTTTTTGCTGCAAATATAAAAACTATCAGTAAGGTTTCCAAAATGAAGTTGAAGCCGTGTGGAGTAACGGAAACAGGTGTCGAAGGTTTCACAGATGCCGATTACTGGACAAAACAGATTTTGACACCCGCAACCGGACGCAACCTGTGTATGGTAGTAATGTGGCGCAACAAGTTTGTGGGAGCCAACGAAAATGACAATCACTATTATTCTGTTTGGAAAGGGCATCCCTCAGAAAAAGACTTTATAAAATTCTATAATAGTAATTTGACATTCTTCAGCCACAATCTTCCAGACATGTATAATATGGCGGAAAATGTAACTGTCAAGTGACATCTGTTTATGAAGTTTTGACAAATTCACTTACTTGATTATAGAGAATATATTAAATTTTACAAACGGGGATGATGGTCAAAGGAATGATAGTTACGCGGTGATAATGACAGAAGCACATCTACATCGATTACACAAGACTCCATCTCTTAAAAATATAGATACTGTTGTCATATTTTTAAGAGATGGAGTCTTAGTTTTAATTATCAAGCGTTAGCTTCGCGTTATGCCGGGGTGTCAGGAGGGGGTGACGCCTCTCATGCGGTCGTCGACTGCGGAAAGGGCTGCCGTGGCTCCGTCTCCCATAGCTATGACAATCTGTTTGTAGGGGATGTCTGTCACGTCGCCGGCTGCGTACACTCCGGGTATGCCGGTGCGTCCAGCACCCTTCATTATAATCTCTCCGGCTTTGTTGACCGGCAACTGATTGGAGAAGGGCGAACTGTTGGCAGTAAGTCCAATCTGCACAAACACTCCATCCAGATCATAAAGCGCGGACTCTCCACTCTTACGATCCTTCACCTTGATGCCCGTTACCTTCGTGCCGTTACCGATCACCTCCTCTGCTGCTGATGAGAGGTGAACCGCTACATTGTCGAACTCGGTAAGTCTCTTCTGAAGCACCATATCCGCCTTCAGTTCATCAAGGAACTCAAATACATCGACATGCTCGCATATTGCTGCCAGGTCGATTGCCGCCTCTATCCCGGAATTGCCACCACCAATCACTGCCACACGTTTACCGGCAAAGAAGGGTCCGTCGCAATGGGTGCAGAATGCCACACCCCGACCGATATACTCATTCTCACCCGGAATATTGAGCCGTCGCCATGATGCACCTGTAGCAATCACTATCTGTGGAGCCTCAAAAGTCTCACCACTGTCGGTGGTGATTCTTTTCGGGAATCCGTCAAGTGCGACATCCACGATACGGCGGTTGTCATAGATAGCGATATCATACGATTCCAGATGACGCCGCAGGTCGGAAGCCAATTCCGGTCCGGTGGTATGAGGCACGGATATAAGATTCTCTATATCCATGGTGTCCTTCACCTGTCCGCCTATGCGGCCTGCCACGATTGCAGTGCGCAATCCCTTTCTCGAGAGATATATGGCAGCCGCGGCTCCTGCCGGTCCGCCTCCTGCCACGATGACGTCAAAGCCGAGCGTGACATCACTCACCTCGCCGGGATTAGGCGTGCTGCCGAACTTCTTCTCAAGTAACGCAACCAGATCTCCGAGTTCCGCACGCCCCACACTGAGCAGCTCGCCGTTGGCATATACCGTCGGGACAGACTGCACATTATAGCTCTTCACCATCTCCGGCACAACAGCACCATCTATCGTGACGTGACGGAACGACGGATTGATGAGCGCGATGATATTTAGCGACTGCACCACTTCCGGACAATTCGTGCACGTCAGCGATACAAACGTAAACATATCCACCGGACCCTGAAGCGACGCGATACGGCGACGCAACGCCTCATCGGGAAGATTCTTCCCCTGTCCCGCCGCATTCAGCACCGCAAGGATAAGCGACGTGAACTCATGCCCGTTAGGTATGCCGCAGAACGACACTCCCGTGGGATTGCCATCTCGCCATATAGCAAGGGTCGGGGCATTCTCCTCGGTGGGAGTATCCTCCTCCTTCACTGAGAAAGCGGCGGACGAAGAGGCGAAGTCATTTACAAACTCCACCATCTGACGGGTCTCTTCACGCGAAGAGACGCCGCTCACAACAAATGTGAACGCCGTCTCCAAGTTTGCGAAGATACCCTTTAGCTGTGTGATTATATCTTTATCCAGCATAGGTCTCTATTTTATATCGTTCTACTTCAAATCTTTCCCACAAGGTCGATACTTGGTTTCAGCGTTGCGGCTCCCTCTTTCCATTTCGCGGGACAAACCTCGCCGGGATGGGATGCCACAAACTGCGCTGCCTCCACTTTGCGGAGAAGTTCATCGGCATTACGTCCGATGCTGTTGTCCTGTATCTCAACCAGCTTGATCAAGCCCTCCGGATCGCATACGAAGGTGCCACGGTAAGCCATACCTGCCGCCTCATCCATAACACCGAACGCACGGCTGAGAAGACCAGTCGGGTCGGCAAGCATCGGATAATTGATCTTACGGATGCTGTCAGACGTGTCGTGCCATGCCTTATGCACGAAGTGAGAATCGGTGCTTACGGAATATACCTCCACACCCATTGATTTGAGTTTATCGTATTTCTCCGCAAGATCCACAAGTTCTGTCGGGCATACAAACGTGAAGTCGGCAGGATAGAAGAAGAACACTGCCCATTTGCCGAGCACGTCCTTATCCGTCACCGTCTCGAATTTGCCGTTGTGAAATGCCTGTACTGAGAACTCCGGTATGCGGGTATTGATGATTGTTTCCATTTTGTTATACTTATTTGTTTCTATTTGTTTTAGTGTTTTATTCTTAATTCCGAATGATAAACACGCTCATCTTATCTTTTGTTTAATGCTCGGCACGTAAAGAATGTTAAGCTAAGTCAATAAATATTAAACAGTTCCAACAACGCTTCAATATAAAATATTGAAGCTAAAATATTGAAGTTGTCTAAACTTCATCAGCACAATCTGAAATATTAATACCGGTTTGACGTTATGAGATTATCCAAACATACCTCACAGATATGCCTGAACATACACTCCACATAAAGAACATGGTTTGCCGCCGTTGCGTTATGACGGTGGAGGATATATGCCGCGAACTTGGACTGAAGGATGCAAGGGTGGAGTTAGGCAGCATTACCCTGTCCGACTCTCCGGATCAGTCTACATTGGATAATCTTTACGGCAGATTGAGGGACGTTGGGTTTGAACCGTTGAAATCTCCGGAACTCACGACGGTCGAGAGGATAAAGAGGGCGATCCGTCATTATGCCCGTCACAATCATGACGACGGGAAGATAAAACTGTCGGCATATCTGGAGGATGCCGTGAAGCTCGACTTCCGTCATCTGAGCCGCCTGTTCTCTTCCATAGAGGGGCGGACCATACAGTCGTATCTTATGTCGCAACGTATGGAATACGTGAAGGAACTCCTTTTTGACAATGAACTGTCATTGGCGCAGATTGCCGATGTGGCAGGCTTCTCAAGCGTAGCCCATCTTTCAAGGGCTTTCAAGAAATCTCAGGGCATGACTATATCTGAGTTTAAGGATTCAGGTCAACGCACAGGTATCGACGAGGTGTAGTCTATTCTATCGCCCTTCATGATTATCCCTTTGCGAATGGATAATCATGCAACATTATTTGATAATGGTGTAACATCCGTATGCCCGGCAATTTGTAATTTTGCAATCGGAAAAAAGATTGTAAATATGGAATTCATTTACTCATTGATAAACATGCTCGCCGAGATGGCACCCTACCTGCTTCTCGGTTTCTTAGTGGCAGGCGTGCTGTATGCCTTCGTGCCCGGTGAGTTCTACAGGAAACATCTGTCGCGTCCCGGTGCATGGGCAGTGATAAAGGCGGCTCTTATAGGAGTGCCCCTCCCGTTATGCTCATGCGGAGTGCTGCCTACAGCGGTATCCCTCCGCCGCAACGGTGCGTCGCGTGGTGCATCCACATCATTCCTTATCGCCACGCCTCAGACCGGCATTGACTCAATTGCCGCAACCTACTCCCTACTTGGTCCGGCATTCGCAATAATACGTCCGGTGGCGGCTCTCGTGACGGCATTCATTGGCGGTATGCTGGTCAATCGGGAAGATACATCGTGCGATGTCACGGCAGATAAAGAGGTGGATACCATCGACGCTCCAGCCTCCGACAGTTTTATCGGGAAAATACGTGACGCCTTGCGCTACGGATTTGTGGAGATGGTGCAGAATATCGGAAAATGGCTCATAATCGGACTGGTGATTGCCGCCACCATAACAGTGTTTGTTCCGGATGGATTCTTCACGTTCTTTGCCGACTATCCATTGCTGTCGATGATCGCAGTGGTGATAGTGGCAGTACCGATGTACGTCTGCTCCACAGGCTCCATACCTATCGCACTCTCCCTGATGCTGAAAGGACTAAGTCCGGGTGCGGCATTCGTGCTGCTGATGGCGGGTCCTGCCGCCAATTTCGCGTCAATCATAATAGTCAGCAAATCCCTCGGCAAGAAGGCAGCCGCAATGTATCTTGCCACAATCGTAATGGGAGCCATAGCAATCGGCTTATGCATCGACTATCTCATGCCCGCCGACTGGTTTCCGATGCAGATGACAGCAGGAAAGATGAATTGCCACCTTCAGGTAGGATTGTTCCCCGGCATCTGTTCCGTGTTGCTCATAATCCTGCTCATCAACGCAATGATAAGAAAATATATACCAACAAAATCAGATAAAATAGATACAGAAATGAATACAGGAATGAATAATGAAGAGACTGTTATTACAGTGAAAGGGATGACTTGCGGTCATTGCAAGGCTATGGTAGAGAAAAATCTCTCGAAACTCCCCGGCGTGGAGTCTGTAAGCGTGGATCTTGCCACCGGCAAGACAGTGATAAAGGGTGAGGCTGATTCAGCTGCCATACGCGAGGTGATTGACGACCTCGGTTTCACCATCGTCTGAACCCATCCCAGTTATCACTGCCCATAACACCTTATAATATAGAATAAAAAATCAGGTCATTTCTGACCTGATTTTTTTATTTGTTTAGCAAATCTCGGCTTTGTCGCATCCAAATCTCTTCGTAAGAGATTTGGATGCGACAAAATTATATCAAAAAAATTAAAAATCCAAATTTATTTCAAAAAAGATTTCAAATTCTCAAAAAAAATCAAAACATTCAAGATTTTCTATATTGTTGGTAATCACATTTTTTTATTATTCCCCACAAGGAGAATCCCACTGACCCACCTTATATCTACCCTGAAAACAATCTGAAAAAATCCCAAGATTCGTGCGCGTCAGTTTCATCAATATTCATTATTGTTTAGCAACGAAACGGCAATTTGTTTAGCAAATCCATATTCCCATTTAAGACATTTTATTAATTTTCAAATAAATAGCATCGCATCCAAATCTCTTACGAAGAGTTATGGATGCGATTCAGGCTTCAAACATGCTTATCGCTTACCTATAATCAAACAGATATCCTGAAACAAATATATCCACACATAAAATTAATTTATCAATTAACAACAAACATTAACCTATGAAACAGAAACTATTTCTAAGCGCACTTCTCTTGGGAGCGTTGACTCTCAACAGCTGCGTGGACGACACCGAGTCTCCTTCTGTTACTGCTGTACGCCAGGCAAAGGCTGAGCAGATCAAATCTCTGGCTGACCTCAACAAGGCTCAGGCGGAGGCTGCCATAATCACTGCTAATGCAACTGCCGAGGCTCAGAAAGCTCAAGCCGAATTGGCTAAGGCCCAGGCTGAATATGCGAAGGCTCAGGCTGCTTACGAGATGGCTCGGGCTGAGTACCAGAAAGCACAGACAGAAACCGAGAAAGCTCGCGCGCAACAAGCTATGGCGCAAGCTGAAGAGGCTATGGCGCAAGCTCAATATGAGAAGCAACGTTATGCAAACCTCCTTCAGGAACTTGCCGGACAACTTGAGATTAACCTTCTGAGACAGAAGGCTGATATGCTCGCTGCCCAGAAGGCTTATCAGGAAGCTATCCAGAATAATGACGATGCTACAAGGACTCGTCTGAGTGAGCTTTTCCGCGTCTATCGCGAAGCTCAGGAAGCAGTTTTTACGGCAAATAAAACTCTTGCCGGATATGAGATCAACCTTGCAAGACTGAAAGCCGGACTCGACACGTCAGCTGAAGTTTATGCAAACCTTATCCAAAGTGAGAATGACAATATCACCGGATGGCAGGAGGATATCCTCGAAGCACAGACTTACATCGACACTTGGAAGAATTTCTCAGTGGCTGACGCTAAGAAAGACCTCCCCGCTGTATGGCAGGAAGTTCTTACTCTGGATACCAAGCAGAAAGATGCCGCCAAAGTTGTGTTGGATGCCACCAATGCAAATAATGCCGCATGGAAAACTCTGACAGGTTCCGCTTATATGGCTGCTGTCAATGATCTGAAGCCCTATAATGGTAATATTAACTATATCAGTGGGAATATCCAGATTAAATGGGTATCAGAACAGGAAAACGGTGCTCCCAAGGATGCCCGTGGATACTACTGCGCATTCATTCAGGAAATAGAGAATATTTATATCCCTAACGAGTGGGGTTATGGTAATTGGGAGGAGAAAGTCCTCAGCGAAACCTATATACCTCTCTTCACAAATGCTTCTTATACAAATGAAGAACTGACCTACGAACTTGTAGGCACTTCAGACTGGAATAGCGGCATCGTAAGTGAAGGGTCTGAATCCTATTACGAATATTCTTCATACTACGATCTCGTGCCGGGAAGTGTTGAGAAGGTTATTGCTGCGGTAGCCGCAACTCAGAAATCCGACAAGAAATGGCTTGCTGATGCAACCAAGTATCTTGAGGATGCCCAGAAAGCTCAGGAGGACGCTCAGAAGGCTTACGACAATTCTGTGAAACTTGAAAAAGCCGCTCAGGATGCCGACGCTGCTGTTGAGGCTGCTCAGAAGACTAAGGATGCTGCCCAGAAGGTTGTAGACGAGGCTGGAGATAAAGCCACAGAGGCTCAGAAGAAAGCCCTTGCTGATGCCGAGACTGCCCTTAATAAAGCTATCGAAGCACAGACTAAAGCATGGGAGGCATATAATGAGGCCGGCAATGTTTATGATAAAGAAAGAGAACTCAAACTTGCTACTGCCAACACTGTAGAAGCTACCAAGACTAAAAATAATGCTGAATATCAGGTAAGTGAGAATGAGAAATTCATTACCGAACTCAACGCTAAGGCTAAAGACCTCAATGATGGTGCTGCCGGCAATGTTGAAAGCATGAATGCGGTCAATGCCGCTAACCTCGCTCTCGCCGAAGCTAAGAAGGATAATGCCCTCGCCAAGAACGCATACGATCAGAAGTATGCAGAATACAATGCCCTCAACAGTCTTATCGCTACCGATAATGAAGGACAGAATATCGACTCTATGATTTCCGAGAAGGAGACTGATATCAAGGGATTCCAGGATCAGATTGCTGAGGCACAGAAGAAGATTGCCGGCTATGAGAAGGAGCTTGCTTCTGCCGGTGATAAGGATGCCAACGCCATCAAGGCTCTTGAGCAGCAGATAGCTGACCAGAAAGCCCAGATCGAAATCTACCAGAAGGAATACGACAACGCCAAGGCTGCCCTTGACAAGGCTATGGCTGAATAATAATCCCCCGGAAACGGCAAATAATTTAAAAGTCTGAAAAATGAACAAAACGAAACTTTTAATTTCAGCCGTTCTACCCATGCTGTCTCTTACTGTCGCCGCTCAGGACGACAACACCCCCGTAAAAGGTGATTTCACCGTAGCGGCTACAGTAGGATACAACAGTTACACAAACGTCAATGCCCTTCCGGGCAACCTCACAGACTATGAGGCGATAGCTCCTAACAGTCTTTGGAACCAGAAGAAGCTCATGGTGGGCTTCGAGGCTGGATACTTCGTGAGTGACAAGTGGAAACTCAATTTGGGAGGAGGACTGAACTTCAACCACCATCCCGGCTATCCCGACGTGCCCGGCACTATCGACGATATTACCGGCGATGACACTCTCGGCGAGATACCTAACTATCGCGCTGTGGCAAGCCAGTATTCCTGCACATGGAACGCTTACACCGGAGTCGACAGATATTTCTCTATCTCCGGAATCAGCAACCTGATGTGGTATACAGGCGTGAGGGTTGGCATGGCGTATGCTCTGAATGAGCAGAAATATGACGAATGGACCTCTATGGGCAAGTCGGTCGGCGAGACTTGGAGCCTTCGTGGCAGCCTCACCATCGGTTTTGACTACTACGTGCTCCCGGCTATGTTCGTGGGATTCTCTGTTGACCCATTCGCTTACGCCTACAACATGACTACCCACAAACCGCAGGAGGGTTTGAAATCGCTTGAAGCCGACAGCCACGATTATTCAATACTGGCAGCTCCGACTTTGAAGATCGGTTTCAAATTCTGAAACAAGTAATCTTTTTCGGTTTCCCCGATTTTACAGGTTAAAGCATAGTTAAACCCCGAGGGGCTGTACTTCCGTGATGGAGCGCAGCCCCTTTTTTATATCGGAAAGCACCGGAAAGATGCTGCCACAAGAAAAAAATTTACATTTATAACTTTAACAAGTTATTTTTTGAAGATTACTAAATCACTGCTATGTCAAGGAAAGACAGTGAGATGTGGCAATTGTTTTATTGCCAATAATAATAAACTCCCATCATTCTATCCGTATGTCCGATTACCATGACGATGAACATCTTAAACCTCTTATTGGTTATAATGACGCGATAAAGAAAAGATTACCCTCAAAGTTTGGTTATCCCAAATAATATTATTAACTTCGCAAAGCGAAAACATGAAAGATATGGATCCCGTTTTAGCCGCATTGAGACATTATAGAGTTAATACCTCTGAAAAACAGAAGGCAATTGACTTGGAACGACTGGAGAATGAATGCCGCTCATCAGTCGATGCCTATGAATATGTCTATGCGATAACAGTTCAGACTAACAGGCATTCCAACCGCCAAGAATTATTAAACTATAATATAAATCCAGATTACTGTCTGGATTTTTCTTTATATTCTGTATCTTATGGCTACTCCCGCTGCCTTTGCGTTTAAATCATACACATTTACTAATGTGGAAATGAATATGGGACTTTTCTCAGATCAGTCCCCGTTGGATCTATCCTTTTCTCCATCTGGAGTTTTTGACCCCACTACAAGTTCCTATTATCTTAGTTTCGCATTTACAGCCACACAAGGAGAAGAATTGATTGTAAAAATTATTTGTGAGGCTGTTTTTGAGTTTAAAGAACCTCTAAGCATAACTGAAATACCAGATTATTTTTATCCTAATAGCCTTGCAATAGTGTTCCCGTATGTTAGGGCTTTTGTAAGTTCCGTGACTTTACAAGCCAACATAGATGAACCTATCCTTATCCCTACTCTAAATCTTACGGGGCTACAGACTATACTTAAAGAGAACACACAATTACGTTAAATAGTTTTGAGCATTCTTTACCAAACATTAGAAGATTGTGATAACGTTGATTACGTTGAGGCAAACGGACCTTTCCCCGGCAATGTCAGAAACCCTTGGCTTGGGAAAGGCTATTACTATTGGGATACATTTGTAAATTCTGCTCATTTCTGGGGACGAGTATCGTATTTAAATGCAGGGAAAAGATATTTGATAGCCCAATCAGAAGTATCCTTACCATCTGATAAAGTACTGAATCTATTGGAACCTAAAGATTTGACATTATTCTCCGCATGGAGATATGAGTACGCTCAAACTTTTCCCAATAGCAAAGTAACTATTGAACGAGTATTGACGCATGCGGAAGATATTATGGGGACAAAATTTCCTTATATAGCTATCAGAGCAGAGTTTCGTGAGTGCGTCAATATTCGAGATTTTCAAGATCGCATTTACCCAAATGGGAAAGCATACTTGGACTTAAAACCACCTATTCAGATATGCATAAAGGATAAGAATGTTATCGGAAAAAACAATTTCAAAGTTATATATCCGGAATGCTATATAGACAATTCCCTTATGGCATACAATATTTAGTATTGCGTGGCGTGCGTATGAACATGATAACATTCCAATTGTCCAAATTGATTTCTAATTATCAGCGAATTGTTTGATAGTTTTCTTACCTTCCTTGACGCATTCTTCATGCGCATGAGTCTCTATTCTAAAGTAAGACTCTATCCCCGTGAATCACCCATTATCTTCGATGATATTCAAAATCGAGGAAAGTACTTTTATGGCAATTCACATAATACAAATAGATTATATCCATAAATATAAATATATTTTAAGATTTTTGCTTTATTTCTTGTATATTCATAAACAATTTTCTACTTTTGCAGCGTTATTAAATTGTTTTAATGATTTTACAGGTAATTTTACATTTCAATTTCTATTTTCAATTTCTAAAGGTATGAAGATTTACAGACATGAAGTCAGCTGGGGATGGCTGGCTGTTTTGATTGGAATTATCGTAGTCAGTATCCTCGGACTGCGCACGGAGGTTAAAGACGGTCTATTTGAACTCGGCAGCACTCATATCTGGGCGAACGTGGCGTGGATGATCACCGCCACCATCTTCGTCCTCATGATGACACCAGGATTATCATTCTTCTACGGCGGAATGGTAAGGAAGAAAAACGTGATATCCACAATGCTTCAGAGTTTCATCGTGATGGGATTCGTCAGCGTGCTGTGGGTGGTGTTCGGTTTCGGACTGGCTTTCGGCGACGATATATGCCACGTCATCGGAAACCCCGTGGATTTCTTCATGATGCGCAATGTAGGTGTAGGCAACGTGACTGATCCGGCATCGGAGGCATCGCAGATCGGACTTGTCACCACTACAATCCCCCTCGCCCTGTTCGCCCTCTTCCAGATGAAGTTTGCCATAATCACCCCCTCTCTGATAACGGGAGCTTTCGCCGAACGCGTGCATTTCTCCGGCTACCTCCTCTTCATGATGCTGTGGACTATACTCGTCTACTGTCCCTTGGCTCACTGCACATGGCATCCCGACGGACTCTTCGGCATGCTCCACGTGCATGACTATGCCGGAGGTATCGTGGTTCATGCCGCTTCCGGTATCGCAGCTATGGTAGGCGCGATGTTCTTGGGTAAACGTGAGGACGGTGGTGCCGGCAACAAGCCTGCCAACGTGCCTTTCGTGCTCCTCGGTGCGGCTCTCCTCTGGCTCGGATGGTTCGGGTTCAACGGAGGTTCATCCCTTGCTGCTGACGGAATCGCAATCTCCGCCTTCCTCAATACAAATACTGCCGCTGCAACTGCCATGGTGACATGGATCACACTTGATGCCGTAAGAGGCAGGAAACCCTCTGCCATGGGGGCGGCTATAGGTGCTGTCGTCGGGCTTGTGGCAATCACTCCATGTGCCGGTTGGGTCACGGTTGGACAGAGCATATTCATTGCATTGGTCATCACCGTGTGCTGCAATCTCGCAGTGTCTTGGAAGAGTTATTCAAAAGTGCTTGATGATGCTCTCGACGTTTTTCCCACTCATGGACTCGGCGGTATAATCGGCACGCTTCTCACCGGAATATTCGCATACGACTTCTTCGCCCAGAACGATCCCGACATGATAAGCCGTGGAGAATTTTTCTTCAACCATGTGCTGGTGATGGCAGGTGTATTCGTCTATACATTCGCAATGAGCTGGCTGCTCTATTGGATCACCGACAAGATTGTGCCCATGAGGGTCAGCAAATGGAATGAGCATGTCGGGCTTGACGCATCCCAGCACAATGAGGAATACGAGAATGCCGTATCAATGGAGCTTCCTACCGAAAGCGACTGGATACGCTCAACTGAAGAGAACTGATTCCTGAACCATATCCTTATTCATTGCATCGTTTTGATATTGAATGTCAAAACGATGCAATGAATGTATCAGCCTCGTCACGACTCCGGAATATCCTGACGTCAACACCTTCTCGGCAAGATGCAAGCAACTCATTTATGATCGGCAATTGTGTGTCCGGGAAATCCTGGATCCATTGTTGAAATTCCGGATCCATCTCCGTTTCCATCCAAGGCATATCCTCACGAGGCTTACCGATTCGCTGACGTGCTCCCGACAGACAATCCTCCACCGGCAGGTCAAACATAAATACCGTGTCGCAACGCCCGAGACGCAGCGGAAGAGTGCGCAGATAATTTCCATCAATTATCCACTCCTCTCCATCCATAATCTTATGCAAAGATTGATCAAACTCCTCCCTGCTGACATTAGTCTTATCCGGACGATGCCATATCATATCCAGATAATGAAGCGGCAGATGCAACTTCCCGGCGAGTTTCCTTGCAAAAGAGCTCTTCCCTGCCCCGGGACAACCAATCACTATTACTCTCTTCATATTTCCTACGTATCAGTCTATCAGGTATTCGTCAAAGGCGTAGAGCACTGTCGAGAGGTAGCGTTCGCCAGTGTCGGGGAGAATCACTACGATATTCTTACCCTTGTTCTCCTCTCTCTTGGCTACCGACAGGGCTGCCGATAAGGCTGCTCCCGATGATATCCCTGCCAATACTCCCTCCTTGCGTGCCAATGAGCGCGAGGCTGCGATTGCATCATTGTCGGCTACCGGGATAATCTCATCCACTACTCCGGCATCAAAATTGCGGGGCACGAATCCGGCTCCGATTCCCTGTATCTTATGAGGTCCGGGCTTACCGCCACTGAGCACCGGTGAGGATGCCGGCTCCACTGCCACTACCTTGATGGCAGGATTTAGCTCCTTCAATCGGGCGGCGGTGCCACTGAGAGTGCCGCCTGTGCCTACGGCAGAAACGAATATGTCGACTTTGCCATCGGTGTCGCGCCATATCTCCTCCGCCGTGGTCTCACGATGTATCTTGGGATTAGCAGGATTATCAAACTGACGGAGTATCACGCTATCCGGAATCTCACGGCTGAGTTCGTCCGCCCTCCTTATGGCTCCCCCCATCCCTTCCGCACCCGGGGTGAGGACGATGGTGGCGCCGAGTGCCTTCAGAAGATTCTGTCTCTCCACACTCATAGTCTCCGGCATTGTCAATATCACCTTATAACCCTTCACGGTTGCCACCCACGCCAACCCGATACCGGTGTTGCCGCTTGTCGGCTCGATGATGGTTAGTCCCGGTCTCAACACTCCCGATCTCTCTGCCTCCTCTATCATAGACAAAGCAACACGGTCTTTTACACTTCCTCCGGGATTGAAGCTTTCAAGTTTCGCAATGACATGTGCATCTACCCCAAAATCAGACATGATGTGATTCAGTTCAAGCAAAGGGGTATCACCGATTAGTTCTGTTAACGATTTTGCTATTCTTTCCATAATTTGACGGTTTTAATGGATTGTCATATCTATTTCTCAAACTTTCTGCAAAGTTACACCAAATATTTGTAATAATAAATCGTAAATATTTAGTATTTTTCCATAATATATGCTTTCATATTGAAATTTTGCTCAATAATCACCTCATTGTGCATAATTCATATAAAATCATACACAAATTATGCAAGACACCGGTATCGTCGCCGGAGGTATCTTTGCCGAAAGATCCGGCTCTTACAGCACAGCCTTCTCTCGGAATCGGAGCTGTCATAATATCTCTGGGAATCTTTTTCTCATAGATCAAAAGCACCAATCCAAAATAAGGTGCTACATCTTTCCGTGTAGTCGCCAATGGAGTCGCTACATCTCTTGAACTATTCCACAAGCCCAAGAGACGTTATTCAGTGGCACCGCAACAGCAATTGAGCAGAACTCAGTATTGTTGATGTCATCTATTCTTGATATTGTCTGAAATGGTGTATAGTTTGTCCAATTTATTGCATCTTATTATATTGGTTGTTAGAAAGTAGCTCATTGAATTTTCGTAACTTTGCAAATAATACTCAAATTCTATGGCTACGAGCATCAAATCTACCATCTTTCTCCGACTGATAATATTATTAGAAATTATATACTTTCCTCTCTTATCTTTCCCGGCTCCTCAATTACCGGAATCTGATTTATCATGGAAAAATGTGGTTGTCGATGGCAAGAAAACTGCGGTATTCTGTCTGTATAAAGACAGTCATGGCATTATGTGGCTTGGCACAAATAGCGGACTCTTCTTCTTTGACGGGGTCTCCACTCATCCCGTTGGAGAGACAGAATTGTTCGGACTTCAGATATATTCTGTTCTTGAAGATGACAACAAACTATATCTCGGCAGCAACAATGGTTTGCTGATTTACGATTATACGGTAGGGAAAGTCGAATTCTGCAATGTCCCTACACAAAAAGAGATAAGGACGCTACACTTCTCTTTGATTCTCACCTTTGGATTGGCGGATTAAATGGTCTCGGTAGATTGGACATTAAAAATAATCGCTACACCGATTGCTCGAAAGGTCTACCCCATAAGTCGGTGTATTCATTACTTCGCGACAGCAGAGGAATCATTTACGCCGGCACATTCAACGGGCTTGCTCGCTGGGAGACACAGACTGAATCTTTCAGTCAGATAACAGTGCGTATTCCCAAACTGCCACATGTGACCTCTTTATTTGCAAATTGCCTATTGGAATCGCACGATAAAGAAAGCATTCTCATCGGCGGTGAAGGCTCTCTTTACAAATACACTCCTGCCAATGAACATTGGGAAAAGGTGATGCCTGTAGAAAATAAGAATATCAAATGTCTCGCAAAAGATGACACCGGGCATATCCTTATTAGTACAGATGACGGGGTGTTTGATCTGACTAATGACAGCGTCAGGCATTACAGGCATGATTCCCGTTATGACCCAAGTCTCGGGGATAATGAAATATGGTGCATGTATGTCGATGGCCAGCATAACGTATGGGCAGGTCATGAACGGGGATTATCTATTGCCTCTAACTCATCGTCCATACGGAATATAAAACTCAGTTCTCTGACCAATTCGGGAGAGGGGAATGAAATCCATTCTATATATCGTGATTCAAATGAAAATCTATGGTTAGGAGGTAATAACGGGATTATCCGTATCGCTGATGACTCCACTCCCAAAATCTACCGACATTCGGCTCTATCAAACACTATTTCCCATAACAAAATCCGTGCAATACGAGAGGACTCCAATCATGAGATATGGTTCGCAACCGATGCCGGCATCAACCGTTACAACTCCGGGAAAGATAATTTTGACGTCTTTTATATCACGGATAATAATGGCAGACATATATCCAACTGGGTATATGCTTTGACAGAGGATGAGGGATATTTCTGGGTCGGATGTTTCCTTAACGGCATACACTGCGTTAATAAAAGCAAACTTAATGGCGACGGCAAGACTGTAATGGCAGATTTGTCAATAAACTCGAATACAAAAATTGCCGGAGAACTGGGATTATCAAATGACTTAATTAACGAGATACTCCGCGACAGAGAGGGAAATATCTGGATCCTACTGTTCAGAGATAACGTGATTACAAAGTATAATCCCTCAACAAAAAGAATAAAGAGATATGACATTTATAGTTTGACGGGAGGCTATCCTACGAATATATGTCTTGACAACGGTGCCCGTCTATGGTGTGCGTTCAAAGGAGGGGCCATTGTGTTTGATAAGGAGGAGAATTATAAGATTGTCAGGTTCTCAAATACTAATAGTGATGAGACAATCCTCGCCATAGGCAAAGTTGGGTCCGACATGTGGATCTCCACTCAAAGCAACGTCTGGAAAATTGACGGAGAGACCTTGCGTCCCACCTTGTTGCCCATTCCTCAAAAATCATACACGGCTGTATATGAGGACACAATCAGCAATAAGGTATATCTTGGAGCAACAGATGAGCTTGTTGTGGTTAATAATGATATTTCCGGAAAGACCGGTGACTATAAGACTATAAAAATGATATTAAGCGACCATGGCGAGGGTGGATTGCATCTGGCAGATATAAATGAATCCACAAAGGAGATTTCAATCCCATACGGTGGAAATGTAAGGTTGGTTGTAAGTTCTCTCGAATATTCGCCTGAGACGGTGCAACGCTACATGTATAAATTGGCTGAATCGCCGACTGACACTATTGACCATTGGATTATCATGCCGGAAGGGGTAAACTCAATCACACTCTCAGAGCTGAAAATGGGGAATTACTACGTGCTTATAAAACCTATTGATTCTCCTACATCTCCTGTAGCCATTCCTCTTATCGTGCGCCCCCCATTGGCGTTATCCTGGTGGGCTATATTACTATATATCATGATTGCTATCGCAATTATTTATTGGTTTATATGGTACACGAAAGAGAAAAACGCACGCGCTTTTCACGAACAGGAACGACAAGCCGCATTAGAAAACGTGGAGAGAAAACTATCATTTCTATCAACGATATCCCATGATCTAAAGACCCCCCTATCCATGATTCTTGGTCCGGTGAGCCTAATGAAAGAACGAGCCAGTGATCCAGAAAGTAAGAAAAATCTGGAAACAATATATGAGAATGCCGTAAGACTTAACAATATGATTCACCGCACATTGGAATTGCAGCATATCGAAGACTCAGATGAAAATCTGTTGATTCTATCTATCTTTGACGTAGTCGATTTCTGCAAGAATGTATTTGAGGTGTTCAAAGAGAATCATCAGCAAAAGAAATTCGTGTTCCATACATCATGCCCACAAATTTTCATAGAAGCGGATACCGTGAAATTTGAGTCGGTAATCACCAACCTTCTCTCCAACGCATGCAAGTATTCTGACAAAGACGCAACTATATCGTGTGGGATAATCAAACAAGACAGCGAAGTGGAGATTGTAGTGTCAGACGATGGTGTAGGGATATCCGATATTGATCAGTCGCTTGTATTCCAAAGGATGTTCCGGGCTCCCACCACAGCAAAGCTGAAAGAGGGCACCGGATTAGGATTATACCTTATCAAGAAATATCTTGAAGTGATGAAAGGCAATATCACCCTATACAGTAAGGAAGGGCAAGGTACCTCATTTGTAGTGACGTTGCCCATATCCGATAAGGCGATACAGTCCCATAAGGAGATACCAACTACAGATTCAGGTAAGCCAAAGGTGTTGATTGTGGAAGACAACCTGCAAATATCAAATTTCCTGATAGACGTGATAAAAAATGATTACACGTATCTCACTGCAGAGAATGGTCGCTCCGGACTTGCTATCGCAGCTTCATTCACGCCCGACCTTATTATTGTGGATGAGATGATGCCCATAATGACAGGACTTGAAATGATGAGACACGTAAAGCAGCATCCTCGCTTATCCGCCATCCCGATTATCATGCTCACAGCAAAGTCTGACAATAAGACGGAGAATGAAAGCATAAAGGTAGGGATAGACGTATTCATGACAAAACCTTTCGAACCATCGGCTTTACTCGGACGTATACACCAATTGCTGAAGGCAAGAAAGGAGATCAAGGAGAAAGTTAGGATTCAGGCCATTACAGAGGCTGAGGCAAAACCGATTGAGGCGGAATCAATTAATGAAAAGGCTCTTGCTAAAATTGCCAGGATTATTGAAGACAACGTGTCGGATCCGGATCTAAACGTCAATCTTCTATGCGAGAAGGCAGAAATAAACTCAAAGCAATTATATCGGTTGATAAAGAAATATATTGGTCTGACCCCTCTTGATTATATAAGACAAGTTAGATTACAGAAAGCAGCAATGCTTATAAGTCAGCATCGGTTTACCATTGCAGAGATAAGCTATATGGTAGGATTCAAGACACCTTCATATTTTGCAAAATGTTTCCAAAATCAGTTTGGCGTAAAACCAAGCATGTATCACTCGGACGATGAATCCGTAGATAAGAATTAAGACAAAACTGCGGTATATATCTACTTTTCTTGAGCGATTGTCCGGAGTGTTACATCAATTGTCCGATTTTCACTGATGCATGTCATGATTTAGTCCTAACTTTGCGATTACAAAAGAGGAATCGTAAGATTGTTTGATTTGGTATAGATGATAAATACCATGATGAAGTTGCCTCAACCTCATATCCTTAAAATTGAAATATACAACAAACAACTATAACAATTCTATGTACAAAGCAATTCGTGCCACCGAAATAAGAAGATGGTGGGTGGGGCTATTTCTCACTCTACTTCTTATTCCCGTTTCGGCTTTCGCACAAACCCAACGGACAGTTACGGGTACTGTCATTGATGAGAATGGCGAACCATTGATTGGAGCTACAGTCAAGGTGGTAGGAGAATCAATCGGAGCAGCCACTGACATTGAGGGTAATTTCTCTGTCAATGTTCCCAAAAGCGCAAAACAGTTGGTTATCTCCTATGTCGGATATGACAACTTGACCGTAGACATCACTTCCGACAACATGACCATCACCATGAAACCCAATTCCGAATTATTGGATGAAGTCGTGGTTATAGGCTACGGTGTCAGGAAAAAGGATGATCTTACAGGCTCTGTATCCACGGTCAGTGAAAAGGATTTCAACAAAGGTATGATCTCCTCTCCCGAAGAACTGGTGAATGGCAAGATTGCAGGTGTGCAGATTGTCAACGGCGGCGGCTCGCCGACAGCCGGATCCACAATCCGTGTGCGTGGCGGTGCTTCTCTAAATGCATCCAACGATCCCCTTATCGTACTTGATGGTGTACCTATGGAGGTCGGTGGTTCGGTTAGCGGTGCAGGTAATTTCCTTAGCCTCATAAATCCGAACGACATCGAGAGTATGACCATCCTTAAGGATGCATCATCGACAGCCATATATGGTTCGCGTGCATCAAACGGCGTGATTATAATAACCACTAAGAAAGGTAAGGGTGACGGCATAAAGGTTTCATTCCAGACAACAAACTCAGTATCAACAAAGACAAAGACCTCCGACATGCTCTCTACCGATGAATTTATCGGGATTGTAGACAAACTTGGTACACAGCGCCAGAAATCATTGTTGGGCAACAGCCGTACTAATTGGAACGACCAGATTTATCATACAGCATTCGGCTCCGACAATAATCTGAGCGTGTCAGGACGTGCCGCATCCTGGCTACCTTTCCGTGTGTCTGCCGGTGCTTACTATCAAGAGGGTATACTGAAAACCGACAATACCAAACGTTTTACGGGAAACCTGAATCTTACTCCGTCTTTCTTTAGGGATGAACTCCGCTTCCAATTTAGTCTTAAAGGGACTTATTCCAAAAACAGATTCGCCGACACAGATGCCATTTGGGGTGGTGCAACCCTTAACCCAACCATACCTGTATATTCCGGCAACGACTCCTTCGGAGGATATAATGAGGCTGTTGATGCCAATGGTATTCCCGTCACAGGTGCTTTGGCTAATGCTGTTGGAAGACTTAACCAGTATAAATCCACATCCGACGTCTATCGTATCATAGGGAATATAGATGTCGACTGGAATATCCGTTGGGTGAAAGGACTCAGACTTCATGCCACCGGAGGCTACGACTGGTCAAAGGGGGAAGGTAATATCTATGTACCTAAAGAGGCGATAGCCTACTATACCACAGGAGGACGCGATTATAAGTACGGTCCTCAGAAGAACTATAACCGACTGCTCACTCTATATGCAAACTATAATCGTGACTTTGAAGTGATAAGATCAAACGTAGATGCTACGTTCGGCTACGACTATCAATATTGGAAATATACTACGCCTTTCTATGCAGTGTTGAATGCCGAAGGTATCCAACAGTCAACATCTGCCGCTACCGACCAACGTCATTCTTTAATATCTTATTATGGCAGATTAAACTACACCTTTATGGACCGTTACCTACTGACAGCAACCGTGCGTCGGGATGGTTCCTCACGTTTCTCAAAGAATAACCGTTGGGGCACATTCCCTTCAGTGGCTTTGGCATGGAGAGTCTCACAGGAAGGATTCTTCGAGCATGCACGTGAGTGGATTAATGATCTTAAGTTGCGCGCATCTTATGGCGTCACCGGTCAGCAAGACGGCATCACCAACTATGGCTACATCCCTGTGTATACTCCCGGTCTTGATGGTGCACAGTATCTATTCGGAGGTAATCCGGTCTATACATATCGTCCGGAGGCCTATAACCCCGACCTGAAATGGGAAACGACAAAGTCGTGGAACTACGGTATTGATATAGCCTTGCTGAACAATCGTTTCACGTTCTCAGCAGATTTCTATACCCGCAAGACGGAGAATCTCCTTGCAACTGTCCCCGTACCTGCAGGCACAAATTTCGACAAGCTGATGCTTGAGAATGTCGGTAATGTAGATTCCAAGGGTATCGAGCTTGCCCTGACAGCACATCTGATAAGCAACAAAGACTGGTCATGGTCAATCACTGCCAATGCTGCCTGGCAACGCGTCAGAATCAAGAATCTAACCCTGACTCCCGGTGCTCCGAGCCCGGACACCGAGGTGGGTCCATGGATTGATGCCTATCAGATGCAGGTATTCTCAACAGATTATGCTCCTTATTCATTCTATCTGTTCAAGCAGTTGTATGATCAAGAGACCGGACGCCCGATCGAGGGACTCTATGCCGACCTGGATGGCGATGGACAAATCACGAATAATGACCGCTACCATTGCCACTCCCCTGCCCCAGACTGGATTCTCGGACTTTCCACAAACCTACGCTACAAGAAATGGTCATTGTCTACTTCCCTAAGAGCTAATCTTGGTGGATATATATTCAACGGAATGGCAATGAACACTGGCGCATGGGAAACTATGAGCTACAATGACTATCAGCTCAACAACCTCAACCGTAGCTTCCTTACCACCGGGTTCCAACGACGTCAATTCCTGAGCGATTATTATCTTGAGAATGCCTCATTCCTCAAGATGGATAATCTTCAGCTTGCCTATGATTTCGGTCAAGTTTACAAAGGGCTGAATCTTCACGTAGCGGCAATGATTCAGAACGTGTTTACAATCACAAAATATAAAGGAGTGGATCCGGAAAGTTCTAATGGCGTTGATACGGCAGTCTATCCTCGTCCTCGGACATATTCAGTCACTCTCGGACTTAACTTCTAAAAATCAGAATAATGAAAAAATTAAATATAATTTCAGGGATAATCTTAGGATTCGGAATGATGCTCGGAAGCTGCACTGACGACCTCAACCAGATGCCCGTCACCGAGACTACCTCAAACGATGTCTATACTGACGCTGCCAATTACAGGAGCGTTCTCGCAAAGATATATGCATCCTATGTGCTTGCCGGACAAGGACAAGGAGGGGATAACGGCGATTTGACCACAATCAACGGACAGGACTTCTCGCGTGGTTATTTCAATCTTCAGGAAGCTGCCACAGATGAGGTAGCAAACACGTGGCTCTCTGGCAACAATCTCGTAGACCTGACATATATCAATTGGAGTTCCAAAGATTCCTGGGTGTCAGATTCTTATTATTGGCTTTTCTTCAATATCTCTCTCTGTAATGAATTCCTACGCCATTGCCCTGACGAAGAGATTGCCAAATTTTCAAGCATCGAACAGGATGAAATCAGGGCTTATCGTTCCGAAGCTCGCTTTATGAGAGCTTTCAGCTATTGGATGGTGTTGGATTTATACCGTCAGGGACCGAAAGTGGATGAGACAACCCCCGTGACTGGATTTGTACCCGAAGCATACGACGGACCGGCATTATTTGATTTCATTGAAAGCGAATTGAAAGCGCTCGTAGCTGAGGGAACAACGACAGCACTTCCCGACTCAAATGAATATGGACGTGCAAGCAAACCTACTGCTTGGGCTCTTCTCGCACGCCTCTATCTCAACAGTGCGGTCTATCGTGGCAATACCGACGCGAGGTATTACACAGAATGCATAACGGCATGCCATAAGGTGATATCCAATCCGGCATTTTATCTTGAACCGGATTATGCAAAACTCTTCAATGCCGATAATCATAAGCGTTCGCATGAAATACTATTTGCAATGGTGTGTGATGCAACCACATCGGTCACTTGGGGTGGAGGTACCTACCTTGTATGTGGATCATGCGGAAACTCCAGTACTCAGGATCCTGCCAAATATGGACTGACCAACGGCTGGGGAATGTTCCGGGCACGTGGCGAGATAGTGGAAAAGTTTGGCGATGTGTCTGCCACGTCAGACTCTCGTGCGATGTTCTATACCGATGGGCAGACCCAATATTTTACCGGAGCAATTGATAATCAGTCCGAAGGATATTTCTTCGAGAAATTCTCTAATCTGACAGACGATGGTGTTGCAGCCTCTAATTCTGCGGCAACCGGTTGCTCTACAGATTATCCCATGCTACGCCTTGCCGATGTATATCTTATGGCTGCCGAAGCCTTCTTACGTGGTGGTGCAGGCATCTCAAGAACTGAAGCCCTTGAACTTGTAAACAAAGTACGCATGCGTGCATACCATAATGATGAAAGCGGAAAAATCTCTGACTCTGATTTCTCTCTTGATTTCATTCTTGACGAGAGGGGACGTGAACTTTATCTTGAATCCATCAGAAGAACTGACCTCGTGCGTTTTGACAAGTTTACTACAGATTCTTACATCTGGCAATGGAAAGGTGGTGTCTTAGACGGTCGCGCCGTAAATGCCAGATATGACATCTACCCGATTCCTGATACTGACCTGACAGCGAATCCTAATCTTAAAAACCCGTTATACTGATATTTGAATAATGAAACTTAATAACATATTTTTAACATCTTTACTCCCGGCAATCGCTGCTCTTGGCTTTTCCGCCTGCGAAAGCGACATTGATCCGGTCTACGTGCTTCCAGCCGACGACGTGACTCTAAGCGGGGCAACAGGCGACGTGATTCTATCCCCCGGGAATCCACTCGCACTTGCCATGACAATATATTGGAATGGCAACGGACAATTGGCACTAAGCGACTCTCTTATCCAAGCTCCTGTCAACGCCGCCGAAGAGACTATCCAGCTTTCAAAAGATGAGAACTTCTCTTCCACCATCGACCTTAGCGTGGAGAAAGGGATGCGCTCACGTCAGTTCTTATGCGATGAACTGAATTCCCTCCTTGGTCGTCTGGGATATACTGCCGATGAGATGGCTCCTCTTTATATACGTATCCGTTCTGTCATAGCGGCAAATATGGAGCCGTCATATTCTTCCGTGATAAAGGTGATGGTGCAGTCGTATAGGATTCACCTCATCCTTGCCACCGTGCTGGACAAGGAGCGCAACGAAACGTCCATGCAGCTTGCATCCCCTGAGGAGAACGGCATATACCAAGGATTCATGGGAGTAAACGGGTGGACCAACTGGTGGTTGCGCGAGGCTAACAACATAGTATGGGGCAATTTAGGGGAGACAGGGAAAACATTCTATGCCTCATCGGCAGATGACCATTGGAATTTCTGGTTCCCCGATCCTGCCGGATGCTATTTCACTACCCTTAACACCACAGAAGGTTGGTGGAGCGCACTGCATATCGACAATCTCTCAGTCAGCGGTGATCTCAGTGGCAAAATGGATTATAACATGAAAGCCAACCAATGGACTCTCCCCGTCAATCTGTCAGAGCCCACCACCGTTAACATTACAGTTAGTGGTCAAGGCAGGTTGTTTAACCGCGATACCACCGATATGGGACCTGCCATATCAAAGGCAGTCGGATTTGGAGGTGACAGCCAAAATCTATCTTTCAGTGAAACGGCAACCTCAATTTCTGTAAGTTTACCTGCCGGTGAGACTATGCTTGTCCTGGATCTGTCAAATCCGTTAGGATTGACTATCGCTGCAGGTGAGGCTGCACCGGAACCCGCTCCCGAAACATATCTCTATTTTTTCCGGAGTGGTGAATTGGGATGGTTTTGACGACTATATATCTTTATATGATGAGTCATCGTTGTGTTATGGCGGTGCTCATTGGGTTGATTCAGAATGGGGTTATCGTGCATATACACAGGCTGACTGGGCTTCTGCTTATAAAGCTACTGAGGGGGCATCCCCTCTTAGTGGGAATCTGGTTTTCGCTGAATCTGACGGAAATATACCTGCTCCGGAAAAGGGTCTGTATGTAATGGACTTCAACATGAAGGAACTTACTTATATGCTGACAAAGATTGAATCTGTCACATTCACCGGACTAAACGATGATTGGTCAGAGCATCCAATGATTCAGTCTACAGAAAATCCAGAAGTCTTCACTGCTGAATTTGTCAAGGAAAAAGAGACTCCTTGGGGTGTCAAAGTTCTCATCAATAATGATTGGGGGCTATTCTTCGGCGGAGGAAACGGAAACCTGCGCCTCGGACATTCAGATGCCACTACCGGTTTTGATGGAGATAATGCCCTTACAATTGGAGAAACATATATCCTCACAATAGACTTGGGACATCAAACCTATTCATATTCTCTAAAATAATAAACAAGTGTCTCAAACGTTAATAAATTACTGAATTCAATGAAAATGACAACAATCATAGCATCGTTTGCATTAGCCTCATCTCTCTTCTGCGGCTCATGCTCTGAAGAAAGCCCTGTCACTAATCCACGACAAGATGAGACAGCAATAGAGAAACAATACGGCTTTGCAAAAGGTGCCGACGTCAGTTGGCTTACCCAAATGGAGGCAGAGGGGCGTAAATTCTACACCCCCGGAGAAGATCGGAAAGAGATGGAGTGTATGTCGCTCTTGCGAGATTACTGTGGTGTAAACTCAATACGCCTACGCGTATGGGTTAACCCTAAAGATGGTTGGAACAATGCCGATGATGTTGTCTTGAAAGCACGCAGGGCTGAGAATCTTGGACTTAGGACAATGATAGATTTCCACTTCTCCGACACATGGGCTGATCCAGGGCATCAGAAGATGCCAGATGCATGGGAAGATCTATCTTTTAATGATCTGAAAGGAGCACTTGCCTCCCATGTGGCATCAACACTGACCTCAATAAAGAATGCCGGCGTAACTCCGGAGTGGGTACAGATTGGAAATGAGACCACACCCGGCATGATGCTTCCGATCGGATCAATCGAGGAGAATCCGACTCAATATGCAGAGTTGAATAATGCCGGCTACGATGCCGCAAAATCTGTTTTCCCGGAAGTGAAATGTATCGTGCATCTTGATGGAGGCAACAATCAATGGGCCTACGACAGAATGTTTGATGCACTTGAACGCAATGGAGGGAAATATGATATGATAGGGATGTCGGTATATCCTTATTGGGCAGAACAGAACGGGGAAACCGGTGGCTGGCAGAAGGTGGCAGACGATTGTATCGCCAACATTTCTCATCTCAAACAAAAATTTAACCGACCAATCATGATTTGCGAGATTGGCATGCCATACGACCAAGCGGAAGCATGCCGGCAATTGATTGCAAAAATGATGAATACAGAGATTGAGGGCATTTTCTATTGGGAACCGCAAGCCCCTGCCGGGTACAACGACGGCTATACCCTCGGATGTTTCGATAACGATGCACCAACATCCGCATTGGATCCTTTCAAAACTAAGTAATGCTTATGAAGAAGTATTTTATATTTATGGTAATGGCTCTTTCGGGAGCCATTACTTTCCCTTTAAATGCCCAGCGGATATCATCGCGTCTAACTGATGGATGGGAATTTAAGCAAGGGGGGGTGGAATCACAAGCTGCCTGGCAGAATGTGAAAATTCCACACGATTGGGCTATTACAGGTCCATTTGATCGTGACAACGACCTACAGTGCGTAATTATTGAACAAAACAACGAAAAGGAAGCCACATGGAAGACCGGTCGTACCGGTGGGTTACCTTTTATCGGCAAAGGTGCATACAAACGCAAAATCTATATCCCGGAACAGGAAGGCAGACATTATACCATTGTCTTTGATGGAGCTATGAGCAACGCGCAGGTAAGCATCAATGGTCATCATGCCATAACTTGGCCATACGGTTATAACTCGTTCTATGTCAATATTGATTCACTCGTACACCAAGGAGAAAATGAGTTACTCGTACAACTTGAAAATTTTGACAAGCAATCGCGCTGGTATCCCGGGGCAGGTCTTTACCGCAATGTTCATCTTGTAGAAACTGACCGAGTGCATGTGCCTGTGTGGGGTACCTATATAACCACGCCTATAGTCAAAGATGATTATGCAGTAGTCAATATGTGTATCGAAATTGAAGGCGCAAAGCAATCCGACGAATGGCCTTACGGTGAAACCATCAATATCATGACTGCTATATATTCACCTGACGGGAAGGAGGTTTCGAAAGATTCAACAAAATATATTGCAAGGGGTCAAGGACTGACACAGAAATTTATAATCAATAATCCGGAGCTTTGGTCAACCGATTCTCCCAATCTATATACTGCCAAGACTCTGTTGTTGCGTAATGACAAAGTTGTTGACACATACGAAACCAAATTCGGCATACGCACTCTTGAATATATTCCCGAAAAGGGATTCTTTCTAAACGGTATTCCGACAAAATTCAGAGGCGTATGCAATCATCATGATCTCGGTCCGCTCGGTGCCGCAATAAATGAGGCTGCACTGCGTCATCAGGTGGCTCTTCTCAAGGAGATGGGCGCGAATGCCATCCGCACCTCCCACAACATGCCGGCTCCCGAACTCGTCAGAATATGTGATGAGATGGGCATGATGCTTATGATCGAGCCATTTGACGACTGGGGATTCCGTCCGAAGTCGGAGAATGGCTACGGTAAGGTATTCAACGAATGGGCACAGCGCGATGTCACAAACATGGTGAGGCAATTCCGCAACAGTCCCTCCGTGGTGATGTGGTCAATAGGGAATGAGGTGCCCTCTCAATGGGGACAGCCAGGCATGGATGAGCTGCTGATGCTGCGTAATCTTGTAAACTCCCTCGACCCGACACGCCCCGTCACCTGCGGCATGGATCAGATCGGTTCGGTTATAAGCAACGGTTTCGCCGCAGCTCTCGACATTCCTGCTTTCAACTACAAGCCTCAATACTATGAGATGATCTACAATCGTCTGCCCAACCGACTTGTGCTCGGTTCGGAGACTGCCTCCACTGTATCATCAAGAGGTAAATACATGTTTCCAGTCAAACCAAAATCGGATGCTCTGTATGACAATCACCAGTCATCGGGCTATGGGACAGAATATTGTAGCTGGAGCAACATACCTGACCTTGACTTCGCTGCCGATGATGACTATCCTTGGATGATCGGTCAATTTGTATGGACAGGGTTCGATTATCTCGGCGAACCTTCACCTTACGACACGGATGCCTGGCCAAACCATTCCAGCATGTTCGGCATATTCGACCTTGCAAGTCTACCAAAGGATACCTACTATCTCTACCGTTCCCAATGGCGCAAGGACTCCCCCACTCTCCACATCCTGCCCCATTGGAATTGGGAAGGGCGCGAGGGGGAGGTGACTCCGGTCATGGCTTTCACCTCCTATCCGGAAGCTGAGCTGTTTGTAAACGGTGTGTCGCAGGGACGACGCAAGAAGGATACGTCGGTAGCCGCAAGCAAGATACGCGACGGTTGGAAGGAATATAAGGATTACACTCCCGAACATCGTGCGGAGGATGCCACAAACCTGATGAACCGCTATCGTCTGATATGGGATAACGTGGTGTATCAGCCCGGCGAACTGAAAGTTGTGGCATACGATGCCGATGGCAAACCCGTGGATGAAACTTCTGTGAAGACTGCCGGCAAGCCTCACCACATCGTGCTGACCCCCAACCGTACATCCCTGACCGCTGATGGCGAGGACCTCGCATATATAACCGTGCAGATTGCCGATAAGGATGGCAACATTGTGCCGACCGACTCCCGCAAGGTGGAGTTCAGCGTAAAGGGTGCCGGATCCTTCCGTGCTGCCGCCAATGGCGACCCCACATCTCTCGAACCGTTCCACAAGCCTCAGATGTCGCTATTTAGCGGTGCCGCGACTGCGATTGTACAGACTTCCGATAACGCCGGTGATATTGTGTTTGAAGCCAAGGCTAAAGGTGTGAAACCAGCGAAACTTACAATAACAGCTCTATAGGTTATGCGATAATAAGGTAATACGATTCGCTTTAAGGTTTATATTCCCTGATACTGTGCGGGCTTGGCATGCCCGCACAGTATCATTTATCTCAGAAAGTCTAAACTTCAATAAAAATCATAATATAAAATAGGTGGAAAGTCGGTGTCAACAAAGAGGGGGATGACTTATTTTAGGTACGTGAATATCAAGAATTTTTTATTATCGGCATTAGCCGTAGGGTCAAATACTGAAGTTTCGCAAGCTGCACTTCAGTGGTTTAAAGTTTATAGTTTAAGGTTTAAGGTTTAAGGTTTAAGATTCACGAAGATTCACGAAAATTCACGAAAATTCACGAAAATCCACGAATCTTTTCATTATACAAAATTTAATGATCATAAACCATAAACATTAAACCTTAAACCATTTAAGTGAAGCAAGTTGGAAAACTTGTGAAACTTAAATCAAATATTATTCAATATGAGTCAAGACCTTATTTAGTGAGGCGGTCGGTCACGATAGCCACGGTGGAGTCGGACCATACATTCTCGCAAGTCTCAACCATATCTATTATGGTATAGATGGGCAGGATAACTCCCAATATGGCGACTCCTCCTTCAACTCCCGACATGAGCGAGAGCGTCAGGAAGTAGCAACCCATCGGCACGCCGGCATTTCCCACTGCCGCTATCGAAGCAATACCCACCCAAAGAAGCACCTCCCAGAATGAGAGTGCCATCCCTGCGTTCTGCATCACAAAGATTGATGTTATGGCTATGAACGCCGCGCATCCGTTCATATTGAGGGTGGTGCAGAGTGGCAATACAAAACGTGCCACCTTCGGCTTCACTCCCATACGCTCCTCTGCCGAGGAGATAGTGAGCGGCAATGTAGCTGCCGAACTCTTCGTGAAGAATGCTGTAAGCAATGCCGGACCCATAGCCTTGACAGCCTTGACCGGATTAATGCCGTGGGAAAGAAGGAAGAGCGGGAGCACTATGAACATCTGTGAGCAGTTGGCGGCAAGCACAACCAATATGTATTTACCTAATGAATCCGCCACAAGACCGCCACTCACCTGCGCTGTCAATTGTGCTGCAAACGCCACAATGCCGATCGGCAATATCGCTATAAGCCATTTTATCAGTAGGAAAAGAAGATTCTGAACACCCTCTATGAAGCTCTTTAGAGTGGTTTTAGAATTGCTTTCCGGCAACTTCGAGATTCCGATGCCTATGGCGAATGCCATAAGCAACACACCAAGCACGTTGCCATCAAGCAACGGGGTGAGTAGATTATTGGGTATAACGTTAAGCAGATGATCCGAGTATGACTCACCCGAAAAGTCGGCAGACACTGCGGCATCACCGTTAGCCATGAAGTCGGCAGAGAGATTAGACGGACTCACGATATAATATATGCTCACTCCCACTGCGGCGGCAATGATGGTGGTAAGCAACGTATATGTCATGGCACATCGGAATATTTTCACGGTGCCCTTCTCTGCACCGAGATTCATCATCGTTGCCACCACCGCCACTGCAATCGTAGGTATGGCAATGAGCTGGAACAAACGCGCGAAAATCTGTGCCAAAACAGTCATGGTACTGTTGATCATTTCCACATTAAGCAATCCCAGCACCACACCCAGCACCAGCGCACCGACCCATATAAGAGTCTGCTTATTACTCTTCTTCATATCTCTTCGTTTTTACTTAAAATTCAAATCCGGTTATGAAGTTATTTTAAGTTTAAAGTTTAATGTTTATGGTTTATTTCGTAGATTTCCGTGAACCCTAAACCTTAAACCTTAAACTTCAGTGAAGTTACTTATAGAAAGCAAAGTTACAAAAATATCATGAGATTTCAACAACTTAACCTCCATCTCATAAAAATGGAAGCTTAATTGCTGCGATGTCTAAAAAAGATCGAGAGATATGTCGATTACAGTTTGTAAATATCTACAGATTACACTAACTGTGTAGTCTAAAAATTTGGTAAGGAAAGAGGTTTGACAACCGAACATTCTTCCTCGGACTCGTCTCCGGACTGTCTCGAATCAACAAAGGATTTCTATATAATAGCCGGTTTTCAACTTTACGCCGTGAATGGGATACTATTCAATCTTTATTGGAAAGCTTGTATCCGATCCCTCGGATATTCAGAATGTCAAGCGTAGAAGATGAGAGATACTTGCGGAGCTTGTAGATGAAACCATGCAGACGGTTCAAGTTGTTGTAGTCGTCATTTTGCCAGATTCGGTACATGAGTGTACGGGCTTCGACAACTTCATTCGGATGATGAAATAACTCATCAAAGATTACAGCCTCTATATGAGATAGTTCTCTGGAATTGCCATCAACGACAAGTTTTTGAGCTGCAAAATCAAGTCTGCAATCTGCGACTGTCAAAACGGAATTTTCAACAGTTGCGCTCATTCGCCTAAGCAGAGCCTTTATACGCACCACGAGTTCCGCTATCTGGAAAGGCTTGCGGATATAGTCATTGCCTCCGATTTCAAAACCATGGACCACATCATCCAATGCGGTGCGGGCTGTGAGAAAAAGCACAGGGGTATGAGGCGACTTCATACGGATAAATTTCACCATTTCAAAACCGTCCATTTTAGGCATCATAACATCGGCAACCACAATGTCGGGATATATCTCCTCAAATAGTCTTAACCCAACCTCTCCATTTTGTGCGGTTGATACTTCAAAACCTTCACGTTGCAATGCGTCTTCTATGATATATGACAGTGTGGAATCATCCTCCACCAACAGAACTTTATCTTTTCTCATCTCTGTTAAATTTAATAGTGAAAGTTGTACCCTTATTCTCCTCGCTTATCACAGAAATGCTCCATCCTTGCATTTCCGATATCTGCTTCACATAATACAATCCCAATCCATAGCCGCCAACTTCATAACGGTCGCCATCCGTGACTCTATAAAACTTATCGAAGATATATGGTAAACTCCCTTTGGGTATTCCTATTCCATTATCCGAAATAGATATTTCGTTATTGTCTCCGTAAATCTTTATCTCAACAGCATCACCCGAATATTTCACCGCGTTGTCAAGAAGATTCGATATGACGTTGCCAAAGTGCAGGGAATCGGTTGATATTTCCACATTTTCCGGAATATAAATCTCGATTTTTGCAGGTTTGCCCGCTTTCATTTCAATCATACCGACGACTTCTTCAACAAGTGGTCTTAACCGGACTTTTTCAATATTAAGTTGCATGCTCTTAAACCGCTCCATGCTCATCGAGAGAATATTCTCAATCATGCCACTGAGAAAATTGAGCCGTTGCATGATGATGGTAAGCAACCTCTTGTTTCTTTGCTCATCGCTCTGGTCATAATATCTCAGCATGGAGTCCGCGGCTGAATAAGCCACTGCGACCGGTGTTTTCAGCTCATGTGTCATGTTATGGGTGAAATCATCCTTCATCTGCTCGATAGACCTAAGTTTGCCTACCCAATGAAGAAGATACCATATCAGGAATGACATCAGAAGCAGGATAACCGCCGACGTTATGATTATTCCCGCCATGCGGCGGAATATGTAACCTGACAATGGACTTATATAACCTATGACAATAGGCTCACCCTCTGCGTTATTGACTTTGATTTTCCAATGCTTCTCAAAAGCAGGAGATTCGCCGGGTATATCCGTGACCATCACATCTTCAGGTGCCAATCCAAATCCGGATAACTCCTTACGATAGATATGCTCCACGTCTGAGAAATCACGCGGATTCATATCCGGAGTGTTTGATGCTATGAAGTGAAAATACAAGCTCATGGTCTTGTCTATGTTCTCCAAGAGATTGGGGTATTCGTAACTTCCGTCAGTAGTCTTCTCACCTTGAACCATCAGTGTCAGTCTGATGAAAGAGTCATCCTCGCCTACGGATGTACCTTTCATCCGTGATATTATCTCCAGAATATCTGCCCGGCGAAGACATTCGGTTGCTGTTTGAATTGACTGCTCCTTTATGGAATTATAAAGGCTATGCAGATACACGATGTTTGCCACTACCATTATAGCGATGACAACCAATGTGGTTATTGTAATGTAGCGAAAACGTTTCATTTTACAAATTTAATGAATAAATCCAATAAATCCCTACCCGGCTAAGACCAACTAAGACTAAAGGAGGTTAGGCTAAGACTATTTTGTTTACTTTGGAGGTAATTTTGCAACATAAACAAATACCTCTTCAACAATGAAACAAATCAGCTACATCCTTTTCGCGGGATTAATCATCGCACTCATGAACAGTTGCAATTCTCTAAAACCTGTAACCTATGCCAACAGAGATTGGCATATAAGTGACTATTACGGTCAGATAATAGATAAGGACACCACTTACCGCATGACATTCGGTGATGTGATTATTCCGCAGGAGATGGCGATAATCTCCTGTGCAGATTCTGCTGCTAAATATCCAGGGATGGACAAATTCATTGCCGACATTCTCAAGACCGCCAGACTGCAGGACGAAGAGGTGTTGTTCTATTCTCCGACGCATGGAAAAATATTTGTCAAGCTGAAGAATGAGCCTCCTGCAAAGAGACCCTCATCGCTGACATCCAATATGCAATGTCTTACATTAAATAAAGATAACGACCGCCCCTACACAATGTGGGTGTATGATGACGATGTGGAGGACTGGCACCGAAAGCCGGGCGAAATGTATACATACACCTACTTTGACAAGAAGAAACAGCATATCCTTGTCGTGGATTTCTATGATTATGGCAAGACTCCTATTGCCCAGATATTTGTGATGCAATCACGAAATAAAATGACGGACAGAATGCAGCTACCGACCCAGAAACAACTGTGGGATTTCTCCAAACATAAGCTCAAAGATTATGAGCGTGATATTGAATTTTGGTCCAATTGGATTGACAGTCATAGACAGAACGCTTTTGCCAATTATAAAATCGGTCAGGAACAATTAAAGAAAAAGAAATGAAAACCGACTTACATGCACGAAGCAGTATATAACTGTTAAACTGGGTGTTACCTACAACTTCAATTCAGGGAAGGGGTTACGTTTACTGCGTATCGAGAAAAACAACGACGGCAGCCGTCTCAGAAAAGAATGATATGCACACTGCCCAATGCAACGGTATCACGAATACGTATCTCTCCCACAAAAACACCATCGTCCGGATAATACACGTCAGCAAACACAGGGATACAAAGATATTCCTGGACTACATCAAACTATCCTCCGATGAATTGAAAATCGGCAAATACTTTCGAATCTTACCTATATGAGCCAAATTGCCAACGAAATAGACGCAATAGCCAATTCAACACAGTACGCTATATTTTGATGAACTCTTTGCTTATTAAAGCGTTAAAATTTTGTAGAGTTAGAAAAAATCGCTAACTTTGCACTGTCATCGATCGAAGAACGAAAGACTTGGTTGGCCGCATTACCGTAAATGCGGTTTTTTTATGCCTTGTTCTGAAGTTTACGCATATAATAGGCATGATTGGATTGGTCAACGCAAAATCCTGTAATCAATGCGAAATTAGGATTGATGTACTCTACCACTACCATATAACCCTTTGCGCGATACCAAAAATATTCACGTTCCCGTCCTGAATTTTCTATATACTTGAATCGTGTAATACGCTTGTCGGAAGCGTTTTCCAAAATAGGTTTAATCCAATGGATACGCACGGCACGCTCCGAGCGAAACTCTCTAACGGTCTTGGCGATTTTGCGTCTGTCCTCTTTGGCATCTCTTGTTATGACATGGACAAACTTTTCAAGCAGACCATCAAACCATTCGGGCAAACTATCCTTATGAGCGCAGTTATATAGATATGGCTTCACAATCAGTTCTACCCCATCCAAATTTACCTTTTGAATAAGAACATCATTTTTGAACCGTTCGTGCAACTCCAATATTTTGTCTTTGTCGTCAACTGATAGTTCGCAATCAAAATATGGCTGCAATATTCCAAGCATATCGTTATCAGCCATTTCTTCTCTTGGGTTGAAAATCGTAGATTGCAAATTTGTCATCTCCCGGCTCTGTTCCTTCATCAAGATGGTAGCCGGATAGTTCCTCAATAAGCCTGACTATATTCATTTTAGCTTCGCTCCCGGTCAGACCTCTTGCCCTGTATGTTATCGCACCGATTATAATATCAGTAAGTTGAATAAACTGCGATTCATGTGAACGGATATTCTGCATTGATTGAATTGTGCCATCCGTTCCTAACATATTTATGAGTTCTTTGTGTATTGAGGCAAGTTTTATTTTCCCGTGATTATCCTTGAGATCAAGAAAAACACGGTATAAATTCCCGCTATCGGAGTTGTGCCAGATAGAAAACCTTATCAAACGCTCAATTACTGAATAATAGAACCGATTATATTCATCCCTCTCCAATGAGTGCGCTTGAATATTGGATTTATTTTTGATAAGGATACTGCGGAATACCATTGACGAATCAAAGAACAAACGCAAAATCTCATCATACATGGCAATATGTGTGCGGCTTACAGTATTCCACTTCAATTCATGCAGAATACCATACTTACTTTTCAGTCGTTTAAGCTCAGTTTTATATGTTTCAAGATATTTGTCCGGCACTATTATAGCGCCGATGCACATGACATCACTATTGTCAAATTGCAGATGACAACTTTCGTCACAAAATATCGAGTATGCCTTTTGCGGTTGTTTCATAGTGCAAAGTTAATAAATTTTCGTCAATAATATCCTGAAATCCAAATATTATGACTAACTTTGCTACATGCACGACATCGTTGCCTAAAAATCCGATATAGCAATGGAGCCCCAAGCAAAGATAATAGGCATATCCCGTCATCGCCTCTCCACCGACGATGATGGAGTTCTCGGCTGATTTTCAACAGATGCGCCACTTCAAGCGCCGTTATCAGCGTCACCATCGGCATCGGAGCTTCAATTCATATTTCAAGAGCGTATGCTTACGTCGTATCCTATCACCCTTTGTCTGTACCCCAAAATGCCTCAACAAATATGCCGACGAGTAACCGGAGCAGCTATTGCCAGTTTGAAATTCTATTTTGTTATCCTTGGACACAATAGCTTTTTCTTCACTCAATGGAAAGGATAATCTGGGAGTTGCCTAACCTATATAGTAAGCATCACCGATAGTCATCACCAATAGGTAGATAAAGGTAATACCCAGTAATCGTTTCGCGACAAATAAATATATGATGGATTTCCTCAGAAAGAAGACTTACGCAGATGAATATTCTATGAAACAAGCCATAAATCTCCTACGTAACCTTGGGTCGTCAAGAGAATGTTTTCATAGGAACAAAAGCCATAAACTTAAGAATAGTTTTCATTTGTGATTATTTTAGAGTGAACATATTATGATAACAGGAGGCAGATTGTTGAATATATGGAACCCTACAGCCCACCAAAATCCCAAATTGACTCTCAAATATGCACATGCACATCCGGCAAAAAATACGACTGCCGTTACGCACAGACAATAAGGGAGTAATGAGATTGAAATATTGCTGAAAGCCATTAGATGCATAATGGCAAATACTATTGATGAAATCCAAATAATTGGCACTTCAAATCTTTCTTTGACCTCAATCCATAAAGTCTGCTTAAAATATAAATTCACAAAAAGGAGTATCATAATCGCCGCAATGCTCCAGACGGCAAATTCAATGGCTGAGAAGGAGTATATGTGTTGCCAAATTACCGCGATGGGTATCAATGATAATGATATGGCAATCTGCCACTTTTTAAAAGAAAGTCCCAATCTGAAAATCCCCTCCTCCAATAAAGGGGCTATAACCAACAATACCATTAACATAAAAGGCACTGATCCCTTATTTGCGACTTCAAACGGGTTTCCTCCAAACGAAGTCAATTTCTCCGCATCAATTTCATTAGCCTTATAGATGGCTGTGCATGTAATCAAGATTCCTGCACTTAATATTCTCGTCACAAGCCAAAACAAAAAGGCATACCCTAAAATCCATTTCTTTGAATGATAGATATAGTCGTCTGTACGGGAAAGGATGTATCTCATTATATGTTTTTATTAGTTTTTATTAGTTTATATCGCTATATTCCGACCCTGATAACCTGTTAATCAAAGTTATGTTTTTATTATATAATCGTAGTTCAATAATTGACGTTATTACTATAGCAATTACAACTAAGACCATTCTCCAATTACCAAGAAACGGTGGCAGAAAGACTAACCAACCCATTAGAATGGCGAACACTACGGAAAATATCAATTCAATATTTTTGTAGTATTTTTTTATTTTGAGGGTTGCTTTCATAATTTCTGATATAGAGAATTCTGATATAGAAACCTTTCTGATCATATTAATCAGATATATTTCCGCCATAATCGCGATAATACCCACTATTCCAAACGATACAAGCCATGATATTGGAAACAACATCGGTGCCCATAAACGGGATGTAACAACCAATGGAAAGCTTACCACAGAAATGGTAAGACTGATGATGCAACGCCGTAATAATCGCGTTTTATAATCGGTTTTTGACTCCAAATCAGGAATATCAGAAGTTCCCGTCGAGGCTTTTTCAATATGAGGCTCGACAGATTTCCATGTTTTTTTTAAATCTTCAAGTTCCATATTTATTTTGTTGAGAGTTTTTCTTTTATCCTATGTAGCCGCGAGGCAACCGTATTTCTGGGAATACCCATATTTTCAGCAATTTCATCATAGCTTAATTCATCCAGCCACATGAGTACCAAAGCCTTGTCAATAGGCTTAAGTCTTGAAATGGATGAATAAAGCCATTCAAGTCTGTTTTGTATATCATGCTCCGAATCATCCTCAAATTGAATATATGGCATTTCTTCAAATGAGAGCATACGAACTTTCGGAGTAAGCCTCCGGAGTGAGAAAAGACACGTATTCAAAGCGACTTTGTAAACCCATGTAGATTCCGAGGAATCTTTTCTGAAATGACGATAAGCCTTGAAAAGTGAAATCAGGACCTCCTGCCTCAAATCATCAAACCCAACATCCGTTGTCGCATAGAAGAAGCAGACACTAAAAATGATCTTTTCGTGTCTTCTTACCATAGCGGTGAAGGATTGATTATATTCTGAAGGATTGTCCATGATTTTTGTTTTACAAGGTTAGTTGCTGAATTTACCCGAAAGTTCCACAATGGTAAGAAAAAATTACACAACTCATTATTTTAACATTTAACTGTGGTGACTCTACTAAAATTCGGATAAGGTCACACAATTCACATTTTATGAAGATTAATAATCCGGATGCTTTGATTATTGTACACGTAAGTGATGAACATTGTTGATCTCTTTTTGCAACAAATCAAGGAATCGGGCTACATGAGCACCATCCATTTGGGCATGATGGAATTGAAACGACACGGTAAGCTTGGTTTTGAATAGCTTTTTCTTGTATTTTCCCCAAATCATGAACGGATTATTAAATACGCCGCTGTACATTCCCACCGCTCCATCTATCTCACATTCCACCAATGCCGATGTGCCGATGACCATACTGTCTGCTATATCATGATTCTCACAGCTTTCAGCAACTTGCCGTGTAAGCCGAAAATAATCACTGTTGAATTTCTCTATATCGTCTGAATAAGGTATGTCGCACGAACTTACTTCTCCGACATTATTTGCCACAATCGTATTGACGGCAATTGAATCAAACCTGATAAGTCTGTTGTCGACCGGGAGCATATAGAACTCCTTTATCTGTGAGGCGGATCTACCGATACACCAGCACATCAGCATATTAAATTTAAGCCCTCGTTTCCTGCTGATTTTCAACAGATGCGACACATCAAGTGTCTTTATCAGCGTCACCATCGGCATCGGTGCTTTCATCCACATTTCAAAAGCGTATGACCGCGACGTCTCTTTTGGATTTACTTCCTGCATTTTTTACCGCAAAATTACACCTTCTGCCAATAATGCGATAGAATAAATGCGACATTTACACCGGTGAGGAAAATAGGTCGGAATAAATCGGCTGCGTGACAATCAGCTTGGATGGCGTCAACCCGGAATACTCCCGACATTCACGGATGAAATGTGACTGGTCGGAATAGCCGCTGTTAAAGGCAATATCCATGTAATCATGATTGCCGGTCTGCATAAACCACAGTGACTTTTGAAACCTTACAATCCTTGCATATTCCTTTGGCTTCATTCCTACTGAATTGAAAAACACCCGCTCAAATTGTCTTTTCCCAAGGCAGGTGGCATAAGCCATATCCCTTACCGTGGTCTTACAATCTGAAAACAGCATACTCAATGACACTCCGATACGAGTGAAGTCATATATGCGTTTTTCATTCAATCTCGAAATCAACCACTGTTCAATTATGCGGATGCCATCTTCTGCGCACCCTGCATCAAACACCCTACGGGCTAAATCATTAAGATCTGAATCTCCAAGATCAAATCCATCAATCTCATGATTATAGAATGCAGATATGGGTATGTCAAAAAGTGTGGCGGCATGGGGCTTTAACACAACGACAATCATCTCCGTGTCATCGGTTGACTGCAATGTGGCAGGAAAATTCACCTGTCCGCTTATGGCAAACTGAGGTTGATGCGTCCGCAATTCAGATATATACAGCGATCTATTGCGGTGGAATATCAACTGCGGACAACCAACGGGAAACGTCAAGGTACTCAACTCCTCCCGACTTCGCAATATCCAATAATATCGGATGTAGGCATCAAGTGATCTACACGGTCGAAATATCAATAATCCACACATGATTTAAGCAGCCACTTATTCAAGACTAATCATTTCAATGTCGCCTGACTGAATCGCAGGTATGTACTTTTTGATTTTGTCCACAGGACAATTACACCTCACCCGTCCGCGGATATATTTTGTTAGTCATATCAATCTTCCTTCATTCATGGCTTGTAGTTGCGTTTAATCTCGTCAATCGACTTTCCGCCGATGCCGAAATTCTCATCCGGCAGCTCTTTGATAGTGACAGTGAAGAACTGCGCTGGGATATGTGTTATCTCGGATGCCGTTGTTGTAAGTCGCTCAATAAGCTCTTTCTTCTGTTCAGCGGTCAGTCGTCCGCTTTCAATGGATATGTATGGCATAATTTTATAATTATAAGTCTAATCGGTAAGCTCTGCTCCCGACACCTTCGTAAAGATAGTTGTCTATGCTGCTGAATCCACACTTCTCAGCCACTTTTTGCGATGCTATATTTCTGTTGTATACGGTTATAAGCAGTGATTGAAGACCGATATTATCACGACAATAGGCTACCAATGCCTCCAATGCCTCCGTTGTGATTCCCATATTCCAATATGGATGACCAATCCAATAACCGACCTCTCTTTCGGAGGGTTTTGTTTCGTGATGTTCGTCCCCAACCGGAACAAGACCGATACAACCTACCGGCTCACTGCTCTCTTTCAAGACAATTGCAAAGCAATCTGGATTGGACATAAATATTTTTTCAATCACTTCGCGGCTCATCTCAATCGAAGTATGAGTCGGCCACAATGCCAATTCACTTACCCGATTGTCCGAAGCATATTTATAGAGAACTGAAGCATCTTCAACTCGCCAATGTCGCAATATCAGTCTTCCGGTCTCAATCATAACAGAGATTTCAAGCTATCGTTGCAGAACATAGTCGGTGTAAACTCTACAATCTGATAATCGGCAATGGCGTTGATATGGAACGGGTCTTGCTTTATCAGGGCATCGACCGCCTCGCGGCTTGCCACTCTCATCATTATCACGCCTCCGACGCGCGGTGTCTGCGGACCGGAAGTAATGAAATTTCCGGCAGCATAATTCTCAGCCAGATACTCGCGATGAGCCTGAAGATATTTGTCAACCTCACTCAGAGGCTTCTTATATGTAAGTATTGCTATGAACATATTGTTTCTTATTATCCAAAATGTCGTGAACCAACATGCGTCAATCCAAATGCAAAGTTATAAAATTATTTAACGTTCTTAAAATTCTGGGAAATCTAAAAATTTAAACAACATCAATTGTCGGCTCAAATAATTTGATTAACTTTGCATCAACAGATTCCGCCGCGCTTAGGCTTTGCATGCGTACCAGGCGGAACTTTTATTTCATACTACATCAAACTATCCTCGGAGGGAATAGCCGACGAATTGAAAATCAGCGAATACCGATAAGACTTCTCAACATGCGCAAAATTACCGCAATGTCAAACAAAGATTACAAGATGTGGTGACAGACGTCTGTATGTCAGTAAATTTTGTAATTTTGCATTTGAAATGAAGCCTATACAAAACGGACAAATATCTAATATTGAAGATACTGAATTTGAAAATCTTGTAAACCGTATTGTAATTTTGGTCTCATAGACCAAAGCCAATGTTTTGAATCAGATTGATATTTCCACCACTGCGTCTTTATGTTTTGTTTTACCCATTCTTAGAAACTGTATTTCAGTTTTAACCATATTTCCGAGTTTTTTGAATACATAGCAAAAGAACCATTATCGGCATGAAATAAATCATATCCAATAAAAGCATGTATTTGGTCTGTCAGCGCATAATCTGCATATAGCCGGTTGTAGATTCCTCCATTTGTTAAATCTACATACGCAAATGTTGATACATTAAGTGTATTTCAGAACAGATCCTTAGCAATCCTCAATGTCGCTAATCCGGAATTCCGATAACCGGCAATGCCTGTTGAAAAACCTGCTATATATTTATGAGAATACTGTGCGGCTATGGTCCAGTCATTTCCCGGATACCAGTCAATGCCAATCAAGAAGTTAAGGGTATTTTTCTTCTGTGGATTCGTCTCAATTTGAGTCGGGGTTTGAACCTCTCCAAGGTATTCAGCAAATTCACTGCGAACCACGAGTTTGCCCAACGGTAACGAGGCATCAGCCCCAAGCATTGTCATCCTATCATACACGCCATTGAAAACCAGACTTCCATCCTGTGACACTGAGCCTGCAAAACACGGCATTTTATTCCATGTCCGCATTGCTGACACGGAAAAATCTATTCCCGGTAAATATACGCTGAAACGTCCTCCGTATTCAGAATTTATCAGTTTTTTTGAAGGCGTGCAATCCAGATTTATAGAGTATGGATGTTCCACCCCCGGAAAGGATATAGCCCACGGATTAGTGGGGTCGATAGGCAGCTGGAAGAATGATGATATAGGGTTACCAATACGAACAGGACACATAGCGATGTATTTACGCCTATCGCCTTGACGGGCCTGATATTAACTGCGAGGAAAGACAGCAATGACACAATCGTGGTCATTCCACAGAAGAATGTCGGCCAACCAGTTTCCTCGATTGTTTCAATGACAGCGCCCTTACGTTGTCCGTGGAGCCGCATCCGTTGCTTGAAGAATGAGAATATATGTATGTTATAGGCTATTGACACCGCAAATGCAAGCATCACGGGTATCATTGTTGTTGCAGAATCCACATACAGCCCAAGCCATCCGGCAACACCGAATGTCAGTGTCAGACCACCGAATGTTGAAATGAACGGAGCGATTATCCCCTGCCAAGAGCGGGTGGCAATCAACATGACAATAATGGAAATGGCAAGGGCAATCAGTACCATGCGTTTCATGTCCTCGCCAATGAATTTCATTTTCTGCTGGTTGACAAACGGCATACCTGTCGCTTTCGGATTCAGTTGAGCGTAGCATGATTTGGAAATTATCTTTTCAACTTCCGCACCTGTTATCAAGTCAGGAGCTATTGTTCCCTCTTTCTTCCATACAGAATCCTCTGGAAACGGACGAAGTTTAACCATAATCCAAGACAATCGACCATCCTTTGACACGAGCTTGCGGGCGATTTCAGGCTTGCTGTAAGCCAAAGTCCGTATTGAATCCAATCCGGCTTTGTCTGTCGGTATGACATCCGGGACTATTTGCTCTATCGCCATACCCTCATCGTTACCGACAAGAAATTCTATATCGGTGAGGGAGGTAATCTTATCCACATAAGAGATGCTGTCAAGCAACTCATTGGATAAAGCCCGGAGTGTGGTCAATGCTTCAGGCGTAAAGTGGTTGTCACACTCTGTAAGTACCCCGATGAAATAGTCGTTGCCGAAATGAGCCTTGAATTCATCGGTTTTGATTAACATTGGATCTCCTTCAACGAAATAGTCGTCAAATGATGTTTCCACCACAAGGTGCTTAAGACCGACGATGCCGCCCACAATGGCAACGGCAAATGTTAGTAAGGCAAGCCAGCGTACTTTCAGGAGTCGCTTAGCATAACTGCCAAATTTTTTGTTGATCATTTCTATTTTCATAATCACTATATTAGTTGATTTCAGGCTGTCAATAATGAACAATGTCTTATTTTGTTCAATAAAAAAGGAGAGAATTCCAAATGTGAAACTCTCTCCAACTCATTATGATATATTGGAAACTCTAACCGATGTGCAGTATGTTTTTCCATCCGTTTATTTCAAATTTTATATATTCCTCAATTACACGAACCATAGCATCGCCGGTTATACGGTGCATAATAATTTCCTCAAACATTGTGAACATCCATACTGTATGAAGATGTATCATGAAATCACTGACATCAATATTCATATATGGATGCTTCTTCTTATTATCCGCAAACCATGATTTAACCTGTTCAGTGGCTTTATCTGTGAATTTAATTTTGAAGTCCTCCAAAGATGAACCTTGCGCTTTGAAAAGAAGAATTTTTAATAGTGTCCTATTTCCTTTTAGTATGATCATGTAGTCAGATACGGCCGATACAAGATAATTTTCTTGTGTCATGGATATTGCATCCTGTCCATATTCTCCATGATGCTTATCAAACATCGCATAGCAGGCTGATACCACTGGGGCAAGGACGGCGCAAAACAGCTTATCCTTGCTGGGATAATAGTTGTAGATATTGCCCACACCAACTCCTACTTTGGATGCGATGCTCCTCATGGAAGCCTTTGCATATCCTCTTGATGCGAACTCTTGTCGAGCCACATCAAGAATTCTGTGTTTAATATCTTCTTTTAATATCTGCATAAACAAACGACGTTCTGTTTTCGACTGCAAAATTACATTATTTCAATGGAATACGCAATACCTAATATTAGTTAGTAAACACATTGCGCTACAAGACAATAAAATAATGCATCAACAATGAACATCCGTTGAACAATGTTCAGTATTTGAATTTCTAAAACATAGTCTACCTAATTTTAGGAGTGCTGCCGACATCATATCTTTCAATTTGTACTTATCATTGATTGCTTATTGAAGAAGCAAAGAGGACGGGCATTGCTGACCATCCTCTTCTGAATATATTTTGGGCTTTACGTAATTATTCTTGCATGATGGTCTAATTAGAGACTCGGTTTGATTTCATCAACCCATGCGGCAATACGCTCGTCGGTCTTATCACTTTCATTGTCTTCGTCAAGAGCAAGTCCGACAAACTTACCGTCAACAACCGATGTAGATTCATCAAATGTATAGCCGTCGGTCGATACGGCACCAATCATATTAGCTCCTGCATCTTTGGCTGCATCATAGAGTGTGCGCATAGCGTCACAATAAGTGGTGCTGAAACCACAAGAGTCTCCACAACCGAATACTGCGACAGTCTTGCCGTTGAGGTCAGAAGCCTTGATGACCTCAACTCCGTCATACCACTCATCCTGAAGGTCTCCGCTTCCCCATGTCGAGGATCCGAGCAGCAGATTATCATACTCTGCAATCTTAGCTGCATCAATCTGTGATGCGCTGAAAACATCGGATGAATTGACACCCAGTGCTTCAGCGATTTTATTGGCCACTCCTTCGCAGTTTCCTGAAGTAGAGCCATAGAAAATAGCTGTCTTTTTCATTATTTCTTGATTTCTTGTTGTTAATTTCTTATGCAAAATTACTGACTAAACGGCAACTATGAAATCCCTAAAAGTAGGGTATTTTTGTTTTGTCAGTTCCAAAATTCAATGTAATTATTCAGGAACATATATAATTTCGCCGTTTTCCAATTCGTATGCCACTCCCACACGTTTTCCCTTTTTATTATCCTTGGAGGATTGATCCTCAGATGGAGTGTAGCGGTTGATTTTTTGCCCCTCTTTTGTGATGATCTCCATATTATCCTTGCCGGGATTCTTCACCATAGTGAAATCGTCCTGTGAGAACATCTCTGTCATATTGTAACGGCTGACAAGCGCAACCATCAGAGCTACAGCAAAAACCATTGCAACATCAAATAGGTTGCTGACCACGCTCATGGGGTCAATATCCTCCTGTTGACGCAATAATCTCCTTCTCATAATTGTGCGATGTATTCAAGGTTGGTGAGATCCTGAAACAGCCAACGTTGGCGCATCTGGAGTACAATAAAGCCGATGGCACTGATCACAAGGCCTATCACTGTTGTTGCAAAAGCCACCTGCATATTGTAGGCCATAGATGCAATGTCACCCTGTGCGAGACCGGCAAGAGCGGGTCCCATTGGTATGAGTGTACCCATCAGGCCGAGTATAGGACCGAGTTTACCAAGTGTCTTAGGTGTTGACAGTTCCTTGTCCACCGCAATTTCGAAATCAGCGAGTAACCTGTCTGTCAATGCCCTATTCCCTTTTGCCTCGACAATTTTCCTTATATAAGGAATGACAAGTGCATTGCAGTTATCGGGTAACGACTTGACAAAATCATCGAGATTGTCGGGCGTGAGCCTGTCAAGATGGGAATTGACAAAACGTTGTGTGCGTTTCATGGCGAGATACTGACCGAAGAAAGAACCGACGAGAATCAGCGCACGGACAAAGAAATAGATAAGCAGGATTACTACAGGAACCAATAGTCCCGTGGAGATCCAATACATTACGTCTGAGATATAGATCATAGTCTGTTGATTTTTTTGATTATTCTGTTTAATGAGTATTTATTGATGAGAAAACCGATTAGGCCTCCGAATAAGGTAATTGTGAATACTCCAAGCAAAGCATCCCAATTTATATCGGACACACCTCTCACGGCAGTCCTTCCATTGACTGTGGCTATCACCCCATCATTGCTATCAGAATATTCACTAAGAATAGGATCTCCAATCTTATATCTTTCTCAGGCAGCAGATATTTTATCAGCCGTGACATAAGAAAAATCAGTGATGACGCAACCACGGCGACGGACCATCCTACAATTCCAAAGGACACTCCCGGAAAAGAGAATACTGCCTGCACGACCGTGTAGAAGAGTACGGGAAATATCAGTAATCCGGGAAAAAGACGCAGGACACGATAAGTGCGGATGATAGTTTTCCGTACCTTACCTGCGGTCATGAGTTGCGCGGAAAGCACTGCGAATGAAATCTGCATGAACACATCAATGAATAGAATTACCGATGTGTCAAGCATCAACCGGGAATTTTGCAGCCATTGCTGTATCTGTGTGCTTGATTGCTCAATGGCAAACGGAGTGGAGAGTCCGATGAAAAGGAGGCATAAACCACAAATGGAGATACTTACCGGAACTTTTTGGAAAGTAAGTTTCAGCACGAAGCTGAAACTTACCAATAACATCAATATAAGTACGACAGTTTCCATATCATTCCATATCTTTTGCGGAATTTCTACGCCGTTTAGCCACCACAACCAGAAGGATTATTAAAGCGGCCACAGCCACTGCGACAGCAACCTTTCCGACATTGCCTACCGTGGCATGCTCCACATTGTTCATTTCCTCTTTTTTCATGACCATGCCATCGTCGGCAGACTGCTCTGAAGCAGATGAAATAGTGGCAGACATTTCCTGATTAAGATTTTCCAGATTGTTAATCTGACCGGCATCAGGCTTCCAATACCCTCTTTCAGCAGCTTCTTTCATGACCGTAGTCATCTGTTGCATGGCGGAAGGATTTTTGTCCTTGAAAAATTCGCGGATACCAAGATTGTGCTTGTCGTTGACATACACTTCGTAAATTTCACTCCACATCTCCGGATCAATCGCCGCAGGTTTCATCACATTCCATCCGTATGTATTCTGCACTATCTCTGCAAAAGTCGATGCGTCGCCCGCGCCGCCTTTCATCTTTTCCTTTATATATGTAGGATTGAATATGGTGGAGCGTCCTTCCACACCTATAGCCTCTTTCACTTCCTGCATACGGTAGTTGGAACGGTTGCGGTAATCGCTGAGATATGCGTCAGGATCCTTGCCCGTGACATTTCTGACAGCAAGGTTCATACCACCCATAAACTCATATACATGGTCAAGGCTAAGGGTTCCCCACGTATTGGATTGCCGGGGTTGGATGACTGCATCGGTATTAGTCAGGGCTGCCTCGAAAGCATACTGTGTGAAGGCTTCCCAATTATCCTCATCGCCGTAATAAGCGCCCATATTGTTGAGATAAGTGTCGGCTATCTCCGATTCCTCTTTCCATTGGTTCCCTTGCACCATCCCTTGTATTCCGGTCCCATATCCACCGTTAAGGCCTCCGAATACACGGTATGCCGCTATCGCGCGGGCTTCTTTAGGAGATATGCCCCGCTCGACAAGTTTCCTCTCCGAGTCGGTGATACCCTGCGCAACCTGATTTTCATAATTGTCATCTTTAGAGGCGGCAGCCATCTCAACAGCGCGGTTTATCAGGAAAAGACGGGAGGCAGCTATATCGCGCAACTGTCCGCTGGTCTGCACAACAACATCTATCCTCGGTCGTCCAAGTTCATCGGATGGAATGAGCCGAAGGTCTGTGACCCTGCCGAAAGCGTCTCGGACCGGTTCCACTCCTAGCATATAAAGCACCTGCGCTATGGTAGCACCTTCTGATTCAATAAACTCTCCGCTCCAGAGCGTATAGCTGACTTTCCGCGGAATACTGTCATTATGTCGCTTGCGGTACATATCGATCGTATTCTTGGCCATCTCCACGCCTTTGTTCCAAGCTGATTCACTTGGTGTTGCCTCCGCGTTTATTCCGAACAGGTTACGTCCTGTTGGAAGCGAGTTGGGATTTGCTATGGGATCCCCTCCCGGTGATGGCTTGACATACCCCCCGGCGAGAGCGTTGATCAGCGATGTCAATTCCATTTCAGGAGATTGTCTCAGTACATCTGAGTAATTGGATATATTCTTCAATGTACGCTCCACTTCCATAATAGCTGCGGCCTTGGCTTTCTGCTCAGGTGTATACTCAGGCATTTTCATCTTCATGTCGGCATGAGGATTGGATTTTTTACCTACTGCATTACCTGATTGGGATGTTTTTTCTCGTTTGGCAAGCATTGCCTTCTTCATCTTCTCCAACTGCTCATCGGATGCTCCCATCTTTTTGGCTGTGGCCATCGCCTTCACGATATTCCCGTTATTCGTTTTCGAGCCTTCTTTTCTTTCCGGCATAGCACGTGACATCATCATTTCCATCATTCGTTGGGGAGCATCTTTCATTGAGACTATCTCACGAGCTTCATTCAGTTCCTCAGATGATATTCCTGCAATGTCACATATTTCCGAATCAGACACGGGGTGTCCGGAATTGAGTTTTGCTGCCACGATGGATTTGGCAGGTTCAAGATAAAGACGGTTGAACAGACCTTTGCGTTCCGTTTTTTTTGCCTTTGCTGGATTCCGCAGTTTGTCAAGAGCAAGCAGACTATAAGCAATGGGATCTACAGACATGGCAAAGACGCTTGTGCCTATTCTCGCATCCTCGTATGGAACTCCCATGACATAAAGCTGTCCGGTAATCTTTTCAGCGGCAATCTCTTCTGCAAAATTTTCGATACGGAGAATGTCATCCTCTGTATAAGGAGTTGATAATATGCTGTCCAGTTCAAGATCGCGGTGCAGACCTAATTCAACTGCCTTCTTCTTGACATCAAGGGATGTTGCTTGTGAAGGATTCTTAAAGTATACCTCGACTTTATCCATCAGCCCTTTATACTCACCCCGCAGGTTGCTTTCAAGGAAAGGCGGGGTCAGATACGATTGCAGTGCAGCGTAGGAGCGACGCTTGGCAATCATTCCTTCCCCGACATCAGCTATGGAATAGATATAGAAGTGAGGGAGAGGTCCGACAAGTCTGTCGGGCCAGTCCTGACTGCACAGCGCCACTTGTTTGCGTGGTGTGAACTCCAGACTACCGTGTGTGCCGAAATGGATGAGGGCATCGGCTTTAAGTGTGTCTGAAATCCATTTATACGTACTGATATAGCTTTCTTCTGGATCTTGATCTGTGCCGTGGATTATCTTGAAAGAGTTTTCCCCTTGGTTGGGCAATGGCTGGGGCACTATGGCCACATTTCCGAAAAGGATTCTACGGTCTGCCTGCACCATCTTCTCAAGTTCAGCAGGAGAAGATGGTAGATTCTTCAGGTAATAACCCTCTTTGCCCAATCTTGACAAGAGATTATACAGTGACGGGCCGACATCCATGCCTGCCGCCGACATAGCCGATACCCCCGGTCCTTTGTAATATACGATAGCGATCTTTTTATCCTTGTTCGGCGTGCGCTTCAGAGATATGTGGTTATTCACCGTCTCTACAAAAGTGTCAAGACGTCCGGGAATAGCTTTCACCTCGCGTATTCCCTCATCATTCTCATAATGGGCGAACAAAGCGTATGGACGTATGCCGCCGTCAATTTCAGGAGTGACAACACTTTGTGAGAGAAATCCTCCGTTCATACCCATCTTGTCAGCTTCCCAATCTTCCTGAAGCTGATTTGCATTCACCGGACAGAACAGAGGCACATTATTCTCCGAAAGATATTCAACCATATAGTCACCCATACGGCCATGAGCCATATTTATAACAGCGGCAACAGAGATGGAATCTGCATGACCGTCATTTATGAACTTGCGCATATTCCATACGCGATAGACATTGTTGCCCGATTTTTCCAATGCGGCAATCAATTCCGAGGGTTCGCCCATTTGTCCGGTTATTATGATATTCGGAGCATTGTCGGCAATAAGATTTCTGGATTTCAGATAAGTTTTGTATTCACGTAAAGTGTTAAACCCTATCTCCTCAGCATCAGGATCGTCCACATCAGGATGCGAGAGCAGGTATGACTGACTTTCCACAGGTTCTTCTGGCTCATTTGTGAACATGGCTTTGCAGTCTATGTAGGTGCGCACATATTCAAGCAGATTTCGGTAATTTGCTCTGCCTCCTGAAAGATACTCCTTCAGATCATTTACCATCAATGAATCCACTGAGCAGATATTGTTGTCGGGATTGGTGGCCATAGTGGTCAAAACGGGAGTTCCATTTTCAGCGGCCTTACGGATGATAGTCCGCTGCTCCTCTGTTATCCGCAGCCCCATCCCGTTTATGAAGACCATGTCATAGTCACCGACATCATCAATGTCATCGGTGGAAAGTTCCTTGATCTTTATAAATCCGTTGGTGTTGGCTTTAGCTATCTGCCCCAACTCTATGGGTTGATAATTCAGGAATGCAATTTTTGTGGGTGAGATCCATTTCACCCACGAAAAAATAAATACAAACACCAAAAGTAAAACGATTGATCCCAGTATAATCTGTTTTTTAGTCATTTTTAGTTTCATGATGATTTTACCATTTGAACATATCGGCAAGGTTAAGGCCGACAGTGCCGACAAAGGAGATACCTCTCTGTGGAGTCTGAAGTGAGCTGTCGGTAGCCTTGTCCTTGTAATTGAATAGATTGTCGATACCAAGATTCACATATATCCCGCGCGGGAAGGTGGCGCCCACATTCATGGCGACAAGAGTCCTGCCATCGTAATGGCTTTTCTCCCAAGCATATTCTCCATTCACATCAGCCTCCGATGACCGGGAATAGGTGTCGAAAGCCGATCCCCACTGACCATTGAGAGAGGCGGTCAATGACACCTTTTTGAATTTCTTCTGATACATGGCACTGAATGTGGCTGAATGTGGACGGGTTGAAGATGTGTTGTGACCGTCAACATTGCTGTAATCGTCGGTAAATGCGTATGAACCCGTCAGTGTCAGTCCAAAATTGAAATTATACCGAAGTATGGTTTCAATCGAAGTGGTCCGCGCTTTGTCAGCATTGACATATTGCATGTCGCTTGTGCCGTCACTCAGCATCAGATACTCGATCTTGTTGCTGAATCGGTTGTGTGAAGCGGATATGGAAGTGTTCAACCCCCATCTGCTGAATTCCACGGAGGCCGAATATTGGTTGCTTGTCTCCGGTTTGAGATTGGGGTTTCCATAAATCATGAACCAGCCGAGTCCTCCCATATCATATTCCATGTAGAGTTCTTTCAGTGACGGAGACCGGAATCCCTGCGCATATCCCAATCGGAATGTCACAGCATCCCATGCTTTATATAAGGCGGACAATTTTGGAGTAAGATGCCATTTGTATTTCTGATGCCAATCCGCCCGGAGTCCGGCCACTATGTCAAGTTCTGCAATCGGAGTCCATTCGCCTTGTCCATAGAAGGCAACTGCGTGATTGGTATAGTGGGTACTGTCCTTGAACATATAGTGTTTCAGGTATTCAATGTCACCTTCCGATCCTACATTTATACTTACATTACCGAATTTCCCGGCATAATCAATTCTCGGAGTCTGACGGATATTCCGGTAATTCAATGCTGTCGAATCCGCACGAAAGGAATGATGGTCTTTCCAGAAGTTGTCAAACATATACCCTATCGTAATCTGATGACTGGTCGCAGGAAGATACTTTATTTTTGCGCCTAAGGTGTAGTCACGGTTATATTCCTGATAGAGTCTGCCTGTACGTATATCCTTTTGGTTCCAATAATTTGTGAATTTCAAATCTGCGGAAATCTTTTCATTGAATTTATAGCCAAGTTTCTGGGTGAAATCCCAGATATTATAGCCCCAGATTGTGGTGGATGCACTTTCAGGATCTCCAATCGTATAAGTGTCCGCTGTGCGATAAGTGAGGCTTGTGTATGTGGTAAGGTTATACTTGTTAACTCCAACCGATCCCGTGTATTTTTGTCCGTAGCCATTGGATATTCTGGCACTCAGATTCGCTGATACAGGGCGGTTTGCTGTCTTTGTTATTATGTTTATCACCCCGCCGAGCGCATTGGAGCCGTAAATGGTGGAGTGTGCCCCTTTTATCACTTCAATACGCTCAATGTCATCAATGTTGAAACGTGTAAAATCAACATTATGGTCCGCTCCCTCGCCACTCACACGTTCACCGTCAATAAGGAAAAGGATATACTCCCCATCCATTCCTTGATACTTGATTTCCGGTTGCTGACTCATGGAGTTGAACCCGATCTGCACTCCGGGCAGTTCATATTGCAGTAGTGACTCTATGCTGTTGGGATTAAGAGCCTGAATATCCCGTTGGGAAACGACTCTTGTAAGTACCGGGACTTTCTTCAAAGGACGCTCAACAAAAGAGCCTGTCACCACCACCTCATCAAGTTGTTGGTTGGAGGGAAGAAGTCTTATCGGTGTGTTGGTAATGTTATCCGATTCCACGGTGACAGGTTTATATCCCATAAAAGACACTTGAAGAATCACATTTCCTGATTCATTCAATCTTACAGAGAATTTACCATCGGTATCTGTGACAGCTCCAAGCACCGTTCCCTGCACACGAACAGAGGCTCCGGGGAGAGGCTCATTATTCTCATCGACAACATAACCGATTATTTCACGGTGGCTGGAGAATCCCTCGGTTGATGCTCCCTTCAAGTTGATAGCCATAATGACGGCAAGTATGAAGCAAACAATCCTACTCATTTTGATTTATGGAATTTATATTGGAAAGACATCATGCCGCTTCTTGCGCCATCGCTTCCTCCGTAAGTTTTCGTAATCTTGATTGCAGCCCAATCACCATCGGGATATTTGATTGCCAGCACCTCGCCGGTTGTTCCATACAGCACGGGGGGCATCCCTCCAGTTTCGGTACGGGTCACCGCGTCACATAGTACCCGGTTTATCTGACCGTCAAGGGCATATCCTATATTGCCGTCCATCATTCCGCTCATATCCATCACAAGAAGATATGGAGTGGTACCTTCAACTGCTGATTCCGTAAAATAATTAACAGTCTCATCTTCCTCATACTTCCCATCAGGCAACGCAATGACATTCTCTATGTCAGGAATATGTGTATTGACGGCAGATCCGTTGTTTGTCTTTATCTCGTACCGGTGAACAGCTATGTGCCAATTTATACCGACTTCTTCAGTAGTCTGTTCTTTTTTGGTCTGTTCCGTACCGGTATAGTACCACGTACCTGAATCCTTATGCTTTTCAATCTCGCCTGTCTCAAGATTTATATATGTCCATGAGTCGTAGGCGGTGGCATCCAGATCAGCCATAGTACGATATGGCGCTGACGGATCCAAACCTTCTTCATCAAGAAAGTGATTGGTATAGCTGCAAGCGGTCATGAAAATCATGACCGCCGACAGTATAAATGGGTATGTTTTTATCGTGATCATCAATAATCTTATTCTGTTGCCGGTGCTTGGCCGAGAATGAATTTAATTACAGTTCCTCCCATCACGCTCGGAACAGAGAATGACATTTCCACATCGTCCTTTGATGAGCTGATCGTACCTGAAAAATCACAATCGTAGTTTTTCGGTTCACCGCCGCCCATTGAGGGCATAGCGAGCGTTCCTTTGCCTACGAGGGTATAACCGGTGCCGGTTTTCGTTACTGCGATATTGGATATATTAGCCACGCCCCATGTATCGCTTGTATAGCTGATTGAAACAGTGCCATCTTCATTTGCCGTTACCATGACTTTTTGGTCGGCTGTTATCATATCCTTGAAATAAGCGGATGATGTTGATGTATAACCATCGTATGTGCCGGCTACCACAAGGTTGGCCGGAGCTTCGCCTTGTATGAATTTTACCGTCAGGCCTCCCATCACACTTGGTATGGAGAACTCGAACTTTGCATTCTCCTTGTTCTTCCCAATCACGGCATTAAGATTGCACTCATATTTTTTTGTGCCACCATGTCCGGATATTTCGGCTTCTCCTTTGCCTGAAATGATAAATCCCTCGGATGAAAGAGAGACTTCTGCGTTGCTGATAACCGTATGTCCCCATGTGTCGCTATCAAAGGTCACGTTGACGGTTGTGTTGCTTACAATCTCTACTTTCACAGACTGATTCTCACTTATCATATCTGAAAAGTAAGTTGAGGAAGCGTTGGTGTAACCGGAATATACAGATGCCACATCCTTGGCATAGTTGATTTCCGGCTCGTCATCGCTACTGCACGAGGTAGCGAATAAGCTGACAATTGCCAGCATTAAAAGCAAAAATTTGTTCATGTTGTACTGATGTTATTTTGATTGTTTTATTAATTTTCGAGATGCAAAATTACAGTATGAATCAATGGCAATCAATTCCTAAAATTGGCGAATTTTCAGAGGATAAATAGTCCAAACAAGAGATAGTGCATTTCTTTAACATTAAAAAATACCCTAATTTATGGGATTGTGGGACATTTTCACTTATAGTAACTTTGCTTCGGGAAAATTTACAAAAAAACATGATCAAGGATAACAATACATATACGCGACAAGACACCCTTCGTGACATAATTGAGGACAATAATCGGCTTCTGATTGTTCTCAATAGATTTGATATATCCCTCGGTTTTGGAGACAGTACCGTTGAAGAGGTATGTAAGCAGAATGAGGTTCATACAGATACATTTCTTGCCGTGATAAATTATATCGCAGGTAAAAATTGGGAGAATTACCATGTGTCGCTTATGTCTTTGGTCGGATATTTGAGAAAATCACATATCCATTTCATTAACTTCTCTCTTCCTAATATCAAGAGGACATTGATTGAAGGCATACATGGCATTGAAACTTCTGAAATATCAATGGTAATACTGAAGTTTTACGACACTTATATAGAGGAGGTTAAGAATCACATGGGATATGAGGATACCGTAATATTCTCATACGTTGAGAACTTGGTGAATGGAGATATTACTGATAAATTCAATATCACGGATTTTTCAATGCGGCATGACCACATGGCGGGGAAATTGAATGACTTGAAAGAGCTGTTTATTTACAAATACACACAGAAAAATAATGAGATGATAAATTCCGCGCTTCTTGAACTTATGCTGTGCGGCAGAGATTTGATTCAACATTGCGAGATGGAAAACAAGATATTGTTTCCTGAGGTGATAAGATTGGAAAAGGAACTTAAAAATAGGTTAGAGAGTGAAGATAGCCATACTGAAGAAGAAATCTCGGATTCTGAAGTGCTTACATATAGGGAAAAGGAGATATTGAGAGAGATTGCACAAGGTCTGTCAACAAAGGAAATCGCTGATAAGATACACCTATCATTTCATACAATCACTACATATCGGAAAAATATTAGCGAGAAACTCAATATTCATTCAGTAGCAGGAATGACTGTATATGCTATTCTTCATCATATTATAGACTTAAATGAAATAAAACTTCCTTAATAGAAATGATTAAAATGGAATGAGAACTCTCCTGATTCCAATTCTCATCCCTCTTGATTAGTTATATTCCGAAAGACCTGTATGGGAGTGTCGTTGTCTGCAGTGCTTGGTATATTTCATAGATGGGTTTGCTACCATTGACTTCTTTGACTCTGTGGAGGGTGCATCAATGGTGTTGGCTTCGGCGTTATTATTTTCAATGCTATCGGCTTCCGCATGGTTGACCCCGATTCTTTTGTCTGACACTTTTTGGGTGGTGGCGATTTTGACTTCCATCATTCAAAGAAATGGATTTTAGAGTACGCCTTTTGTTTTGGCTTGTGACGAGAATATTAAGTGCAGGAATCTTGATTGCATGCACACCCATATATAGGGCTAATGAAATTAATACGGAGACATTCACTTCGTTTGGAGGTAACCCGTTCAAAGTCGCGAATATGGGGTCAGTGCCTTATATGTTAATGGTGATGTTGGTTATCACCCCTTTATTGGAGGAAGTATTTTTTCAGATTAGGACTTTCTTTCAAAAGATACCTTCTTCATTGCGTTTGGGCTTTATATAATCTTTTACTATGATAATTTGAAAGCCGGACGTTTCGATAACATTTGGCTCATATCCCAGTGTTACTGATACGTGAAAATATTATGCCATACATTTCTATTGAAAGCGGACAGTTGACAGATGAGCAGAAGACACATCTCATCGGGCGGCTCACGACCACTGCGTCCGAGATTACCCACATCTCGGTGCAGTTCTTCACTGTCATTATCAAGGAACTGCCCGATGAGAATTTCGGTATCGGCGGAAAGTCGATTGGTGAAATCAAACGCAATTACAAAGAGAAATAAAGAGGCTGTCTAACAAGTTTAGGCAGTCTCTTTTCGTATGTGATTGCAAAAAGACAGTATAAAAAAATAAGGCTTTCTTGTTGAGATTCAGCAGGAAAGCCTTTGTCATGTCAGATAATTTTTGTAAATTTGTGTTGCATATAAATAACTTGTTATCAAAACATAACATGGCAAAATTAGCAATAAAATCCGACAATAGAAAACAAAATCTTCTTCTTCCGCCGTCATTGGATGAGCTTGTGCCGGAGAATCACATGGTGAGGGTGGTCGATTCAGTGATCGACAGCCTGGACATAAGCGATATTCTCTCGACCTACCGTGGAGGAGGCAACAGTGCCTTCAATCCCCGGATGATGTTGAAGGTGCTTGTGTTCGCATACCTGAGCAATGTCTACTCATCCCGGCGAATCGAGGAACTTCTCCGACGGGATGTCTATTTCATGTGGCTTGCCGGAATGAAGCGCCCCGACTTTCGGACAATCAACTATTACCGCGGCAAACGTTTGAAAGAGGGTTTTGACGCTGTCTTCACTCAAGTCATCCAACTGCTTCATGACGAAGGTTTTGTATCGTTGAAAGTGCAATACATCGACGGAACGAAAGTAGAGTCTGTGGCGAACAAATACACTTTTGTCTGGCGCGGGTCGGTTGAAAAATATGATGCGAAGCTCAAGGCCAAGACAGAGGCGCTCCTTCAGCAGATAGAACAGAACCATGCTCTGGAAAGCGGTGAGAATCCCGTTGCGGAGAATCTTACCGCGGAAGAGGTTGCCCGAAGAGTTGAGCGGATAAAGGAGAAAGTGGATGCCACCGCATTGAGCAAGGATGAATCAAAGGCAATCAGGCAGATAGAGAAGGACTCCATACCGAGAATGAACAGGTACCGTGAGCAACTGGCGACCATGGGAGAGCGCAACTCCTTTTCCAAGACTGACCCTGACGCCACGTTCATGCGCATGAAGGAGGACGCGATGCTCAACGGTCAGCTCAAGCCCGGATATAACGTGCAGATATCCACAGAAAACCAATTCATTACAAATTTTGGAATATATCAGCGTCCCACCGATACCCTTACGATGATAGACTATCTGGAGTCGTTCAGGAACCGATACGGCATGCGGAGCGATGAAATTGTGGCCGACAGCGGGTATGGCTCCGAAGAGAACTATGAGTACATGCTTCGCAACGGCATGACCCCCTATGTCAAGTACAATATGTTCCATGTCGAGCAACGGCGGAAATATCGCAACGATCCGTTCCGAGTGTCAAACCTGTTCTACAATCAGCAGGAAGACTTTTATGTATGTCCGATGGGGCAGAGAATGAGGTTCATGCGTCAGGAAAAACGCCATACCGCCAGCGGTTATGAGCAGACCGTAAGCATATACAGAGCGACACGCTGCGAGGGCTGCCCGTTGCGCGGCCAATGCCATAAGTCAAAAGACAACAGGCAGATAGAGGTCAATCACACTCTCAATGAATATAAAGCCATTGCAAGAGATCTTCTGACAAGCGAACAAGGCCTGAGGCATAGGAGCAACCGCCCGATAGAACCGGAGGCAGTGTTCGGACAAATCAAGGAATGCGGCAAGTTCAGACGGCTTCGCCTGCGTGGACTGAGCGGGGCTAAAATAGAGTTCGGCCTGAAAGCCCTCGCCCATAATCTGAGGAAACTTGCCCTCGCAAGGGCCAAATCTTCGTCTGGACGTCCGTTGTCGCCTCAAAACACGCCTCAAACAAACCTCTCAAAGCTCAATATTGGATTTTGGTGCAGATTTAACAGCAATCGCCCCATCGCTGCCTGATTTTTAGTAATACGTCACAAAAAAAGAGACCATCTAACTTTTGATTGTTAGACAGTCTCGAACAACATGGAGAATCTTCACAGATGCCATATCCTGTTGCGATAGGCTTTCAGATCCTCTTCAGGAAATTCGGCTATCGCTTTGTCAAATTCACGGAGTATCGCTACTTTGTCATGTGGCAATGCTCCGGTTATAGGGACTGTATTGGAAACATGGTGTCCTAACAGGTTGACTTTTATTTTCAATTGCTCGATTAGCGTGCGCATCTCAATCAACCTCTCAATCTCCGGTTCTTCCTCATAAGTTCCGTCCAACACCTCTTGATAGAGCTGAGATTCTGGAAAGACAGTCAATGACACTATGTTGATAATGCAGGGATGAAGCCTGTTCAGCAAGTCAGCCGAGGCAATCGCACTCTCCACTCCGTATCCCTTTCCTCCGAGACCATTCAGATAGAAGACATTATAGCGTATTCCGGCTTCATCAAGCTTTGATAGCTGCTCAAGAATATCCGAGGCATGATAACCTTTGTTCATCCGCTCCAGTGTGAGGTCGTGGGCGGTCTCTATGCCAATGTTGATGCTGTCGAGCTTCATGTGCCGGAGATTTTTCAACTCCTCTACCGATTTAGGCGTAATGTCCGTGACCCGGGCAAACATTCCGAATGACTCCATGTAGGGGAGGTATTTGCGGAGAAGGATGGCAATCTCCATCAGTTTGTTATAGCTCAGAGCAAAAGGATTTGCCCCAGTGAGATAAACGCGGCGTGCCCATGGCTGCCATTCCCGGATGACTTTCAGATCGGATTCCACCTCAGACAGCGGCGACATTCTGAACGTGGTGCCATGGTAGAGCGAACAGAATTTGCATTTATGCCATGTGCAGCCCGATGTTATTTGCAGCAGCTGGGAGTTGGCTTCGTATGGAGGCCGCCACACCTGTCCCGTGAAATGTAATTCAGGATATATCATATTTCATCGTTTTTTATTAACTTTGTGCTGCAAAATTAGCTCAATATCAGAGCGGAAACAATAACTTACCGATAGGTTTGACCCTTACCGAAAAGTTTGTTTTATTCATTTTCAATCAGTTTTGTAAAACGCATAATGGCAAAAAAATTAGATTATGAATATTGCAAGGCAGCCCCGATGCTTGAATGGATAGGCAACAAGTGGGCGTTGGTCGTTCTCGTGAAGATTTCCGAGAACGAGCCGGTGCGTTTTAATGAAATCTACCGTAACATTCCGTCGGTATCGGAAAAAGTGCTTTCGCAAGTACTGAAGCAACTGACCACAGACGGTATCATCGAGCGAAAATTGTATCCTGACGTTCCTCCGCGCGTAGAGTATTCTGTGTCGGATTTCGGTCGGACACTTCTGCCTCATGTGGAGGCATTGATAAATTGGGGACGCGATAATTTCGAGCGAATAATACAAAATCGTAATAAGCCTGAGTAAACGCAGATAACGCGGATAAGGTAATCAGTCACGTTTCCGCAAGTTTTTACTTATTTTTTCCAGATTCCGCCGTGCCCATTCTGATAATTGGTTTAGAATCGGAATAAGTGATTTGCCAAGTTCGGTCAGTTCATATTCAGTTCGAGGGGGGACTTCCGCATAGAGTATGCGTTTCAAAAGTCCGATTGATTCAAGCGTTTTCAGGTGCCCCGACAATACTTTCGGCGAGATGTCGGGGATGGCTCTCGACAGTTCGTTGAAACGCATAACTCCAAATTCATCAAGTATGACGAGCAGAAGCATTGACCATTTATTAGCAAAATGAGCAATGACGTTACGCATAGGGCATGAAGCCACACATGAATATTTTTCTGAAATCTTTTCGACTTTCATCTTATTGATACTGACTAAAAGTGAGTTTGAAGTAAGTGGCTACTTCCAAAGTAACCTCTTGTTTGATAGGATTATGTATTGTAATTTTGCACTATCAAATGGATAGCAGTTATCCATTGCAAAGTTAACAAAATCTTAAAACAATTACAAATTATGACTGAAATCAGCATCAAGATTCCGGCACCGACAAAACCTTCGGGAAAGGCTGCGATGGTTATGCTTGGAACAGGCTTTGATGAAATCGAAGCTCTTGCCCCGGTGGATGTAATGCGTCGTGCCGGGATGGAAGTTTACACAGTATCCATGACTGAAAACCGCATAGTAAGGGGTGCGACCGGCAATTTGATGGTGGCCGACACAACTATCTCTGAAATAACGACCGAAATGGTTGATTGGCTGATATTCCCTGGAGCCGACAAAAGCGAAGATGCCGTAAATCTGGCAGAGGAAGTTCAGACCTTTGTCAGAGGACATTGGGATAAAGATGGACGCATTGCTGCGATCTGCGCTGCTCCCGCACTTGTCTTGGGTCCAATCGGCATCATTGACGGAATAGTGGCAACAGGATATCCCTTCTTGAAAGAGGAATTTGAAAAGCATGGAGGACGGTACTGCTCGGAAGATGTTGTGGTTTCGGACCGTCTGATCACATCACAAGGTCCCGGTACCACAATTGAATTTGCAATGGCGATTGTCCGAGCCACAAAGGGTGAAGAAACAGAGAGAGCCTTACGCGAAGGAATGGTTATCGCAGACACGCAGAACTAACTATCACAAGGAATTGTGTTTTAGAATATAGCTAAAATCCTAAACTCAAATAAAGTACACAATCACACTATTACCGCTTCAAGGCTGGGCAACGGGTTGAAGCGGTAAGTTTTTATGAATCGGTGAAAGCGGAGAGAGGTGTGACAGGCTTCATTGTTGGCGGCGTTATGCCGACAAATGGTGACGGACTTCGCCTGACACCCAATACGGCTACAACATACCGAAAGCCAACGAGCAGGTGTTGAATCGCTATATCAAGAATATCCTCAAAGATTTGTCAGAAACCGTGCCCACACTCGCTGAGAAAGTGCCGACCCGCTTGACAATGAAGCAAAAGGAGGCATTGAAAAAGGAGGGTAAGGAAGCCGAAACCGACCTCAACGGCAATGTGATTGTTCCGCGCTATGCCTGTGTGACGAGCCACACCGCCCGACGCACCGGAATCACCAACATGTATCTCTCCTATAAATATACCATGCTCCAGATGATGCACGTCAGCGACCATAAGACCCAAAAGACCTTCATGGATTACATCAAGCTATCCTCCGAGGAGATCGCCGATGAATTGAAAATCGGCGAATACATATTAGATATACCAACATGAGCCAAATCGCCGCAATGTCAAAGAAAGACAGCGAGATGTAGTGACCATCTAATTTGGTCTATTCCGAAAAAGTGGTCAGATGTCCAATTTTTCGGAATAGAATTTGAACAACCTTGACTATTATTTTGAAAAATTGGCATAAATGCCCATTTTTCAAAATAGAATTTGGTTAGTCAATGTAATTACACCAACTTTGTAATTTGAAAAACCGACATAAATGTCAAAAATTTAAAATAGAGTCATCAGATGATGACCTTCTCTGAAAAGTGTTGACAGATTTGAGAGCGATTAACTAATGTGGTTTACACGCCCAGAGGCGTTGAACCGATTTACTTTACACGTTTTGTTTCGTCTAAGTTTTGCCTTCAGCTCTCGGATCTGGTCGTCCTTGCTTTTGTTGGCCATATCTTCTTCAGTTTGTTCCTCCAAAGATAACACTTTTTCTTGACTTACGTACTTTCCTATCCACGTGTAGATGCTGTTTATTGAGGTGATGTCATACTTTTTTCTGACCTCCTCGGCTGTCTTGTCCCCTTTTAGGATGTCGAGGACTGCATTAACACGGTCTTCCTCTTCAGGTTTACTGACTGTCCTAATCCCCATGCTCCAGTATTGTTCCTGGGTTTCCGGGTCTGTTTTGAGAACTAAGTCTCGTTTTAGAACTTCTTTCATTGGCTCTTTCGAGTTGAATTCCCAAAAGTGTCAACTTTTTTCAGTTCAAGTCACCGCGGTACCCTTTCTGCGTCTGCCAGTCTCCGGCAAACGCAACGCTTGTCATTGCAAGTACCATCATAGAAATTAGTATTTTCTTCATTTGAGTTGCATTTTTTGACTTTTCGTTTCTTTTATTTCACAACAGATAGTAGTTATTTTTTATGATTGGCAGATTTTTATCTACCACCTGCGGTAGACTTTTCAATCGTAGCATCAGCATTGATTATTTTGTCTGCACCGCGTTTTTGTCTGCCCCATTGTATATTGTAGCTAACGCTTACATAGGGCATTCTCATATCGAGGCGCATGTGCTGTTCGTTGGTGTTCCATTTGCTGAGCATTCTTGAGCCTTGGTCGTATTTGCCAAAGGGCATGATTACGCCAGCACCAAATTGCCAATTCCTCCAATTGTATGATAGCTGAACGATGGATAGATTTTCACCCCAACTGATTTTCTCTCCACAAAGGTCATGCTGAGCACGGACATACTGGCCTATGAGTTGAAATCCCCAATGTGAAAGCATCAGACTTACATTACCGCTCCAATTATGGTTATAGAGTTTGTAGCTTGTGCCTTTCATTCGCTCCACGCGGTATTGTAAGTGGGCACTTGCCATAAGCCAATCGGGAATAACCTCAACCTGTGGAGATAAAAAGAATGTAAGATTCTGTAAACCATTGCTGTTTTCATAGGAGGTAATAAGGCGATTGGTTTCCCAATATAGATAGGGAGTAATGGCATTGGGACTGGTAAATGCTCGTACTCCAAATGTGCCTTCCACTCGCGGCAAGCTGAAATTATAGCGGAAAGTGAGCATATAAGAAGTTGATGTTTTCAGGTTGGGATTGCCTATTCTCCATTGGAAGCCGTCAATTTGTTGCGGTGCCACATTCGTCTGAGCGAGAGATGGAGCCGATTGCCAAGATTGGAAACTGAGTCTGAACTGATTGCTTTGGTTGAGGCGATATGACAGTGAAGCCTGTGGACGCAAGTTCCATGACTGGTTGCCCTGCTTGGTTTCCTTGAATAAGAAATCGGTGTATTGCGCTCCAAGTCCAGCTGTGAAAGTGAATTTATTTAAGCGTTGAAAATACTCGGCAAAAAGATAAACTTTATCTTGACGTTGGTGGAACACCTCTCCACCAAGATTTTCATACACTGAGCGGTTTCGGTTTGCAGTGTAGGATGCTCCGGCTGTGAATTTAGAACGTCGCCAACTCTTGATATAGTTTGCCTCGATGGCGTAAGCCTGATTACGGTCTTTAATCATCGTATGTATGTCACTGGGATAATTGCCGGATACGTTTGATGACTGTTCAATGTAATCAGAATAGGACTTACCAAAGTAAAACGAACTATTGAAGTCAACGACAAGTGTCTGCTTACCTCTAAAATGCTGTTCAAAATATGCTGAAAATTTTGGGACGGTTCCATTGTTCCCATGCGAATCTGTCAGAATTATATCGTCAGTTCCGTCACTCAAGGATAACAATCCATTGTATGTCATATTATCTGAGAAAGTCGGAGCTGCACTGACCTCAGCATAGAATATTGTGGTGTCAGGTTTGATATAACTGTACGACCCCCATAGACGACCAAAAGTATTATCAACTTGGCCGCCGATTGGCGTTTCTGTGCGTGTCAGAGAAGTGCCATCGGGATATGTGAAAGTCTCATGATAATCCCGATAGGTCTTTACGTTGTTTGTGAGTTTGAACATACCACCTACTTCAAACTGTGAACGCCCATTGTTGAATTTGCTATCAACGAAGTAATCGCCCCATGCCGTATTCAGAGCCTGTCGCCCTTCTGCTTGCAGTGAACCTCCAAGTGTTGGATTGGCAATGATGAAGTTCAGCACATAGCTTGCGCCATGATAACGAAGTCCGGGATTATCTATCCACTCCACACGTTTGATGGTTTCCGGTAAGAGAGCCTTCACTTGATCGATAGTCGCCTCACGACCATTGATGCGAACCTGCACTGATTGACCGCCAGCTTTAATCTGTCCGAGAGCTTCGGTAACAGTCAAAGATGGAATCATAAGATTGTTGAGCAACTGCATTCCGTTTCGGGAATTCTCAACTGCGCTCTGCGATGGATAGTAAACATCCATATCAGCCTTGCGAATCACTTTGGGAGCTTGAACTACAACCTCGTTGAGTTCCTGAGCCGCAATGGTGTCCATTGATTCCTGGGCGGCGGCTGCGGTTGTGGTAATGATTGCAATCAACACAACCAAGATTTTGATGAAGATTTTTGCGTTCATTTTACGATACGTTTTTGATTTTGATACCGCAAAATTACACCTAAACCAATCTTAACGCCAAACCTAAAAATCTAAAATCGTATTCGTAATATATTGATTATCAAAGCATATATGATGTAAAAATCTAAAATAAGACTTTATCAATCTAAAACCTCCTTAAACGGAAAGCTCCTGACGGATAAATGCTATCACATCCTCCTTTTCCGGCACATCCAGTTTCTTTTTGATAGAAGACTTACGGACATAAATAGATGCAGTGGACTGAGATGTTATGACGCTGATTTCTTTTGCTGAGAAACCTGCCACAAAAAGAACTATGACCTGCTCTTCCTTTTCAGTGAGCATGTCTGCGTACTTGGTGTGTAGTTTTGAATAGAAGTTTGAGTATAGATTGTTGATAATTTCATAGAGATTATCCCAATTGACAAGCGAGCCGTTGGTATCGCTTTCTATTGAGGATAATTTGCGAAGCATCTCTCTATTCTGTTCGGTCGGAGTCTCTGCTACCATTTTGATTATTCCGAGCTGTTGAAGCATTGCACGACGTAATGCTTCATGCCCGGAGGTCGGGATCGGTTGCTTAAGTTCTTCAATCATCTTATTCAGAGCATCTACTCGCTCTTCTGCTTCAATTATTTTGCGTCTGCGTTTCTGTATATTCCATACAGCAGTTATAGCGATGATAACAGCAATCAGAATGACTATGATGATGATCGCTGTCTTACGCTGGTTTTGGGATTTCAATTCCAAAGCTCGGTTTTCAGCTCTCAATGTATTCTTCTCGTTCTCAACCTTTGTTGATTCCATTCTGAAGAAATTATCTCGCTGATTGTTGGTTAATGCCGCCAACTGTATAATCCGTATTTTCCCGTCCTTACGGTACTGCAAGAAATTACGAAGATGCCCGGCAAAACTTTCATAATACTTTCGTTCTTCTCTTGACACATTTTGTACGCAACTATCTGCCAATGCAAGCTCCCGTGTTGAAATTTCGATTTCACCCATATTGAAATGATTCAACGCTTTCCATAGGTGGACAAAATGCAAAATGGAGTTATCAGGAGCGTTGTCTATGATATAGTCTGCCAAGGCGTTGCCCTCATCATACTCACCTAATTCTTCAAGGACGGCGATTTTTTCATATTTCAGCTCAAATTCCTCTTCACTAAGATGATTCGACTTGGCATGGTCGATTAATTCGTTAATATAAATCAACGCAGAATCAGCATGTCCTGTATAAGTGTAGTTCAGGTAAAGTTGTTGCTTGTAATACCATTCTGAGACGGAGTCATTGTCAATAGTCAATAGTCGCTTGAGAAATCTTATATTGTTATCACAGTCATATAACGTGCCTCCAATACCAACTCTCGTTCGTAGTAATTTAATCTCGATGCCATCCGTAACGTATGGTAACGCTACCAATGAGTCCAACAATGCAAGTGCTGACTCGCCATTACTATTCCAAAAAAGATGCAAGGCATATAGTTCCCCGCATTTGAGAAAACGAACAGAATCTTTGTCGCGGTAGTGGTGAAAAGTGAATTGTGTTAGCGAATCAGAAGCCATGGAACTCTCCTTAGCTTTATGGGCTGCCGCTACGACAAGACCATATAACGCTCTATTGTCTGAATTTTTAATGTCAGAAACATCAATATCGCTCACCATTGACAATGCACTATCGGGATATAGTTCAACAATCCTTTCCGCGTCAGAAAGGATTTGCCGCTGTTTACCCGACTGCGAACATGAAACCATAACCGCAGCACAAAATAATAATATGACGAAGAACCAATGTCTCATATATTCTGCAAAGTTACGAATTTTTTATCACATTTTAACCATTTGGCGTGGTGGCCCGGCTGATTTTTGGTTGAGGTCACCACATTTTCTGACGCCGATTATAGTTAAACTCTGTTAAAGTTTGGGATTGGGAGGCTGTAGCGTGGGGTTGAATGATGGTGAATGACTATGAATGATGCTTCGATTTGTGTTGATTATCAGCGAATTGTGCGTCAGGTAAAATAGATGTGCGCACACTGCGACACGCATAACCGACAATAGTTCAGTAATTTACGGTAGGCGTGGTGACTTTTATGGTGACTCGGAGGGATATGAATGAAATAAAGACCGCTAACTCATTGAGAATTAGCGGTCTTCTGTGGTGCCACTAGCACCATTTTTAATGAATTGAGATGAATCACCGTAAATTTAATCTGAATTTAATATGCTATATATCAATGGAATTAAACTAAACTGAATTTATTTGGAGTTGTTAATCTTCAAAAATTATAGTGACTTTTGTAGTGACTTTTCAGAAATAGTCACTATCTTTGCAATCGGAAAACACACCGTGATTTTTGGAACCCGAACCAATATCAGAGGGTCGGCTCAAAACATCGGCAGTGGATTTCTTTTGAACGAAATTAAACGATAATAAATACTCTTGAATTATGGCAAAGACTCTCTCCCGGTTCTATATCCGCAAGCAGGACGAGAACAAGGAAACAGCAACCCTCTTTTTTAGGGTGCAGAATAAGGAGCATAAGATAGATTCTCTCTTTTCCTCCCAAATACAGGTTGATGTGCAGGAGTGGCGTAACGCCATTTCTTCTGAAGAAAACTGGATGCGTCACCGAGAAAAGAATTTCAAGCTGCACGACACTCTCGTCAAAATCGAAATGGCGGTCAAGAGCGAGGTCGAAGGTATGCACTTTGACAAAAAGACCGTGAAGGAGGCAATCCTCGCGGTTGCCAACCCGAAAAAATCTGATGCCGTAAGAAAGGCGCGGAAAGCCGAAGAGGAAGCCCGGCTGAAACAGGAGCGCGAGAAGATTGAGGAAGAGGAACGCAAGCGCCAAAAGAAAGAGGTGGAACGTGCGAACATCTGGAATTTCCTCGACCGATTTGTGGAAGACATCAAGGTGGGGAAGCGGCTCAACGGCAATGATCCATATACGCCCGGCAGTTGCAAAGCGTGGAGCAGTTTCCGCAAACTATACAACGGCTTCGACCCTCGCCACAAATTGACATGGGGCGATGTTGACCGCGAATTGGTGACGAAGTTTCTCGCTCACCTTGCCAAGCTCGATTACATGGGCAGTTCGGTGAATAAGTATCTTGTGTCGTTCCGCGCGATGGTTGGATATGCTTACGCCGACGGCCTGCACAACAATGACCGGGCATTGGCATGTTTTTCAAAGCGAAAGGTTGAGGAAAGCGACAAGGCAGCTGAAATCTATCTGACCGAAGCAGAGTTGCAGGCGTTGGCAGAAATGGAGCTGACCGGACTGAAAGATCAGGTGCGCGACATTTTCCTTGTCGGGTGCTACACCTGTCAGCGTGTCAGCGACTACAACAATATCAGCCCCGACAGCTTCACCACAACGGCAAAAGGAACGCCGATTATCCGGCTTATCCAACAAAAGACGAGAAACGAGGTGAAGATACCGATAATGAACCCCAATCTCAAAGCCATCTGTGAGAAATACAACTACAATATCCCCTCGGTGATTGATGTGATGATAAACCGCTACATCAAGGAGGTACTTAAAAACCTCTCTGAAACCGTGCCGTCATTGGCCGTCAAGGTTCCCACCAAACTGACGATGAAGCAAAAGAAGAATGAGGAGCTTGGGAAATTGTCGATAGAGCGCAACTCCAAAGGAGAAGTGGTAATGCCCCGTTACAGCTGCGTCACCACCCACACTGCCCGGCGGAGCGGCATCACTAATATGTATCTCTCCCACAAATACACCATTGTCCAGATGATGCACGTCAGCGGTCATAAAACCCAAAAGACCTTCATGGACTATATCAAGCTGTCCTCCGATGAAATCGCCGACGAGATAGATGCAATCGCCAATCCCAACAATGTGGAAGTTTTTTGATTCAGATAGTTGAAGTTCAAAATAAAATTTGTAATTTTGCATCTAAAACCAGATTTTGCATGAGGAAATACCAGCATGTGTAAAAATGGACGTATGTTTGAATTTAGTAATTTATTGTGAGTGAGCAATTTAGCATGCGGAAAATATGGCAATGAAGGCAGTGACCTTACCCGCCTTTTCTTCAATCAGTCTTGCCGATATCAAAGGTAGAGTCAGGTCGTTATTGAGCTTGATTGGTCGTGATGGTATATTCGACGAGTATACCAAACACGATATAAGTCATATAGACGGTATGCTTACTTCATTAGATTTTATTATACCTGAAAAAGTAAAGGCACAATTCACAATAGCAGATTGGTTGCTCATCGTTTTATCTTTCTATTTCCATGACTTAGGTATGCTTGTAACCAAGCAAGAGTATGCAAATAGGAATAAATCAAGAGAATACCAGAAATTTAGGGGGAAATATGTTGACAATGTCTATAACCAGTCGTCATTGGCATCTTTAGATGTTGAACAGCAAGAGCGGTTTATATTTCAAGAATATGTAAGAAAGCATCATGGAGAAAGAATATCCAATTGGATATTGGATGAATCTAGCCCATTCGTTTCTTATGACACTAAAGTAATAGAGGTCGTTTCTGATTTGGTAAAATCTTTACCTCCATTATTTAAGGTTGATTTAGCCAAAGTTTGCGCAAGTCACTCTTTAGATGATCTTGACGATTTTGACAAGTATAAGGTTTCTCAATCATACGGAAGCACCCCACAAGAAAAAGCCAATGTATTTTATGCCGCATTGATTCTTAGAACTGCTGATTTATTACACATTACTCAGGATAGGACTCCTTTTATCGAATACCAGATTATTGCACCCACTAACCCAATCAGCCAAGAAGAGTGGGCGAAACAAAGAGCTGTAGCAAGTATTACACCAAAGATTCCATTAGATGAAGATGGTAATAAATGCCCTGAACTTCCAAGTGATACATTGGAAGTAAATGCTTACTTTGAGAATGAACGAGTTTTTTTCTCTCTAATAGAATACCTCAATTATGTAAGAAGCCAGTTAAAAAATAATTTTCGGCTTAACGAAGTTGCAAAGAAAAGGCATGCATCAATATATGATTTCCCATGGAAAGATATTGATGACTCTTCTATTCAAACTAAAAATTTCGAAAGAAAGCAGTTATCCTTTACAATTGATCAAAATAAGGTATTAAGCTTATTGGTGGGTGAAACTTTGTATAACAACTTGTCTGTTTCTCTACGGGAGCTATCTCAAAACGCAATAGACGCAGTAAAGGTTAGAAATTATGAATTACACTCTACCCCTGAATCATCCGGACAAGAAAAATTTGTGCCCAAAATAAAAGTTGTGTGGGATGAAAGCTCGAGAGAGTTAATTATAATGGATAATGGCACAGGAATGAATCTAGATATAATTGAGAATCACCTTTTAAAAGTAGGGTCTTCACGATATCAAGATCCTGATTTTCAGAAAAAACACCCTGGTTACAATTCAATCAGTAGATTTGGAATTGGCTTATTGACTTGCTTCTTGATTTCAGATGACGTTGATATTCTCACAACCATGAATCCAGAAGAGAAACCTTTATTGCTTAAAATTTTAGTAGATGACAAAAATTAAATTTATGCTGTTAAACACTTAATTTTTAGTCGATTAAATTTGCAAAAGTCCCTGAAAATTAGTAATTTAAAGGAAAAGTTTGGACGCTTTTTCTCATGAAAACTACTAATTTCAAGGACTCGGTCAAAGTTAACCAAATCCTCCCGATTATGCAAGAGCACTTTGGTCAAAGTATGAATTTGGCACGCATAAAACTCATGGCGTTGCTGCTCCATGCACTCTGTGTGGTGCAGACTGTCAGCCTCCACAAACTGGCTGATGCGATGCCTACGGCTGTAGACAAGGATTCCAACCTCAGACGGCTCCAAAGATTCTTTGCCAAGTATGTACTTGACCTTGACATCATAGCCCGTATGATTTTCTCGCTGCTTCCTGTCAAGACCGGTCTTGTGCTGAGCATGGACCGGACCAACTGGAAGTTCGGGGAGTTCAATATAAACATCCTTATGTTGGGCATAACCTATAAAGGGATTGCCTTCCCTTTGATATTCAGCCTTCTTCCGAAACGTGGCAACTCCAACTGGGAAGAACGCAAGAAAATTATGGAACGTTTTATCCGTCTTTTCGGAGCGGAATGCATCGACTGCCTTGTGGCAGACCGCGAGTTCATCGGAAAGGAATGGACAGGATGGCTCAACAGCCGTCGCATACGGTATTACATCCGAATACGTCAGAACTTCTGGATTGTCAAGCCTTCCACCGGTGAGAGAATCCGAGCCTGGTGGCTGTTCAATGATTTGAAGGTCGGTCAGGAGAAATTCTTCCATACGCTCTTTCTTCACAAAGGTGAGTATGTCTATCTTGCCGGCAGCCGGATCAAAAACTCCGATGGTGTTCCGGAATTGCAGATTCTCATATGCTTCAATCGGCCCGAGGAGGCGATTTTGACATACAAAAAACGATGGGAGATAGAAACGGCCTTTAGAGCCATGAAATCTTCCGGCTTCAACATCGAGGATACCCATATGCGTGATATGGACCGCATCGCAAGACTTGTCGCGATGGTCTGCATGGCTCTTGTATGGGCGTATCTCGTTGGTGAACATAAAGATATAAATATTAAACCGATAAGGATTCTGAAACATGGAAGAAAGGCAAAGTCGCTTGTCAAATATGGATTGGAAGAGATTTCGACCATACTTATGCGTCCGACTTATACCCCAAAATTCGATGTTTTCAAATTTTTGTCATGTACTTAAGCTTAAAATAAGAAATGTACATGGCAAGTATCTTCTGAAGCATGGAGCAGAGAAAGGATCAAACCTCTCATTGTTAGAAGAAATAGGAACTTCAATTAAGTTAAAGGTACGCGCAGATGTTAGAAACTTTGACCCTGAAAAAATTCTCCGTCATTGGATTGTCATACCTCAGTGTGAATTCACTTATTTATCCAATGGACTTGAGCATAAGATAGGCTATGAAACACCAAAGGCACTCCTTCACTATCTACTCGACTCAATCATACCAAATTCAGAAAGACAACATTACAGAGTGATGGAATATAATGATGAGGGGATTGAATTGTGCATTCTCCAAAAGTACAATTCATACTTTAGAGAATGGTCTATGGTTGATGTGTATAATTGGGTAGACCTAAGTCATTGCGCTATCACGCCAACTGGAATAAGTATAGAGGGTATACGAATTGATACAAATACACCAGTTTTTTCAAACAAACGTTTTATTGCCTTTGCCAATATGACTGGTGAAAAAGCACCGAAAACCAACGTAGCGCGTTCTAATATTAATTCTGGAAATCTGGAAAAACATTGGAAGTTATTTATTCTCTGTATCTTAAAAATATTTCAGACGAAAGAGAAAAACTCTGTAAAGAATTTTCCATAACTTGGGCTGCTGAAGAATCTGATTGGCTCCTTTCTAATTTCTTGACTCGCAGAAATGCTGGGTTCAATGTCGATTTTTCAAATAAAGATATACTCATAAGAAAACTTTGTGAAATACCCACAATCTTAATTGAGAAAGAAGAGTCTCGTCAGTTTATTTCTATTGATAATCTTAAGGACGGAGGGCACTTTTGGACTATTGAATGTGAAGCCTTTAATTCAGCTAATCGCTTGCTAAAAGAAATTAAGTCAAGCCGATCGGTAGTTTCAATTTTGAGAGATTTGTATGGAGATACTTTTGCCAATCTTGATGGTATTGATACTTTACTGAATAAAAAAAGATTAAGTACATGACAAAAATTTGAAAACATCGAATTTTGGGGTATAAGTCGGACGCATAAGTATGGTCGAAATCTCTTCCAATCCATATTTGACAAGCGACTTTGCCTTTCTTCCATGTTTCAGAATCCTTATCGGTTTAATATTTATATCTTTATGTTCACCAACGAGATACGCCCATACAAGAGCCATGCAGACCATCGCGACAAGTCTTGCGATGCGGTCCATATCACGCATATGGGTATCCTCGATGTTGAAGCCGGAAGATTTCATGGCTCTAAAGGCCGTTTCTATCTCCCATCGTTTTTTGTATGTCAAAATCGCCTCCTCGGGCCGATTGAAGCATATGAGAATCTGCAATTCCGGAACACCATCGGAGTTTTTGATCCGGCTGCCGGCAAGATAGACATACTCACCTTTGTGAAGAAAGAGCGTATGGAAGAATTTCTCCTGACCGACCTTCAAATCATTGAACAGCCACCAGGCTCGGATTCTCTCACCGGTGGAAGGCTTGACAATCCAGAAGTTCTGACGTATTCGGATGTAATACCGTATGCGACGGCTGTTGAGCCATCCTGTCCATTCCTTTCCGATGAACTCGCGGTCTGCCACAAGGCAGTCGATGCATTCCGCTCCGAAAAGACGGATAAAACGTTCCATAATTTTCTTGCGTTCTTCCCAGTTGGAGTTGCCACGTTTCGGAAGAAGGCTGAATATCAAAGGGAAGGCAATCCCTTTATAGGTTATGCCCAACATAAGGATGTTTATATTGAACTCCCCGAACTTCCAGTTGGTCCGGTCCATGCTCAGCACAAGACCGGTCTTGACAGGAAGCAGCGAGAAAATCATACGGGCTATGATGTCAAGGTCAAGTACATACTTGGCAAAGAATCTTTGGAGCCGTCTGAGGTTGGAATCCTTGTCTACAGCCGTAGGCATCGCATCAGCCAGTTTGTGGAGGCTGACAGTCTGCACCACACAGAGTGCATGGAGCAGCAACGCCATGAGTTTTATGCGTGCCAAATTCATACTTTGACCAAAGTGCTCTTGCATAATCGGGAGGATTTGGTTAACTTTGACCGAGTCCTTGAAATTAGTAGTTTTCATGAGAAAAAGCGTCCAAACTTTTCCTTTAAATTACTAATTTTCAGGGACTTTTGCAAATTTAATCGACTAAAAATTAAGTGTTTAACAGCATAAATTTAATTTTTGTCATCTACTAAAAAAAAAAGATTTTACAATCTAATAGATGAGGTACTTTTAGCAGAATTTCAAATATCAGACATAAAGATTGTTCCGAATCAACGAAGATTGGATCTTTGTTGGAACAGAGTCTCGAATAATCGAAATTGGGCAAGATTTCCTAAGAGAAGGGATATGCATAATGATTCAGAAGCCTGCTTTGTCCAATTAACAAGTATGGACTTTAATTCCCGTATAGAATATGATGGGATTAAAAGTACATATGGAATTATCCTATTAAACGGCTCTCCAATAACCCAGTATATAGTGGAGTTAATTAACTCACTAAATATAAGTAATGAGGATGATTTTGCCATTCTTTCTGACATATGTTATTTAGTAGGGTGTTCAGTTAGTTGTTCCGTATTCAGCTCACTTTTTTAAGTGTTTCGGTTCTATCTTTCACCCAATTGCGGGATAGATTGGCCTTGGCCCAGTCATCTATCTCCTTAAGTTTAACATTGGCCAAGCGTACTTTGAAATCTTGTTCATCAGCGACTGAATAGTCGATTGTCTTTGGATAAAGCGGTAACATCAGAATCATGGATGTGAAACCATACAGTTTGTTTGGCGACATCTTTGATTTTAGAATGCCGAAATCAGACTCGATTATGTCAGACGACATGTTCTGTGCATTGTTGGTCAGATGTAGTAGTTTGGCTTCCTTTTTCAGATAGTCAAGCATACGTAATCCCAGAGTAGCCCTGCGGTTGTTAGCGTTTCCAATTACATGCAAGATGATGTATTGTGAGCATTCACGATAGGTCTTCAAGCAAAATCCACGGGTCTTGCATATGGTTTCCACATGTCTGATCGCGTCGACATCCACGGAGAGTTCCTCAAGCAGTCCACGATAATTCTCAAGGAAACAGAAAGCGTCCTTCGCCTTTTGCTCCAAAGAGTCCATATTGGTCAGCATGCGATTACCCCATTCCACCCAGTCGGAGAGGTTCATGAACCTTGCAATCGCCCTCATGTTTGGAGGAAGAAGCCATGCAATGTCCGTCAAATGATATTGAAGGCGTATCTTCCCAAGCTTTTGAGTAAGGCTCTTAAACTCTTCATCCTCAGCATAGACGGTCTTCATGCAGTTAGCAAGCGTATGACTTACGTCAAGATGCTGTGGAACTCCTGCCAATGCCATTCCGCCTTTCAAATTGTGACCTCCGTCGGAGACTCCATACTCAGGGCTGTGCCCTGCTTTTGCGGCTGCGCGCTCAATGGCATCCTTCACATCATCCTTGGTGTTGGAGTCCGCAACACGCATATCCAACACTGTCGCGTCAGAATGTCTCAAAGCTCTTCCAGGATGCTTCGACGGGATGCCGAGAGTCAGCAGAAGTTTCTGTCGGTTGACCGTGAGGCTTTCGTCCTGAATTATGGCATAGGCCTCATCGCGGCTCTTGTCATCGTCATAGACAGACAGGCCGAGCTTGAGCATCCAGTTACGCACAGTGGTATAGGACGGCGCCTTCCCGCAAGTGCCACCGAGAACATCTTCAAAGGTCTTCAGTATCTCGACCACAGTGCGCAGGCCGCATGAAGTCTTGACATATATGAAGACACAGAGCAGTACTATTTGGATTGAGTATCGATGTCCTTCAACCGGGTCAAAATGCGCGACCATTGTTCTTTGCTGAACACTGGCTTCGGCTCTTCTTTTTTTTTGAGTTCCTTGCGCATCTCGTCCATCTTGGCTTTGGCGGCCACGATTTTAGCGTTGGCAGCCTGCTTTTGAGCCTCAAGTTTGCCTTCAAGTCTGGCAACCTCCTTGCGAAGGCGCTTCAGCTCCTCTTCCGGGGTCTCCTGACTATGCTTTGAGTCTGATTTTCTCATCATTTTTCGCATCTTAAATAGTTGTTTTTTAGACTGTAAAGATACTAAAAATTAATGAATTATCCAAATTTTCAATGTACTATTTCGTCTCTGAAAACAAGAATTTCCAGCACGTGATTTTTATGTAAAATCCGGTGTTCTGGATGCCGTTTTTCGGAACGTCAAACTGAACACCCTAGTTATTTAGTTGAGTTAGCACTAACAAATAAAATACGTAAAGCAGACTGGCAACAACAAATAGAAAAAGTTTTTGACAGACGGACAAACCCCCAGTATCATGAATTTGCATTCAGCAAAATTTCAAAAGATAAGCTCATAGAAGCCTGCGAGAAATCAGAATTTAAAATGTATGATGTGTCTAAATGGTATCGTTCTAATGAGTCCATAATTTGGACTGAACAATCTTGGTAATCAGCGTTCACAGTTCATTATATTTTTAATGATTGAGAACTTTAAATTCTTGTAACTGAAGGTTGCTATGTAAACATTTTATGAAGCTTAAGTATGGATAAAATAATACCATTCATATTGTAGCTATTCTAATCCCGAATGTCGCGTTGAGAGAACCACACTCAGGAGTAGAAGCATTATACTCGGGGAACTCATTATCAACAATAGGATTGCCTTATTTACAATTAATATATTTTTGCAAACGGCTGGTAGGCTTATCGGGAATTGTCATTTGGATGCGATTTCCAAGAAGCGGGTTTAGATAGCGCTCTTTGAAATTTCGAGTATCCTTAAATCCACAATATGTGGCTATCTCAACCAAAGAGCGAGGTTCTTTACAGTATTCAATTATTTTTTCCTCAATGGTTCTTTCAGTCTGACTTGTGGGTTGACTTGTGGGTTGACTTGTGGGGTTCGACAAGTCGGCTTCATTGGTTGCTTGAACAGTCACGCGGAAAGCGGTGATGGTATTGACATCGAAGACGGCCGGGGTGTTGCCGTTGTCTTTGAGCATCTCTTGGACACGTGTCACGCCACGATTGAACTTGTTGACATACTTCATCACTCGCATTGCCTCAGCAACAAGAGGGTTGCGATAGTCGTTGACGGAGGGGAAATTTTCAGGTCGAGCTTCACCATAGAGTCCTCCGGCATTCATTATCTCAATGTAGTTGTCAAACTGATACAACCGTATCGGCATATTCGATTGATAATCGCGATGCATACAGGCGTTCATCATCAATTCGCGGATTGCCCCCTCCGGGTAATTCCAGACAGTCTTTTCACGGAAAAGGGATTCCGGCACCGGACGTTGCGTGATGATACCGTCCTTTACAAAAGACTCCAAAGCAGGGAGCATCTTGTAAAGAGGACCAGCAAATTGCCGCTCATTGAGTATGTCACCGCCCTTGTCTTTTCCTGCAAATCGGACGAACTGAACATAATCACCGAGAAGAAAATATTTCGGATTGATGCCAAACAGGATTATTCCGGCGTAGGTAGGACAATCATTTTCTCTATCGTATAGGTGGATAGAAGCAAGTTGCTCTTTGATGTCGCGCTTATCAGCCGCCAATGTTTCTTCATCGAGAAATTTTGGAAGATATGAATTCTTGATGTAAGCGACATCCAAATCTTCAAGTTTCGCGTTCAGACAGGGTGTAGCATCGAATGTAGCCATAAAAGAGCATCGACGTTCAGCCAATATGCGCTCTTCCGTTTCGGTTGCGATATCTCGCCGTGGACCAATTCGGATAAATGCACGCCCACGATAGCGAACTGGTGGCAAATCAGACGGACGAACTTCTGCTACGAGCAAATCACCATCCGGGAACACAAATCTATCCACCGACATTGTTGGGAGCGGAAGTATATTACCATCTGAACGGATGCCTGATATTTTCTTCAGAAGAGCATCTTCTACCTTCATTCCCGCCAGTTGCCCGTCATCATTAGCTCCGATGATAAGATAACCGTTTTTTCTGGAATTGGGCATATCGTTGGCAAACGCACAAATGGCCTCACAGAACTTATCCATGTTGCCAGTGCTGACCGTGCGCTCCACCCGATATGTCTCAGTGGACCTCAGCAATTCCAAAACTTCGTCTTTCGTAATCATATCGAGGCTATTATATATGCAAAATTACAAAATTTATTCGATATGAGTGTAATCAATAGGCACATTATTGCTGTCGTGCCTCCCTATCATAAGGCTGTCTAACAAGTTTAGGCAGTCTCTTTTCGTATGTGATTGCAAAAAGACAGTATAAAAAATAAGGCTTTCTTGTTGAGATTCAGCAGGAAAGCCTTTGTCATGTCAGATAATTTTTGTAAATTTGTGTTGCATATAAATAACTTGTTATCAAAACATAACATGGCAAAATTAGCAATAAAATCCGACAATAGAAAACAAAATCTTCTTCTTCCGCCGTCATTGGATGAGCTTGTGCCGGAGAATCACATGGTGAGGGTGGTCGATTCAGTGATCGACAGCCTGGACATAAGCGATATTCTCTCGACCTACCGTGGAGGAGGCAACAGTGCCTTCAATCCCCGGATGATGTTGAAGGTGCTTGTGTTCGCATACCTGAGCAATGTCTACTCATCCCGGCGAATCGAGGAACTTCTCCGACGGGATGTCTATTTCATGTGGCTTGCCGGAATGAAGCGCCCCGACTTTCGGACAATCAACTATTACCGCGGCAAACGTTTGAAAGAGGGTTTTGACGCTGTCTTCACTCAAGTCATCCAACTGCTTCATGACGAAGGTTTTGTATCGTTGAAAGTGCAATACATCGACGGAACGAAAGTAGAGTCTGTGGCGAACAAATACACTTTTGTCTGGCGCGGGTCGGTTGAAAAATATGATGCGAAGCTCAAGGCCAAGACAGAGGCGCTCCTTCAGCAGATAGAACAGAACCATGCTCTGGAAAGCGGTGAGAATCCCGTTGCGGAGAATCTTACCGCGGAAGAGGTTGCCCGAAGAGTTGAGCGGATAAAGGAGAAAGTGGATGCCACCGCATTGAGCAAGGATGAATCAAAGGCAATCAGGCAGATAGAGAAAGACTCCATACCGAGAATGAACAGGTACCGTGAGCAACTGGCGACCATGGGAGAGCGCAACTCCTTTTCCAAGACTGACCCTGACGCCACGTTCATGCGCATGAAGGAGGACGCGATGCTCAACGGTCAGCTCAAGCCCGGATATAACGTGCAGATATCCACAGAAAACCAATTCATTACAAATTTTGGAATATATCAGCGTCCCACCGATACCCTTACGATGATAGACTATCTGGAGTCGTTCAGGAACCGATACGGCATGCGGAGCGATGAAATTGTGGCCGACAGCGGGTATGGCTCCGAAGAGAACTATGAGTACATGCTTCGCAACGGCATGACCCCCTATGTCAAGTACAATATGTTCCATGTCGAGCAACGGCGGAAATATCGCAACGATCCGTTCCGAGTGTCAAACCTGTTCTACAATCAGCAGGAAGACTTTTATGTATGTCCGATGGGGCAGAGAATGAGGTTCATGCGTCAGGAAAAACGCCATACCGCCAGCGGTTATGAGCAGACCGTAAGCATATACAGAGCGACACGCTGCGAGGGCTGCCCGTTGCGCGGCCAATGCCATAAGTCAAAAGGCAACAGGCAGATAGAGGTCAATCACACTCTCAATGAATATAAAGCCATTGCAAGAGATCTTCTGACAAGCGAACAAGGCCTGAGGCATAGGAGCAACCGCCCGATAGAACCGGAGGCAGTGTTCGGACAAATCAAGGAATGCGGCAAGTTCAGACGGCTTCGCCTGCGTGGACTGAGCGGGGCTAAAATAGAGTTCGGCCTGAAAGCCCTCGCCCATAATCTGAGGAAACTTGCCCTCGCAAGGGCCAAATCTTCGTCTGGACGTCCGTTGTCGCCTCAAAACACGCCTCAAACAAACCTCTCAAAGCTCAATATTGGATTTTGGTGCAGATTTAACAGCAATCGCCCCATCGCTGCCTGATTTTTAGTAATACGTCACAAAAAAAGAGACCATCTAACTTTTGATTGTTAGACAGTCTCATGAGGGTAGCGGGTGGTTTCCCCTTAAAAGAAACACTTCGTTTGCGTGAGCAACGATTTTACGGATCGGCAGTAGCCGGTTGGAAAGAGCATCCGTCTGCGCGCTCTTTTTTCATGCCTTTATCGAATTTTTGCCAATAATATCCTGAAATTCCAAATATTATGACTAACTTTGCCATAGGCACAATGACGTTGCCGAAAAATCCGATACAGCAATGGAAGCCAAATCAAAGATGTCAGCAGTAATGAATAAATCATTATTAGATCTTGGCGCATGGCATTGGGATAACGAGCCATCTGCCATTGAGTTAAGTTCTGACCGGTTGACGGTGGAATTGGATACACTCAGTAAAAAGGCACTGCATGATTTTTCCATAAATGATATTTATCTTGCTGTCAGTCAATGCAAAGGCTTACCATATACGTTGCCTTTAGCCATTAAGCTGTTAAACGATGATTTGCTTATAGAATGTGTATTCTATCCGGGCGACTTGCTTAAAGCCGTTCTTCAAGTTCCATCAGCATATTTTCAACAACATACTGACGATTTTATTAAAGTTGCAGGTCTGGTGTCTCTGAAAGTCAATAAACGAATTATGTCGAGTTATGACGGTAACAGGGAATTAAGACGGCTGTTTGAGTCTTGGTCTGATTATAGAGAAACATATTGGTTGCGAGTTATCACTAATTCCTATCATCAACCGATAGACGATATAAAGGAATTCATTTATAGGGTAGTTGGAGATGACCAATCTTCTGATGTGGATTTCTCTGATTATATCAAATATTGGAAAACTGATTATCAAGGAGTACTTTCCGTTATGATTTCCACAATAATTCCTTTTGATATCCTTCGTGAACGCATTTCAGATAAATGGTGTGCAGCGGATAAAATGGGAAATGCTTTTGTAGTTGATTCACGAACAGGACATATCAACTGTAGCAATATATTTTGGATGAGCATTGACAGAGATGAAAACAGGTAGAATCATAGCGCATTCAATAGCCGTAGTATTTATCCTGATGACGGCTGCATCAATAGTCGGAGTGTATCTGATAAGTACACCTGCAAGGACAAGGACATATCTGTATGAGAGTGAATGTGCTGATTTGTATTATGAGAAGCAAGGAGCATTCGGGACTTCCGCTACATTGGAAATATACAATGAAACAGGGGCGATTGACGAGAAAATAGGTCTGAGATCTGAAGACGTAAAACCTCAACTTGATAGTATCGTAGGAAAAGATGTATATGTAAGCTATCAGGATTTTCCCTCTGCTGATACCATCCTCAAATTTGAGAAGGTTGTGCTGGGGGATGCACTGTTTCGGCAAGGTAGTCTTAAATACAGATACCATTTCAGGAATATAAAAGGGGGTAAACTATGAATGGCAACGAAAAGATGCATATGGTACTTGAAAATAAAATATTAATGCGTTTGCAAGATGAACGATGGTTAAAATACGGATACGAGATTGTAAAATATTCACCTGACGGGTATGATTCCAATGGATGCTATCAGAAAGATGAATGGACTTCGATAGCTGACATCGGGTGTTCATTTCACGGCCAAATTTTTACATTTGAGGAATATGTGCAGGTGGAAGATTGCTATGTGAATTTGATTATGGAAATTATTAAAGTTATCGGCGTGAAATATCTTACTGTCGGTTATCTTGAAAGTTCATCAGAGGCAGTGGCTGAATGGTATTCAAAAACTCCATTCAAGGCGGAGAACGCACGGCTATATACTTTTGCGAAGACACTTCATCAAGGGCAGCGAATTTCCATGACAAATATCCCATTAGTTGTAAAATTGTGTTTGCGCGAATGTTTATATGCTGTTTTGGTAAACCTTAAACACAATTTGCAGATTGATTTTGGATATGATTACTATATGCACATCCATACGCAAGTTGATGAAAAAATTTTGCGTCAAATTTCCTCGCGCAACAACCTTTTTGTGAATCCGAGGTCATGAATAATTGATAATAGCGGTCATATGAAACTGATAAATAAAGAAATGGATGCCGTGATGCGACTTGACGCCGAGTCAAGATATAGATATGCTATAAAACGGATTGCGGATAATGACTTGCTCTATACTGTCAAATATCCTGATGGCGATTATGGGTTGATTCCCAATAGTAAGACTATGCTTTTCCCTATTTGGTCGGCTAAGCAGTATGGTGAGTTGGTTATTGACGGAAACGATATGCAATGTATAGATATAAGCCTTGAGTTATTTGAGAATGAGATTGTTGATCTGATTTGTAAAAATAATTGGAGAATAGCTGTTTTCCCACTTCCGAACGGTGATTTAGGCAAAGTTATTACAATCCATGAATTTATCAAAGACTTGCAACATGAGTTGGAAGATTACGAATAAACTGAGTTCCACAAAGATATAACACCACCGAGGGAAACTTATATGCTTCTCTCGGTGGCGTTGTTTTCTACATGTGCATCCCACCCATTGCATTGGGATTTTGCCCACGCTTCATCGCACGGAAACGTTTGAGTGCCTCCTGCGCTGATAGCTCCGGGTGGAGTGCCCTGAACTCCGGCCAAGTCAAGCCGCCTCCGTGTGCGAACCCTTGTTCCTCTTGTGGAGAAGATGATGCTTGTGCCGATTGACCCGATGAAAAGGAGTGCGAGGACACTGCTTGCTCCGGGTTGTCGGGGTTGTTCCGATAGGTCCGGGGCTTCATTGACTCACCGTCGAACTTGACATATAATGTTGGATAATTCCCCGAACATCCGTCAAGCCGTATCGCATTGCCAGAAACATAGTCGTTGAGTTGCTGAGCCAATAATCTCACCCCCAAAATAGTGTAGATTGGTCGGATTGTACCGTCAACGTACATGTAATTCGACTTGGGGTGTAGCGGCTTGTTATTGGCAAGATGTTTGACTATGTTGCCGTAACTGAATCGGCGGTCAATCTTCGATGCCGGGAATTTTTTGCCTTTTCGGGTGTACCATAGTTCTTGAACCTGATTTGTGCCACGGCGGTATTTGTATTCAATGCCGACTCCGGCTGCTTTCAAGCTCGCCTCGAACTGCTCAAAAGTGTATATTCCGCCATCATTCAGCGCCGCATTGACAGCATTAAAAATCTCATAACGTATCTTCTCAACGCCACGGAGCCTGTTGACTTTTGTCTGCTCCTTGCCCTCGGAGATATGCAAACCGTACTCTTTTGTGAGGTCAAGACAGACCTTGCGGTTGCGCTCAAAATCATTCTTGTCGGAGATTGTTTCGCCGTGGTTGTCCACCCTACTGAACACGAGATGACAGTGCGGATAATCCTTGTCATAGTGCCGGACGATGATAAAAGGAGTATCAACAATGCCCATCCGTTCCATATATTTATGGGCAATCTCAACCATAATTTCATCGTTAATTTTGTCCTTGTCGTTGACGTGGAAGTTCAGTGAAAAGTGTCCGACAACATTTTTCAGTCTTGGATTGAGAGCCTGATTGTCCTCAAAAGAGGCGATAATCTCTTCTCTTCCGGAGTCTTCAGGTATGTCGCCCGAAGCGATAATCCGCCATTCATTGCAAGGTGTACCGTCGGGATTATCCTTTTTAGCGCGGGTAACATAGTTGACGCAACCACGGAAATCACCACCTTTTCTCAGCTTTGCCATCATACGCTGTCGGGGGTATTACGGTAGGTTTTTATCAGTGAATTGACAAAACCTCGGTGTTCAACAAGCTCCCAATATGTACGCACGAACTGCTCATTCTGCTCGCCACCCTTGAGGATCACGGCAAAGAATTTGGCAATCCTGTTCAGATTTTCGGCTATACCCTGCAAGTCGCGGATGGCCTTCACATCTTTCGGCTTGAGCCTTTCCACTACCTTGCAGTGTAGCGCGGAATGTCGGAGATATTCCGACTTCTTCAAGCCGGAAGTTAGAGCTTTGTCCATCATCAGCTGATACTCGTCGATGCTGAACTTGGCGGTTACAACTATGGATTTCCTTTCATCGGCAGGAAGAGCCGGACGCCCTTTTGACGGGCGGGAATTTATCTTTCTCATTGGAAAATTTGGATTTGAAGTTTGTGACCATCGGGAGCGGAATGGGGCGAGTGTTTGCGGATTACTTGTAATACGAAAACATAAACTCGCTCCATTCCATTCCGAACCCTGCGGATAATTTCGAGCAGCGCGAAATTAAAGGGCATTTCGATGGCCGTAATGACTATTGTGAATAAAGTGATTAGTGTAGATTTTAGAGCTTGCGCCACGCTTCCACTTTGTGCCGGATCTCGAGGAGGTGATTGCGGATTATGGAATTGGCGTAGGCGGTGGTGTTGGCCTTGCTGTCACCGATGCGGCGCACGATGTAGTCAAGCTCGTTCCAAAGGTCATCGTCAAGAACGACAGTGTGACGCTTGCCGATTTTGAACGGAACGAGATAGGCAGCCTTGTAACTGTCAAGTTCCTCGCGGCTCTGCTTGCGGCTCACTCTCGATGCTTTTGCTTCATCGGGTGCATCTGATGTATCGGGTTGAACGGTTGCAGTCGTTGCTCTCGGTTCAATGACCGTATCGGTTGAATCGGCTGCGCTTGGTAAAGCCGGTGCAGTGGACTCAATGGTTGCATCTGATAAATCGGTAGCACTCGGTTCTACTGACTTATTACTTTCATCGGTTCTATCCGATTGTGTCAGCATATTGGCAACACATGATGGGTATCTCGCATAGGTTGTACTCGGTTCATTTGATCGAGTCGCTGACTTTGCTTCATCGGCAATACCGATTTCATCAGTGAACAGTTGGGGCGATTGCATTTGGGCAACTTGGTTTGTGTTGTCAACCGGGGTCACCGACTCAACTGAAACGGCTGATTTAGCCGATTTCTTCTTGTTGGACGATTTGGGTTGCTTCACGGAGTTATCGGGTGTGCCGTTCAACTGAGTTGACTCAGGCACGGAATTTACTTGCTGAATAGAGTTCATACTTATATCTGATTTGAAGAGCTTGTGAATACGCCGGATTATTCCGACAATTGATGTTTCGGGGGACGGCAGGTTGTTAGAGCTGCTTTCCCCGACGACTTGGGTTCTTGTTGAAATTGATAATTCGATGAAAAGATACGGTAACTATCTACTGACTAATTCGTTATACTCTCATCGGTGCTTCATCATTATTTTTAGACCAATGAAAAGAAGAAGCAATCGGAGCAAAAGAGAAACCCCATCCTGATATTTTTTCTTTTCGGTGGTTCTATCATTGTTGATCCTATGATGAAAGGGCGATGAAAAGAAAAGTCATTGATTACTACACCCTTATAAACCTTTTCATCAATTCATCAAAATATCTAATCCAACGAGAAAAAATTAAAGGTTATCAAGCATCTGCCGCGTGACGGTGTAGAAGCGTCCTACCTTGCGGCTCTCAACGTATGCAGGTTTGTGGAGAAAGACCCCTATCTGGTATGTCGTGTATGACAGCGAGTTGGGAGCCGGAACGAGTTTCCAACATTCCTGTATCACCTTTCTCAGTGCCGTGCGGTCTGCCTTGACACGTTGATAGTCGAACAGGTTGAGAATGTCGTTCATGCAGAATGACACGGCATCGACATTCTTCGTCACCATTATGTCCATAAGCAACTCTGCGAGTTCTATCTCCACGCGGTTGCGGTTGGCGCGGATTATCCGCTGCAACGCCTCGGTGTCGGTCAGCGCGGGGTCAAACCACGTACGGCTTTTCTCGGTGGTGGACAGTTGCCGCGCCGACAGATGATGAAGAAACGCGGGTATCTCGGCTTTTACCTTGTCGAGAAATACCGTATCATCGTGTTGCAGCCTTTCAATCTTCCTGACCCAATAGCGCGTTTCGCCGGGGTCTATAACCACAGGCAGATACTCGTTGTTGGAGCAAAGCACGAACTTTGCGAAGAAACTCACCTCCTCGCGGTCTTGACCTTTCGCCTCCATCTTGTAGCGGTAGGTGGTGGAAAGGTTTTTCAGCCGTTCGGAGTCCTCGCGCTTGTTGAGCAGCACCTCATCGACCACGATAATGAGTTTGCCGTTCCAATCCGAGTTGAACTGACTGCGGAAGCTCTCGTTGGTGTTGAAAGTCACGTTGGCCTCAAACAACGCTTTGAGAAAGTTGAGGAAGGTGGATTTGCCGGTATTCCTTTCCTCCGACACAAGAAGGAGTATCGGTAGTTTCTGCAACGGATTCGTGTAGAGCAGTTGCAGGTAGTCAAGCCCGAGTTCGTACTGACTTCCGAAGATATGCCGCACAAGAGCCTCAATCGTCGGCCACTCTCCGGGCATGGGGATATGGCTGATTGGGGAGTAGCGGTTGAGGAACGTGCCGACAACGGGCTTGTAGTCGATGTGTGCAGGAACGCAGCAGAACCCGTCATACTTGGGTATGTTGGCAAGAAAATCCTTGCCGTAGTCCTGACGGATAGCCTCTATGCTCCACGGCATACGACACTCCGACAGTTCGCCCATCGCGTTGGGGCGCATGACGGTCTTGTAGTAGGTAGTGGCAATCCGCACAAAGCGGTCTTCCTTGATTTCGTTGTTCTCCATAGTGTTCAAGGATTAAGGTCTCGCGCCACGCTCGGCGATTACGCGGGTCACATCGCTCTGCCGGTAAAACGCTTTCTTGCCGACCTTGACAGGCACGAGGATTTTGTTTCTTCCCCAATTCCAGAGCGTGGTGTGGCACACTCCGAATTTCTCCATCACCTCCTTCTTCGACAGCAGGGCTTCCTGCGCCGCGCATACCATAGGGGTGAGCAGTTCCGCTTTCGCTGCCGCGATGGTCTGGTTCACCAAGAACAGCAGGTCTTCGGGGGTGACGCTGATGGTAATCCCGGTAACTCCGCTTTTAACTAACTCTAAAAGATTTTGCATAGGCAATACTGATGCCGCCGGATTGTTAAGACCAAACGATTTCGGCGGGCGTTATAAACCGTTCGGCCACCGCTCCCGTTTGGAACGGCGGTGCAAAGATAATGGACAACTGCCCGCTTTGCAATAGTTATAACGCTGTAAATCAGTAAAATAAATTCGTTTAATTTCGTTCATTGAATTAAACGAATAAAACGAAATAAACGGTTTCAGAACCAGCCGCAGGAAAACAGAAAAAGCCACCCGACCGATAGGGTCAGATGGCTTAAGTTCCTTTGTAAAATCAGTTGGGTGGGTTGTATGTTTTCAGGCAACGGCCTTCTCAAATAATTGCGTTATCATTTCAAAATCCTTTTTGGACTGTCCGATGTCGATAATCCTTTTACCTCCGCCCATAGGCATGAGCAATTCATTGTGCGCCTTCTGCACACTTCTTACGCCAACAAACTTATGCTCCGAAAATTTTTCATTCAGGGCATCGTGGAAAGTGGTAATGTCGCAGTCCTCTATATGTGAACCTTCCTTCAAGAATATAAACAGCAGGGCAAGATGGTTGCCTTTGGAATGCTGCCTGATGACCTGCGCAATCCCGTCAATTATTTTATCGGTATTGGCCGGTATCAATTCCTCAAGCGGCTTGCGGACTCTCTTTCTGCCCCGTTGAGCAGGCATCCTGATGGCTTCCTCTTTTTTTCTCGGAGGTCGCGGCTTCTTCAGTCGTAGCCACAACTGTATCTTCCGCATCAATATCATTATCAACCTCTGGCATTGTGGAATCCGTCACAGGCAGTGTTAGCCCCATTGATTTCTGCACCTGACGGAATTTCTCCCAATCCTCTTTGGTGCGGTGACCGAGTGCTATGCTCCTTTTGATGGCGGCACGGATTATGAGTCGCGCCATGCAACGTGACAGGAAGCCTGAACTTTTCTCTTGGATCAGTTCTTCGTTATAAGCAACCATCACCTCCCAGCTCTGACCGAAATAAAGCCATGTTAACATTGCAGGGGCAATAGACTCCGGATTGCTGGACTGAAAGTCGTTGAGAATTGACGTACCTATGTCTGCATCGGCAAGCACCTTTTCAAGAGAGCCGATACTGTCTTCGCCACCGTCGGCGATATGCGACATAAGGGCGGACGCATATTGCGGCGCAATAATCTGGGCGTACTGGAATATTACTTGAAATCCTTGTCGGTCGCGTCCACTTACCTCATTGGCGAAAGCGCAATATTCCTCTCGGTGGCTGTCAAGCCACTCTTTGATAAGTTCCTTGAATTTGTCGTGTGTTATAGTTCCGGGCTGAATCTTCATAAATAAAAAGTGGAAACGAGAGGGTCTTCATTGACCCACAACAATCCAAACTCTCAACTATACCGGAATGTTCAAGCTACAACTGTATTAAAAAGTGTTAATTCATTCGCCAAACGTTCATTCGTTACCGTTCAGCACCGTTCAAGCCCATTCAAACGCGATATTGATAGTGACTTTTGTAGTGACTTTGCAGAATAGTGACTAAATGAAAAAATTGCTAACAGTCTGTAAATTAGATTATTAGTAATTTTAGAGGTGGTGCCATCATAATTATTCTAAATATAGTATCAATTTGACTATAAGGCAATTACTGGCTATCTAAAGGAGAAAAACTCTGTTGACTACACTGCTATATTTTAGCGATTTGGGGCGTTTTGCTCCGGCAATCTAACACCTTAGCAACATCTTCCCTTATTCTAAAAGTTCTCTGTTAGTGCAAAATTACTAATTTATTTCCGCTCCACCAAATAGTTGGCTTGTATTAATTCAATTTAACAAAGTGATTTGCTTCAAAAACACAAAACAAAATCATTCAAAATTACAAAACCATTTGGTGGTATCAGATTTAATCCCTAATTTTGTAGGCAATTATGAAAGAGATAAAGTATCTAAATAGAATTGCCGACAAGACTCTTGATTTGAGGCTTGAGGCTTTCGGTGCCGTACAGATAGCCGGGCCCAAGTGGTGTGGCAAAACAACTACAGCAGAGCGTCGGGCGGGAAGCGTCATTAAGATGCAGGACCCTGACCGACGGACAGGATATTTGGCTACAGCACAAACAAAGCCATCATTATTGCTCAAGGGTGCAACACCACGGCTTATTGATGAATGGCAGGTCGCCCCAGTAATATGGGATGCAGTTCGCCATGCGGTTGATGAGCGCCGAGAGAAAGGTCAGTTTATTCTGACTGGCTCGACAGTAATAGATGATGAGGAAATAATGCACACGGGAACAGGTCGCATTACCAGAATGGCAATGTACCCTATGAGCCTGTTTGAGTCTCTGGAATCGAATGGTTCTATCTCTTTGGGGCGATTATTTGATGAGGCTGACTACGACATTGACGGTGAAATGTCGCAATTATCCATTGAGCAACTGATTTTTGCGGCCTGCCGTGGCGGGTGGCCCGCTTCTCTCGATGAGATGAGCATCAAGGCTAAGTTGCTGATTGCTAAAGATTATATTGATGTGATATGTAATGAAGATATTTCAAGAGTTGATAAAACGCGAAGAAACCCTGTATTAGCAAGGCTCATTCTTCGTTCTTACGCACGAAATATCTGTACTTTAGCAAAGAAAACCTCTATGCTTGCAGATGTATCTGAAGAAATGGAAGGAATATCTATGCCTACATTTGATGATTATGTATGTGCTTTGGAGAAGCTCTTTGTAATTGATGATATAGATGCATGGTCCCCAGCTATTCGTTCTAAGACTGTTATCCGAACCGGAAAGAAACGTTGCTTTGTTGATCCCTCTATTGCAGTAGCCGCTTTAGGTGCGTCACCGGAAAGTCTGGAACTTGATTTGAATACTTTCGGATTCATATTTGAATGTCTATGTTTTCGTGACCTCCGTGCGTACTCACAGGCACTGGGGGGACGGTTGTCATATTACCATGACCGTCTTGGGCTTGAAGCTGATGCCGTATTGCACCTTGATGACGGACGATATGCGTTGATCGAATGCAAACTTGGTAGTCGCGAGATAGAGGACGGAGCAAAGCACCTCCTTGAAATCAAACAACTTATAGCCGAGAAGAACAAGATGGAAAAACAGATAAAACTTCGTGAACCTGATTTACTTATCGTTTTAACAGGTGGAGAAATGGCATACACACGCGAGGATGGTGTGAAAATAATACCAATCGGGTGTCTGAGAGACTAATTATTTAGGATTCAGTCAATATTGACCTATTCTTAATAATGAGATATATAAGTTAGAAAGAAAGAAGAATTAAACAAAAAAGCGACTTAAAACTATGAATAATCCTATTGGATCACTATGGAATAAATGGGATCTACATCTTCATACTGATGCTTCTGACGGCAAGGGCTCCTGTCAGGATATTTTGGATGAAGCTATTGCAAAGAGTATAAAGTGTATTGCCATAACAGATCATCATACTGTTGATAATGTTGATATGATGAAAACACTGGCGAAAGACACTGGTGTAACAGTAATTTCTGGGGTTGAATTTAGGACCGAATATGGAAGGGCATCTGTCCATATGATAGGTCTTTTCCCAGATGAGTTCAATGGAATAACCCTTACATCAGAATTTTTAAAGGAAAACGTTCTTAACCAATTGGGTATATCTCGTTCAAGAATAATACAGATTGGTCAGGAATCCCTCAAACAAGATGGATTGCCAGAGTCATCTTACTTTAAGGATGGAATGTTTCGCGTATAAGTGAACTTTAAGGACGCAGCCAATCTAATCCATAAATATGGAGGAATCGTAACAGTTCATGCAGGTTCAAAGTCAAACAGTATTGATGAAGAAATGAAGCATGAAGGTAAATCTAAAAAAATGTTTCGATTGAAGATTCATTAGGTCCTGTAAAGGATGAGCTTTTTAGGGATGGTTATATTGATATTTGTGATTTAACGAAACCTCAGGAAGCTGGATTTTATCAAAAAACATTTGGGAAACCATCTATAACGACCTCCGATGCTCATGAAGTAAACGAGGTCGGAACTAACGCCTGCTGGATAAAAGCGGATTTAACATTTGAAGGGTTGAGACAAATTCTTGCTGAACCTGAACGAATATCATTTGAAGAACCAGAAATTTTAGCAAGAATAAAACGAAATCCAGATAAATTTATTCGGTCTTTAGAAATTCGACGTATTTCGGGGGCTACTATGCCTGAAAAGTGGTTTGATAATATAAGAATTCAATTAAACCCAGGCTTAGTCGCAATTATTGGTAACAAGGGGAGCGGTAAGAGTGCCCTTACTGATATTATTGCGTTATGTGCTGACTCCACAAATCAGAACTGGGCATTTTTGACATCTGCAAAGTTCAGAATGCCAAAACCATACAATCGTTCTAAGCAAACCGAAGCATATATCCAATGGGTTGATAACTCTTCTTCAGCTATCAAAACATTAGATATGTCAACGGAGGCGACCAAGCCTGAGCGAGTTAAATATATTCCACAAAACTTCTTGGAGACTCTCTGTACAACTGAGGACGATCAAAAGTTCGAGAGCGAATTAAAGAAGATAATATTTCAGTATTTAGCCCCAGCTCAAAGATATGGTTTTAATGATTTGGATGAAATTATTAATTACCTGACAAAAGAAAATGCTGATGCATGCAGTGATATTCAGTCCCGAATTAGAGAAATCAATCGAGAGATTATAGCAATGGAAGCCATGCGGACTCCTGCTTATCGAGATACACTTGCAAATGAGTTAGCTTACAAGCAAAGCCAATTAAGCAATGTCCAATCTGCGAAACCAAAGGAAGTTACGAAACCATCAGTTGATGAAGATCCAGAGGCTAAAAAGATTCAGGAGGAAATTGACAAGTTGAATGAATCCTGTAAAATGATGGAAATTTCTTTACAGGCTTTGGGAAGTGAGAAAGAAGAAAAGGTTAAAACAATTCAGGACTTAAAGGCTAGTAAAGAACGTATTGAACGACTAACGCTACAAATAGAGGCAGTCAAACAAGAATTGAGATTGTTGTATGAAAAAAACAATCTGGATATTGATTCTGTATTGAATGTGACCTATATACCGGATTTAATATCTTCCAAGCTTAAAGAGTTGTCCGAGAGAGTTGAAGAAATAGACAATCAATTGAATGAAGATAAATCAGAAAGTTTACGAAAGCAATATCTTCTTGAATCTGAGAAATTGAATCTTGCAAAGCAAAAACTTAGTACACCTGAACTTGAGTATCAGAAATACCTAAAAGAAAAGCAGGAGTGGGAGAAATTGTTAGAAGATATTACCGGTACTCCAGAAAAGGAAGGTTCAATAAAATATCTTCAAAGTCGTATCAATTATATCGAACATAATCTGAATAAAGAACTATCCCAGAAAATCGAGAAAAGAGAGGTTTTGGTAAAAGACTTGATGCAAAAGAAACATCAGGTCCTTGAGACCTATGAAACTCTTTTTGCTCCTGTCGTAAAGTTTATTGATGACTATCATGAGGAATTAAAAGATTATCCTATTGAGTTTGATTCAACTTTCTCCCTTAGGAATTTTGGAGATAGATTTTTTGATTTCGTAAGTCAGCAGGCTTCAGGATCTTACTACGGCAAGGAACAAGGGCAGGCTCGGTTAAAATCAAATATTGACAGTGTGGATATGTCTGATATCCTATCTATTGTTGCCTTTGCCAACCTGATCAACTGCGATCTACTCTATGACAAACGTGACGACAATAACGATTTTCGTTCAGTAGAGAACCAATTAAAGAAAGGTCATACACAGCAAGAACTATACGATTTTATTTATTGTATGGACTATGTCCATCCATTCTTCCAGCTTAAAATGAATGGAAAGCCCTTGTCCTCTTTGTCTCCTGGAGAAAGGGGCGCTTTGCTACTGCTTTTATATCTATTCATTGACATGGATGACAAACCTCTGATTATAGACCAACCAGAAGAGAACCTTGATAATGAGAGTGTATATCGGTATCTTGTACACTTCATCAAGGCTGCCAAACGTAAGAGGCAAATCATTATGGTGACACATAATCCAAACCTTGCTGTAGTTTGTGATGCCGATCAGATTATTCAGATGAAGATTGATAAACTTCACGGGAATGAGGTTAGTTTTGTTTCAGGCGCTATAGAAAACCCTATTATGAATAAAATCATTGTAGATATTCTTGAGGGCACATATCCTGCATTTCATAATAGAGATTGCAAATACTTCGATAAAACCATATGATATTTGGTGATAGCAACTAAGAAGAATTAGTGATGTTTAAGCCCCGATAACCCTCATTGCGATTATCGGGGCTACGTGCTGTAAGATTGTCATCTATAAGGCGGGGCTAGTTGTTGTTTTTGAGGTATTCATCCATATCACGTCAGCATAGATTATTTTCCTTCTTAGAGAATAATATCCGTAAAACCCATTGATACGGTAATTGGATAAAATAGAGCGACTTATCCATAATTTTAGATTTAATAGGCTTTGCGAAAATGTATTAGCATAGGAAAGACACGTAAATGGGATTTGTGTAAGATAAACTGAATGGAGCCAGATAATGTGTACCCCTCGGAAACGTGGGAATAGACACCCGTTGAAATGCTTGAAAACGTGGGAGTAGATGGTTTTGAAATGCTTGAAAATGTGGTTTGACCTTTTTTGGTTAATCAATTTAACAAAGTAAAACTCATCAAAAACACAAAATGAAAATCTGATTTTGTCGGTTTTTTCTGCGTAAGAAGTCCGACAAAACAGTAACGATATGGCTAACGCCCCCGGTAATTCTCAATGGATTATCGGGGGCGTTGCCGTTGGATTGCCTTATCGGTAAGGTGGGTGGTAGTTCTCTTTGAGATTAAACGAATAAAACGAAATAAACGATTTCAGAGCCACCCGCCGGAAAACAGAAAAAGCCCCCCGACCGATAGGGTCAGATGGCTTCAATTCCATGAAATTACAGTGTCGTTATATCAGGCTGCCACCTCAAAATGTCTGCATACCATTTCAAAATTAGCCTTGTCATCCCCGAAGTCGATGATGCGTTGTCCTCCTTTCATCGGAGTGGTGAGTATCCTATGTGCGTTCTGCACACCGCGCACACCTACAAATTGTTGTTCGGGGAAATTCTCATTGAGAGCATTGTGGAATGTTGTAATGTCGCATTTGCAGATATGCGAACCGTCGCACAGGAAAATATACAACATTGCCAAGTGATTGCAGCTTGAGTGCTTTTCAACAAATTTCGATATTCTCTCGATCAATCGCTCCGTGTCATCTGGTATAAGCGCAACAAGAGAAGCACGGTTCTTTTTGCGTCCCCTTTTCGCTGCCGGCTTCGGGGTGTCCTCGCTCTTCTCGGCAGAAACCTCATCAGTCGCAGAATTATCCACGGCTTCCTCTTCAAACTCCGGCATTGTGGAATCCGTAACAGGCAATGCCAATCCCATTGATTTCTGCACCTGACGGAATTTCTCCCAGTCCTCTTTTATGCGGTGTTCAAGTGCGACACTCTGCTTGATTGTCGCACGGATTATAAGACGAGCCATGCAACGATTGAAAAATCCGCAGTCCTTTTCCTGTATCAGTTCCTCGTTATAGGCTACAATCATCTCCCAGCTCTGACCGAAGTAGAGCCAAGCGAGCATCGCCGGAACGATTGTAGCCTTATCCTGCGATTGGAAATCGTCAAGGATGGATGTGCCTATGTCGGCATCGGCAAGCACCTTTTCAAACATTGACAGGTCGTCATCCCGGTTGTCGGTGATATGAGTCATCAACATTCTTGCGAACATCGGTGCTATCGTCTGCGCATATTGGAAGATGCACTGCACTCCCTGACGATCGCGGCGGCTGACCTCACTGACAAAAGCGCAATATTCCTCGCGGTGGCTGTCGAGCCACTCCCTGATAAGTTCCTTGAATCTCTCGTGCTTGATAGTACGGGGTAAAATTTTCATAAAAGCGGTTGTATATAGCGGGGCAGAATTGACCCCGACAATCAAAACCGCCATCGCCCCGACAATGTTCACTCCAAACCTTATATTAAAAAAATGTTAATTGATACACCTCAGATTGATTTGTTACGATTCAGCACCGTTCAAGGCCATTCAAACGCGATATTGATAGTGACTTTTGTAGTGACTTTGCAAAATAGTGACTGAATGAAAAATCGCTAACAATCTGTTATTTAGATTATTAGCGATTTTAGAGGTGGTGCCACCAGAATTGTTCTGACTTTTGCAAGTTGCTAACAATCAGCACTTTATACGCCGTTTGGTGGTGATTTCGACCTTGTAATGCACCGTTATATTTGAGCGATATTTGCGTTTTGCCTCCGGGGTTTTATACCGTCCTGCAAACTGCCTATCTCAATGTACTCGTCTGAATATGCAAATTTAGATAAAAATCCTGAGATTTTTACACCGGCAGAATAAAAAATCAAGGCTGACGCCTTGATTCCCGTTCCCTCCTACGTGCTCTAAGTCACAATTTTACTATATTTGGAGGAATACTTAAATTCAAAAAATATGAACAGGAATCGAACAGTCGCCGGCCTTGATGTCCACAAAGATAGCATCTATCTATGTATAATGGGTCATGACGAGGCCATTATTTTTGAAAAGACCTATGGAGTGCTTACTCCTGAACTCAGACAGATGTGTACCGATATGGTTGAACGCGGAGTGACCGAGGCAGCTATGGAAAGCACTGCAACCTATTGGGTGCCGGTATGGAATGAACTTTGCGAGTCAATGGAACTCAAATTGGTGAATCCGTACTTCATCAAACAGCTGCCCGGTCGCAAGAGCGATGTCAAGGATGCGCAGTGGATAGCGGAGTGCCTGTTGAAGAATCTCATCAAAGGGAGCTTTGTGCCAGAGCCAACCGTTCAGGACATGCGCAAGCTCAATCGTCGAATTTTCGACCTTCAGGAGGACGTTACTTACTATTCCAATAAACTTGATGCTGCCCTGCATCGTTGTGGCTTTCGCCTGAGCAACTACGTCGCCAAAATTACAGGAAAGAGCTACAGGAAGGCGGTGGAGTTAATCGCCTCCGGTGTCACGGATCCCAATGAACTTATCAAATGCGTTCACGGACGCATTATCAATAAGCATGGTAAGGAAACATTACTTGCCGCCATGACAGGTTCGTTCTCCACAACGGATATCACAGTCATCAGACAGTATTGGGAACTGTTGGCAATATATATCAGACAGACCGAAGAATGCCAGTCTATGCTTACCGTATTATGCGAAACTCATTTCCCTACAGAATACAGACGACTTCAGACCATCCCCGGTGTCAAGGAACGCGCCGCCACAGCCATAATTGCGGAAACCGGAGTGGATATGAAGATGTTTGCCACAGCCGCCGCTCTGGTGGGATGGTGCGGACTAAAGCCGAGAAACGATGTAAGCAACGGACGCTATAAAAGCCGTAGAATCACACATGGCAACAAGTATCTGCGCCAGATACTTATAGAAATTGCATGGACTGCGTCAAGAAAGCGAGTCTGTTTCTTTTCCAATTTCAGTTACATTCAAGTCACTCAGAAGCACAAGAGTAAAATGAAAATCCAGGTTGCGATAGCTCGAAAGATACTGGTAGCAGTCTGGCATATGCTTTCAAAGCATGAGGACTTCATCGACATCTATCTCAAGAGACTCGAAGAACAGAGACTGATGGAAGAAAAAATCAAACAACTTGAATCGAAAATGGCCTGACGGCCATTCGACATACCTTCCGGTGCAATGTAATTAACTTTGTGGTGCATAGCAGCCCGGTCTACAAATTTGCAGACGCATCGGAAGGAGTTGGACACCGGCATAAGCTTACCAAGCTTGTAGAGGAAAGTAACAATCTTATATCTAAACCTGCGGTGATACCACCATAGGCTGCATTGTCACGTCAATAGGTTATAATATATGGTCAATATCGCCTATTTTCGGTCAGCTTGTTGGAGAAATCACAGAATACGTTTTAGAGGAAAGTTACAAAATTTTCTTCAATCAAGACGAGTCCTCATAGTTAAAATTACGAAAAATCCAGGGATTTTTGGCATTATCCATTGTCAGGTCAAAAATAATGATTAACTTTGCATCAACAGATTCCGCCGCGCTTAGGCTTTGCATGCGTACCAGGCGGAACTTTTATTTTATATACACGTGGACTACACCAAACGACCTATTGACCTGCAAGACCAGATAGACACGTTAAGAAGCCGTGGTCTGGTTGTTGACGACATTCCCTATGCCCTCGGGCAACTGGGGATAATCAGTTATTTCAGGCTTGCCGGATACTGGCGGCCGATGGAAGCCGACAAGACAACGCACACATTCAAACCGGGAAGTACATTTGAGAACGCCGTGAGGCTTTACTATTTCGACAAACAGTTGCGGTCGCTCATCTTCTCGGCTATCCAGAGCATAGAGATAGCCCTGCGCACTAAGATGATACATCATGTATCCATGAAGTATGGGGCTTTCTGGTTCACAGATCCCTCTTTAGCTCTCCGGCATGACCTGTTCGCGACAAACCTTGATCATATAAAGGCGGAGATTTCACGTTCACGTGAAGATTTCATACAGGAGCATTACGTCAGATATTCCTCTCCTGATGTGCCGCCCTCATGGAAGGCACTGGAGGTTGTCACTTTCGGCTCTCTCTCAAAACTCTATTTCAATCTGAATGACAATGACATCAAGAAAAACATTGCCGCCGAGTTCCGTCTTCCACACCGCAAGTTTCTTGACAGCTGGATAAAGAGCATGGCTGTTCTCAGGAATATCACTGCGCATCATGCGAGATTGTGGAACAGGAAATTCCCGAATATGCCTTTGCTGCCGCGCCGTCTGCCGTATGCCTGGGTTGACACATCAGGATTATCACCTCAAAAACTTTATCCACAGCTGTGTGTGCTGGCATATCTGGAGAACGCCATACATCCCGACAATACATTTGCGGCGGATCTTAAAAATCTGCTTGTGAAATACCCGAATGTCGATGTTGCGGCTATGGGATTCCCCAAAGATTGGGAAACTCAGCCATTATGGAAACAGTAATCTTGGGATTATTCTTTCAATATCCAAATATCCGACGATATTATTCACTATGAACAGCGGAGAGGCACGTTTGCTCTTCGCTGTTCGTGTTTTAGTTATTTCTTGAAAAGGTGTACTGAACGCTACCTATCATGTCTTGAAAAGGTGTATTATCGGAAACGTTGTCGGATGCCATTACTTGTAAGGCGGATGGTAGTTCCGGCGCAGGTAATCCTCAATCTCATCCTCGGAATAGACAATCTTTCCTTCAAGGGAGTAATAACCCAATATGCCCTTCATCCTGTAATTTGCAAGGGTGGTATTGCTTACGGAAAGCCTTTTGGCAACCTCCGTATCCGACAGGTATCTTGTTCCGTTGAACATCGGGCGAGAACGGTCTGCCAGTTCTTTTGATGAAGCTTTTATGTCGTGGATGATTTTGAAAATTTCTAATCTTTCCTGCGCTGAGAGAATGGGTATAACATTGTCACTCATATCTGATATAGTTGTCGGAGAGCATCCGCCCTATCTCTTCAGCGGGATAAAAGACCTTGCCCTCGATTAATGAATATCCTATCTTACCCTCGGCTCGGAGCATCGTCATCGTGCGCTGGGATTTCCGCAGTATGCTCTGCGCAGATCGGTTGTCAATCCATTCCTGACGCTCGTTTCCTGAAAGCCTGCACACTGCGTTAGTCAGCAGTGCGCGGCATTCTGCAAGAGCCTTCACCATCGCGTCGAATATGGTGCGCTCCATTGTAATGTATTCCATAAGTTAACGGGAATTTAGTGTTCGTGGTCAATTCGCCTATACAGCAATGGCAATCCATATTCCGGACTATGGGTTGCCATTGCTTTTGTATATTGGCTTGAATACACATTGCCGCAGATTCCATAATGCGAGCCGTGCGTATGAACATGAAACATTACAATTATCCAAATTGATTTCTGATTATCAGCGATTTCCCGCCGTTGCCGAGATTTTACCCACCATTACCCAAGAGCGCATTTTTCCAAAAACAAAAGCCTGTATTCCAGTTGTTTTGTAGTCAAATCCGATACGGTGCGGCGATGTTTCAAACATCCCGTTTGGTTCGATTCGCACGTGGAATCAAACCAAATGGCTGTCAATTTTAGTTCGGGTTGCCAATGGAACCGAACTGAAACAAACAATGGTTTGGTTCGGGTTGCAACGCGAATCGAACCAAATCAGAGCCGGGGAGAAAAGGGGCTTGTTCCTTGACCTCCCTCCCGTTTTCGGATAAATCCATGCTATTTTAGGATTTTCAAAGTTTCCTCGACTTGGCTGCAACAGGTTGAAGCAGTGATTCCTATGCCTTAAAATTTCAATCGGCGAGACTCCGTGGAATCTTAATGAATCTTAAAATATCAGGGAACTACCCGGGGAGGTTCCTAAGTTACCCTTCGGCGAATGACGAACTTTGCAGCGTAACACTAAATCCGAAAAAAGAAAAATGGAAACAAAAACGCTGAAAATAAAAAGACCGGGGTCTGTCACTCGCTTCGCCCGGACTGCACAGGAAATGTCCCGTGCGGCTTCATCTATGGTTGAACCCAAAAATCATCAGCCATGAAGTCGGTGGAGTTTACAATGCTCTGCCGGCTGATAGAGGAGCTTCGGGCGGAGGTGCTGGCAGTGAAGAACGGGGTTGACCACAAGATAGACTCCGTGGCGAAAACCGTGATGGACGCCTTTCAGGGGTTCGGCATACTCGACCCCGATGAGGACACATGGACGGAGAAGCAGGTATGCGAGAGATACCATATATCGCGCAAGACCATGTATAACTACCGCTCTTCGGAGAAAATACCATTCACGAAGATAGGCTCCGGCAGAAACTGCATCATCCGCTACCGGAAGGCGGACGTGATGGAGTTCTTCGCCTCTCTCAACAACTGAATCACCTACACAAACAAATATCGCGCCGGCAACGGCGCAAGTTTCTAACCCAATTAAATTCTTATTTATGGCACAAGACCTGAATAACCAACAAGAAGAAGTGCTTATCGCCCGAAACAACCAGACCGGGCAGGTGGGCGCGGTGACCGGACTCAACGAGGACGGCACACCGAAAATGACAGCCGATGTCATCTCGGCTAAACTCTCCGAACTGGTGAAGTTCACCAAAGGACAGAACCCGATGGAGGCTTTCCTCTCCAACTTCATGCGCCAGTGCAAGAACCCGACAACATTCGGATTCTTCAAGGTGCCGGCAGACCGCTTCGACAGCGTGGGCGTGGCAATGGGAGACCTCATCAAAGACCCTGAGAAGAATGCCGCGATGCTCAAGGACTTCAAGGTGGATATGCCCCAACAGTCACAGACGGCGGAGCAGTCACAACCTGCACAGCAGGCAACACAGCAGCCCCCGGCGGTTCCACAGCAGGAGGCGAAGCCGGAAGGGACACAGCAGACCGAGAGACGACACACCGCAATCGACGAGAGCAAAATTGACTGGGCAAACCTCAAAAAGAAATGGGGTATTGACCGCGCCGCCCTTGAAAAGTCGGGAGACCTCCGCGAGATGCTCTACAACCGCAAGTCTCAGCTTGTGACCGTCACGCCGACATTCGCCGGTGAGAAGTTTCCGATAGAGGCGCGTCTGTCGTTCCGCACGGACAAGGACGGCAACGTGAAGGTGGTGCCCCACTTCATCCACCGTGAGCCGAAGCTAAACGAGGAATTCGAGGGCCACACCTTCACAAAGGAGGACAAGGCGGCTCTCCGCGCCACCGGCAATCTCGGCAGGGTCGTCGAGCTTACCGACAAGGCAACCGGGCAGAAGGTCCCGTCATTCGTGAGCGTTGACCGCCTTACCAACGAAATCGTGTCGGTGCCCGTCAAGGACGTGTTCATCAAGGACACCATCGGCCAGACAAAGCTGACGATGGCTGAGATAAGTGAACTGAAAACCGGGAAGGCTCTCCCTCCAAAGGAGATAACCGACAAGAACGGCAAGACCTACAATGTGGTGCTTCAGGTGTCGGCAGACCGCAAGGGAGTGGAGTTTGTGCCCGGAGGTGTGCGTCGTCAGGAGCAGCAGGAGCAGAAAAGCCAGACGCAGGGCATGGGCAATGCTCAGCAACAGTCTCCTCAGCAGTCGTCATGGATGACGAGGGACGGAAAGATCAAGCCCATCACCAAATGGTACGGCGTTCCCATGAGCCAGCAGCAGCAACAGGACTATGCCGCCGGCAAGGTCGTCGAAATGACGAATATGGTTGACAAGAAAGGTCAGCAATGCACCGTCTATCTCCGCTTCGACCCTGAGAAGCAGCGTCCGGTATCCTCTTTCAAAGACCCGCGTGTGCAGGTCGCCGAGGAATCCAAGACACAGGCGGCAGTCAATAATGACGGGCTCACCAACGAGGCCACAAGCCGTGTCGCCGAACCGCTCCAGAAGTATCAGACCGCACCCAAGAACGAACAGCAGCAGAATCAGCAGCGTAAGCCGAAAGGCCCGAAACTCTGATAATCCTCAAATGAATTAGCCGCCGGGAGGTCCGGAACTCCCGATTGCTATTTCAATCCAAGACCACTTTATCCAAAAATATCCACCATTAAAAACGTAAAAAATGAAACAGAAAAATCTCACAACGATAGTGACCGGCCACCAACTCACGGCTGACACGATAGCGAAGGCTCTCGGAGCAAACGAGAAACACGAGGGTTACTACCTCGGCAACGGATATGCCGTGACATGGACAAACGGTAGCGTAATCGAAGCCACGTTCAAACCCGATGAGCGTTTCGTGCTATCCACCTCGATGGATCCGCGTCTGGTGTATGCCCACAATTTCAAGTTTGCCATGCGCGACTGTGACGAACTGTTGGGCTACAAGAAGACTGAGCAGGACATCCGCCAGCTCGCCACGATCTCGGCTCTATGGAAGATGAGCCACACGATAGTCAACGCAATGGCACCGGACATCGACGGCGAACTTGACTTCCTCAGCCTCTACTATTTTCTCGCCGCCCCCGCAAAGGTGCGCCGCGCGTGGCTTCCTATCCTCGCGAAAGGCGAGATAATCAAGGGTGTCAGCAACGGTGTCAAGGATGCCGGAAAATATGAGGAATGGATCTCGGCAGAAATCTTAAATCTCATAGTCACCTACACCGGAAAGTGTGCATCCAAGACAACGCCAGTGATGGTTGAGGTGCCGGTTGACACAGCCACTCTGGAAGTGGAGGAACTGAAACTTGTCGGTGTTGACAAGGTGAAGGACGGCGACGCAACCGTTACCGTAAACGCCATATACCGCTACACCTCGAAAGCTACGCTCCACAATCTGCCCCAGCTCCTGATTGACGCTGCCGTGCAGCTCGACTTCGGGCATGAGAAGACAATCCGTACAGCCTTGACCCTGTACTCAAAGAAGCTCATATCCTATCCGCTGGTACAGCAGAACTGCATCCCTCAAGAGGTATGGAGGATGATGCTGCGCAACCGTAAGGTACTGCGCCATAACCCGAAGTGGGGCAAGTCCGTGAAACTTGGAGGACTGTCAAAACGACACAACTTCTCAGGAACAGAGAGTGTGTACCACGGCTTCGGCATTATCACCACCGGACTGCATCCCACAGACCTCACCCGCGACGAGGAAAGACTCTACAACCTCATTGTCAAGCGTGTGCTTGATGCCTTCCGCCCTGCAAAGAGATACAGCAGGAATAAGCGCAACAAGAGAAAATACGCGAAAACCGCTTGACCGACACATATATTAACTGGCTACATCGCTCCCGTGTCCGAAAAAATTATTAAATTTGCACTTGATTCAACGTCATAATGTTTTTGTTTCATTTTTGACGTGGATTTAGTGGTCGGACATCGAGAGGGATCCCGGTGTCCTTTTTTACACATCAATACGGACACCGGCGGCCGCAACATACCACTATCCACGATGAAACAACACGTTGAATTGCCGGAGATGGACTACTACCGCGACTATCTCCGGGGTCACCTACGTGACCACCGTTTTCCCCGTTACACAGACAAGAAATTCATTGAAGCACGCACGGAGGAAGCATACGACCGTCTCATAACCCTGCACTTGGAGGGCCATACCGTCAGCTATGCTAATGAGATGGCGATGCGGACATTGCTCGCCGGACTGTACGTTTCCCGCTACGACATTATATATAATGTGGTGGAGGAAAATCTCTGGCTGCGCCTGCCGCCGGAATGTTATACTGTATTCTCCGAACACCTGCTTACGTTCAAGGAGATTCACGCGATACTCGACAAATACGATGTGAACGGCGATTTCCTTGACCGCGAGACACATCAGCCGATGCTGACTGAACTTCTCGGTGTAATATCTGAAATTCTGGACGGCTATGAGTTTTAACCGTTTGCAGACTATGCGCGGCAATATCGAGGCGATACGCACGGCGTTTCGTCTCGGTGTTGAGAAGCGCGGGCCCAGTGCCGAGGAAATGGAGGTGTTGGGCAGATATGCAGGGTTCGGTGGACTGAAATGTATCCTCAATGATGCCGACAGCCTTATGGATGCCGCAAAGTGGAGCAAATCGGACATTGAACTGTTTGCCCCGACTGTGGAACTGCGTCAGCTTATCCGCGAGTATTCCAAAGATGACAGGGAGTTTGCCCGCTATATGGACTCGCTGAAAACCTCGGTGCTGACGGCGTTCTATACTCCCTCCCCCGTAGTTGAGGCCATCTTTGACACGCTCAAAGCCAACGGCATTAATGTGAATCGTTATCTGGAGCCGAGTGCCGGACAAGGAGTTTTCGTTGACTCTTTCATGCGCGATTATCCCGGTGCTGAGGCTATGGCGTTTGAGAAGGATTTGCTTACAGGTAAAATACTTGATGCGCTGCACCCTACCGTTTTCACGAGAATTGAGGGCTTTGAGAGGATTGAGCCGGATTACAAAGGCTACTTTGATGTGGCTTGTTCCAATATCCCTTTCGGCGACTTCGCCGTTCCGGACCCTATCTATGCCACGAGCAAGGAATTGGCTTACCGACAATCGACAAAGGCTATTCACAATTACTTCTTCCTCAAAGCACTTGATTCCGTGCGCGAGGGCGGATTGGTAGCCTTTATCACATCGCAGGGTGTGATGAACGCCGCTTCGCCCTTTGTCCGTGCTGAGTTGGTGAAACGTGCCGATTTGGTGACGGCATTAAGGTTGCCGAACAACACTTTCTCCGACAATGCCGGGACTGACACGGGCAGTGACCTGATAATCCTCCAGAAGCATAGCGGGAAAACAGCGTTGTCGGCTGACGAGGAATTTTTCGTGCAGTCGGTTGTTGACCGTGACAGCAACGCTCCCACCAACAAGTATTTTGCCGCATTTCCGCAGAATGTGATTTGCACTGACGCGAGTGTAGGCACTGACCCATACGGCAAGCCCGCGCTTATCTACAAGCACAGCGGCGGTGTCGAGGGCATCGCAAGGGATATTCGTCTGGCTCTTGACGAGTCGTTGAAACTGCGTCTTGACAAGGAGTTGTATGATCCGCAGGGGATAAAGCAGCCCACGCCTGAACCTATCGATACAGCACCCAAACCAAAAGTAACAGCCACGCAATCCAAGAAAATATCGGAAACCCCGATAATGAGGCAGTACACCGAGATGAAGAAGCGTCACCCCGATGCTATCCTTCTTTTTCGTGTCGGCGATTTCTATGAGTGCATGGGCGAGGATGCTGTGAAGTCTTCGGAGATTTTGGGCATTACCCTTACCCGACGGATGAACGGCAAAGCTGGACACATAGAATTGGCTGGATTTCCACATCATGCGCTCGACACCTATCTGCCAAAATTGGTTAGAGCCGGTCAACGTGTGGCAATCTGTGAGCAGCTTGAAGATCCGAAGCAGAAGCAGCGTGAGGAATTCAAGCCTACCGAGATTGTGACGCCACAGAAGACGGAAACAAAACCTGCGCCAGAGTCTGAACCCACCTCCGCGCCAAAGGCTTCTACCAAAGAGATTGAAACCGACGGCAGTCCTGATTACAATGACAACCCGGACCCGCGATTATTCGCCTACAATCTTTTCGGTGAACTAGAGCCAATCGGAAAGCCCAAACGACAGCCGCGTCAATCGACACAGCCGAAGAATGAGGACAAACCGAAAGTTGAGCGTAAGCCGACGGTGGATATTTCTCCAAAGGTACAGTCAAAATTCCGTCAGCTTACCGATAAGGAGCTGGAGTTTTACGGTTCTCTCAACTGGGATGACAACCCGCCCATCAATGGTTTCTATGAAACGATGATGAGTATCGCCCACCGCCAACTCGCGGAGCGAGAGGCGGCACGGCAAGCGGCGGAACAAAAAAAGCAGGATGCGGAAGTCGGTATCGAGATTACCCGAACCGAAGGTTTCGCTATACCTAAGCCCCATGTGGCTGCATCGGAAGATAAGCCGGATATGTCGCCCCGTCCTTTCTCGGAGGATATTCAATTATTCCACAAGAATGGCTCTATGGTCGTGGATAACGGTCAGGTAGGTTTTCTCTCGGAGGTCAAGAAGTACGGCGCATTGTTCACTCCGCTCCCTCTCAAACCGGAGCAGGAGAAACGTGCCATGCTGTATATCACCCTCTCGGAAACGTATCAGCAACTATACCACTATGAGGCTGAAACCCACGAAGCAAGCGAACACCTCCGCGAACACCTCAACCAATATTACGATCAGTTTGTGGACAGATACGGCAACCTCAACGAGAAGCAGAACGCCAAATTTATCCTTATGGATGCCAACGGCCGTGACGCATTGGCATTGGAGCGTGGTGAGAACGGTATGTTTGTCAAGGCTGACATCTTCGACCACCCTGTAGCCTTCGCGGTTGATGAGGTTACTTCGGTAGATACGCCTATGGAGGCTCTCTCAGCATCGCTCAATAAATATGGCGTTGTCAACTTGGAGTATATGCGAAGCCTTGTTGATATGGGTGAGGAAAAGCTCATTGAGAGCCTCGGAGACCATATATATTATAATCCGCTGGTTGATAACTATGAGATTGCCGACCGCTTCATCGCCGGAAATGTTGTCAAGAAAGCCGAGGACATTCAGGCGTGGATAGACCGTGAGAATGACCGTATCAAGGGCTTCCCCGGATATGACGGCATCGAGCCGTATATCGAAATGGCGCAGGACTCGCTCAAAGCCTTGCAGGATGCTACTCCCCGTAAAATCACCTTTGATGAGCTTGATTTCAATTTCGGTGAGCGTTGGATTCCGACCGGAATATTCTCCGCATATATGAGCCATCTCTATGGCACAAACGTGACGATAGCCTATTCTTCCTCAATGGACGAGTATTCGGCTAAGGCTGACCGTGGCAACATGAAGATATGGGAGGAGTTCTGCGTGCGTGGATATTACCGCACATACGACGGCATGAACCTCTTGAAACACGCCCTGCACAACACCGTGCCGGACATAAAGAAGTCAATCGGCAAAGATGATAACGGCAACGACATAAAGGTGCCGGACAGCGAGGCGATACAGCTTGCCAACACTAAGATTGACGAGATACGAAACGGATTCTCGGAATGGCTTGAAGCGCAGAGCCCGGAGTTCAAGGAAAGGCTTGTTGACCTATATAACCGGAAGTTCAACTGTTTCGTGCGTCCGAAGTATGACGGCTCTCACCAGACTTTCCCTGATCTCAACATGAAGATGTTGGGAGATAGGTATGGTGTCAGCTCTATTTACCAGTCTCAGAAAGATTGCGTTTGGATGCTTTTGCAGAATGGCGGCGGAATTGCGGACCACGAGGTCGGCACCGGCAAAACGCTGATAATGTGCATGGCAGCGCACGAAATGAAGCGGTTGGGACTCGCCCACAAGCCGATGATTATAGGTCTGAAAGCCAACGTAGCCGAGATAGCCATGACCTACCAAACCGCCTATCCTAATGCACGGATATTGTTCGCCGATGAAAAGAGTTTCAGGGCGGAGAACCGTGTGGCTTTCTTTAATAACATCAGGAACAATGACTATGACTGCGTTATAATGTCGCATGACCAATTCGGAAAGATACCGCAATCGCCGGAGATGCAGCAGGAGATTTTGCAGGCGGAGCTTGATACCGTCGCAGAGAATCTAAGGGTGTTGGAGCAGCAAGGCAAGGACATATCCCGCGGTATGCTGAAAGGACTTATCAAGCGCAAGGAAAACCTGACCGCCAAAATCGCCACTATCCAGCACCAGATGGAGGAGAAGAAGGACGACATGGTGGACTTCAAGCAGATGGGCATCGATCATATCTTCGTGGACGAGTCGCATCAGTTCAAGAATCTTATGTTCAATACCAGACATGACCGTGTGGCGGGACTCGGTAACAGCGTGGGAAGTCAGAGGGCATTAAACCTATTGTATGCCATTCGCACAATCCAAGAGCGTACAGGCAAAGATTTGGGTGCAACTTTTCTCAGTGGCACAACTATCTCCAATTCTCTAACGGAGTTGTACTTGCTGTTCAAGTATCTTCGCCCGAAGGAGCTTGAAAGGCAAGAGATCAGATGCTTTGACGCATGGGCGGCTATCTTCGCAAAGAAGACCACCGATTTTGAGTTCAATGTTACGAATAGCATTGTCGCAAAGGAGCGTTTCCGCTACTTTATCAAAGTGCCTGAGTTGGCCGCTTTCTATAACGAGATTACCGATTATAGGACGGCAGAGGATGTAGGTGTTGATCGACCTCACAAGAACGAGATACTGCACAATATCCCGCCGACACCTGACCAAGAGGCTTTTATCCAGAAGCTGATGGAATTTGCCAAGACCGGCGATGCAAAAATCCTCGGTCGTGCGCCATTGTCGGACACCGAGGAAAAGGCGAAGATGCTCATTGCCACTGATTACGCCCGTAAGATGGCATTGGATATGCGAATGGTTGACTCGTCGTATGAGGATGACCCGAACAACAAAGCCTCGCATTGCGCCAAGATGATAGCGGAGTATTACAGAAAGTATGACGCTCAGAAAGGCACGCAGTTTGTGTTCAGTGATTTGGGAACTTATCGTCCCGGAGAGTGGAATGTTTACTCTGAAATCAAGCGAAAGCTGATTGAAGATTACGGTATTCCGGCGCATGAGATTAGGTTTATCCAAGAGTGCAAGACTGAGCGTGCGAGAAAGGCTGTGATACAGGCGATGAATGACGGCGATGTGCGTGTGCTTTTCGGCTCTACTTCGATGTTAGGGACAGGCGTAAATGCCCAAAAGAGAGCGGTTTGTATCCATCATCTTGATACACCGTGGCGTCCCTCTGACCTTACCCAGAGGGATGGCAGGGCGATAAGAGCCGGCAACGAGATTGCCAAGTTATACGCTGACAATAAGGTTGATGTGATTATTTATGCGGTGGAGAAGTCGCTGGACTCCTACAAGTTCAATCTTCTCCATTGCAAGGCAACTTTCATCGACCAGCTCAAAAGCGGAGCATTGGGAGCGCGAACCATTGACGAGGGAGGCATGGACGAGAAATCGGGCATGAACTTCTCCGAATATATGGCTATCCTTTCCGGCAATACCGACCTTCTCGACAAGGCGAAACTTGAAAAGCGCATTGCTGCATTGGAGAGTGAACGCAAATCGTTCAACAAAGGACGCGGCGATGCTGAGTTCCGGTTGCAGACAATCACCCACGACATTGCCAACAATGAGGCGACAATCAGACTGATGAAAGCCGACCTTGCCAAGTATGAGGCAGTTGTGCAACGTGATAAAGAGGGCAACCCGCTTAACAATCTCACGCTCGACGACTGTAAGCTGACCGATGAGAAGAATATGGGCGTACACCTGCAAGGTCTTGCGCAACGAGTGGACACTCACGGAATGTACCAGCGTATCGGAGAGGTCTATGGCTTCCCGATTGCCATTATCTCAGAACGTGCCCTTGTTGACGGCAAAGAGAAAGTCCAGAACCGATTCGTTGTCGAAGGCAACTACAAATACAAGTTCAACAACGGCTATATCGCCATGTCGGACACCCATGCCGCCTGCATGAACTTCGTCAACGCTCTGGAGAAGATTCCCGGCATCATCACCCAATATGAGGAACGCACGGCCAAACTCAAAGCCGATGTGCCGACCCTCGAAGGCATCATGTCGAAAAAGTGGGGCAAGGAGGATGAGCTGAAGCAACTTAAATCCGACCTCGCCGCCCTTGACCGCAAGATCCAAGCCGAAATCGCTCCCAAACCCGAACAAGCTGACGGCGTGGAAAACAAGCAAGCCGAAACCAATACCATTGATGCTCCCTCAACGGAAGCAAAGAAATCAATGGTTGCTGAGCCACTACCGGTATATTTGTCTTACCAATACAGTAGAAATAGTCAAATTCGTCATACGGGATTATAATTGCACAGGCACACAGATTTTACATCTATGTGCCCGTGTAATTTTATTTTTAGCTTATTATTTGGTTGTCTAATATATTTAGACTAACTTTGCGGTGATAATAACCCCATAGAATCATGGAACAACTTACCAAACGAGAAGAAGAAGTCATGAATAAGTTTTGGGATAAAGGCGAAGCTACTGTAAAGGAGATTATCTCTACATATCCCGAACCGCGTCCGAGTAGAACTGCCATATCCACTTTTGTGAAATTTCTGGTCGAGAAAGGCTTCTTGGGTCATAAATCGGCAGGGAATAACGGTTTCATATATTACCCACTCATAGAGCGGGATGAGTATTGTGGCAATAATCTGAAGAATGTCGTACAAAGATATTTTAACAACTCTATTCGCGGTGTGATAAGCACTCTTGTAAGAGATAGGAAAATGTCGGATGATGAAGTCCGAGAGTTGATAAATCAGGTGATTGAAGGAAATCGAGAAAAACAAAACTGAGAATAAGATGGGAGCCAATTTGTTAGAGCTTTGTCAAAAGATTAAGGAAGAAATTTCCAATGAAACCACATTTCATTTGGGAATTGAAAACTTATTGTCTTTGCGTACCCAGTTATTTGATATCTTAGTGCAGTTCAAAGGGGAATTATGCCGTGCTGATTTCAATGCTATCCCATTCATTGGAGAGGACGGTTTTCACAGCAAGACAATAGCTTATTCCATCTGGCATATATTCCGTATCGAGGATATTGTTACCCATACTCTAATCAACAAGGACGATCAGATATTCTTTTCAGGGAATTATAAAAGTTCGATTGGCTCTCCGATTATCACAACTGGTAACGAGCTTGAGAAGCAGGAAATATCAGATTTTTCCAAAGTGCTGAATTTGGATAAGCTATACGAATATGCTGAGTCTGTAAAAAACAGCACTAACATACTCTTGAGAGAACTTCCATTTTGTGATCTGGATTGCAAGATGACTGATGAAGACAGAGACAATCTTAAATCACTTCACGTTGTGAGTGATGCTGAAAACGCCCGATGGTTAATAGATTACTGGTGTGGTGAGAATGTCCGAGGTCTTATAATGATGCCGTTTTCTGAACATTGGTTGGCTCATATTTATGCGAGTTGGAAAATTAAATGTGCATTAAAAGGAATATAAGTCAAATAATGTCTAATCTTTAAGATGTTAAGATTATGAATATTAAAAAAGAACTGGAACATTTCTCTACGGGTTACACTGATTTCCGTTTTAATAACGTGGATATTATACCCGAAACGATTTACGCAATCATGATAAACGAAATTGTTCCGTCTAATCCGGAAGAGGACTTCTATGGAAAATCAGACGCGGCGTATATGACAACGACAATTCCGTTGTTCCGAAAAGCCGGGATTGAGGTGGATTCTGTGCAGGATATTCTCAACAAGGGAATTTATATAACCAATGCCGTCAAAACACCTAAAACCGAATATGCTGTTCCAAAGGAAAGCATAGAGGAAAGTTTGCCATATCTTGAAAGAGAGCTTGCATTGTTCCCCAACGTCAAGGTTATAATGCTTATGGGTGATGTGGCAAAGAAAGCCTTTAATATGATTAGCAAGAAAGTAACTAAGAAAAATGCTGTTCCAAGCGTGTCCACCTATAAATTGCGTAATACCGAGATTTTATATAATGGGATTCGTATCATCCCATCCTATATAATGACAGGACAAAACATATTGATAGAGAAATCTAAGTTTGAAATGTCTTCTGAAGATATTGCCACGATGTACCGGTTGATAACTAATCAGTAAAACGGTCTAAATAAATTGATATATGGAACACAAATTTTGTCAGAGTTGCGGGATGTCCCTTAATCCCGCAAATCCCGGAACTAATTCCGACGGCAGTATAAGTGAAGATTATTGCGGTTACTGTTACAAGGATGGAGTATTCCTACAAGACTTCAATATGAGTCAGATGATTGAATTTTGCGTGCAGTTTACCGACCAGATAAACAAGGAAACAGGATGGAATCTCACTCCTGAGCAGGCAAAGGCTCAAATGCGTAAGATTTTTCCAACGCTCAAACGCTGGAAAGAGAAAGACAAAAGAAGCCTCGCAGAAAAAGCTATCAACTTGCTTGCGCAATGCAATGAGGTCACACTTGCCACGATAAATGCGGATGGATTCCCACGCCCTGTGCCCATCAAGAAAATTAAGACCAACGGATGCAACGAGATTTGGATGGCAACCGATGCCGCATCCGTGAAAATAAATGACCTCAAGACAAATTCCAAAGCCGGAGTAAGCTACTATTTTTATGGTGATAGTGTCGCTCTGCGTGGCATAGCGGAAATTGTCAGCGATGATAAAATCCGAAAAGAGATGTGGCAGGAGTGGCTGATAAATCATTTCCCCGGAGGTGTTACCGATCCGAACTATACTCTAATCAAGTTTATAGGTGAGGACGCAACCATATATATTGATGGCGATTTTGCGCACGAAAAAATATAAATACTCCGAATGCTTTAATGTCCGTTTTTTACTATCGGAATAAATAGCCTTGTTATAATTTTGCAGGATGCAAACATTCAAGATCATACATCCCTCTCCTGCGCTGAAACCGTTTGTGCGGTATTATTGGGTATTGCAGGATAGCTCACCCGGCATGGTGTCGCAACGCACTTTGCCGACGGGGTGTATGTCGCTTGTATTTCATCGTGGTGAAAGACTGAAAGTTGTAAGTCAGAATGACTTACAGCCACGCTGTTTTATAAGCGGACAAGAAACCAGCTTTACAGATGTCATTTCCACGGGAAACATCGAAATGATAGTGACTGTGTTTCAACCACACACGGCAAAGATGTTTTTTCATATCCCCACCAATCTGTTTTGCAATAGGAACATTTCCATAGACGATATGGAGGACATTGAGTTGCAGGATTTGGCAGGGAAAATGGGTGATGCCGACAATCTTGAAACAGCCGTTACTTTAATTGAAAATTTCCTATTAAACCGCATACTACTGGAGAATAACTACAATATACCGAGGCTTTCCACCGTGGTGCGTCACATAAGCAATTCTGTTCATACAAACATAAAGGGGCTTGCCGACATAGCATGCCTGAGTGAAAAGCAATTTTGCCGGGTCTTTTCAGAACACATCGGGACTACCCCAAAGGATTTCCTGCGCATCATCAGATTGCAACGAACCTTATCCGTATTACAGCATAATCCGAAAATCGGTTTTGCCCAGCTATCATACGAATGTGGTTATACAGACCAGTCACACATGATTAAGGAATTTCGGATATTCACGGGTTACACCCCAAAAGAGTACATATCCCGTTGCGCTCCTGTTTCCGACTATTTTACGTTCTGAAAATTACGCTAATATAGATTTCGATTTGGTTGTCACCGATTTTTTTTATAATTTTGTCACCATTTAGTGACATAGACCAAAATGGAATTGAAAGAAACAGAAAAGAGGCTGCTTGATGCAGTGAGCCATATCATAGAGAATGACGGATTTACCAAAATCGGGGTAAACCGCATCGCCAGCCGAGCCGGTTGCGATAAAGTTTTGATTTATCGCTATTTTGGCGGTTTGGATGGTCTGCTTGTCGAATGGGCAAAACGGCACGACTATTATTCATTTGCCTATTCGGAGTTTATAGATACCATCAAGCAGTCCGAAAAGGAGGATATAAGGCAGATTGTCAAAGATGTGCTTTTCCGGCAACTTCATTATCTGAAGGACAATGTTCTTATGCAGCAACTTCTGGTATGGGAATTATCCGGTCATTCATCTTTCAAGGGAATACTCGAAGAAAGGGAACGCATCGGCTATAAATTGCAGGAAGAATTAAACAAAAGTCTGGATATAGGTAACGACAACGATATGTCCGTTGCCATAATCATATCCGCAATCAATTACATTGTACTTTTCACAAGACAGTACCCCAAACTGAACGGCATAGATTTCAGCAAGCCGGAAGCGTGGAGCAGAATGGAAGCAATGATTTCCAAGTATGTTGATTTCATCTTTGACGACAGCAAACTATGAAGCATATCATCGTAATAGCACTGACGTTGTTTCTTATAGTCTTTGTTATGGCACAGGAAAGGAATTACATTTCCACTTGCGGCAAGACAAAAACGTCTGTCAAGTGGTCAGAGGAACGCAAAGACGGGAAGATATATCTGAATACAGTTCAAGGAAACGAAAAGCATGAGTATATATTGGACAATGGGTATAAGACCGAAAGTTGGAAAATAATCAACCCTGTTTCAAATACCAGCTTGACTGTCAGCTTAAAAAACGGCAAATATTCCATATCGGGCAAGTTCAACGGTAAACCAATCTCTAAGACAGTTAAAAGTAAAGGCAAACCGTGGTATCAGAATATTGCCTACAATGCGGGGCTGACTTTGAAAAACGGTAAGTCGTTGGAATACGAGTGTTTTCGCCCTGACAATATCAAACTCTACATCATGTCGGCCGTCAAGAAGGGTATTGAAAAATTTGACGGCAGGAACACCGTCAAAATAGAAGTCAGTCTGACTGGTTTTATGTCGGCATTCTGGAGTTGTGACTATTATTTTGACACGACTACCTTGATGTTTGTGGGCTACAAAGGTGTGAACGGTGGTCCGGGAACACCCGAAACAAAAATATCAATTTCAAGATGAGAACAATAATATTATATCGTTCGTCATACAAAGGCAATACGCTGAAGATCGCACAAAGCATGGCTGACGCACTGTCCGCAGAACTGGTATCGGTGGACAACACCCCCACAATAGACCTATCGGGCTACGATTTGATTGGATTCGGTTCTGCAATAAACTTTGCGGCCCACGATATCCGGCTTCAAAGATTTGTTTCGGAGCAAAATCTTGATGGGAAAAATGTTTTCATATTTTCCACCCGCTGCCGTCCATTCTTGGGGGCATACCATAGACCCCTGAAGAAAATCATCGAAAGAAAAGGCGGAATTATAGCCGGAGAGTTTTCTTGCCGTGGTTTTGACCGTACAGGTCCTTGGGTGCTGATGAATGGTTACAACAAAGCCAGACCGAATGAGCGGGATATGTTCAAGGCTTGGCTGTTTGCAGAAGGACTCCGCCGGAAACTGCACCCATTGGCTTCTGTTCACAAAAATCCGGTTTTCGGATATTCGGATGGCATTCCGATACGTCATAAGGGGGCAGATATGGTTTTCGGTGACAAGGTGGTGTTTCTCAATGCCTCCTCTTGCGTGAGTTGCGGAAAATGCGTCAAAGTATGCCCGATGCACATCTTCAAAAAAACGGATAAAGTATTGCCAACGGGTGAACGAAACTGCATCCAATGCCGGTTATGCGCTGACAAATGTCCGACTTCATCAATATACATCAACGAGTCTTTCCTGAATGGATTACGGATTGCATTCAGAGAATCTTTCAGTGACAAGTTGCAGAAAAGTTATAATTCAGACGATAAAGGGTATTAGAATGTACCCAAGGAATGGAATGTCCGTTTTTTACTATCATGGGCTGTTGTGTCGCTGTAACTTTGCAGCGTACTAATCAAAATAACAATAAGTATGATTGCATTTTTTGAAATTCCCACTAATGACTTCGACAAGTCGGTGGCATTTTATCAGGCACTCTTCGGCGAAGAGCTGGAGGTGTCGCAGTTCGGCGACGAGAGAATGGCGTGTCTAATGAAAGACGGAAAGAGCGTGTGTTCAATCTCTTCCGCTCCCTCTTTCCCCGGTTTTGCCCCCTCTGAAGGAGGCGTGCTGGTATATCTCAAAGCAAGGGACTTAGATGCCGATGTGAGAACGGCGATTAACAACGGCGCAACACTCGTCACTCCCAAGACCAAGATTCAGGTGGATGGTTGGGGTTCTTTCGCCATCATCGCAGATCCTGTCGGCAACCGCATCGGACTTTACGGTGACAAGTAAGTCATTGTAAAATCGGGCCATTTTAGTTGGGATAGCCATGGGGTTATCCCAACTATTGAAAAATTACAGCATTTTCCGGAGGAATTGTTTTGTTGTCTAAAACTTTTAGACTATATTTGCACCGTCAAATCGTCTAATAGTATTAGACCAAATACAAATGGAAGATATGAAGTCATTAACAGAACGAGAAGAAGAAGTGATGAATTTCTTTTGGGAAAACGGGATACTCTCAGTGAGAGATGTCGTTGCCCTTCACGATGAGCCGAGGCCGAGCCGGACTACGGTCGCTACCTTCGTGAAGTTTCTTGAAGAGAAAGGCTATCTCGACCATAAGGTCGAAAATAAAGGCTTCGTTTATTTTCCGATAATTGAACGTGATGATTACTGCGGGCACAATTTGAGAAGCGTTATTAGTCGATATTTTGACAATTCTATCCACAACGTGGTTAATTTTCTTATTAAAAACGAGGAGTGCAGTGATGTGGAAGTGAAAGAACTAATTTCACAAGTTTCTGATAAAAGGAGGTAATACTGATGACAGGCACACTACTGGCATATTCATTACTGGCAAGCACCCTCTTGATTGTAGTCTGGGCGGTGTATAGATGCTTTCTTGCCAATTTGGACAGTTTCCGGTTTAATCGGATACTCCTGCTGTTTTGTGTGGGTATTTCATTCATATTCCCTCTTTTTATTCTAAATCCCTTTTGGGTCGGGAATATGGTGAAGGACAATATCGACATTAGTTTTACTCCGATTGAGATAAACTCTATAACTGATACGGTATCGGAGAAAATAATTCCTATATGGGATTACATTGTCACTCTTTACCTTGTTGGGAGTAGTGCCATGACATTGTATTTCTTCGTGTCTCTTATAAGGCTTGCGTTGTTTATTTTTAAAGGAGAACGTGTAGAACTGGAAGGTTGTTGCATAATACTTCATCGTCACAATAGCATTGCCCCATTTGCATGGTTCGGGTATATAATGATGCCCAGACGTGACTGGTATGAGTTCGGGCAGATGATAGTACGCCATGAAAAAGCGCATATCGAATGCCGCCATTGGATTGACCTGCTCTTGATGCAGGCGGCAATTATTGTCACTTGGTATTGCCCGGCAGTATGGCTCTTGCGAAATGAACTCCATACGCTTCACGAATACGAGGCAGACAGCCGTGTGCTGGCATCGGGAATAAAACGGGAGGATTATCAAATGTTTCTAATAAAAAAGACAGTTGGAGCAAGGTTCGCAACTCTTTCCAACTGTCTAAATCACAGTTCACTAAAAAAACGTATAACTATGATGTTATCAAGCAAACCGACAGGCAAAGCCCGTGTGCGTGCCTTTGTCATGGTGCCAGCATTGGCACTTGCAGCAGCAGGACTGACAACCCCGGCGGTGTCAGCAGTGATTAACGAAGCGTCATCCGCTACACCGGTGGACGATCTCAGCTACAAAATTACGGAAAAATCTGATGAATCAATCCAAATTACTGAAAGAAACTCAGATGTCGTGGTAACCGAAAAGGCGGATGCTCCCGGTGCCATCAAGTTCATCAATACTGAGACAGCACCGACCTTTCCCGGAGGAAAGAGCGCGTTGAGAGCTTTCATCAACAAGAACATCAACTTTCCTGAAACCGCATACAAAGACGGTGTTCTTGACATGGATGCTGTGGTGCAACTTACCATCGCTAAAGACGGAGTAGTAAAAGATGCCAAAATCGTAAAAAGTTCTGGGAAGGCACTTGATGAAGAGGCTCTGCGTGTGGCTCATATGCTTCCGCAATTCCACCCCGGACTGAACAAAGGTCTTCCGGCGGAATCAAGCTACACGTTAGAGCTTAATTACAGTATCTTCAATTAATACTGACTTGTAGTTGCAAAAAAAGCATACCAATAGGACAATTATCTTATCTGATGCTTGGAGTATGTCGTGTTTTTCAATACGGCATCTCCTGTATCGGATAACAATTACAGATAATCAACATGAATAAGGCTATGGTTGCCCTATAATGAGTGTTGAATGTGCTCTTATTCATTGTAGTAGTATCATATCCGTTCATGGCGTATATATTATGCCTGTGGTAGAAATCATCCGGACAAAATGGAAAATTTAACAGCAGATAAAAACAATATAGCAGCTTGTGGGCTGTATTGTGGAGCGTGTCGCAAATTCTTGTCGGGGAGATGCCCCGGATGTGAGAAGAACGAAAAAGCTTCTTGGTGTAAAATCCGCCAATGTTGCATAAGCAAAGGCTATCATACCTGTGCTGAATGTAAACGTGACGTAAGAGAGTGTAAAACCTATTCCAACTTTTTAAGCAAAGTGTTCGCGTTCATCTTCAATTCTGACCGTCCGGCTTGTATTAGCTATATAAGGGAACATGGTGAGATTGCATATGCAGAAGAAATGAGCAGAAAGGGCTGTCAAACAATAAAACGAAAATAGAAAATGAAAATACCAAATTGGACCATTTTATTTATAGGTATTTTGTTGCTTTCCTGTGACAAGAATACAAGTGCGGAGTTATACGGCAAATGGCGGATTATGGAATATAAATGTATTGCAACGTCTGCCCCAATAGGTCTTTCGCAAGTTCCCGATAATTATGATTATTCGCTTGAGTTTGACAATCAAGGAAACGTAATCTGTAATACCGGGTGCAATCTTGTATCCGGTAAATATATAGTCAAAGATGATAATTTGACATTCCCGGAAATAACTTCTACCGAAATGGCCTGTGATGATATGCTTGTGGAAGAAAGTGTAAAGCACATTCTTCCTGTGATAAAAACCTTTGGGATTAAGAATGACACTATCCTATTTCTTAAAGATTCAAATGGTCATACCTTGATGGAACTTACTAAAACAGTAGATTAGATATGCGTAAGAGATTTTTAATGATGGCTTTTACTGCCATTTATTTTGTAATTTGTGCAACGGCATCGGAAAAGGATATATCCGGAGCGTGGAGTGGCACACTGAAAATCACTCCACAAGTAGCTCTGAATTTAGTATTCAATTTCAAAACCGGAACTGATGGTGAAGCGTTAGTCACTCTTGACTCTCCGGATCAAGGTGCCTATGGGATAGCGGGAAATGTAAATTTAATTTCTGCCGATTCGGTAAATGTATCATTCAAGCGAATTGGGCTATCTTTTGCCGGGCGAAAACAAAACGGAAAAATAATCGGGATCTGTAGTCAAGGTGCGATGAAAGCAAATCTTGAATTATTAGGGTGTTCAGTTAGTTGTTCCGTATTCAGCTCACTTTTTTAAGTGTTTCGGTTCTATCTTTCACCCAATTGCGGGATAGATTGGCCTTGGCCCAGTCATCTATCTCCTTAAGTTTAACATTGGCCAAGCGTACTTTGAAATCTTGTTCATCAGCGACTGAATAGTCGATTGTCTTTGGATAAAGCGGTAACATCAGAATCATGGATGTGAAACCATACAGTTTGTTTGGCGACATCTTTGATTTTAGAATGCCGAAATCAGACTCGATTATGTCAGACGACATGTTCTGTGCATTGTTGGTCAGATGTAGTAGTTTGGCTTCCTTTTTCAGATAGTCAAGCATACGTAATCCCAGAGTAGCCCTGCGGTTGTTAGCGTTTCCAATTACATGCAAGATGATGTATTGTGAGCATTCACGATAGGTCTTCAAGCAAAATCCACGGGTCTTGCATATGGTTTCCACATGTCTGATCGCGTCGACATCCACGGAGAGTTCCTCAAGCAGTCCACGATAATTCTCAAGGAAACAGAAAGCGTCCTTCGCCTTTTGCTCCAAAGAGTCCATATTGGTCAGCATGCGATTACCCCATTCCACCCAGTCGGAGAGGTTCATGAACCTTGCAATCGCCCTCATGTTTGGAGGAAGAAGCCATGCAATGTCCGTCAAATGATATTGAAGGCGTATCTTCCCAAGCTTTTGAGTAAGGCTCTTAAACTCTTCATCCTCAGCATAGACGGTCTTCATGCAGTTAGCAAGCGTATGACTTACGTCAAGATGCTGTGGAACTCCTGCCAATGCCATTCCGCCTTTCAAATTGTGACCTCCGTCGGAGACTCCATACTCAGGGCTGTGCCCTGCTTTTGCGGCTGCGCGCTCAATGGCATCCTTCACATCATCCTTGGTGTTGGAGTCCGCAACACGCATATCCAACACTGTCGCGTCAGAATGTCTCAAAGCTCTTCCAGGATGCTTCGACGGGATGCCGAGAGTCAGCAGAAGTTTCTGTCGGTTGACCGTGAGGCTTTCGTCCTGAATTATGGCATAGGCCTCATCGCGGCTCTTGTCATCGTCATAGACAGACAGGCCGAGCTTGAGCATCCAGTTACGCACAGTGGTATAGGACGGCGCCTTCCCGCAAGTGCCACCGAGAACATCTTCAAAGGTCTTCAGTATCTCGACCACAGTGCGCAGGCCGCATGAAGTCTTGACATATATGAAGACACAGAGCAGTACTATTTGGATTGAGTATCGATGTCCTTCAACCGGGTCAAAATGCGCGACCATTGTTCTTTGCTGAACACTGGCTTCGGCTCTTCTTTTTTTTTGAGTTCCTTGCGCATCTCGTCCATCTTGGCTTTGGCGGCCACGATTTTAGCGTTGGCAGCCTGCTTTTGAGCCTCAAGTTTGCCTTCAAGTCTGGCAACCTCCTTGCGAAGGCGCTTCAGCTCCTCTTCCGGGGTCTCCTGACTATGCTTTGAGTCTGATTTTCTCATCATTTTTCGCATCTTAAATAGTTGTTTTTTAGACTGTAAAGATACTAAAAATTAATGAATTATCCAAATTTTCAATGTACTATTTCGTCTCTGAAAACAAGAATTTCCAGCACGTGATTTTTATGTAAAATCCGGTGTTCTGGATGCCGTTTTTCGGAACGTCAAACTGAACACCCTATCTAATAAGTAACTTCTTTGTTCTTATGTATCGAGCTTTTGATGCTCATTAAAGACAAAAATAATTCAGCCCGACGAGAGAAAACGCTCTTTCGCCGGGCTGGTTTTTTCTGATGGGTTATCGCCTTATCCCGGTGCGGGGCTTGGGCTGCGGTATCTTCTTACCGAGTTTTTCAAGGAACTTCCGGGCTTGGTCGCGGAACCATTGGAAGATGCTCACGCCGTCAATCTTCAAGGTGAAGCGGTGCTTCTCTTTCGGGTGGCGCTCCAATTTAGCCTCGGAATACTCGGTCCGGAATTTCTGATTGTGTTCCGATGAAAACAATGGGCCACTGAAAGCGACATTCTCAAACGAGAGTATCCTTCGGGTGAAATCATCCGGGAAGCCGATATGGGTGCAGTATCTTCCCCATGTCAGCAGGTCGGGCAAATCGGGGAAATAACGCTCGATTTCTGCCTTGTACTTGGCGAGGTCGGTGTCAACCGCTCCACGCATTTTCTGCAATTCCATACGGTTCACCTCATCTTTCAGCCTTGATGCAGACTCTTCCAGAGCATCGTGTTTGTCAACGAGGTCGGAAAGCCGGGCGGTGAGAGAAGAAGCCGCTGCTTGCAGTTTGTCTTTCTGCTCGGTAAGCTCGCAGTTCTCTTTTCTCACACGGAGGTTATATTCCTCGCACTGTGACTTCTGCACCTTCAAGATGCGTGTGTCCTTTTCGAGTTTCTTCTTGTCGGCTTCCAGCCCTGCCATTTCCTCACCGATTCTTTTTTTCTCATCGGTGAGGTTCGACAAATCCTGCTCAAGAATTTTCTTGTCAATCTGGCATTGCCGGTAATACTCATGCTGGCTGCGGTGCCGCGCATTTGAGCCGCGTATGCCCCGTTCAAGTCCGTATTTCTTGACCGCAAGGGCATACTCGTCCTGAAACCTCGTCATGTTATCCTGAGTCATGATGTCGTTGCAGGAGAGTCGCGCCCGGTTGCCGGGCTTCGCACGGTAACGTTTCTTGACATTCGCCTCGCTTGCCTTGCGTTTTCTCTCGGTGGTGACAATTGGCACGACCGCCACATGGAGGTGCGGGGTGTACTCGTCAAGATGAAGACTCGCGGCAACGACATTCTCCGCCCCGAAGGTGTCGCGGCAGTAGCCGATGCTGTCGGCGATCCATTGGTCGAGTTTCCCGGCGCGTATGATTTTCTGCATCGCCTCGTTGTCGGATGTCATGAGTACGGTGATACATCTGACTTGGTTCGGTCCGACTTTCCGGGTAAGCCCGGCGGTGGCGATGCGGTGCTCCACAGCCTCGGCCAGACAACCCACGCCCTCAGGATATTCAATCAGACGGTTGCGGTTGAGATGGCTGCGCGAGGGGTCGGCGTTGTCGGGATGCGCGGTGCGCTCGATGTGCTTGCCGATGGAGTTGAGCGAGGCGTTCACCTTGTCCATTGTGAAGACTGCGTAACTCATGGGCAAGCGTGGTTTAGTTGTGGAACAATCGCAGTGTACGGCTTCCCAATAAGCCGTTCGGGGTTCTCCAAGGGGCTGACCCCTTGGGCTCATTCGGGACATTTTCAGCGTACACGGAGGGTATGAGGCTCGGAAAATTCCCTAATGAGCTAAGGAATTTCCGCAGGCGTAATTTCCGTGCCGCCGCAGCACGGAATGGAACTGCACCTCCAAAGGGGTGGTACAGTGGTGTACCCGCTGTGCTGATTACAGTGGGTACGGCGATGAAAAAAGAATGTTTCACGGAATTCAAATTTGGAAAGTACCCCTTGGCACTTTGGCATTTTGGCACAAATGACACTCCCGTACATATCGGGTGAAAGTGCCAAAGTGTCAAAAATGCCAAGGGGCAAAGTTTATAGTTTAGAATATTTCCCGTGTGCCTCACGGGTGAACAGCATCCCATATTTGCCGCTCAGCATACGTTTGAAAGTACGCTCGGATATGCCGTTTTTCAATGCGGCGGCGATGCCCTCCGCTGTCGTGAATTTGTCCGGCAAATCCTCCATCATGTTGAGCTGCGCTTCCGACATCACAGCTTCGCTGACGATGCCCTGCACCTGCGCGGCGGTGCGCCGGAAATACTCCGTCAGCCGGATTGCCCTGCCCACGGTGGCCGCGTCTATCGTCTTTTTCTTCCTTGCTCCGCACGCCCAGTCAGCGAGGGAAAGAAGGAGGCAGAAGCGGACGGCATAGATTTCCAGCTTGCTCGCGATGGAGGTCAGAGTGTCGCTCCGCTCGGCGTTGCATCTCTCCGTCACCTCATTCTGCCATGAGAAAAGGCGGTCGAGAGCATCAGCGGTAAACGGGACATCCTCCGGCTCAATATCTCCGTTTGCTGCGGTCTTCGGTTCGATGTCTATGAGCGTGCCAAGGACGGATTTCCATTCGGCGGCGAGGTCAAATGCCGGGGTGTTGCTGTCGCGGTTCCATTTCACCTTCGGCTGCTCGGTCGGCATGACAAAGAGTATCCGCTCCATGAAGCCGTTGGCGTTGCGGTTGTTCCCCGCAAGCTCCACAAGCACCTTGGGCTGTATGGTGCCTATGACGCAGAGGAACGGCGATTTTATCAATACCCCGCTTTGGCTGCTCTTGCGGTCGGACATGGCTACCTTATGGTTAAACACCGACATCCAGAACTCGGACTCCGAGCCATTATTGTAGCGGTTGAAGTTCTTGAACCACCCCGCAAGCTCGTCCGACACAAGGCAAAGGCCGCGCGGGTTCTCCGAGAGGATGCGGTGTACCGCCTCCGGGGTTACATCCTGCATCGTGAAGCGCAACCTTATCGGCTCCGCCGGGTTCTGCTCATAGCCATTCGCCACTCTTTCTTTCGGCGGTAGTTCCATCGCAGTGTTGTAGCGTCTCATCGCCTCGGAGTATATCGCCGCCTGCTCCGCGTCAAAGTCGATGAGCGGCTGCATGGCGAAGCTCAGAGGGTGGCTCTTGTTTGAGCCAGGAGCACCGACAAGGGCAACGAAAAGAATGGCGTACTCTTTCCAACCGGGGATATGCTCAACCTTGTGGGTGTTGCCGATTGCGGCGCCAATAGCCGTGAGCATCGCCCCCGCGAGATAGTCCTTCGGAAAACCGAGTGTGGCGTGAGCCTCATTTATAATTCTCAGCAATCTCGCGGGCAAGACATAAACGGGGAAATCATTGGTTTTGTGTCCGTTACAATCCTTTGCATTACAGCGGTCTTGATTGCAGTTGGTTATTTGACCGACTAATTGACCGGCTAATTGGCCAGCTAATTGGTCAGCTGGTTGGCTATTCCCGTTGATTGCAGCCGTATATGAGTGTTCACTCATTTCAGTGACTGAGGTGTCACTCACATCAGTGATTTGTGGCACTGTCACCTCTGTGATTTCCACCGTATCAGTCATTGCGGCCACGTTAGCGGCTGCATCGGCTTTTCTCTTGCCGCCCTTGACACTCTTGGATGACGCTTTTGATGATGCGCTTTCCTTTTTCATCGGCTGCCTCCTTTCCTTGAATTGGTCTCAGCCGGGGCGAGGATGCCGACAGCGTTGCCATCGACAAGGCGGCGTTCTGCCCATTCAAGCAGTTCCGACTTGCGGAAATGCAGCTTGGATCCGAATTTCTGAAACGGTATCGTACCGTTGCTCGTCTCCTTGTAGAGCTGCCCCTGCTTTATCGGATAGCCGTTGGCGTTGAGAAAAGCCAGCGCGCCTTTCGCGTCAAGTGATTCGGACTCATTCTTCTTGTCTCGCTTGGCTGCCTCCGCTATCGCGGCCAGCAGCCCGTTGCGGTCGAGGTAACGATCGACCGCCCTTCAATGATGAGGACGAGAGCCTCCATGAAGGGCATTGTCATAAGTTCTTGAAAATTCATAATTTCAGATGGATAAGTGGTCTTTGAGATTTTTTTGTTATCAGTCATCGGTGTTGGCGGATGAAATGATATGATGTATGTTCACCATACGCTTCGGGGATGTCGTCATAATAGTTTTGCGCCAGACTGCCCCATGACTACATCCAGAGGGAAAACGGGCAGAATGACGCTTGCAAAGATAAATGCGGACTTTCGTCCTTTTGATACGCAGAATACGGAAAATCATAGAAATCAGAATTATTTTCGCTGTCCATGCCCCGATCGGAAGGGCAATAAAAAAGCGGGGCCTTGCCACTCTGCGCTTGATTGCGCTCTTCGGGCGAGGTCTCGTAATATGAGTTCTATGATGTAATCCGGCTGCGGATGTGGTGTGGCATGGGCGCAACGGATGCCACCGTTCCTTAGGCGGTGGTTGAGGTCTGCTGCGGCGTGATTACTATGCGGCATCGCCACAATGCACATGACAACAGTGTGCAACGTGTGCGCACATCTTGGGTGCATTTGCCGGGGTTAGAAACTGTGGCTTCAGCCACCTAACCGAGAATTAAACGCAAAGGAAAGAAAATTGTTCACGGCATATTCAGCCGGATGTTATTTTTTTGCGGATTGTGTGTATTCCATAGCCTTTTCTTCTCATCGGTCTCAATTCTTGTGTGCAAAGATAATACGCTACATTTGAAAAATCCAAATTTTTTGCCGCTCAACCGCATAAATGCGTAATGGAGCCGCTTATTTCCGCTTGTCAGTGTTCAGATTTGGGCAATGAGAAGAAAAAGGACACCGGGATCCCTCCCGATGTCCGACCACTAAATCCACGTCAAAAATGAAACAAAAACATTATGACGATGAATCGTATCGCAAATTTAGCATTTTATTTTCGCCGGAACAACATTTTGAGTGGCTATGAAAAGAACATGTCAATTATTTTGCTTCTTGATGCCCGGTCTCATCTTATGTTCAGGATGTTTTATCTCATAGCCTATCTCTCCAAGACTGTTAATCGCATCGGCTTTCTGGCTGTCAACAACGTGAAGGTACTGCTCTGTCACACTGATTGAGCTATGCCCAAGCAATGTGGACACGGTCTTGATATTGGCTCCTGCGCTCAAAGTATTGACAGCAAAAGAGTGTCTCCCACAATGCCATGTTATCCTCTTTGTGATTCCCGCAAATCTCACCCAAGTTGTAAGGCCTTTTGAGACAAGATGTATGGGAGGGCAGATTGAATATCAGCTTATCGGGCGATTCCCCGGCAGGTAACACCCCTATAAGTTCAATAAGGGTGTCATTCAATGGTATTATTACCTGCGAGTGGCTGCTGTGCTCCTTAGTCTTGCTTTGGTCAAATCTGAGCGTCCTCGCGGTATAATCAACATTGCGGTAAGTGAGCCGCTTCACATCGCAGAATCTTATCCCGGTGAACAGCGTGAGAAGAAAATGCCCTCTGTACGTGTGGGTTCTCCTGCGGATAATGCGTGTTGATGAGCATCCGTATCTCTTCAAGTGATAGAATCTCCTTCGTGAGTTTGTTACGGTCACGTTTGATGGTTATGCCGTCACATGGATTCTTCCGGATAAGTCCTGCCTCGTATGCCCGTTTTACAACAAGTTTGAATCGGTTGAATGCGACTACCGGACCACGACCTATGCCGCGCTTGCTTACGAAGTCGGCGAACTCCCTCACCATCTCTTTGGTAATCTGTTCCGGACGGATATACGATATATAGGCTGAGTATTTTGGTGTTTCTGAGAGAAAAGACTTGAAGCGGCGGAATGCCACAAGTGAGACACTCTGATAAGAATGGCTCTGTTTGCTCTCATCCATGAAGTTCTGATAGAAATCAAGGAAGTTCACGCTTGTGTCACGTTTGAATTTGTATCCCTCGCGGTCTTCAAGGAAACGCTGTTCTCTCTCATAGCGTATTTTCTCGGCGAGGGCTATCGTGTTCTTATTTTGCAGCCGTTCCTGTGTGTCTTTTGGATGTGCGTAGAGATAGAGGTTCAGATTCTCCTTCTTGCGAACATGCTTTATTTTGTATTTGGGCTTACCCGCCATAGCGCCATCAGTGTAGTACACCTGATTGCCATCGGCATCAAGCTCAGGAGTCTCGGAGCGTCCGAGATAGTACTCCAGATAAAGGCTGATTCGTCCGTCTTTCAACGGATACTGCATCAGCTTGGGATTTTGTTTTGTCTTGCTGTCTAACTTTTTAGCCATGATGGATTTGTTTTTAATGCAAATATAACGGGTAAGGAGGAAATTAAAAAATCGCCCTCAACTTCTATTAACAATTGAAATGTACTAATTGTGTACTAATGCCGAAAAAAGATATAAATTGATAGAAAATACACCTTTCCCTCATTTTGTACAATACGTTGATATATAGGGATAATAGCCTTATTTGATTCTATCCGTTTTCATACTGATACTTTCAACGAGCAAGCAAAACTTCGATAGTCGATAGACGCATAAAAAAATGTCGCACGATGAAAACGGACAACAACATATCAGATAGACGAGGCAAAGCATCCATCTCCAGCCTCAACCGCATAAAAAGGGTTGCAAGGGTGCTAATCCTCATAATCGCATCAACAATAGGTTTGGTGTTGTGGATGTTCATCAGACCGATATTCCGAGGCGTGGGTTGGGTTATCTCAATCATATCCGCCTTACTGATAATCTACTGGATATTTAACTCTCTAAAATATTACGACTATGGCACAGACTATGAAATCATCAACCTCCGCAATAGAGGTAATGCAGCGGATGCTGCAAGAGCGTTGCATCGCAGAGCCGATGTTCGCCATCAAAATGGCAAATCCTAACAAGTCAATGGAGGGAGCGGTGAACTACCTATGCGCCCAAGTGCAGAAAAGCGGTCTATGCGTTGTGGATGACGCTATGGTGATGAACCTATTGGTGCATTACTTTGACGAGAACGAGATAGAGGACTGCGGAAATGTCAACTGCAACATCGTTGTTGGAAAGCCGGAACTATCCGATGAGGACAAAGCCGAGATTAAGGCACAGGCAATGGAGCAATACAGGGA